>BNJT01002600.1_pt1:0-492500 | contig 721112 bp, 828 predicted proteins | sample 8540491 | NCBI WGS metagenome assembly BNJT01 (sample SAMD00202455, study PRJDB9452) | human saliva metagenome | host: Homo sapiens | reverse complement strand
AACTTTTGTATATTGTGTAAGGTATTCATATTGGTAGGTTAAATCCGCAATACTTACTTTACGCACTGTATTGCATAAAATAGGCATTTAAAAGGTACAGCTCTATTTATATATGTCTTCACTGCTGCTGAGTATTTTATACATAGTTGTTTGGATAGAGTGCGCACTAGGGTGTATTTCTCAACATATCTCTATCGGGCTTTGCTGTAGATATGCTAGATAGTCCTCCCTTATAAGCCTAATATTCTGCTGATTCATAGTACATTATCCTGTAAATTGTTTGTTTATATCTGCAAGTTTTTGTACCTTTACATTATAATTTTTGCAGATGTTTATGCTTAAACGTACATCCAAACAGCTCTCTTTGTTCTCTTCTTTAGAGGACATGCTTAGCCATGAACATCCCCTTTTCCAACTTAGTAATAAGATTAATTGGGAATGTTTTGAAAATGCTTTTTCTCCTTTGTATTGCAGCAATAATGGTCGCCCTGCTCATCCAATTCGCTTGATGTGTGGTCTTTTAAATTTAAAACATTTGCGTAATGTGTCAGATGAAATGGTGGTTTCTCAATGGAGCGAGAATGCTTACTACCAATATTTCTGTGGTGGACTTGAATTTATGCCCAAACAACCCTGTGACGCTTCCGAGTTAGTTCACTTCAGAAATCGTATCGGTGAAAAAGGTATGGAGTTAATATTAGCAGAGAGCATCCGCGTTAATACCGACCATGATAACGAAGATCATTTTGATACGGCTTTCATTGATTCTACCGTGCAGGAGAAGAATATAACCTATCCTACAGATGCGAAGTTGCATAAAAAGATAATCAAAAACGTTCTGAAGATAGTTCATGACAATTGTCTTCCTCTACGACAGAGTTATACGCGTACCTTGAAAGGGATTTACCGTTCCCAACGTTTTCGTAATCATCCCAAGAATCGTAAGAAAGCTCTTAAGGCAGATAGGCAACTGAAGACCATAGCAGGTAGATTAGTAAGAGAGCTAGAGCGTAATCTTGGGAGAAGGAAAGGATATGAGAAGATGTTTGAGCTATATTACAGAGTTCTTTCTCAGAATAGGAAGTCAAAGAACAAAGTATATTCTCTGCACGAACCAGATGTAGTTTGCGTCAGCAAGGGTAAGGAACATAAGCAATATGAGTTTGGCAATAAAGTATCTATTCTTCGCTCATGGTCCGGACTTATTCTTGGTGCCTGTTCTTTTAGGAATGAATATGATGGGCATACTATCGAAAAGACGTTAGAACAAACCCAAAGGATGACAGGAAGGAAGGTTGATAAGTTAGCAGGAGATAGAGGGTATAGAGGTATAAAGCAGATTGGGCAGACAAAGATACTCATTCCAGACACTCTTAAAGCTAAAGACAGCTACTACCCAAAGAGAAAGAAACACAAACTATTTTGTAAACGAGCTGGTATAGAGCCAACGATAGGACATCTTAAAGAAGACCACCGATTATCTCGCAACTTTTATAAAGGTGTGAAAGGAGATGCTATCAATGTATTATTAGCTGCCGCAGCATATAACTTCAAAAGAGCTATGAGAGTTCTTTTGTACCTTATAAAAAGAATTAGTATAGAGCTTGTCAGTACAAGCTTTATGTTGAAATATAGTTTTTTTAAGGGACGACTATATAAGATCTCGCAGATAGCTTTATTTACGTGTGTAGTAGAGTGTTTTGTTATCCATACTTTATAAAAGAGTTTGAGAATTCAAAATGTGTTTAAATCATAAATATAATTGTTCTAAATCCGTGTAACTTCATTTATATTTACTACCTTTGCACCTAGTGAAGGTAGAGTTACCTGGTATTTATTGTGAAGAAATATAAGTTATGAAGGTAGCAAGTAATAAACGCCCCTACGTAAAGCTGGAGTTGCGGGTGATAAAGATGAACCACGAAGGAATGCTTTGTTCAAGTGTGAGTGTACAAGAAAATACTGGTTTTACTACAGGTGGATTTACCGATGGTGGAGAGCACAATGGCGGTGACACTGAGTGGTAAATAGGCCAACCTCTTTTTATTATAACTCGAACGGATCAGCAAATTTATGTTGGTCCGTTCGAGTTATTGTATAGATTGATTAGATTCTTTTCGGTTAGCAGATTCATAAACCTTCGGATATTCCTTGAGTCTGAATTCCCGATTGGGGGTCTTAAAGCTCAATTGGTTTGCAATATCTGAAATAGTGTGATACAATTTAATAGGTAGTCAGAAGAAGACTCTCTTTTAAATAGTCGTCCCTTAAAAAGCTTTGATAATCGAGAAGTCATCCATCCATGTCCTCTCGCTTATTATTTTGAGCAGGTTCCAAAGAGCTCTCATGGCTCTTTTGAAGTTGTAAGCAGCTGCCGCCAATAGTATGTTCACAGCATCCCCTGCCACTCCCTTGTAAAAGTTACGTCCTAAACGATGGTCTGATTTCAAGTGTCCGATGGAGGGTTCTATGCCTGCTCGCTTGCAGAATAGCTTGTGTTTCTTCCGCTTCTGATACCTGCTGTCTGAAGATTTAGGGGCATCCGGTATTAAAATTTGAGTGCCATTAATCTCTTTCTTTCCCCGATAACCCCTGTCCCCTGCCAGTATTTTGATCTTTCTCTGAGTCAGGCGTTTAACTTGTGCCAACGAGGCTTCTATGGTGTGTCCATCATACTCATTACGAAAAGATTGTGCGTCAAGAATAAGCCCCGTAGCAGAGCGGATGATGGATTCCTTGTTGCCAAATTCGTACTTCTTATGCTCTTTGCCCTTGCTGATGCATTGCACATCAGGCTCGTGAATAGAGTAAATCTTTTTTTCTGACTATGACGCCGTTGTGCAAGAATCGCCTCAAATCTTTCAATCAGCTCAGTGTAAACAGCACACGCTCCAAGATTGCGCTTGAGTTCTCGGACTAATCTGCCTGCTATGGTTCGCAATTTTCTATCTGCTCTAACTGCTTTTTGGCGATTCTTGGGATGATGGCGAAAACGTTGGTCACGATAAATGCGCTTGAGAACAAAAGTATATTATATATATCGCTCTTACTCTAGTCTACTTGTCGCGTAAATCTTTTTATGTCAAGCGTGTTGGCTAGATTTATTCTTGTATTTTGGTTTTATAAACGAGTGCGTATGTAAGAGAACAATATCTGCTCGCAGGCTACGAATTTTCCTCTCTCCTCTCTCATTCTTATGTAAGCGTATGTCTGACTCAATCCTTATTGAGACGTTTTAGTGCTTTTCTCGGAAAGTCATAGAAAATAGGGCCAACTTGGTTAAGTTGGCCCTGACATTATATCTTCCGAGTTTTATATTTCAAATTGTCTAAAAACTAGAAATGAATAAAAGCACGAGTTTCAGAAGGCTGTCTTTTGTCGCTACCACCGAAATGGACTAATTCATTGCCATTGCTGATCCATATAGTAATGGCAGACGCGCCAGCAGTACTCCATTCATTCGCAGCCCAATACCACGTATCGAGGGGAGTTCCGTCGGCTTGGTAGAACAAAATCTCCACTAATTTATATCCTAAAGGTCCTGTCCAGTTATGCTTTGCTTGGCCGTTGCCTGTTGACAGATCTATTCCTAAGAATTTCAAAGCCGCATTCCAATCGCCTGCTCCCGGCAGGTACCATTCATTCCCTTTTATTGGATCACTATAGTTGGCTGCAGCTTTGAATGCAGGGAAATCAGAACTCGTACCCTTAACTGTTTTGCTAGGGTTTCTTGTGTAGTTACCCCTCCAAGTCTCTTCATAGCCGTCATATTTATTGATAGCATTTTTTTAGACCGGTAGGATTCTGAGCATATATATATGTGTTATTTATTTGTTTCGGTCTCGTTGTCCATTGCTGAGGACCTGAGTTTTTAAGCGCAATAGCTGTTTTCTTGTTGACCTTAGTATCTACTACCAAAGCTACCGGCGTCCTTCCTTTATTATTCATTAATGTACCAACTACGCCATCGCTAAACAGATAATCCGCCTTATAATAGATGGTAACGTTTACCGTGTAATACTTTCCGGCTTGCAGATTTCCGCTAATCGGATTTGTTATCGTCAAGACCTTGCCCTTTGCAGACTTGCCATAGACTGTACCTGTAATGTTGTCGGCAAATTTAAACTTCAATTGCGTGATGTCAGTGTTAGGCAGGGAAGCACATTCCCTTTTCAGTTTTAATGTATGATTTTTTTCAGCGCCATTAGCTTGATTAGCTGTAAAGCTGCCAACTGAAATAGCGTTGTTCGTCGGGTTCATAGCTACGCTCGTATTGCCTGAAGCCGGATCAAGCGTCATGGTCTGCGGAATCTTATTTGCTTCATACGTGAAGCTACCCGTTGTCGGTCCATCAAACGCTGCGTTGCTAAAGCCGTTTATCTTTAAATATAATTTAGCAAAGGTCGGTTTTAGCTCAAAAGTTTACTGTTTGCTTCTTTTTGATTCAAAACCTTAACCGTCTGTTTCGCAAAGAGCGCATCTTCCGAAGCATTGCCCAGTGAAGTCACGATTTTCCCATCTTGCAGCGTTAGTTTGTCGTTGAAGACATAGAAATCATAATCGCCCGGTGTCAGCATGGTTTCCTTTATCAGACCCTGCTGCCGGCGTATATTTACTGCCATTGAAGTAGCCTTTCCATTCCCCTTCTTCTCCGTACCTTGATAAGCCAAGATGGTATAGTTTCCTGGCGAAGCCGCGCTTACTCGGCGCGTAGTTCTTTCAACAGGCGTGCTTTCTTCGACCTGCACTTCCGCTTCCAAGCCATCGCCCAAATCTTTCAAGGTAGAAGAAACCACCTTTCCTTTCGTCGTCATATTGGGCGCTTGTGGCATTTCATTGCCCTCGTCAGATGCGCTAAAGTTGGCGTTGCTAAACGAAAATGTAATATTGCAGCCTTCAGGGCCGGCCTTCTCGTCTACTGCAGTTTCTGCTTGATTGCTGCAGGCGCTTATTAACAGTAGTGAGACACTAAGAAGTAGTCCAAGCAGGATGTTTACTTTTTTCATACGTTTTATTATTAGTGAATGCAAGAAGAGGAGTTGTTTCCACTTCACTCGCGTAACCTTATATGGGTCAAATATATAAATGTTACGTGCAAAGATACTATAGAAAAGTGAGGCTTCGCATTTGGTACTAATATTTTTATATATTTTCGGTATTCTAGTCTCGTATTCGCTATGTAAAGTTTGCATATATTGAGTTTCGTTTTAGTTTATATCGTTGCCCCTTTGTTTTCGGAAGACTTTTCCTTGAAGTAAGTTAAGCGTTTCGACAGCACAATCCCTTGCAGCGAAAGGCGCAACCTCTTAAATGCCTCTGCTCCCTCAACTTTTGGTTGAAGTCCGTACATAATCCGAAGATTTTATGTAAGTTCGCACATCAATTTACATATAAGACAAAGAACAAAAGCTATATACGAAGCAAATCCAAAATAAACAATATGAATACACAGCTCAAACACCTACTCTTTTGCGGCAGGGCTTGCTTGCTTCATGCTTACAGCGCAGGCGCAGCAGCGAAAAGCCGCAAGCAAAGAAGACCGCCCAGACGGTCAATCCACTTATGAAACCCGGTAAATTACCCTACAATGCGCCCGACTTTAGTAAGATCAAAGGCGACTACTACCTGCCGGCTATCCAAGCAGCCATAGTAGAGCAACGGCAGGAGATTAAAAAGATTACCGACAATAAGCAGAAGCCCACATTTGCCAATACCATACTCGCTTACGAAAGGAGCGGGCAGATGCTGAATCGTGTGACCGGAATCTTTTTCTGCGTAACAGAAGCTGACAAGACGCCCGATTTAGAGAAGGCCGAAGCGGCCGTCATTCCAATGATGACCGACTTTGAAAACGAAATCAAGTTTAACCAAAAAGTTTTTTTCCAGCGCATCAAATACGTCTACGACCACGAGTTAGACCAACTCAAAGGAGAGGATAAAAAACTTTTGGAAGAAGTGTATAAGAGTTTTACGCATGCCGGCGCACTGCTCCCCAAAGAGAAGATGGTACGTGTGCAGGAGATCAACAACCGCTTGGCAAAACTCCAGCAAGACTTCGGCAATATGCTTCCAAAGGCAGCCAACGAGGCGACCGTCTGGGTGAACGACGTAAAAGAGCTCGCCGGCTTGGGCGAAACGACCATCGCCCAATGCAAGAAAGATGCTGAGGGCCGTGGCGGCAAAGCTCCTTACTGCATCGTTATAACCAATACCACGCAACAACCCATCCTCGCGAGTCTCGAAAATAGAGCCTTGCGTGAGCGTGTTTACAATGCATCTGTCCATCGCACAGACGGTACGGGCGCTTACAACGCCTTTCCGATCGCTGTGGAAATAGCGCGCCTGCGGGCTGAGAAAGCCGAGCTGATGGGCTTCAAAGATTACGCTTCTTACTCGCTTGAGAGTACGATGGCCAAGAATACGAATAATATTTATGCCTTCCTGCGTCAACTCATTGCTGCTTATAAGCCGAAGGCAGAAGCCGAGACAAAAGCCATCGAAGATTATGCAAGGCAGACCGAAGGTCCCGACTTCCATTTGCAGCCCTACGATCGCTTTTTCTATTCCGCTAAGATGAAGAAAGCGCAATATAGTTTTAGTGACGATGATGTGAAGCCCTATTTCAATTTGGACTCCGTTCTCGTCAATGGTATCTTCTATGCAGCCCATCGCGTATATGGCTTAAACTTCCGCGAGCGCACGGATCTGCCAACATATCATAAAGATATGAAAGTCTTCGATGTGCTTGATGAGAATGGCAAGCAGTTGGCCCTCTTCTATTGCGACTACTTCCGCCGCCCGACGAAGCGCGGCGGCGCTTGGATGAGTGCTTTCTTAAAGCAGAGCGGCGACCGCAAGCAGTTGCCTCTCATCTATAATGTCTGCAATTATGCCAAAGCCCCCGAAGGTCAACCTACGCTCCTTACGTGGGATGAGACGCAGACGATGTTCCATGAGTTTGGACACGCCCTGCACGGCATGCTTTCCAATTGCAAGTACAATACGCTTAGCGGCACCTCCGTATCGCGCGACTTCGTCGAGATGCCCTCACAGTTCAACGAGTCGTTTGCCAGCATACCGGAAGTGTTCAACCACTATGCCCGTCATTATAAGACGGGCGAGGCGATGCCCGATGCATTGAGAGATAAGATGCTCGGCTCTCTCAATTTCCATTCGGCCTATGCCCTTGGAGAGAACTTGGCTGCTACCTGCGTTGATATGGCTTGGCATTGCCTTTCTTCAGCTGAAATCCCTACGGCCGAGGAGGCGCAGCAGTTTGAGATGAAGGTGCTGAAAGAGATCGGCTTACTCAATACGCAGATCCCGCCCCGTTATTCTACGTCCTATTTCAACCACATCTGGGGTGGCGGTTATGCTGCCGGCTATTATAGTTATTTGTGGAGCGAAGTATTGGCCGTGAACGTGGCCGACTATTTTGAGAAGCACGGTGCGCTGACGCGGGCTGTTGGCGATGCCTTCCGTGCGAAGGTTCTCAGTCGTGGCAATACGCGCGACCTGATGTTTATATTTTCCGACTTTACCGGCCTTTCTGCACCCGATGCTAAGAGTTTGCTGAAAGCGCGTGGTTTGTAAACCGGCAATCCTTTAAGCTCTTCGCCCTCCCTCCTTTTATCAATAAGGCGGGTAGGAGCGAAGAGTTGCTTCTTTAACGTCCCTTCCGGTCGCCCCAAACTGCGCATTCGCCTCTATATGTTGCCGACTTGCCTCCTAACATTCTCGCCTTTCAGCGTACGTGGGAGTTGTTCTTTAGCTTGGGACAGAAATTTCAACCCTCGGAATTTCTGTCCGGCTACTTAGAATTTTTGTCCGCAACGCTTGGAATTTTCGTCCCATTATAAGCGGACAAGTTGGAACACCTTACGAATTGATTTTAAGCCTATAAAGAATATGAAAAGACTACTGCTTATGTGCTTTCTTGTGCTGGGCTCTTTTAGAGCTTATGCTCAGTTGTGTGTCATAGATGGGGTTCTCATACCCGATTCCCTATTGCGCGTAAGCGTTGACGAGATGCGCTCCGATTCGGCCAAGCTGATTGTAGCCAAGCGCTTAGGTTTCCTTTCTCCCTTTGCCATTGATACCATACGAATATTTCCTAAAGGTAAGATGCAGACCTTTTGCCGGGAACCTGCTGATATAATTTTGATACAAACCAACACCTTGGCTCAACTACAATGGGTCGTAAACGGGAAGCTCAAGAACCCCAAGAAGCGGCTGACGATCATCGACTACAAACTGTCGCCCACGTGCTTAGAAGCAGCTCTGCCAAGAGGGGTAAAGCCGAAGAAGATAGTTTCCGTACAAGTGTTGATACCTAAGGCTTACACCATCAGGCCGGAGGCAAGGCCAACCATAGTAATAGAAATGAAGAAGTAGGGCGAACGAAATGCCCTAATACGCCACCAACACCAAATGAAACGCGTTGTTAAATATATCATTTATGCCTTTGTCGTCCTATTGCTCATCAACTTCGGCGTAAAGGCCTATTGGAAATTGAAGTCATATTCATACAGCTCTTACTTGAAGGATGCGTGGGAGTATTGTCACGAAAAGGGCTTGAACGAAGACTATTGCCTCTTCGTCGACTTCTCGCGCCCCTCGGGCGAAGATCGCATGGCCCTCTACGACCTTAAGACGCTGTCGATGATTTATGCTGCTCCCTGCGCCCACGGCAATGGAAAAGGCAACACAGCTTGGCGCCCAAAATTTTCAAATGAAGAAGGTAGCCACTGCTCCGTTACAGGACATTTTAAGGTGGGCAGCAAAGGCTATTCGCCCGCAGTAGGCTTGCATTTCAAACTTGATGGCTTGGACGCCGGTAATAGTAATGCCCGTCAGCGTCGTATATACATTCACGCTTCAAAATATGTTGGCATAGCCGCAACGGTCACCTCTTATCTGCCGCTCACCGATGCTTCGCAAGGTTGCTTTACCACGAGTGAGGCGATGTTGAAAAAGATTGCTGAAATTCGTGCGAAGTGCGACAAGGCACTTTTACTTTATGCCTATTACGAATAGCCGATAACCGGATCTCGCTTCGCAGCATATTCTTGCGCGAAAGTATATAGTTAAGAAATCAACCGTTAGCTTGAAAAAGCTGCTGCTCAGTAAAGGAGAAGCGGAAAAAAGTATTTACTTTTTGCCGCCAATAGTTATGAGACGACCCAACAAGCCTTCAAAGACGTTCACCGTAAAGACCGCAACCACGCTGCTGCCCTTCTTGCTCGAAGCCCTGGGCGGCACGAGTAGAAACCGCATAAAAAGCCATTTTTAGGCGGAGGTGGCATCAAAGTAGACCGCGCCATCGTCAAGCAATTTGACCATCCGCTGCGGCCCGGTATGCAAGTAGAAATCAGTCAGTCTAAACCGAAGAGCGAACTCAAAAGTTCGCACGTACGGTTAGTTTACGAAGACGAATTTATTGTCGTTATCGATAAATCGGCGGGCATACTCTCTATGGCCGGTTCGCCGCATATCTTTTTCCGTGAAGACCATCTTGGACGAATATTTCGCAAAGACCCATAAACGTTGCCGTGCTCACGTGGTGCATCGCTTGATAGAGAAACTTCCGGTCTGCTCGTTTATGCTAAGACCATTGAGGCCGAGCAGATTTTAGAGCACAATTGGCAACGAATCGTGAGAGATCGCAGATATGTAGCCGTCTTGTCGGGCGTCTTAGAGACGCCGGGCGGAACGGTGCGCAACTGGCTCAAAGACAATAAAGCCTACGTCACCTATTCTTCGCCGACAGATAATGGCGGGAAATTTGCCGTGACGCATTATCGCACGCTTAAACATAGCGAAACGCACACTTTGGCCGAATTTAAACTTGAAACCGGCCGTAAAAAAATCAGATTCGCGTACATGCTCAAGATTTAGGACATCCGGTTTGCGGCGACACCAAATATGGCAATGGCGACAATCCTATTGGGCGCCTGTGTCTGCACGCCTATCGCTTAGACTTTTATCACCCGATAACGGGTGAGCTTTTGCATTTTGAGACGCCCTATCCCAAGCCTTTCTTGTCTGTTTTACAAAAATGATCGAACGCTTCTATGAGTTGTATTCATCTCCGCTCGGTGAAATTCTGATAGAGAGTGACGGAGAAGTTCTCACGGCCTTGGATTTCAGAGAGAGTAGGGGAGATGCGGCAGATAAGTTGCCTTTAGACAGCGAAACGTTGCTTTTTACGCGATGGCAAGTCGCTTTCAAGCGGCGACAAGGCTCGACTTTGTATTTTCGACGAGGTGAAAACGTGGCTTGATGTATATTTTAGTGGCTGTCAGCCACGACATACTCCACGGTTTCGCCTATCAGGAACGCCCTTCCAACTGATTGTGTGGGAAGAACTGCAAAAAAATCGCTTACGGAGAAACGGCTGCTTACGGCCAATTAGCTGAAGTCGTGGCAGTGCGAAGAGGTAAAGCCAAAATGTCGGCTCAAGCTGTAGGCAACGCCCTGCATAAAAATCCGATTTCCATCGTTGTACCCTGTCATCGCATTATTGGAAGCGGCGGGAAACTTGTAGGCTACGGTGGCGGATTGCAAAGAAAAGAGGCCCTTCTGGCTTTAGAGCAAGGCCGCGCTTCTTGGTTATAGACGGCCGCGGTATTCGTCCTGCGCCGGATGTTTGCTAATATCGCTGTCGCGCCATTTGGTAATTAGGGTCAAGTGTCGTCGGTTTTTTTGTTGCAAAACAAGGCATAAGCGAGACAGTCGGCCATCAAAAAAATAGTCGGCAGATGCCGCAAGCCGCCAAGGAGAGGCGGAATAATTCATAAAATACAGAAAAAAACGGTGGCAAAGTAGGGCAGAAGTGCGTAACTTTGCACCGTTTTTATTCTTGACTATGCGCCAATTAAAAAAATAAACAAAAGTATTACCAACCGCTCGAGTGCGGCATTAGACAAGTATTTAGTTGAAATCGGTCGCGAGGGACTTATATCTACAGACGAGGAAGTAGAACTCGCGCAACGCATACACAAAGGAGATGCTGAAGCGTTGGAAAAATTGACAAAGGCCAACTTGCGATTTGTTGTCAGTGTGGCTAAACAATACCAAAATCAAGGGCTTGCGCTCAATGATCTCATTGACGAGGGCAACTTGGCTTGATTCGCGCTGCGCAGAAGTTTGATGAGACGCGCGGTTTCAAGTTTATCAGTTACGCCGTTTGGTGGATACGCCAGAGCATCTTGCAGGCTATTTCCGAGCAAAGCCGTATCGTTCGTATGCCCTTGAATCAAGTTGGCTTCCAAAGCAAATTGACGAAGGCCATTGTGAACTTCGAGCAAGAGTTCGAGCGTAGACCTTCTGTGCAAGAGCTTGCAGATATTTTGGACACAGATGTCGCTAAGGTGCAAGAGGCTATGGGCACGAACGGCAAGAAAGTATCCGTAGATGCTCCCTTTCAGGACGATGATTCCAACAGCTTGATTGACATTATGACCGATGAGAATGCGCCGGGTACGGATGATCAAATGGAAAAAGGAGCTCTCTCTTCTGATTTGGAGGCTGCACTTGGCACCTTGACCGAACGTGAGCGCCTGGTGCTCAAGATGTTGTTTGGTATCGGCCGCAATGAAATGACGGCAGAAGAAGTGGCCAACTCGCTAAGTCTGACGCGTGAGCGCGTTCGTCAAATCAAAGAGCGAGCACTGCGCCGTTTGCGTGAAGCTGATAACATCCACATTCTGACCAAGTATTTAGGTTAGTAGGCGGACGCTTGTTCTGCAGCTTTATGGCTGTATGCTTTATACTCGACATCTTCACCATGCAAGGCTGAAGGTGTCGTTTCTTTTTACGTGTGGCAGATATTTGCAAGGCTCGAACACGTTTCAAGCGATAGCATCAAGCGCATAACTGCTTTTTTTAATATGCAAGCGTTGCGGCTCATTTCGCTTTTTGGCCTGCAACTTTTTGTTTTAAACGTCATAATACACATTGCAAGATGACAGAATCTTATCTTCTTCGCCTGCTGCTCGCTGTTTGCTTAGGCAGTATCATCGGTTTAGAGCGCGAATATCGAGCTAAAGGCGCGGGCGCTCGTACCCATTCACTCGTTTCCTTGGGTAGTGCGTTGTTTATGGTGCTTTCCTATGGCGGCTTCGATTTTGTGTTGGCTCACGCGCCCAACGTATCGCTTGATCCTTCGCGTATTGCGTCGCAAGTCGTAACGGGCATTGGATTTATCGGGGTGGCATTATTATCTTTCAGAAGAACGTAGTTCACGGCTTGACCACGGCTGCCGGTCTTTGGGTTACTTCGGCCATCGGAATGGCTTGCGGCGCGGGACTCTTTCTCGTTTCCATTTCCGTCACGGTGATGGTCTTGATTTGTATGGAAACGTTTCATCTGATCTTGAGTCGCTTTAGTCGACACAATATTAATATTACACTAAGTGCTCCTTCGCTTGAGGAGATTCGATGCGTGGTCGAGCAGATCAAGACCGTGGGGATGCAGGTTGACTCCTTTGAATATCAAACGCGAACAGGTGCATCGCACCTTTCCTGTGCTGCAATGTTGGAGGTGAAAAATCAAACGAGGGAAGCGAGCTATCGATGTGTTCGATTTCCTTACTCAATTTGACAAAGTCACGATAGAGCATCTTGTCTGACTAACTTAGATAGAATGAAGTTACTTTTCATCGATCTCAATAGAGCAAACGGAGGCCTGTTGCGTGTTAACTTCGCTAATCGGGTACTTCGGCGGGAAGTTTTTGGACGTGCCCGTTAGCATGCACCGCTCCGTATAAGTAAAGAAATAGATTAATCCCTCAAAAGTAGGATTTCCACTTTTGAGGGATTAGTTGTTTAAGTGCTATCCCGATAGCATTTAATTGCCGTCAATCAACGTTTAGCGCTCTTTCGCTTACCGCGCTTAAAAAAGAAATTAAAGCCGCGGATCAGTTTGTAGCTCACCAAAACTCCATCAACGACATTGTAGATGGTCTCGGCGTGCTGCACAGCCCGTTCAAAGAAATTGCGTCCGGGCGGTGGAGGGGCAAAGAGGTCCTCCAAATTGGCTTTGATGTCCTCCTCCTTTTTTTCAATCTCTTGCTGCAACAAGCGACGCTGCTCAGCAATCATATCCGGATGGAAAGGCTGCTTGTTCACGGCTTGCCTCCTTTCTCTTGCTGTGTATCATTAAGAAACAAAGCGGTTAGTAGCTGCAAAAGCGGTGTTTGAATCCAAGCTTTTCGCTTCGTGATCAGCACGACTGCGATGAGAAGATAGGCTAATGCGATGAGTGCGCAAGCTCCTGCCATTCCGCCAACGTGAGGCGCTAAGACTATTGCTGCCGTTGCCGATAAAAAAGAGAACGATGATAGCTAATAGCACGGAGAGAACTACTCCGAGAACGAGCAGAGAAAGCAAAAAGCCAACTTTGCTCACGAGATCCAAACGTGCTACTTTGAGCTTCAGCTCAATATAATCTTTTATATCGGCAAAAAGCTGCTGAAGCGTTTGTATGTTTTTATCGTCAGATAGCACTGCTTTTGTTTTGCTTAGTCGTCAATAGGTTTGAGTTCGTCGGCAATGTCGTCTACCATGTCCTCCATGTCTTCGCGGCTGAGTTTTATCCCTTTGTTGCGAAGTGTCTCATTGACCTTGTCGGCGATACGTGCGCCCTGTGCTTTTAAGCGACGGCGCGTTTCTTTTTCCTTTTTCGGGCGCCAATAACAAACCTGTTGCTGCGCTGATCGCAACTCCGCCGAGGAGTGCTGCAAAAATACTGATTGCTTTCATAATTTCGTGTTGTTAAGTGTTTAAACTCTTGGAGCAAATATAGGGAAATTCTTCCGAAAAAAAGCTCGGTTTTCCTTCAAAAGTTTCAAAAAAATGGCTGTTTAATGTAGTTTAACGGCGATTTTCCTTTTATTTACGGCTTTTTCCGTCCTATCTTTGCGGAAATAAATAGTCGAAAATACATACAAAATCAATAAGACAATGAAGAAGACTCTGTTATTTTCCTTTGCTCTATCGGCAGTATTTGCCTTGAGTTCTTGTAAATCTCAAGAGAGTGCCTATCGTCAAGCATATAATAAAGCGAGAGAGCAAGATGCATCGCAAACTGACAACGGCCGTGCAACGGTTGCAGTAGGTCAGCAGGACAATGGAGTGACTGTTACGCCCGTAACACCGACGACGGGTAGACCGGCCGGTGCTGATGACAACAGTGATGTTAGAACCATTCCCGGCGAAGTTACTGTCGTTAGCGGCGGAGCTTTACGCACGTATAGCGTTGTTGTAGGTAGCTTTATCAATCAAACGAATGCAGAAGGCTTGCGCGAGATGCTGGTTCGCTCGGGCTACGATGCACGCGTGTTGAAGACGAATGAAACAATCAACGGTCAGACGGGCTGGTTCCGCGTGATCGCTTCTTCGTTTGAAGATAAAGCCAGCGCGGTACAAAGTCGTAACGAGTTGCGCAACAAATATGCTGGTGCGTGGCTACTTTATCGCAAATAAAATAGAATAGACTACACATTATATATAGTGATGCCCGCCGTTTACGGTTAGGGCATCATTGTTTTTTATAGAGCTATTTTTCGAAAAGGATGCGCTCTTCCTGCTTTTTTTGTGAAATTCTGCGTGGGTAGGGTATGATTCTACGGACTACAATCATAGAAAAAGAGACAACTTTTTACTACTTTTGCAATACTAATGGTCAACTATGAAGAATCCCATTTTGATTGCCGGACCGTGCGTAATTGAATCTGCCGAACTGCTTGACGTAATTGCTCGGGAGCTTGTGCGCATTAATGTGGCGCTAAATAGACAAATTATCTTTAAAGCCTCGTTTGACAAGGCTAATCGTACGTCGCTCCATTCTTTTCGAGGGCCGGGCATTTCGCGTGGCTTGCAGATGCTGGCGGATATTAAGGAAAAAGTATGGCCTTATGCTGACTACGGACATCCACGAAAGCTATCAGGCCGAACAGGTTGGTGAAGTCGTGGACGTATTGCAAATCCCGGCCTTCCTTTGTCGGCAGACGGATCTCTTGGTTGCAGCTGCTAAAACCTCTTGTATTGTCAACATCAAAAAGGCTCAGTTCCTTTCCGGTGAAGATATGCAATATCCTGTTGAGAAATGCCGAGAAGCAGGTGCGAAAGAAGTGTGGTTAACAGAGCGCGGAAGTATGTTTGGCTACAATAATTTAGTCGTCGACTTCCGCAATATACCCATTATGCACCAATATGCCGACCGCGTCATTATGGATTGCACCCACAGCGTGCAACGTCCGGGAGCTGCCGGCGGCAAAACGGGGGGCAACAGAGAATATATTCCTGCGATGGCATTGGCTGCTCAAGCCTTCGGAGCTGATGGCTTCTTTTTTGAGACGCATCCTACACCCGATGAGGCTAAAAGCGACGGCCCAAATATGTTATATCTTCGAGATTTACAACAAGTAATTCAATCCTTAATATCATAAAACCAGTAATGAGTAAGTATATAGACGTCGCCATTAGTTGCCTGCGCGACGAGGCGGAGGCAGTTCTTCACTTGATTGATAATATAAATGCCGACTTTGATAAAGCTGTAGAGTTGATTCTCCATTGTAGCGGGAAGTTGATCGTGACCGGCGTGGGTAAGAGCGGGCATATCGGCGCTAAGATCGCGGCAACCCTATCTTCCACGGGAACGCCCAGTTTCTTTGTCAATCCATTGGACGTCTTTCACGGAGATTTGGGCGTTATCACTAAGGAAGATGTCGTCTTAGCGTTGTCTAATTCAGGACAAACAGACGAACTCTTGCGCTTTCTTCCCTATTTGTTGGAGCAAAAAAATCCCGGTTATCGGAATGACGGGCAATCCAAAATCCCCTGTTGGCCCAAAAATTCCACCGTCCACCTCAATGCTGCTGTTGCCAAAGAGGCCGGTCCTTTAGGCTTAGCTCCCACTTCTTCTACCACAGCAGCTTTAGCGATGGGCGATGCCTTAGCTTGTGCCTTGATGGATGCGCGTAATTTCAAGGCCTCCGACTTCGCACAATTTCATCCCGGCGGGACACTGGGGCGTCGACTCTTAACTAAGGCCAAGGACATTATGCGGACAGAGGATCTTCCTATTATTCCTCCGACAATGCCATTGGGTGAGGCTGTAATACATGTGAGTAATGGGCGCTTAGGGCTCTGCGTGGCGCAAGAAGAAGGCAAAATCGTAGGCATCATTACCGATGGCGATATTCGTAGAGCCATCCAAGCCTCGCGCGACAACTTCTTTCAGACCACCGTGGTTGAAGTAATGACCCGCACGCCTAAAACCGTGAGTCCGGAAGCCAAAGTCTCAGAGATAGAGTCCATATTAAACACCAACAAAATTCATTGTGTCCTCGTCACAGCTCCCGATGGACGCCTCTTGGGGATTGTCGATTCATTCCGGACTGCATTATAATTGAGTGATTTTATGAGTATGCATCGGCTGTTCCCGCTTCTTTTCTTCTTATTTTCCTTTCTTCCCCCTTTTGCACTCGCGATGAGTGGCAACGGGAACGACGAATTAAATACGATTGTTGAGTATAACGAAGCGCCGACTGATATCGTGCCGAAGCGTTCTGATCTTCAGATCGCTAATTACTTGAAAACCCATTTTGATGTCCCGTTTACGGACAACAACAAACTGGTTTTCTTTAAGACCGGACAGGAAAAATTCGATGATCTTTTCGCGGCTATTCGTCAGGCGCGCCGATCTATTCATCTCGAGTACTTTAATTTCCGCAACGATTCCATATCACGCGCACTTTTTGAGCTTTTAACGGACAAAGCTCGTCAGGGTGTGAAGATTCGCGCGTTGTTTGACGGTTTCGGAAACTCCTCAAACAATCGCCCTTTGCGCCGTAAACACTTAGAAGCCTTGCGGGCTCAGGGGCATTGAGATTTATGAATTTGATCCCTCCGCTTTCCTTACGTCAACCACATCTGTCATCGCGATCATCGTAAGATTGTTGTCATCGACGGACTCGTGGCTTACACCGGCGGGATGAACGTAGCCGATTACTATATCAAAGGAAAGCCTGAGATAGGCGACTGGCGCGACCTCCACGTACGTGTAGAGGGAGCGGCAGTAGGCGATTTGCAGCGCATTTTCATCAGTTTTTGGAATGCTGTGACCCATCAGCAGGTGCAGGGGCCTGAATATTACCCCGGCGAGAAGCAGGCTTCCGATTATTTTGTCGGACTAAAAGCAGACAAAGACGCAACGGCCGGCCATAAACTCGTCGGTGTGGTTAATCGGGATCCTGATGAATCGCCACGTATTATTCATGATACGTTTGTCCAAGCTATCAATGTCGCCGAAACCAACGTTACATTGATCAACCCCTACCTGACGCTCTGCCCCCATTTGCGGCGTGCACTCAAGCGAGCCTTGCGCAGAGGCGTTGAAGTCAATATTATGGTTTCTGCCAATAGCGATATACCCGTTACGCCCCGCGTTGTGGAGCATACCGTTCACAGATTGATGAAAAAAGGCGCAAAAATATGGTTTTTTGAAGGCGGTTTCCATCATTCCAAGATAATGATGGTCGACAGCACCTTCTCATTTGTCGGTTCGGCCAATTTGAATAGTCGCAGTCTTTCGTTTGATTATGAATGCAATTTGTTGATTGCCGATCGCCCTTCGACCGCACAATTATTGCGTCTCTTTGATGACGATCGCACGAAGCATTGCTGGCAACTCACCCCCGATACGTGGCGCACAAAGTTTAGCAAAGGTCGGCGTTTCCAAGCTTGGTTTTTCCAATTCTTGACGCCCTTTTTATAGTCAGATCCTCTTTTTGATAACTCTCCTCAAGTACGATAAAGCAATGAACGCACAACGTGACATCTCCTTTTTCGATTTGCAAGGCCTTCGCTATTATTTTCGTCGTCCTATCTCACGCCGGCGGCCCCGCTTGGTTAAGCAGTTTCGTCTTTCAGTTTCACGTTCCCGTCTTTTTTTCCTCTGTGCCGGCTATTTCTTTTAAGCCGACTACACTCAACGACGAAAAAGACCTTCTTTCTCAAGCGCTTACGCAGCCTTTATTTTCCCTTTGTGCGCTGGAGTCTGTTCTTCTTGATTATCCATAACGCATTGTTTTATACCGGCTTGCTCAATGAAACCTACGGTAACGGCGCAGGCGGCGTCCTCCATCCCTATAGTTGGCCCGTCTTTAGTCAGCGCGTTTGGAACGTAGTTTTTCGGAATGAGCGGCTACGATGAGTTTTTGACCGGCAGTTATTGGTTCTTTCGCAGTCTCTTTGTCGGAAGTTTGGGCTTCTATGTCTTACTAAAAATCCTCCACCATTATAATCGCCGTAAACCGATTCACCACTTGGTGGGCGCCATCGTCGTTTTGCTTTGGCTTACCATCCTTTGGATGCTGACAAGCGGGCTCCACGTGCCCGGAATAGCGCAAGGCGGCTATCGCGAACTAATGGGGGCGTCGCTCTTGGGCTTAGGTTTCCTTTATCGCTACTTTAGTGAGCGTATCAAACTCAATCTGCAGGTCCTCCTGTGTTGTTTGATTTTTTTCTCGTTGTTGCCACTATTTATTTCCCAACGAGCATGGCGCCTCACCCAACGCTGCTTCAGTTCTTTACACTGCCCCTCACGGCCTTGGCCGGTTTCTTCCTTCTGCGCCGTCTCTCGCTCTTGCTGGCGACTCGAACCGGTTTCCTGACGCGTACCTTAGCCTATATCGGCGACCATTCGCTCTATGTCTTTGCCTTCCACTTAGTGGCTTTCAAGTTGGTCAGCATGCTGAAAGTGGAAGTCTTGGGCCTGCCTTGGGAAGCCGTAGGCGGTCATCCCGTTGTGCAAGCGGGCGCGGCCACAGATGGCTTTTTCCTCTTGTACGTACTTGTCGGTGTAGCTGTACCGCTCTTGTGGAATGCCGGCTATAAGTATTTGGGGCGCACTTTCCATTTTAATTTATCCCTTTCATCTTTGTTAAATTGGGATTTGTCGCGCCAAATAGCCGCCCTCGTTTGGCTACTGTTCAAGGGCTTCGGACGCGGCATTTATTGGCTCTTGCGCTTTATAGTTTTGAGCGTCAACAGATTCTTCAATGGCTTGATAAGTTTGGGAAAAGGTATCATAGAAGCCAGTCGGCCACGCGATGAATTGCCGGAAGGTGAGGAAGACGAGGAGGAAGAAGAGGACGATCGCGAAGACGGTGGTAGCAATTTTTGGGCGCGATCTCTTCTCTTAAATCGTAAAGCCGGTTTGGAGCAGGCCGATCTCGGGAAAAACGCCTTATCCGGATGCCATATTTTTTTGCTTCTAACGCAAATGCAGCACACGCGTTTGCTTGAAAAATTTTATCTATAGTCGACTACTGCATAAGCAGACGTAGTCGACTATTTTCTTTTCTTGACTTTTTGAGGGCGAGCGATTGAAGATTGTGTTATCAAGGTGCAAGTCCGTTTCGTTTGGTGAGGCTAAACCATCGTTTGCCCCGACCAAACTATGGTTTGCCGGTATCAAACTATCGTTTGGCGCCACCAAACGAAATGAGAGATAGATTTTATGAAGGAAAAAACAAGCGTTTAGGCGCTTGATAATCAGAGATGAAATCGCTTTTTAAAGTGTGAATAAGTTTTCGTAGGACTATAATAAAGCCCAAACCATACTGCACGAAGCAGAAAGTTGGGCATCCTTATCTTAAAGTTTATATGAGGTCGTTTTTGAAAAGCCGTGGCAGATCAAGCGCCGGCCAGGCGGTTTTCGCGATCAGGGAAAACAACCGTAGGTTTTAAACTGAGCCGCCTCCTCGGCCGAAAAATTCGCCAAAGGACATAATGATTACTTCATCGCCCACTTGAAATTTGCGTGCAGCAGCCCCGTTTAGGCAGATTACGCCGCTGCCTCGCTCGCCGCGAATGACGTAGGTCTCAATGCGTTCCCCGTTGTTGTTGTTGACCACGTGGACGTGTTCGTAGGGCAGTAAGTCGGCCGCCTCCATCAGGGCTTCGTCGATCGTGATACTTCCCATATAGTGGAGATTGGCTTCGGTCACGTAAGCGCAATGTATCTTCGACTTTAACAAACTAACGCGCATGGTTTCTGTAATTTATATTGTCAATCAGTCGAACCGGCCGCTGACCGCAGTAAACCGTGATGCAACCCTGCACATTTTCAGCTTCGCTCCAATCCTTAATGGGTTGTAGTGTCTGAGCATCGGCTATTTCAAAATATTCTACCTCTAATCCGTCGAAAGCATTCAACGCTTCGGTTACGAAAGCCTGCGTATCGGCAACGGATTGTGTGTGGCTGAACTCCTGACTTACCTTCAAGGTCTTGTAAATTTCAGATGCCAGCCGGCGCTCATCATCCGTCAGCAGCGAATTTCGGCTGCTCAAGGCTAAACCGCTTGCTTCGCGCACGATGGGGCAGGGACATAGCGTGACGGGCAACTGCAGGTCGTTTACCATAGCGCGAACAACGGCGATCTGCTGAAAGTCTTTTTCGCCGAAATACGCCCGCGTAGGTTGTACGATTTGGAAGAGTTTGCTGACAATGCGGCAGACGCCGTTGAAATGTCCGGGGCGGCGCGGCCCTTCCATAACGTTCATCTCCGGATAGTCGAAGGTGCGCGTGTCGGGTTCAGGATAAATCGCCTCGACCGTGGGCGCAAAGAGAATATCCGCGTGAAGCGTTTCAAGCAAAGCACGATCTGCGTCTAAATCGCGCGGATAAGATGAAAAAAATCTTTGGGATCGTTGAATTGGGTAGGATTGACAAAGTCGCTAACAACCGTTACGTCGTTTTCGCCGACTGCGCGCTCTACGAGTGAAGCGTGGCCGGCGTGGAGTGCGCCCATTGTGGGAACCAAGCCTATCGACTTGTTGGCTTGGCGATACGGGGCTAAAAGCGGCGGTAAGGTCGTCTATCGTGGTTAGAGTGATCATTTTCGTTGATTTTTTTACGGTGCAAAAAGTACGATAATTTTACAAGAAGCCTGCGGAGAATGTGCGCTTTCTTTCAAATTCGCGGTGATCGAAGCCCCAACTTGCTTGCTGCGCCGCTCGCAACCGTACATAAGCATAAAAACCGACTGCGGCTTATTGCAGTCGGGTTTTTGTGGGATGGGGAATCGACTTTGCGTTTCGTAGCTTTCCGATAGTGTGAGCAAGTCTTGGCATTAGGGCGAGCCGGATTGGACGTACCGCAGGAAGAACAAGTGCCTGCCGCCTGTTGTGCCGACTTTAAGTTTTTAAGCGGGCATTCGGCTGTGCAGGATGCGCATTTGCCAGCGCCTTTTCCTGAAGCGCGAAAGTGGCGAAACAGTCCGAGGATACAATATATAAAGGCGGCGCCTACGATAATATAGACGATAATATCTTGTAACATTATAATTCAAATGGGCCGGAGGGAATGCGGCGACGTAAAACGTGCAGTTGCGCCTTGCAATCCGCGAGGTCGAGTGCTTGGGCAATGGTCTTGCGAGCCAATTCCGGATGGTTGTTCTCTTCGCTGAGGTGGCAAAGCCAAATATTCTCGGTCGTTGCTGCTACATTCTCTTGCAAAAATACGTGCCGTATCAGCATTGCATGCGTGTCCCGTCGGTGCTTTTTATGCGCTCTTTCAAATGGCGGGGGTAGGGGCCTTCTTCTAACATTGCTGCATCATAGTTTGCTTCGATTACCAGATTGCGCGAACGTCGAATAAATTTGATCATCTCGGGCGTAAAACTGCCGGCGTCGGTGATAAAGCAAAAATTGGTGGTGGCTGTCTCTATGAAGTAACCGCAATTGTGACTCGCATCGTGTGGAACTGTAAAGGTTGTGATGTGAAAAAGGGCCAATTGACCAGTCGTCGCCCGGGAGATAGGTGCGGCAAAAATTCGGGGCGCACTTTTTTTATGTGTGTAGTAATTGGTTAGAATGCCTTTATGCACTTCTTCCGTAGCAAACACTTCGAGATTGTATTCGCCGGATAGTGCGCCCACGGCCTTTACGTGGTCGGTATGATCGTGTGTGACGAGTATGGCTTTAAGTGTGGGGTAGGTAAAACCGTATTCGCGGAAGTATTTTTTTGAAACTTCGTATTCCGATTCCGGCGTCGATGATGAGTCCGAAGCCGTCTTCTAAGAGATAATAACAGTTGCCGCTGCTACCGGAACCGAAACTGATAAACTTCATGTGTGGCTTGTTTTGTTGATGGCTGGTTGTTGAGGCTGCTTGTTGGGCTAAAGGCCTGGCGCGTGGGCGCAAATAAAAACCAGATGCCGTATAAAAATTGAAGAAAGCCGCCTCACTCATTCAGTCAGGCGGCTTTAATTCGTATATAAAAAGAGGAGGAGGGCTTACGTCTTAATATTTTAGAATCTGTCCGGGCCTCAAACGCGTCTTTTTTTGTAAGGTTCGAATTGAATGAACAGAGTGCGTCGACGGTAATTCCCATATCACGCGCAATAGAATAGAGCGTCTCGCCGGCTTTCACCTGATAGAAGCGTCCACTCATAGCCGGCTCAGCTTTCTTAGAAGCTGTGTGCGTAAACGAATCGTCCGATGCGTTCTTATGGAAGACATAATAATCACCCGTTACATCTTGTTGCGCGAAGTCAAAGAGCAGAGAGGGGTCAATTGCTTCTCCCATAAGACGTGTTTCAAAATGAAGATGGCTACCGAAAGATAAACCCGTGTTGCCGCCCAAGCCTATAGGTTCTCCTGCCTTTACATTCTGATTAGCGCGTACCAACTGCTTACTCAAATGCGCATAGATCGTCTCCAAAACCATTGGGGTGACGAATCACGATATAGTTGCCGTAACCGGAAGCCTCGTAGCGTGCGATACGTACACGGCCATTGAATGCGGCGTAGATGGTGTCGCCGGTGTAGACTTTAATGTCTAAACCTTTATGCTTGCGGCGGAAAGCCGGACGATAGCCAAAGTGACTCGTGATCTTGCGACTTGGAGTAGGCATAAAAACCACGTAGATCAATACGGAAGGAGTCCGGAACTTCGCTACGTGAGTAACAATGTGTTGTGTTGTTATTCCAAGAAGAATATAAGTTGTTGGCGGGTTCTTCTAGTTTTCTTTCTGAATCAAACGATTCAGCATAATTGTATCTGAAGACTTCAAATGGCGATCAACAGGTGCCTGGCGCGCAATCAAGTCTTGCGCCGAAGCCGTTGCAGCCGATGTCAGCAGCAATAGTCCTCCGATGATTTTTTTCGTATGGTTACGAAACGTCATTTTTTTGAATAGTTTTTTTGTTTATTATGCGTGGCCGAAAGGTAAAAAAATCTTCATATATTGGCGCCGCATTTTTTTGGGAAATAGATGCGCAAAGGTAACACTTCTTTTTCTGATTATCAATACTAATGCCTTGAAAACTTCTTTAATAACGTGAACAGAACTGACCTTTAACGTACATAATAATCCTTTGTCAGGTCCTCATAAGCACGTGATCTTCTACCATCTGCGCCTGTCAAGACAAAACTGTCTTCTACAATTGGAGAAACTTCTTTTCGAAATTCTACCAATACTCTTTTTCGGGGCTTTTCCGCATCGTTGTGTGCACAAATGTCGTATGCACAACAAATAAGGCTTTGAGCTGCTGCGGCCGAACTGAAGTGTGTCAGCGCTGTGGCGGGAAGGATGGCGCAAAAAGCTGCCTTCAGGGCTCAATAAGCGTTGGACATGGAAGAGTAAGGCCTCGAATGTGAGTGCCTGCGTATGGCGAGCTTGCGAGCGAGCTGCGTCGGGCGGGAGTAGCATTTCGTTGAAAAAGGGCGGATTAGAGACAATCAAATCAAAGGCTTGGTATGATGTGTAGCCGGCTATGTCCGTCGCTACGATTTGCAGGCGATCGGCCCACGGAGATGCAGCAACGTTTTCTTGCGCTTGGGTGGCCGAAGCCGGACCAATCTCTATCCCCGTGATCATAGCATCTGTGCGTTGTGCAAGCATTAGGGCAATGAGGCCGGAACCGGTTCCGATGTCTCAAGATGCGCCGCTTTCCTTTCACATTAGCCCACGCGCCGAGCAATACGCCGTCTGTACCAACTTTCATGGCGCAGCGGTCGTGGCGAATCGTGAATTGTTTGAATTGGAAAGCTTCAGTCATAATGGTCGCAAATGCTTATTTATAAAAACAGCGCAGCCGCCGGATTATTGTAATGCTCTACGGCTTTTTGTGGGGATGGCGTGCTCCGTACACCTTTTTAACCCCCGCTTTTTGGCCATATTAAGTTTGCTGGCCAACTGATTGCATCTGTGATTTTGAACAATTTCTAAACATGTAGAAGCATTTCTGAAATAATTTGCGTAATTTTGTGTTATTGAAAGAAAGAAAACTCTTCAATACGCACAATCTGCGATTTTGGGGAGAACACGAAATAAGGATATGTTGAGTTGAAGAGTGCCCTTGGGGTCGTTACATTTTGCGCTTTGAAAGCAAATGAATGGGTGTATCGGTCGCGTAGGTTGTCATAAAAATAGTGGGTGAAGAATAAGAAGCAGAAAAGGGTTAGAATAATATGGCGTCGTTTGTTACTGATTGGGTATGGGCATTATATGTACCTTTGGGTATGTTGCTCCTTTTTGATGGTTATGATATATTTTCATAGGCATCATTGGCTGAAGTATGTGTACATTGTCAGTGCTTCTTGTCTGCTTATAGAGATCTCTTCTCTCCTCTATTTACAGTGGGTGTCTCTGAGAGGGTCACCGGCATCTACTTTTTCGTTTATCGTTGTTTTCTTGTGTATGTCCACTTATGGGTTTGGTTTAGTGCTTGCGGTGTTGTCCGTAGGTGCTTTTCTTATAGAGTATGCACAGCGGCAGTGGTGGGCGAGAATCGTTATCGGCATTGCGCTTTTTGTGATTATCGTACTATTTTTTGTTTGCGTCTACTGGTTTATGCAGGGAGTAGCCTCACTGAATAGTGGCTGATGCGCTATGAGAGGCGCGTACTTGACGATAAAAAAGAAGATTAAAAGGATCGTCAAGCGCATTTGACGTAAGATTCTCTGAAGAGTGTGGGTAAAGAGGAAGAAATGATGTTTTTGGTATTCATTTAAGGAGAACAACAAATGACAAAAGAAGAAAGAGCAACAAAATGGCTCAAGCGTATACCGAGCGCAGAGCATATAGATATAGAAAAGAAAATCAATATATGCGATAAAGTAGCAAGGAGAGCACTAATTGTCTTCTTTACTGTCTTGATCGTAGAGTTTGGTTTGCTGCTAATTATTGGTCAAGGTGAGTTGTTTAACGATATAGCCAATTTGCTGAATGCCATAGCAGATGGAAGTCACAGTCGCGCACACCGTAGAGGGCTGGCGATTGTAGGCGCGTTAGTCTGTGTGCCCATGATTGTGTTGCCTATCATTGTCGCTCTTCTGCTTAAAAATAGGTGGCTTCAAGCGAAAGTGGATAAAGAGATCAGCGATTCGCATAAAGGCAAGTAAGGCTTGATTGAGATGGTCAGGACTTGCGGCAGTTGAATGCGGAGTTAGTCTGCTTATATAGTATTAGTTTTCAATTTATAACGTGTTCCATTTCGTGTTCAATAGTTGGGACAAAATTCTCAAGCGTAGCGGATAAAAATTCCGAGCGTTTAAAATAAAATTCCCCGGCTTGGAAATTTAGTGCCAAGTCGGGGAATTCATTTTATTTCAGCAGAACGGCGAACGAGACTACCCAAGCGAAGCGCCGCACACTACTCCTCGTTGAAGCAATAACGGTCTTGGTGCGAATCAAAATCGGTCGGCCCGTCGTAGCCGTGCGCATGTAAGATTTTCCGGATCTCCTCTTGCTGTTTCGGCGAAAGCGTGTGTTTGCCGTTCAAATAGCGATAGTAGTTGCTTCGTCCGTTAAGTAGTCGTATCAGATCAAGGCGCGCGGAGCGCATTTCGCCTACCTTTAAGTCTTCCATCAGTCCTTTAAATCCTGCGGCTATGCGCACCATTTCTGTGGGCCTAAAGCAGGGGCATTGCGCCTTCTCTAGAGCGGCGGGCACCACAGCATAGGTCGTAAATTCTTTGTTGGGCAGCGCCAGCCCGGCCTTGTAGCGAAGGCATCTCGTTCTTGCGTTTACAAGATTCAAGGAAGCATACAGCCCAACCATTGGGCACGTCTTCATGTTTCAGTGTGATCATCATGGTTTGAATGTTTATAGGTGTATATTAGTTGTAAGCTTGAATAGCGGGAGGATATAGATTCTCGCTTGTTTTCAAGTATTTGTTTTCATGCGTTTCAATAGGTCATTCTTCTTTTCTTCAGCTTGCACGCTGTTGGCCGAGCACTTTTCGCTTTCGGCCCACCAAAGGTTGATGAGCCGAAAGGCTGATTATTTGAAAGTGCGTAAGGAGCGCTTTTTAGCGTTTTTACCATTTTTACGCCGTCTACGATATAGATGCCGGCGGGTTGTTGCTCAAAAGGCTTATCAAGCTTCAAGCCTGTCAAATTGTAGATACCGCACGTCGAGGTAGGCGTCTTAGTGGTGGGCTCGTCAATACCGGTTGTGTTTTTCTTGATTTCAACCCAATCGGTCACTACTTTACCATCTGCACCAAAAAGACCATAGAGGGGGTCGCAGATGGGATCAATAACATATTCTTTCCAATATGCTCCGTTAGGACTCGAAAGTTCGCAGCCGATAAACTCCGGCTTTTTATGTAGGCTTGCGATACTGCCTGAATCTTGATACGCCTTGCTGCCCGGCGCTTGGACGCGGACGTTGCAGCGATCAAACTTCCATTGGCCGCAACACAGCCCAAAATCTTTTCCGCTTACCTCGATGGTGCAGTTGTTTATAGTGATAAAACCCTGATTGATAAATACCATAGCGAGTACCAAGGATGATACTCGTTGTTGTGCCCTTTATCGTTAGTTTTCCGCTCCCCTTAATTGTGAGCAACTTTTGGAACATATTGTATATTCCTTCGCGATGGTCCGCGATAATGCTGTTGTCGCCGATAAGATAAATGGTCAGTCCGTCTATATTGTTTGTAAGTCCGCCCGCATGTCCGCTTTCCTGCGTACTATGAATCGTGGCATTTTCGAGTGTTAGCGTTTTTGTTGCAGGGTCATATTGCACTTTTCCGCTTACGCCCTCTATGCCGCTGAGATCGTTATAATTTTTCAGCCGTTACTGCCGTACCGGCAAGGTAGAGACCGTTTTCTTCTTGTGCCTCTGCCTGCTGTGGCAGTAAGAAAGCGGCGATGAAGAGCAGGCCTATCGCCGTGTACAGATTTTTAAGTAAAGGTTTGTTCATAATGATATTGCCCCCCTGTTACAACTCTTTATAGAGTTACGCTGATTCGAGGGCTTGAGCGTTAAGGTTATATGATCAGGACGTGAATCAAAGATTCGTTGCAAAGTTAAAGAGAACGAACTATATTGTCAACCAAATGCTATATTTTTTTTCTTAAACTAAAAAAACATCGTAGAGAGTTGCAGCTTCACTTTAAAGCAAGCTCTTCAAAGCGACGAAGAGATTTCCTTCAGACTGCCGAGGAGAAGCGGATGAAAAACGCTTCATTTACTTGGGCATTCTGCTGATTTGTCGTACTTTTGCGCGAAGAAAGAGCGCATTTGGTCCTTAGGAAGTATTTCTAAGATGCTTGTTTGTGCAATTTTGTATATACAATAAGCCTCCCTTCATAAGAACTTGGTATACCTTTTGTTAATAGATAAACGCGCTAATGCGTTATAGGCCCGCATAGGCACAATAGTATATAAACGAAGAATATGAACGATAATAATAATTCTCCCAACCCTTTTTCTTTGATCGCGGACTTTGATGGGGACATCTCCGAACTCTATAATCGAGAGTTTAATGATGTGCTTCCGGTTTTACCGCTGCGCAATATGACATTCTTTCCGGGCGTCGTGGCTCCGGTTATTGTCGGGCGCGAGTCCTCTATGGCCTTGGTGAAGCAAGCCGTGGCCAATGATGGATTGATAGCTTTGGCCTGCCAGCGAGAGGCTGAAATCGAATCGCCTCGAATCGAAGATCTCTATCCGATTGGCGTTGTTGCCAAGATTATGCGTATCTTGGAGTTGCCTAACGGGGCGACCTCCGTCATCTTGCAAAGCTACGGACGCATTAGTTTGGGAACAGCCACGCGCCAACGCCCCTTCTTGCGGGCTCGCGTAAAGAAGCTGGAAGACGTGCTACCTGAAGCGAACGACAAAGAGTATCAAGTGATGGTAGACTCTTGTAAAGAGTTGACCATTCGCCTCTTGCGTATGTCAGATATGAGCCACGAGGAAGCCGTCTTTGCGATACAGAATATTTCTCATCCTATATTCCTCATCAACTTTATCTGCACAAATCTGCCTTTTCCAATGCAAGAGAAGCAGGAGTTGATAGCTGAGCCGGATCAGAAGAAGAAGACGCTGCGCCTGATGGCAATATTAAATCGAGAATGCCAGTATGCTTCATTGAAGCAGCACATTCAAAAACCAGACGCGCGAAGAACTGGATCAGCAGCAGAAAGAGTATTTCCTGCAGCAGCAGATCAAAAATATTCAGAACGAACTCGGGGATGCGCAGAATAGTGACGTAAAATCATTGCGAGAGAAAGCTGAGGCGCTTAACCTGCCGCCAAAGGTGCAGGAAACTTTTAATAAGGAGTTGCAAAAGCTCGAACGCCTTAATCCGCAAAATCCTGATTATAGCGTAGAACTTAACTATCTACAGACGCTGACCAACTTGCCTTGGGGGTAAGCAGACGGAAGATAAAATCAGCATTCCGAATGCGGAGCGCGTATTGAATCGCGAGCATTATGGATTGGAGAAAGTCAAAGAGCGCATACTTGAGCACTTGGCGCTGATGCAATATAAAGAAGGCTTAAAGACGCCAATCCTCTGCCTTTACGGACCTCCGGGCGTGGGTAAAACTTCGCTGGGCAAGAGTATAGCCAACGCCTTAGGGCGTAAATATGTGCGCATCTCTTTAGGCGGCGTCCACGATGAGGCTGAAGTGCGTGGGCATCGACGTACTTACGTCGGCTCTATGCCCGGACGCATTATTAAGGGGCTGATCAAGGCTCAGACGGACAATCCGGTCTTCGTTTTGGATGAGATAGATAAGGTCTCAGACAATAATTATAATGGCGATCCTCAAAGTGCACTGCTGGAGGTACTTGATCCTGAGCAGAACAGTGCATTCCACGATAACTTCTTGGACGTAGATTATGACTTGTCCAAAGTCCTTTTCGTCGCAACGGCCAATAGTCTTTCTACACTCCCCAGGCCGCTCTTAGACCGAATGGAGATAATAAGTGTAGATGGTTATTTGACGGAAGAGAAGAGAGAAATTGCCCGTCGCCACCTCATCCCTCGTATCGAAGAGGGTTTAGGCCTGCTTGGTAATATTAAATTTGCGCCTGCCGCATTAGAGTTTATCATCGAAAAAATATACACGTGAGAGTGGTGTGCGCCAATTAGAGAAGCAATTGGAGAAGATTTATCGGAAGATTGCCTTTCATAAAAGCCAAGAATGGTACGTTGCCTTTTTGAAGGCGCCCAGCTTCGTCAGAAAGATGTCGAAGAATTGTTGGGCAAACCCCTTTTCAGTCGCGAGCGCTATCAAGGCAACGGCTATGCCGGTGTCGTTACGGGCTTGGCGTGGACTGCAGTAGGCGGAGAAATTCTCTTTATCGAGACGAGCATAAGCCGCAGCAAAGCGCCGAAGCTGACGTTGACGGGAAACCTTGGCGATGTGATGAAAGAAAGCGCTATCCTTGCTCTGGAATACATCAAAGCCCACGCTGAGAAGTTGCAAATAGATCCTCGCGTATTTGAAAAATTGGAGCGTACATATTCACGTACCCGAAGGAGCAACGCCTAAAGATGGTCCTTCAGCCGGTATTACCATTGCTACGTCAATCGCCAGTGCTTTTGACGCAACGCAAAGTGCGTCCGCATACCGCAATGACCGGAGAGATTACCTTGCGAGGGAAAGTAATGCCCGTTGGCGGTATCAAGGAAAAGATATTAGCCGCGAAGCGCGCCGGTATTACAGATATAATAATGAGTAAGGAGAACGAGAAAGACATTAAGGAGATCAACGAGAAATATGTGCACGGCTTGACCTTCCATTTCGTAGAGAATGTAGAGGAGGTGCTCAATATCGCCTTGTTGCAGGATAAGGTTGATAACGCCATCCAATTTGTATTTGAAGAGAAGCATGAGCGAGCTGATAACAAATAAGCGCGCGGCGGGCTTCTTTACGCTTGAGCACACCGAAGCCAATTCTGCCGCGCGTGTTGGGCATATTGCCACGGATCACGGCGTGATTCAGACACCGATCTTTATGCCGGTCGGCACGGAGGCAACGGTAAAATGCGTGCACCAGCGCGAATTGCTTGATGATATACAAGCGCAGATTATTCTGGGCAATACGTACCATCTCTATTTGCGTCCGGGTCTGGACGTCTTAAAAAGCGGCGGGCGGTCTGCATCGATTCAATGGCTTTACCAAACCGATGCTTACCGACAGCGGCGGATTTCAAGTCTTTTCTTTGACCGGCATTCGCAAACTAAGTGCTGAGGGCTGCGAATTTCGCTCGCACATCGATGGAAGTAAGCATTTCTTCTCTCCGGAACGCGTGATGGATATTGAGCGTACCATAGGTGCCGATATTATGATGGCTTTTGACGAATGTCCTCCCGGTACGGCCGATTATGCGTATGCTCGTAAGAGTCTTGATCTGACGCACGATTGGTTGCGTCGCTGTGTGAATCGTTTTAATCAGACAGAACCGGAATATGGTTACCATCAGGCCTTGTTCCCGATTGTTCAAGGTTGCGTCTATAAAGATCTGCGCGAAGAGAGTGCCCGTTTCGTCAGCGACTTGGACGCCGAAGGTTATGCCATTGGTGGACTTGCCGTCGGTGAGCCTACGGAGCATATGTACGAAATGATAGAAGTGGTCAACGCCATCTTGCCGCAAGATCGCCCACGTTATTTAATGGGTGTAGGCACTCCCATCAATATCTTGGAAGCTATTGAGCGCGGCGTCGATATGTTTGATTGCGTGATGCCTACACGCAATGGGCGCAACGCCATGTTGTTTACCGCCGAAGGCACGATGAATATGCGCAACGCTAAGTGGGCTAAAGACTTTTCCCCCATTGACCCCGCCGGCACGAGTTACGTAGATACGTCTTACACGAAGGCTTATTTGCATCATTTGTTCAAGGCTAAAGAATTCTTAGCTATGCAGATTGCGAGCATACACAATCTGGCGTTCTATTTATGGTTGGCCGGTGAAGCGCGCCGTCATATTTTGGCCGGCGACTTTGTCGCTTGGAAGCGCGATATGGTAGAGCGTATGTCGAGAAGACTATAAATAAAGGAATGGAGCACAAAGCGCAGCACTTTCAGACGAAGACTTTCGCCGCCCGCTTGAGGAGTATTTTTCTCCTTCGGCAAGCGGCGGCGTGCGAAAGTAGCAAAGTCTGACGCTGCCCCTGCGGATGCAAAGCCGGCACGGCGTGCTTGCCGATTGCCGCAACCTTTGCGCCGATTGTTGCAAAACCTTTCCGACCATCCACCGCTTACTCGGTTGGATCGTTACATCATTTATAAGTTTCTCAGCACGTATATCTTCTTGATTGGCATCATCATTTCGATTGCCATCATCTTTGATTACAACGAGAAGATTGATAAATTTGAGAAGGCGCACGTATCTTGGACAAAGATAGCGTTCGATTATTACCTCAACTTCATACCTTATTTTTTTCCAACCTCTTTAGTCCGCTCTTCGTCTTCATTGCCGTCATCTTCTTTACCTCGAAGTTGGCCGACAATTCTGAAATAATTGCGATGAAATCTACGGGCATGAGTTTTCGCAGGCTCTTGCGCCCTTATATGATCTCTGCCGCCATTATCGCGCTGACAAGTTTCGGACTCGGTGCCTACGTCATTCCGAAAGGCAACGTTGCTCGCGTTAATTTCGAGAACCGTTACATCAAGAAGTTGAATGCTCCCACGTCCGTCGAAAACGTACAAATGCAAGTCGATACCGGCGTTGTCGTCTCACATCTCTCGCTTTGACAACGAAACAAAGAGCGGTTATGGTTTCTCGCTTGATAAGTTTTACGGCAAAAAGCTTGTTGACCACCCTCACAGCGCAGTCTATTCAATACGACACATTGGCCGGCAAGAAAAAACCAATGGACTTTACGCCAAGTGCAACAAAGAAAAATGCGCGGCTTGCGTGAGCGAATAAGTTATGCCGACAAGGTTGACACCATTATTATGATGGAACCGCAAGACTTCTTCTACGTTCGCAACCAGCAAGAGACGATGACCGTGCCCGAACTGCGGCAATTCATCGACAAACAACAAATGCGCGGTGCAGCCGGCGTCAGCCTTTTTGAAGTAGAATACCACAAACGCTTTTGCGATGCCCTTTTGCCGCTTTCATCCTGACGTTGATTGGCGTTTCTTTGTCTTCTCAGAAACGCAAAAAAACGGTATGGGTACGTCCATCGGTGTCGGCATAGCGCTAAGTTTTTTTCTTATATTTTTATTACAAACGATCAGTTCAAGTTTTGCGGTCAATGCCAATTGGTCGCCCATGTTAAGCGTTTGGATACCCAATTTACTTTTTGTGCTTATTGCCTTCGGTCTATATAAGCGCACCCCGCAATAACAGTTCACTTTAATAGAGACAGATTTAAACATGATGCAGGAAGAACCTATTTTTGAAGATTTAGCGCTCAGCGACGATGTGCTGGACGCGCTCTACGATATGCGCTTTGAGAAGTGCACACCTGTGCAAGCTCGCTGTATACCTCCGATCTTGGAGGGCCGAGATGTCATCGGCATAGCTCAAACCGGCACAGGCAAAACGGCCGCTTACCTCTTACCCTTGCTCACGCTTCTGAAGCAAGAATCGCATCCTAAAGACGCCGTCAACTGTTTGGTGATGGCGCCCACGCGCGAATTGGCGCAGCAGATTGATCAGGCCTTGCAAGGCTTTGGTTATTATGTGGATGTCAACGGAGTAGCCGTTTACGGCGGCAATGATGGCGTGCGCTACGAGCAAGAACGCAAGAGCTTGCAGCGCGGCGCCGACATCGTAATTGCTACGCCCGGCCGCCTGTTAACCCATTTGGACCTCGGAACTTTTGATTTGAGTCGTACGACCCATTTAGTGCTCGATGAGGCGGACCGAATGCTGGATATGGGTTTCTCAGACGACATTCTGAAAATCGTAAAACACCTGCCCGAGCAGCGGCAAACGATTCTCTTTTTCCGCAACGATGCCCGCCAAGATTCGAGAATTGGCCCACAAGATTATGCATAATCCGGAGGAAGTCTCCATTGCCATATCCAAACCGGCCGAAAACATCCGGCAAAGTCTTTTTATTTGCAAGGAAAAACGACAAGACGGCGATTATCAAGCACCTCTTTGCCGACCAAAAAGCCCGAGCGCGTGATTATCTTCTGCGGGAGTAAGCAGAAGGTAAAAGAGCTTAACATCACGCTAAAGCGTAAAGGCTACAATGTAGAAGCCATGCACTCCGATCTGGAGCAGAAGCAGCGCGACGAAGTGATGCTTGGCTTCAAAGCCGGACGCATTGACATCTTGGTAGCCACGGATATCGTGGCCCGCGGTATTGATATTGACGACATAACTTTGGTAATCAACTACGACGTGCCGCGAGATGCGGAAGATTACGTGCATCGCATCGGTCGAACGGCTCGTGCCGGACGCAACGGTCGCGCAGTGACGCTCGTCGGGGAAAAAGGATCGTTACGCTTTGCGCAATATTGAGCAACTTTTGGGTAAGGAATTGCCACGCGAAGCGCTGCCCGAGGGACTCACGCCGCCTGAAAAGTCAACGGCAACTTCAGGAGAGCGGCGGGGAAGTGCGCATCGTCGTTCGGCATCGGGTAAACAGCGGGAGCAGCACGACCATAAGCGACGCGACAAGCGTAAGACCTGCGGGGGCAAAAACACAATGATGGCGAAGGGCAAAAAGCAAAAGCCGGATTCCGCCCAAGGCGAACGGCCGACAGAACAAACCAACAAGCGCCGCCGCCGTCCAAACAGGTCGCGTCCGCGTCCGAAGGCGAAAGAAGAGGCGTCCAAGCGAGTGACGCCGCCGCCCATTCCGCCCCTACCTAAGCCGTAAATTACTTGTATTTGCAGGTTGTTCGCGCATTGCGAACAGCGATGCATATTCACCCACATAAGCCCTTGTAGCATGCGTTCTCTGCTACAAGGGCTTTTCTTCTTTTCGATCAACCTTGTGCTTGCCTATGGTCGCCAACGGCTGAAATGCGTTATCGGTTGAGGCTGAAAACGATGAAAAAAACGGCCGGCATTGCTCTGTTGCTTGGCATACTTGTTAACGATGTAGCTTGATTATTTTTTTCGTTTGCTGCCGGCAAACCATAGTTTAGTGGCAGCAAACAATGGTTTGGTGTGAGCAAACTATGGTTTGTCGACAGCAAACGAAACGTATATTCGAGATGGAGGTGGTATAAGGCTTTGTTTGGTAGAAAAAAATCGTTGATGTGGCGAGAAATATTTTGGTGAGCATCTATACGTTTCAAACGTTTGACTGGTCAGCATCATACTTCCCGATACAATCCTTGTAGATGAGGGTTAAATCTTTTATGCTCCGCTGTTCTGATTGGGTGGGGGGAGTATAGTAGTCGCGTTTGCAGGCTCAGATTTTGGGGCTTCTGGATTAACTTTCAATAGGGCGTATGAAAGGGATTAACGCCCGTGGAGCGTGCATAGGATAGCCGCCTTTGAAGATTATACATCGTCTTCACCAAAAGCATAAAAAACGTCCGAACACGCGAGGCGTCCGGACGTTGGTTCATCTATAAACCTTGCAAGTTAGAGTTGGTCGTAAGCTTCGTGGAAGCCGACAACTGCTTCTATACCTTTGCGGAAAATATCCAAAGAGAAGTTTTCGTTAGGCGAGTGTATCGCGTTGCTTTCCAAGCCGAAGCCCATTAAAATCGTTTTCACGCCCAATACTTTTTCAAACACGCTGATGATAGGAATGCTACCTCCGCGGCGTGCAGCAAGCGGGCGTTTGCCAAATGCTTGTTCGAAGCCTTGCTCTGCGGCCTTGTAGGCGGGTAAAGATATGGGGCAGACGTAGCCATGGCCGCCATGAGAGAAGGTGATTTTGACCTTTACGCTCTTTGGGGCAAGGCTTTGGAAGTGCTTCGCAAAGAGTTCGTTGATCTTATTGTAGTCCTGATGAGGCACAAGTCGGCAAGAGAGTTTGGCGTAAGCCTTTGAGGGGAGCACCGTCTTAGAGCCTTCGCCGATGTGGCCGCCCCAAATGCCGCAAACGTCAAAACTCGGGCGGCAACTGTTGCGCTCAATGGTGGAATAACCTTTTTCTCCGCGTAACTCTTCGACATCAAGGGCGCGCTTATATTTCTCTTCGTCGAAAGGAATAGAAGCGATCATCTTGCGTTCTGCATCGGGGAGTTCTTCTACATCGTCGTAGAAATGCGGAATCGTGATGCGTCCGTCGGCATCCGTCATTTTCGCAATCATTTCGCAAAAGTACGTTGATCGGATTAGCCACTGCGCCGCCGAAATGTCCGCTGTGGAGGTCGTGGTTCGGGCCGGTCACTTCTACATCCCAATAGGCGATGCCGCGCAAGCCTGTGGTGAGGGAGGGAGATCAGCTGCCAGCATACTGGTATCGCTCACCAGGATAATATCGCTTTTCAGAAGCTCGCGGTGTTGCGCTAAGAAGGTTTCCAGACTGGGAGAGCCTATTTCTTCTTCGCCTTCGAGTATGAATTTTACGTTGTGGCGGAGCAAATTATGCTTTACCAAAAAAACTCAAAAGCTGCGTATTGGATGAATGATTGCCCCTTGTCGTCGTCTGCTCCGCGAGCCCAAATGTGCTCGTCGCGCACCTCGGGTTTGAACGGGTCGGACTTCCATAGCTCTAAAGGCTCAACGGGCATCACGTCATAATGGCCGTAGATCAAAAATAGTCTTGTCGGCGCCGGGAATAAGCTTTTCGGCATAGACTAAAGGATTGCCATCGCTGGGCATAACTTCGGCGCGGTCGGCTCCGGCAGCGAGCAAGAGTTCTTTCCATCGGTCGGCGCACTTCAGCATATCATCGTGGTGCTCGGGTAGTGCGCTGATGCTTGGAATACGTATGAGACTGAATAAATTTTCTAAGAGTCGGGGCTCATTATCCCGGATATAAGATTTTATCATTACGGTGTGTTTTATAGTAAATGGGGCTTTTTGCTTTCAATCATCCGCTCTCGCCGGCCGCTTGAGGGCGACCGGCGAGCAGATAAGATGGGTTGTAGAAATGGATCTTTTGAATCTTGCCGGCCTGCTATGGCGATAGCGTGGCGCCGGAAGTTATGCGCCTATCGACGATTAAAGACGGCAGCGCCTAAACTTCAATTAGCAGAGTTTGCGAGCGCCATCTCCGATGACAACATCGATAACAACGGGCGCTTTGCCAAACTTTTTCTTGATAGCTTACACGAGCTTTTTCAATGAAATTGGCATAGAGTTCTTGGCTAACCAAATTGATCGTGCAGCCTCCAAAGCCTCCACCCATCATGCGTGCGCCACTTACGCCACAATCGCGAGCTACGTCAACAAGAAAAATCGAGCTCGGGGCAAGAAACTTCATATTCGCGAGAGAGTCCGTCGTGCGTTTCATACATTTTTGCACCAACTTCTTCGTAATCTTCCGTTTCTAATGCGGCAGATACCATCATTACGCGCTCTTTTTCGCCGATGACGTAATGCGCTCTTAGTGCGTCTTCCTCACTAATTTCACCGCGTACTTCATCAAGCAGTTCGTAGTTGGCATCTCTTAAACTCTTGACTTCCGGATGATGTTTGCAGATGGCGGCAGCAACGTTTTCGCAACTCTTGCGCCGATCGTTGTAGGCTGAATCAGCTAAGCCGTGCTTCACTCGCGTGTTCAGCAGGACGAGTTTATAGCCTTTGGGGTCAAAATGGAAATATTGGTATTCCAAGGAACGACAGTCTAAGCGCATAATGTGGCCGGCCTTGCCAAATACGGAGGCAAACTGGTCCATGATGCCGCAATTGCAGCCGATATAGTTGTGCTCAGTGGCTTGTCCAACCTTTGCGAGTGTGAATTTATCGATGCTGTTGTTTCCAAAAAGATCGTTGAGTGCAAAAGCAAAGCAACTCTCAAGCGCTGCGGAGGAAGACATACCCGCTCCTAAGGGGACATCGCCTGCAAAGGCTGTGTTAAAACCTTCAACAGGAACGCCTAACTTCATCATTTCGCGACATATGCCGTAGACAAAACGGAAATGGGTGGCCGTAGGGCCTTTTTCGTCGTCTAAACTAAACTCTACGTAATCTTTTTAAGTCGATGGCGTAAGCGCGAACTTTGCGCGTGCCGTTGGGCTTAAATTCGGCGATGACGCCTTGACTGACTGCGCCGGGGAAAACAAAACCGTCATTGTAGTCGGTATGTTCGCCGATGATATTTATACGACCGGGAGCAGCGTAAACTGAACCCGTGCTGCCATCAAAATGCTTTTTGAAAGCGACTTCTTACGTCGTCTATAGTTAGTTTCATAGTAGTTGAAATTATATTGGTTTGAGATTGGGAGGCAAACATTGAAGTCTACCTCCCATTAATGTTATCTGATTAAGTTGTCTGAATGTTTTTGTTCACATTCTTGGATCCTACGAGTGCGTAGAAGAGAATGTAAGCGGCACAAATCAGTACGACAATGTAGCTCCAGAGGAAATTGTGCATTTGATCCGCGATCCAGCCTTGGAAAGGTACGATAATGCCGCCGCCACATACCATCACCATAAACATACCGGAGGCAAATTCGGTATATTTTCCTAAAGCCTTCTACTGCTAAGTTGAAGATGCCGCCCCACATAACGGAGGTGCAGAGGCCGCCAAGCACGAGGAAGAGAATACCAATGGGCACTTGGGCGGAGGTAAATGTGCTCTCAGTGCCGTTAAAGCCGAAAACAGTGACCATAACATCGGTCGGGGCGAACATTCCGATTAACACTAAGATGATGCAAAGCGTAGAAACAACCGTAAGTTGCGTGCGACTTGAGACTTTTCCACCAATCATACCGCCAACAAAGCGGCCGCAAAGCATCAATAACCAATAGACGCCGGCGATAGTTCCGGCAATGCCGGTATCCATTCCGAAGCCGGGCGTTGCTTTGTCGGGAGCTGTGGATAAAAAAACTGTAAGATGTATGTTGGCAAACCAACTTCGACACCTAAATAAAGGAAGATGGCTAGGATGCCAAGGCGGAAGTGACGGAACGAAAACGCACTGTGCTTATCCGGCGTCGCTTGCTTGTTTTCTGCTTTTTGCGCCAAAGAGGGCTCGGGAATGCGTACAAACAACAGAACAAAGAAGACAACAGCGAAAAATTGCTAAGGCAATAAAGAGCGCCGGCGTAGCGTCGCTAATTTTTGCTTTGGTTGCTTCGCCGATTAATGCGCCGCCGAGCATCGTTACTGCGGTTGCCGAGAACGAATTTAAGACGCCGCCAAATTGAATCAGCTGGTTGCCTTTATTTCCTCCGCCGCCAAGCGTGTTAAGCATAGGGTTAACAACGGTATTCAGCATACACATACAGAAACCTGCGACAAAGGCGCCGATAATGTAGACCGGGAAACTTTTAATACTGTCCCAGCCGGACATATACTCGAGAAAGACGCCGATAAAGCCCAATATGATTGCCAACAAGGCCGTGTTCTTATAGCCGATCTTTTTCAAAAGAAGACCGGAAGGGATACCCATTACTGCGTAAGCAATAAAATTGGCGGCATTACCCAGTTGCGCTTCAAAGTTCGAAGCTCCGAATTGATTCTTAACAATAACGCCCATCGGGTTACAAAGGTTCGTGACGAATGCAATCATAGCAAACAACAAGAACATCATAATGATGGGTAGCGTGTTGTTCTTTTGAGAATTACTCATTTTCTTCTGTGTTTGTTCAGTTAATGTCTGACGTTGATTTATTATGCTTCAACCCCGAAGCGATAGATTGTCTTTTGCGTATATATGTTTCCTGGTTTAAGTGTAACAGGTGGGAAGTACGCGTGATTAGGGCTATCGGGGAAATGTTGTGCTTCGAAGCAGACCGCACTACGTTTTTGGGAATGTGGCGCCGTGCTGTCCTTTTCGTGCCGCTTCCATTATTATTTGTGTAGAATTGGAGTCCGGGTTCAGTCGTGTAGACCTCCATTGTGCGGCCGCTAACCGGCTCTTTCACCTTCGCAGCATAGGATAATTCTCCCGGTTCTCTTTTTTGCAATACAAAACAGTGGTCATAGCCGTTGCCATTCTTCAGTTGCTCATTATCCTCATCAATATGATCGCCGATGCGGTGAGCGTTTCTGAAGTCAAAGGGCGTACCTTCTACCAAGCGAATCTCTCCGGTAGGGATCGCCGTCTTGTCTATCGGCAGATAGTAGTCAGCATTGATTTCGCAGATCACGTCTTCTACCGATGGCGTCGGGTTTGCCGTTCCTGCGAGCGAGAAATAACCGTGGCTGGTCAAGTTTACAATCGTCTTCTTATTGGTTGTTGCCGTATAATCAATGACCAATTCATCATCATTCGTCAGCGTATACATCACCGTAGTCGATAATTCGCCGGGGAAGCCTTCTTGATAGTAAGACGAAACGTAACGCAAGACGAGGCAGTGTTCATTTATTTGTTCAGCATCCCAAATGCGAGCGTGGAAGCCCGTTGGCCCGCCGTGCAGGTGGTTTTCTCCGTTATTAACCGCCAAATGGTATTCTTTGCCGTTCAGATAAAAACGTCCTTTAGCTATACGATTGGCATAGCGGCCCACGAGTGTACTCAAGAAAGGCTGATCCGAATTCAGGTAGTCCTCGAGTTTATCGTGTCCTTGTATGATATTGGCAAAATTGCCCTTGTTATCAGGAGTCATAATCGAAACGATTGCTCCCCCATAATTCGTTATGGCCACTTCCAGGCCGTTCTCATTGGTAAGAAAGTAGAGATCTACGGCTTTACCGTTCACTTCTCTCTGAAAATCTTCCTTGCTCAGTCCGCTAAGATATTGTTTTGTTTTTCCATAACGTTAAAATTTTTAAACGATTGTAATGGCAAATTTGGAAATAAAATCGCAAAGTACAAAGCGCAAAAGGCTGAATTTTCCGCAGAAAAAGCGATATTTGGGTAATGTCTGAAAAAGTGTGTAAGATTCTCCTCGTCCTTTCCCTCCTGCTTGGGTTCCCCAAGCAGGAGGGAAATTTGTAATGTTGATATTTCTTTGCCATTTTACCTGATTTTCCACTCCCCAAAATACGGTAGCTGTCTTGCATACGTCCCTTCTGTTTTCTCCTTGGCAACAGATCCCAATAGATAAACCACAGAGGCGGGAGAAGGCATCGCCCCACGCATAAAGCAAGGTGCGCTTATAACTTCTATTCAGTCGTTCCACCCAGTTAGTAGAGTAAATCATTCGGCGCACACTTTCAGAGAACCTCAAATAGGTAAAATAGGCCGCGTTGCGCTCATTGCCCAAACGGGCAAGGCTCGGGTACTTTTTGCCCCAACGCTGCGCAAAGATACGCAAATTCTCATAGGCCACAAGAGGCGTCACTTCGGTATGCTCCACGGGAAAGAGTGCTTTGAGTTCCTCACCGACCTCGGCTTTGTCTTTCGAGGAAACGGTGTTCAACACTTTCCGTTTGAAATGCACGATGCAAAGTTGGTGCAGTGCCGTGGGGAAAGCCGAACATACCGCATTTTCGATGCCGCTCAAAGCATCGGACACAATCAAGTCGATTTGTTTCACACCGCGTTCCTTGAGGGATTGTAGCTCCATTTCCCAAGCAATCGCGCCTTCTGTGGGGTGATTTACCACCGTGAGTACCTCGCGACTGCCGTCGGGCAGTAGGCCCAACATCGTGTAGTAAGCCTCCTTCGAGACGCTCCCCTCACGACGCGTGGAACAGAACGTGGCATCGATGTAGACGGCCAAATAGTGAGGAGAAAGTCGGCGGGAAAGCCACTCTTGGATCTCCTCATAACAAGCCCCGGACAGATGACTCACCTGCTGTTTGCTATAAAGGTGACCGTATATGCGACGCCCCACCGCGGCGATGTCTTCACAGGAAAGTCCACGGGAATACAACTCGTAAAAAGCTGCGTGCGCTCACGCTCCTGAGAGGATAAAAATTCCAAGAATCATTGGTTGAAAAAGCATTGGAGCGCGTACGAGGGATGCGAAGTTGGAAACTCAACCATGGCCCCGCCAACGACGGGGACGGAAACCATTGGCTTGTTCACCCGCATGTTCCGCGAGAAAGAGGGCGCGCTCCTGCTTGCAAAAACTATCCAAAAAGCACGCGAACCAACTCATTAAAAACCTGCCTCACTTGAGGCCATTTCGAAATTAATTCCGATCTTTGTTCTCTTGTAAGCTTCATTGTTCTTTCTTTGATTTTTTTAATTCACTACAAATATAAGAACTTTGGAGCTTACACACTTTTTATAGGACAGCATCAATATTTGTCTGTTTTTGAGCTTATTTTTGCTTTCACGCCTCAAGTTTGTGGTGAACGCCTGCTTTTTAGCTCTTATTTTAGTCTAAAACGGGCAAACTTCCAAAGCTTCAAAAAGCGTGGAAGTTTGCCCGTTCAGTAACGCGAACTGCTTAAAGCGTTCAACCCACTGTTGCCGGTTCGCAGCGTTCTCTTAAATAGTCGAGTAAGAGGTGAATTGCTTTCTCCGTAGCGTTAGCTAAGTTTAGGTCGCGTCCGTTATCCTCCTCCAATTTCAAGGTAACGATGTCGTTTTCCTGACCTACGGCGATCCAAATCGTACCGACAGGCACGGCAGATGTTGTATCATTGTTGGTAGCCGGCCCTGCAAAGCCACTCACTGCCACTGCGTAGTCCGTATGTAGGAGTTTGTTCGTCCCAATGACCAACTGTTTTACGACGTCTTCGCAAACAGCCGTTTGTTCTGCTATAACAGCCGCATCCACGCCTAAGATTTCCGTCTTGACAAGGTTGCTATAACAGATAATACCTCCTTTATAATAAGACGAACTTCCCGGAATGGCGGTGATAACACTTGCTATGCGTCCGCCCGTGCAGCTTTCCGCCGAGCCTAAAGTTTTTGTTGCGCCATAAGAGTTCATTAATATCTCTGCTGGCGAGTTTTTACGTTCAGTTCCATATAATAATTTGTTTACTTTTTTTCTGTACTTGAAGGCGTCTTGTTCAAATCAATTGCGCCCTTTGCATTGTATTTAGAGCGTCGTGCGACTATAAGCCGGTTTGTCCAAGCCGCAAAAAATCGCCGTCCATATATTTATAGTAGCCCGTGATCGCAATCATAGCCGCGTTGTCCGTCGTATAGCCAAACTTCGGTATGTAAATATGCCAGTTGCCTGCCGCTTCCTGCGCCTTGAAGGCTGCGCGTAGTGCCGTGTTTGCCGATACGCCGCCGGCGAGTGCTACGTGATTGATCCCCGTCTCCTTGACAGCTTGCTTCAACTTCTTCATCAATATGTCGACGATGGTTTTCTCCAATGAAGCCGCAAGATCCTCTTTGTGGTGTGCGATAAAAATCCGGGTCCGTCTTGATCTGATCACGCAAGAAATAGAGAAACGACGTCTTCAGTCCGCTAAAGCTATAATCCAATCCTTTTACGTCCGGCTTACTAAAAGTAAAGGCCTGCGCATTGCCCTGTCGGGCGAGCTTATCTATGATCGGCCCACCCGGTAACCAAAGCCCATCACCCTAGAGCATTTGTCCATCGCCCTCGCCTGCCGCGTCGTCGATCGTCTGTCCCAACATCTCCATCTGATTGTAGGCGTTTACCTTCACAATCTGCGAGTTGCCTCCACTGACCATCAAGCAGAGATACGGATATGGCGGTGCAGCGTGCGCCTCTCCCTCCACTTCGATGAAATGTGCCAGAATATGCCCCTGCAAATGGTTCGCCTCGATTAGCGGGACGTCGAGCGCAGCGGCCAAGCCTTTCGCAAAGGACACACCAACGAGTAAGCTACCCATCAAGCCCGGACCCAAGGTCACGGCAACGGCCGAAATCGCTTCTTTATCCACACCTGCCTGCCGCAGAGCTTGATCTACGACCGGCACAATATTTTGCTGGTGTGCGCGCGATGCCAATTCGGGGACGACGCCTCCATAAGCCTCATGTACTGCTTGGCCCGCCGTTACGTTGCTCAAGAGATAGCCATTCTTAATCACAGCTGCCGACGTGTCATCGCAGCTTGATTCTATGCCCAATATGATAATATCTTTCATACTTCCCAATTACATCTTTCCGGTGCTGATCAGCCTAAGTCCGGTACTTAATATGTCAGGATTTCCATCCCGTTTTCTGTCAGCAAAAACGTGTGTTCCCATTGTGCAGACGGCAGTTCGTCTTCCGTCACGACCGTCCATCCGTCAGCTTCATCTATAAATACATTACGTTTGCCCATATTGATCATCGGTTCGATCGTAAAGACCATGCCCGGCACAAGCAACATGCCGTTTTTGTGCGTATTATAGTGCTCTACCTCCGGATCTTCGTGAAATTCGAGTCCGACGCCGTGGCTGCACAGCTCACGCACGACGCTGTAACCATTGCGTTTGGCGTGCTTTTTCTATGGCTTTGCCGATATCGCCTACGAAACCCCAAGGCTTCACTGCCGCTGCCCCGATGTCGAGACACTCTTTGGTAACGCGCACGAGGCGCTCCTTTTCCGGCGTGGTGCGTCCGATGATAAACATGCGCGATGCATCGCTGAAAAAACCGTCTTTTATGGTCGATACATCCACGTTGATGATGTCGCCCTCTTCCAATACTTCGTCTTCAGATGGAATACCGTGGCAGACCACCTCATTGATACTCGTGCAGACGCTTTTCGGAAAGCCTTCATAGTTGAGCGGTGCCGGGATAGCCCCGTGCTCGGTCGTGTAGTCGTAGACCAATTTGTCGATCTCTGCCGTCGTCATTCCTGCGCGAATCTTGCTTTCCACCAAATCCAATACGCCCGTATTGACCTCGCTTGAGCGGCGTATGCCGGCTATCTGTTCTTCGTTTAAGACCAAGTGGCGAGGTGGGACGAGCGCTCCACGATTTTGGAAAGACAATACTTTTTTATCGAAATCGGTCATGGGTTGTCCTTTCGGAACAAACCAATTCCTCTTATTGTTGCTGTGCATAAGATGCTACTTTTTATCGGCGCGAAGATACAAAAATATTTTTCACGTCGAATCCTATATTGCGTAGCCTTTGACGCGGTTTTTTTGCTTCTGTGGCACCTCATTTTTTTCCTTCACATCGAATGGGGCGCTTTATCGTTTGGCGGCAGCAAACCATCGTTTGTTGGGGGCAAACGCTCGTTTGCTCGGGCCAAATTATTGTTTGCCGGCAGCAAACGCTCGGTGTCAGAAGCCCTCAGCGGCTCGCGTTTGGTCGGGTGGGGAAGATTACGTATCTTTTGCGGCGATTTATTTAATACCAACAATTTAAACCATGAGTATCAATTTCAGATTTTTCCGCGCTTCGGGGCGGGCAGCCAATGGTGGTTCGCATTATGTGCGACCTGTGGTTAACAATGTGCTTACTTTAAATGATTTAGCCGCGCGCGTCGAGAGTGAGACCTCGTTCAGCGTGTCGGATGTCAAGGGCTTGGTCGAGGCTTTTCAGAAGTACATCGCCGTAGAATTGTCCTTGGGGCATAGTGTGCGGATCGACGGACTCGGCACCTTCTCTTCCGCCTTGTCGGGCAAAGTGGAACGTAGTAAAGAGGGACGTTTGCGGTTGCGCCGTCCGCGCGTTCGCACCGTCAATTTCCGACCGGCTGTGGCTTTGATGAGGCGCTTTCGTGAAACGACCTTTCGTTCGAATCCGGTGCGCCTTTTGGCGTATGCAAATCCGCAGCGCGATGAACTGCTGGAGAAACTTCGCAACTTGGGGGCGCAACAGACGTGCTTCTTAGCATCAGACGTTATGCACGCAACGGGGATGAGTCGTGATCGTACTTATGCGCGCTTGCGCCAATTTGTGGACGAAGGCACGCTGCTCAATGTCGGGACGCGGCGCAGAGCCGTTTATCGCCTGCCTTAAGCAGAATTGCACCTTTGAAAAATCGCGCGTTCGGATAGCAGATGCAGCTCTTTCCCCTCGCAAATCCTTGCCGCTACGGCAAAAAGAGGGGCGCGAGTGGTGGCGCAGGTTAGAAAAACCGTTTGGGAGATTATAAAACACCGTTGTCGTTTTGTAATTCTCTCAAACGGTGTTAATTTTGTACGCTCTAAGCCTTTCATAGGCAGGAGATAGCACGGCTCGAATCGCCGCCGATCTTCCTCGTTCCGCTCCGCTACATCGACTCGGTTAAAGCCGTAGTAGATGCTTACACTTTCGGTTGATGCATGCGGCTGCCACGTGAGAGGCTATCGGTAGCAAAGCGGCCACTACTCAAATAAAGAAAACAACGCACAATACAATAGATTTCGCATGGATATTTCGGTAATTATTCCGCTATATAACGAAGCAGAGAGTCTGCCGGACCTTTACGCCTGGATCAAACGCGTGATGAGCGCAAACAATTTCACGCACGAGATTATTTTTTTATCAATGACGGGAGCACGGACAATTCGTGGGACGTCATCGAAGGTTTGGCGCGCGAAGATCAGCAGGTACACGCCATCAAGTTTCGCCGCAACTACGGCAAATCGCCTGCGCTCTTTTGCGGCTTTCGTAAGGCCCAAGGCGACGTGGTCGTGACGATGGATGCCGACTTGCAGGACTCGCCCGATGAGATTCCGGAACTCTATCGTATGATCACGGAGGAGGGCTACGATTTAGTCTCAGGTTATAAGCAGAAACGCTATGATCCGATCTCGAAAAACCCCTGCCTACCAAGCTTTTTAATGCGACGGCACGTAAGGTTAGTGGGATTAAGAATTTGCACGACTTCAATTGCGGCTTAAAAAGCTTATCGCTTGGAGGTCGTAAAAAAATATTGAAGTATACGGCGAAATGCATCGTTATATCCCTTATTTGGCAAAGAATGCGGGTTTTGATAAGATTGGTGAGAAGGTCGTGCAACACCAAGCCCGTAAATATGGAAAGACGAAGTTTGGCGGTTGGAATCGCTTCTTCAATGGCTATTTAGACTTGCTCTCGCTTTGGTTCCTAAATAGTTTTGGCTTGCAGCCGATGCACGTGTTTGGCTTCTTGGGCAGCTTGATGTTTATCATCGGCTTTATCGCGATAGTCATCGTCGGCGCCATTAAGTTGATCGCTATTTTCCAATACCGCCCTGCGCCATTGGTGACAGACTCGCCTTACTTCTACATCTCGCTGACGATGATGATTCTTGGTACGCAATTGTTCTTGGCCGGCTTCTTGGGCGAACTGATTTCGCGCAACTCGTCAAGACGCAATGATTACCAGATAGCAAAGGAGTTGTAATGAAAAAAATGGTGCTTCATCGTCTGTGCAAGTTTGGCCTTGCTGGTTGGCTGCTCGAGTATAGATTGCCCGCTGAATAACGTTGTCGGCTTGAACGCCGGACTGCGCTCTGCAGCGACCGGTGCGACTTATACGCTGCAAGACACGCTGACCATTACTGCGGCCGGAACGGATTCCGTTTTTGCTGAATCGGGCTACAGGCATTGCAAGTTTGGGGCTGCCACTGAAGTACTTCGGCACGACAGACACCTTGCGCTTGCGCTTTAGCGATGCGCAGGGACGCGTAGCCACCGACACATTATATATAAGCCACGACAACATCCCCCATTTTGAGAATCAGGATTGCCCCGTCTTGATGTTCCACAAAAATAGGCCCTATACGCTGGACGAGCCACGCCTTATCGCAGATGCCCGTTACGATCGATAGTATAGTTGTCGTACGCCCCTTAGTAGATTATCAGAATGCAGAGAACATACGTATTTATTTGCGTACTGCTATTCAGTAGTATCGTAAGTTTTTCTGCCTTGGCGCAAGTGGTCAAAGCGGATTCAGTCGCTGCTACTGCAGATAGTATCCGACAACAAAAAGCCTTCGGTAGTTCAGACGAAGAAAAAAAGTTGCCGCAAAAGTCGCCACGCATTACCCAATATCCTTCGCGCGAGGCTGCCGCAAAAGCCTTAGAGAAGAAAAATACCCCTGTTTGCGGGCCCTCAGTGTGGGCTATGATTTGTGCGGAACCGTAATGGCGCTCGCCACAAGCTATGGTCAATACGAGGGATTTGTGACTGTTAGTCTTAAAAATCAGTATTTCCCCATCGTAGAATTGGGTTTAGGACTTAGCGATTACACGCAGGAGGATACGCATATACATTATAAGACGAGAGCACCTTATGCTCGTATTGGTTTAGACTATAATTTTCTGCGCAATCGGCGCTCCGGTAACCGCCTTTTGGGAGGTATACGCTTGGCTTATACGAACTACAAGTTTGATTTAACAGCGCCGGGTCTTACCGATCCGGTCTATCATACGACGAGACCTTTTACTTATCAAGGACAAAATGCCTCGCTCTTTTGGGGAGAATTAGTCGGCGGATTGCAAACCAATATCTTCAAGTTCTTGCGCTTGGGTTGGAGCGTTCGCTTGCGTATCCCGCTTTTTGAAAAATCGCCGGCCGTGGGCAAAGCGGCTTATATTCCCGGCTTTGGAAAGGGAAGCGAGACGCTCTTTGGGGGGACATTTAATATTATATTCGATATATAATGGGCTACATTGACGCCTTGCTTTTGGGTATTGCGCTGTCGATGGACTGCTTTACGGTCAGCATCACGTGTGGTATTATCGAGCGGCGTTTAGGCTTGCAGGTCTTGGTGATGTCTTTGGCTTTCGGCATTTTCCAATCGGGTATGACGCTCATTGGATGGGGAGCCGGCGACTTAATTAGTCCTGTCGTGTTGACGTATAATCAATGGGTGGCTTGCGGACTGCTCGTATTGCTTGGCGTAAAGATGATTTGGGAAGGTTTTTGCCATAAAGAGGAAGACGCACACTTTAATCCGTCAAAAGGTATTACGATCTTGATGATGGCACTTGCAACAAGTATCGACGCTTTAGCGGTGGGCTTTTCCTTTATTGGCACGGCGCAGCGAGACTGTACATCCCTCTACGTGGCGGTGGGGATTATCGGACTCACATCGTTGTTGGCGGCGTGGATAGGTAAGTATATTGGAGTCGTAATAGGCCGCCGATTTTGTTTGCCAATGGAGCAATTGGGCGGCGTTATTCTTGTTGTTATTGGAATTAAAACCCTTTTAGTATAGACTGTTATGGAAAAGCATACAACTAAAGATAGTATAGCTCACCGTCCAAAGAGACGCGGATGGAGAACCGTTTTGAGTGTCTTGTTTTTAGCCTTCCTTATTGCGGGAACTTACTTTATCTTGCGCCGGTCGGCCTCTTACGTGATGCAGGAGGATTCAGGCTCTATCTTTGGTACAACTTACTCTATTAAATATAGGTACGACAAGGATCTGAACAAGGAGATCTTGGCTGAACTGAATAAGGTTGACGCTTCGCTCTCAATGTTTAATCAGCAGTCGACGCTTGCTAAGATCAATAGAAATGAGACCGCGCAAACGGATGATCTGTTGCGGGAGGTCTTTATCCAAGGGCAGCAGATTTCGAAAGCTACTAACGGCGCGTTTGATATGACTGTCGGTCCGCTTGTTAATGCTTGGGGCTTTGGCTTTAAACAGGGCATTGATGTTACCGATAAACAGTTGGATAGTTTGCGCGCTTTTGTAGGTTATGAAAAAGTCAAACTTGTTGGCGATCGCTTGCAAAAGGCTGATTCTCGCTTGATGCTTGATGCCGGTGCAATAGCGAAGGGCTATGGCGTAGACCGCGTGGCGCGCTATTTGGAAAGCAAGGGCATTAGAGACTATATGGTAGAAATAGGCGGAGAAATTCGTGTGAAAGGGAAGAACGCAAAGGCGGAACCTTGGACGATAGGCATTCAGCGGCCGCAAGATGGAGCTGTAGAAGATGGGAGCAATTTGCAAACTGTATTGAGATTGAACGATGTTTCTTTGGCTACGAGCGGAAATTATTTGAACTTCTACTATAAGAATGGCCGCAAGTATGCGCATACAATTGACCCGCGTACTGGAAAACCTGTTCAGCATAGTCTTCTTTCGGCTTCTGTTTTTAGCTTCTGATTGCGCTACGGCTGATGCTTACGCCACAAGTTTTATGGTTATGGGCTTAGAGCAGGCTAAAAAGCTTTTTGGAGAAACAGCCACGGCTGAAGGCTTATTTAATATACGAAGATCAAGGTAAGATGAAGGTGTGGTACTCTCCGGAACTTGAGCGATTGATTGTGAAATAAGAGATGGAAACGAGTATCTTTGACGAATTATTGCTGCTTCCTTTCTTTCAAGGGATGTCTAAGGAGCAATTACTTTCCGTCGCAGAGAGCTTTCGGCTTGATTTTCGGACGCTGAATAGTAAAAACTCCTATTGTGCGGCAAGACGAGCTTTGTCAAAGTCTGGTGTTTATTATCAAAGGAGAGGTAAAAAATTGAGCGCCATAGCGATGATCATACTTACCGTCTCTGCGAATGGGATGCTCGCCCTGATGTCGTACAGCCTTCTTTCCTTTTCGGGTTATCTACTCATTATAGTCATAGCTATACGGCAAGTGATTGTGTACACTTGTTAGAGATAAAAAAGGATGATATTCGCACTATCCTTTCAATATATCCTACTTTTCGGCAGAATTTTCTCAATTTCGTTAGTTGGAAGAACCAACAAGCCGATCGTGCGCTTTGGAAACCAATGCCGACGGACTTACATGAACGCTTTGTTAAGTTCGTACAGCAACGCTGCCTACGTCCTGCCGGACGCAAAGACCTATATATCAAGATGACGCAATTAGGAAAAGAATTAGGAGCGACCCGCCTTAACACTTCTCGGATGCTGCACGATTGGGCAGAACGTCAATGCTTATCCTTTGAGCGTGGACATATTATTATTCCTGCTTTTGAACAGCTGATAGCAGCTCCTTGGGAGCCTTAATGAGACGAGTTGCGCCATTCTCGCGTAAGAATTGTTCATCTCGGAATCCCCATAGGCAAGCAACGCATGGTATTCCTGCGTTTTTAGCTGTGGCAATATCTACTTCAGAATCGCCCACATAGATACTTTCTTCGATATTACTGCCCAATTGTTTGATCGCTTGTAAGACTGCATCCGGATTAGGTTTGCGGCGGATGTCTTTACGCTCACCTACAGCTATTTTTTTATCCACGGCGAGAAGAAGCGAGCGGCCAATTGCTTCACAGCTTCATCCCCTTTATTTGAGACGATAGCCATTTTATATCCATTATCCCGAAGCGCATCAAGCATTTCAGCGATGCCATCATAAGGCTTAGTTTCGTCTTGACAATGTATTTGATAATATGCACGGAAATTGTCGAGCACTTGTTCCGTTATTAAAGAAGTCGTATGTGGAGGCACAGCATGCGCAATCAAGTAATGGTAGCCATTGCCTAAAAAGCTACGCACTTCATCCTTTTTTCTGCTTGGAAGATTTTGTTTGCAAAGCGCATAGTTTACACAAATGAATATATCTTCCAAACTATCCAACAACGTGCCGTCTAAATCAAAAAAACTATCGTATTCTTTTTCATCTTTCTTCTTTAAGAGCGTTTGGAGTAAAGCCCATAAACTTACGCCTATATTTTCGCAAAGCGCTACTACATAAAAAATCGCTTTGCCGAGTTGCTCGGAAACGCGATTGAAAAGGCAATAAGACGTACCAACGTCCCCTCAGTCCACTAGCAAGTTAAGATCGCGAAGCGTCTGAATAAAGTTTTTTTATATCATTAATTGCCGTTGCCTCATCAATATCATAGGCATCGCAGAGCAAAAGCAACCATATCCGCTTCAGTAAACGACTTGCCCACGATTTGCTCCCAAAGATAGGTACTGCTTTCGTTAAGGACAATCATCTGGTTAAAGTCGATATTTTCTATACCCTGTGCTATGATCACTTTCTGATCACAGATATCGCGTAATTCAAAGTTTGGTTTGATTCTCATTTTCTTTTATAAATTTATTTTTGGCGGAAAGATTTTCAGCCAAAAGTTTCGGTAGAAGTAAAGCAGATATCTACGCAAAGGCGTAAGCATAAGCCACATTTTTGAGTAGTAGTGCCATTTTTTGCCGCTGGCAAGATCCGGCGTCTTTCTGCCTTTTACGATAAAAATTCCGTGACGATGCCTATTACGTCCCTACGTCGGCACGATTCCGTGTACTTTATGTTTCCATCACCTTGCAGCGTGATTTTGTCGCCTTCTATGCGAACTATGCGGTGTAAGACATAGGGTTTGCGGGAGCCACTTCAGCCAAAATAGCATCGCCGACCTCCGGATCTTTCGACAGGGGCGTCAAGGTTACGACATCGCGCTGGTCCTCAAGAAAAGGGCGCATACTGAATCCGCGTACCCGAAAGCGCACGGTATGCCCCTCATCCAGCAGTTGCTTAAACTGCGGGATAATTATTTCGTTGGGGATTTTAATCGTTTGCACGTCTACTGCTTAGTTATGTTTGAGAAGGAAAGGCGTGCAGCCTCCTCGTCCGGTCTACATTTTAAGTGATACAAGGGGCAACGCATCGCTATGGCAGATATCGTGTTGCAAATCTTATCATACAAAGGCTTATCCCAAAGCATGCTCGATGTAGAAGCCAGTAGGGTGGCAAAAAGCCTTTAATGGTGGCTCGCGTCGGATTATATTATCCGGATATTGCTTCAGTTTTACGAACGCGCCGATAGGCACTTGCTTGTTCTTATAGCAAGGTGTCTTTCCGCTCCAAGGTGTTCCGTAGACGATTACTTCGTCGTTTATCAAGCGAATGGCCGGGTTGTCATCGTTTAAGAGTTCAGTTTCCGGGATATGCTTTTAGCCACAGCTGCGAATGCGTGCTCTTTCCCGTACCGCTCTTGCCTAAAAAGAGATACCCTTTGCCATCTTTCATCGTCACTGAGGCGTGAATGAGCAAGATGTTGCTATAAGCGCTGCTGAAAGCATAAGCAATCATGATCGTATTGTTCAAGCCAAAAACGTCGGTTGATCTTATTGCCAAACAAGGAGGCCTTGACCGAAGAGAAATTAGCATTGGATATAAAGGCTACTGCAGGCTCATTATCATAATTGTAGATCACCATTTTATAGCCGCCATCAGGTAAAAGATAGACGGCGTGGTTAGAACCGGCATTGTCAAATTGGCCTATCTCTTTTCCCTCCGCGTTTATATCTACTGCATCTTTGGCAAACGTGATTGTACAGATACAAGGCGCATCGGTTTGCTCCACGATAAAAAGGTTCGTATGACGGAAGCATAGAGCGGCCATCCGGACAATCTTCAAAGCAGACGCAAAAACTCACTCCAGCTACCTTGTATGTTAATCTTTGGCTTGTTGTCATCTTATAAAAAAGTCTATGTTTGCCTGCTGCGTGCTGATGTGTGCAGGCATAGTTCTGTGGTTTTGAGGAAGCCTCCTCATTATTTAGTCGGCTTCGTTATTAATGCAGCAGGTGCAGCCTTAATAATCGGTTTATAAGAGAAATCGCTGAGCGAAATTTCTTTGATTTTTTTCCGGGTCGATTCTTTTTATAGAGTCGCATTATGCGCTCGTATGAGTGAGTAATCTCTTTGCTCGTATGAGCAAAGAACACGGCGCTGGTGGCCAACGCATAGTAATTGTCGGCTATAAAGTCGGAAAATTGCTTTGAGTATTCTGCGCGATTCTCCAGAAACCCCGTTTTTTGATCATAGGTCAATTCTGCCAATTGCTGAATCGGAGAAATGTAGACCGTAGAGTCGGTAAAGTTTATCGCCACACCAAACAGATAGCCACCATTTGGGATAACAGAGCGCTTCTGAGCCCAAGATGACGAAACGGTCGTGAGGAGAATAACAAGGAGTAAAAAGTATTTTTTTCATTTCATTTGAAGCTAATTACGCAGCAAAGTTACGTATAATCTCTGAGATATTATTACTGAGCGAAGCCCTAAAGCGAAAAAACGGGGCGAATGTCGTTATGAAAGCGAACCCTCTGCAGGATTCTTAACAAACTAAATTTTCAAATCGACTAATATAGAAGTTGCACCTCGCATTGGGCTTTTTTTCGTAGAAGATCGTTGCAGCCGGCGCTGCCATACTTTGATAAAATAAATCTTCATAGCCCATTTTTTTGGATTGTTTAGTGTGTTTTGGTCATTGTTTGCCTCGAGCAAACCATCGTTTTGCTCTCACCATACTATTATTTGCTCCCACTAAACCATCGTTTGCTCCCACCAAACGAAATACCACCAAGGCGTGGGAGAATTATAATTAAGAACGTTGTACGGCAAAGATGGGGCTTAACATATTGACTAATAGATTTGAATTATAGAAAAAAGAGGCGAGCGAAAATGGAATGAAGCATTTTTGCTCGCCCCCTTATTGGGGTTTTTAATCGTGGTCGTGCGCGCCTGCTATTCGCTCGTTTTGTTGGTGAGATGGCGTTGTAAGGTTCTTATGGCTTTTTCTTTTATTTGTCTTACGCGTTCGCGGCTTAAGCCAATCCGGTTTCCGATCTCTTCCAGACTGATTCCCTGCCCCTTAAAGCCAAGATAATATTCAATTACTGAGCGCTCCAGCGGTGGGAGCAGGTCGAGCATACGTGCTACCCTCCATCGCTCTGCTTCTTTTAGGAGCGATTCGTCAGCCGAAGCGCTCTTGTCGCTTCTTAATCGCTCGGAGAGCGTTTGCGCCTCATCATCAGTAAGAGGGGCATCAATCGAAACCGGTTTGTTTTGCAGTTGTAATGCTAAACTCACGCGCTCTTTGCTTACGTTCATTTGCTCGCAGATCTCTTCAATTGATGGTGGGCGCTCATTATCCTGCATATGCTGATTGTAGAATCGGAGAATCTTTTGTATGCTTGACATCTGATTCTGCGGTAATCTGATCAATCGGCTCTTCTCTGTAATAGCTAAGAGGATGCTTTGCCGAATCCACCAGACGGCATAAGAGATGAACTTGAAACCGCGTGTGTCATCGAAGCGATGGGCTGCTTGGATCAAACCGAGATTTCCCTCGTTGATGAGGGTCAATAAGGCTGATGCCTTGCCCTTGATATTGCTTGGCTACGGAGACAACAAAGCGGAGATTGGCTCTGACTAAGCGCTCTACGGCTGCTTCGTCGCCATTCTTGGCTCTGCGCCCCAGTTCGACTTCTTCTTCTACGGTGATTCGGGGTTCTCGGGAGATTTCAGACAAATAACGCTCTAATGACTCATTGTTGCGGTTGGTGATAGCCGGGCGTATCTTGATTTGTCGTCTCATGGTTTTTGATTGGTAAAATGGGGTTTCTTATTCGTATTTTTTTGATGATGCTTGCTGCGTCTTCATTGCCGAGGGCCTTTGAACGCTGCAAATGGCGGAGGGCGGCAACCTTCTGCTTCAGTTCGCCATAGGCCACTCCTATGATTAGGTGTAAGCCGGCTTCTTCGGGACGAGCCTTTAGCAGGGGTTCTACATATTGCACTACGGCTTTATAATCGCCTACGCGCAGGAGGATGGCGGCTTCTTCTTCTTGATAGAGTGGGAGCGTTGCTGCATCAGCCTTTGTCTGTGCCGTGCGTATGTCGTCTAAGGCTTGCTGAAACATTCGCGCTTGCATCTCCGCTTGCTCTCGAAAGACGTAAAACTTATCGGTGAGATTGCTCGGCCCAACGTTGCGCTCATATTCGTTTAAGTCTATGACGGCTTCGCGGAACTTGCCTACTTTTTACTCTTTGCTGCGCGCGCAGCCAGTAGTATTGTACGCTCGTCGCGTTGAGCGGCGTTTGGATGTTGGCAATCACGCTGTCTAACAAAGCCAAAACTTGTAGGCTGTCGCCGCCGGCTTTTTCTAAAGAAATGGCAGCGCCGTAAAAGGCTTCAGGAGATTTGAATGTGCTTTCTTGGCCATCAGCTTGCGCAATGTTTTTTTGCGGAGGCCAAATATTTGTCGTAGGCTTCTTTGTAACGCTCCATCGCAAAAAGGCATTGCGCTTCTTGGTAGAGATACAAGGGCTTGGGATTTATTGTGTAGGCTTTTTGCGCTTCAGTCATAGCCCTTGAAAGACCATCGTTGCCGAGTGAGTTTATGATAGCGAAGTTCAAGAGCGTCGTACTATATATATAATGTATAGCATCTGCGTTCTTGGTCGGAAGAGATAACGCTATTTGAAGCTACGATCAGCATCGGCTATGGCGTTAGTGAAAGTTTGAAACTTTCCTTGTAGTGCCCAGCCTTCAGCGTTTTTGGGGATAAGCTTTCGTAAAATCGGAAAAATGCATTTGCAGAAACCAGTGTGTCAGAAAAAAATTGATCAAATATAAGGCGTTCATTGCCTCTTGCTCGTCGTCGGGTAATGCTATTGGCAGCTTTATGGCCAAGAGATCACCGTTGATAAAATTGAGCGCTTTGGGTTGTAGTTCGTTGATAAAACGTGCATCTAAGGCGCAGGCTAGCACCGCTTGTGGTTTCACGTTTTTCTGTATGATTCCGACTAATTCTCCGCTGCTGCTGTAAAGCGGACAGCCGAAATTCTCAGCTTTGTTTGCCGCCGTAATGTCGTAGTAGTTGTAGGTGTTGAAAGGGTTTACTTTTTCTACTTTGGCCGTTATCGGCTTGGCATTTTTGTGCGTGCTATATACGAAATATTGTATCTCACTTCCTGCTTGAACGCCCGTATTCGTAATGCCGGATAAAGACTTTTTCTTGGCTACGTTCGTACTGAAGCGTACCATATCGTAGGTGCTGTTGGCTCCTTCTATGCGCTGTACGTTGTACTTTTTACCGCTATCGTCAACAACAACGGCTTTGCTCGCTCCCTTAAAAAGATGATAAGGGGCGATTCCGGTGCCTTTCTCATCTAAAAAGAAGCCATTACCTTCTCCTTTTAGCTGCCCCTGTGCATCATAAGTGAAGACTTTAAATAACCAAGTCGAGGGGGTTTCGGCAGAAATCGTGCCGGGTAAAAGTGCAAATAAGACAATTAAGCGTAGAAAAATATTTCATTGTTCAATTGATTCTTAAAAAGTGATTTTGCGTTGTTGATAGCAGCTTCTGTCATTTCGCTGCCTGTTAGCATATTCGCTATTTCTTTGATGCGTTCATCTTGGGACAAAAAGCGAAATGTGGCTTGTCGTTTTATCAGCGCCTTCGATCTTATAGACGCGATAATGGTAAGCGCCTAAAGCTGCGATTTGAGGTAGGTGGGTAATGCAGAGTACTTGGCAACTCTTTGCGATTTGTTGCATTGTTTGCGCCATCTTTTCAGCCATCGTTCCTGAAACCCCGGTGTCGATTTCATCAAAAAATAATTGTTGGAAGTGCTTTTGTTCTTCGCGATTAATGCTTTTAGAGACAGCATTAATCGGGCAATCTCGCCACCGGATGCTATTGCTGAGACGTCTTGCATTAGTCTGTTTTTTTGTTTGCACTGAACAATAACGAAATGGTATCGCCACCATTTTTTACAAAAGACGATTTGGACGTTAGTGAAAAGTCCAGCTTTACGTGCGGCATTCCCAATGTCTGTAGTTGCTTAATGAGCGATGCAGCGATTGTTTTTGCGGCGGCCGTGCGACTATTTGTTAATGCTTTCCCTATTTTTTTACTAATGCTTCAAATTGTCGCTCAACTTCCTTTGCTTTCTCTTTGAGCGTTTCGTCGATATTCTCTATCTCACTGAGTCGCTTTTTGTAGATCTTCGTAGATTTGTAAGAGTTCAGCGATGGTGCTAACCTTGTGCTTTTTGCTCTAAGGAGTAGATTGTGTTTAGACGTTCTTCAACGAAGTTTTTGTCGAATAGGGTCGAACTCTATTTCCATTTGAGCTTTTTTTCCAGTTCGGCAGAGATCTTCTAATTCAATATATGTACTATTGAGGCGCTCAGCCAATTCTTTTGGCCGGTGGATATACATCACTGATGCTTTCTAATTTCTGTGTGCCGATCTTGAGTTCTTCTAAAAAGATGCAACTCTTCTGAGGCTAAGGGCGTGCAAGCAGAGAATAAGGCCTGCTTAATATCTTCTGCATGATTTAATGTTGAGGCTTCTTGCTCCAAATCCTCTTGTTCTCTTTCTGAAAGATTGGCTTCTTCAAACTGTTGTAGTTGAAATTTGAGGAAATCTTGGTTAACTTGATCCTTTTCTGCTCGGCCTTGAAGTTCTTGTAACACAACCTGGGCCTTTTTTTCCAAGCCTCAAAAGTATGCGTATAATCCTCTCGTAAACTTTGATTTCCTGCAATGGTATCTACAATATCAAGCAAAAAATCTTCTTGGTTCATCAAAAGGTTTTGATGTTGGGAATGGATATCAATCAGATAAGTGCCCAATTCTTTTAATTGTGTAAGTGAGACCGGTGTATCATTGATAAAGGCACGACTTTTTCCTGTATTTATTACTTCTCGACGCAAAATGCACTCGGCTTCGTCGTTGTCGATGTCGTTATCTACAAAGAACGACTTTAGATTTAGCGCACGGATGTCAAAAGATGCCTCTATGCAGCACTTCTTTTCTCCGTTTTTTATTGCCTGTGCGTCAGCCCGCTTGCCCAGTAGCAGTCCTAAAGCGCCTAATATGATACTCTTTCCAGCTCCCGTTTCGCCGGTAATAACCGAAAAACCGTCGTGGAAGTCTATATCTAACTCCTCGATGAGTGCGTAATTTGTAATATATAGATGCGTGAGCATGTTATCTTATCTGATTCCAAGAAGGGTTTTTAGAAGCATTGATAGATGAAAGTATTTCTATGACCTCTTCTCGCTCCTTTCCATTTCCTTTTCCTTTAAAGATTTGGACAAGTTCATCTGCTTTGTACTCGGTAAAGATCTGCGGCAGGGCAGACATTGGCTTATTTTCGTGAGCTGTTTTGAGTAATTCTAAAGCCTTCTTTATAGCATTTCTACCAATGTCACTGTCTTCTGCCATTTGGTCGAGGCCTTTGCGATAATACGTGTATTGTAAATTGCGGAAAGGCTCCATTCCATTGTCAAGCAAATCATTGATAATAGCATAGCGGTTTTTTGCATTTTCAAATGCTTTCCAGCCTTTATCCGGAAACGATTGTGAATTGTTAACCACGGTCTGGGCCATTTTAAAAGCCTCCGTTCCTGCTTGCGACTCCATCCCATCTGCGTCCATTCCTATTATTAAGTAAGCGTAATAGGCTATGAGAGCCGTCAGCTGATTGTCGGTGGCATCGGGCCTAAATTCTAATTTGTCGTAGGCTTGATATTGAAAATGAAACTCGTTGTCTTGTAAAGCGAAGACCGTAGTCGTGTAAGTCGAATTAAAGACGGGGCGAGTAACTTGTACCGACATAGTGCAGTCAAACTTTCCCATAGATTCATTGTACTTATTGACTACAATATTAAATGAGCAACGGATACGCTCATTTTTGCGCAAAACTAAACCCGTCCACTGTCGGTTATTGATAAACTCCGTCAGGGCTGTTTGCAAATTATCAAAGACAGCCGTTGATGTCTGACTGATCTTACGGTGGTTTATAGTGACGCGAGCCTCCAATTCTTGTGCTTTTACAGCATTGAGGCTAAAAAAATAAGGCCACAACAGAACAATATCAATCGAATGATTCGCATAAATAATCTATAATATCTTGCGCTACTTCGCTTTTGCTTTTTAGTTCAAACACGCGCTCTTCGTTTTTTGCGATGATGGTCACCTTATTGGTGTCGTGGGCAAAGCCTGCACCGTTGTCATTTAGCGAATTGAGCACGATAAAGTCTAAATGCTTCTTCGCTAATTTGGCTTTTGCGTGTTCTTTTTCATTAGTTGTTTCCAATGCAAAAGCCTATCAACTTTTGATCCGTCCTTTTCGCTTGGCCCAGAGCGGCGGCAATATCACGCGTAGCTACTAAATCCAGATGCAGCGTATCGCCTTCTCGTTTTATTTTTTCGGTAGCAGTTGTCGTCGGCGTGAAGTCTGCAACGGCTGCACAAAGAATGCCAACATCAGCATTGGGGAAAGCTTCCGTTGTAGCCGCATACATTTCAGCAGCACTCTCTACATGTATAATATGTATGTTCGGATGCTTCGCCGTTAAGGCGACCGGACCGGAAACGACTGTAACCTCCGCCCCTTGTGCTGCACAAGTTTCCGCCAGAGCATAACCCATCTTGCCGGAAGAGTAGTTGCCAATAAAACGTACCGGATCTATCTTTTCGTATGTTGGGCCGGCAGTGATTAAAACCTTTTTGCCGATTAATCTTTGGCGCGCTGAGAAAAAATAGCTAAGGTTTCAAAGATCCTTTCCGGCTCTTCCATTCGGCCTTTTCCTATCAGATGACTGGCCAATTCGCCGCTTTGTGGTTCAATGATAATATTCCCAAATGCTTTTAGTCGTTCAAGGTTCTGCCGAGTTGAAGGATGAGCAAACATATCCAAGTCCATAGCCGGCGCAATAAATACGGGCGCCTTCATAGATAGGTATGTCGTGATCAGCATATTATCTGCCACACCATTCGCCATTTTCCCGATCGTCGATGCCGTGGCCGGTGCGATAATCATCGCATCCGCCCATTGCCCAAGGTCCACATGGCTATGCCAAGTTCCATCTCGCTGCGCGAAAAATTCGCTAATGACAGGCTTCGAGGTCAATGCCGACAGCGTTAATGGCGTAATAAATTCCTTGCCGCTCGGCGTGATCACGACTTGCACCTCCGCGCCCGCCTTAATAAGCAAGCGTATGAGCGTGCACGCCTTATAAGCGGCTATGCTGCCCGTGATGCCAAGTACGATATGCTTCCCTTTCATAGCGTAGGCTTATAAACCTGCTTTCAATCTTATGCGTAGCAGCGTTTGTTTCGTATTTTGCGTGAAATCACCTTGCATGATCCAAGAAAAATAGCCGGGATCTGAGCGCAGAATGTCAGTAACGGCGCGCCCCTTATACTTTCCAAAATTGAAGACCTCCGTGCCTTGTTCGTCATAAACTATGCGGCCGGCCAAATCTACGTTGCGATTGCGGCGTGTAAATTCAGAAAGCCAACCTACATTGCCTTGCAACTCTTTACCATATTTCTCCAACTGTGCTTTAAGCACTTCATACGTAGCCTGCGTATCGGCCATAGCCGTATGAGCGTTGTGTAAATCCTTGTTGCAATAGAATTTGTATGCAGCAATTAAGTTGCGCGGCTCTAGTTTGTGGTAAATGGTTTGCACATCCACCAGCTTACTCTTCGCTATATCAAAGTCTGAGCCTGCCCGAGCAAACTCTTCGACGAGCATAGGTACGTCAAAAACGTTAGAGTTGAAGCCGGCTAAATCGCAAGACTGAAAAATGGCTGTCAATTCTCCCGATTTTTTTCTTTAAAAAGTAGGGCAGTCTGCCACGTCTTCATCTTTGATGCCATTCACCGCTGTCGCTTCTGCCGAAATGTGCATTTCAGGATTAAAGCGTAAGGTCTTTGATTCCTCTCTTCCGTCGGGGAAAACTTTGATATAACTTAGCTCTACGATGCGGTCGCGTGCAATTTGCAAGCCCGTTGCCTCTATATCAAAGAAGATGATGGGGCGTGTCAGGTTTAGTTGCGTCATTTATCGATTTATTTCTGTTGATGTAGTAGCGCTTCATAAACGGTCGGTTGTCGAGTAAACCTTTAGACCGCATTATGATGGCGCGGTTTTTTTATTTTTTTAATCAATGATCATCATCGGCATGAGGAGCATTAAGATGTCCTCTCCTTCTTCTTGCTCCATCGGTAGGATCAGGCCGGCACGGCTGGCATCGCCCAGCTTGAAGACAACCTCTTCGCCCGGCAAGTTATTGAGCAGTTCGAGCAAGAACGGGCCTCTATAACCGATCTTGATAGGCGTGCCGCTGTAATCGCAGAGCAAGTTTTCTTCAGCCGACATCGAATAATCCGTGTCCTGAGATGAGATTCTCATCTTGCCATTGTCAATGTTTAGCTTAACCAGCGAACTGACTGCATTTGAAAAAATCAAGACGCGGCGGAGCGCAGCTATGAGTGCTTCACGATTGACGCTGATGATGTTAGGATTATCTTGCGGGATCACGCCGGCATAGTTTGGGAAGCGTCCTTCAGTCAAGCGGCAGTTCATCTCGAAGTTTGTGCCCTTAAAGACAGCCCTTCGTCCGTCAAACGCCATTTCTATCGTGTCTTCCTCTTTGCCCAAAATATTTTTTTAAGTAGTGTAGCCGGTTTTTGCGGAAGTATGAATGAACCGGGCTTTTCGACCTTTATGTCAACGAGCGTGTTGCAAGCCATCTTTTGTCCATCGCTGGCCACCATCGTCAGGCCCGACGTTTTGAGGTCAAAGTAAATGCCGTTCATCATGGGGCGAAGCGGATCATTGGCCGCAGCAAACAATGAGCGGTTGATAGCATTGAGCAGGTGGCCGGAGGTTATGTTAATGTGCATCGTTTCCTTATTCAGCGCCGGCGGAATCGGGTATTCATCAGCCGATTCTGCCATAAAAATTGTACTTACCGTTTTGATATTCTACGGTAATCTCCATATTGCTCTCGTTAACAAAGATTTCCAGAGGCTGCTCCGGTATTTCTTTGATCGCGTCTTGAATAGTTTTGGCGTTAACGGCAAAGCGAATGTCGGCGTCGTTCTCGACCAAGTCGATGTACGTCCGAAGTGTTATTTCGTTGTCGGCAGCTGTCAGTTCTAAACGCTTTGATTTGATGTCGAAAACAAAGCAATTCAGAATCGGCATGGTTGTTTTTTGCTGCTATGACGCGCCCGATGGATTGCAGGCGAGCAGATAAAACGGAACTGGAAATAACGAATTTCATTATGAATATCTATTTTTTTAATTGTTTGACTTAAGTTTTGGTGATCAGACGAACAACGTCCATATCGGGACAAATTTACAATAAATCGACTGCAAGGCAAAATAATCCCACTTTTTTCTCCTCTGCGGTCTAAGCAGTGCTAATCAGGTGAAAGCTGTGGGCGAACATAATTGAGGGCGCTCCGCCTTATTAAAAAAATCAATGCCTTTTTTTAGAGTGTTTTTGGTGGTATAATTTGCGTTATCATACCGATATTTGTCCGGCTGTAGCGGATTGTTGGATTGCAGAAATAAGGTTGTTTATGGTTTGCTGGCAGCAAACTATCGTTTGCCGGGAAGAAACTATCGTTTGCTGGTAGCAAACTATCGTATGCAGGCAGCAAACAATGGAGACGTGTGTCGTGGTACTTGAATAGCCGCTTGTAAATGATGAGAATACGTAGTGTAGTGCTTGTTTAACAAGCGTAAACGATGAAAGGATAGGGAGTACTCTGTTGAGAAGATGCTTGTTTCTTCGAAAAACAAAAATTTCCGCGTAAAAGACTTGTTGCGGATAATGTTAAAGGCGTGTTCTCCGAATGCTCATCACGCTGCTCTGATTTGGAAATGCAAAAAGCGCGACAAACATTAAGTTTGCCGCGCTTCTAATAAATAGTTATCTATGCGATTTCCGCTTATTTCACGATCAATTTCTTTCCATTGACAATGTAGATGCCCTTGTTGAGCTTGTTGATAGGCATGTTCACCTTCGTTCCGCTTAAAGTGTAAACAGCAGACTGTGCATTCGTCTTATCCAATTCAGCGCTTGTGATGCCGTCAGGAATGGGGACGATGTTGATAGCTTCAGTCACAATCTGGCCACCGAGTGCTACAGCGAAGAGATCTGCATCAAACGCTGCACCTTCTGGGTCTTTGATGTAGCTACCTTCAAGCGTCAGCTCTGCCATGTCACAGATTGAACCTTTAGATCCTTCCGCTGTCAGCTTAGCATTCTTGATTAATAGTTTGCCGGCTTCAGTAGAGTTGTTACCAGCAACACCCCATTTACCCTTAGTCGTCACTGTACAATCTTCAATAGTAAGTGATGAGCCCGGGAGGAAGATACCGCAGTTGTCCGTCGTTTCTACACTTAAAGAACCTTCACCCGTGATGGTCGTTTTCTTAGATAAGTACAATGATGACGCACGACCAGAGAATATTTTGTTCTCGCCGATTAATTCGATTCGGAGACCTTCAGTGTAAGATAAGATAGCGTAAGCTTGAGTCTTAATCTCAGCGTTCTCAAGTGTTAACGTATTCGTTGGAGCATCATAGTAAAGCTTTCCGGCCTTCAACCATATACCGCGAATATTGCTAGCATTTTCAGACGTTACTTGGTCGCCGCCGATCGTGATGTCGTACGGGATTGTTGTATTTGTCGTTGCGTAGTTGGGGAAGTAGTCTGTTTCGTTGTCAGCTTCGTCCATTACCTTTACATAGAAGGAGTACTTCGTTGACATCTCAAGGTCTTGCATTACGTAGCCGTCTTTGTTTAACAGCGTATCGCTCTGCATATATTCTGTAGCGCCATCTTTTTGTAGAATACGATATAGCGCAAATCCTTTTGCTTAGAAACGTCGTCAGAAGCCAATTCCCAGTAGATCATAATGGTCTTACCCATAATCTGACCAACCTTAACGACTGGATCTTTAAGCGTAGGCGGGTTCACATCAGCAGGTTGGATAATGACTTCCGTCTTTACCAATTCACCGTTGAGAGTTACGCAGCGTTTAGCGGGATCAAAGATTGCCTTTCTAGGCTGTGTAATCTTACAGCCCTTTGATGAGATATTGGAGATCTGACAAATAGAGCCTTCAGCGCCTTCTGCAGAGATTATCGTCTCTTTGATGATGATAGAATCTTTGTCAGCGTTGCTTCCTTGTATACCATATTTACCCTTAGCTTTGAGTGCGCACTGATCAATCGTGAGCGCAGCATTGTTAAGTAAGATAGCTGCAGCATTATCTGCCGTAACTTCGATCTCTCCGAGGCCTTTGATAGTCACGTCAGCTTGTTGTAGTTTCATTGCAGCGTCAGTTGCGTGTACATAGTTCTTGCCGGTAAGTTCGATAGCCAATTCGGGTTCACTTGAAACAATACCTTCGTTAGCGCTGTCCAATTTTACGTCCTGCAACTTCAAAGTTTTGGATTGAGAATCATAAGAAATCTTTCCTTCTTTGAGCCATTCGCCGGTCACGTTGTCAGCATTCTTGTTGGTAATAGCTGTGCCGTTGATCGTAATGTTGTACGTGAGAAGGCCAGAAGTTGTAGTTGCTTCGCCTTCAGTGTAGTCAGAAGTGTTGCCAGCTGCATCTGATACTTCAACGTAGAACGAATAAGTCGTCTCTGGGTCTAGGGTCCGTCAACGTATACGTGTCTACATCTTTCATCTTCTCGCTGCTAGCGTAGCTTGCCACAGAAGTTTTTCTGTAGTACACAGTATATTCCAAATCGCTCTGAGCTGTCGTTTCATCAGTCGCTTTATTCCAAGACAATGCAATGGATCTTTCTTTAACTTCTCCAACAGTGATTGTCTGATCTGCTATTGTTGGTGCTTTTTTGTCTGCTGTTCTGATTTCACATTCAGTTACGAACTCGCCATTCAGCATAATGCCGCGGCCGGCTTTTACGAATTGTGCACCTTCAGGCCGAACAATGCTGCAACCCTCTGTTTCAAATTTGAAGAAATAAGAAGCCGCATTCTGTGTACCTTTGAGCAAAAACGTTTGAGTTCTTGACAATCAAACCTGTCTTTGCGAGAGGATCTTCGCCCATAAAGCCTATACGGCCTTCGAGTTTGACGTTGCAGTCTTTAATCGTAGCAACGGAACCAAAAGCATAGATTCCCATACCATTAGATGAAGTCAATTCCAAAGAACCTTCGCCGGTAATGGTTACGTCTGCTTGAGTAAGAATAATGGCAGACTTACTACCGAAGACTTTTGTTCGTGCCAACAACCTTAATGGTAAGGTCTTTGATGCCTGAGTTAATAGCTGCGAGAGGAATGTAGCCACCAGGGCTGTATTCCAACACAACGTTGTCGAGCGTTAACGTTTTTGAGGCTTCGTCGTAGCTGATTGTACCAGCTGTTAGTCCATCGCGCTTAATGTCGCTATAGTTGTCCGACGAGTTAAGCGCTTTGCCGCAAATCGACAATGTGTTTCCTTGCGCCTTTGATGTGATTGTAGGTAGCGCAAAGAGCAGTGTGGCGATAAAGAAGCTCGCCAGTCTGCCAATTTGTTTTAATTTCATAAGATCGTTCCTTTAGATTAGTTGAATGTCGAGCTTATTTCTTGATCAGTTTCTCAACCTTGTCGCCGACCTTGAGCAAGTATGCGCCAACAGGCACGTTGTTCAGCGGCAGGCGCGTAAAGTCTGACGAAATAACGCCGCCAGCGAGTTTTGCGCCGTTTAGGCTATAAATCGCATAAGTAGATCCCAGCATTTTGTGGGGTACAGTTAGCGTTGCATAGTCGCTACCTGCGTTTTGGTTGACTTCGATAGCGCGTTGGTTGATAAATTCTATGCCGATTCCGCCTTCACCATCGTAGATCGTATATGAGCCACCTTGATAGTTGAACACGTTCCAGCCTTTGTTGCGTGCAACTTGAACGTCCGCTTTTGTTGCTACGTTTTCTTCGTTCGCAAGTGTTTTGTCGACCAGGAAGAGTTCGGAAGACGTTCCTCCTGGCAGCAGAGTTAACAAGTGCCGTCATCTTCTCTTCCTTAATCTTATTTCCATAGACATATACCTGGAAGAGGAAGGTGTTGTTAGAAAGATCTAAAGCTTCGAGCTTGTTCTTGCCTACTGAAATACGCTTCAGCGCCGGAGCACCAGACAAATCGATCTCTGTCAGCTTGTTATTTTTTTCAAACCCAGTGAGGTTAGATCCTCCATGTCTTTCATTTTTGACTGACGTGATTTGATTTCCGTCAATGCCAAGGAGCTTAATTTTTGCCTTCAATTTTTTTACAGTCTGTTTTTGTTAGCGTAACTAAGTTCCACTCATCGTTCTTAAATTGTCCTTTAAGACCATCGATTTTGAGTCTTTCTCCTTCGCCAACTTGAAGGAACATTTGGAATTCAGAGCCAACCGATAGATCTGTGGTTAACTCAATCGAGCTTTGTGCAAACGAGTTTGCAGCAACGGCAAACATCGCTAAGAGCGATGCAAAAAGAGTACTTTTTCTCATAGTTGTTCGATTTTGCTAATTCGACATATAATTTGACGCCACAAAGATAAGTGAAAATATATAGTGCAAAAGCTTTTTTTTGTTTTTTCTTCAGTTTCATGAGTTATTTTTTTGCATTGCGAAAATTCGGAAACAATCTAAGTGTATAATTTGCAAATATGCAAATCCTGTTTTGTTGTATCTGATAAATTGTTAATATGATGGTTCTTTCGCAATCGCATCGTCTGTGTTTGCATCTATTAACGCGTGGCGTTAGTCGTTTGGTGGGAGCAAACGATAGTTTGGTGGGGGCAAACGATGGTTTGGTGAGGGCAAACGATGGTTTGCTCGGGCCAAACAATAATTTGATCAGTGCAGAGTTCGTCATGTCCCTATGATATATAATGTGTAAGTAAGCTGTGGGTATTGAGAAAAGAGAAAAAAATAAGCAACAAGAGCTTTACGCTGTTTGTTGCCTTACTTTGTAGCTTAAAAAACTTGTTGTAAGCCCGTAAGAAACGATGGTCGACAAAAAAAGTATATACCGCTTATGTGCCATACAGCTTTTTGACGTCAGCTATAATAACATCCGGCACCATTTCTGCGATGTCCTCACCGGCTTGCACGGCCTGCCGAATCATCGTAGAACTATAAGGATAAATTGGCGCATCGAGTAAGCGGACGTTTGTGGGTAAGTCGGCTGCCGCCACCTCACAGCCATCGCGCGGATAGATTAAAAAAATTGATAGTTAGTTAACAATTGGTCGTGATTTTGCCCATCGATCAAATAGCAACCAGTTGTCAGCGCCGATGAGTAAGACCAACTGATCGGCAGGGTAGTGTTGCCTTAGCGCATCCATCGTTTTCCACGTGAAAGATGGGCGCGGCAGGTGAAATTCAAAAGTCGGAAGCTTTTGAGCAGCGGATAATCGGCCAGTGCTTTTTATGGTCAAGCGGAAGCGCAAATGTTCATCTAAGAGTTGCTGATCGCACTTCAGCGGATTTTTGTGGCGATACGAGGTAGTGTATTTCGTCAACTTCTTTATCTGCTATCGCCTTTAACCCGATATGGATGTGCCCTTTGTGGATCGGATTAAAGGAACCGCCGAAGATACCTATGCGCTTCATGCATCCAAAAACTGACTAACGAGCGCCTTGGCCGACTTTAAGACTGTCTCTAAATTGTCGTTGATTAAGGTAGCATCGAATTTGTCGGCTTCGCTCAGTTCGTAGTCGGCGCGGCGTATGCGTTCCTCGATTACTTCCGGTGCATCCGTACCGCGCGCCGTCAAGCGGTGGCGCAAAACTTCTAACGACGGCACTTTGATAAATACCGTCAGCGCTTGGTCGCCGTAGATGCGCTTGATGTTTTGCGCCCCGACGACGTCGACATCGCAGATGACGTTTTCGCCTTTTGGCCAGCAGGCGGTCTACTTCAGCTTTTAGTGTCCCATAATAGCGCCCTTCGTAGACTTCACAAAAATTCTAAAAACTCGCCATCGGCAATGCGTTGTCGAAAATCCTCAGCCGTCAGGAAGTAATATTCCACTCCGTGTCGCTCTTTTTCCGCGAGGTGGGCGCGATGTTGCGCTGATTGAAAAATGCAGATTCAGGTCTTGCTCCATCAAATAGTTGATGATCGTGGATTTACCACTTCCCGAAGGCGCTGAAAAAACGATTATCTTTGCCATAATTACTTATAGAACGTTGAGTACCTGCTCTTTGATTTGTTCTAATTCGTCTTTCATCTTCACGACGATGTTCTGCATCTCTGCCAAGTTGCTCTTAGATCCCGTCGTGTTGATTTCTCGGCCCATTTCCTGCGCGATAAAGCCCAACTTTTTGCCTTGTCCGCAACCGCCGTCCAGCGTTTCGCGGAAGTATTTTAGGTGGTTGGTCAGCCGTTGCTTCTCCTCGCTGATGTCCAGCTTCTCTATGTAGTAAATAAGTTCTTGTTCTAATCGGTTCTTATCATAATCTACGCCTTTCAATTCGCACAAGCGTTCTTCCAGACGTTGACGGATTTTTCTCCGTACGCTCCTTCTCATAAGGTACAATCGAAGATAAGAGTTGCTCAATATTGTTGATCTTGAGCGTAAACATCTTGTAGAGTGCTTGTCCCTCTTGTTTGCGAAATTCGATTAGCGCTTGCGTAGCCTGCTGTATGGCCCGATAGACCTCGTTCCATTCATCTTCAGACAACTCTTCTTGCTCTACCGGCGTGGTTAACTCAGGTAGACGAACGATAATGTCCCACCAGTTGGTCGTAGGCGCGTTGATCGCCAAATCTTTACTGATCGCCTCAATCTGCTGTTTGTAGTTGCTGACCACAAACGGGTTGATGGGCGTAGCTTGCCGATCGGCATCCTTTTCCACCCAGATCGAGAAGTCGACTTTACCACGCTCCAATGCTTGTGCGAGATATTTGCGTATTTCAATTTCTTTCTCGCGATAGAGCGGAGCGATGCGTGCGCTCAAATCAAGCGCTTTAGAATTGAGCGATTTAATTTCTATGTGTATCTTTTTCCCGTTACAATGGGCCTCAGCTTTGCCGTAGCCTGTCATTGATTGTATCATGGTGGAATGCTTTATGAATTATAATCTCTGTTGGTTTGTAAGCGCAAAGATAATGAAAGAGCGCCAACGCTAGTTCAATTACTCGTCATTTCTTCTCTCCGAATATAATAAAATATTACTTTTGTCGTTGTTTTTCACAGGTGGCGTCTGTAAATACAGGGCGCTTCACATCTCTGACAAGACAAATGATTGACTATATCAAAGGACAGATAGGCGAACTTACACCTACGAGTTGCACGCTTGAGACTTGCGGTGTCGGCTATGAATTGCTGATTTCGCTGAACACCTATACGGCTATACAGGATCGGAAAGAGGCGAAACTTTACGTCTATGAAGTCATACGCGAAGATGCTTACCTGCTGTATGGCTTCTCGACGAAGCAAGAGCGGCAGCTTTTTACGTTGCTGATTTCCGTAAGCGGCGTGGGTGGACAGACGGCTAAAGTTATCTTGTCGTCTTTCTCACCCGGCGAGTTGGCTAACATCATTCAGATGGAGAATGTAAAACTTTTGCGTGGTGTAAAAGGTATCGGCCCGAAAGCTGCTCAACGCATCGTCTTGGACTTAAAGGACAAAGTGATGGGAATCGAGGGGGAACTACGGTACAACAAGGCGTGGCGAATGCCGTAAACGCCAATGCCGTGGCAGAAGCCGTATCTGCACTGACCACCTTAGGCTTTCCTCCGGCTGCTTCTCAGAAGTGCGTTGCTGCATTGTTGCAAGAGAATCCTAATCTGCCGATAGAGCAGGTAATCAAACAGGCTTTAAAACTACTCTGATTTGCACAAGTTTGCTAAAATAATCTGCTTGATAAGTCTGTTGACCGTCATTTCTGTGGCGGCCCGCACGTATACTGTGCGTTTTACAGCCCCTGCTGAATCGACTGATAACCAAAATCAGGTGGAAACTGCACCGCGAGATACCATTGTAAAAACCCAAATTTCCTGTAAAAAGACTGCGCCGCAGGAAAGAAAAGGATGCGAGATCCTCTTCGACAGACCTGAAAGACCCGGAAAACGCCCAAACGCAGGCTTATTACGATGAAAAAGGATGGAACCTATCGTTTAGGTACAAAAAGTGAGCGATTCCTTTGTTGCAACTCCGCTTGAGTTGTCGCCAAAAGAGTTTCAACAATGGACTTTGCGCCACTCGTTGCAAGCCTATTACAAACAAAAGAATCAAGAACTCTTTAAGAATAAAGGCAAAGAGAAGTTTGATTTCACAGATCTCAAATTCGATCTCGGTCCGGCTGCAAAGATTTTTTTGGCCCGGGCGGTGTGCGTATTCGTACACAAGGTTCTGCCGAACTGAAACTGGGTGCAAATATGCGCTCTGTTGAGAACCCATCAATCGCTGAACGTAACAGAAAAGTATTTGGTTTTGACTTTGACGAAAAAAATTAACGTCAGCGTTAATGGTAAAATCGGCGATAAGATGGGGATGGACTTCAATTATAACTCTGATGCCACGTTCGATTTTGATGCACAACGCTTAAAGTTGCAATATCAAGGCAAAGAGGATGAAATCATTAAGTTGATCGAAGCCGGTAATGTGTCTATGCCGACTAATAATTCGCTGATTCGCGGCACGAGTAGCCTCTTGGGTATTCGTACAGACCTCCAATTTGGTAAATTGAAACTTTCGACTATCATCGCACAAAAGAAATCGGCTACTTCAAGCGTACAAACCAAAGGCGGTGTGCAGTTGAGTACGTTTGAATTCTCGGCGGACGATTATGATGAAAACAGACACTTCTTCTTGGCTCAATATTTTCGCGATCATTATGACGAGAACATGGCCCAATTGCCTAATATTCTCAGTGGCATAACGATCAACCGCGCAGAAGTATGGGTGACCAATAAGACCGGACAAACCACAAATACACGAAATATCATTGCTTTGACCGACTTAGGTGAGGCTTCGAAGATTCATAATCCGCTGTGGACGCCGGGAAGTACGACCGTGCCGGCCAACGCCGCGAACACATTATATAATATAGTGTCCGGCATCAACGGAGTACGTAATATCTCGACCGCAACTTCGGCATTGGATGGATTTGGCTTGACCGGTGGCGTTGATTACGAGAAGTTGGAATCTGCGCGTCTGCTTTCTCCTTCAGAGTATAAAGTTAATGCAGCCTTAGGTTATATCTCGCTCCGTTCAGCATTGCAACCGGATCAGGTCTTGGCCGTAGCTTTTGAATATACATACAGAGGTACGAATTACCAAGTGGGCGAATTTTCGACGGACCGCAAGGATAACACCGAAACCTTATTGCTGAAGTCGTTGAAAAAATACGGCAAACTCGCCCTCTCAAGGCAACTGGGACTTGATGATGAAGAACGTCTACGCCTTAGAGTGCCTCAATGTGCAGAAAGAGAAGTTCAGATTAGATGTAAAAATACCTCTCTGATACGACGGGTGTTTATCTTAATTATCTCCCAGAGCCAACGCTGAAAGACAAACGTTTGATACAGTTGCTTGGGCTGGATAGATTAGACAATAATAATAAGCGCAACTCCAATGCGTATTTTGACTATGTGGAGGGATATACAATTGACCCGACTGATGGCCGCGTCTTCTTTACCAGCGTGGAGCCTTTCGGCAAATATTTGCGCAAAGTCATTGGAAACAACGCGATCGCTGATAAGTATGTGTTCCAAGAATTGTACGACTCGACCAAGACTGTGGCTAAAGCAGATCGCAGAAAAGGATAAATTCATCATTGCCGGACAGTATAAAGCCTCACGAGAGGATGAGATCTCTTTAGGCGTGTCGAATGTGCCTCGTGGTTCTGTGCTAGTAACTGCAGGAGGACAAACCTTGGTCGAAGGTGCAGATTATACTGTCGATTATAATAGTGGCGTCGTGCGGATCTTGAACAAGAGTTTGCTTTCCGCCGGTACATCCATCAATGTCAGTTTGGAGAGTAATACCGATTATGGTATGCAAAGGAAAAACTTTGCTGGGAGCTTAATTGGCAGTATGATTTCTCCAAAAAAACTTTATGATTGGAGGTACGATTATGCATTTGGGCGAGAAACCTTTGACTACGAAAAGTCGCCTTTGGCAGTGAAGCCATCAATAATACGATTTGGGGGTGAACTTAGCTTTTAGAAGCAAAGTCAACGTTTGACGGATTGGATAGATAAGCTCCCGTTCGTAAATGCTACGCAGCCCTCTTCAATTAACTTTACGGCCGAGTTTGCCCAATTGATTGCTGGCAAAGTACAAGGCGCTCAGGGTAATGCCTCATACTTAGATGATTTTGAAAATGCAACTTCAAATATAGATATTTCCAATCCGAAAGAGTGGAGCATTTCTTCTACGCCTTCAATGTTCGCTGAGTCGTCTCTCTCTAATGATGTGAGATATGGCTATAATCGCGCCTTGCTCGCTTGGTATTATATTGATCCTTTGTTTACAAGGCGTAGTTCTTCTCTGACTCCCGGCTATATCAAGACAGATCTTGATCAACTTTCAGATCCTGATGTGCGCGAAGTACCCAAGAGTGAACTTTTTCCCAATAAACAGACAAACTACAAGGAAAGCACAATCATGAATGTGCTCAATCTTGCGTTTTATCCGAATGAGCGTGGTCCATACAATCTAGATCCCGATCTAAACGCGGCAGGTAATTTGAATAATCCGCGAAAACGCTGGGGCGGAATGATGCGTAAACTGGATGTTTCTGACTTTGAGAACTCCAACGTAGATTATATCGAGTTCTGGATGATGGATCCTTTCATCAAGGCGCGTAAAGAAGGACGCTCTTTTACCGGTGAGCTTTACTTCAATCTTGGAGAGATTTCGGAAGATATCTTGAAAGATGGGAAGAAATTTTATGAAAGCGGAATGCCTATTGACGGGTCTTCTACCCTTGTAGAGCAGACTACGTGGGGTAAAGTTCCGACACAAAGTAGCGTAACCTATGCTTTTAATACAACTTCCGGCGCGAGATCAAAAACAAGATATAGGTTTGAACGGATTGACTTCAGAAGAAGAAAAAAACGTATCCCGCTTATCAAAACTATTTGCAGACAATTCGTGGTATTGTGTCGGCTGCAGTTTATGATTCGATAGCAGCTAATCCTTCCGGAGACAGGTATCATTATTTCCGCGGTTCTGATTATGACCGCGCTAAAAAGAATATACTTGAACGCTATAAGTATATCAATAATCCTAACGGTAACTCTTCCGATACGGAAAGCTCGCAGGAAAATTATGCTACGGCTTACAAAACAACGCCAGATGTCGAAGACATCAATCAAGATTACACGTTGAATGAGTACGAGAAGTACTATCAATATCGTGTTGCAATAGATCCCAATAAAATGCGCATTGGCGAGAACTATATCGTTGATCAGCGGACGGCATACCCAAAGACTCGTAATAATAAGACAGAGCCGGTCAATTGGTATTTGTTCCGCATTCCCATTGAAAATTATGAGAAGAATGTTGGTGGAATGAATGACTTTACGTCAATTCGTTTCATTCGAATGTTCTTGACCGGATTTGATCAGCCCGTCGTGCTCCGCTTGGCAACCTTGAACTTGGTACATGGAGAATGGAGATCTTACGATCAAGCATTATATAATGGTCAAGCGCCCAGTGTGAGCGGTGTACTTGAACCTTCGTCTGTGAACTTTGAAGAAAATAATGATAAATCTCCGGTTAACTATGTGATACCTCCAGGTATTAGTCGCGTAATAGATTCCGGTCAAGACCAATTGCTGCAAAACAATGAACAAGCATTATCTTTAGTTGTTAAGAATTTAGCTTCCGAAGACGCGCGTGCCGTTTACAAGCGCACCAATTTAGACTTGCGGCGATATAAGCATCTACAGATGTTTAACCACGCCAATTCTTTAGAAGGCTATCCTGCGGTGGAAGACGGACAAGTCTCTTTTGTTTGTTCGTTTAGGCAGTGACTACAAATCCAACTTCTACGAATACGAAATTCCGCTAACGGTAACTCCTCCTGGACATTATGCTAACTCCGATGCTGGTGCTATTGCCGTTTGGCCAGCAGCAAATATGTTGGATATAGATTTGTCTTTATTTACCGATCTGAAGCGTAATCGCAATAGAGCCCGGGCAAATGGTGCAGCCTCCTTTGGTCGACTTTATACTGAATATGATCCACACAAACAGGCTAATCGCGTGAGCATTATGGGTAACCCTACCTTAGGGGATATTCGTACGGTTATGATAGGCGTGCGTAATAATTCTCGCCAAGTACAGCATGCCGAAGTTTGGGTAAATGAATTGCGATTACAGCAAGTCTCAAATAAAAGGCGGTATAGCTGCACAGGCTGCTCTCAATTTGCAACTTTCAGATTTGGCAACCGTAGATTTGACGGGTCGTTTAGAGACTGAAGGCTTCGGTGGTTTGGAGGAGACTGTGCAGCAGCGCAGAGACAACAACTTGACGCAATATTCTGTGACAACCAATGTGCAGTTGGGTAAATTCTTGCCAGAGAAAGTCAAGATGAATGCACCTCTTTACTATTCTTATTCTAAAGAAAAGGATTGAGCCAAAAGTATAATCCGCTTGATACGGACTTACCGATGAAAGATGCACTTTCAGCTTTAGCGACCAAAGCAGAGAAAGATTCTTTACGTCGAATAGCCAATCGCGTCGTAACGTCTAAGAATCTATCACTGACAGGTGTTCGATTTAATATACAGACTAAGGGGCATCCAATGCCTTATGATCCTGCCAACTTTACATTCGGTTATGCTCATTCTTCTAGAGAGACTACCGGTCAGACGACGGCTTGGGAGAAGGACCAAAATTGGCGTTGGAGTTTCAATTACAACTATTCACCCAACTACAAGCCGTTTGCGCCATTTAAGAAAAATATCTAAATCCAAGTGGCTCAAAAATTCTTACCGATTTTTGGCTTTAATTATCTCCCACAGAATGTAGCTTTTAACTCGGAGATAACGCGCTCTTATTATGAGTTGCAAGAACGGGATATGGAAAACTTAGGTAATACTTCGATTCCCTTAACTTGGAATTCTGATTTCCTTTGGAATCGTAGTTTTAACTTGCGCTGGGATATTACTAAGAACATACAGCTGAGTTTCCAAAGTGGGACAAATGCCGAAATAGAACAACCTTATACCGCGGTTAATAAACAATTGTATCCGGATCGTTACAGGGCTTGGAAAGATTCAATTTGGCAGAGCATTCGCCATTTAGGGCGTCCACTCTCTTATGCCCAAAATTTTCAGGCAAGTTGGCGTTTACCAATCAATAAGATCCCACTCTTTGATTGGCTTACATCCGATGTAAGTTATCAAAGTTCCTACAACTGGATTCGTGGAACCATATTAGAGAATGGAATGAACCTTGGTAATAACATTTCTAATTCTCGTAACATTACAGCCAATGCACGTTTCAATATGGAGACATTATATAATCATGTCCCCTTCCTTAGAAAAGTCAATCAGAAATATTCCAATAGTAGCAGCTCTTCTTCTAAAAAACAAGATCAAAGGAAAGTCTTCACACAAGAGTTGCACTTAAGGGCTGATACGACGTTGACCGTCAAACATAATCAGCAGACTAAAAAGATCCGATTGACCGCTTTGCGCAAAGACGGATCGCGTATGCAATTAAGATATAAAGTCCTAGATAAAAACACCATTGAGATTTTGAATCGCGACAGCGCACAAATCAAGTTAACTATTGCCGCGCGTAAGAGCAATGAAGACCAAGCTTGGTATAAGACCCTGCAAGGTGTCTCACGTGTCTTGATGATGGTACGTAATGTTAGCTTCAACTACTCCAATAGGTTTAATATGTCTCTTCCCGGCTTCCTTCCAGAGATAGGTAACACCTTTGGTCAGTCGCGAGGAGGAGGTTTGAAACCAGGTCTAGACTTTGCTTTTGGCGCGGTCAACGAAAGTTATATTCGAAGAGCTGCAGAGCGCGGTTGGTTACTAAGGACGGATTCCATTATAACCCCTGCCACGACGAATCTAACGGAGACATTCCAGTTCAGAGCAACATTAGAGCCGTTCCGCGACTTTAAGATTGATCTTTCCGCTACGCGCGATGTAAATACGGCAAAGTCTATTCAGTATATGTTTACGAATATGCCGACTTTGGAATCTGGTTCTTTTGCGCAGACTACTATTAGTATAATCTCTTCTTTCGAGAGTTTTGGCAATGCCGACAATGGTTATGCAAGCAAGACCTTTAGGAAGTTTATCCAATCACTGGATAGTCATCGCAATCAAGTGGAGGCAAATTATGCTAATGCAACGTATCCCGCCGGAACATCTTTAGCAGGAACGCCTTTTTAATCCCGCCAATGGTACGATATCTAAATATTCGTCTGATGTTATGGTACCTGCCTTCTTAGATGCTTATACCGTAGGTGGATCGGGCTTACGTATTTTCCCCACTATTTTGCGCATGTTACCCAATTGGTCTATTTCTTATGCCGGCTTATCGCGCCTGTCAGCAATGAAGAAAGTTTTCAAGAGCTTTAATCTCAACCACTCTTACAAGAGTATATATAGTATTGGTGCCTATTCATCCTTCTCTACCTTCAGCCGATATATGGGCAATTGGGGCTTTATTACAGATATCTCCAGCGGACTTCCTGTGCCCAGCTCTCCCTTCGATGTCTCTTCAGTTTCAATTAATGAGACCTTTGCGCCTTTGTTTGGTGTCGATATGACCTTCTTAAATAATCTCTCTACACGAGTTGAGATTCGTCGCACAAGGATTTTAACCTTAAGTATGACAAATGCGCAGATTAATGAAGCACGCTCAAACGACTTTGTGATCGGAATGGGATATAAGATTCCTAACTTCAAACTCTTTGAGTCGAAGAAAACAGTTCGCACCAAGAAGGCGAAGTCTAAAGAGGCTGATAAGGATAGAGGTGATGCTTTTGAATTGCGGAGTAATATAACAGGTTTTTCTAGTGATTTAAACATACGCTTCGACTTCTCTTTCCGCAGTCAAGCATCGCTTAATCGGGATATTATGACGGGCTTGTCTCAGGCTACCAGTGGTAATAGGGCCTTGCAATTAAGCTTTAGTGCCGACTACGCACTTAGCCGTTTGCTGACGCTCACGCTTTATTATGATCGGCAAATGAATCGTCCTTTGTTGACGTCGGCTTCCTATCCTACGACTACACAAGATTTTGGTGTGAGCTTAAAGTTTAGTTTGAATCATTAGCGCAAACTATTGAATAACAAGCGGGCGGAAACCACATGCTAAATAAAGGCATAGGGTTTCCACCCGCTTGTTTTAGAGATACGATGTTTCTTAGTCCTACTATTTGATTCTTGTTACATTGCTATATGTCTTTTTAGTAATGCAGCTAAGCTTTCGTTACGTACGTCCGTTTTGCCTTTCCATCGATAGGTTTTTTTCCTTTCCATCGATAGGTTTTTTTCCTTTCGTTGTGATGATAATTCCTGCAAATTTTGGCGTGTCTGTAATCGAATATTCTGCATCTTTAGTACGAAATTTTAATGTGTTGCTTTTTGCAGAATAAGTAAAGTCTGTCTGTGTGTTAGCTGCTATTTCAGGATAATAGAATTCTACAAGTCCTTCTTCATTTCTGAGGGCATAGTGTAGTGTATGATCATCCAGTCTATATAGTATAATGGTTTTCAGTTTATTGGCCACATAAAATGTAAAAAAATGCTCGTTACATTATCATCATTAAGGTCTATAGTCGTAGAATGTGTTTCGACCATTTTTATCCCCTTCAAGTTGTTTATCGTTGTAAAATACAACGGCGCACTTGAATCTTCTTTCAGGGCGTTAACAAGCAATGGTTTGTTATCTTCTATCATATAGGTAGATACCTCATACCAAGTTCCGGCTCCCCGCGTCAGCGTGTTCAGTGTCTTGTCATCATTATCAATGGTAAATATGCCGCAGTTTCCGTGTGTCAACTCAGAAAGTTCGGGGCTCAACTTAAAACCTTTACCTGACGCTAAGAAGATCTTAAACGAAGGAGTATGATTCCAGCCATGCAATCCGTCCATAAGGGCAAAATCTTTTACCCCGTCAAAGTTGAAGTCACTGTAGAAAAGCACACTATGTTCCCCATAAGGCCCTTCAGCAATATTAGACCTCATCTGATTGTCGTGCAGTTCATACGAGATCTCATCAGCGTCAACGCGAATCAGTTCCTTGTTCGTTTTGCGATCATATACCGCCACCCATCCTCCGCAATAAGGCTTGGTGTTGTCGAATATGAAAAACCTTGCCATAATATTGATCTGAAAAAAATCATCGATCTTAAACGTTACCTGCCCCAAACTTGGAAGTAAGTAGCCAAAGAGTGCGACAAAAAGAAGTAAAAATCCTTTTCATAAACATCGTTATTTAAATGTTCGTCACTTATCAAGCTTATTTGAAGTTACTACTTTAGTTCTACTTTGTAAATTCTAAATCATCAGACGATTGTCTTAAGAAAAAGTAGCACAAACTAAGTAGCCTAAATGTAGGCATAGCAAGTTCAAAGATCGCATATCTTCATTAGTTGCCGTATGATATATTATCAAATGCTTCCTTTAGCAGTGTTGCTAAGCTGCCTTTTTCGCCTCTTGGGGCTTCCTTTCCACTGATAAGTTTTTGCCTTTGGTGAGAATGCTGATTCCCGCAATTCCGTTCACGTCTGTAATCGTGTATTCCGTATCCTTATTCCAAAAAGGACAAAGCATTCTTTTTGCGAGAATAATAAAAGTCTTTTTACCCTCTTTATTTATTTCCGGATACAAAAAGCTCTAATTCTCCATCACTATTTGTGATCGCATAGCAAAAGCTGTCTGCCATCGCCGCTGTAAAGGATAATGTCTTTGTTCTGTTTGTCTACATGAAAAAGTGAATAAACTCTTTATGTATTCACATTCAAAAATCGAAAAAAAGGTTGAAGTCTTTTTTTACCATTTTCTTTCCATCCCATTTTTCCGTCGTAATGGTATTGATAGGTTCGTTGCTTACATCTTCTATAAGTGTGCTAATGAGAAAGGGCTCGTTGTCTTTGACAATATAAGTGGAAAACTTGTGCCAACCATAGCCATCTTTGGTCATTGTCGATATTGTGTTTTCCTCTTCATTGACTGAAAACATGCCGCAGTTTTCTTGCGCCAATTCCGTAAATCCCGGACTGAAAGTGAATCCATTGTTTGACGCTAAGAAGATTTGAAAATGAAGGTCCGTGATAGCAGCCGTGTTGTCCATCCATAAGCGCAAAAATCGTTCTTCCCGTCAAAATTGAAGTCTTCATAAAGTAGCAGACTATGTTCTCCATAAGGGATTTCAGCAATGTTTGCCTTCAATTGATCGTCGTGTAGATCAAAGGAGAGTTCATCGGCGTCTACGTGAATCAATTCCTTGTTTGTCTTTCGGTCATATACGGCCACCCAACCCTCGCTAAACACCTCTGAAGTATCAGAAATATATGCTCTCCCGTAGTATCTGTCAGAAAAACCATCGATTTTAAATGTTACCTGCCCAAAACTTGAAAGCATACAGCTCCAAAGTGCGAAGAAAAAGAAGTAGAACTTTTTTTCATAAACGTCTATTATTTATTGTCAGTCATTGATGTTCTTATTGTCATTGGCAAACGCCGCCCAATTTTATCTTTTTCTTTGTTGTTCGCCGTTTGTCAAATGCAAAGAGCGAGTTAGCGGCGGGCAACGAAGAGATTTTTCGAAGGCTATGCTGGCGCCTTTCTTGTGCAAAAGATAGCGCAAGCTGTTGCAAAGAAGTCGTTCATTAATATTTTCGATAAACTATTTTTAGGCAAAGATAAGATCTGTTTCCGAATTTTTCAACTTTGTATTTTCCCTATTTTGTTTCGTTCCCGTTTTTGCGAAATAGCCATAACAAGCGCCTAAATAGAGAAAAAGATGAGAAAGAGCTTGCGACAATAACAAATTGGCGTTCGAAATGAGGCGCTTTTAGTCCCCAAAAATGACTTATAAGTTTCCAATTCTGTGCAGGCAACCCCCGTTTGTTTAAATTTTTCATCGTGAGAACACGAACGTCCTTTCACGATGGTACAATCTTTTTCATCGTGAGGGTACAAGCGTACGCTCACGATGAAAACATAGCCAACCTTACGCTTACGTGCCAAAAATCAGACTTTTCTCGCTGCATTTCCAACGTTTGTAGCTCCTAATTCCGACTTTTTTTCGTTACCAAGTAGCCTTTGTTGGCGTGATATGTAATATGGTGTATATATCATACGAACCTTTTAGCATAAGTAGGTGGGGAGGTCGTGTATAAAACGCAACAGAGCGTGAACCGGTAGTGATCTCTTTTCTTCAGCTTCTGATGTTTCTTTTCGCCGCATAGCCCTTTTCTCGGTCAGAAGGGCGGATAACGTAGGCAGTAGGTGCTTAAAAAAATCGTATCTTTGCATACTTTATGCAGTGGAACTGCGTACAAGGAGAGCTACAATTATGATATATCCGGAAAATTTTGAGCAAAAAATAGGCTTTGATGAGATCCGCACTTTGCTGAAAGGGCGCTGTATGTCGACGCTTGGCACGGAATGGGTCGATCATCAAGTGCAATTTATGACCGATTACGACAGCATCATAAAGGCGCTGACCCAAGCGCAGGAGTTTGCCCGCTTCTGCGAGACGGAAGACGATGTCTATGAAGAAAACTTCTTTGATCTTCGCCGCCCTTTGCTGCGTATTCAGCCCGAAAATACGCATTTGGAAGAGTTGGAATTGTTTGACTTGAAACGGTCCTTGATGACCATTCACGCACTCACATCTTTCTTTTGCAAACACAACGACGAGGACGCCTATACCTATCCCGCTTTGGCCGAAATGGCAACCGGCATCGTGGCCTTTCCGAATATCATTCGTCGGATAGACGAGGTGCTGAATAAATATGGGAAAATAAAAGACACCGCTTCGCCCGAATTGCTCTCCATTCGCCATCAGGCGGAAGTAACGGTCAGAAGTATTTCCCATAACTTGCGCACGATTATCAGCGATGCTCAAAAAGACGGCTACATAGATCGCGACGTAACCCCCACGCTGCGCGATGGACGCTTGGTAATTCCCGTAGCTCCTTCCGTGAAACGCAAGATTAAGGGTATCGTACACGATGAGAGTGCTACCGGAAAGACCGTTTTCATTGAGCCGGCCACGGTTGTCGAAGCCAATAATCGCGTCAGAGAACTCAAAGCTGCGGAAAAGCGGGAGATTATCCGAATCCTTTCCGAATTGAGTAAGGAGATCCGTTTGCACATACCCGACCTTTTGGCCTCTATGCATTATTTGGCCCATATCGATTATTTGCGCGCATTGGCAAATTTCGCGACTTCCTTTTCCGCCACTGTGCCGCAGGTGCACAAATATCCCTGCTTGGATTGGGTGCAAGCCGTGCATCCACTGCTTCAGCAGGCCTTAAAGAAGCACGGCGCAAAGCAAGTGCCCTTAGATGTGACCCTCAAAGGCAAAGAACGCCTCCTGCTGATTTCCGGTCCGAACGCCGGCGGCAAGTCCGTTTGCTTGAAAACGATCGGACTCCTACAATATATGCTCCAATGCGGTATGCCCGTGCCGATGCGTGAGAACTCTAATGTCGGAATCTTCAAAGATATCTTCTTAAGTATAGGTGACGAGCAGGATATTGAGAACGAATTGAGTACTTACTCCTCTCACCTCTTAGGTTTGAAAGAGATGATGAAGCGCAGCAACGCCAAAAGTATGCTGCTGATAGACGAATTTGGTAGCGGCACGGAACCTCAGATCGGTGGCGCCTTGGCTGAAGGAATCTTAGACCGCTTTGTGCGCAATGGAACTTATGGCGTGATAACGACACACTATCAGAATCTGAAAAAAACTACGTTGACGCTTGCCCGACGGCCGTAAACGGGGCGATGCTCTACGATCGCTCACGTATGCAGCCGCTGTTTATGTTGCGCATAGGCCATCCTGGTAGTTCGTTTGCCATAGAAATTGCGCGCAAGATCGGACTTCCGGCGGAAGTCGTGGCTTATGCGGAGTCGCTTGTCGGTAAAGATTACGTGATGAGCGATAAGTATCTGCAAGATATAGCGCGCGATAAAATGTATTGGGAGACCAAGCGTGAAAAAAAGTGCATCGACAAGAGAAACAATTAGAGGCTACACTGGCCAATTACGAGCAAGAAGTAGAACAATTTAAGGCACAAAAAGAAGAGCGTTATAGCCCAAGCCAAGGCCGAAGCGCAAGAATTGCTCCAGCAATCAAATGCTAAGATTGAAAATACCATTCGTGCCATTCGCGAAGCCCAAGCAGATAAGGAGCGAACCAAAGAAATCCGAAAAGAATTGTCGGACTTCAAAGAAACATTGAGCGCCACTGATGACAACGATGCCGACATTCGTCGCCAATTAGAGAAGATCAAGCGTCGCCAGCAGCATAAGCGTAACCCCAAAACGCCTTCTGGCAAGACTGAATCGAGCGCTGCGCCTACAAAGTCGGTAGGGGAGCAAGCGGTCGTGCGGCGCGATTTTCGCGAAGGCGACTTCGTTCGCCTGAAAGGGCAGACCACCGTGGGGCGCATTGAGCATTTGCAAGGCCGACAGGCAAAGATTCTTTTCGGTAGTATGTATACGGCTGTACCTATCAGTAGGTTAGAGCCGGCTGAAGCGCCACAGACGGAAAAAAATAACCCAAGTAGCGACATTTATAAGTAAAGATACGCGCGACGCCGTTTATCAAAAGAAATTGCATTTCCGTCCGGAAACGGACCTGCGAGGGATGCGTGCCGACGAGGCTTTGGAGGCCGTTACTCATTTCATTGACGACGCAATTCTATTAGAACAACCGCGCGTGAGAATCTTACACGGTACGGGTACAGGGGCATTGCGCGAACTGGTACGCCAATATTTGAGAACCGTGCCCGGCGTTAAAACGTTTAGGGATGAACACGTACAGTTTGGCGGCGCAGGTATTACCGTCGTAGAATTTGAATAAAGTACACCTTATGCCTATTCCCTTATTAAAATATGCGATAGACAAAGACGTGGTTGCCTTTACAACAACCCGAGAGGGTGGTGTAAGTGAGGGCAATTACGGACGTTTTAACCTCAATCCTTATTGCGGTGATTCGCCGGCACACGTCAAGGAAAATATAGACCGCCTTTGCGCACAATTAAATATAGAAGAAGAGCGCCTAATCCTGCCGCATCAAGTGCATAACGATGCCTCGCTGATTATTGATGAGTCCTTTTTCGCACTTTCTTCCCAACAACGCACTGCGGCTTTGGAGGGTGTCGATGCACTTATTACCCGGCAGCGCCATACGTGTATCGGCGTCTCTACGGCTGACTGTGTGCCGATTTTGCTCTTTGATCAGAAGCAGCGCGTTGCAGCAGCTGTTCACGCCGGTTGGCGAGGCACGGTGAAGAAGATCGTCTCCAAAACTTTAGAAACGCTCTTTTCATCGTTTCAAACGCGGGCGGAGGACGTAAAAGTCGTGATTGGACCGAGCATTTCTCAACCCGTCTTTCAAGTAGGACCGGAAGTTTATGACGCCTTTTGCGAGGCTGGGTTTCCGATGCAGGATTTCGCTTACCCGCAACAAGATAAATGGTATATAGATCTTTGGGGCGCGAACCACTATCTCCTTGACAAGGCCGGCGTTCCTTTAGAAAAATATTCAAGTAGCAGGCATTTGTACTTATCAAAACCACGAAGAATATTTTTTTCAGCCCGTCGCTTGGGTATCGATTCCGGTCGCTTATTTACCGGTATTTTACTCTTATAAACGAATTGGTATAAACTTTTCACCACAAAAACGAAACTTGCTTGCAAGTTCTTCGTAGCAAGAAAAGCTGCGCTTTCGTAAAAAATTCATATATTTGCAAGTCTGATAAGAAAAATAAGACACCGAATGTATTTATTATTATGTATTCAGTAGAACAACTTAACGACAAACTCATAGATCTTGCCTTCTCCGAAGATATTGGTGACGGCGATCATACGACGCTTTGCTGCATTCCGGAAACGGCGATGGGAAAGTCTCGCCTGCTGATCAAAGAAGAAGGCGTGTTGGCCGGACTCCGAATAGCTAAAGAAATCTTCCGCAAATTTGACCCCGCGTTGGAGGTTACGACAAGTATGGAAGACGGCGCAACGGTAAAGCCCGGCGATGTGCCAATGGTTGTATCCGGCAAAGTGCGAAGCCTTTTGCAGACGGAAAGACTTATGCTGAACGTGATGCAGCGAATGAGCGGCATCGCCACGATGACGCGTGAGTATGTGCGGCAGCTTGAAGGCACGCACGCAAAAGTGCTCGATACGCGTAAGACTACCCCCGGCTTGCGTATGCTGGAGAAAGAGGCCGTCCGAATTGGCGGCGGCGTCAACCATCGCATCGGCCTTTTCGATATGATTCTCTTAAAAGATAATCATGTAGATTTCTGCGGCGGTATTGATCAGGCGCTCAACCGCTGCGAAGCCTATCAAAAAGAAAAGGGTTTGCACTTGAAAGTAGAAATAGAAGTGCGTAGCGAAGATGAGATTCGTCAAGTTATGAGCAATGGTAAGGCCGACCGCATTATGCTCGACAACTTCAGTGTCGAAGCTACCGAAAAGGCAGTCAAACTCATCGACGGCAAATTCGAGACAGAATCGAGTGGCGGCATTACTTTGCAAACCATTCGCTCCTATGCGCTTTGCGGAGTTGATTATATTTCTGTCGGCGCATTGACCCATTCCGTAAAAAGGATTGGATATGTCCTTTAAAGCAATTGATTAATGATTCATTGTACTATGAAAAAAAGTATTCCTGACCCTTTGTGTTGCCTTTTATGGCAGCATCAAGTTTTGCCTGCACAAGTTTTTCTTGTCGGCAAGAAAGCCACTACTGATGGCTCAACATTTATTTCCTATAACGCCGACGACTACGGTATGTACGGGCATCTGATTTACCTGCCCCACGCTAAGCATCCGAAGGGCGCAATGCGCAAGATCATCGATGGAGACTCCAACCGTTACTTGGGCGAGATCCCGGAAGTACCCGAGACGTATGCAGTTCAAGGTTACATCAACGAATATCAAGTAGCCGTGATGGAGTCAACCTTCGGCGGACGTCCTGAACTCGTAGACCCGAAGGGCGTTCTTGATTATGTAAGTCTTATGCGCATCGCCTTGCAACGTGCTAAAACGGCGCGCGAGGCCATCAGCGTGATGACCGGCTTGGTAGAAAAAAATATGGTTACGCCAGCGGTGGCGAGTCTTTCTCCATTGCTGATAAGAACGAACTTTGGTTGATGGAGATGGTCGGCAAAGGTCCTAACGAGAAAGGTGCACTTTGGGTGGCCGTTCGTATTCCTGACGACTGCATTGCAGCGCATGCCAATCAGAGCAGAATCCATAAATTCCTGCAATACGATAAGAAGAACGTCATCTATGCCAAGGACGTGATCAGCTATGCACGCAAACACGGCTACTTTACCGGAAAAGACGCCGACTTCTCTTTTGCCAATGCCTTCTCTCCGGCCGATTTTGGTGCCGTTCGCTTTTGCGATGCGCGCGCTTGGAGCTTCTTCAATCGCTTTGTAGACGGTATGGACAAATACTTAGACTATGTTGATGGTAAGCACATCGGCAAGGCTGAGCCCTTCCCCCTCTATTTTAAGCCGAAGCGCCTGCTTTCTCGCCAAGACATTATGGATGGTATGCGCGATCATTACGAAGGCACGCCTTTCGACGTGCAAAAAGATTGCGGAATGGGTCCTGGTGAAATGCCATATCGCCCCACACCGCTCGAATTTACCTATAACGGCAAAAAAATATTTCAATGAGCGCCCCATTTCTACGCAGCAGACAGCCGATACATACATTGCCCAGATACGCGGATGGCTTCCCGACGCCGTGGGCGGCATACTTTGGTATGGTAGCGACGATCCTAACATGATTAGCTACACACCGATTTATTGCCAGAACACGTCCGTACCCGAGTGCTTCGATGCTCCGGGCGCCGATGGCTGCACCTTCTCTTGGAAGTCGGCCTTTTTGGGTCTGCAATTGGGTGTCTAACATGACCTATCCTCGCTATAATCACCTCTTCCCCGTTGTAAAAGAAGTGCGCGACGAGCTCGACAAAGACCTAAGCGCAAGGCAGCCGGAGGTGGAAGCTAAGGCCGTCGCTTTACACAAGACGAATCCCGCTGAGGCCGTTCGATATTTGACAAGCTATTCCGCAGAGCGCGGCGCAAACATGCTGACTACGTGGAAAGCCCTCGGCGAACGCTTGATCGTAGAGTTTAACGATATGACGATAAAGCCTGCAAGGGACGGAAAATATCTACGTACGGAAGAAGGCCTTCCCGCTCGCCCCAAGCGCGTAGGCTATCCTGACTCATATCGCAAAGTTATTGTTGACCAAACGGGTGATAAATATCTGCTTCCGGCGCAATGAAAAAGGCCATCGTAGCGTTTGCGCTCCAAGAAGAAGTAGTACCGGTTATCATTCCCGGCTTTGAGGGTGTACACTATCCTTACGAAGATTACCAAAGTTCAAGCAGCTTTTTCGCCTGACGAAGGCTATCTTTTGAGTTGCAGCCCGATTTCGTGCTGAATGTGGGAACAGCCGGAACCTTGACCTACAGTGTGGGAGATATTTTTTTCTGCCACACACTTCATTGATCGCGACAGCGCGAAGCAAAAACTTCACGAGTGTTTCGTCTGAAGTCCAGACTACACCCCTGCTATCATTGCCATCAATTGTCGGAGGTCAAGTCTCGAACGATACTTTTATTGTTAACACCGGCGATGATTTCGTTACGGCCGCTGATGCTGTCAATGGTGCTGCCGTAGATATGGAAGCCTTTGCCGAAGCCTTGGTTTGCCGCGAAATGGGCATTCCCTTTCAGTCCGTAAAAATTCATAACGGATAAGATAGGTGCCAACTCAATGAAGCATTGGGAAGACAAACTGGCTGATGCGCGCACAGCTTTGGCCGACTATTTCAAAACATATTTAGGGCTGATAGCCATATATCAATGAGTAAGCCCCGCATCCCGGCTGTTAAAGCTGAGGTGCGGGGCTTGCTGTAGCTTATTTCCCGTAAAAGCGACAGAAAATTTAGCGATGCGCCGCTATATTTGAGGTGTTCCCTTTGATTTTGACTATTGTTTGGTGCAGCCATACTATCGTTTGGTGGGAGCAAACCATAGTTTGGCGGGGGCAAATTATCGTTTGGCAGGAGCAAACAATGAGGAAGTGGAGTAATGGTGGGCTTAGCCCGACATCTTCTGTCTGAAGTCTGTTGATTAAAATTACAGTTTGTGCTGCAATTTTTCGCGTTGTTAGCATTGTTGCACGACGTGAGGCCGTTGTTCTTAATAAGATGAAATGGACTTGCCGGCCTTTGGTCGAGCCTTTTTAGCAGAGCAGAGATGGGCTGTTTATAGTTGAGCAGAGCACGGAAGAGCGAGGTGGAGGCTGATATTTTTATGGGATTATCAATAAAAAGTACCGAGGCTCTTGCTTTTTTTCATTCGATATATCTAATTTTTGCTTCCGAGAGCCTATAATCTCGATAGGCTGTTATTCATTAACAACATGGTGATAACATAACAGGAGAATAACTTTAAAAAACATAATCCGCCTATTGGATCTTTAGACTACTACTAAGGGAGAGTATGAAGCTTGAAGGTCTGACAAGCAAACTAAAAACCAAATTATTATGAATTACAAGAGTACTACAAAAGCTCTGTTTGCAGCAGTAGCCCTGGCTTGGTCTACTTTTGCAATGACTGCAGATGCGCAAGTATTGCAGCGCAATCCTATGCCGGCTTGGCCAACTGTAACTAACAGTGTGCAGGCAAAAAAATGACGAAGTCGATGATCGACCCGGCTGCGAATCAAGTTTGGTGGGGTAATTATACCCATGGAAACAAGCGTAGTGGCTTAGGTCTTAAAAAAACTGAAACTTATGATATTGCTTTCCAGATCACACCTGAAAAACGCAGTTGTGGTAGGTAAAAAGATTCAAGCTATTCGCTTCTATCTTCGCGACAAGAGCGGATTAAAGGATGTGAAGGTTTGGCTTTCTAAGACGCTTCCTGCAAATGTTGCAAAAGCAGAGGTGGTGAAGAACTTGGACGTAGCTGATCTTGATGCCGGTGATGAGGCACAAGATGTGTGCGGTAAAGTAAACGATGTCAAGCTGGATGCACCTTATGAAGTAACGAATGAGGGCGTATACGTAGGTCTTACTTTCACCGTAACTTCTACTTCAACCAACGGACTGCAATACCCGATCGTAACCGGAGATGGTAAGGGTATCAAAGGCTCTATTTTCCTCCGCACATCTACTACGATAAAAGATTGGGGCGATTACAAGGACCAAGATTTTGGCTTGGTAGCGATGCAAGTACTTGCAGAAGGAACGTTTGCTGCCAATGCAGCTCAGCCGATGGACTTTGGTACGTTGACGGCAGCTCTTGGTAAAGCAAAAGAAATAGAGCTTTCTATGGTAAGTGCAGGTTCTGCAGGTATTACTGATTTCGATTACACGGTAACGACTGATGGAACTGTTGGTGCAGAGAAGCACGTGAAGCTTGCACAGCCTTATAAAGTGTTTGGTGGTACTACAAAGGTTACTATTACTTTAGATCCGGATGCAACAACGGGCAGTAAACAGAAAGTGATTACGATCACCAAGGTTAATGGTGTAGCTAATGAGGCTCCTACGAAGACGGCTAAGGGTACGTTGGTCGTATTGTCGAAAGAGTTCCCGCGCGCAGTCTTAGTTGAAGAATTTACCGGTACCGGTTGTCCTTGGTGTCCGCGCGGTATGGTTGGTATGGCTAAAATGGCTAAGACCTTCGGCGATAAGTTTGCAGGCGTTGCTCTCCACAACTATAATGCAACTGACCCGATGTCAATCTCTTACGACAGTAACTGGACTTCAGCGGTGCTCCTAATTGCCGCCTTAATCGTGGACCGGGAATGGATCCCTATTATGGCACAGGCGATGATATCGCAGACGACTTCCGCAAGGAACTTAGTGTGCTTCCTTTTTGCAGGGTATTACGCTTACAGGTGTGTACGATAAAGCAACTGAGAAGGTAACAGCTGGAGCAACTATTGAGCCTTTGGTATCAGGTAGCTTTAAACTCGCTTACGTATTGACGGCTGACGGCCTCACCGGCGATGAAAGCGCTTGGATGCAAGCTAACAACTATGCTCAGTTCGAGCAAAAATCGCTTGCCGGATGATATGAAACCTTACGGTAAGGGTGGCGAGTTTGGTCAAACAAGATTTAAGGGTGTATTTGATGACGTAGCTATCGCTTCTTCTTTCTCCGGCGCTGCTGTTGATCTTCCTGCTTTGACTGAAAAACAACATCGTGACGAATTCTTATACTTTGGCATTGCCGACGAAGCAGCCGCTCCGCAAGGCTATCGACGTGAAGAAAAATGCACGTGATTGCATTCTTGTTGGATACCAAAGGTAAGGTTGTCAACGCTGTTAAGGCTCCTGTAAAAAGATGTTCTTGGCGTAAACGGTGTGATTGCTTCTGAAAAACATCAAGGAAGTAGCACGCTACACGATCGACGGTCGTCGCATCAACGAACCGCAAGCCGGTATCAACATCGTGAAGATGTCTGACGGTACGACGGTTAAGATTCTTGTAAAAATAAGGAATAAGAATCTCTGAACTACAAGACGGGTTTCTCCCTCCGTCTCTCACTTACCCCGAAGCTTCGCAATGAAGCTTCGGGGCTTTTTGTAAAAAGAGAAGCTACTACGCTGAATAAATAAGGAAAACCTTTTGCTTTTACTGCGATTTGGCGTAACTTCGCACGCACATAGCGGATTAAATGATGGAACCCCTAAAACATGAATGTGGCGTCGCAATGATTAGATTGCGCAAACCCCTCTCTTATTTTCAGCAGAAGTATGGTTCATGGACGTATGGACTGAACAAGCTCTATCTTATGATGGAGAAACAGCATAATCGCGGACAAGAAGGCGCGGGCCTTGCCTGCCTAAAGATGCACGCCGTGCCCGGCGAGGAGTTCATCTTTCGCGAAAGAGCTCTAGGTGCCGGTGGTATCGAAGCTATCTTTGAAAAATGTCAAGGAGAAGTTGCAAAAATACACGCCTGAGCAAACGCGAGATATTGACTACATTACCCACCATTTGCCCTATGCCGGCGAAATCTATATGGGGCATTTGCGCTATTCGACAACCGGAAAGAGTGGCCTGTCATATGTGCACCCGTTTTTGAGGGCGATCTAATTGGCGTGCGAAGAATCTTTGCATCTGCGCCAACTTTAATATGACTAACGTGCCGGAGATTTTCGGCTCGATTGCTACCAAGGGGCAACATCCGCGTATGATGTCAGATACGTATATTCTTTTGGAGCAACTAGGCCATCGGCTGGACCGCGAAAGTGAGCGTTGCTATGTCGAGGCAAAAGAGCAAAGGGCTTAAAAAAATACGGATATTACGCGCTATATTGAAGAAAACATAGACGTAGCCAATATTTTGAAGTCGGCAGCTCCTGTATGGGACGGCGGTTATGCGATTATGGGCGTTACGGGGTCGGGAGAGTGCTTTACAATGCGCGATCCTTGGGGCATTCGCCCTTGCTTTTGGTATATGAATGATGAATTCTTGGCCGTAGCTTCGGAACGCCCCGTGCTCCAGACAACGTTTGACCTGGAGGTGGATGATATCCACGAACTAACGCCTGGTCAGGCAATCTTGATGCGCGAGAATGGCGAAATGCGCCTTGAACAAATTTTGCCGCAACGTGGATATCACGCTTGTTCTTTTGAACACGTGTATTTCAGTCGTGGGTCTGACTGCGATATTTATCGTGAGCGCAAGGAGATGGGGCGCAGATTGGTTGATCCCATATTGAAATCGATTAACGGCGAATTGGATAATACGGTTATTTCGTATATTCCCAATACGGCAGAAGCTTCCTTTTATGGCCTTGTACAGGGCTTTAATGAGTATCTGAACGAACAAAAAATTAAGGATATAGAGTTGCTCGGCGGCCATCCGCAACCTGAAGAGCTGAGGCGTATTCTCTCGCGCCGTGTGCGCTCAGAAAAGGTAGCGTGGAAAGATATCAAGCTACGCACGTTTATCGCTGAAGGCAATAGCAGAAAGGATTTGGCTGCGCATGTCTCATGATATTACGTATGAAAGTCTTGTTGCCTATAAAGACAACTTGGTTATTATAGACGACAGCATAGTGCGTGGTACGACATTGCGGGAAAGCGTCATTCGCATTCTTGATCGTCTGCATCCTAAACGAATCGTGATAGTCAGCGCTTCTCCCCAAGTACGTTATCCTGACTTCTATGGTATTGATATGCCTGACTTGGGCGAGTTTATTTCGTTTCGCGCTATCATTGCTTTGCTCAAACAGCACGGCAAAGAAGATCTCATTCGCTCCGTTTACAAACGTTGCAAAGAACAGGAAGGGCGGCCGAAAGAGGAAATGCAAGAGTATGTGCGCGAACTCTATGCTGAATGCTCAGGTGACGAAATTAGTAAAAAAACTGCCGAACTGCTGCGCCCTGAAGGCGTACAGACTGAAATACATATCGTTTACCAGACGCTTGAAGGCTTACACAAAGCTTGTCCATTGGCGCCCGGTGACTGGTATTTTTCAGGTCATTATCCCACACCCGGTGGTCGAATGCGCGTAAATCAGGCTTTCATTAACTTCTATGAACGCAATGAGGCCCAACTCAACCAAAAAGCAGTTTAATCTGTAATGATAGACAACTAACAATCCCAACGCTCAAAGCAATGGCACACACAATATATAATAGAAGACGTGCAACGCTAACATTAAGTGACGGCACAACCTTTTGCGGACAATCTTTTCGGCTATGAAGCACCTGTTGCTGGAGAAGTTGTCTTCAATACGGCAATGACAGGCTATCCGGAGAGTTTAACAGATCCGTCTTATGCTGGTCAGATATTGGTATTGACTTTCCCGCTGGCAGGGAAATTATGGCGTTCCTCCTTTTACAATGAGGCCGGACGGCATAGCAACTTTTATGGAAAGTGAACACATTCATATCTCAGGGCTTGTCGTATGCGACTATAGTGAGGACTATTCTCATTGGAATGCTGTTGAAAGCTTGTCGGACTGGTTGCAGCGCGAAAAGATTCCAGCCATTACGGGCGTTGATACACGTGAACTTACAAAAATTTTACGTGAGCATGGCGTAATGCTTGGAAAGATTGAACCAGAAGGCACTATTAGTGATGTGGCCTCCGCGCAATATGAGGGCGTAAATTATGTGGAAAAAGTATCTTGCTCAGAAGTTATTAAATATAATGAGGGGGCTGGAAAGCGCGCTGTGCTTGTTGATTGCGGCGTTAAGCACAATATTATCCGTTGCCTGCTCCAACGAAACATTGAAGTTGTTAGAGTGCCTTGGGATTACGACTTCAATGCATTGGAGTTTGATGGTTTGTTTTTAGCTAACGGACCTGGCGACCCGGATACTTGCGAGCGAACGGTAGACAATATCCGGAAATTTTTGGGTAAAAGCGACGTGAAGCCCTGTATGGGTATATGTATGGGTAATCAATTGCTTTCAAAAGCTGCCGGCGCAAGCATATACAAATTAAAGTATGGACATCGAGGACATAATCAGCCCGTTCGCCGAGTGGGTACAACGCAGTGCTTCATTACAAGCCAGAATCATGGATACGCAGTAGACGCAAAGACTTTACCACAAGATTGGGAAGCTCTCTTTGTTAATATGAATGATGATTCTAATGAAGGCGTGCGCCACAAACATAATCCTTGGTTCAGTGCGCAATTTCACCCAGAGGCCTGCAGCGGGCCTCTCGATACAGAGTCCCTTTTTGACGAATTCGTCCAACTATTATAAATGATCCGACTATGAATGATGCAATTCACAAAGTACTATTATTAGGTTCCGGCGCTCTGAAGATCGGGGAAGCGGGCGAATTTGACTATTCCGGCTCACAAGCGCTTAAAGCGTTGAAAGAAGAGGGGATCGAAAACGGTTCTGATTAACCCTAATATTGCCACAGTACAGACAAGTGAGGGAGTAGCGGATAGAATTTATTTCCTTCCGGTCACTCCTTATTTTGTAGAAAAGGTGATACAAAAAGAGCAGCCCCAGGGTGTTATGTTAGCTTTTGGTGGACAAACAGCTCTTAATTGTGGTGTGGAATTATTCCGCGCTGGGATCTTAGACAAATACAACCTCAAGGTTCTTGGTACTCCTGTTCAAGCCATTATGGACACGGAAGACAGAGAGCTATTTGTAGATAAACTAAATGAGATCGACATCAAAACGATCAAGAGCGAAAGCTTGCGAAACCATTGAAGATGCGCGTAAAGCAGCGCGCGACCCTAGGTTATCCGGTCATCATTCGAGCTGCTTATGCGTTGGGCGGATTGGGATCTGGTTTTTGCGACAACGAGGAGGAGCTGAATAAGATTGCTGAAAAGGCCTTCTCTTTCTCGCCGCAAGTGTTGGTGGAAAAAAAGTTTGAAGGGTTGGAAAGAGATCGAATACGAAGTCGTGCGCGACAAGTATGACAATTGTATTACGGTCTGCAATATGGAAAAACTTCGACCCGCTTGGCATCCATACGGGAGAAAAGTATTGTTATCGCTCCTTCACAAACACTTACAAATGCTGAATACCATAAATTGCGCACACTTAGTATTAAGATCGTCAGACACATTGGTATCGTAGGTGAGTGTAATGTACAATATGCTTTTGATCCTTATTCGGAGGATTATAGAGTCATTGAGGTGAATGCGCGCCTAAGTCGTTCTTCTGCATTAGCATCAAAAGCAACAGGCTATCCCTTGGCCTTTGTTGCTGCTAAATTGGGCTTGGGATATGGTTTGTTTGAATTAAAAAAATTCGGTAACGAAGACGACCAGCGCTTTTTGAGCCGGCCCTCGACTACGTGGTCTGTAAAAATTCCTCGTTGGGACTTGGGAAAAATTCCACGGCGTCACTCGCGAATTAGGCTCTAGTATGAAGTCTGTCGGCGAAGTTATGGCCATCGGCAGAACATTTGAAGAAGCCATTCAGAAGGGAATCAGAATGATCGGACAAGGCCTCCACGGCTTTGTGGGCAATAAAGAGATCACGATTGATGATATCCGACAAAGCCTCTCTGCACCTACCGACAAGCGCATCTTAGTTATCGAAAAGGCCTTCTTTGATGGGATGAGCGTAGAGGAAATCCATGAATTGACCAAAATCGATCGATGGTTCCTCCACAAACTTGAGCGTATTTTCCATACAAATCGAGCAATAAAAGCCTGTGGTAGCATCAACAACCTCTCAAATGAGTTATTGTACAAAGCAAAGTGCGAAGGCTTCACAGATTTCCAAATAGCCAGAGCCGTTGGTTTAGAGAAAGAATATGACGATATGGACAAAGCAATGCTTGTCGTACGCGGTAGGCGTAAAGCAGCAGGCATTGTTCCATATATCAAACAAATAGATACACTGGCAGCAGAGTATCCGGCACAGACGAATTATTTGTATCTGACTTACAGCGGTGTAGCGCACGATATCGCCTTAGAATATGATCGACGCTCGGTTGTTGTTCTAGGCTCCGGAGCTTATCGCATTGGTAGCTCAGTTGAGTTTGACTGGTGCGGCGTGCAAGCGCTCAATACGATTCGCAAGAATGGTTTTAAGAGCATTATGATCAATTATAATCCGGAGACTGTTTCTACGGATTATGATATGTGCGACCGCTTGTACTTCGATGAATTGACTTTCGAGCGTGTGATGGACATTCTCGAACTCGAATCTCCTTACGGTGTCATTGTTTCTACCGGCGGGCAGATTCCTAACAACTTAGCCATGCGGCTTGATGCGCAAAACGTACCGATTTTAGGTACGCCGGCTAAGTATATCGACAATGCAGAAGATCGTGAAAAATTTTCCGCAATGTTAGGGCGTATCGGCGTAGATCAGCCGGAGTGGAGCGCACTGACGACGATGGACGATATCAACGCCTTTATTGAAAAGGTGGGCTTCCCCGTTTTAGTAAGGCCTTCGTATGTCCTTTCGGGTGCAGCTATGAACGTTTGCTCTAACCACGAGGAATTAGAGCATTTCTTGCAGTTGGCTGCCAATGTTTCCCAGAAGCATCCGGTCGTGGTTTCCCGTTTCTTGCTCCACGCCAAAGAAATTGAAATGGATGCTGTGGCTAAAGACGGCGAGATTTTGGCTTATGCCATCAGCGAGCACGTCGAGTTTGCCGGTGTCCATTCCGGAGATGCTACAATTCAGTTTCCCCGCAAAAAACTCTATGTTGAGACGGTGCGACGTATAAAACGCATTTCGCGAGAGATTGCTAAAGAGCTGCATATCAGTGGTCCGTTTAATATTCAGTTCCTTGCTCGAGAGAACGATATCAAAGTAATTGAGTGCAATCTTAGAGCTTCCCGTAGCTTCCCCTTCGTAAGCAAAGTCTTGAAGATAGACCTTATCGAATTGGCCACAAAAGTTATGTTGGGGCTACCTGTAGAAAAGCCCGCTAAGAACCTGTTCGATTTAGATTATGTCGGCGTTAAGGCCAGTCAATTTTCGTTTAATCGACTACAAAATGCAAATCCTGTACTCGGAGTGGATATGGTAAGTACGGGCGAAGTAGGATGTTTGGGCGAAGACGCCCGCGCGGCTTTTGATCAAGAGCTTGCTTTCCGTCGGGCAAAGAATCCCCAAGAAAGGCATCCTGCTGTCTACCGGCAACGGAAAGCAGAAGGCGGATATGCTGATGGCCTCTAAAATTGTTGGCTGAAAAGGGCTACAAACTTTATGCAACAAAAGGCACACACAGCTATCTTACGGAAAACGGCATAGAAAGCACGCGCGTTTTTCTGGCCTAACGAAGATGGCACGCCGCAAGCCTTGGATTTACTCCATAGCAAGGAGATTGATTTCGTTGTCAACGTTCCTAAGAATCAATCCGGCAGTGAGGGTAACCAACGGTTACAAGATCCGCCGCTCAGCTGTCGACTTGAATATTCCGCTCATCACAAATGCCCGCTTGGCGAGCGCATTTATATATGCTTTCTGCACGCTTTCTTTAGAAGAACTCGACATAAAGTGCTGGCAAGAATATTAAATTTATAGCATGGATACGTACTGCGACTCGGAGTCTTTTAGATTCTAAGCCGCAGTACGCATTTTTTTTAAGGACTGACGTATATGAAAAAGCTACAGCAACTACTTCTTCCGCATATCCATCAAATATCGGAGCAGCCGCAAAAAGCGGAGACGCCCGAAACCGAGAAAGCCAAGATCCTGCTTCACAACAACGAGAGTCCATACAATACACCCAATAATCGCTTTCCGGAAAAGCGGCCATTGCAGCTCTATGAAGCCCTTAGTCGTCAAAGAAAAATACGGCAAGATTGTATTTTCGCTACAGAAGGATTGGACCATCTGTTTAGCCTCTTCTTGCGCCTGTTTTGTGCGCCCAGTTTAGATAATATTGTTGTCGCAGCGCCTTCCTCTCCGCTTATTAGCGATCAAGCCGCTTGGCATAATATAATTTGCCGCCCCATAAATGTTGGAGAGCAATTCCAATTGTCAGCCATCGATGTCTTAGCTGCATGTGATGAACATACGAAGCTAATCTACCTTTGCAGCCCCAGCGATATATCAGGACTCTGTCTTGATCCAAAAGAGATTGTGAAACTATTGGCTCAGTTTGAGGGAATAGTCCTTATCGATGAGTCTTATATCGACTTCTCTTCGCAAAATACGCTGTTGGCCGCGATAGAGGAGTATTCTAATGCAGTTATTATACAGACGTTCTCACATGCTTGGGCCTCAGCAGGCTTAAATCTTTACGTCGCTTATGCTGTTCCCGAATTAATCCAATATTTACAGCTAATAGCTGTTCCCCAATGCATCAATACGCCCACAATAACACAAACTTTGCAAATACTTTCTCGCCCCGTAGATGCACATAAGTGGACGCAACAAATTATTGAGGAACGCGGAAGGCTGATTCCGGCGCTCCGACTATTGCCTTATTGCGAAAAAGTATATCCTTCTGAAGCCAATTTTATTTTAATACGTACAACTCAGGCTGAACAACTTTATGCTTATCTAAAAGCCCGAGGCATCAAAGTCTTGTTTTTACCGCAACTATTTCCACAACAAGATTTTCTGCGTATCACGGTTGGCTTGCCCAATGAGAATGTTGCTCTGCTGGGTGCTTTACGTACATATCGGTCGTAAGGACTTTTTTTCCGTGTTTGATAGACTACTGCTGCGTAATGACTTGACATAAGTCAAGCAGAGCAAAGGGTGCGTAAACTAAGACGGAAAACGTACCGCCTTCAAACGAATCTTGAGAAGTGGAATACATTGTTTTTCTTACCAAGCACCAACTATTCCCATTTCTATCGTGAGCGTACGCTCGTACCATCACGAGCGAACGTGTACGCTCACGAGGAAAAATGTGTACGCACGTGAGCGTATTTTCCACTAACTTGCTTGTTTTCGTACAAAGTCCCATCCTTTTTCTCGCAAAAGTTTGGATGCATAAGGAATAAACGCTATCTTTGCACCGCATTTCAAAGGAAGTGTGGAAAGGAAGTTTGGGTGAGTGGCTGAAACCACCAGTTTGCTAAACTGACGTACGGTCTTCCGTACCGGGGGTTCGAATCCCCCAGCTTCCGCGAAACGATTATGGCGCTTTCATCTAACGGTTAGGATACATGCCTCTCACGCATGGTATACGGGTTCGATTCCCGTAGGCGCTACAAAAGGAGAGAGCTTTTCTCCTTTTTTTGTTAGCATGTAAATCTCAATTCATCTTGCTATATTTACTATGAACAACGAGGAAATACAAAAGCATAAAGCCGAGTTTGTAGATCTTTGCCATCGCTATATTAAGCGAAAGGGACTGGAAGAGTTGCTTTCGTATTTGGAACAGTCAGACTTTTACACTGCTCCTTCATCTACTAATTTTTCATTTGAACGAAGAAGGCGGTTTGTGTCTGCACTCGATGAATGTCTTTCATACTGCGCTACGGCTGAATCAGGCTGTGCTGCAACCGGCGCTTGACGAGGGTAAAGCTAATTTTACGAAAGAGATTGCAGAAGAAAGTATCGCCATTTGTGCCTTGTTTTCATGATTTATGTAAAATCAAACTTTATCATAAAGCAGAAAAAAATGGAAAAAGGATGAGGAGGGGCGTTGGGTTACTTATCCGAGCTTTGAGATTCAAGATGACTTTCCTTTTGGGCACGGCGAGAAGTCCTGCTTTATCATTAATTGGTATTTGCACTTGACGCGTGAGGAGTTGCTCGCCATTCGTTGGCACATGGGTATGTTTGATATGGGAGAGCAGGGGAGCAGTATGCGTTTCTCTTTCCGTGCAGCGCTGGAAAAGTCTCCGCTAGTGGCTCTTCTGCACGCAGCCGACTTCTTAAGTTCCAACTGTTTGGAGAAAACGACGCAATGGAAATAGCGCTTCGAAAGATTTTTAGCTATTCCAACGAATTAAAAACCGAACGGCATAAACTGCCGATAAAACAAAGGCATTGCATACTATAATATACGAAGAGAGGGCAGCGATTTCGCTGCCCTCTCTCTTTACCTATAATAATAGCGTATTAATCCAATTTGTGGATAACGAGACCACTACGCAATTTTGGCTCGAACCACGTCGCCTTAGGCGGCATAATTTTACCTGAATCGGCAATGTTCATAATTTGTTCCATTGTCACGGGATACAAAGCTAAAGCAAACTTCATCTCGCCATTGTCCACACGGCGCTTCAGCTCCTCCAAGCCGCGCAAACCACCGACAAAGTCGATGCGTTTGTCGCCACGAAGGTCTGTAATGCCTAAGATTTCATCCAAAATCAGACGAGAAGAAATGTCAACATCAAGCACGCCGATAGGATCGTTCGGGTTGAATGTTCCTCTTTTGCCTCTAAGCGATACCAATGTCCTTCTAAATAAGCAGAGAATTCGTGCAACTTCTTCGGACGATAGTTCTCCGTGCCCATATCCTCAACAATGAAGTTCTTACCTAAAGCTTTCAAGAACTCATCCTTCGTCAAGCCGTTCAAATCTTTAACTACGCGGTTGTAGTCTAAGATCGTCAGCTGTTCTGCCGGGAAGCAAACGGCCATGTAGAAGTTGTACTCCTCATTGCCCGTATTGTTCGGGTTCTGCTTTGCGCGTTCTGCGCCAACCAATGCAGCAGCAGCGCTGCGGTGATGGCCGTCGGCAATGTACAAAGCATCCATCTTGTCAAATTCAGTTGTGATTACTTCCTTGTCTTTCGGATCTGCAATCACCCAGAATTGATGACGGAAATGATCAATCGGCGCTACGAAATCATAAAGCGGAGTCTCTTTCGCTTTTCTGTCGATCAAATCGATCAGCGGTTGGCTGCTCTTGTAAGCAAGAAAAACAGGCTCGATGTTTGCGTTCGTATTGCGAACGTGCTTCATACGATCCTCTTCCTTATCGCGACGCGTGAGCTCGTGCTTTTTAATTACATTGTTCATGTAATCATCCACGTGGCAGCACAATACGATACCATATTGTGTTTTTACCGTTCATCGTCTGCGCATAGAGATAATAATTCTCTTCATTATCCTGCACTAACCAACCCTCTTGTTGGAACTTCTTAAATTGATCTGCGCCACTTTCGTAAACGCGAGGATCATATTCGCTCGTTCCTTCTGGGAAGTTGATTTCCGGTTTGATGATATGATAGAGACTTTTCGTTGTTGCCTGCCTCTACGCGTGCTTCATCTGAGTCAAGGGACGTCGTAGGGTCTTGATTCTACTTCTTCAACCAAAGCTTGAGGAGGGCGAACTCCTCTAAAAGGTTTAACTCTTGGCATAGCTCAGGATTTATTTGTTTACTTGGAATTTAGTGATACCATCTTTGAAGAAGCCAACGATTTGATTGGCTGCTGCAAGGCCTGCGTTGATATTTGCTTCAGCCGTTTGTGCACCCATCTTCTTGGGAGTTGCGAAGTAGCGGTCGCCTAATTTGTCTACGGCTTCGTCATGTTTTTCCAACATCAAGTCGCTTACGTAGCGCAAATCTGTACGTTCGAGGAGAGCCTCTATCAATCCATCCTCGTCAATAATATCTTGACGTGCGGTGTTCACAACAATACCGCCCTTCGGCATAGAAAGGAGCAACTCTTTGTTGATGCTTCTTCTCGTTTCCGGCGTTGAGGGGATATGCAAGCTGACTACGTCGCACTCCTTAAAGAGTTCTGCGGGCGTATTCACTTGCTTAACGCCGTGTTGCGTGAAGACTTCAGCCGGGATGTAGCCGTCGAAAGCGCAAACTTCCATACCGAGGCCTTTAGCAACGCGTGCTACGTTTTGAGGAACGTTACCGAAAGCCAAGAGACCAAGCTTCTTGCCCATCAACTCCGTACCTGCTTTTCCATTGAATCTATTACGTACCGTGTAAAGCAGCATACCGAACACCAATTCAGCCACAGCGTTGGAGTTTTGGCCCGGCGTGTTCATCACAACTACACCGTGCTTCGTCGCAGCTGCCAAATCTACGTTGTCGAAGCCTGCACCGGCTCTCACAACGATCTTTAATTCAGGGCGCTATGTTCAAAAACTTCTTCATCAATTTTGTCAGAGCGGATGATTATAGCGTTTACATCCTTAACGGCCTCCAACAATTCAGCCTTCTCTGCATATTTTTCAAGCAGCGCAAATTCATAGCCTGCTTTTTTTAACAATCTCTTCGATGCCCTTTTACCGCTACCGGTGCAAAGGGTTTTTGGGTTGCAACTAATACTTTCATAGTCTTATGCTAATTGCTTTAGGGTAAAAAGAGCAGGAGGTGGCATTGTTTCCTCCCGCTCCTATGTTTGATTTAGTGTTTCTTTTCAAATTCCTGCATGCAAGCGATCAATGCTTTAACGCCTTCTACAGACATTGCATTGTAGCAAGAAGCGCGGAAGCCGCCTACGTCGCGGTGGCCCTTAAGACCCCACATACCATTTTCCAAAGCAAATGAAAGGAATTCAGCTTCCAAGTCTTTGTATTCGTCATTCATTACGAAGCAGATGTTCATACGGCTGCGGTCTTCTGCAACGGCTGTTCCGCGGAAGAACTTGTTGCGGTCGATTTCTGCGTAGAGCAAATCAGCACGCTCAGAAGCGCGACGATCCATCTCTTTCACGCCACCCTCTTGCTTGATCCAGCGCAGCGTCTGCATTGCACTGTAGATAGGAATTACAGGAGGTGTATTAAACATAGAACCCTTCTTCTGGTGCGTACGATAGTCGAGCATTGTCGGGATCGTGCGGCTTACCTTGCCAAGCATATCATCCTTTACAATAACGAAAGTAACGCCGGCCATAGCCAAGTTCTTCTGTGCGCCACCATAAATCATCATATATTTTGCTTACGTCGACCGGGCGAGAAAGAATATCTGACGACATGTCTGCAATCAGAGGAATCGGAGAATCGATGTCCGTGAACATTTCCGTACCATAAATGGTGTTGTTCGTCGTGATGTGGAGATAGTCAGCATCAGTCGGGATAGTGTAGCCCTTAGGTACATAAGTAAAGTTCTTATCAGCAGAAGAAGCTACTTCTACAACCTCGCCGAAGAGCTTAGCTTCCTTTTGTGCTTTCGTAGCCCAAACGCCTGTATTAACGTAAGCCGCTTTCTTCTCCAAGAAGTTGTAAGGAACCATGCAGAATTCGAGGCTTGCACCGCCACCAAGGAAGATTACGCTATAACCTTCGGGAACGCCGAGCAATTCTTTCATCAAAGCTTGTGCTTCATCCATCACAGCTTGAAATTCCTTGCTACGGTGGCTCATCTCCATCAAAGAAAGACCGATGCCATTAAAGTCAATGCACGCCTCAGCTGTAGCTTTCATTGCTTGTTGCGGGAGAATTGAGGGACCCGCACCGAAATTGTACTTCTTCATATCTTTAGAGTAATTAGTGTGTGTTTTCTGCAGCGAATATAGGGAGTTTTCTACGCGTAGCCAAATTTCAAAGGGAATATTTCAAGTTTATCCGACAAAAAGCGAAAACTCACATTTAGTTTAGACTAAAAATGAGAAAAACAGCAAAAATTTGGATGCAGTTTCCCCTGTCCGGTTAACTAATGAAAAAGATTCAATGGGGTTGTCGTCGCTCTTTGTATGTGTCTTTTTATGGCTTTTCGTGTGAGTCGTAAGGCTGTTTTTTTTATGGTCGGAAGCAGAAAATTTACTGTCTTCTCATCCATAAAATCAGTGCTGTGGATGCGATGCTGCGTGTCGGCGGCAAGAGCGGGTTTTGTTTGGTGGCACCAAACCATAGTTTGCTCCCATCAAACCATAGTTTGCTGCCACCAAACGATGGTTTCTCCGGCAAACAATCGACGGATAGGCAAGGAGAATCGGAAAAATATGGATTGGAACTGCTGAAAACAAGGAAATTGAGTCCTCTTTTGGCCGCGCTTGTCGGGTGGTCGAAAGATTTGCACTTTTGTGATTAACATTCCGCCTATCGCGGCCTAAGTGTCGGCGAGAGATAAGTGGGGCTATCTTCTTTCCGGTAAGTAGATATCGAAAGAGTTGGAGTGGTCGATGATCGTAATGCCGGCCTAATGAAGTGAAGGATTGAACTCAGCATCCCCATATAGGCTTTTCGCCCTACCGTTCCGGCGCATCGCGCGGCAACAGCAGAGGCGAAAAGTCTGTAGTCGGCAGGGCGTTTATTTCCCTTTACCGTAATGCTCGTCTACTTTGATTAAACCGGCTGCTATAAAAAGTCAGTGGCGTTAGGCAGAGGACGATAATAAAGAAATTAAGATAGCCGACGGCCTGTTGTAGCGCTCCGGCAAACAGACCGGGCAGCATCATACTTAAAGCCATAAAGCCGGTGCAAAAAGCATAGTGGGCCGTGGTGTTTTTTCCTTGCGAAAAATACATCATATAGAGCATATAGGCTGTAAAACCAAAGCCGTAGCCAAACTGTTCTAAGAAAACGCTGATGTTAATCAAGGCCAAACTCTCGGTTTGGTAGTAGGCCAGGAATATGTAGACAACGTGGGGGAGCGTAATGCTCAGCACCATTGGCAGCAACATCTTCTTTAAGCCTTTGGAAGCTACTAATACGCCGCCCAAAAATGCCACCCAGCAGAAGTCCGATGACGCCTACCGTGCCCTGTACAAAGCCTACTTCGGCTGTCGTCATACCTAAGCCGCCTTTACTCACGGGGTCGAGCATGAAAAGTGGGCAGATCTTGATGAGCAATGCTTCGGGGAAACGGTATAGCAGCATAAAGATGACGGCCACAAGAAACTGGGGGCTTCAGGAAGAAAGACTTGAACGTAGCGGCAAACTCCTTCAACTCCAGATGGCGGGAACTGTCTTGCCGTGGGCGCGGCAGCATAAAGGCATGATAGCAGAAAAGCAGCAGGAAGGTGGCTGTGCAGACGAAGAACGTGGCCATCCAGGCTGAAAATGGGTTGCGATAAAATACTTCCATTGTCCCGGCAAACATTACGAGCAAGCCTTGCCCTGCGATGGTGGCAACACGGTAGAAAGGTGCTGCGCACGCCGACAAAAATACTCTGCTCGTGTTCCTCTAAAGCCAGCATATAAAAGCCGTCGGCCGCGATGTCGTGTGTGGCCGAACTGAAAGCCATAAGCCAGAAAAAGACGAGCGTCCACTGTACGAAGTGGGGCACTTTGATCGTAAAAGCCACACCGGCCATGGATGCGCCCAGGATGAGTTGCATCACGATAATCCACCAGCGTTTCGACTTCAACAAATCCACAACCGGACTCCAAAAGGGTTTAATTACCCACGGGAGATACAGCCAAGAGGTGTAGAGCGTGATTTCTTCGTTGTTCAGTCCGAGTCGCTTGTACATAATCGCCGCAATTGTCATTACGATGACGTAAGGGATGCCTTCTGCGAAATATAAAGAGGGTACCCAGCTCCATGGCGATTGTCGGCGCCGCGCTTTTGCTTCGGTTTCTGTTATATTTTCCATCAATAGATCTTCTTAATGTTTGCTCCTTTATAATAATGAGTGAGTATGGTGTCGTAGGAATAGCCCTTGTCGCTCATCACGGCAGCGCCTATTTGGCACATACCAACGCCGTGCCCCCAGCCGGCGCCACGTAGTGTGAAGGTTTGGGGGACTTCTTCGCCGGAAGTGGAGACCGTGAAAGCAGAACTATAAAGATGTGTGGGCGAGAGCAAACGGCGTATTTCCAATTCCTTGCCTATCGTCATCTCTTTCTCTGTCCCTGACGATGCGCAAACGCTTGATGCGTCCGCCTCTCCGCGCTCTACGGGGATAAGAGCTTTGATGGCACCGAAGTCAATGCCTGACTTTTTGCTTGATTAAATCAGCCAGTTCGGCCTGCTGGTAGGTTATAGTCCAGCGATAAAAGTCGGGCGTTTCCTGATCATAGTCGTTTAATACTTGCTGAATCAGTCGCAGATCTTTCGTATTGCAGAAGGCATCGGGCGATGCTGCGATCCACGCTTCGGCTTGCGCCTCTTCCGTTAAGTCGGGCAGCGTCTCATCTTTGCTGTCTCTGATGGGCGCTAAATAAGGATAGTCTTCGTCGCCCCAGCACGTGGAAAACTTTTCAGAAGCTCCGCCGCAGCACTTCGAGAAGCGGGCGTCGCACAAGACATCTTCATATGTGAGTACGCAGCCGCGCGTCGTTTCTACGGCTTCTACGACTGCCGCCGAACTCTGGCGCGTTATGCCTTGATAGCGTTGGCAATGATCATCGGCGCAAACATCGAACAAGGCGTGATCTGTGCGGTCATACCAACGCAGATATTCGCTTTCTTTGCGTGTAAAGGTGAAGAAACCGCCGGCATTTTCCGGGTTGCTTCGACGCGCTTGCATCTGATAGAAGAGCCAACTGCGGGAAACAACGGCGTGAGCCTTTAGGAGTTCCATAGAAGAGGTGGAGCGCATCTCCGAACTTATGACGCTCTTTAAATATTCTTCAGCATCAACTTCGTTAATCACGACAATCTTTCCTTCATCTACGAGTAAATGCAGGGTGCCGTGGAAGGTTTGCGCCTCTTTGCGCTCCCAATGGAAGTCTACTCCGATCGTTACATCTTCTAATGTGAAAGAGGCATCTTGCTGCGTGGGCTTAAAGCGCAGCTCACTATAAATATTGTCCCTGCCATAAAATGCCGCCGTCGCGATAAACTACGTGCTGCACGCCTTCTACGGCATTTCCCTTGGCCGTATACGGCATATTCAGTGTGAAAGTCACTTGTTCGCTCGTCAGAATCCCGACTGCGACGTTCGGACATTCATTATAATGTATAATGTTTTTGCCCAGCTTTCCCTGTGCGCGATGCGGCCGCGGGCTTATCCGTGAGGCGCTTGGCGATGGCTGTCACTTCTTTTTCGGAGAGTGTCACTTCGCGTAAAAATAGCTGTGGCCTCCTTCGCTGTCAAAAGCCTCAAAAATCTTCCACACGCGGCGTAATAATCAGTCCACCCATATCAATGGCGCCGGGAGATATGATTCGCTGCGCTGCTCCCTGAGCAAAATAAACCTCCGGACGATGCTTCTTGCGCGGAAAAAGGACGGCCACGGTATGTGCCGGTTTGGAGGTAGTAGCAGCTTGTTGCCAAACCAGTAAGTTTAAGTTCGGCTCACTCTGTCCCTTATCTTTAGGCAGCAAAGCTAAAAGGCGCTGCAGCAAGTGGCAACCCTTGTCGGCACTTTCGTCTATCAGTACAAATGCAGGACAAGCATAATCGCGCAGAAGATAAATACCTGCTTTCAGCTGAATAGCCGGCTTCGGTCAGATTATATTCTTCGGCGGACGACAAAGGATAGACTTTCTTTAAGCGTCCGGCATATTTGATCCAATCTTTTTTTCAATGGGTACATAACCGCGCAAAGCTGCTTGTAAATGAGCGTGGTCCGGGGCTGATGCCCCGCTGCGTGGACCATTATATAATAGGAAGAAAGAAGGCCAACGCTCAGCCAAATTGAAGAGAGCCGGCAATAAAGTTGTTAGATCCTGGGGCCGATGATGGCGCGTAGGTAGCGTGAGGTGCTGCGGAACGATAGGGAAGGGATTGATAAGTAGTTCGAGTGTTCGGTCAGTTGGTAACACCATTTGCGCTTTCGGCCTATTCTGGCTACACAAGAAGCAGGGGCGTTCTGCTAAAGCTTCTTTTGTGAGTTGTGCGCCGGTCGAAACCATTCTGCGCGGGTTATATTGTGCGGCAAGTACCGCGTTTTCTGTGGTGATCTCGCGCGTTTTTACTTCTGTTTCAAGAGCGGTAAAGCGCTGCGCCGCTTCGGGCCAACGCGCTAATTGTTCTTGGAAAAAAGCTAGTAGTTCCTCTTCAGCTACTTCGTGATTCCAAGCCGCGTTGCGCCTGCATCTGGCGGTCAATTCTATGGTGCGCAACATATCCTTATAGGCGTTGTTGCGATTTACCTTGTCGATGCTCAACGCAGCATCAGAGTTGCCCTCCCAACGTCGACACAAATAGAGTTCATCGTAAATGCGTCCGATACGATAACGGCGCGAAATCGTCAATCCGAGCGCATAATCTTCTCCATAAGAAGTGTTGGGGAAACCAATCTGCCGCAAGATGTCCGTGCGAAAAGCACGCGGTGCACCAAGGCCATTGATGCGCAAAGCATTGTTGCGTCCGTTGTCGTCTGTCCACTCTTTATGATCAATCAAGCCCGGAGGTAGCGTTTGCAATTGGAAGTTTACCATACGATAAGCGCCGATGACCATCGCCACCTCTTGCGTTTGGAAGGTTTCTACAATGCGCTGCAAAACATCAGGGCCGCTATAAAGATCGTCGGAATCCAACTGAACGGCATAGCAGCCGCAGTGTTCGTCGCGGATAGCCCAATCCCAGCAACCGCCTATTCCCAAATCCTTGCGCGAGGGAACGAGGTGGACGATGCGCTTATCTTTTGAGAAAGCTGCGATGGCGTCCGTTGTGCCGTCATCAGAGTGATTGTCTACGACAATAATATTGTAATCGAAGTTTGTCTGTTGCGATAAGACGCTTCCTATGGCGTCTGCAATTGTTTTCACGCGGTTGCGCACCGGAATAATGACAGAGGCTGTGACAGGATAGTCAGCGGCGTTAATAGCAGGTAATGCTTCATATTCATCAGGCGCCAAATAGCCGCCGATAGCTTTTAAGTGGGCTGTACAAGCGGCTTCACATTCAAGTTGGACAGCTCTATTGTGCGGCGCAACGTAGTCGAATTGCTTCTCCCCACTCTTACGCGTGTCTGTTTCGCAAGATGTGTAGAGCATCTCGCGTAAATGATACAAGTCTCCGTGTCTGCTTAAGAATAGACGTAGAGCGTAGAGGCCGGCATATTTATAATTGTGCTCTTCTTGTGCAAATTTCTGCAAGAGATCTGTGCGAATGAGGAGTAGTTCGCCAAAGTCAAAGTCATCGCGCAGGCTTCCCTCTTGGTAGTCAAGTACGGGGTGGGCTGCTGTGCCATCGTAGCGATCAGCATAAACCATTGCAGCTTTAGTGGCCTCTGCTGCTTGTAATAGGCGATCAATGCAACGATAGGACAATATTAGCGCTTTGGGAGATAAATATAATAAAGTATAGGTGCTTGTTGTTAGTTTGGCAATGCGCTGCAAGAGGTCGGTGCTACCTACTTCGTCCGTCTTTAAATATTCTACGTTTTGTGTGGTAGTTGTTGTCTGTTCTTGCGGAGTCAGACGGATTAAGCGATTCACACGAGGGTGTTTTGTACAGAGATCTATTCCTGCCGCACTAAGGGCTGCGTCTACGATAAAGAAATCCGGATTTGACGTCATTTCATTTCATTTTGTTGGGCGAAGTTACGTAAAGTCGTGAAGAAAACAAAAGGTTTGTCTTTCATTCTTCGTCCTCGCAATTGTTATATTGAAAATTTGTTATTTAAGCTTCTGGTTTTTCGTTGGAGTGGGCGAGATGGTCGATTTAAATATGTAACCTTATCGTCTGTGTTTTTCTTGCTGGATACAGCATTTCAACTATGATTGCACAACTATATGTCCTTTTAATGAAATAGCTCAGATTTTAATGCGAGAAATTCTCAATTTAATCTTTTGTTTCGATAAGGGGATATTCTGTATTGGGTATTGGTATCTCTAGAATGCAAAATCGTTATATGCATAAAAGAAAAGAGAAAATATTTGATGAGTTCGTTTTATCTTCTCTCTTAAAAGATGGTTGTATTAGAAATAGTGAAATGTTTGATAAATAGTATTTTTAGTTGTGTTTGATAGGCTAGCTTAATTTTGATAGAAAGTTGTTTTGTTAAAAAAATGTTGCGGAAAAAAATATTTATAACTATGTTTGTCTTTTTGTAGCGTTTTGTGTTATTTTGCACTCTGTATAAGCCAGTGGGGATTTTTTATTATGATGTGGATCTACTCTGAAGGGAGTTAAGAGATAAGAGAGTTTTGGAATTAATAGTCTATTCTTACTCAATTTCTAAGATTGGTTATAGCTAAAAAGTAAAGATTTAACATTAAAGACGAAGGTTATGAAGAAAACCAGAAGAAATATAGGGCGAACATATGTTTGTCCAGCACTTGAAGTAATCGTTTTTTACAGTGCATTATTGGCCTCAAGTCCAGAAGACAACCAGGTGGTGGAGGGGGTGGATCTGTTGTGATCATTCCTCCAGTTGCAGATGATGAGGATACTGATCTAGAAGGTTGAGTTCAATTTGTACGAATCGTTTGTATAAAGCATTATATAATCCCCTCACTGCATTCTTCTCAGTGGGGGAGTATATAATATGGTATGCCAAAGGCTTAATTGAGCATGTGATTGTTCTTCTCAAAATGCTCTTTAGCATAAGCAGCCGTCACCTTAAAAGTATCCTCCTTGGCTGAAGGAATATCAAACATCGCGTCCATCATAATACTCTCCATAATAGAGCGTAGACCGCGCGCACCAAGTTTATATTCCATCGCCTTGTTTACGATAAAGTCGAGGGCATCCTCAGCAAAAGTCAAGGTAACACCGTCCATCTTAAACAACTTCTCATATTGTCTTACCAAAGAGTTCTTCGGCTCAACAAGAATGCGGCGCAAAGCGGCCTCATCCAAAGGGTTCAGATAAGTGAGGACCGGAAGTCGGCCAATAATCTCTGGAATCAAGCCAAAAGACTTCAAATCCATTGGCTCAATGTATTGCATCAAGTTGGCAGGATCTATTTTCTTCACGCGCTGCACATTGTCATAACCGACGGTGTGTGTATTCAGACGCTGCGCAATCTTCTTTTCAATGCCATCAAAAGCTCCTCCACAAATAAAGAGGATATTACGCGTGTCAACGTGAACATAATCTTGATCCGGATGTTTGCGGCCTCCCTTTGGCGGAACGTTAACTACAGAACCTTCAAGCAATTTTAGCATGCCTTGCTGCACGCCTTCGCCGCTCACATCGCGCGTAATGCTCGGATTATCGCTCTTGCGGGCAATTTTATCTATTTCATCAATAAAGACAATGCCGCGTTCTGCGCGCTCCACATTAAAGTCAGCCTCTTGCAACAAGCGTGAGAGAATGCTCTCCACATCTTCACCCACGTAACCCGCTTCCGTGAAGACCGTAGCATCAACAATCGTGAAAGGAACATCCAAAAGGCGAGCAATCGTGCGTGCCAAGAGTGTTTTTCCCGTTCCGGTTGTGCCTACCATAATAATGTTAGACTTCTCGATCTCCACACCATCATCGACAGCGTCCAGATTCTCCTGCGCCAAACGTTTATAATGGTTGTAGACAGATACAGATAAATAGCGCTTGGCATCCTCTTGCCCGATCACATACTGATCTAAGTAAGACTTTATCTCTTGCGGACGTGGTATGCGCTTAAGGTCAATATCTTCTTTGCTGATATTTTCCAGTCCGTCAAGGGGAGTCAAGCCGTTTTCTCGCAATAAATGATAAGCATTTTCGATGCAATTGTTACAAAATATTGCTGCCGTCAGGACCGGAAAAACATTACGCTGACGCCACTTTCCTCTACTCCGCAAAAAGAACACTTTTTCTTTTTTTAGCCATTCCTGTTTGTTACTTAGTCAGAACCTTGTCAATCATACCATATTCTTTTGCCTCTTCTGCGGTCATCCAATAATCACGATCGCTATCTTGCCATACTTTCTCAAAGTCGGTATGCGAATGGTCGGCAATAATGGTATAGAGTTCTTTCTTCAATTTCTGTATTTCGCGAGCCGTAATTTCAATGTCTGCAGCCTGACCTTGCGCGCCGCCCATCGGCTGATGGATCATCACACGACTATGTTTCAAGCCGGAGCGCTTACCTTCCTTGCCCGCCACTAAGAGGACGGCGGCCATAGATGCAGCCATACCGGTACAAATAGTCGCAACATCGCTGCCGATAAACTGCATCGTGTCGTAGATGCCTAAGCCTGCATAGACCGAACCGCCGGGAGAGTTGATATAAATGGAAATATCCTTACCGGGGTCTGCAGAATCCAAATAAAGCAACTGCGCTTGCAGCGTGTTGGCCGTATAATCGTCAATTTGTGTCCCTAAAAAGATGATACGATCCATCATCAAACGCGAAAAAACGTCCATTTGTGTTACATTCAATTGGCGTTCTTCCAAAATATATGGGTTCAAATATTGCGCTTGCGCCTTAATTACGTCGTCGAGCACCATAGAATTGATGCCCAACTTGCCCGTGGCGAATTTTTCAAAGTCTGTCCTCATTCCTATATCATATTGTGTGTAAAGAAAGACAGGAAAGGCAATCATTATGCCAATCTGCACGTCTTTCTATCTTTATTTATCAGTAAGCGACGCGCCTTACAATAGGATAAAGGAGCGTCGCCTCTGAAAAACGTGCTTATTTTGTAGAGATTACTTGAAGAGTTTCTCAAAGTCTTCCTGAGAAATCTTCTTTTTCTTCAAGCCAACTTTCTCTTTCAAAGCGGCTGTAAGTTTCGTATCTATCACGCGATCAAAGATAGCACGTGCTTGGTCTTGCTTTTTGCAGCACTTCTTGCGCGTATTTTTTTCCAAATATTCGTCGGGCACGTTGTTAATGCCGTATTGCATAAATTGAAACGAGCAGCAGAAATCGCCATTTCTTTCATATCTGCATCTTCTACTTTAATGCCGGCCTCGCTCGTAAGTTTCTCGCGAATCAACTGCCACTTCAATTCCTTCAAGCTGGAGTCGAAGTTGTCGTCAACATACTTCTCGTCCTTATCCTTATTGTTTGCCAACATAAAGCGGCGCAATAAGTCTTTCGGGAATTCCAACTCGCCCACTTTGTTTTCAGCATAAGCACGAGCGTCTTGTAAGAACTTATAGTCGGCATCAGCTACACGTTGGTGCTGCAATTGCTCTTTGATCTTCGCGCGAAATTCCTCTTCGCTCTTTACTTGACCTTCGCCAAAGATGCGATCAAACAACTTCTGATCGAGCTCGCTCGGTACAAAGCGGCTTATTTCTTCAACTTGGAAAGAGAAATCGCCGGCGTGTTGTGCTACCTCATCCTTCTTTATCTTCAACAAAGAAGCAGCCTCGACATCGCCGTGTGCTTCAGCAGGCTTAAAAAGTGATGACGTCGTTTTTTTCTTCGCACCGTCAAACAGCTTTTTCTGATCGTCAGCCTTAAAAATAATTCGGCATCAATGAAGCGCGCTCTACTTGTATGCGCGCCTTCTTTCGGCTGTCCTTGCTCATCGAGCTCCGTTAACGGGCCGCGGAGAATATCACCATCGCGATATTCTTCAACATCTTCCGGATGGCCGGCCTGACGCGTCATTTCTTCAATCTGACTATTGACTTGTGCATCGTCTACTTCGATTTCGTAATAGTCGACCTTGTCTTTTTGTTCAATTCGATAGAGAATTCAGGCGCCAAAGCAATATCAAACTTAAACTCAAAGTCGTCTTGGTTCTCTATGTCTTGAGGTGCTTGCGACTCATTGCCCATCGGCTCGCCCAACACTTCCAATTTTTTTGTTCTTTAATGTAGCCAAACAGTTTGTCGGAAAGCAATCTGTTTACTTCCTCCATCTTTGCTTGCGGACCATACATCTTATTCACCAAGCTGAAAGGCACCTTTCCCGGACGGAATCCCGGCATCTGCGCCTTTTGGCTCATTTTTCAATGCCTCATTGACCTTCTCTGCATAATCAGCCTTGACGAGTTGAATCGTAATCGTACCACTGACCGGAGTGGACTTTTCAAATGAAATGTTCATCGAATTATCTTCTATTTATTGTTTTTATTATCTTACAGTAAAGGGCACCTTTTCACCCACAATTTAAGGTGAGGAGCGCGCAAAGTTAACAATTTCTTCCGGCTTGCCCTCATCTTAGCCCATTTTTCGCTTTCTATCTGCCTCTTATGTCTGATTTATAGCCTCCGACGACTAAGTGTGGTCGGCCCGGAAGAGCCGATTTATTAGAAGAAGACGCCCTTTTCCTGCCTAATAACGATAGCGAAAGGGTTTCAAGATAAACTTACAGCCAAGGTCTTGATATTTTTTACAAAGAACAACAAGACTATGCCTGAGCGCATCTTATTTTCAACCACTTAATATCTCAACAACGCAACGCTTCCACTGATGGCTCTATTGTTTGCTGCCGCCAAACGATGGTTTGGTCCCGGCAAACAATGATTTGGCGCCGGCAAACGATAGTTTGGTGGCAGCAAACAATAACAACAAGAGATAAGACTAAGCAAAAACGGGAAAGTGAACCGCAAAGAGTAAGCAAAAATTCTTTAACTTTGCAGCCTAAATTACTATAATCCACAAAACATGGAATTAGCAGCTAAATACACACCACAGGACGTAGAGACCAAGTGGTATGATTATTGGATGAAGCATCACCTCTTCCGCTCTCACCCGGACGGAAGAGAACCCTATACAGTCGTAATCCCTCCCCCCAACGTTACAGGCGTATTGCACATGGGGCATATGCTGAACGAAACGATTCAAGATATTCTCGTGCGCCGCGCGCGAATGGAGGGCAAGAACGCTTGCTGGGTGCCGGGAACTGACCACGCCTCCATCGCTACGGAAGCTAAAGTCGTAGCTCGTTTGGCAGAAAAGGGCATCAAGAAAACAGACCTCACCCGCGAGGAATTTCTGAAGCACGCTTGGGAATGGACAGACGAACACGGCGGCATTATCCTCCAACAGCTGCGCCGCGTAGGGGCTAGTTGCGATTGGGAGCGCACGGCATTTACGATGGATGAGGAGCGTTCGCGAAGCGTCATACACGTCTTTGTGGATCTTTATAAAAAGGGATTGATTTATCGCGGCGTACGCATGGTCAATTGGGACCCAAAGGCGCTCACGGCCTTAAGTGATGAGGAAGTAATCTATAAAGAGGAAAATTCAAAGCTGTATTACTTTACGCTATTATTTGAGCAACGACGACCGAAAGGAAGCCCCGAAGGTTCAGTTGTACACACTGATGAAAAAGGTCGGCGCTATGCAGTCGTTGCAACGACGCGTCCGGAAACAATTATGGGAGATACGGCAATGTGTATCAATCCTGAAGATCCCAAAAATCAGTGGCTCAAGGGCCAAAAAGTAATCGTTCCGCTCGTTGGTCGCGAGATTCCCGTCATTGAAGACGAATATGTCGATGTCGCTTTCGGCACGGGTTGTTTGAAGGTAACACCTGCGCACGACGTCAACGACTATATGCTGGGCCAAAAGCACAAGTTGGCTTCCATAGATATATTCAACGACAACGGAACGCTGAGCGAAGCCGCCGAACTTTACGTCGGACAGGATCGCTTGGACGTGCGTCGCCAAATAGAGAAAGACTTAGAAGCTGCAGGCTTGATGGAACGCGTAGAGCCTTACGTCAACAAGGTTGGCTTCTCAGAGCGCACCAACGTGCCTATTGAACCTAAGCTCTCTATGCAGTGGTTCCTCAAGATGCAGCACTTCGCCGACCTTGCATTGCCGCCGGTAATGAATGATGAAATCAAATTTTACCCGACAAAATATAAGAACATCTATCGCCACTGGTTGAGCAACATTAAGGATTGGTGCATCTCGCGCCAACTTTGGTGGGGGCATCGCATTCCGGCTTACTTCCTGCCCAATGGCGATTGCGTTGTCGCTGAAACCATTGAGGAAGCCGTAGAGGAGGCACGCAAACTTTCAGGCGACGCAACCATTGAAGCCAAAGACTTAAAGCAAGATGAGGACGCGCTGGATACGTGGTTCTCTTCGTGGCTGTGGCCCATCTCGCTCTTCAACGGTATTTCCGATCCGAACAATGAGGAGTTTCGGTATTATTACCCGACGGCCGATCTCGTAACCGGTCCGGACATCATCTTCTTCTGGGTAGCTCGAATGATTATGGCGGGCTATGAATATACCGGAAAGATGCCCTTTAAGCACGTTTACTTTACGGGTATCGTGCGCGACAAGCTTGGGCGAAAGATGTCGAAGTCGTTGGGCAATTCTCCCGATCCTTTGGCTTTAATAGACAGTTTTGGCGCAGACGGCGTCAGAATGGGCCTGATGCTGGCCGCACCTGCGGGTAACGACATCTTATATGATGACAGTTTGTGCGAACAAGGGCGCAACTTCTGCAATAAGATTTGGAACTGTTTCCGTCTGATTGACTCGTTAGAAGTCTCTGACGGCGCGCAACCGCAAACGGCGCGCCGCGCCTGGATTGGTTTGGTGCTCAGTTGCGCAAGAGTGCAGCTGAAATTGCTGATCTCTTTACAAAATATCGCTTAAGCGAGGCCCTGATGGAGATCTACCGCCTGATTACCGACGAGTTTAGCGGCTGGCTGCTTGAGATGACGAAGCCGGCTTACGGCGAACCGATCGACCGCCGGACGATTAACGAGGTCAAAAGCTTACTTTAATGATCTCCTACATTTGCTTCACCCGTTTATGCCTTTTTATTACCGAAGAACTTTGGCAACACTTGACAGAGCGTAAATCGGGAGAAAGCATCATGATCGACCCGCAAAATATAGCGAAACCGCAAGCTGAAGACGCGAAAATCTTGGCTACTTTTGAGCAAATTAAAGGCATCGTGCAGGGTGTACGCGCCGTGCGCAATGCGAAGAACATTGCGAAGAAAGAAAGTCTCGAGCTGGAAGTCATCGGTGAGAATCCGGTGAAGTCGGACAATGGCATTATTGAGAAGATGGCCAACATTAGTAGTATCACCGAGGTAACTGAGAAGAATGCTAATGCGTCTGTCTTTATGGTAGGTACGCATACATTCGCCGTTATTTTAGGCAACTTAATCGATGTTGAGGCAGAGCGCGCTAAGGCTGAGGCAGAATTAGCCCACTTGAAGCAATTCCTCGCCGGCATTGAAAAGAAATTGGGTAACGAGAAGTTTGTAGCCAATGCACCAGAAGCCGTTGTCGCTTTAGAGCGCAAGAAGAAGAGCGATGCTGAAGCGAAAATCCAATCACTTCAAGCGCGCCTTGCAGATTTAGCGAAAGGATGAAGCGATTCACCAAGACTTTGCGGAGCCATGAACGTATGTTGCAAAGCCAGCTTTTTGCTTTGATGAATGAAAGTCGGTTAAAATGACCATATATAATAAGGTGTGCCAAGTAAAAACTTGGCGCGCCTTATTTTTTTCTTGAATTTACGCCTCGCCCGCTGCACTCTCTGTATAAATACAAATGCTTTAAAAGGGAAGATAAACGCGGAGCTGATAGATTCCTTGGTCTATTATTGTTAATTATTGCGCGATGTGGTAATTTTGCACCTTATTATAGCAGTAAAACAATGAGCCATAAAAGACGTTCTCCAATTCGTAAGCAGATCCTACAAAGTCGCCGTTTGCGGCGTCGGGTTCGGCGCAAGGTTGGTGCACGCTTGACTTGGTGTCGTCGGTATTGGTGGGCTGTATTGGCCGTGTTGCTTTTTTCCCTCTGTGCTTGGATCTTTATACCTAATGGTTTGCAGCGACAATTGAAAGGTGTGACGCTGATTGAGGCTGAAGTTTGTTATCGCATAACATCTTCCGAGGGGGATACATTATATATAGAGGGGACGACAACAGATAGTATTGCGCCAAAAAGTAGATGTGCGCCCTGATTCCATTTATAAAAAGACAACTGCTACCGGCTTCTTCGTTTCTAATGCCGGACACTTAGTTACGACGAGGGCGACTTCATGCTCGTCTGCCAGAAAAAAACTTCAAAACGAAACTTTACAGGTTCGGTTACAAATGTTGGCCAAAGCCTTGAAAGCAGAGATGAGTAAACAAAAGATCTTACGACGTGAATTAGATAACTATGCTCACTCTCACACGGTTGTTGATGGCGGCTACAATAACGTAATGACGCTGCGTGATAGTATTATAAGGCGGCAAGTGAAAACTGATTTGCTTCTGCAACTCGTGCTGAAAATGCTTCCGTCAAACCACATGGCGGCAAAAAGAGTAGAAAATTATCGCATAACGACCAAGCAGGAGGTTGAGAATTCTATCGTGTCGCGTCAGTATAAGGCACATTATACGGGCGATCAGACGGCCCATCTCATCTTGTTACAATTGGACGCAGAGCGTTTGCCTAAAGAGGCGCATCGATTTGTGATTTATCGTTTTAATCCACAAGCGTGGGCCTTCGGGCAAGATGCGCATTACTTTTTGGGTTATCAATTGATGACGCCGGAAGAAGCATCGACAGCCTTGCCTGATGCAGCAAAAACTACACAGCCAAATCTGCCTTTTGGCTGAAGGCGGACCTATGTTGAATAGCTTCGGGCAGGTGTGCGGCGTAGTTGGTTTTGGTAAAACGAATGTGGGAGATGAATTGTCTAAATTGTTTTATTCAAATCATTCTTACCCGTCGAGAGTCTTCGACAATTGGATAAAAGGCGTTAAGCTGTGGTTTCGTCAGCCGCGTGCTTTTAGCCACAGATTCTCTCCGCATTACTCAGCCTTTGCGGTCAAACGTTTCCGGTTGGCAACGAATAGCAGATCATTACGTGTCGCGCTCACTGCCCGGCGGACGCTATACGGGTTCTTATTTAAACGGTGTGCGCGTTGGTTCCGGACGTATGCAATATGCCGATGGCTCAGTCTATGCCGGTCAATGGCTGAAAGATAAGCGCGAAGGACTCGGGGTTTATATCGATAAGCGTGGGCGCATTTATACCCGGACAGTGGAAGGCCGATACGCTCTATCAGGGATCTTGTCGTACGGAGAGCGATTTTTATGTAGGCGGCATCGACAAAACTTTTTCGTCGTACGGGATTTGGTGTCTTTACGAATGAGCAGGGCGATTATTATGAAGGACTTTGGCGGAAAGGTAAACGCAATGGCTTTGGTATCGGGCTTTCTTTGCACCACATTGTCCGTGCCGGCATTTGGCGAAAAGGTCGTTTCTTAGGCGAACAGATGGTTTACAATGCGGACCGAGTGTATGGTATTGATATTTCCCGCCATCAGCATGAGCAGGGGAAGCAACGGTTCTCAATAGACTTTTCTCAATTACGCATTACAAGTCTTGGAACGCTTCCGCGCAAGGTGAAAGGGAAGATCAATTACCCTGTTACCTTTGTCTATGTCAAGGCAACTGAAGGTACAACGCTGTACAATAAATACTATAAGAGCGACTTAGAGAGCGCTTTGCAAAACGGCCTGCATGCCGGAGCTTATCATTTCTTTTCTACACATACGCCTCCCGCGGAGCAGGCAACCTTTTTCCTGAAGCAAACGCACGGCAAACGCGGAGATTTGGCTCCTATGCTCGACGTAGAGCCTTCACATAAGCAGATAGAGCGCATTGGCGGGCGCGATGTGTTGTTTAATCGTATGCTGCAATGGTTGCACATCGTGGAGCAGCGTACCGGGCGGCGACCGGTTCTTTATGTCAGTCAACTTTTCGTCAACGATTATTTATCTTATGCACCCGAAAGTTTGCTGAAATACAAAATGTGGATTGCGCGTTATAGCGAATACAAACCTTACGTTCACTTGGAGTATTGGCAGCTAACGCCTGAGGGGCGCGTCAGAGGTATTCATGGCGAAGTAGACATCAATATCTTTAACGGTTCCAAAGCGCAGTTTTTGAAAAAGATGGTGCATACGCCTTAATGTACCATATCTTATTGATGAAGAATTAGGCCCTTGTGGGGCTTATGTTGGTGGTCGTGTTTACCTTTTATTGCCATTCCTATTTGCCGTTGGAGTGTACCGATAATGTTGGTCGTAGTCCGGTCAATCGCAACGATCTGAAGGAGTTGATCCCATTGTTGAGAGAAGAGGATCTCCCTGCCGATACACCTGTCTATGCGGATAAGGGCTATGCAACGGAGGAGAACCGAGCCTTTTTAGCCAGGCATCACTTGCGGGATTGTATCATGCACAAGGCATATCGCAACCGGCCCTTGAGCCAAGCACAACGATGCTGTCCTATAAAAGTGTGTAAGCTCCAAAGTTCTTATATTTGTAGTGAATTAAAAAATCAAAGAAAGAACAATGAAGCTTACAAGAGAACAAAGATCGGAATTAATTTCCGAAATGGCCTCAAGTGAGGCAGGTTTTAATGAGTTGGTTCGCGTGCTTTTTGGATAGTTTTTGCAAGCAGGAGCGCGCCCTCTTTCTCGCGGAACATGCGGGTGAACAAGCCAATGGTTTCCGTCCCCGTCGTTGGCGGGGCCATGGTTGGAGTTTCCAACTTCGCATCCCTCGTACGCGCTCCAATGCTTTTCAACCAATGATTCTTGGAATTTTATCCTCTCAGGAGCGTGAGCGCACGCAGCTTTTTTACGAGTTGTATTCCCGTGGACTTTCCTGTGAAGACATCGCCGCGGTGGGGCGTCGCATATACGGTCACCTTTATAGCAAACAGCAGGTGAGTCATCTGTCCGGGGCTTGTTATGAGGAGATCCAAGAGTGGCTTTCCCGCCGACTTTCTCCTCACTATTTGGCCGTCTACATCGATGCCACGTTCTGTTCCACGCGTCGTGAGGGGAGCGTCTCGAAGGAGGCTTACTACACGATGTTGGGCCTACTGCCCGACGGCAGTCGCGAGGTACTCACGGTGGTAAATCACCCCACAGAAGGCGCGATTGCTTGGGAAATGGAGCTACAATCCCTCAAGGAACGCGGTGTGAAACAAATCGACTTGATTGTGTCCGATGCTTTGAGCGGCATCGAAAAATGCGGTATGTTCGGCTTTTCCCCACGGCACTGCACCAACTTTGCATCGTGCATTTCAAACGGAAAGTGTTGAACACCGTTTCCTCGAAAAGACAAAGCCGAGGTCGGTGAGGAACTCAAAGCACTCTTTCCCGTGGAGCATACCGAAGTGACGCCTCTTGTGGCCTATGAGAATTTGCGTATCTTTGCGCAGCGTTGGGGCAAAAAGTACCCGAGCCTTGCCCGTTTGGGCAATGAGCGCAACGCGGCCTATTTTACCTATTTGAGGTTCTCTGAAAGTGTGCGCCGAATGATTTACTCTACTAACTGGGTGGAACGACTGAATAGAAGTTATAAGCGCACCTTGCTTTATGCGTGGGGCGATGCCTTCTCCCGCCTCTGTGGTTTATCTATTGGGATCTGTTGCCAAGGAGAAAAACAGAAGGGACGTATGCAAGACGGCTACCGTATTTTGGGGAGTGGAAAAATCAGGTAAAATGGCAAAGAAATATCAACATTACAAATTTCCCTCCTGCTTGGGGAACCCAAGCAGGAGAAAAGGACGAGGAGAATCTTACACACTTTTTCAGACATTACCTAATTTTGTATCATCTTATAGTGCTAATATACGAAATAATACGCTAAAAAAACAATTGGATAAGTGGCAAAATAGACTGCTTTATTGTGCAAAGGTCTCATTATAAGAACCAATTAGCAAGACTTCATTCTGTACTATAAAGGTTGGACTTATACAAACCTGCACATATTAATGTTTGATAAAGTTCATATTTTGAGGAACAAAAACTATTTGACTTAATTTTTTTCATCACGAGTGTAAGCTTTTCCTCCTACGAAGATAGCCACGTTGCATCGTGAAGGTAAGCCTTTTTGTCGTGATAAAAAATTGAGCAAAAAGAAAATCATCGGCACTTATGTGTCTGACGAACGTAAAAAAACAAAACAAAGCTTTCAACCCCAATTCGGGATAAGCAAGGCTTGTTTTTGCCTTAAAATAGTTTCAACAAAAGCCCCAAAAGAGGATTATTTTGGTTCTTCCGTTAAATGGATAGATATATCTCATAAGTTATATAAAAAAGCTGGTATTATGCATCTTTGTAGTGACCAAACTTCAAGAACATGGATACCAGCATAATGCAAAACGCCTTAGGCGTCTTCCAACAAGACTGTCAGAATCTGCGCTACGAAGATAATAACTTAGTTTTAGAAATCCACACTCCAAAGGAAAAAAACTTTGTTGTCCTGTATGTGGAAGTCATAATATTAATCGTAACGGCATCCATATTCGTCGCTTTGTAAGTGTTCCAATTGGTCTGAGCAAGACCTATCTGGACATGCGTGTACATTGTATTCAATGTCACGACTGCGGCTGTATTAAACAAGAAAACATCGATTTTGCGAAAGGAAGACGTCGGCATACAATAGCTTTTGCAAATATGGTGCTTGACCTGTCTCGCTTTGCAACAATTCAAGATATATCATGGTTCCTACAGGTATCCTGGGATGTAGTACGTAATATACAGATGGAGCTTCTACAGTCAAATTACTCTAACCCAGACCTTTCCATGTTAAGACGTATTTCCATTGATGAGTTCGCCACTCATAAAGGGCCTGTATACAAGACCATAGTTGTAGATTTGGATAATGGTCATATTGTTTATGTCGGTGATGGCAATGGCAAGAATGCCCTTGATGGATTTTGGGAGAGGCTCGGCAATGACAAAGAACATATACAAGCAGAATGTACAGACCTTTCTGCAGCATATACAAGAGCTGTAAGTGAACATCTTCCCAATGCAGCACTTGTAGTAGACCACTTTCAGGTAACCAAGCTTATGAACGAAAAGCTGGACTTGCTAAGGAGACAGTTATGGCATGAGGAAAAGGACATCAATAAGCGTAAAAGTATATGGATTCAGAAATGAGGAATACTTCACATTAAAGCTATATGCATTGCATGATAGGCGTCTACGCATTTAACGGAAGAACCATAAATAACGCCCAGCGCGTCTTGTGCATATCTTTATTTATACTGATTGAAAAGTTGTTCGGTCTCTGCTGCTGTCAGGAAATGATCCGGGGTGGGAAACCAATGAATCGTTATACCGCGCCGCTCCATTCCGCGAAACCAAGTCATCTGCCGTTTCGCAAATTGATGGATGGCTATTTCTAAGACGTGGAATAGTTCTTCTTTGGAGATTCGACCTTGCAAGTGTTGGGTCACATACTTGTATTCCAGGCCATAGTAAATTAAATCTTCAGGGGAAACCCCACTAGCCAAAAGCGCTTGAACTTCCTCTATCATTCCTGCGGATAGGCGTTGCTTTAAACGCTTGGTAATGCGCTTGCGGCGCGCTTCGCGCTCTATAGATAGTCCCAAAGTCAAACAATGGAGGGTAGGGAAGGGGCGCTCCGCTTCGGTATGTTGGCGATAATGTTCTTCTATTTCGATGGCACGTATAGCGCGTTGTGCCGTGTCTACATCTGTCGTATTATGTAAAGCTTTGTAGCTTCTAAGTATAGTAGTTAATTCAGCTAAGGATTTGCTTCCCAATGCTTGTCGTAAAGCCAAATTTTGAGGAACTGTGCTTAAGCGATAGCCGCGAAGAATACTTTCAAGGTAAAGCCCTGTTCCTCCGCACAGAATTATACGCTTTCCTCTCGAACGAATGGCTTCATAAGCCGTGAGGAAATCACGCTGATATTCGTAAACATTGTATTTGTAGCCTGGCTCTGCAATATCAATGAGGTGATAAGGAATTTGCTTTCCTTGAACTATATATTCTGACAAGTCTTTGCCTGTTCCTATATCCATGCGTCGGTAGACTTGCCTGCTGTCGGCACTAATAATTTCTGCATCTAAATGGTAGGCGAGATTCGTAGCGAAAGTTGTTTTTCCGCAAGCAGTGGGGCCTAAAAATGGCGATCAGATCGTAATTATTCATTGTAGGTGCAAAGTTAGAAAAACTGCCTCAGGCTGATACAACCTGAGGCAGTTCTATTGTTTGTGTACTTGTGAAACAATTAGCCGTTATGCTTTTTCATAATCTTGATGAGATCTACAACCTTGTTAGAGTAGCCAATCTCATTGTCATACCAAGAAACAACCTTTACAAAGTTATCCGTGAGGTATACACCGGCGTTAGCATCGAAGATAGAAGTCAACGTGCAGCCGAGGAAGTCAGATGAAACAACAGCATCTTCAGTATATCCAAGAATACCTTTCAATTCGTTTTCTGAAGCCTTCTTCATTGCAGCGCAGATTTGTTCTTTCGTAGCACCTTTCTTCAAGTTAACCGTTAAGTCTACTACTGAAACATCGAGTGTCGGGACGCGCATTGAGATACCTGTCAGTTTGCCATTGAGTTCAGGGATAACCTTGCCTACAGCCTTAGCAGCACCGGTAGAAGATGGAATAATGTTACCAGCAGCAGCTCGACCGCCGCGCCAATCCTTGATTGAAGGACCATCAACTGTACGCTGAGTAGCAGTTGTAGCGTGTACTGTCGTCATCAAGCCGTTTTCGATTCCAAAGTTGTCGTTGAGCACTTTAGCAATAGGAGCCAAACAGTTGGTTGTACAAGAAGCATTAGAAACAATCTTTTGACCTGCATACTTGTCTGTATTAACGCCGCATACGAACATATCTGCTTGTGTGCCGTCTGCGCCTTGCTTAGAAGGAGCAGAAAGTACAACATATTTAGCTCCGGCTTCAATGTGCTTTTGTGCCAACTCTGGTGTTAAGAAGCGGCCCGTAGATTCTACTACATATTCAGCTTCAACTTCATTCCACTTTAAGTTTGCAGGGTCCATTTCTGCGGTGATACGGATTTTATTGCCATTGACAATAAGGATATTATTTTTCTACGTCAGCTTCAATTTGACCTTCAAAACGTCCGTGCATCGTATCGTAACGAAGCATGTATGCCATATAATCGACCGGCAACAAGTCGTTAATACCTACGACTACAACATCGTTCTTATTAGCCTCGCTCAAAGTAGAGCGGAATACGAAGCGGCCGATACGACCAAAACCATTAATACCAATCTTAATCATAATCTTTGGGATTTATATGAGTTTAATTATCTCGTTATTTTTACTCTAATATGCTGAAGAATTAATCTTATCGTTAGGATTTTTTTCCTTCCGTGCACCGCAAAAAATACAAAAATAGTTTTTTTATTTTTGCATTGTAAGAAAAGGAAAAATATCTTTTTTTAGTTATGCGAAATTCTAAGTTTTTACAAGAGTTCAAAGCCTTTGCAGTTAAAGGAAATGCTGTAGATATGGCTGTCGGCGTTATTATCGGTGGTGCTTTTGGCAAGATTGTGACATCGATCGTAGAAGATCTAATTATGCCCCCTATCGGATGGTTGATAGGCGGGGTTAATTTCTCGGATTTAAAGGTGACTTTACCGGCTACGGAAGTTGCCGGGCAAGTACTGTCGCCTGCAACGATTAATTATGGAAACTTTCTGCAGACCTTATTGAACTTTATCATCATAACGCTCTGCGTATTCTTGATGGTTAAAATGATGATGCGCCTTTCCAAATCAAAAAAGGAGGAGGTTCCTGCTGCCTCGGAACCTTCAAATGAAGAAAAGTTGCTTGCAGAGATTAGAGATTTGATGAAAGAAAAGAAGTAATTAGTGATAGTGCTCAGGTGGGGTAGTTTTTTTGTGGTGATAAACTCATCTGTTTAAGGTTTTACCCTACTTGTGCTTATTGCTTGAAAGTATTTTTTTGAGACCTTTGAAAAATGGGGCGTTCAATAATTCTCTTCCTTTTCAGAATCATTTTTTTGCTTGAAGGAGGGTAACTATCGAGGATGATAAGGTTTCCTTTCCCCGGTTGGCCCTCAAACTCAGGCCCGACCGGGGAAATCTTTTGCTTATTAACCCCAACTCGGTTTAAGGTCACTTCCTTTTTTTACTCAGGTTATAGCCCACAACGATTCTTTCGACCTGACTGTAGGCCGAAGATTCATTGTTTCACGCAATATGTTTTATAAAAGTGTGAGCTGCTTCACCTCTGCTTCTCCCTCCATCTCAAACTCCATATTGATAGAGGGTTTTTGTCTCGTAGAAAGCATAGGCTGCCATTCCGGCCAAAAAGGTTGACAATAAAGTTTGATACACTTCTGTGGCGGGTATGAACAATCTATGCCACGTTCTTGAGCATATCGTTGATGGTCTCGATAATGCTTCTTTTTACGGAGCATAATTTTTGTCGTACACATCCATTAAGCGGTTCTTCATATTAGTGCGTATTCCCGTGACGATGTGAACTCCCCTATCGAAGAGTGAAGCAAAAAGAGATTGGGAAATGTATCCTTTGTCCGCATAGAGTTTTTCCGAATAAATCCTTAGTCAAGTTATTGAATACCTCCGGGTTACGATCGTCCACATTGGCTTTGGTGAGTGCAAAGTTGAGTAATTCTCCTCGTTCATTACACAATAGATGCAGCTTAAATCCATAGTACCAGCCCATCGTACTTTTCCCTTTATGAGCATAGCCCTTGAAGACACGATTAGAATATTCACGTTTGTTTTCACACACAGGAATACGCGTCGAATCGATAAAAAGTAATCCCCGTACATTCTCCCATTAAAGCCAATTTAAGGAAGAGCAAAAGGGGATCGCCACTCGTGGCATACGTTCCACAAAAGCGGGTATACGAAAGTAGGTTGGGGAACTCTTCTTTTAGTTCTCGCCAGACGTAGAAGAGATAAAAAAATGTTTGAAATTGCGAAACGTATTGCTGTGGAACAAGACAAGAATGGTAATCATTTCTGCATCGCTCATTCTTCCCTTTTCTATTGCGAGTTTTAGGGGTGTTTGAGAGGGATTTGAAAGCGAAAGTGCTTATTTGTTCAATTCCAACTCATATTCTTTGCAGAAATCGTCTGCAATACAATAAATTTCCGTAACTTTGCTGATAAGCTTCATAGAGGTTTTTTTATCGTTATCTATTTGGTTATCAACAACAAATATACGAAAAATAATCCTCTTTTGGGGCTTTTTGTTGAAACTATTTTAAGGCAAAAAAACAAGCCTTGCTTATCCCGAATTGGGGTCAAGTGATAAATTGGGTGCAGAATTTGGAGTAAATTACTTTGATCCCAAAAAGCAAGCTCTCTTTTGGGAGAGCAGTTGAATAATTATTTACAGGAATTAGGCGCTACAGTACCCGAAAAAAGCGCCAAACTATAAAGATTTACCTCAGGAAGAACCTCAAAAACTCCTTCACGCACCAACAAGACAACAAGTCCTGTTTATACACAGAATAATCCATAAAAATGAAAAAAAGAAAAATTTTCACTATAATAATAATCGCACTCTTATTTTTTTCCTCTTATTTTTTTACTTTTTTTAAAAGATAAGAGGGAAAAAGGAATTGACTAACAAAGGTAATCAGATTATCGAGAAAAATAGAAAAGATTTAGGCAGGAACATCATAAGATTCCTAAAACTCTAAGAGAAATTGGTTTTACTAATGGCGAGGGAGCAAATACATTATTTTATGATGTCGTAAACGATACTGTAGTGTACTGAATAAGTTGACACTTTCTCAATCAAAAAAGGAGTAAAATTTATGTCTCATTACAATGAATCAGAGAAAATACTGTTATTACATCAGTATGTAACAAGTGGCTTAACCTTGCAAGAGTTCTCTTCTCGTCACGGTATCCCTTTAAGCACTTTCCATCGTATTTATACCGAATATGGCTCACCCGACGTCTCGTCAGTAGCAGATCTTATGAAAAAAGAAGATATCCCCGTTCAGCTCGAAGAGCTACAAGCGCAGTTATTACGCGAGCGCAAGGCTCATGAAAAAGAGATCAAACGTCTTGAAAAAGAATTGGCCGTTGAAAAACTTTATGGTTTGGCCAACAAGACGATGATCGATCTTGCCGAGAAGAAATACAACATCCGTATACGAAAAAACTCCGCTGCCAAGTAATCAAGACCTTGTCGCAGGGAGAAGAAAGACAGGAACTAGTAAGTCATCCTGTCAGTTTACTCTGCGGTTATCTTGGCATAAGCAGACAAGGATATTATCGCCATGTGGATCGTTCTTTGGAGTTAGACGTTCTGCGCAGCAGCATCGTATTCTATGCACAGGAGCTTCGCACCTCTTTACCCAAGGCCGGCATACGCATCCTTTACGAGCTATGCCGTCGCAAATATGCAGATAAGTTTACCATCGGGCGCGACCAATGCTATGAGCTCTTCCGCTCTAATGGTCTGTGCCTTCGCCGTCGCAAACGCCCAAGGACGACCAACTCCAATCACCACTACCACATCTATGAAGACCTTCTCAACACAAGGCCCAAGCTACATCCCGCCCGCTTCGGCGAGCTGTGCGTTACGGATATCACCTACGTGGCAACCTCTTCAGGTTGGGCCTATCTCTCTTTGGTAACCGATGCCGCTTCACGTCTGATCGTGGGCTGGTGCCTGCATCCGACCCTTGAGAGACAAGGTCCGATGAAAGCCCTCTCTGGCCATCGATTTCTACAGAAAGTATAATGTCGAACTCTCACAACTCATACACCACTCCGACCGCGGCGTGCAATACTGCTGCAATGAGTACGTCGACAAACTCAAATCTCTTGGAATACAAATAAGTATGACGCAAACCGGAGACCCATTGCACAATGCTCTGGCCGAGAGGATGAACAATACGCTCAAGAACGGATGGCTCTTCAGTACAGAAGACAAAAGTCTGCAGCAGGTCAGGCGCCTTACAAAGAAAGCCATCGACCTGTACAACACGTTCAGACCGCATCAGAGTCTGCAGATGAGAACGCCAATGGAAGAAGTCGGAAGGTTGACGGCATAACTTCCTTGGTACACATTATTAAGTCAAACAATAAAAGAAGGAGGCAGAAACAACCGCAACAAGAAAAATAAAAAGATTAATTTTGCAATTAGAAGACAACTGTCAACTAACTATGTAGTTAAGAAAAAGACTGCGACAAGCCTAGCTGGGCTTAGCAAATAAACTTGTCAAAGAAGAATGAAATTAAGAAACCAAAGTTGTCAACTAATTCTAGGACATTATAATCATTTACCATGTCTATGGATTACAATAAAAACGTATTATTCGGATGTCAAACAATGGGGAATATGGATATCGCGAATTGAAATTAAAAATAAGAATACTTATTAGTTGAATTGGTAATGTTCCAAATTTGGAGTCAAAGAATTAATCATCTGATTATCAATGTATTTTTAACTTTAGGCATAAAGGCAGGGATAGATTCTCTGCCTTTTGCTATTTTTGTAACCCAAAAACAAAGTATTGCTGTCCGCTAAAATGTGTACTTTTTACCCATGGTTAAATGTTTTTGTCGAATACAAATTAACCATTAAGGGCTGACTTCACAAAACGAAATCAGCCCTTTACTTTTTGCCCTCTCCAAAAGAACGGCGTATCGATCAAAAAAACTTTTATCGGACAGTAATATTTTTATATAACTTATGAGATATATCTATCCATTTAACGGAAGAACCATATTTCTGTGGTGGACTTGAATTTATGCCCAAACAACCCTGTGACGCTTCCGAGTTAGTTCACTTCAGAAATCGTATCGGTGAAAAAGGTATGGAGTTAATATTAGCAGAAAGTATCCGCGTTAATACCGACCATGATAACGAAGATCATTTTGATACGGCTTTCATTGATTCTACCGTTCAGGAGAAGAATATAACCTATCCTACAGATGCGAAGTAGCATAAAAAGATAATCAAAAAAACGTTCTGAAGATCGTTCATGACAATTGTCTTCCTCTACGACAGAGTTATACGCGTACCTTGAAAGGCATTTACCGTTCCCAACGTTTTCGTAATCATCCCAAGAATCGTAAGAAAGCTCTTAAGGCAGATAGGCAGTGAAGACCATAGCAGGTAGATTAGTAAGAGAGCTAGAGCGTAATCTTGGGAGAAGGAAAGGATATGAGAAGATGTTTGAGCTATATTACAGAGTTCTTTCTCAGAATAGGAAGTCAAAGAACAAAGTATATTCTCTGCACGAACCGGATGTAGTTTGCGTCAGCAAAGGTAAGAAGCATAAGCAATATGAGTTTGGCAATAAAGTATCTATTCTTCGCTCATGGTCCGGACTTATTCTTGATGCATGTTCTTTTAGGAATGAATATGATGGGCATACTATCGAAAAGACGTTAGAACAAACCCAAAGGATGACAGGAAGGAAGGTTGATAAGTTAGCAGGAGATAGAGGGTATAGAGGTATAAAGCAGATTGGGAAGACAAAGAGACTCATCCCAGACGTTCCTAAAGCTAAAGACAGCTACTACCAAAAGAGAAAGAAACACAAACTATTTTGTAAATGAGCTGGTATAGAGCCAACGATAGGACATCTTAAAAGCAGACCACCGATTATCTCGCAACTTTTTATAAAGGTGTGAAAGGAGATGCTATCAATGTATTATTAGCTGCCGCAGCATATAACTTCAAAAGAGCTATGAGAGTTCTTTTGGAACTTATAAAAAGAATCAGCATAAAGCTTGTCAGTACAAACTTTATGCTGAAATACAGTTTTTAAGGGACGACTATGTACAATTTTTGGCAAACTTTTTGGGGTGTCTAAAATAAAAAGCAGGAAGAGGATATTCTCTTCCTGCTTTATATATGAGCGTGTAATAGGCTATGCTTTTATTCAGCATCAAGACTCCAATCTTCTTTCGTCTTACGCACGTAAGCCGTGTATCGACGTTGAGCCGCTTCTTTTTGTAGCCTTGTATAGTTCTTCTGCTTCTTTCGGCTGTGCTTTACGCAAAGAGAGGAAGCGAACTTCATTATCTAAATAGTCTTGGAACTTATTCCAATCAGGTACCTTAGAGTCGAGAGTGAACGGATTCTTGCCCTCATCTGCTAAGGCTGGATTATAACGCCATAAGTGCCAATAGCCGCATTCAACAGCGCGAGCCTCTTCTGCTTGGCTGCGTCCCATTCCGCCTTTTGCTTTCAGGCCGTGATTAATACATGGAGAGTAAGCGATAACGAGTGAAGGACCAGGGTATGCTTCAGCCTCGCGGATTGCTTTGAGGCATTGATTTTGATCTGCACCCATTGCTACTTGCGCTACGTAAACATAGCCATAGGTTGTTTGCATCAGACCTAAGTCTTTCTTCGTTACGCGTTTTCCTGCAGCGGCAAATTGTGCAATTGCACCTATTGGTGTAGATTTTTGAAGCCTGGCCACCTGTGTTGGAGTAAACTTCAGTATCAAGCACCAAGATATTAATATCTTCTCCGCTAGCCAATACGTGATCAAGACCGCCATAGCCGATGTCATAAGAAGCACCATCACCGCCAATAATCCATTGACTGCGCTTTGTAAGGAAGTGAGCTAGCTCTGTTAGTTGCTTACAAATAGGACAGCCTTTCTCTGCACCGGCTTTGATTTGCGGCTCTAACTTCTCTGCTGCTGCACGACTTGCAATGGCATCATCTTTTCCCGCTAACCATTCTTCAGCAGCTGCCTTGAACTCCATAGGAACGTGGTCGCTATCAATAGCTTCTTGTAAGAGGGCAGAAATGCGTTTGCGCATCTTTTTATTTTGCTAAGAGCATACCAAAACCAAACTCGCAGAAATCTTCAAAAAGTGAGTTTGCCCACGCAGGTCCTTGGCCTTTAGCATTAGTTGTATATGGCGTGGAAGGTATAGAACCTGAGTAAATTGAAGAGCAACCAGTCGCATTAGCAACCATTTCACGATCACCAAAGAGCTGACTGACTAATTTTACGTAAGGCGTCTCACCGCAGCCACTGCAAGCGCCAGAGAACTCAAATAGAGGTTGTGCGAATTGAGAATTCTTAGGATTAGTCGAAATATCTACAAGATGCTGTTTGGTCTTAACTTGCTTAACGCAATATTCCCAGTTATCGCTCTGAGCGCGTTGCGTCTCAAGCGGCTTCATTATAAGGGCCTTTTCTCCCTTCTTACCCGGACATACATCAGCGCAGTTGCCACATCCTAAGCAGTCAAGTACATTTACTTGTTGTACGAAGCGCATGCCTTTCATCGTAGCAGGAGCCTTGATCTCAAGACTTTCACCCTTAAAGCCTGTTGTTTCATTTTCATCCATTACAAATGGACGAATTGTGGCGTGAGGGCAAACAAACGCACACTTATTACATTGGATACAATTTTCAGGAATCCATTCTGGAACGAAAGCTGCAACTCCACGCTTTTCATAAGCTGCAGTTCCTTGAGGCCAAGTACCATCGACTGATACTTCATAAGCAGAAACAGGAAGCTTATCGCCTTGTTGGGCGTTGATAGGACGAGTTACTTTTGTGATGAATGAGGGTTCTTCTCTTACAACTTCTGCATCATCAGGTAGATTCTTCCAAGCCGGATCTATAATTAATTCTTTGTATTCGTTACCACGATCCACTGCTTGATAGTTTTTATCAACGACGTCTTGTCCCTTGCGGCTATAAGACTTCACGATAAACTTCTTCATCTGATCAATGGCTAAGTCAACAGGTATTACGTTCGTGATGCGGAAGAACGCAGACTGTAGAATTGTATTTGTACGATTGCCTAAAGCCAATTTCCTGTGCAATCTTGGTAGCATTAATGTAGTAGACAGTAATATTGTGCTCAGCGAAGTAGCGCTTAATATTGTTGGGAAGATTCTTTGCTAACTCTTCGCTATCCCAAATAGTGTTCAACAAGAATGTCCCGTTGTCGCGCAAACCCTCTGTTACATGATACATGCGAAGGTAGGCCTGAACGTGGCAGGCTACAAAGTTCGGCGTCTTAATCTGATAAGTAGAACGGATTGGTGTATCTCCAAAGCGTAGGTGAGAGCAAGTAAAACCTCCTGACTTTTTAGAGTCATAAGAGAAATAAGCTTGGCAATATTTATCTGTGTTATCACCTATAATCTTAATTGAATTCTTATTTGCGCCAACTGTACCATCTGCACCAAGACCAAAGAACTTAGCTTCAAAGATGCTCTTGCCACCTAATGCTTGCTCTTTCTCAAGTGGAAGAGATTCAAAAGTAACGTCATCAATAATACCTAATGAGAAATGATTTTTTTCGGTTCTGGCAAACTTAAGTTGTCGTAAACAGATATAATCATTGTCGGTGTAGTATCAGCTGAGCCTAAGCCATAGCGGCCGCCAACGATCAGAGGACGATCTTCGTGATTGTAGAATGCCTCTTTTACATCAAGGTAAAGCGGTTCTCCCTCTGCGCCTGGTTCTTTTTGTGCGGTCAAGAACAGCAATGCGTTTTACTGTCTTTGGAACAGCTGCCAACAAGTGCTTTGTAGAGAATGGACGGAACAAGTGAACGCTGATCATACCAACCTTGCGTCCTTCTTGCATCAAGTGATCAATTGCTTCACGTGCTGCTTCTGTTACAGAGCCCATACATATAATAAGTTGTTCTGCGTCTTCTGCACCATAGTAGCTGAAGAGGTCGTATTTGCGCCCAGTAATCTTAGATACAGCTTGCATATACTTCTCTACAATACCTGGAATTTCGCGATAGTATTTATTGGATGCTTCGCGATGAGCAAAGAATGTTTCCGGATTTTCAGCCATACCGCGTGCAACCGGACGTTCGGGGCTCATTGCACGTGAGCGGAACTCTGCAAGTGCTTTTTGGTTAACCAAAGGACGAAGCTCTTCCATATCCATCACTTCAATTTTTTGGTATTCGTGAGAAGTGCGGAAGCCATCGAAGAAGTTTATAAATGGTACGCGACTTTCGATTGCCGTTAAGTGAGCTACGGCAGACAAGTCCATTACTTCTTGAACAGATCCTTCACAAAGCATAGCGAAGCCTGTTTGGCGACAAGCCATCACATCGCTGTGATCACCGAAGATACAGAGAGAGTGTGTAGCTAAAGTACGTGCAGAGACGTGGAATACGCAAGGAAGAAGCTCTCCGGCAATTTTATACATATTCGGAATCATCAAGAGTAGACCTTGAGAAGCCGTAAATGTCGTGGTCAAAGCGCCAGCTTGTAATGATCCGTGCACAGCACCAGCTGCACCTCCTTCACTTTGCATTTCTTGCACGTGAACTGTATCGCCAAAAAGGTTCTTTTTGGCCTGCTGCAGCCCATTCATCGATGTGCTCTGCCATCGGAGAAGAGGGCGTGATTGGGTAGATAGCAGCCACCTCAGAGAACATATAAAGCAATATGCGCTGCTGCTTGGTTACCATCGCAAGTAATGAATTTCTTTTTCTTTTGCCATTGTTGCTATAGAAAAAAATTAATTGTTATATATCTGGTAAAATTTTAATATAAGAAGCCAAATAACCAAATAGGTATTTCATTGTCGCGGCCTATTTCTGTATTGTATTTTTGCGTAGTAGAAATTTTCAGAACGTTTGGGCCTGCGTGCCTTCTCACATACACAAATTTCAGTAGTTCCATCTATGGTATAAAAAGCCGGGACGTCTTCCTTTAGAGATCCTATGATGTCTCCATAAAAACGTTGACGAAGAATGTCTCCATTACAGTTTGCTCTGTTATTTCTCCGGCCTTTATGCCGTAGATCAAGTTTGTGTCATGGAGCATTACTGCTGCTGGTTTTTTGGGGAAAGAGTCACCTTCTTTATACACCATATTTATCAAGCGCGCTTCCTCGAGATATTCGAGATAGTTCATTACTGTAGCGCGTGATGTTTGTATTTCTTCTGCCAATCTGCTTACATTTGGTGAGAAATCTTCTCCTGCAGCGGCGAGCAAATATAGTAACTTCTTGATGCGTGACAAATATTTCAGTTCGATTTGTTTGTCAAAGAGAATGTCTACCTCAATCATGTTATTCATAGCTTTCAGAAGTGCCTCCATAAAGTTACGATTCTCTAAAAAGAAAGGATAGTAACCATGGTGCAGATAGTTCTGAAAGTGCTCAAAAAGGCTTCACTTTTGGTAGGATAGCCTTTAAGATACGCCTCATGGTCATTTAGAATTTCCGAAAGCGTATAAGTACCCAGCTCGTAACCAGTCTGCTGATTGATATATTCTCGGAATGAAAAAGCCATGAAGCACGTAGCTATGCGTGATACGATTTAATTCGTGATCACCGTCTTCCTTATTGTAGCCAACAGAAGTCGTCGTATATACAATACGTAGATAGAGGTATTTACGATAAATCTCTACAAGCTGGTTTTTCCAATCAGGTAGCTTGAATGCTTGGTCAATAAGCAGCACTTGTCCGCCGCGAGCCACAAATTCCCCGACAAACTCGACTAAGCCGTGACCTTGAAAATAGAAGTTGTTCATATTGACATACAGACACTGATGTAGCTGAATGTCGAAATTTTCTTTGGCATATTCTAGCAAAAATGAGGTCCGGCCTACGCCTCGTGGCCCTCTAATTGCAATCATGCGATAGCTCCAATCGATCGTGTCCATTAAAGAGCGGCGCACGGTCGTATGTAGATGCTCTACAAGATAGGCATGGGTTTGGAAAAAAGTCTCCATATATGTTGTTCAATGAGAATGGTTACCCTATGGTCAGATATATTGTTTCGTAAATTTATCTGCAAAGATAAGACAAACAATTCTGATCTGCAATATAGACAAAAGCATTTTCCACATATTTTGATGCGTCGGAAACACATATGTAACGGTACAAATTCATGTCTACCAAATGCTTGTCTTTTACCGCCCCTTATTACCGAAATAGAGACCTTTGAAAAATGGTTCGGACAATAATTCTGGTTCTTCCGTTAAATGGATAGATATATCTCATAAGTTATATAAAAAAAGCTGGTATTATGTATCTTTGTAGTGACCAAACTTCAAGAACATGGATACCAGCATAATGCAAAACGCCTTAGGCGTCTTCCAACAAGACTGTCAGAATCTGCGCTACGAAGATAATAACTTAGTTTTAGAAATCCACACTCCAAAGGAAAAACTTTGTTGTCCTGTATGTGGAAGTCATAATATTAATCGTAACGGCATCCATATTCGTCGCTTTGTAAGTGTTCCAATTGGTCTGAGCAAGACCTATCTGGACATGCGTGTACATTGTATTCAATGTCACGACTGCGGCTGTATTAAACAAGAAAACATCGACTTTGCGAAAGGAATACGTCGGCATACAATAGCTTTTGCAAATATGGTGCTTGACCTGTCTCGCTTTGCAACAATTCAAGATATATCATGGTTCCTACAGGTATCCTGGGATGTAGTACGTAATATACAGATGGAGTTTCTACAGTCAAATTACTCTAACCCAGACCTTTCCATGTTAAGACGTATTTCCATTGATGAGTTCGCCACTCATAAAGGGCCTGTATACAAGACCATAGTTGTAGATTTGGATAATGGTCATATTGTTTATGTCGGTGATGGCAATGGCAAGAATGCCCTTGATGGATTTTTGGGAGAGGCTCGGCAATGACAAAGAACATATACAAGCAGAATGTACAGACCTTTCTGCAGCATATACAAGAGCTGTAAGTGAACACCTTCCCAATGCAGCACTTGTAGTAGACCACTTTCAGGTAACCAAGCTTATGAACGAAAAGCTGGACTTGCTAAGGAGACAGTTATGGCATGAGGAAAAGGACATCAATAAGCGTAAAGTAATCAAAGGAACAAGTTGGTTGTTACTTAGAAATGGAAATGATATTTTTGATTATGCACACAGAAATAGACTGGAGAATGCCTTGAGCCTAAACCGTCCGCTGATGATTGCCTATTATCTCAAAGAAGATCTTAAGGAAATATGGAATCAGTGTAGTAAGCAAAAAGCTAAAGATGTGTTGGATGAATGGGTAAAGAAAGCTATAGAATCTAAAAATACAGCCATTGGTGAAAAATGGCTTCAACTATTAGAGCATACAAGACATACATATTAGCATGGTATGACCATTATATAACAAATGGAACAATTGAAGGCATTAACAATAAAATAAAGGTTCTGAAAAGACAGATACCTTAATTCCGCAGCATGAATTCTTGTAAGAACTCCAAGTGTCTGAGAAACAAAGTTCTCAAAACACTTGGATATGTCAGAAATTTCACCTATCTTGGTGCTGCAAACATAACAAGTAAGCAAAAAAACTGACATAACAAAGGTAGCAATTAAAAACGAGAATATCACTTCTTTCGGTGGAATTTATCATATTATGGACGTTTTCTCAAAGCTGGGCTTTGAAAAAAACTTACCGAATCCGTGTTGGACAGACGTGGAAGTAGCGGCAAGGCATTCAGTTATGGAAGCATCCTGGGCTCTCTTCTTCAGCAACCTTTGTGGTGGAGAATGCCCTGAGGACATCAATGTACTTATAGGGCAGTTCAAACAGAGACCTGATACGCTGTTACCCGGTGCCGACACCGTGGGGGCGCGGCCTGAAGGAGCTTGCTGAAGAGAACATTATCTACAAGAGCGAAACCTCCGGCAGGTCTTACAGTTTCAACATTGCAGAGAAGCTGAACACCTTACTTTTACGGATGATACGGAGAATGGGGCTTATAAAGGCGGGCAGCCATGTTGACCTGGACTTTGACCACCAGTTTGTTCCAGCCCGCAAGTTCGATGCAAAAATATTCCTACAAGCAGGACCATGGCTATTTCCCAGGTTGGGCTTCCATCGGGGGCATCATAGTCGGAGGTGAGAACCGTGACGGAAACACCAATGTAAAAATTTCCATCAGGAGGACACGCTCCGTCGCATTATGGACCGTGTGATCTCCGAGCTTGGTGTCGTGATAGAGCGTTTCCGTGCCGACTGCGGGTCGTTTTCAAAGGAAATCATCCAAACGGTAGAGCAGCGCTGCAACACGTTCTATATACGTGCTGCCAACTGTGGCAGTCGCTATGAGAACTTCCGACAGTTAAAAAGAATGGAAGAGTGTTGAGCTTGGCTATGAGAAATGCGATGTCACATCCGTCAATATGGACAACTTAATAGAAGGAAGGTCATACAGGCTTGTCGTACAGCGTAGTCCCTTGAAAGACAAGCACGGCAGGGAACAGACGGATATGTTCGGAGTGATAAACACATACCGCTGTATCCTTACCAATAACCGGACATCTACCGAGAAGGACATCATTACATTCTACAATGAACGTGGGGCAAGTGAAAAGAACTTCGACATACAGAACAATGACTTCGGCTGGTCACATCTGCCCTTTTCCTTTATGGCTGAGAACATGGTTTTCATGATGGTTACCGCCATGCTGAAGAACTTCTATCTCTATCTCGTCCGTCATATCAGCGAGAAGGTCAAGCCGTTGAAAAAAAGACAAGCAGGCTGAAAGCATTTATCCTACATTTTGTCAGCGTGCCGGCAAAATGGGTGCGAACTGGAAGACAGAACGTTCTGAACCTATATACAAATAAAACCTACTACGCTGAAACCTTCATAGAATAAACAGTATTTCTTTTGAGACCTTTGCACAATAAAAACAGTCTATTTTTACCACTTATCCAATTGTTTATTAACGTATTATTTCGTATATTAGCACTACAAAATGATACAAAAATTATGGCAAGGCAAGGAAAAATCCACCAACGACGAAGTCTCATTTGCAGACGTCATGTTAGAGAAGAGATGCAGGAAAGCTCAGAATGTATTTTTTTGAATCAAGTCGACAGGCTTATCGATTGGCGTCCTATTCGCACGTTGATCAACAAGAAGTACACCAAGCGGCAAAAATGCGGCAGGAGCTCCGGCCTATGATGTTATCCTGCTTTTCAAAATGCTTCTTTTGCAGACCTGGTATGGATTGAGTGACTGTGCCTTGGAAGAGCGTGTCAACGACTCGGTAACGTTTTCTCGATTTCTAGGGCTGAGTATGGAAGCCGTCTCTCCGGATCACAGTACGATCAGCCGTTTCAGGACTGCCCTGACAGAGTCCGGACTCATGGACAAGTTACTGAAAGCTTTCAATAAACAATTGAGCGCCCATAATATCGCTATCAAGGAAGGAGTTCTGATCGATGCGAGCATTGTCGACAGCCCTCACCGCCCTGATGGGATATTGCGCATCACTGTGGCTGATGATCGTGAAGATACACGCAGTGATGACGAAAAGGATGAAGAGGAGGCTTACCATAAGTTCCTTTTACAGGAACGCAAGGGGACAGACGGTGAAGCCCGGTGGGTAAAGAAGAAAGTCTATCGATATGGTTATAAGAAACATGTGTTGACAAACAGGGAAGGGATCATTCGGCAAGTCATCACCACCCCGGCCAATCGTAACGATCTGAAGGAGTTGATCCCATTGTTGAGAGAAGAGGATCTCCCTGCCGATACACCTGTCTATGCGGATAAGGGCTATGCAATGGAGGAGAACCGAGCCTTTTTAACCCTGCATCACTTGCGGGATTGTATCATGCACAAGGCATATCGCAACCGGCCCTTGAGCCAAGCACAACACCTTTTTAACCGCTCCGTAAGTCCTATTCGCAGTGTCATAGAACGCACCTTTGGCAGCATCCGTCGGTGGTTTGATGGTGGACGTTGCCGATATCGAGGCCTTGCCAAGACGCATACACAGAACATACTAGAAAGCATAGCCTTTAATCTATATCGAACACCCGGGCTTATTATATCCAAATGTGTCAAATAAGCAAAGATTTCCCCACTCGGGCCTGATTTTGAGGCCCAACCGGGGGAAAGGGGAACCTTATCATCCTCAATAGTTACCCTTCTTCAAGCAAAAATGATCCTGAAAAAGGAAAAAGAATTATTGTCCGAACCATTTTTCAAAGGTCTCTTCTTTGTAGTTATCATACTTCCCCATTGGTTTGGGTGGGGGATTTTATGCCTATGCAAGAACCAAGAACCCCGGAAAATTCCCAAATCAATGGATAAATCCCAAAATGTCACTTCAATATATAAAAGTACCTCACAAGGAACAATGCTGCGGAATTGAGGAGATATATGGATTCAGAAATGAGGAATACTTCACATTAAGGCTATATGATTGCATGATAGGCGTCTACGCATTTAACGGAAGAACCAAAAAAACACCTAAAAACCACCCCTACATCCCTTATCTCTACACAAGCAGCATTCCTCCCGCCCGACACACAATAGTCCCTCAAACACCCCTCAAACACCCCTCAAACACCACCAAAACGCCCCTCATCCTCCCCAATGTAACATTCCCCCACTTAAACACCATTCAAACCACCCCAAGATGTAACACAAATGTAACACGAATGTCACATCTCGTTTTACCCCCTTACAGGAACAAGCGAGGAGAAAGAACAGTCGCTTTGTGCAATGGTCTCTTATTGTGAGTAAGGTGTTACAATCCACATACAAGTTTGAAATGCACTTTAAAAATTTGTCCAAATCAGGGAACTTGCTTAAATTTGCCCTCAAATTGCAAAGATAGAAATATGCGCGACTTTATTCTAACTCTAGCGGCTTTGGGATGTTTTCTTTTTGCCTCGTGCAGCGATTATAACAAAGTAGATAAAACGCCTGATTATACGTATAAGTATGAAGTTGCTAAGCAGTATTATACACAAGGATACTATAATCGTTCTGCGCAGACCTTACAGCAAGTTATTTCAGTATTTAAAGGTACTGAAGCTGGAGAGGAGTCTCTTTTCCTTTTGGGTATGGCGAATTTGAATGCACGTAATTATGATGCGGCGGCGACTTATTTAAGACGTTATTATCAGTCTTACCCCAAAAGGATTGTATACGGAAACAGCTCGCTATTATACGGGGATGGCGCTCTATTTATCTACCCCGGAGCCAAAATTAGATCAGTCGGCTACATATGAAGCCGTTACTGAATTTCAAAATTTTATAGAAACATTTCCAACGAGTATATTTCGTTCGCAAGCACAAGATAGAATCTTTGAATTGCAAGATAAATTGGTGGAAAAGGAATATCTTTCTGCAAAATTGTATTACGATTTAGGAGACTATTTCCTAAATGGAGGTAACGGGAATTATCAAGCTTGTATAGTTACATCGGAAAATGCTATTAAGGATTTTTCCTTATACAAAGCAGCGCGAAGATTTTGCTTATCTCATATTAAAGGCAAAGTATGAATATGCAAAGCATAGTGTGCTCGAAAAAGCAGGCAGAGCGCTACAATGACGCAGTAGATGAATATTATGGATTTCAAAGTGAGTTTCCTGAATCCAAATATATGAAGGAAGCAAAGGATATGATCAATAAAATCCCGAAAGCTTTTTATAAGCCGGAAGTGAACGATTCAATAAAATAAAGCATATGGAATATAAGAAAAGTAAAGCCCCTCTCAACACAACTACGCATAACGTTATAGATTTTGCCAAAGGAACAGGTAATGTTTACGAGAGTGTGGTAATTATGTCTAAGCGGGCAAATCAGATTTCAACTCAGATGAAAGAAGATCTGAATAGGAAGTTGAAAGAGTTTGCTTCGGCTAATGATAATTTAGAAGAGACATTTGAGAATCGTGAACAAATAGAAATTTCTCGCTATTATGAGAAGTTGCCTAAGCCAACTTTAATAGCAATTGACGAGTTTTTGCATGATAAGGTCTATTATCGTAATCCAACGAAAGAGAAAGACAAGATAGATTTGGAATAATGATACAACGCCTTCAAAGTGTTTACCTGCTTTTGGCAGGAATTACAGCTACATTATTGTTATTTATTCCCTTAGCGAGATTTAATGTGAGCGGACAAGGTTATTTTTCTTTGTCCCCTTTCGGGATAGATAGTATAAATGTAGCTCCGATAGGTGGTACAAATAGTTATTTGTGGGTTATTGCGTTGTGTACTGTGCTTGTTGCTGTATGTTCATTCTGCAGTATCTTTCTCTTTAAACACAGAATGCTACAGCTCAAATTGACAAGGTGGGCTATAGTATTTGAAGTTGTTTATTGTATGACCTATGCTTTTCAATGTTATAATTTTCAATCTAACACCACATCGCATTTTGCGTTTACGATAGGCACAGTATTACCTTCTGTGGCTTTTATTTTTTTATGGCTTGCAGCGCGTGCCATTAAGAAGGATGAAGAGTTAGTGCGTGCAGCCAATCGGATTCGCTGATAAAAATACTTACTGTACAATTCATATTTTAGCTAAAAGAGTTTATGTCTCTCAATAAAGTAATGCTTATCGGTAATGTGGGGCGTGAGCCCGAAATACATTATATCAACAATGGGATTTGTACGGCAAGTTTATCTTTGGCTACGTCAACGCCTGGTTATACTTTGTCAAGTGGGACACAGGGTTCCAGAGCGTACAGAATGGCATCGTATTTTACTTTGGCGACGAATGGCTGAGATAGTTGAAAAGTATGTTCATAAAGGAGATAAACTCTATATAGAAGGAGAACTTCGAACGCGTAACTATACGGATAAAAAAGGTGTTACGCGTTATGTTACAGAGATATGGGCAGAGAAGTTAGAGTTACTTACTCCAAAAACTGCTCGACAAAATACGACTGAATCTTCTATAGATGCCTCGGATATTGCTTCCAACCAGCCTCCATTTTGAAGGAGTGATAAACTTCTTTTTGTGGGAGATTACAGAGACGGTAGAGGGTTTGTTGGCGCTTTTTACATATCCTGACTATATGAGAAAGGAGATCGAAGACTTTTCGAGAAACATCACGCGTCAGAAGGAATGGTTGGCTACACGTTTGTTGCTAAAAGAGGCCTTAGGAAATGATGTGAAGATTTCGCATACAGTATCCGGACGCCCATTTCTCGTAGGATCAACTGATTATGTTAGTATTAGTCATACTCGCCAATATGTAGTATTGGCTTTGGCGCGAGGGCCATTCGGAGTTGATATTGAAGTCTGGAGTTCCCGTGCCTTACGATTACAGCAGAAGTTCTTGTCACCCGATGAAGTATCCTTGCTTCATTCTATAGAAGCAGAGAAAATGGCCGTAAGGCTGTGGAGTGCAAAAGAAAGTTGTTATAAATACTTAGATATATCAGGACTTTCTCTCAAGAATGATATCTCTTTGGCTCAACGTGATGTTCAGCTTGAAGCTCACATTATAGGTATGAATAATGCAGTACCTATATATTATCAAGATTTTCCTTCTTTTTGTTCTTACTTGGACGAAACCTGAATAAAAATAGAGGAAATCGAAATCTTTACGTTTGCTTGTGTAAACAGAATAGCCTAAGTCTCTATATTTTTATTGGAGCTCCTCATTTTTTTGCGAGAAAGTGATAATTGCTAAAGATTAGATTTACAATAATACGGGCATAGTATAAGGCTTTATCAAAGACCTGAAACACTGATGACCTTATTACATCGGCATACAAGCCTCACAACCGCTTATTCGTGATAAGCAATGTATGTTTTATCTTAAAAAGACTTTCAATAACAGCTCCAAAAAAAGGATTGTCTTTCGTTATTTATTACGATTTATAGTCATAAATAAAATCAGAAACAACTATTCACAAGTAAAATTTTATAGTCCCTTAATTCCTCCTCCTTACTGATGTCGAATTCATGTTACAGTAGAATTTATATAGTTCTAAAAGCAGCTTTTTTTACCTCAATGGTTGGTATAGAAACACTGCTTTTTGAAGAGTTGGGAGTAGTTATTCTTTTATTGCAGTCTTATAGCGCTTTTGCCAAAGAAAGAACCATATCAATGTAATTGCAAATGTTATCCCTCCGATAATATAAGATGTCGTTAAGCTGAGGTTGAGCATTGTGTTGGAATAACAAATAAAAGTTGTGCAAACAATAGTCATAAAGAGCGCCGGAATTAATGCCAGCACATAAGGTTTCTGTTCTCGAGCCAGATAGACTGTTGCCGTCCAAAAGAGTGAAGACTGCAAGAGTCTGATTAGACCATCCGAAATAACGCCAAATGACATTGAAACCGTCTTTGTCAGCAATGTTAAACCAAAGTAGAAAGCTGGCCGCCACGAAAAGCGGTGCAGCCACAAACAGACGATTAATAATGGGACGTTGGCTAATCTTGAAGAAGTCAGCAATGATGAGGCGAGCACTACGGAACGCTGTATCACCACTTGTGATTGGTGCAGCAACAACACCGAGAATAGCTAGAATACCACCGATGAAACCCAACCAACCTTTGCTTACAGCTGTAACAACTTCAGGCGCTTGAGCTGCCGTTGTGCTGTCAACAGTTGCAGCACCACCATCATAGAAGAAATAGCTAGAGACAGTTGCCCAAACCAATGCGACGATACCTTCTGTTATCATTGCTCCATAGAATACGGAGCGTCCGCTCTTTTCCGACTTTATACAGCGCGCCATGAGAGGGCTCTGTGTCGCGTGGAATCCACTAACTGCACCGCAAGCAATAGTGATAAAGAGGCAGGGAAAGATAGCAGAGCCATCAAGGTTTGGAGTTGAAGACATATTCCAAACTTCAGGTAGAGTAGGCCATTTTATGAGTAGATATCCTCCCAAGGCGACTGCCATAAAAAAAGCAGAGCGAAAGCAAAGATAGGATAGATTTTTTTCCAATGATTTTATCAATAGGAAGCATTGTCGCCAATACATAATAAGCGAAGATAATAGCTACCCATATCATAATGTGAAATGTCTTAGCGTCAACGTTTGGCGCAGTCATACCACCTAAGATTAGGGCGGGAGAATAGACGAAAACTGTACCTACCATTAACAGCACAATGATACTGAATACAAGTAGAATTTTCTTGGCTGGTATTCCTAAATAGATCCCGACGAGCTCTGGTAAAGATGCTCCTTTATGTCGCATCGAGAGCATACCACAAAAATAGTCGTGGACAGCACCTGCAAAAATGCAACCGAAAACAATCCATAGATAGGCTGCGGGACCAAACTTTGCCCCCATAATGGCTCCGAAGATAGGGCCTGTTCCGGCAATGTTGAGAAACTGAATCATAAAGACTTTCCAAGATGGCAGAACGATATAGTCGACACCATCAGCTTGGGCAACAGCCGGTGTTGGCCTGTCGTCGGGAGCAATAATTCGCTCTACGATGCGCCCATAGATTAAGTAGCCAAAAACTAAAGCTGTGAGACTGATAACGAAACTTATCATATATGAGTGTTTTTACTATCTACCGCAAATTTACTAAAAGAATCTTCATCTCAATTGAGCATTGTAGATATAATGTCTATTTTTGCAGAAGATCAAAGTGTTTTTACAATGAAGCAGTATAGAAGTATCCTCGCTTTTTAAGCCTAGGAATAATCACAGCAATGAATGCTTGCACAGTGATGAGTGTAAATAAAATTGCTATATGTGATATTATGGTTGATACGATTAAGGTTGTAAAAGATTCTGTCGGACTTGATTCGGGGATATGCCACGCCGAGGTCGTGTCGTACACTCTCAAAAATGCAGGAAAGGCCCTGACCAATAGTGTTAATGAATGGACAAGTGAGGTTCTTGGTAATTCTTATACCGGAGACTATTCAGACTCGAAAAAAATGATAACTTATTATGTTAATGAGACGCTGAGGAGCCTTCAGGAGATAGTGGCAGAAGATACAGAAGGAGGATTGTCATTATTTCGGAATTTTTATATATCTAAGATGAATGAAGGAAAAATACTATTTGACAATGTCCTTCTTTTTGTGATGAGTTTATCGGCGGTTTTCATGGATTATTTACCCTGAGTGGCGTTACGTTTCGAAAAATCGGATGGTCGGCGCATTGGTTGGGATGTGTTTTTACGTATCAGGGACGGTTTTTGAGGAGTTGATGACGGATAGTTTAAAAGCTTACTTTGGTGTGGATACCGACGAAGAATTACGTAATCAGCTTTTAAAGGATAATGAGTATCCACTCGTTCCGCTGCCGAGATGTGGACCTCTTTTTACGACTAAAGGTGTATTGTTTCAGTATCAATCTTACGAGATTACTAGTTATGCGAATGGGATGCCTAATTTCATTCTTCCTTATGAGCAACTTAAACCTTATATGACAGAGACAGCTAGACGCTTGGTGTTTGGCCCTTCTGCATCAAAAACTTTAATTAATAGACTTCATATAGGAATATCGAAACATAAAAAGGTTGTACAAATATAATTTGCACAACCTTTTTGTGGACGCTGACAGATTCGAACCGCCGACCCTCTGCTTGTAAGGCAGACGCTCTAAACCAGCTGAGCTAAGCGTCCTTTATGAAGATTTCTTCTTTTTCGTTTTGTGGACGCTGACGGATTCGAACCGCCGACCCTCTGCTTGTAAGGCAGACGCTCTAAACCAGCTGAGCTAAGCGTCCTTTGTTCTGAAAAAGCGGTGCAAAGATACGGTGTTTCCTAATACTCTCCAAACTTTTCAGAAGAAAATTTCAATTTTTCTTTTCAATACGATTTGTTGTAGGCTCTTTGACCAGGATATAACTTCGTTTCTTGGGGATGTAAACTATCATTGAAATCTATTTAAGCTAAAATGTCTTCAGTCATAGTTCGTCTCTTTGTGACAAAAAGAAGCGATCTATAAATACATAAAAAGGAAATACCAACTTAAGCATCTTTGGCTTTGAAGCTTGTTAAGCTATGCTCCTATTCATTGTTGACCTCTTGAAAAAAATATTCCATAAAAGGAAATGATGGGTACGGAGCTTCTGCGAATATAATCTTATGAGATACAGGATGTTCAAATCTAATGCTTCTAGCATGTAGACATATACTTCCATCTGCATTGCTACGGGGTGCGCCATATTTTTAGATCCCTTTGATTGGGCATCCTATTGCAGCTAATTGGCAGCGAATTTGGTGATGTCTTCCTGTATGTAGTTGCACATTGATTAGCCAATAGCGATCACTTTTCGCTACTACTTCATAGTCAAGAATCGCTTTCTTGGCATTTTCTCTTGGGGGCCTTGTAGGCATAAGCTTTATTCTGCTTTTCATTGCGTGTTAGCCAATGTTCTAACGTCCCGGATGCTATTTCAGGTTCGTGGATTACTATTGCTTGATAGTTTTTTTCTCTATTTCCCCTTGCGAAACATGTCATTTAAGCGTGCCAAAGCCTTACTCGTGCGAGCAAAAACAGAAATTCCACTAACCGGTCTGTCTAAACGATGAGGGTATACCGAGAAATACAGCTCCGGGTTTGTTGTATTTCTCTTTTAAATAAGCCTTGATCTTATCTGCAACAGTTCTATCGCCGGTTTTATCGCCCTGAATGATCTCTCCCGCTTGCTTGTTGACAATGATAATATGATTGTCTTCGTATAGGATTTCCATAAAAAAGCCCTCTCCATTCTTTGTATAAAGAAGGAGAGAGCAAAATTTATTTTCGAGTTTACATATTCATACCGCCATCCACTTGGATTACCTGTCCACTCACGTAAGACGATAAATCACTTGCCAAGTAAATAGCTGTATTAGCAATATCATCAGGTTGTCCTCCGCGGCGCAGCGGAATGCGCACAATCCAATCTTTGCGAACGTCTTCCGGAAGTTGTTCTGTCATAGCTGTCTCAATAAAGCCAGGCGCGATAGCATTGGCGCGCACACCGCGACTACCTAATTCTTGTGCGATGCTTTTAGCTAAAGCAATCATACCGGCTTTTGAGGCTGCGTAGTTACATTGTCCGGCATTGCCATGCACACCGACAACAGAGGCCATATTAATGATAGAGCCTTTTACGTTGGCGCATCATAAATGGTGCTACGGCATGTGAGAAATTGAATGCGGATTTCAAGTTTACTGTCAGCACGGCATCCCATTGCGCTTCCGTCATACGTATTAAGAGTCCATCTTTGGTAATGCCTGCATTATTAACCAATATATCTATGCTGCCGAAGTCTTTATGTATTTGTTCTACCTGCGCTTGTGTCTCCTCAAAGTTCGCAGCATTGCCGGCATAAGCCATACATTTAACTCCTTTTGCTTCTACTTCTTTGCGTGTAGCCTCGCCATGCTCATCAATCACAAGGTCTGTGAAAGCGATGTTTGCTCCTTCTTCTGCGAAGCGAATTGCGATAGCTTTTTCCGATGCCACGTGCAGCGCCCGTGACCAGAGCTGTTTTTTTCCAGTTAAAAGTCCCATTTTTCAATAGGTTATTTTATCATTATTATTGATTACTTCCTGTTTATTCTCCTCGTATCCCAGCGTTCGTCTGATGATATTTCTAACGATGGGTAACGAGTCTTCTTCGCTTAAGCCGATAGCTAAACGATCGTAGATATAAGGTACTTCAAGTCCGCGACAAGTATAATGTATAATGTCCGTCATGAGTTCAATATTCTCCACTTTAAATTTTCCTTGAGCTATACCTTCTTCTATAATACGGCGAATGATAAGACATTCCTCTGCGTCCAACGTCTTCCGCATTTTCTCAACCATCCAAATATTACGAAAGAACTCAGCTCTAAGCGTTCCGTTTCTAGTTACAGCCTCCTTTATCGTATGTAGATGCGTATAAATAAGCTGTAACAGCTTCTGTTCCGGCTCTGCGTCCATCGTAGCTACACGATCCAAATCATCGGAAAGCAACTCCAATTCACTTTCAATAACAGCATAGTAGATTTCCTCTTTGTTTCGGAAATACGTGTACAGCGTTCGGCGGCCGCATTTAGAAGCCACAGCGATGTCATTCATCGTTGTGTTTTCCATGCCTTTGCGTGCAAACAACTCACGCGCCATTTCTACTAACTTTTGTCTGGTTTTCGTAATTGACATATGCTCTTATCGAGATTTGAAGTGAAGTGCCAAAAGCTCTTTTTCAAGAACTATAGCACTATAGCTTTGAATTTTCGCACAAAAGTAAGCTCTTTTTACGATTGAGGCAAGTTTTTTTCTTGCACAAACATATTGGTGTATGTGCCAAGTTCATTGCCTTTTCGTTGGCTTTGTCTTAAATCGGCCAAAAATATCGATGATTTACGCCTCTTTACCAATCTGCGCCTCGATAGGGCCGCATCAAATTGCCGGCAGACACTACGCCAAACGCCGGATGATCATATTCAGCGTGCTCAAAGTTTAGACCTAACGTCAGCGTCTCGTTGACCTTATATTCCGCCCCTATTCCTAAACGTTCTGAGGGTGTGTTGAAATAACTATAAGGCCCATAAAATAATCTCGAAGGCGTATACCCGGAGAAGAAGTTCTTTTCCCCATAAGCATACAAGCACAATTTTTCATTCACCTGATAGCTTAGCAAAGCAGAAACTCCCGCATTGGTCATATTGTTGCCGTCCCAGTTGAGATGATCCGCATATAAACCGGCGGCCAGTGACCAATGTTTATTCAGCGGCAAGGCATAAGTCAAGGCCACATGCTGTCCAAATCCTACGCCGCGTGGGGCATACTTCCCGAATCCCGCAGTAAGCGACAGACCAAATTGCGCATTCAGTCCCTTACGTAAGCCCCAAGGCATATTATTGCGGTAATTCGCGTTTATCAGATGCCTTGTGGCTCCCTCGATGGATGGGGAGTGCAGCGTCGGCTATTTTATCTTTGTCTACCAATGACGCAGATATGGTGTCTTCCGTAAGATCTTGCGTTGTCTTGACGGCCGTTGATGTTTGTGAAGTGGTCGCAGTTTTTCTCGGTGTTTGCGTATTTATCTTATTTTGCGCCATTGCCGATGTACAAATGACGCAGAAGAGGTATAGCATGACTTGTTTCATATCAAAGCAATCTATTTTTCTAAAGCGAAAATACGATATTTGTTTTGAATATGGCCTAATCGGTCACGTTTTTTAACGTGATTTGCTGAAATAAATGCATTTAGTAGGCTATCAGCTTCCGCTTTCTGCTTACTTTCGCCAATCTAAACGATTCGTCTAAATGGAAATTACAGCAATACGTGCACATTTGGAAGGTCTGAAGGACCCTCATTTAGCTCAATTTTCTTTCGGTTTGCTGCCGGGACTTACGCGTCCTATTCTGGGAGTTCGCACACCGCAGTTGCGAACTTTTGCTAAGACGTTGGCAAAAACTGATTGGAGAGATACTTTGGTAGAGCTTACAGCCGATACGTATGAAGAATTACTGCTGGAGGGCTTGATTATTGCTTATGCGGCTACGACGCGTGAAGAGCGATTTGCACTTGTCAGCGGTTTTATTCCTAAAATTGACAATTGGGCGGTGTGCGATACTTTTTGCAACTCCCTTTAAATCTTTCCGCCGATACGGAGCTGCGGGCTGGGAGTTTGTATTGCCTTATATCCGCTCCTCTGTCGTTTATGAGCAGCGTTTTGGAATTGTTATGGGGCTTTCTCATTATGTTACGGCCGACTATATTGATGCTTTCTTGGCTGAGATTTCTGCGTTGCGTCCTTTGGGGGCATTACGGCGCAATGGCCGCCGGCTGGGCCTTGTGTGAATGTTTTGTGAAGTTTCCGGACCAAACTTATCCGCTTTTTAATTGATGGAAAACTTCCTCTGGCTTCGCTAAAGAAAGCTCGCCAAAAGATTCTTGAGTCTTTGCGCCCTTCTGCAGCTTGGAAAGCGCGGATTCGAAGTATTGCAATCACATAAAAATTGTGCGATAGTCTTTATTTACAGATTATTAGTTCAATAATTAAAAATAATAAAGCGCGCTAAAATATTGCATAATAAGACGATAATGCGTCGTTTCCGCAAATTATTGCCGTGCAAACGACGCATTTTTCTTTGCCCATCGCTTGATTGCTACATTTTGCATCACGAAGGTATAGTTTTTTTCCTCGTGAGAGAACGATTGTCCTCTCACGAGGGGAAGAACGTACCATCACGATAGTACAAATCAATGATGAGGCAAAGGATTTCAGAAAAAGAGATGAAAGGTGGCAGATAAACAGAGGAGGACGCGCAAAAAAATCACTTACTCTGCACCGCAAAGCGTTAACGCGCGCAAAAAAGCGGCTGTATGAGATCAATTTAAGATGGCTGCGTGCAATATTTTGAATTAAACTTTTGAGAATCCTCCTTTCGGCAGTATTTTTGCATAAAAAGACAGAATATGCATAAGACTCTCCTTTTACTTTTCCTGCCGGCCTTGATAGCTTGTGCGGGAAAGACGAGTTCAAATCCTAAAGAAAGCAATAATCAGCAGGCTTCGGAGCAGACACAGGTGGTCGTAGCCGTTCCGATGACGCTCGATGTGCTTCCATTGCTGGTGGCCGATGCTCATGGTTACTTCAAACAACACAATATTTCGATTGCTTTTCGCGTATATCCCTCTCAAGCTGATTGCGATACGGCTTTTCTTGGCCAGGCGCAAGGGATATGCACGGATAGGTTAGGGCAGGCCCACTTGGGGAGCATTGCGCAGAGCGAGGCTCCGCTCTTAGTAATGCATAGACAGTGGGGACTTGTGGCCTCTGCAGGTTTGCGCATCCGCCATTTGAAAGAGATGAAAGATCGAACAGTGGCCGCTGCAAAATATTCTTATTCGGATGAGACGTGCACGGAAGCTTTGAGGGAAAACGGCTTGCCTGACAATTTCGTTTTGCGTCCACGCATCAATAGTTTTACGATTTGCAGTGCTATGGTGCAGGGTGGGCAAGTGGATGGTGCGGTTTTGCCGGAGCCTTACCTGACTGAGGCTGTGGAGAATGGATGCAAATTATTGTATTCCGGAACTTTGGCCCAGAGCTTTTTGCTCATTAAGCGCAAAAGCATATCCCGGATTGATACTCGGCGCTTATCTGCCGTTTATAATCAAGCTTCCGATAGTATCAATCAAAGAGGCATCAGTTTTTGTCAAGATATCTTGATACGGCAATACCACTTAAATCCTGCCGTTATCAACAAATTGAAATTGCCACACTATGCAAGGCAATAAAAATAAAGAGGAGTAAGCATAGCAAGGGAAACTCACTCACTGCGCTTGCGTCATTTAAGTAGCTGAATGTATGGATAAGAGTACGTTTGATATATTGTATAAAGACACGATTGAGAGTTTGCGCGCCCATCGTTTGCTGGACGCTCTCAACGCCTTGTCGGGCTTGATACCGGAAAGCGAAGAACTCGCTGTGACGAGAGAGGATTATATCCGCTTACTGGACTATTTTAAGCAAGGATTGCCGGATCCTGATCGCGAAACGCTGTTTTTACAATTCATAAACAAGGCTTTTTGCTCTCAGATAAGGCTAAGTATGATTTTCTTAAAGCGCAGCTTGGCACTTGCTTTAACCGCTTGTATACCTTGCGGGAAACGGATGAGTTTTTATCAGATAGCAGCTTCTGCGCCTTATGATCGAGGTACATACGAACAAGTTTCGGCTCGATTAAAAAGACGAGACGCTTGCGGAGGCACAAAAAGCAAATTATCTTAAGTGCGCTTACTTTGTCTGTCGTTTATTTGTTTGATGCCTACAAGATCCAACTCTTGCTGGAAAATGTCACGAGTTCCGTGCTTAAAATACGCGCCCGCGCATTATCCGGCCTTGTATTGGGCTGCATTTTACACTATGACAGACTTAGCAGACACGCCGATCTTACGGCGCGCCTGCAGCTGCTTGCAGATGTCCCTGACTTTTTGCAGCGATTTGCTGACGATGCAATTGCAATTGATGCGTACAGCGTGGACCAAAAAGGATGAAAGCAAGTTGCGCGACGAGATTATGCCCGACATATATCGAGCTGCAAGCAAGATGACTCAGGGAAAGAATTTGGATTTTACGAATCCCGATGAGTTAGCCAATTTGGACTTAAATCCGGCTTGGGCTTCAGATGAAGAAGTAGACAACATAGGAAAAAAAATGCAGGCCTTGGCGGATATGCGTGAGCAGGGCGTTGATACATTCTATACTACCTTTGCGCAAATCAGTAAGACGCACGTTTTTCAGTGACATAAAGAATTGGTTTACGCCCTTTTTCGCTCCAACATTCCGTTTTCGGCGACCGAGGTGCGTCTTTATCGGGCCTGAGTGGGCTTTTTGAGATGCATGCGGCAGGCGATACGGAAAAATTCGGAATGTTTCTGATGATAGATCAATTGTCTTCAGGCCAATTGGACGGTATAAAGCAGAATATCAGGCAAATCAACGAGCAGCAAGCAGCCTTGCAGGACAAAAAATACATCAAACTGATGCTGTACAAACAATAGCAGAAGAGATTCGTTTTTGTATGCAAGATCTCTATCGCTTCTTTTTCTTTGTACCGTTATCGCGATAAAGATGCTAATCCGTTTGCTTCGTTCTTGTCGATGGTCAATTTGCCGCTCTTTAAGCCCATCTTGCAAACCAAAGAAGCTTTAGTGCTTTTGGGTAATTATGCCTTTCGTGAGCAGGAATGGACTTTAGCCGTCTCTTTATTCCAAAAAGTTGGACGCTACAATGCAGGGACCTGAGATTTTAGAGAAGTCAGGCTATTGCTGTCAACAATTGAAAGAGTGGGATAGAGCGATTATATATTATGAAAGGGCTAACTTGATGCGTCCTGATTCAGCTTGGACGCTCCGTCAATTGTCTGTCGTTTGCGTGCAAGCTGCTCAATATGATAAAAGCCTTGAAAGTCTTCAAGCAATTAGAAATGCTGGAGCCGGAAAATGCCAACATCTTATTGCGTTATGGCGAATGCTTGATTCTTGCCGGAGAGTCGGAGGCTGCATTTGAGAAGCTGTTTAAGAGCGATTACCTTCATTCTGATGCGCGTTCGACTAAGGCTTTTGGCTTGGTGCTCAATGTTGGCCGAGAAATATGAACAGGCGGAGAAGTATTATAAGAAGTTGATTGATAAAGAAGAGGCGCAGGCTGTCGATTATCAGAATGCTGCGCACAATGCTTGGTTGCTGGGCCTTTTGAATGAAGCGCTGGCACGCTATCGAGCTTGTTTGCGGTTGCGAAAAATGGACTTTGCGCCTGCTGATTTTTTTGTAGAAGACGTAGAATTTTTAAATAAGCGAGGAAAAACCAATGATGACATCCAACAAATGCGCGATGCGCTCAATGCCTAAACTGATTCGAACCTTTTTCTTTTTGACTTTGTTTGCTGCTCTCCCGGGATTGCTTAAAGCGCAACAAACAGAATTGAGGAATGCCTTTATGCTTTCTATTCGAGGAGAACATTCCGTTTTTTTCCGGATCAAACCTTAAAGTTTAAGAATATAGAAGGTAAGCGAAAACAGGTTTGGGAGGCTTGGCGAGCAGCCAATCATCTTATACAAGAAGATAAACTGCCGACAATAGATACGTTGAATGCACAACACGTAAATGCATGGGTTTTGCCGGATTCCTTGGAACCCGCTGCGCGCTTGAATTATTATTTCGGTCGAAAAGGTGATGCGGAGCAGTATCCGTTGTTCTTATATTTGCACGGTTCCGGACCTCGTGACCAAGAATTTCAGACGGGGCTACTATTGGCTAAACGTTTTGCGGATGCACCCAGTGTTTATTTTATTCCGCAGATACCTCAGGAAGGTAAATGGTATAGATGGTGGCAGCGTAGTAAGCAGTGGGCTTTTGAAAAGCTGCTACGACAATGGCTACTTTCAGCTTCTGCTGACCCTAACCGTCTTTATGTCTTCGGTATTTCTGAAGGCGGATATGGTAGTCAGCGTTTGGCCTCGTTTTATGCTGATTATTGGGCCGCAGCAGGGCCGATGGCAGGTGGCGAACCTTTGAAAAATGCACCCATAGAAAACTTGCGAAATACGCCTTTCTCTCTCTTGACGGGTGCATTGGACAAGAGCTTTTATCGCAATAAACTTACAGCTTATACGAAAGCAGCTTTGGAGCAGACGAAGTTTGAATATCGTGTAGAATTGTTACCGGGTTATGGTCATCATATTGATTATAGTTTGACAACGCCTTGGTTAGCACAATATAAAAAGAAATCCGACCCCGCTACACATCAGTTGGGAAGATTTTGAAATGGATGGACGCTACCGTCGGGGTTTCTCTAATCTTGTCGTCTTGGAAAGGCCGGACACACAAGGGCGCACGTATTACGATGAAGTCATAAGCAATAATATGATAGATTTGTCTGTACATAATGTGACATATACTACAATTGAGAAAGATACGATTTGGGGGATTGATCTAAAGTTTCAAAAGCATTTTACTCCTGCGACAAGCGGTAAAATCAGGATATATTTAAGCGAAAACCAAATAGACTTGAAGCGTCCTGTACATATCCTCGTAAATGGCCAAGAGAAATTTAATGGACGATTGCGGCCCTCTCTTAAAGCTATGGCTGAAAGTTTGTCTGTTTTTTATGATCCGGAGCGAATTTTTCCCACCTATGTGGATATAACAATTTAATGCGTAATACGAAATATATAAAGCCGTTATGATTATCGATTTTAAGGAAATAGAAGAGCATATCCTGCCTTCTTTCAAAGGTGGTGAAAAGGAAATGCACGCACGTATTTTCTCTGATGATAAGGCGAAGATCATGTGCAATCGCTTGCAGCCGGGTGCGTCTATAGGCTATCATAAGCATGAGCAAAACTGTGAGATTATTTATTTGCTCAAAGGTGAGGCTACGGTTTGCTATGATGGTCAGGAGACAAAGCTCTTACCCGGACAAGTACATTATTGTCCGATGGGACATAGTCATAGCCTTATGAACAAAACAAAAGAGGAACTACAGTTTTTTGCCGTAGTTCCTGAACATCATTGAGCTGTCTGCGTTTGAAACAGCTTTATTCCGGTTGTCCTTCTTGATCGTAATGCTGATATAGGAAGTCGTTGTAAGGATATTTCTGCACGTGTAGTTCTCTTACTTTTCTGATAGAGCAATTCTCGGAGTTGCTCTATATTTGTTTTTTTCTCGTGCAGAGATGAAAAATACAATTTTTCTTGCATTTTCGCCATATAGGTTTGCTGCAGTTCAACGAGGGATATATTCTCTTTTTGCTTGGGTGTAAGGTCATCTGCTTCTTTTTCTATCCAACGATAAGCATCGATCTTATTGAATACAAGAATCGTGGGGCGGCCGGAAGTACCCAACTCTGCCAAAGTTTTTCTCTACAACTTGGATTTGTTCTTCAAAGTCAGGGTGAGAGATATCTACAACGTGTAGGAGTAAATCTGCTTCTCTCACCTCGTCTAAAGTACTCTTAAATGAATCGACAAGATCGGTAGGAATCTTTCTGATAAAACCCACTGTATCCGTTAGCAAGAATGGTAGATTATCTATGACAACCTTGCGCACGGTGGTGTCCAATGTAGCGAAGAGTTTGTTTTTCAGCAAAGACTTCAGATTTCGACATCAGATTAAGCAACGTAGATTTTCCCACGTTAGTATAACCCACTAAAGCTACACGAATCATTTTACCGCGGTTGCCACGTTGCGTCTTCTTCTGTCGATCAATATCAGCCAATCGTTGCTTGAGTAGAGCCATTCGGTTTAAGATGATGCGGCGGTCCATTTCCAACTGTGTCTCACCGGGGCCGCGCAAACCTACAGAACCTTTTCCTCCTCCGGAGCCGGAACCACCACCTTGTCGCTCCAAGTGTGTCCACATACGTTGCAGACGTGGCAACATATATTTATATTGTGCCAGTTCTACTTGCGTCTTGGCATTAGCCGTTTGTGCGCGCATGGCGAAGATGTCAAGAATCAGATTTGTGCGATCTACAACGCGTACGTTAACTTCCTTTTCTATATTGCGGAGCTGCTTGGCTGAAAGCTCATCGTCGAAAATCACTAAGTCTATTGCTCTTTCAGCCTCCTCTTCGGCGATGATATAATCGCGTATCTCCTCAATCTTTCCTTTACCAACATAAGTGACCGAGCTTGGTCCGTCTAATCTTTGTGTGAAGCGTTTGGCAGTTGTTGCGCCTGCCGTTTCGGCCAAAAAAACTCTAATTCGTCCAGATATTCCTTTGTCTTACGCTCGTCTTGTGTCTTTGTAATTAGTGCGACAAGCACGGCGCGCTCATTTTCTTTCCTTATTGTATTCCGTTCTTCCATAATCGTGTACAAAGTTACGGTTTGACTTTTTATAGGGCAAATAAAAAAACTTCATGAAAAATCTTATACGTATGAGACCATTGCACAAATCCAGCTCACCAATACCGAACAAGTTTCCTTGTATTTTTTTGAGTATTAGATGTGTTTTTTTCAGCTTGGAGATTAGTCCCCTTAACCCGTTCCTTAAGGTCAATTGCCCTCCAGGAGGGGGCGTTTTTGCGCCTATTTGGCACCTTGAAGCACAAGAATCCCTGGCATACGCTTGAGATTGTAGGCCATAGCTACAAGGATATTCCGGGTATGTATCTTGGCTAACCCTCGATAGCGACATCGTCCGCCACAGAACCATCGTCGAATACTACCGAAAGTACGTTCTATCAAGCAGCGCGTCTTACTGGTCATCCGATTGAATCGTTTCTGACTTTCACGCAGGACTTGACCCCGATGAGCCTTGAGCATAATCCCATCTATCAAACCCTGATGGGCCAAATACTCAGAATTCTTCCTGCTACAAGGCTATAAAGAAACCAATTTTTTTCTTGCGTATTTCAGATTTTCTTTGTGTCTTTATACCTATGAAAGAGCAAGTTGCGGACATATCAAAAAAGTATTAAAAGGCATGACGGAAGAGATGCGATTATTGCGTGAAACTGTCAATCAGCAGTATGCCGAGATTATCAAATTGACCCGTAACATAACGTGAATTCGTCGAACTCACGTTATTATACCAGACTATAAAATGCAAAATGCAAAAAGAGTAAGTGTTCAAACACTTAGAAAAAAATCGCATTGTACACAAAGTCTTGACTTCAACCTTTAACAAATGCGTGATACTCTCGCAGTTGTACAATTCTCCCTCCACGTGCGTACGAGTGTCCCTCCGTGAGGGGACAAACGTACGCTCACGAAAAGTACATTATGCCAAATGCGTCTTTAGAAAAGTATTTATAATCACGAGGAATCGTTTACAAGACTAAAAAAACGCATTAAAGGCTTTGGCTATTTTTTGTTTAAGCGTAACTTTGCAAGCGAAATGGGCGTCTTCGCAGAATATATCAGTACTTTTCAACTTTTTCTCAAAGGTTTAATCATTGGCATCATAGCTTCTGCTCCAATGGGGCCGGTAGGTATACTCTGCATCCAACGAACCTTACAAAAAGGGCGGTCTTATGGTATTGTGACAGGTGCCGGTGCTGCATTAAGCGACCTCTTTTATGCGCTTATCACTGGTGCCGGAATGAGTATTGTGATCGATTTTATCGATAATGAACGCAACGTCTTTTGGCTTAAACTGGTGGGAAGCGTTATGCTCTTCATCTTTGGCATTTGGACATTCTTATCTGATCCACGCAAGAGCTTTCGCCCCGTCTCACACAATAAAGGGACGTTGCTTCACAATTTCATCACCTCTTTCTTTGTCACTGTCTCCAATCCGCTCATCATTTTCCTCTTCTTAGCCTCTTTTAATATGCTGACATTCGTAGTGCCCAATAATGTTTTCGGGTCGATTGTCGGCTATGTATCCATTTTAGTTGGTGCTATGATATGGTGGTGGGGCCTGACTTACGTTATTGTTAAGATGAGAAATAACTTTGGTCTGCATGGCATCAAAAGGCTTAATCATACGATAGGAACCATCGTTGTGATCATCTCTATTGCTTACGCCATTATGACACTGCTTCACTTGTCGCTCTATTGAAGTGAATCGGTATAACGTATCTCTATCTTTAAACTTTTCTTATGATTATTGCAGAACAACTTCGCAATTCTAATCGGGCTGAATACCTGCTCTATATGTGGCAGGTAGAAGACCTCATCCGAGCTTATGATTGCGATATAGAACGCATTGAAAAAGAATATCTCTCTCGTTTTCAGTTAGATGATGAGAAAACAAAAGCTATACGACAGTGGTATGCCGACCTCTGTGAAATGATGCAAGGTGAAGGCTTAACGCAGCAAGGGCATTTGCAAATTAACAACAATGTACTTCAAGAACTGACAGAACTTCATGAGCAATTATTGCACTCAGATCACTTCCCATACTATAAAGAAATGTATCATAACGTACTCCCACACATTGTACGTTTGCGCGCGAAAGGAAGTGAAAAATCAGCACCCGAACTACAGACGTGCTTTGAGGCCCTCTATGGTGCATTACTCTTAAAGCTACAGCGCAAACCGGTATCAGCTGAAACCACGCAGGCCCTAAAAGATATAACCACCTTACTTGGGCAATTGTCTGACTATTATTTTCAAGATAAGAAAGAACCTATTTCATTTTAAACTTATGGCACAGCATATTCTCATCACGGGTTGTAAAGGTCAATTGGGTAATGAAATCCAACTATTGGCTTCATTCTATCCTGAATGGACATTCTACTATACGGACAAAGAAGAATTAGATATTACGGATCTTAATGCCATCAACACATTTATCGCAACTTATCATATAGATACGATAATTAATTGCGCGGCTTATACAGCAGTAGATAAGGCAGAAAGCGAAGAAAAATTGTGCGACTTGTTGAATCATGTTGCTGCACGAAATTTAGCTGAAGCTATTGCAGCCGTAGGCGGTCATTTTATCCACATCTCTACGGATTATGTCTTTGATGGTGAGCATTATTTGCCTTATAAAGAAGAGGATTCCACGCGGCCGCAAACGATTTATGGAGAGACAAAGCTCAAAGGAGAAACAGCCGTATTCAAGGCTTGTCCGGAGGCTGTCGTCATCCGCACTTCTTGGCTCTATTCAGCCTTTGGCAATAATTTCGTAAAAACTATGCTGCGTCTGGGCAAAGAAAAGCAGCAGTTGGGCGTCATTTTCGATCAAATAGGTACGCCAACCTACGCACACGATTTGGCCAAAGCTATTCTAAACATTATACAGCAAGGACCACAAGCCGGACTTTATCACTTTTCTAACGAGGGCGCTTGCTCTTGGTTCGACTTCACACGCGCCATTCACCGTTTAGCGGGAATCACAACTTGTGATGTGCGTCCGCTACATACGACAGAATATCCCACAGCAGCCAAACGACCGCACTATTCGGTGCTCGACAAGACAAAGATCAAGACAACCTACAAACTCACCATACCTTGGTGGGAAGATAGTTTGCAGGACTGCATCGCTCGCCTCTTGAACGAAGAAGCATAAAGCATTAAAAACCTCTGTTGTTCTTTTTATTTCCTTTACAGTTTACCAACGTAACATCATGTCCAATTTGAATCCAGAAATAACACGCCGACGCACGTTTGCCATCATTTCTCACCCGGACGCGGGTAAGACAACACTCACAGAAAAAAACTCTTGCTTTTTCGGCGGACAAATCCAAGTGGCCGGCGCTGTCAAAAGCAATAAAATCAAGAAAACAGCGACCAGCGACTGGATGGAAATAGAAAAACAGCGCGGTATTTCAGTAACGACCTCTGTGATGGAGTTTGATTACGATGGTTATAAAGTAAATATCCTCGACACACCGGGACACCAGGATTTTTGCGGAAGACACTTTCCGCACGCTGACAGCCGTTGATTCAGCTATTATCGTAGTAGATTCTGCAAAAGGAGTGGAGGCACAGACGCGTAAACTGATGACCGTTTGCCGAATGAGAAATACGCCCGTTATTATCTTTGTTAACAAGATGGACCGTGAAGGGCGCGATCCTTTTGATCTTTTTAGACGAGTTAGAAGGAGAATTGCAGATTAAAGTTCGTCCGCTTTCTTGGCCTATCAATCAGGGACAACGCTTCAAAGGCGTTTATAATCTATATGAACAACGCTTGAACCTGTATGCTGCCGACAAGCAACATATTACGGAAAATGTAGAGGTTGACATTGCCAGCAAAGAATTGGAAACCCATATTGGTGAAGAGGATGCTAAAAAAATTACGTGATGATCTTGAGTTAGTTAGTGGAGTTTATGATGATTTTGATGTAAACACCTACTTATCAGCAGATGTAGCTCCTGTTTTTCTTTGGCTCAGCGTTAAATAACTTCGGAGTTAAGGAATTGTTAGATTGCTTTCGTGCGAATTGCGCCTTATCCACGCGCTGTCGTAGCTGAAGAACGCACAGTTAATCCGGAGGAATCGAAGTTTACAGGCTTTATCTTTAAAATCACCGCCAACATTGACCCAAATCATCGTTCTTGTATTGCCTTTTGCAAGATTTGTAGCGGGCGCTTTTTGCGCAACACTCTTATTTACACGTGCGCCAAAACAAGACGCTGCGTTTCTCCTCTCCCACTCAATTTATGGCGCAACGCAAGAGTACGATTGATGAAGCATGGCCTGGCGATATTGTCGGTCTACCTGACAACGGCATATTTAAAAATAGGCGACACGCTGACTGAAGGAGAATATATCCATTTCAAAGGCTTGCCAAGTTTTTTTCTCCCGAAATGTTTAAGTACATCGAGAATGCAGATCCGATGAAAACGAAGCAATTAAACAAAGGCATCGAGCAACTTATGGACGAAGGCGTAGCGCAGATGTTTACTAATCAATTCAACGGACGAAAGATCATTGGTACAGTCGGACAACTTCAATTCGAAGTCATTCAATATCGTTTAGAGAACGAATACGGCGCAAAAATGCCGTTGGGAACCTATACATCTATATAAAGCCTGCTGGATAGAAAGTGATGACCCCAATGAAATAGAAAAATTCAAGCAACGCAAGTATCAATATATGGCAAAAAGACCTTGAAGGGCGTGACGTTTTTCCTGGCAGATTCCGGATATATGCTCCAAATGGCCCAACAAGACTTTTGAACACATTCGATTCCATTTTACAAGCGAATTCTAACTAAAAATAGCTACAAGTTCGTTAATATGAATATCTGAAAGAAATAATCTTATATCAGGAAGATATACAGTCAATAAATTTGGACTTACACAAAATATGCTTTACTTTTGCGGTAAGTAAATATATAAAACAACACATAAAGTTATGGACAACCAAAAAAGAGTCTTTACCTTTGGTAATGGACACGCTGAGGGACGAGCAGATATGCGTAACCTATTGGGCGGTAAAGGTGCTAATCTAGCAGAAATGAATTTGATAGGAATTCCTGTTCCCCAGGATTCACTATAACCACAGAAGTTTGTAATGAATACTACGAAATTGGTAGAGAGAAAGTAATTGCATTACTTTCAGATGAGATAAACAAGAGTCTTCGCCTGGTTGAGGAAAATACAGGAATGAAATTTGGAGATCCAGAAAAGCCTCTCTTGCTTTCTGTTCGTTCAGGCGCTCGTGCTTCTATGCCGGGTATGATGGACACCATTCTTAACTTAGGACTCAATGACCAAGTTGTAGAAGGCTTGGCACGCAAGACAAACAACCCTCGTTTTGCTTATGATGCTTATCGTCGCTTTGTACAAATGTATGGTGACGTCGTTCTCGAGCTAAAAACCAACAAGCAAAGAAGAAATCGATCCTTTTGAAGCGATTATTGAACGAGTTAAGAAAGAGAAAGGCGTCAAACTTGATAATGAATTAGAGACAGAAGATCTTAAGCATTTGGTTACGCTCTTTAAAGCAGCAATTATCGAACACACGGGCAAGTGTTTCCCTGATGATCCGATGGAACAACTCTGGGGAGCCATCTGCGCTGTCTTTGGCAGTTGGATGAATGAGCGCGCTATTCTCTATCGTAAGATGGAAGGAATCCCTCAAGAATGGGGAACAGCCGTTACGGTTATGGCAATGGTCTTCGGTAATATGGGTACAAACTCAGCAACAGGCGTTTGCTTTAGCCGAGATGCAGCTACAGGCGAAGATATATTTAACGGAGAATGGCTTGTTAACGCGCAGGGTGAAGATGTCGTGGCCGGTATTCGCACTCCTCAACAAATTACACTTGAAGGTTCTCGTCGCTGGGCGGAACTGCAGGGAATTTCCGAAGAAGAACGTAAAGAGAAATTTCCGTCTATGGAGGAGGCTATGCCTGAAATCTATAAGGAATTAGATACACTCCAGACAAAATTAGAGAACCACTATCGCGATATGCAAGATATGGAGTTTACGGTACAAGAAGGTAAACTTTGGTTCTTACAAACTCGCAACGGTAAGCGCACAGGTGCTGCTATGGTTAAAAATTGCGATGGACCCTATTGCGGCAAGGAATGATTGACGAAAAGACTGCAATCAAACGCTGTGAACCTTTGAAACTGGATGAGTTACTCCACCCGTTTTCAACAAAAAAGGCATTGCAAGAGGCTAAAGAGTTAACAAGAGGTCTTCCTGCATCTCCTGGCGCGGCTTGCGGTCAAATCGTGTTCTTCGCCGACGAAGCCGTAAAATGGCATAAAGATGGACACAAAGTTGTTCTTGTTCGTATAGAAACAAGCCCAGAGGATTTGGCTGGTATGGCAGAAGCTGAAGGCATTCTGACAGCCCGAGGCGGTATGACAAGTCATGCGGCTGTTGTTGCACGCGGTATGGGCAAATGCTGTGTTTCTGGTGCTGGTGCTATCAATGTAGATTATAAGAAGCGTATCGTTGAAATTGATGGTTTGATTCTTAAAGAGGGCGACTATATTTCATTAAATGGTACGAATGGTAGCGTATACAAGGGCAAAATTGCGACCCAAGCAGCAGAATTAAGTAGAGACTTTACAGCTTTAATGGATCTTTGCGCTAAATATACTCGACTTAAAGTTCGCACAAATGCAGATACTCCGCAAGATGCAGAAGTAGCTCGCCGCTTTGGAGCTGTTGGTATCGGATTATGTCGCACAGAACACATGTTCTTCGACAATGAAAAGATCGTGGCTATGCGTGAAATGATTTTAGCCGACGATATAGATGGACGACGCAAAGCATTAAATAAACTTCTCCCCTATCAAAAGGAAGATTTCAAGGCTATCTTTTAAGACGATGAACGGTTGCCCTGTAAACGTCCGCTTACTTGATCCCCCATTGCATGAGTTCGTACCTCACGACAAGAAAGGACAAGCTGTTATGGCTGAAGAAATGGGTGTAACGCCGGAATACATCAAACAGCGTGTTGATAGCCTTTATGAGCACAACCCGATGTTAGGCCTGCGTGGTTGTCGCTTGGGCAACACTTATCCGGAAATCACGCAAATGCAGACGCGCGCTATTTTAACGGCAGCTTGCGAATTGAAGAAAGAAGGATATGATCCGCATCCGGAAATCATGGTTCCTTTGATCGGTATTCTTTATGAATTTGAGGCGCAAGAAAAAAAGTCATTCGCCAAGAAGCTGCCGCCATTTTCGCAGAACAAGGTGTCGAAGTTGTGTTTAAGATTGGTACAATGATCGAAATTCCACGCGCAGCACTCACATCTAACAGAATAGCAACAAGAGCTGAGTACTTCTCTTTCGGAACCAATGACCTTACGCAAATGACCTTTGGTTATAGTCGTGATGACATTGCTACATTCCTTCCGATTTACTTGGAGAAGAAAAATTTTGAAAGTCGATCCTTTCCAAGTTCTCGATCGCGCCGGAGTCGGCCAATTGATTCAGATGTCTGTAGAAAAAGGTCGTAGTGTAAGACCGTCACTCAAATGTGGTATCTGCGGCGAACACGGCGGAGAACCATCTTCTGTACGTTTCTGTCACGAAGTAGGCTTAGATTACGTTAGTTGCTCTCCTTTCAGAGTCCCTATTGCACGCCTCGCAGCGGCACAGGGCAGCAGTAGAAGAATAAACGACAGAGCTTTCTATTTACGAAATTAGGGCGGAAGCCCCGATACAAAGGGGCTTCCGCCTAATTTCGTAAATGGAGAGTTTTGCATCTTGAATTACCTAAGCCAAACTACCGAGCTATCACAAATAATAATTAATCTCAAAGGGAGACCTTTGCACAATAAATCAGCCTATTTTACCACTTATCCTATTGTTTATTATTGCTGTCCGATAAACGTCAAAAAGAGTAGGCAAGACCGCCTCAATCGCTTAAACAATGCGGTTGAGGTTCTCTTTTGGCATATTCCAAGCCCCCTAATCAAAAAAAGCGAAGGCATTTGAGGGCTTTCGGCCGCTTCTTTCAGGCATGCTTCCCAATCTTTTTCGGGATGATTAAAGAGGCTGTAGAAATCCACATAGTACATCAGTGTTATCCTGACCATTTTTTCTTGTGCACAGCCGGCTGTCCGAAGAAAGAAGATGACGATGTTTGGCGTATAAATCCCTATAAACGGCCTCAAAGACCGCCTCCGAACGCCTTTTGTTTCCATCCGCCAAAGTGCTCCTTGAAGTCATCTTGAAGATGCCGAGATGGCGCAGCTTACAGGCCTCGGCCTGAAGGGACGCGGTGATTTCACGTAGAGAGTCGAAACGCATGATGACGGCATAAAGCATCACAAGCAGATGAGTCCAAGCGTCAAAGCTCTCGACATAGCGTTCTGCGCCCTGTTCGCTGCTTATGCGGAGGATTTCGGACTTGTCCAACAATTTTATAATCTGAGAATAGAGCGGCTGTCCGCTAAAATGTGTACTTTTACCCATGGTTAAATGTTTTTTTTGTCGAATACAAATTAACCATTAAGGGCTGACTTCACAAAACGAAATCAGCCCTTTACTTTTTGCCCTCTCCAAAAGAACGGCGTATCGATCAAAAAAACTTTTATCGGACAGCAATAATAAAAAAATGTTTGAAATTGCGAAACGTATTGCTGTGGAACAAGACAAGAATGGTAATCATTTCTGCATCGCTCATTCTTCCCTTTTTATTGCGAGTTTTAGGGGTGTTTGGAGAGGGATTTGAAAGCGAAAAGTGCTTTTTTTGTTCAATTCCAACTCATATTCTTTTGCAGAAATCGTCTGCAATACAATAAATTTTTCGTAACTTTGCTGATAAGCTTCATAGAGGATTGTTTTATCATTATCTGTTTGGTTTTCAACAACAAATATACGAAAAAAATAATCCTCTTTTGGGGCTTTTGTTGAAACTATTTTAAGGCAAAAAAACAAGCCTTGCTTATCCCGAATTGGGGTCATAAACAAAGAAACGCCCGAAATGAAACAGCTCATTTCGGGCATCCGAGAAGTAAGCAAACGCATTCGGGAGATTGCCCAAACGCACCGTCCGCTATTCGGTGGCGAAATCTACCTCACAGGGGCGAGAGGTCTGCGAACACCTTTTTCATCAGTCCGCGTACCTTGCAGGACTATCGGGACAAGGGCATTATCCCCTACACCCAAATCGCAGGGAAAATACTCTATCGACTCTCTGACATAGACCAACTATTGTAAGAGAACTATCGGAGATAAAGCATACAGTTGATATTCTTTGTCATATATCACCATTCTATCTCTTCCGAAAAGTTGTCCCACTCATTGCTGAGTCGTTCCCATGTGATAGGAAATTTCTTTTTCGTGTCCTCTATGAGTTCTTGAAAAAAAGTCTCATTCCGAGACAAGCAATGCTCCGTCTCTTGTTCGAATTCTTGAAATACTTCTTCTCGTTGTTTGGGCGTAAAGCCATAGAACGAGGTGTGCCAAAGGCAACAAGCGGCTATTTCGGATAATGAGGCCGTCACTTCAGGTTCTACTACTACTTCTTTGGATAAAGCCACTTCCCAGTCGCAGCCTTCAATATTATAAGCATCTAAAAGAGGAGTTTCATCCTCTTCCCATTTCGTCATTGTAATGATACAAGGTTGTTCCGACTCAGCTACCCGTGGAATGAGCCGACATAGCAACTCATAATGAGAGCGAAACAACTCAAGCATCTCGAGGAGTAGCCATATCGGGATAAAGCAGCGCTATATGTGGTTCTATCTTTTCAAAGGGAATAGTACAAAGTAGTTCTTTAAGCGTCATTGAGAATATAATTATTTACATCAACCTTGATTCTTATTTCAAAATCTCTCACATAGATAAAGTCTGTAATCGCCCAATAGGTGTGGTCAAAAAGGTGATGGAATTGACAGATTAAGTGTAAATCCTCTGTGAGTTTGGAATCCAACCCTTCGTTCCAATTGGGAGGAGGACAATCCATTCCTATGAATGACACAAAAACTTTCTTTTGTTGTCACGTGGAAAAAGTAAGCGTCTGCAAAGAAACTCCACCTGTATAAAGAGCATTCAAGTTTTTCATCGCAAAAGGCATTCCACAAATCTTGCCTATCTTCTCCCTGTAATGGATGTCTCGCAGGATGCACCGGGTCTAAATAGCATTCGGCTGTAAGTTCTATGTCGTCTTCCCAATCCCGAAGTTTTTGAAAGTCGATCCATATATGATATGCCTTATCGTACATTTTCTGCAAGGTGTCGCGTAGGGCTTCGTTGAACTCGACAATTTCAGGAATAAGGTCTTCTTGAAACTTCAGAACCTTCTTATTAATCAAGTCTTTTCGTATCTCCAAAAGACAGGCAAAATTGGAATAATCTTTGTTGCGATAGCGAATCCCTATTCCTTTATGAGCATTAATAATCTCTCTTTCTATGCGCTGTATGTCGTCAGAAAGTAAAATTTCTTTAATCTTCATGTTCTCGTGTAGATAAAATACCCTGTGTTATTTTTATTATTCATTTTATTCTTCTTTTATTGCGGTAAACTCTTCAGGAAAAATTATGTTTGAGCCGCGCCATAAATACGGAAAGATAGATTCGTCCTGCATTATGAGCCTTCCTCGGTATGACATCTTTTTCCCTCTCAAATAGGGAATGCCATACCCTATTCAATTCCTCTTCTTTGATGCCATTGTCCATCCCTTGATGCAGATACATATGCTTCAGTTTCTCAGCTTTATGCTCTTCCTTAGCATCAGATAACAGTAAGACTTGTGCCGTCTGTTTCCATGACAGACCTCCACAAGAGCAAAAGAAACCATGCAGCATCTTCTTTATACAGAATCCCCCAAGGGAACATCTTTTTTCCTAAGATATTCAGCACACCGCGCTTTTCTTGTTCTTCTGCGATTTTTTCTTCATCATACATCCAATAGTTTTCTCTAAGATAAAGTAACCCTTGAATATTGATAAGTTTGTTGAATGTCACAATTCTATCTGGGGACATTAACTTCTTCAGTAAAAACCTGGAAACTACGCCATTCGAACAATGGTATGTCATTCAAGTCATCTGTGTAGAATTGGGCATAGTTTTCATCGTATATTGAATCTTCATAGAGATTTGGAAATGCTTTACCATTTGCAGCAATCATCCTTTGGATTTTCTTAATTCTTATAAGTTCACTTGAAAGCAATACATTGAAACGTAATACCGTTTTATTATCGCATTCGCCAACAAATTCGTTGATACAAAGAATCTTCCTGCCGGTTTTATCCGCAACCTCTTCGGTGTCATAGTACTTAGCTATGCCCTCTGGACAAATCAACAAAGCGCAAGCATGTAAATGTACTTTTGTTCCATCTTTTTTGATGCAGATTTCATGATGGTTCTTCAGATTTGAATTCTTTTCGTCCATAACAGGCATTCTTGCTACATTATTGTAGCCGAACAAATCTATTGCTTTTTTTCAAAAAAACAAAGTGAAATGAATCATCATCAACCTCAATGTTTATCGTCAGGTCACTATTGCCATCACCCCAAGTAAATATGGGCGATATGCCCAGATCTACAGGACTGATATTTGTCAGTCCCAATGCATAGCAGACATGTGAACTAATCATCCAGTTCCATCCTGGACCTATTCTTACGCTCTGATTTTTCTTTAATTCAGAGAATAGCCGATGCGCAATGAGGAAATACTCCTCCATGTGACGAGCTTCTATGAATGTAAGTTCTGCCTCAAGTATCAACCTGTCGATATTGCCGTTTTTTTAATAACGCCAGAGACAATGGATTCTCGTAATTGTTTTATCTTGGTTTTCATATTTTCGTACAGATAAAAATATCCTGTATTCATTTTTGACTTATCAAAACTCATCCCATACTTTGTATTAAAAAGTTGAGCTATTGTCTCTTGATATTTCACCTGTCCCAAGGGTGGTGTGGTCGTAGGAGTTGGAAATTCTACGAACATTCCTTTGATAAGTTCTTTACCCTTGCCCCAATTCCAATTGTTTTTTTAGCTTCAATTTTTCCAGAGTGTCATAAGATTCTATTTTAGTGATACTTCATTTATTCTATGGTGCAAAAATAAAAGCCACCTATGCCCAATCAGGGCATAGGTGGCTAAGACATGAATGAATTTTCTTTTTACTCTTTTGTATTGGAGGAAATAAAGATAGTCTTGAGGACATGGGCAATTACTCCCCAATCATCATGATTATGCAAGCCAGATGGATGCGGAATACCGATAATAGGGATTCCTTCCCACAATCCCATTCTGATAACTTGTTTACATTGGTAGGTTTTGCCATTGATGGTGTGTGAGGGTGAGAAAGAAACAACAGCGTCAAACTTAAATTTCATATTCAGTCTATCAAAACAGTCAGGAATAGAAAAGCAAACAATTACTATTGGACGGAATATATCAGTGACTACTTCTCTTGTAAATTCCAAACACTTGTCAATAGCGGGCTGGATATCAGGAATACGTTCTAATTGCCGAATTTTGCTACTGCCGAAATAGACCGCATTCATGAAAACATAATTGCCGTCTTCCATCGGTTTGGTATAATTGGCAAACTTCATGGCATTATAAGGGCGATACCACACCTTCCAGGGATCTTTATATCTTGCTCCTTCCTCATAAAAAGACGGATTTCCCTCCCAAAATCGTTTTCGTTCTATGCCCGCATAGCTATAGTCTTCATTGGCATTATAACCTAAAAAAACAAAATATCTGGTTGTTTGTCTAATACAGGCTTAGACTGGAAGACGCTGCAATGGCGTCCTCCTTCTCCGAGATAGGGAGCAGTTGTTTTTAAGAAAGCACAAACTTCGTCTACCCACCGTTGGTAGCAGATTTGAGGTTTTACCCTGCTTCAAACACTCGTCTTTGTACTTCTGTCAATTTGGTTTCCATATAATTAAAAAAATTAGGTGTAATTTCCAACAATATAACTTGTTTCAAAAACCGATTCTATGATATTAAAGTTCAATACCATATCATCAGGAAATGTTTCTATAAAATTATGGTCCCCAACCTCTCGAAGCTGTTTCATGTAATCCGTTTCATTATGCCCCACACAGAGGGTCAACAAGTACTTGTTCTTTATTTTGCTTCTGTCGTATTTCAACAGAGACAATGCTTCTTCAATGGCTGACGTGTAGGGATAGGTCTGCAAAGAGATGATGTTTCGTCCCTTTATTAAAGAGAAGAAATCGTAAAAATCGAAACTGCAGATACCATGCATCTCAAGACTATAATAAACAACATACAAGAACGATTTGATATTCTCGTACACATTATCTTCTGTGGGAAAAGAAAGGACTGCATCAAAATCATCATTGTCTGCTGCCTCATACATATCGGAGGCTCTCAGTAGAACTGTTTTACGAGCGTCGGTCTGACAAGACAAAAAGAATACGAGCCTTGTCTATCTCCTTTTTTTAGAGGTTGTAATCACCACATTCAGTAATAATTCACCACTATTTTCCATGTAGCCTATTCCTTCTGCTTTGAGCTTCTCAACAATTTCCTTGCTTTTTTCATCAGTCGCCAACAGTCGCACGGATTCTAAAACCACCTTTTCCATCCTATCTATCCTATATTTTCGCCTTCCAATATTTTATCAAGTGCCAGATATATTTCTTCATCCGTTTCATAAGGAATGATGGTGAAATAAGAATTGCCATTCAGCATAGCTGAAATATTGGACTTTCCGCTATTATAAAAAAATGTAGACTGGAATCTTATGCGCCTCCGCATAAGCCAACTCATAGCCTACACCAAGAGAAGGGCAAGTGCATTCTGCAATGAGCAGGTCGCAAGAGCGAAGCCATTCGGTATCACGTTCGTAAATGTGAACATCTATCGCACGTGTTTGAGCTTTTCAGACTCATATTGGTTTTGCCAATATGCTCTGTGAGTACGACATCGGTCTTTTTAATATATTCTATGATACGGTGATATAAAGTGGCATCTATTCTACCACCACGAATAGAACCTGCAAAATAGATTTTCTTATTCATCGCTTTCTTTCTTTAAGAGTACGTCCTTTGGCCAACTTCTCATTTCTTTGCGCATTATCGCAACAACGTCTTTTAATGGCTTGACCACATTCTTCGTATTGGTGATTTCAGCAAGTTTGTGTAAGAATATAAATGTTGGAATAAACTTATTGCTAACCTCCCACTGACCAGAAGGATGCGGAACACACACTGTAGGAATCTGATTAATGCGTCCAACTCTTGACTTTATATTATCAAAAACGGAGGTATATTCTACTCTTTCTTGACCAATCATAGCCTTTTCTATTTGCCGGAAAGCATTGATACCTAATAGGATAATGCGTCTTGGCTGCAAAATTTCAATTAACTCTGATGTACTTTTTAAGCCTTCTTGCATCAATTCTCTTTTGAGATCGTTATTGCCTTGTTTTGATTCAAAGGGAGATAGATTGGTCCATACAATTTTCTCGTCATTATCGATACTCTCAGGATGATAAAAGTCATCATAACCCAAAAAGAAACGTACACCCTGATTGAACCTCCAACAGATTTTATCTTCTGCATTAAATCTTTCCTCCCAAGAGGGATTACCTTTAAGATATTGTTCAATGCTCATTTTTCGTCCACCTATCCCAGTATTTCCTTTCGGATTGATTCCAATAATCATCAGATCTACCGGCTGGCTAATTATGTCTAATGGCGATTGTGTATAATACGGAGTTTTATGCTTTTCCGATAACTCATTAAACTTGGGTATATACTTATTAGCCCATCTGACAATTTGCTCTTGAATTGTTTCCATATTCTATATGTTTATTGATTATACTTTTCGTACATAAATTTTTACTGTATTGCCTATTTGTTCTCTCAACCATTGGGGAGAAAGTACTTCCACAAATGCGCCCATTGAGAGAATTTCCTGCTGAAAATCGAAAGTCGGACAGAGGTGATATTCAAACGTGCAATATCCATCTGATGATTCTTTTTCTGTTTGAGTGTGATGCAAGGCCAAGGAACGGAGGTAGTGTGCATGCCATTCGGTCACTCTCAACACAACAGTTTCCTCAGGGAGTTTCATCTCCTGTAATAATCCCATAAGCAGTAGCAAAAATGTTCTTTTGCTGAGAAATAAGAGGGCATTTTTGAACTTCATACTTTCCTCTTTTTCTATCTCCGATATCCGGTCAAGTGCATAAATCAAAAGTCTGTCCGCTTGTACATTTCTTCCTAACAAATACCACCGTTGCTTAAACTGCTTGATGCAATATGGTTCCAATAGAATGACTTTCCCCGTATCCTGCCAAAAAGCCTTATACTTTAATCGCAATGTTTTACTTTCTTTCATTGCTGAAATTATCGTTGGTAAGAAATCTTTTGATGGAGCATATTCCAATAGTATTCGTTCATGAAGAGATATACTATTCATCATAAGACTCCCAAGAGAAGGTCTCTATTAACCAGCTGTAAAAAGGATTATTGTCGATGCCATATGAAGTACTGATGTAGTATCTGTATTCTCCTCGTCCTTCGTTCTCTATGTTAATTGCGAATAAATCTTCAATGGCAATACGCCACTTATGAAATGTACGTATGGAAAGCTCTATTCCTTCGCTGATTTCATCATTGAGCCATAATTCATTCAGTTCTTTAAAAAGTTAGCTTTTTTTATTCCTGCGAAGAGCATCCAGTAGCCAAATATATTTCCTAACCTGGTTGATAGCCATATATTGCCTCCTTTTATTTTTTTCTGTAAAGATACAAAAAAATATGTTTCTTCGATGCTTAAGTTTCTTTTTTATTATTCCCACCAATAACATAGTGTACTCGAAGCGAATCAGATGATACAATTTCTCCATTTTATGACTATATATACGCTCCCCATAGAAATACTTTTTGGCAGAAAGAATCTTCTTCATGACTATGCAGTTCTTCGTTAAATTTTTTTGAACAGTAAACTTATCAACAAGTTTTTTTCTGAGACCTTTGAAAAATGGTTCGGACAATAATTCTCTTCCTTTTTCAGGATCATTTTTGCTTGAAGAAGGGTAACTATTGAGGATGATAAGGTTCCCCTTTTCCCCGGTTGGGCCTCAAAAATCAGGCCCGAGTGGGGAAATCTTTGCTTATTTGACACATTTGGATATAATAAGCCCGGGTGTTCGATATAGATTAAAGGCTATGCTTTCTAGTATGTTCTGTGTATGCGTCTTGGCAAGGCCTCGATATCGGCACCGTCCACCATCAAACCACCGACGGATGCTGCCAAAGGTGCGTTCTATGACACTGCGAATAGGACTTATGGAGCGGTTAAAAAGGTGTTGTGCTTGGCTCAAGGGTCGGTTGCGATATGCCTTGTGCATGATACAATCCCGCAAGTGATGCAGGGTTAAAAAGGCTCAGTTCTCCTCCATTTGCATAGCCCTTATCCGCATAGACAGGTGTATCGGCAGGGAGATCCTCTTCTCTCAACAATGGGATCAACTCCTTCAGATCGTTACGATTGGCCGGGGGTGGTGATGACTTGCCGAATGATCCCTTCCCTGTTTGTCAACACATGTTTCTTATAACCATATCGATAGACTTTCTTCTTTACCCACCGGGCTTCACCGTCTGTCCCCTTGCGTTCCTGTAAAAGGAACTTATGGTAAAGCCTCCTCTTCATCCTTTTCGTCATCACTGCGTGTATCTTCACGATCATCAGCCACAGTGATGCGCAATATCCCATCAGGGCGGTGAGGGCTGTCGACAATGCTCGCATCGATCAGAACTCCTTCCTTGATAGCGATATTATGGGCGCTCAATTGTTTATTGAAAGCTTTCAGTAACTTGTCCATGAGTCCGGACTCTGTCAGGGCAGTCCTGAAACGGCTGATCGTACTGTGATCCGGAGAGACGGCTTCCATACTCAGCCCTAGAAATCGAGAAAACGTTACCGAGTCGTTGACACGCTCTTCCAAGGCACAGTCACTCAATCCATACCAGGTCTGCAAAAGAAGCATTTTTGAAAAAGCAGGATAACATCATAGGCCGGAGCTCCTGCCGCATTTTGCCGCTTGGTGTACTTCTTGTTGATCAACGTGCGAATAGGACGCCAATCGATAAGCCTGTCGACTTGATTCAAAAATACATTCTGAGCTTTCCTGCATCTCTTCTCTAACATGACGTCTGCAAATGAGACTTCGTCGTTGGTGGATTTTCCTTGCCTTGCCATAATTTTGTATCATTTTGTAGTGCTAATATACGAAATAATACGCTAATAAACAATTGGATAAGTGGTAAAATAGACTATTTATTGTGCAAAGGTCTCATATTGTTACTTTCCTTTTTGTTTTGTAACTACAAAGATAAGAGGGAAGGAGATTACACACTTTTTAAGATAGAATCGAACAAAAAGATGAGACTTTTTAGGTGTGAACCTTTTTAAGTCAAAATCATCGTTTCCTACCCTCCCATAAAAAGGTACGGACATTTTACTAAAAAAAGTACGGACATTTTGACGAAAAAGTACGGACACTTTACGGGAAAGATTATGTAAACTAACATGAGTTCGACGAATTCAGAACAAAGCAAGCTGTGTATCAATAGTCCTTTGCAGATTGATGCACGGCTTCTTTGGAAACAGGCAATAGGCAGCAATAGCCCCTAATAAGTTGACGATGAAATTGTCAAAGTATCTATGTCCGGAGTGTTCCACTTGTGCAATGTTCTTAAGTTCATCATTCACCGTTTCTATAATGGCTCTTTTTCTGAGTAAAAGTCTGTCTGAAACACTCATTAAAAGCTCCTTTCATGTTACTTTTCAATTTGATAATAAGTTGTATTCCGTCAACGAAAAGCCTTTGAAAGAGGTTCTTGCCGATGTACCCTTTATCACCGACCGGCTTACCATATATAAAAAATCTATGAATGCCTTGTACTCCAAAGGCTTACGGTCATCAACATCTCCCGGCGTTATCATAAAGTTGAGAAGTTCTCCTTTCTCATTGCAAATCAAATGCAATTTGAAACCGAAGAACCAACCCATAGAGCATTTTCCTCTTTGGGCTATGCCTTTGAAAACTTTGTGAATATGTATTTCTGGTTTTTGCAGACACGCAATGGTGTACTGTCAACAAAGCTTAGGCCCGTGCATTTGCCCAAAAGGACCTTCTTGATAAACAAGGTTAAAGGGTACGGCTACCTCCCTTTCCAATTCTACTAAACGGTTATAAGAAACAACATTGGGAAACAGATGGCGAAGATGCTTGCATACTTTTTTTCAAGATAGAAATGTTTAAAGCAGCGATAACCGGAGTCGTGGAAAAGAATCATTATCAGCATGACTTCTGCCTTTGACATCGAGGAACTTCGATGATATTTTCTTTTTCCGGTAGGTTTTAGCGCATATTTTGCCGTCATAGCATCAAAAAACTTGCAGAAGTCGTCTGCCATACAAAATATTTCAGGAGTTTCCTTGAACGAAGTGAAAAAAACTTTGTCTTCGGTGATCATAGCGATTTTTTTGTTCGTAACTAGTTATATGTTAACACCTTAAAGTTACAACAAATTTCGCTAATCACCAAATCTATAGACACTTGTAATTCGTCGAACTCACGTTATAATAAGTGCTAATGTGTTGACTTTCTATGCCATTTCACCTTTTTGTATCTGTCGGTGGTGCGAGTTGCAGCTGATCTGGAAAGAGTAGGAGAGGATTGTGGAAGGTTGTCGGTCGTAAGCGTGAGTAAAGCTAGAAAAAAATGCTGAATAATAACCTTTTTTTCGTTTGGCTATGAGTTCGCTATTGCATCATTGGTGTGACTCCTTCGGAAAAAAAGTTTCGCGTTAGTGAGGGCATATTATTGGCTTTTATGCCAAGAAGATAAAAAGAAAATTGTAATTTCGCCTCGAAAATAATTTAGAGATACCAAAATGGAAATTACTGGTAAGATAATTGCAGCCCTTGAAGCGCGTGAAGGTGTATCAAAGCGCACGGGTAACAATTGGAAGTCACAAGAGTTTGTAATAGAGACGACAGATGGACAGTTTCCCCGCCATTGTGTCTTTCGCGTTTTTTTGGCGAGGATCGGTTGCGTCAATTTAATATACAGGTAGGGACAGATGCTTACCGTGTCTTTTGACATTGATGCCCACGAGTATCAAGGACGATGGTTTAACGATATCTCAGCTTGGCGCGTCCAAGCAGCGCAAATGCAAACCGCAGCACCTATGGCAGCACAACCCGCCGCTCCGCAAACTGATGTTCCGGCTCCGACGGCAGTGCCTGAAGAGACCCGACTGACGATCTGCCTTTTCTAAATGAACGATAAGACTTAAAAAGTTTTTAGGTTAAATACTTGTTTCTATTCCTCCACATTCCGAATTAAAAAACGGAATAAGGAGGATTTTTTTATAAAAGCCTGCTCTTATGAAGTTTTTAAAAGATACTGAAGTGGGTCCTTATCGGCTTCTTCTCAAGTACAGTTTTAGTCGTCTTGGCTTATCGTTGGCTCCCTGTCGAAGTCACGCCGCTGATGGTCATTCGTTGTGCGCAGCAGATGCAGCGCGGCGAGTCGCCTCGTTTGCTTCACCGATGGGTGCCGTTGGATAGTATGTCGGTATATATGCCCGTCGCGGTAATGGCTTCGGAAGATCAAAATTTTTCTTCACCATCATAGGCTTTGACGTTAATGCGATTGCCGATGCGGCAAAAGAACAGATAAACGGCGGACGCCGGAGGGGTGGAAGTACCATCAGTCAGCAGACGGCAAAGAATGTGTTTCTTTGGCCGGGCTCTACTTGGATACGCAAAGGATTTGAAGTCTACTTTACGCTGTTGATAGAGCTGTTGTGGTCAAAAGACCGCATTATGGAGGTATATTTGAATAGTATCGAAATGGGGAATGGTATTTATGGTGTAGAAGCTGTCGCACGTTGTAATTTTTGATTGCCGTGCGAAGCAGTTACGTCGCTCTGATTGCGCATTGATAGCTGCGACGCTCCCCAATCCACTTCGTTTTGATTCGAAACGGCCCGGTTCTTATATGCGACAGCGACAGCGTTGGATAGAGCGGCAAATGAAGCATATCGCCACATTGAACGACCGAAGAAATAAATAAAAGTGCGAAGGCTTCCATTTGAGGCCGCTCGCACCTTATATATAATGTGTAAAAGCGTGTAGAGGTAAGAAAGCTACACGCATATTTCATAAGTTAAAGACTATCGCCATTAAACTGAAATGGTAGCAGACAAGCCATCGTGTCGAAAGAGTAAATTTCTTTAGCCCCATATAGTATAACCTTATAAGGTTTTTGTTTGTCGGTGCTCTACTTCGGCTAATACTTGGCGGCAAGCACCGCAGGAGAAATAGGGACATTGGTAAATGCTCCATTGCGCTTCTTCGCTGCAATGGCAATAGCGCTTACTGCTACGCCCGGATATTGAGCGTTGGCATAGAACATCGCACAACGTTCAGCGCACGTGCCGGTCGTGAAAGAAGCATTTTCCTGATTGCTACCTTGGACAACTTTTCCGTTCTCAAGTAATACGGCTGCGCCAACGCAGAAATTTGAGTAGGGAGAGAAGCTCGTTTCCGTAGCATCTTTGGCTAAATCGATGAGTTCTTTATCTTCGAGTGGCAATTCTGCTTCTGTTTGGTAAACCGTGAAGGTAATGTGCTGTTTTTTATCTTGCATGATCGTGTAGTTTAGATACGAGGGTGTAAAATTAGCGCATATATTTCGTTATAACAACAGTTTATGGATATAAGAACGCCAAGTGAACTAAGCAGATTGTAGTGGAAAATACTAAATCTGCCACTTTTTTTGTCGGAATAAAGTGTTCGCTTCGCTCTATTAGGGTGCTCTTTGCGTAATTTTTGCACCGATAAAACAAGTAAAAATGCATAACGGTCGTCCAAACGGGACACCATAACACAGATGATTATGAAAGAGAAAAATTTGATTAAATCTTTGGAGTATCGCATCAAGCGATACCAGTCTGTAGGTAATGGCCCTATGTGTCAGAATTTACGCTATGAACTTGGGAAACTACTATCAGCAAATGATATGACAGATTAAGGATAAGAAAATATTAAGTGGTTATTGGTACTCGCTCTACCTCCTTTTGTGGGAGATAGGGCGTTTTTCGTTGTTAAATCCATTTTGAAGCAACTATACGTTATAATTCTAGCGCTAGTCGACCAACTTCTTCAAAATTATCAATGATAAATTCTGGTTGAGCTGAGTTGAGTTGTTCTGCTGATTGATTGCCATAAGTGACAGCACAGGTATGACAATTGGCGCCTTGGCCCATTATAATGTCATATGTAGCATCGCCTACGACAAGCGCCTCATGAGCTGCCGTTTGAGTTACGTCTAAAATGTGTAAAAACCATATCCGGTGCTGGCTTTTGATGCTTCACAGTCTCTAAACCACAAAGTAAATCGAAGCATTCTCGAATATTAGTTAACCCGAGTAAGTGCTCTTGAGAAGCAACCATACGGCTTGAAGCCGTTATGATTTTAATAGAAGACTCAGAGCGCAGTTGACGCAAAGTAGCCTCTACCTTTGGGAAGAGCCTGAATGTTTGTTCTGCTATCGGGTCAAAAAGGCGTTTATAGGTGTCAAAACCGGTTTGCGCCATCGCTTCATCTTTTAATGCCTGGATATCGAAGGAACATATCTTTTAGTGGGAGACCAATCAGGCTGCGAATAAAAATCGTCTGAAGGTTGTGGGAGTCCCATTTCTTGCAAGGCCGCATGCGTTGTGGAAAGTATGGATGTTTGGGTATCTGCCAGTGTCCCGTCAAAAATCTAATATGAGTGTCCGGATCATAGTTTTGAATTTGAAATGTTTATTTTAGCAGTGGCTAAAAAGGCTAATTCAACTTTATTCCATATTGTTTCAACATAAAGGCTTGATGTTCGGTTATCGTTTCACGGCGATATTCCATGATGCCAGTCATTTTTCCTAACATAGGCTAAGTATGATAGCTTCAAAAACAACATCAAGTTTAGTGTCTGTAAGCTCTTTTATATCTAAAAACGGTCTCACCATCTCCCCTTCCAAAAATAACCATCTTCTGCTGGATAAAAAAATAAGAAAAATTTTACCAATACGTATCCCCAATAAGGGTCTATGCGATAGGATTCTAATACTACAGATGAATGACCTTTAAGCTGTCTATCAGGAGAAAAATATAAGGTATTCCCATTTGTCGTAGATATCCAACGGCCTAACAGTTGTGTTAAGTTTACATAAGAGAACAAACATGATGGATAGTTGGTGGTATGTATTATAATAGCAAAGCGGTTTTTGGGGCGTAAGTCACCTATACGATACGTGTTGTTATTTTGTCGAGAAGGTAGGGATAGTGTAAGTGTTATCTTGTTCGTCTGTAACAAAAAAACTAGTGTAGAGTCTTGCCTCGTAATTAACGTAGCGTATGTAGAAAAAAATGATCGACTCTTTCGTTTGCAGATGCTCGCGCTTCTTGTGCCTTGACGGGCAATATTAATAAGAAAAAAAATATTGTTAGTATATGGTGTCTTATTCCTGTCATTATAGTTTGGATCTTAGTTGATGCAAAGATATGAATTCTGGTTGGCTTCTTTAAGGCTTGTATGCTTGCTTTTTTTATTAAAGATAGATTCTGAATTTTTGAATAGTTTTTCTTTGCGAGGAAACATGCTAGCTTATATATTTTCACAGCAGACTATTCGTTAGTTGTAACAAGCTAATTTTTTTGTAGAAAGGCGATGTAATTCTATTTGGATTTGTGTACTTTTGCAACTATGATAAAAGAAACTTACTGCTACTTGTTGCTTCACATTTTGTTTGATTGCTAAAAATCATTGCAAATCCTATTGATTCTGTGTTTGTACACGTTCCTACAGATATCTTACCAATACTTGATATAGATGCTCGCTTGGATATGATAGATCTGTATAACTATAATATGAAGGCCGAGGCATATAATATATATGGCGGTAAATCTGTGATGACACAAAAGACAGATTCGATGTTTTCTATTTCCCTGACGGAGAGCAGTCGCTGGGATTTGGCTTTATTGCCGCAAAGCGAAGATACAATCTTCGCTGTTATTTACACCCTTCTTTCTCCAGCAGAGAGTAGCCGGATTGTTTTATACGATGTAGATTGGCAACCTTTGGCTTATCAGTTTCAGCTTCCAAACATTGAAAAGTTTTTTCGCGAACCTTATCCTTTTTCACCAGAGCGTATGGAGACCTTAAGACAAGATCTAAAATTATGTTCTGTATCGCTCTCCTTTTCTCCGCAGACGCGCGCTTTGATAGCTCAGGTCTCGACAATAAACGCGCCAGGAGATGATTGGACTGATTTGAAGACCTTGTTGTTCTCGCTTCGTTATGCTTGGACCGGAGATGCATTCCAATTATCACCCTCTATAGAGTAGATTTAGTCGTTAATCACGCAATACAAAAATTGGCAAAAAAAGATGTGAATCTTTAATATTGTCAAAGATTCATGATGATTTATGCTAGACTAAAAAGGAGCTTTTGATTACGCATTCTCCTATAAAAAAACGCTATCTTTGCGAGTAATTGAAAGAACAAACTACTTAAACATATTTTGTTATGGTAAATTACAAAGACTTAGGCTTGGTGAACACGCGTGAGATGTTCAAGAGAGCCATTAATGGTGGTTATGCAATTCCTGCATTCAACTTTAATAACATGGAGCAGTTGCAGGCTATTATAAAGGCTAGTTCAGAGTTGCGCTCTCCGGTTATTTTGCAAGTATCTAAAGGTGCTCGTAATTATGCTAACCAGACTTTGCTGCGATATATGGCACAAGGAGCTGTGGCTTATGCTAAAGAGTTAGGGTTGTGAACATCCTGAAATTGCTCTTCACCTTGATCATGGAGATAGCTTCGAACTTTGCAAGAGTTGTGTAGACTTTGGCTTCTCCAGCGTTATGATTGATGGTTCTTCACTTCCTTATGAAGAGAATATAGCGCTAACGAAGAAGGTGGTAGAATATGCTCATCAATTTGATGTAACCGTAGAAGGTGAACTTGGCGTATTGGCCGGCGTTGAAGATGAAGTTTCTTCTGAGGTTAGCCATTATACAAAACCGGAAGAAGTAATTGACTTTACGCAGCGCACGGGTGTTGATTCTTTGGCCATTTCTATTGGTACGAGTCATGGTGCTTATAAGTTTAAACCTGAACAGTGTACGCGTGATCCGAAGACAGGCCGTCTTGTTCCTCCTCCATTGGCTTTTGATGTTCTCGATGAGATTATGGTGAAACTTCCAGGCTTCCCAATCGTGCTCCATGGATCTTCTTCTGTTCCTCAGGAGTATGTTGATATGATCAATAAGTATGGCGGCAAGATGCCTGATGCAGTAGGTATCCCGGAAGATCAATTGCGCAAGGCTTCTAAGAGCGCAGTTTGTAAGATCAATATTGACTCAGATTCTCGTTTGGCTTTCACGGCTGCTGTGCGTAAAGTGTTTAGCGAGAAGCCGGGCGAATTTGATCCTCGTAAATATTGCGGACCGGCTCGCGATGCAATGGAAGCAATGTACAAAGAGAAGATTAAGGATGTACTTGGATCTGAAAAATAAATTGGCTCAGTAATATATTCTGATAAATAAACTTTGAAAGGCCGTGATTCTGATTGTTGAATTACGGCCTTCATTTCATCTTTTCGAACTATGTTTAGAATTTATGCCTTATGTGGCTTTCTTGTGCTTTCATTGTTGCAAAGTTGCCAAGGAAAGACTGCCACACCGGCTCAATCTAAAGTAGAGCAGGCACTGACAATAGCGCAAGAAGAAATAGGCGACATACAGATGACGCCCATACCTACAATTTATAATAGGGCAGACTCAATAAGGGTAGTAGACTTGCTAAAGAAAAATGTAGACGGACAACCGATACTTTTTTATGCTAAGCAATTTATCAATGTGCCTTATGTAGCTTCAACCTTAGAAGTGTCAGATCCAGAGCAGTTGGTCGTTAATCTGCACGCTTTTAGATTGTACGACGCTGGTTGAAACAGCTGCAGCACTGACACTGACAAAGTGGCAGGGGAAGACAGACTTCGCATCTTATTGTCGTAACCTCGAATTTATCCGTTATCGAAATGGTCAGATGAATGGTTATCTCTCGCGTTTGCATTATTTTTCTTGGTGGATACACGACAATAAAGCTAAGGGGATTTTACAAGAGGTCAAAGAAGCAAAATATAGCCCGGCGCGTATTCATGTGAAGAACAATTATATGAGTACTTATCCCGAAAAATATAAATTCTTAAAGGGGGATACTTTTCGAATAGATAGCATCCGAAAATTAGAAGAAGAGATTCAAGGTTTTTGATGGTTATTATTTACCGGAAGCCAATACGTCTTTGGGTAAAGCCCAATTGAGTAATATTCAAGATGGAGATATTATAGCCATTGTAACGACAAAGAAAAGGAATTGATTATTCCCATTTAGGCTTTGCTGTATGGGGAAGGGATGGCAAGCTACATTTGCTGAATGCTTCCTCTATCCATAAAAAAGTTGTGCTTGAACCCAAAACCCTGCGACAATATCTGAAAGAACATCCGAGTTCGATAGGTATTCGCGTCTTCCGCCTTATAAAGCCTGCAAACTAAAAATAATCCTCGCCAATCTAATAAGAGATTAGCGAGGATTTCTTGTTTTTAGGAATTACGTTGTGCTTACATCATGCCGCCCATTCCTGCACCTGGTGCCATTGGCATTTCAGGTTTGTCTTCTTTCTTGTCAGTAATAACGCACTCGGTCGTTAAGAACATTCCGGCAACGCTGGCTGCATTCTCCAAAGCTACACGAGAAACTTTAGCGGGGTCAATTACGCCGGCCTGACGCAGGTCTTCAAATTGCTCCGTCTTCGCATTGAAACCGAAATTACCTTTTCCTTCGCGTACCTTATTAACAATGACAGCTCCTCCAAGCCTGCGTTAGAGCAGATCTGACGAAGCGGCTCCTCAATCGCACGGCGAATGATATGAATACCTGTTGTTTCGTCAGCATTATCTCCCTGCAAGCCCTCAAGGCTTTCTTGTGCACGAATATAGCTTACACCGCCGCCGGTAACGATACCTTCTTCGATTGCAGCGCGCGTAGCACACAAAGCGTCGTCGCAACGATCCTTCTTCTCCTTCTGCTCTGTCTCAGAAGCTGCACCTACTTCCAGCACGCAAACACCGCCGCTTAACTTTGCTAAACGCTCTTGCAGCTTCTCTTTGTCATAAGAAGAAGTGGAGTTGTTTATTTCATTTTTGATTTGAGTCACGCGTTCTTTGATTGCTTCCTTGTTGCCAACGCCATTTACGATGGTTGTATTCTCCTTCGTAATAGTCACCTTTTCAGCGCTACCCAACATTTCGAGCGTAGCTTGCTCAAGTTTCAAGCCTTTCTCTTCGCTGATCACAACACCACCCGTCAAAACAGCAATGTCTTCCAACATCGCTTTGCGGCGATCGCCAAATCCCGGTGCTTTTACTGCACAAATCTTCAATTGGCTGCGCAAGCGGTTAACAACCAAGGTCGTCAGTGCCTCGCTGTCTACATCTTCAGCAATGACGAGCAAAGGGCGGCCGCTCTGTACTGCGGGTTCTAGAATTGGGAGAAAATCTTTTTAAGTTGGAGATCTTTTTATCGTAGATCAAGATGTAAGGTTTCTCCATTTCGCATTGCATTTTCTCTGCATCTGTTACAAAATAAGGAGAAAGATAACCACGATCAAACTGCATACCTTCTACAGTCTTCAAGACCGTATCGCGGCCTTTAGCATCTTCGATCGTAATGACACCGTTTACGCTTACTGCACGCATACCATCGGCAATAAGCTTACCGATTTCAACGTCATTATTAGCAGAAATGCTTGCAACTTGTTCGATCTTGTCGTAGTTTTCGCCTACTTGCTCTGCTTGCGCCTTGATGCTTTCCACAACTTTAGCTACGGCCTTGTCCATACCGCGTTTCAAGTCTAAAGGATTAGCGCCGGCAGCTACGTTTTTCATTCCTTCCGTAAGGATAGCCTGCGTCAAGATGGTTGCTGTCGTTGTTCCATCGCCCGCATCATCGCCGGTCTTGCTGGCTACGCTCTTAACCAATTGAGCTCCGGCGTTCTCGAAGTTATCTTCGAGTTCTATCTCTTTAGCTACGGTCACACCATCTTTTGTGATGCGCGGAGCACCATATTTTTTTGTCGATGACAACGTTGCGTCCTTTAGGACCAAGCGTTACTTTTTACTGCATTTGCCAAAGCATCTGCACCCTGACGAAGCGCTTCGCGCGCTTCAACGATATATTTAATTTCCTTAGCCATAATCTTGTATATCTTTTAATGTGTTATTGCAGAATAGCCAATACGTCTGACTGACGCATAATAAGGTATTTCTCTCCATCCAGCTCTACTTCCGTTCCGCTATATTTACCATAGAGGACAGTATCTTCAGCTTTGAGGACCATTTCTTCGTCTTTTTGTCCCATTACCTACGGCAATCACGCTACCTTTCAAAGGTTTCTCCTTTGCTGTATCTGGAATGATAATGCCTCCTACCGTTTTCTCTTCAGCAGCGGCCGGTTTGATTAAAAACTCTGTCTGCTAATGGTTGAATTTTTCATAATCGTTATTTTTATTTAGATTGAAATTATTTTCCACAAGGTATAGCTAAAAAGTATGCCAAGGATGGCGTTGCGCCAGAGTTTTTCTTTAGTTCTGTGTAAAAAAACTTGTGACAGCCCCACAATTTCGCCTTTATTGTTATAGCGAGCCGCTTTGTGGATGCGTATGTCTCATTATTGCCTTGTTGTGGCTTATGAGTTTATTGTTTGCTGGCACCAAACAATGGTTTTGCTGAGCCCAAACTATAGTTTGCTGGTATCAAACAATCGTTTGCCGGCACCAAACAATGGGAGGCGCTGTTTGAAGCTTACTGAGTAAAGAACGAAAAAAAGTCGAAAAATCAGCACGTTTTACGACTTATATAAAAGGAGGGAATAATAATAGTGCGTAAGGGAGGTAATGATAGTACTATATGGCGTGCAAATCGTTAACGGATAGGACGTAATAGGACTTTCACGGCCAAAAGGCTTGATTTACCAAACAAGCGGAAACGATCCTTGAAGACCCAAATAGCATTCGTCCATCGCGAACGGTTGAGAAAGCGTAGAAAATGATCAAACGTTTCCTTTATTTCCGGAGATAACTCTTCGGTATAAAAAAATGATAGACGTCCAAAAATGCTATCTAGATGGCTGCTTTCCAATATTGGTTTCCTGCGTCTTAGGAATCCCGTAATGCGTTGCAAGAGAGAACGATCCGTGGCGCCGGTCACGGCGCCGGTATAGCGGCGATAGAGAAATAGACGTCGAGGTATATGTAAAAATGTCCGAACAAGGCATTCACAAGCGTGATGAGATGATCGTGCATCGCGATGCGGCCTTTGAATTGCAGGCATTTTTCTCTTAATTTGTCATTGATAATCATTGCACAACCTTGTATGCCGCCGTTGGCAAACAGAACGTCGTGAAGGTCTTTTACGATGTTCAAGATAGAAATGCCTCCAATGGGGCGGCGAGCTTTGACGTTGTAGACATAAGCATTGCAGTAGACACACTGCGGAATGTTGTTGTCTTCTGTCTGAATGGCTTCCATCTGCGTACTTAATTTGTCTTGTAACCAAATGTCGTCTTCGTCGCAAAAAGATATAAAAGGCGCTGTGGAGAGCGAGAGCAAATGCATAAAGTTGCGACCGGCAGAATGGAAACATAAACCATCCTCAATCACGCATATACGCTGGTCGGTTGCAGCTAATTCACGGATGATTTCAATGGTGCGATCCGTTGAGCCATCATCGTGTATCAGCAGGCGCCAATCGGTGAAAGTCTGTTGCTGTAAAGAATATATTTGCTGACTGATATAAGCTTCGCCATTGTAAGTGGCCATCAGTATATCTAACTTGGGCTGGCTCATCTTGATAGTCTTGAAGACAGTTGTTGGAAAATATAAGGGAACAATATGAGGATGACATATTGCAGATTCAATGAGAAATTGGATAAGATGTTTTCCTGCACGAATTGTAGTATGAGGTAGTTTAAGAAGCAGGCATATAAGATAAAATAGACGTTTTGCCCACTTTGAGCTCGTTTATATAAGAAGGCATAAAATGCGCCATAGAGTCCGCCAAACAAACCTACGCCCGGTAAGCCGAAATCGTGATAGAAAGGGTAAAGGATCGTATAGGTGTTAGTCTCTTCCGGAACGCCAACGAATTTCAATACGTTGCTGACGGGTTCTATATCGCTCCCGAGCGAATGCATGATAGCGTAGTAAAAGCGGAATACGTATTCACCAAATTGTGTGGCACTTGTAGGCTCTACGTAATAGTCGAAAGCTACGCAGGGAGACATTATATATATGGTCAACATAGACGTAGCCGAAAAAGAGTCTTGCTGAGAAGCCATCGAACGGGCATATTGAAACCAAATACTGAAACCTATGAATATTAGAAGTATGATGCCGATGGTGCGCAACTTGATCTTGCCACGCAGATAAAGAATATAAACCATGGGGACCAAGAAGACGAAGAAACCCGTCTTGGACATGGAAATCAATGCTGCGAGAACGTTAATGACTACAGCCAATATCTTGAGCCATTTCTTGGACGAGTAGACAAAGATAAAGATAAAGACGATTAAAGCTACGCCAATAGTATAATAAGCTAGGCCTAAATCCGGTTTATCCAAAGTGTCGTCGTAAGAAGCAATACGCAAGTAGGTCATTAAGTTGGACTCGCCGCGTTCCATACCATATCTCATTAACGTATAAAGAATCAATGGCACGGAAATGATGGCAATAAATAAATAGAGTTTCAATACGAGCCGAGAAGGTGTTAGGGACCGACGCGAGTAAAAGGCGGGCAGTGGCTGAAAAGACTATGTTCCGGTAGGTAATAATAAGTGGGGTAAGCTACTCCTAAAAAGGAAATAGTCCAAACGATTAGGGCAATCGGGAAGCTATGAATAATAGGGTAGAGTTCGGGATCACTGAGATAGAAGAGCAGTAATATGCCGAACCAAACGCCGGGCTGAAGCACAAAAAGGCGAAAAAAATGTCGCGCGTAATGTACCATCCGATAAACGTGAACGCAGCTACAATCAAGAAGGCAATGAACAACATAAGACTTGGTCTTTCTTACAATAATAGAACATAAGGGCGGCTACAATCGCTTCAGAAAGCAATAGTGCCCACGCGGCGCCATATTCTGCGTAGAGGGGCGTCAAGATGCCAACTGTCAGGATGGAAATTACGGCGGTTATGACGTAGACGTTGCGGAAATGTATTCGGCTCTGTTTGTTGCCCTAATGCGATTAAACCCATTTGTCCGCAGACGGCGCCGATACCAATAAATAATGGAGTGGGAGATAATGCGTAGTAGATTGTCCCATCCCAAATAACCTTCGTCGTGAAGTGCGGATTTCAGCAACGAAGCCCCGACAAATAATAGGATGGTTAAGAGTAACATAATTCCGCCTACGACGTAAAGTACGCTTTTCGTTTTTATTCACGGCCGCAACTCGATCTTTAGTGCTCAATGCACTGATCTTTGGGAAAAAAACTTGCGTGATGGGGATGTAAATGATAAAAGCATAGGGCGCGCATAAGTGCTTCGGCAGAGGTGTAACGCCCAACAGCAGACTGAGAACAAAAGAAGCCCAAAATAATGACGAATAATTGGGTGTAAACGCTCGTGGATGCGCGTGAAAGAAAGAGTGGGAAGCTATCTGAAACTTCAGACTTGATGCGTGAGAAATCCCAACTGATGCTTCCTATCCACGATTGGCGATAAGCCCAAACAGAGGAAATAAGGGCTGTTAAACAAAAAAACGGAGGCTTGTAAAAGCGCGGCGATGATGTAATCGTCTTGCACTTTTACGAAAAATAAAGATGAGGGGAAGTAAAAAGTAGCTTGGAGATGGTGTTGATTATGGCCATTGCTCTTACTTTTCCTACTCCTTGGAAGAGCCACATAAATGTGTAGGTCGAACCTATAGCCATTGGCGTTGTTGCTAATATGGCTGCTTGATAGCTTTTGAAGGTGGGGACGAATGCAATCAGTATAAAAAGCAATAACAGTGAGGCCGCCAAAAGTATCGTCTTAGCCCAAAAAACGGCCCAAAAGATGCGCGTGCGTTCTTGCTTGTCGTCGCCTGCAATGGCTAAGTGCTTCGTGGCACTTAAATCAAAAACCAAAAATCGATAATTAGGGCCAGATATTGTATAACAGAGAGTGAAAAACCAATATAGCCATAGCCGGTCGCACCCAACTTGACCATTAGATAAGGAATCACCAAAAAAGGAAGGAACTTGTTGACACCTTGTAGTACAAATAAATAAAGAATGTCGACAACTTCCTGCTTGTTCCCTTTTATCCCTTGTCTTAATTGGTGCAACATAAGTATGGCGTCAAGGCTTTTTCGCTCTTCGTTTCCAGCAATTGCATCTCTGGCTGATCACGCATTGCTGATTTAATGATTATCCATAAACAAGACAGTGAAAAACTCAAAACAGCCATCATGAAGACAAAGATCATACGCTTAGGAGCCGATGGCTTTATAGGAACATTTGCTTGTTGTAGAACGGTAAAGGCAGGCATACGCTCTTGTACTTTGGCTTGCGCCAATTGTAATTGGGTCACGCTTTGTGAATAACCATTATAGGCTAATTGCATCTCGTTCTCTAAGCGTGTCTCTTCTTGCTGTACGGAAGTCAAAACCAAATCCTGATTGGCATCGGCAAAGCGAGCGTAAACTTTCTGAGCTGCTTTGTAATCTTCTAACGCCTTCTGAGAAATTTTCTCAGCATATTTAACGTCATTGCGTGCTTTACTGGTGCGGTAGTTTGCAATGTACTGCTGCAATTGGTTTTCCACCATTGTTGCAACTTGGGCTGCAACTTCAGGGTCTTGCATCGTAACGTTAATGGTGACCATATTTGTGCGCTTATCTACAAAAGCTTACGATAGAAGCACCCAATCCCTTTTAGCAATTTTTTTCTTGTGCCTTTGTAAGGCGTTGAGGATCTATTTTGTTTGTCGGTGCTTCTTTTTGAACCAAGTCCACCCCATTGGAACAAACTATCCCACCACGGAGCTTTCTGATGTTGCGTAAGATAAATAAATAGGCTTACGTCTTGCTTTAATCCTTTTTGGCCGTACGGGCTTGTTTAATAGGGCAACTAAGAAATCCGGCGTCTTTACTACTTTGGGGTAGAACTCGGGGTATATAGCATCCTCGCTGTCACCGTTTCCTAGTTTCACACCTGCCATAGATGCCAATGAACCTAAGCCGGAGCTTAAGCTGTTGTTGCTGGGGATTTCTGGCAACATCACGACATCTGATTGATAAGAGCGAGGAATACTCATAATGTAACCAATGCTCAAGCTGACAACAATGAAACAGAAGATGAAAATCTGTTTCCATTTGCTCAGCAAGAGATGAGCAACCTTTAATAGGCTTTGTATTTTGCTATTCATGTACGTTATTTCTTTATCAAGGTTGCTACGACAGCGCCTAATGTGGCAACAATGCTACCTAGGCTTATCCATTCTGCAAAAGCTAATCCGCGTCTTTTAGATTTTGCTGGGACGACAATTTCACAGCCCGGCTGTATATCTTTAGCTGAACGAATCTTTGTGACAGTACCATTCATATTTACGGCAAAAACATCTCTGCGTTTTGCGGTTAAGCTATATCCTCCGGCTTGATTGATATAGTAGCTAAGCCCTTGTCCGCTTGTATAAGCGACAGTATTGGGATACATAACTTCTCCGTTAATTGAGACGGTGTTATTATATTTTGGTACGACAATCTTGTCGCCGCCTTGTAAGACAATATCCCATTTATCCGATCCTGGACTTTCAAGTGCTTTATCTAAATTAATACCAATGTTTCTCACGTTGCCATTAAGTTTGCTTACCTTTGTTGAATCTCCTGCAGTAATCATTTTCCACGTAGCCTGCTCTTTTGATTTGTTCCTGAGGGCTTAGGTCTCTTTCCAAGTGTGCGCCTTTTGCGTAGGCCTCTTTGGTTAATCCTCCGGCCTCTTTAATCAAATCGCTTAAACGGGCTGTCTTGCGAGTTAAGGTATAAACTCCGGCAAACATAACCTCACCTTCAATTTTAATATGTTCTTGTTCTGCATAGCCGGGAGAGCGGCGTACATAAACTTCGTCAAATGGTTCCAATACAAAGCCTGGTTCTCCCTGGATAACAAAGCCATCTTTTAGTTGGAAACTATAAGAGCGTGCAATTTGGTCCGGTGCAGTAAAGCGCCTTGCTATTTCTGATTCTACGGGATACATCTACTTTCATTGTTGATGCCGCATCTGTTAGACCTCCGGCCTGCAAGATGAAATCTTCGATGGTCGTGTTATCAGCATAAACATAGACGCCCGGATAAGCTACTTCGCCAGAGATAGTTAACGTCTGAGTATCAAGTAAGTCTTTTCTACTGGGAACATACAAGACATCACCATTCTTTAAAGATACATCCGGAATGTTATGATCTACGAGTTCTTTTTAGGTCGATAGCTAACACTTCCAGCGTGCGATCTTCTTTCAGACGATGCATTACGGCATGATTAACTATGGCGTCTTCCGTAGCACCTCCGGCAGCTTCGAGTAGCTGACGGACTGTGGAGATCGTTCCATTCATTTGGAATTGGCCGGGACGGAAGACGGCGCCTTTGATTTCAACTAAATTGCTAAAGCGATTTAATGTAGAGTCAACAGAAACAGAGTCTCCATCCATCATTTGGAATTTGTTTCGCTCAAACTCATCAACTGTATAAATAGAGTACATTCCGCCAGACTTACGAACAAGACGTACATTTGTTCGGTAAGCATCTCCTGTAAATCCCCCTGCATATTTGATCAGCGTGCCCACACTTTCTGTGTGCTTCATTTCATAATACATCGGGCGTTTAACCTTTCCGGTGATATCTACCAAGCATTCATAAGGGCCTACATAAATAACATCTCCCGACGTCAGTCGAACATTTCCGGACAATTTCCCATTTAGGATATAGTCATATATATCTACTGTCGATATAGCTTTGCCGTGTCGGTAGACTTTAATGCTACGCAGTGTACCTATATCGTTTGTACCACCCGCCATATACAAAGCATTAAAGACGGTAGCAAAAAGCCGACAAGGTATAAGTGCCGGGATTTTTTTACTTCACCCATAACATTGACAGAGATAGTCTTTGTTTGCCCGACCGTCAAGCGGATTTTGCTACTCTGATAGCGTGCTCCAAGTGTAGAACGTAAGCGCGCATTAGCTTGGGATACTGTTAATCCTGATACATTTACAGGCCCAAAGCCTTCAATGTCAATGGTGCCATCCGGAGAAACTGTAGATTCAAAGTTTTTCTGTGAAGCCCCCCATACATCTACAAACACGGCATCTCCTGGGCCTAAACGATAATCGTCAGGAGTTGCGATGTTCATATCGCTCTCAAACGTTAGTTTCTTGTTATTAAAGATATCTCGACCGAAGACTTTCTTTTCCTGTTTCTTGTTTCTCTTTTTCTTTTACTGCGAAGTATTCTTCCTCGTCCAAATCAAATGTGTCAGGCAGTGCGAAGCTTAATTCGTCGTCCAAGTCGTCTTCTTGGCGGAGTTGTTGCTTCTTTCGCTGCTTTTCAGAAATATAGACTTTATCTTCCTTATTATTATCAAACCGTTTGCGTCGATAATTTTTGCGCATTGGGGTCTTCTTTTTCTTCGCCATTCTGTTGGCGAAGGCGGTCTTTCTGCTTTTTGTCGAAGCCGGTTAAGTCTTTGGCACCCTAAAGTCGAATTAGATTTGCTCTGCATCTCATATTTTTCTTCTAATACGACGCACTTGGTCTACCGTAACTCCTCGTTCAACCAATTTCGTCATTATGGCTGAACGCGGCGTGCCCTTTTGGCTTTCGCGCATGATGAAACTCATCACTTGATCATCTGTCATTGTTGAGCGTACCTGCGCATAAGTTAGCGGCGCAAGCAGAAGCGTGAACAATAGGGCTACAATAAGTCTTCTTATATGCATAAGTTGTGTTACTTTTTCTAGTTGATGTAGAACATCTAAAAATAGATTTTATATGGGCAAAGCCATCTGTTCGGTTGGTAAAACCGCTTGAAAGACTATGTCGCCGCAAAAGTACAAAAAAAGGGCTATTTATTCCGCTCTTTTGATTTAAACAATGATGCTTATGGTATCACGAGGTGCAAAGGGCAACCCTTTGAGGCCGATGCTGAAGGCGTTTTTATTGGGCTTGCTCACATTCTCATTCTTGCGTGACGCATCATCGTAAGCGCAAAATGTAGTCACTTCTTTAGGCTGCTTACTTTTCAACTGATTAAAGATGAATTTATTGTGCAATGCTTGCGTATGATAGCCCTTTTATTTGATTCTTGATGAAAATAACGTGAGTTCGACGAATTCAGAACAAAGCAAGCTGTGTATCAATAGTCCTTTGCACATTGATGCACGGCTTCTTTGGAAACAGGCAATAGGCAGCAATAGCTCCTAACCCCAATTCGGTTTAAGGTCCCCTCTTTTATTCCTCAGTTTATAGTCCACAACGATTCTTTCGACCTTGTTGTAGGCCGAAGATTCATTGTTTCACGCAAGTATGTTTTATAAAAGTGTGAGCTGCTTCACCTCTGCTTCTCCCTCCATCTCAAACTCCATATTGATAGAGGGTTTTTGTCTCGTAGAAAGCATAGGCTGCCATTCCAGCCAAAAGGTTGACAATAAAGTTTGATACACTTCTGTGGCGGGTATGAACAATCTGTGCCACGTTCTTGAGCATATCGTTGATGGGTTTCGATAATGCTTCTTTTTACGGAGCATGATTTTTGTCGTGCACATCCATTAAGCAGTTCTTCATATTAGTGCGTATTCCCGTGACGATGTGAACTCCCCTATCGAAGAGTGAAGCAAAAAGAGATTGTGAAATGTATCCTTTGTCCGCATAGAGTTTTCCGAATAAATCCTTAGTCAAGTTGTTGAATACCTCCGGGTTACGGTCGTCCACATTGGCTTTAATGAGTGCAAAGTTGAGTAATTCTCCTCGTTCATTACACAATAGATGCAGCTTAAATCCATAGTACCAGCCCATCGTACTTTTTCCCTTTATGAGCATATCCCTTGAAGACACGATTAGAATACTCACGTTTGTTTTCACACACAGGAATACGCGTCGAATCGATAAAAGTAATCCCCGTACATTCTCCCATTAAAGCCAATTTAAGGAAGAGCAAAAGGGGGATCGCCACTCGTGGCATACGTTCCACAAAGCGGGTATACGAAAGAAGGTTGGGGAACTCTTCTTTTAGTTCTCGACAGAGGTAGAAGAGATAAAAATGTTTGAAATTTCGAAACGTATTGCTGTGGAACAAGACAAGAATGGTAATCATTTCTGCATCGCTCATTCTTCCCTTTCTATTGCGAGTTTTAGGGGTGTTTGGAGAGGGATTTGAAAGCGAAAGTGCTTTTTGGTTCAATTCCAACTCATATTCTTTGCAGAAATCGTCTGCAACACAATAAATTTCCGTAACTTTGCTGATAAGCTTCATAGAGGATTGTTTTGTCATTATCTGTTTGGTTTTCAACAACAAATATACGAAAAAGATACTCGACCGCTTGCAATCTATCATACGAACATTCAGTTGGGAATAATTAAAAACATATATGAGTTCAATAAAAGTAATAGATTCAATACGGATAAGTCCTAAAGGTGTACTTGTCAAGGATGCAAATGGTAAATATGTTATATTACATAGACGTCAAGGACATATGGATGGGGCTTGCGCTGTTTATTCCTTGTCTATGGCGCTGTTGTGCATTGGTGCTGTCACCGAGGAAGACTTGGATATATTCAACAAGCCTGACAGAAGAACACCCAAAGGAAAATTTTTAAGCCATTTTCTTGATGAGCAAGGAATGGTAAGGTCTGGCTATTCCTATTCAACTCTTAGAAAAGAAATTAACGAGCAAAGTTTCGGGATAAGAGTCAGAAGGAGAAACCCACGAGACAAGGAGAAACTTATTGGTCTCATTGCAGATACGCTTGATGAGGACAAACCGGTTATAATATCAACTGTGTTTACTGATGGAGCTCACGCCATGTTTGCTGTTGGCTACGAATTTTGTGATAAGAATGGTGCAATTATGAAAATCTTATGCTTAGACCCCAGTGAAGAAGCACCTACATTTTCATCATGGAATTGTATAATTGATGTTTCACATAAACATAGCAAGTCAGAATTTCCATTTGATAACATAACAAAATCCCAATCATACAAAGTGGCATTGGGAGAGATTTTAATAATAGAAAATAAAAAAATAATTATATATGAGCGAGGAATTACAACAGAAACTCCGTGACCAGCTTTGGGAAGTCGCAAATAAGTTGCGTGGCAATATGTCGGCAAGTGACTTTATGAGACCTTTGAAAAAAATGGTTCGGACAATAATTCTCTTCCTTTTTCAGGATCATTTTTGCTTGAAGAAGGGTAACTATTGAGGATGATAAGGTTCCCCTTTTCCCGGTTGGGCCTCAAAAATCAGGCCCGAGTGGGGAAATCTTTGCTTATTTGACACATTTGGATATAATAAGCCCGGGTGTTCGATATAGATTAAAGGCTATGCTTTCTAGTATGTTCTGTGTATGCGTCTTGGCAAGGCCTCGATATCGGCACCGTCCACCATCAAACCACCGACGGATGCTGCCAAAGGTGCGTTCTATGACACTGCGAATAGGACTTATGGAGCGGTTAAAAAGGTGTTGTGCTTGGCTCAAGGGCCGGTTGCGATATGCCTTGTGCATGATACAATCCCGCAAGTGATGCAGGGTTAAAAAAAGGCTCGGTTCTCCTCCGTTGCATAGCCCTTATCCGCATAGACAGGTGTATCGGCAGGGAGATCCCTTCTCTCAACAATGGGATCAACTCCTTCAGATCGTTGCGATTGGCCGGGGTGGTGATGACTTGCCGAATGATCCCTTCCCTGTTTGTCAACACATGTTTCTTATAACCATATCGATAGACTTTCTTCTTTACCCACCGGGCTTCACCGTCTGTCCCCTTGCGTTCCTGTAAAAGAAACTTATGGTAAGCCTCCTCTTCATCCTTTTTCGTCATCACTGCGTGTATCTTCACGATCATCAGCCACAGTGATGCGCAATATCCCATCAGGGCGGTGAGGGCTGTCGACAATGCTCGCATCGATCAGAACTCCTTCCTTGATAGCGATATGATGGGCGCTCAATTGTTTATTGAAAGCTTTCAGTAACTTATCCATGAGTCCGGACTCTGTCAGGGCAGTCCTGAAACGGCTGATCGTACTGTGATCCGGAGAGACGGCTTCCATACTCAGCCCTAGAAATCGAGAAAACGTCAGCGAGTCGTTGACACGCTCTTCCAAGGCACAGTCACTTAATCCATACCAGGTCTGCAAAAGAAGCATTTTGAAAAGCAGGATAACATCATAGGCCGGAGCTCCTGCCGCATTTTGCCGCTTGGTGTACTTCTTGTTGATCAACGTGCGAATAGGACGCCAATCGATAAGCCTGTCGACTTGATTCAAAAAAATACATTCTGAGCTTTCCTGCATCTCTTCTCTAACATGACGTCTGCAAATGAGACTTCGTCGTTGGTGGATTTTCCTTGTCTTGCTATAATTTTGTATCATCTTATAGTGCTAATATACGAAATAATACGCTAAAAAACAATAGGATAAGTAACAAAATAGACTGCTTTATTGTGCAAAGGTCTCAATAAAATAAAGGTTCTGAAAAAGACAGATATATGGATTCAGAAATGAGGAATACTTCACATTAAGGCTATATGCATTGCATGATAGGCGTCTACGCATTTAACGGAAGAACCAAAAAAAAGAGAAGGTACATTTTTCTGTACCTTCTCACTTAAATGACTTTGTGATTCAGTTGGGATTCGAACCCAAGACCCACAGCTTAGAAGGCTGTTGCTCTATCCAGCTGAGCTACTGAACCTATAAACGCGATGCAAAAATACAAAATCAATTTAAGTAATCAAAGGTAAGTTTGTTTTTCTTGATAACATACCTATACTTGAAGTATAATAGCTCTTGAAAGTTTATAGGATTAGCAATTTAAGCCTATTCATCCTTATAACAACGTGAGTTCGACGAATTATAAGTGTCTATAGATTTGGTGATTAGCGAAATTTGTTGTAATCTTAAGGTGTTGATATATATAGATAGACCTTTGAAAAATGGTTCGGACAATAATTCTCTTCCTTTTCAGGATCATTTTTGCTTGAAGAAGGGTAACTATTGAGGATGATAAGGTTCCCCTTTCCCCGGTTGGGCCTCAAACTCAGGCTCGACCGGGGAAATCTTTGCTTATTTGACACATTTGGATATAATAAGCCCGGGTGTTCGATATAGATTAAAGGCTATGCTTTCTAGTATGTTCTGTGTATGCGTCTTGACAAGGCTTCGATATCGACAACGTCCACCATCAAACCACCGACGGATGCTGCCAAAGGTGCGTTCTATGACACTGCGAATAGAACTTATGGAGCAGTTAAAAAGGTGTTGTGCTTGGCTCAAGGGCCGGTTGCGATATGCCTTGTGCATGATACAATCCCGCAAGTGATGCAGGGTTAAAAAGGCTCGGTTCTCCTCCGTTGCATAGCCCTTATCCGCATAGACAGGTGTATCGGCAGGGAGATCCCCTTCTCTCAACAATGGGATCAACTCCTTCAGATCGTTGCGATTGGCCGGGGTGGTGATGACTTGCCGAATGATCCCTTCCCTGTTTGTCAACACATGTTTCTTATAACCATATCGATAGACTTTCTTCTTTACCCACCGGGCTTCACCGTCTGTCCCCTTGCGTTCCTGTAAAAGAAACTTATGGTAAGCCTCCTCTTCATCCTTTTCGTCATCACTGCGTGTATCTTCACGATCATCAGCCACAGTGATGCGCAATATCCCATCAGGGCGGTGAGGGCTGTCGACAATGCTCGCATCGATCAGAAAGTATAATGTCGAACTCTCGCAACTCATACACCACTCCGACCGCGGCGTGCAATACTGCTGCAATGAGTACGTCGACAAACTCAAATCTCTTGGAATACAAATAAGTATGACACAAAGCGGAGACCCATTGCACAACGCCCTGGCCGAGAGGATGAACAATACGCTCAAGAACGGATGGCTCTTCAGTACAGAAGACAAAAGTCTGCAGCAGGTCAGGCGCCTTACAAAGAAAGCCATCGAACTATACAACACGTTCAGACCGCATCAGAGCCTGCAGATGAGAACGCCCTTGGAAGAAGTCGGAAGGCTGACGGCATAACTTCCCCGGCACACATTATTAAGTCAAACAATAAAAGAAGGAGGCAGAAACAACCACAACAAGAAAATAAAAGAGTAATTTTGCAATTAGAAGACAACTGTCAACTAACTATGTAGTTAAGAAAAGAACACGATAAGCCTAGCTGAACTTAGCAAATAAACTTGTCAAAGAAAAAAAGTAAATTAAGAACCAAAGTTGTCAACTAATTCTAGGACACTGCAGCCTGTCGACTTGATTCAAAAATACATTCTGGGCTTTCCTGCATCTCTTCTCTAACATAGACGTCTGCAAATGAGACTTCGTCGTTGGTGGATTTTCCTTGTCTTGCCATAATTTTTGTATCATCTTATAGTGCTAATATACGAAATAATACGCTAATAAACAATAGGATAAGTGGTAAAAATAGACTGTTTTATTGTGCAAAGGTCTCATAATATAGTCTCGACCTGTTCAGAGCAGCCTTCGTTGGTTGTTTGTTTGTGGTAAAAAAGGAACTAATACACTATACTGCGGTTCCGACCTATTCGTGATATTCTTTGTCAGTTGTTTGTACTGAAAAAGATGCAAGGTGGGAAGCTGTAAGTAGAAAATAAGTTTTGCTCACGCCCTTTTTTTCGTGTAATTTTGCAGCATTATTGCTTATTATGGTAGACTATCAGCAGAAAAAAAGAACTTACTCGGGCTTACGCCTTCGGAATTGAAAGATGTGGTGCGCTCATTGCAGTTGCCCACTTTTGTGGGTAAACAGATTGCTCGTTGGCTTTACGTGCACCACGTAAGGGAGATCGACGAGATGACCAATCTTTCGCTGGCGGCGCGAGAGTTGCTGAAAGCAGCGGTATGTGATTGGCAATTCTTCGCCCATAGATGCCCAATACAGTAAAGATGGGACGATTAAGTATCTGTATCGTACGCTGTCGGGAGATTATATCGAAACGGTTTTTATTCCGGACGGAGACAGAGCTACGCTTTGCGTTTCGTCGCAAGTGGGCTGCAAGATGCATTGCGCCTTTTGTATGACCGGACGCCAAGGCTATGTCGCTTCTTTGTCGGCCGCTGATATTTTAAATCAAATTTACTCCTTGCCGGAGCGCGAACGGCTTACGAATATCGTGTTTATGGGGCAAGGAGAACCTTTTGACAACTTAGATAACGTCTTGCGGGCCACGGAGATTCTGACATCGCCCTGAGGGATATGCTTGGAGTCCGAAGCGGGTTACGGTGAGTACGATAGGCCTTCTGCAAGGCTTAAAGCGCTTTTTGGATGAGAGTAAGTGTAGCTTGGCCATCAGTCTTCACCACGCCGTGCCGGCAGAGCGAGAAAAGATAATGCCCGTGGAGCGCGCTTATCCTATCAAAGACGTTGTGCGCCTGCTTAAGCAATATGACTTCTGTCGGCCTCGAACGAATGAAAGCGTAGGGAGTAAACAGCGTCGCTTATCGTTTGAATACATCGTGTTTTCAGGCGTAAACGATAGCTTGAAAGATGCTGCAGCGATCATCGAATTGCTTAAAGGTTTGGATTGTAGAATTAACCTCATAAGGTTTCATCAAATACCGGATACGCCGCTTAAAGGCGTCGATGACCAAAAATATGCTGCGCTTTCGCGACTATTTGACCGCGCACGGTATCTTTACTACGATTCGTGCATCGCGTGGGCAGGGATATTTTTTTGCCGCTTGCGGTTTATTGTCGACGAAAAAAAGCAGGGAGGATGAATTAAAAGAAAAGGAATAATTACCTTGTTGGTGCAGATGGCGTAAGCTGATTGGCATAAACAAATGAACAATAAAAATGAATAACATGAGAGATAATCAAAGAGAGGCTGTTGGCGCTGCTCATTCGCTTCAATCGCATATAAAGGTCGGCATCACGCACGGAGATACAAACGGCGTAGGTTATGAATTGATCTTTCAAACTTTTGGAAATCCCGCAATGTTTGAAATGTGCACGCCGATTGTTTATGGTTCTCCACAGATTGCTAATGCGCATAGGAAAGCTTTTAGGGCTTACAGCTGAATTACCAAATAATAGAGGATAGTGCCCGATCAGTTGATGGGCAACTCAATCTTATCGATTGCGTAAAAAAAGATGTGCCGGTTAATCTTGGTCAACCGGACAAGGCTGCTGGCTTCGCGGCTTATTGTGCCTTGGAGCGTGCGACGGCAGATTTGCGCGAGGGAAAGATTGATGTGCTCGTTACTGCACCGATAGACAAGTTTACGATTCAGAGTGACGACTTTCATTTCACCGGACATACAGAATACTTGCAAGATCGCTTGAAAGGCGAGTATGAGCCATTGATGATTTTAATGAATGGTCAATTGCGTGTAGCTTTAGTGACGACACATTTGCCGCTGAGTGAAGTTGCTTCAGCCATCACTGCGGAGAGTGTAGAATTGAAACTTCGATTGTTACAACGCTCTTTGCGTACAGACTTCCTGCTTCCTATGCCGCGCATTGCCGTCTTGTCTTTGAATCCACATTGTGGTGATAACGGAACGATCGGGAGCGAGGAAGCTAATATCATCAAGCCGGTTATCGAGAAGTTGGTCAAAGAAGGTAAACACGTCTTCGGTCCTTATCCTGCTGATGGCTTTTTCGGCTCAGAGCTTCATCACCGATTTGATGCCGTATTGGCTATGTATCACGATCAAGGATTGGCGCCTTTTAAGGCTCTTGCTATGGAAGAAGGCGTAAACTTTACGGCCGGATTATCAGCGGTGCGCACTTCGCCGGACCATGGTGTGGCTTACGATATTGCCGGTAAAGGCGTGGCTTCTGTTGCGTCTTTTAGATCTGCTGTTTATTCAGCCATAGATATTTATAGAAACAGAAAAGCAGATGCTGCTGCTAAGGCCGATCCGCTGCCATTAGGGCTCTACGAGAAGAGACAGGAAAATGAGCGCGCCCGCAAGGTTGCTAAAAACGATTCGACAGAATGAATTACGCCATTATTGCGGCCGGCGAAGGATCGCGTCTGATGCAGGAGGGCATAGAGCAGCCCAAGCCCTTGGTTGAATTAAACGGAGAGCCGATGATTCATCGGTTGATTCGTATCTTCAATGCCAACGGAGCGGAGCAGATCGCTATTGTAGCTAATGACTTTTATCCTGAAACGGCTGAATATGTGCGCAAATTAATGTCGGAGCCTTTTGGGAAGCATTGCCGACTGGTTGTGAAGTCCACACCAAGCTCAATGCATAGCTTTTTATGCCTTGTCCTCACTCCTTGAAGAGGGCCCTTTTTGCCTTACGACGGTAGATACGATCTTCAGGGAAGAGGAGTTTGCTCGTTACATAGAGGATTTTTTTCTACAACGCCTTATGATGGTTTGATGGGCGTGAGCGATTTTATAGATGATGAGCGCCCGCTTTATGTCGAAAACCGGCGATCACTTGATGATTTCTGATTTTGGAGATACGGCAACGCAAGACTCAAAAATATATTTCCGGTGGAATATATGGTTTGAAGCCGATTTGCTTACAGACGCTTCAACGTTGTATGGATGAAGGACAGCATCGAATGCGTAATTTCCAGCGAGGGCTGATCAAAGATGGGCGAAAAACTGCAAGCTTGGCCTTTTTCTAAAGTTTTGGATATAGATCACGCCTCTGATATTTTTGAAAGCCGAACAATTCTTGGCAACGGATAAAGCCCTTTGACTATGCAGATACTTGGTGTGCGGCGTGCTCATCGCTTTTTCCCCCAACTCAGTGGCGAGAGATGCTGAGATTTTTAATGCAGTAGTTAGGTTTTTGAGCAGTCTTGGCCATTCTGTGGTCGCGGTTGACGAGGATACGTTGCGTTATAATAAGATTTTTGATCGGGTCTTCTCAATGGCGCGAAGTGAGGAGGCTTTAGCGCAGCTGCTTGACTTTGAGCGACACGACTGTCTGGTGATAAATTCTCCGCAGATCTTATTGCGAATTTCGCGTGTTTCCCTCTATGAATCGTTTCTTGCAGCCGGCATCTCGCAACCTCAAAGCTTGGTGTTGGAATATCCCTATTCGCTTCCGCCTGATTTAGATTACCCTTTGTGGCTGAAGCGTGGAGAAGGTTGTGTACAAGCAAAGGGTGACGTACAATATATATGTAATGAAGCCGCTTTGAAAAGTGCTTTGCAAACTTTTCAATCCGAAGCGCCGAAGAGGTTGCTTTTATCACGGCATTTGCAAGGTGATTTGATTAAGTTCTATGGTGTAGCCGGAACGAGTTTCTTCCATTCGCTTTACCCTACGCAACAAGGCGGCTTTTAGCAAGTTTGGGTTGGAGCAAAACAATGGTGTGCCTCATTACTTTCCGTTTTCTTTGTCCCAACTGCAAGCTGCTGCGGAGCGAGCATCAAAGATAAGCGGCCTAAGCATATATGGAGGTGATGCCATCGTTCAAGCAGACGGCTCTTTCTACATTATTGATTTTAACGATTGGCCGAGTTTCTCTCCCTGTATCAACGCTGCGGCCGAAGCTATTTCGCAATTGATTCTTTCCGATTATGACAGTTAACAGCAATATAGAGACAACGTTAAAGTCCGGCGATACTGGAAGAATGGTTGGACTTATATTTTACGCGCCCGCTTGGCTATTTGTGGGCGAAACTCTTCGCTCGCCTCCACGTTCATCCTAATATTGTGACCATCTTTAGCATCTTCTTAGGCGTAGGAGCCGGTTTTTGCTTCTATTTTGAGGATTTGCGTTGGACTGTTTGCGGTATTTGCCTTCTTGTATGGGCAAATATTTATGATAGTTGCGATGGACAACTCGCTCGGATGACAGGCCAGAAAACTAAATTAGGTCGTATCTTGGATGGGTTCGCAGGTGATGCTTGGTTCTTTACAATTTATTTCTTTATTTGTTTGCGCCTGACACCCGTTTGGGGTGTTTTGGATTTAGCTCTTAGCGGCTTTGGCCGGACTGATTTGCCATGCCAAACAATGCCAATTGGCCGATTATTATCGCAATGTGCATCTTTTTGTACTAAAAAGGCAAATCCGGTAGCGAGTTAGATAGTTCTGCGAAAGTAAAGGCAGATTATGAAGCGCTTCGTTGGGGAAATGATTTTATACAAAAGTTGTTCTTGTATTTTTATATTGGATATACCAAAAGCCAAGAGCAGATGACGCCTTCTTTTCAGCGTTTGCGCGCAGCATTGCAAGCGAAAAATAGGCGAACAAAGTTGGCCCGAACAACTCCGAAAGGACTTCCGTCAAGACAGTTTTGCCTTTGATGAAATATGCCAACATCTTGACTTTTTAATACGCGAGCCATCGTTTTATACATTTCGCTTCTATGCTTTGTTCCGTGGACCTATTTTATTTTTTTGAGATAACGGTGATGAATGTGCTGTTCTTCTATATGCGCCAACGCCACGAGCAACTTTGTCGCCAACTTTATCAAAATCTGCCGACTTATGAAGCCTCTATATAGAAACCTCTTTCTTTTGTTCGGGTTGGTCAGCATAGGTTTTTATGCTGTATAGTTTTGGAACGGATTTCGCCGATTGGCAAACTTCGCTCCTTAATGCCGGATTTTATCTTCCCGCGGTCGTAGGTTGTTGGGTCGTTGTGTATGCTTTCAATGCGCGAGCTTACCAAGAAATCGTCAATTGTGTTTCTCCCGATAAGCGCTTGTCCTATTTGCACGCTTACAAACTCACGGTTAGCGGCTTCGCCTTTAGTTATACGACACCTTTTGGCTTTGGTGGCGCTCCCTATCGCGTGATGGAATTGAGCCGTTATATCGGAACGCCATGCGCAATGTCTTCTACCGTTCTTTATTCGATGATGCACATTCTCTCCCATTTTTTCTTGTGGATGACCGGCGTTGTATGTTTTGTGCTGTTTTACACAGATCGCTTGGATTCGACTACGATAATTTTTCTCGCCGTCTTTGTTCTGGTCTTTTTCGTCGTACTTTATTTTTTCTATTATGGTTATAAAAACGGCCTGATTGTCAAACTCTATTCGATATTGCTGAAAATACCGGGCATCAGGAAGTATGCACGTCGATTTTATACAAAAAATGAACAGGCGATGCAGCAAGTGGATCAAAAATATCTCTTATCTGCATGCCCGTCCAAAAAAGCTTTCTACTCTTCGCTCGTTTTTAGAATACGTCGGGCGCGTATGCAATAGTCTTGAATATTTCTTTATTCTGCGCAGCTTGGGCATACCCGTCGATTTCTTTGATGCGTTGTTGGTTCTGGCTTTCTCTTCGTTGATCGGTAACCTCTTGTTTTTCTTCCCGATGCAATTGGGCGCGCGCGAGGGCAGTTTGGCTGCCATTGTCCGCATTTTAGGCTTTGGTAATCCCTCCTTAGGGTTTGTTTGCCAGCTTCTATACGCGCATTCGCGAACTCTTTTGGATTATTGTCAGCGTCTTGTTGGTGAAAGTGGGTAATCAAAAAAATGATGAAATAATGCAAGCAATACTTTTCGATTATGGTGGTACATTGGATACGAATGCCGTGCATTGGTTCAACGTACTTTGGGGCGGCTTCCGGCAGATGAAAGCGCCATTCAGCAAAGATCATTTTCGCGAGGCCTATGTCTATGGTGAGCGTAGATTAGCGCAGGCTCCGCTCATCCAGCCTTCCGATGATTTTTTTATAGTTTGTTGCAAAAAAAGTGCGAATCGAAGTCGATTATCTCATTGAGCATTGTATTTGGGAAGCTACAGTTGCAGAACAGTCGGCTATGGTCCGTGGCGTAGCCGATTATGGTAATGCCTACGTCCATCGTAACTTAGAGCGCGTGCGGCCGATCTTGAGACGGCTCTCACAACACTATAATTTAATTTTGGTGACCAACTTTTATGGCAACATACAAGCCGTACTCAATGCTTACGAGCTGAATTTTTTCAGTCAAATCGTAGAGAGTGCGGTGGTTGGAGTGCGCAAACCAGACCCCCGTATCTACGCCTTGGCCCTTGAAGCTGCAGCTTGTGCAGCGGAAGACGTAGTAGTCGTTGGCGACAGCTATGAAAAAGACATGCTCCCTGCTAAATCCTTAGGCTGCCATACCATTTGGTTAAAAGGAGAGGGTTGGACAAAGGAGAAGCGTTCGGACAATGAGGCAGCAGATATTATTATTGAAGATATAGCTGCGATAGAGCATTTGTTGCTATCGGACAAAGGGTAGAGTAGAGCTCTTTGCCGCACTATGATTGCTTAATACAGGCAGCACTTGTCCTAATCTCCGTATCTTAATTCTTATTATTTAGCAACGAATGACTGACTTTGGTAAGATGAAAGTCCGCCTTGGCACTTTTTTTATCGTGAGCGTATGTTTGTTTCATCGTGAGCGTACCAATGTCCTTACGTGAGCGTACATTTGTTTCACCGTGGTGAAACTTTGAAAAGATAAGTTTTGCGCGGCTGAAAATGGACTTAAAGCAGTCGAAAAGTCAGCCCGAGTGGACGGAAAATCTTGTGTTTATGAGAAAAAATGCAAGAAGCCTTTGCCATACTTTGGTCGTGCCGATGCTTGTTTCTAAATTTGCAGAAAACAAATTAAGTATGCAGTTTCGGATATATCAGCCGCTGCCCGGGCGCACCTTGACACAGGAGTTGGATGACTTGTTGCTCCAACTTTATGATGTGAAGACGAGTTTCACACGCGTATATTTCTCGGACGTAAAAAACCAGTTGCCTACTTTTGAGCGCCACCCCCTTGCTCGAAAGCTGAACGAGGGCGTCGTAGCTTACGTGGAACAACCTCCATTAGATGGGAGTAAGGTCGCTTTGCAAACCGTGGAGGGCGATACTTCTCACTTTATGTTTCAAACCATAAGATTTGATGAATCAGAAAAGCTTCAGTCGTCTGAAGAACAGACATTTGAGGCCTTTGAACACCATATTTCCTTTCTCCACAAACAAGGCTTGAGTCTCAAAGACAACTGCCTGCGCACTTGGTGCTTTGTTCACGATATTGATCGCCATTATGAAGGATTCATCAGTGGGCGTAACCAATTGTTTGCACGAGAGGGGTTGAACAAAGATTCTCACTTTATTGCCTCAACGGGCATAGGTGGAAGTTTTGCATATAATGCGGCGCTTGTCGGTATCGACTTTTTGTCGGTAGATAAAACTTATAGTGATACCATAAGATACTTGCAGGCCCCTGAATATCTGAATCGGACGGAGGAATATGGCGTGGCCTTTGAGCGAGGAGCAACAATCGACGTGGCAGGTGAACGCTACTTCTTTATTTCCGGAACCGCCAGTATCGATAAACAAAGGAAACATTGTGCATCCCGGCGATGTTGTGACGCAAGCCGGCCGTTTGTTTCTTAATATTCAGGAATTGCTCAAAGATGGTGGTGGTAGTTTGGCAGATTTACAATCCGTTATAATCTATCTGCGTGACATCGCCGATTATGTTACCATAGATCGTTATATGAGAATGCGTTTTCCGCAACTTAGTTTTCTCATTGTGCAAGCTCGTGTTTGTAGGCCGGGATGGCTGATTGAAGTAGAAGGCGTAGCAGCTAAATCATTGTAAGTAGCTGTATCCCCTTGCATAAGTCTTTAGAGTATCTTCGTCCAAACTGATCAGTGAAAGTTGTGGAGAACAGGCTTTCGGAGAAATAAAAGAGTAGCTGAATTCGTGTTATTTTTAGCGATATTTTGCCTATAAAAGAAGAAAAACTACGAGATATAGCGGGAGGAGACTACCCGTTGGGCTTTTTTTGGATAGAAACTTAGGCCTTTTCGTTTGTTTTTGCGAAATTTGCGAATCAATTAAAATGTCCAAGATGGAATATACAGCCCGCCAGATCGCAGATCTTCTGCAAGGAACCCTTGAGGGAAATCCTGAAGCGGTGATTAATACATTTGCCAAAATAGAAGAGGGATGTCAGGGAGCCATTTCTTTTATGGCTGATTTACACTACGAACATTACCTGTATGAAACGCTCTCAAGTGTAGTGCTTGTAAATACTGATTTTTCAACCAACGCAACCGGTTAAGGCTACACTTATACGCGTGCCGAATGCGAGAGAGGCAATTGGTCGTTTACTTACAATATATCAGCAGCAAACGCAACGCCGGAGGGGAATACATCCGCGGGCGGTGATAGCTGAATCAGCCCAAATCGGTAAGAATTGCTACATAGGTCCTTCTGTTTATATCGGAGAAGGAGTAGTTGTTGGCGATGATACGCAGATTTATGCCAACTGTGTGATCGAAGAGCGGAGTAAGGTCGGCAAAGGTTGCTTGTTGTATCCCAATGTATCTGTTTATCACGATTGCAACATTGGTGATCGCGTTATTTTACATAGTGGTTGCTGCATAGGTGCTGATGGTTTTGGCTTCGCACCCGCGGCAGAAGGTTATGAAAAGATACCGCAAATTGGCAATGTTATTATCGAAGATGATGTCGAAATAGGAGCAAATTCTTGCGTAGATCGCGCCGTGATGGGATCTACCTTGATACATAAAGGTGTGAAATTGGATAATCTGATTCAGATTGCTCACAATTGCGAGATTGGCTCGAACACTGTAATGTCGGCACAAGTCGGCATTGCCGGATCTGTAAAGGTGGGCGATTGGTGTATGTTTGGCGGGCAAGTAGGCGTCGCCGGACATATTTCCATTGCGGATCATACCAATTGCGGTGCTCAAGCCGGTATAGCAGGGAGCATACGTAAAGGCAATAGAACGTTGTTGGGTTCTCCGGCAATGGATGCTAAAAGGCTTATGCGCGCAGCTATGCCGTGTTCAAAAAGTTTGCCGGAAATGCGCAAAAGAACTGAATGATATCAATGAGAATTTAGAAGATGCGGCAGATCACGCTTGATGATCTGTATGGTATTACTGCCGTAGTATTTATATAGTATGCAAGGACTAAATTAAAACGAACACTGAATGAAACAAACGACGCTGAAAGGATCATTTTCACTATACGGAAAGGGGTTACATACGGGATTAAGTCTTACTGTAACCTTTAATCCGGCTCCGGAAAATTATGGTTATAAGATTCAACGTATAGACCTGCCGGGTGAACCTATTATCGAAGCTATCGCAGAAAACGTAGTAGATACGAGTAGAGGAACGGTCGTGGCAAAGGGAGAAGCCCGCTGCAGCACTATTGAACACGCAATGGCCGCCCTTTATGCTTTAGGGTATCGACAACTGTATGATTAGAGTAAACGGTCCGGAATTTCCCATTCTTGATGGTAGCTCAGAAGTGTTTGTTAAGAATATAAAGGAGGTAGGTATTACAGAGCAAAAATGCTGAAAAAGATTTTTTTCGTTATCAAACATAAGATAGAGTTTCGCGACGAGAAGACCGGCTCAAAATATCATCATATTACCGGACGATCAGTTCTCAATAACAGCAATGATATCCTTTGATTCCGAGTTTATCGGCAGCCAATTTGCGACGCTGGATGATATACAAGATTTCTCGAAAGAGATTGCACCAGCTCGCACCTTTGTCTTTGTACGTGAAATAGAGCCCCTGCTGAGCGCCGGTCTGATTAAAGGTGGTGATTTGGATAACGCTATTGTTATTTATGAGAGACAAGTTTCTCAGGAAACTTTAGACAAATTGGCTGATCACCTGCACGTAGAGCGTAAGGACGCAACGCGTTTAGGCTATATCAATAAGCGTCCACTGACTTGGTCGAACGAACCGGCGCGCCATAAGTTGCTTGATATAATTGGAGATATGGCCTTAATTGGTCGTCCTATCCAAGGCAGAATCATCGCAACGCGCCCCGGACATACTATAAACAATAAGTTTGCGCGCCAAATGCGGCGCGAAATTCGTCAGCACGAGATTCAGTCGCCGAAGTATGATCCAAATGCAACCCCATTAATAGACATCAATCGTATACACCGTCTGCTTCCACATCGATATCCTATGCAATTAGTGGATAAGGTTATTGAGATGGGGTCGGATTATATCGTTGCAGTAAAGAACGTAACCGGCAATGAGCCTTTCTTTCCTGGTCATTTTCCCACGGAACCGGTAATGCCGGGCGTTTTACAGATTGAAGCAATGGCGCAATCAGGCGGCTTGCTTATCTTGAATACGTTAGAGCATCCTGAAAAATTATAGTACTTACTTCTTGAAGATAGACAATGTGAAGTTTCGGCAGAAAGTTGTGCCAGGCGATACACTTATCTTCAAGGTTAAATTACTTTCTCCCGTTCGTCACGGCATTTCTTCTATGCGTGGTTTCGCCTTTGTAGGAGAAAAAGGTGGTGATGGAAGCCACTTTTACAGCACAAATCGTAGAGAATAAAACGAATAAAACATAAAACAAACTCGTCATTATCCTATAAACATATGAGCAGCCTTATATCCCCGCTCGCATTTGTCTCTCCTGAGGCAAAAAATTGGAGAGAACTGCGAAATCGGTCCTTTTTGTTATATTGATAAGAACGTAGTTATTGGAGACAATAATGTAGTTATGAATTCTGTGACCATTTTATCTGGTGCACGGATTGGCAGTGACAATGTCATCTTTCCTGGTGCAGTGATCAGTGCAATCCCGCAAGATTTAAAAATTTAAAAGGTGAAGAGACTACAGCAGAAATAGGCAATAATAATAAGATCCGTGAGAATGTCACGATCAATAGGGGTACGGCTGCCAAGCAAAAAAACCATTGTAGGTGATAACAACTTATTAATGGAAGGAATGCATGTGGCGCATGATGTGTGTCTGGGTAGCGGTTGCATAATTGGAAATTCTACCAAAATTGCCGGCGAGGTTGAGATAGATGACTTTGCTGTGATTAGTGCTAATGTCTTGATTCATCAATTTTGTCACATTGGTAGTTACGTAATGGTTGGAGGTGGAACGCGCACCGGTCAAGATGTGCCTCCCTATACTATAGCTGCACGCGAACCTGTAGCTTATTGTGGTCTAAACTTGGTCGGTTTACGTCGTCATGGTTTTTCTTCAGAAGTGATAGATCAAATACACGAAACTTATCGCTTGTATTACAATGCAGGTATGTCGCGCGAAGAAAGTTTTTGAAACAATTAATCGCATTTTTCCCCAATTCAAAAGAAGTGAATTATATCATTGACTTTATCAAAAAAACTCAAAGGAGGAGTAATCAAATGAGATTTAAAATAAAATTTATATCTGACGAAGTCGAGGGTTTTTTGCGTGAAATTGAGATTAATGATGACGCAAGCTTTTTAGACCTAAATCAAGCTGTACTTAAAGCCTGCGATTATCCTGACGATCAAATGACGTCTTTCTTTTTGTGCAATGATGAATGGGAGAGAGGCGTGCAGGTTACGCGCGAAGATATGATGGCTGGTGAGAGCGAGGATATCTATGTGATGGAAGATACTCGACTTTCAGAGTTTATTGAAGATGAAGGGCAACACTTGGAGTTTGTTTTTTTGATCCTTTTTAATGACCGATTCTTTTATATGACTGTCAGAGCAATCCTTTCGGGTGAAGGGCAGTCTATCTTTGATATAGTAAGAAGCAAAGGAGATGCTCCCGCGCAAATCAATGAATTACTAGATGTAGAGACACTTATTGCGAAAAAAAGCGAACTATTGAGGCTGATGATGCTTACTTCGCAGATGACAGTTCTCCTTTTAACGAAGAGGATATAGATTTAGAAGGCTTTGAGATTAGCGATGAGTAATCCTTTTTAATTATCGCTTAAGCTTGTTATATCAAAGGGGTAATGGAGAAGACTTTGCTTGTTTTACTTGGGCCAACTGCAGTCGGCAAGACAAAAAAACAGCTTTAGCAATAGCAGAGCTTTTTTTCTTCGCCCATTATCAACGCTGACTCTCGACAATTATATCGGGACTTACCCATAGGAACGGCTGCTCCAACTGTTGAGGAACAAGCACTTGTCAAACACTATTTTGTGGGGGATCTATCACTGACCGATTATTATAGTGCAGCGCAATATGAGACTGATGTTTTATCCCTATTATCTCGTTTGTTTGCAGAAAGAGACATAGTAGTTCTTTCTGGAGGCTCAATGCTGTATATAGATGCTGTTTGTAATGGGATTGACTATATTCCTACGATCGACGCATCTACCAGATATTTGTTAAACGAGCGCTTAAAGGCTGAAGGTCCAGAAGCTTTAAAAGCTGAATTGAAGTTGTTAGATCCTGCTTATTATCAGCAAGTAGATTTAAAGAATACTGCGCGTATCGTACACGCCTTGGAGGTTTGCTATATGACAGGACAGCCTTTTTTTCTTCTTTTCGTACAAAATCTCGTAAATCACGGCCATTTCGTGTGGTGAAATTTGGACTTTGGCGAGATAGAGCAGAACTCTTTGAGCGCATAAGCCAGCGCACTGAGGAGATGATGATCCAGGGTTTGCAGGAAGAGGCAAAGCGCGTCCTTCCTTTTCGTCATAACAATGCATTAAACACTGTCGGTTACAAAGAACTTTTTTTAAATACTTCGATGGTGAATGGGATTTACCCTTTGCCGTTGAAAAAAATAAAGAGAAATACAAGAGTCTATAGCAAGAAGCAAATGACTTGGTTTAAAAAAAGATCCAGAGGTTCATTGGTTTAAGGCTAACGACAATCCTGCTTATCATATCATGCAAAAGCTTTGCAAAAATACAGTTTAAGTAAAGGCAAAGGTTGCATATATATAATGTGTGACTTACATTTGCAATATCCAAACTATTCAGAGATTATATGCAAACAAAATCCCATAGCCTATTAGGCAAAATTAAAAGTTTTTGTGCGTCTGAAAGCAAGGCGTTCGTCGTTTTTGGACTTGGTATAAGCATTTATACTTAGGGCAACCTTGGTGGAAGAAGACTCTTGTCAGGGATTCTTAGCTTCTTTTCATTGCTCTTGATATACATCATAGCCGTGATGACCAACTTCCTTTGGCTGTTTGGGAAGTCTCCTTCGCTTAGCGAGATTATGCACCGAAGAATCCTTCTGCTTCCGAAATTTACAGTGCAGACGGACAAATGATAGGTAGATATTATAATGAGAATCGCTCACCCGTACCTTACGATTCTATTAATAAAGTCTTTTTTGAAGCCTTGGTTGCTACTGAAGACGAGCGCTTCTATGAGCACCACGGTATAGACTATCAAGGATTGGCTGCTGCAGCTAAAGATGCTTTACTTGGACATCCGCGTGGTGCATCTACGATTACGCAGCAGTTGGTGAAGAATATGTTTCGTGTTCGGACGCAGTATGGTACTGGGTTGTTAGGGAAGATTCCCGGCGTGCGTATCCTTATTATGAAGAGTAAGGAGATGATTATTGCCACAGAGATAGAATTAACCAATTCTAAACAGGATATACTTCGAATGTATGCAAATACTGTCGACTTTGGTTCTAACTCATATGGTATTAAGACGGCTGCCAAGACTTATTTCAATACTACACCGTCAAAACTTAAAAACGGAAGAAGCGGCCGTACTTGTTGGAATGTTGAAAGCTACGAATGCTTTTAATCCGCGTATCAATCCAAAACGAAGTTTGGCGCGTCGCAATACGGTCTTGGAGAAGATGTGCGCAAGAAAGTTTTTGACGCGTCAAGAGTGTGACTCTTTGAAGCAACTTCCCATTGAACTAAAGTTTACCATAGAAGATCCTACAGATGGCTTGGCACCTTATTTCCGACAGGCAGTGGCCGATTATCTGAAAAAGCAATTGCCCGATTTAGATCTGTATACTGATGGTGTTAAAGTCTATACTACTTTAGATGCAAAGATGCAGCAATATGCAGAAGAGGCTGTCAGAGAGCAGATGAAGGTAGTGCAGCGAAACTTTGATGTGCATTGGCGCGGATTAGGAGAGCCTTGGCGTGATGAAGAGGGAAAGATAATACCTCGTTTTATTGAAGATATTGCGGCTCGTAGTGATGCTTATAAACAATTGGCCGCGCGCTATCCTAATAATCCTGATTCTGTAAACTATTATCTCAATAAGCCGCACAAGGTGAAGCTTTTTGGTTATGATGGTGAAAAAGAAGAGGAAATGAGTACGATGGATTCTATTCGCTTTATGGTAAAGTTTATGCATGCCGGTTTTGTCTCAATGGAGCCAAATACGGGGTATGTAAGAGCTTGGGTAGGTGATATCGATTTTTGATGCTTGGAAGTACGACAAAGTGCGCTCTATGCGTCAACCGGGCTCAACGTTCAAACTCTTTGTCTATTCTGCGGCTATGGAGAGCGGCTTGATACCTTCTGATAGTCGTAAGGATGAATATATTCAGATGGAAGTCTACGATAAAAATTAAGAAGAAAGATGTGATTTGGCGTCCGCATAACGCCAATGGACGTTTTTCCAATGCAAATATTCCATTACGCGCTGCTTTTGCTCGAAGTATCAATACTATAGCCGTTAAGGTTGGGCAGGAAGTTGGCATTCCTCGCGTGGTTCAAACAGCTAAGGCAATGGGTATCAAGTCGCCTTTAGATGATACGCCCTCTTTAGCTTTAGGCTCCAGTGATGTTAATCTTATAGAGATGGTTAATGCTTATGGCACGATAGCCAACGAAGGTGTTCACGTCGAACCTGTACTCGTCACGAAAGTCGTAGATAGTGATGGAAAGGTCCTTTATGAAAATAAGACCGAAAGTTCACAAGCTATTTCGTGGCGTTCAGCTTTCTTCATGCAAAAGATGCTTGAAGCGGGTATGACTGATGCTGGTGGAACGTCTCAGAGTATGCGTCATTATATGAGTGCCCCATATTGGAATAAGCAGATCGAAGTTGGTGGCAAGACCGGTACGTCAAACAACCACTCTGATGCTTGGTTTATCTGCGTTACACCGGCACTTGTCAGCGGAGCCTGGGTTGGTGGAGAATATCGTAGTATTCATTTCCGCACGGGCGCTTTAGGTCAAGGTAGCAAGACGGCCTTGCCGATTGTCGGACTCTTTATGCAAAAGGTATTGGCTGATCCGCAGTTGAGTCCGCGTTATATCAAGAAATTCCCACTACCGAAAGAGGCCATCAATCCTAATGACTATGGTGGCGACTATATCGGTTCGCCCAATACTGATGCAGACAGCCGACAGGGTGGATCTGATTCGCTTAGCAATGCGTCTGAAGATCTATTCGGTAATGAAGAAGCTGAGTCCAAACCTTCGGAATCGACTGCTCCGCGGGCAGAACCTGCACAAGAAAATGTGCCGGCTGAAGATAAGAAAGGCAAGGCGGGGCGTCATAAGGATAAGAAGCAACCCGTTAAAGATAGTGAGGATCTGTTCAACTGATGAAATATCGACAAACCTTAGAAAAATCCTCCTCGGCTCGTAGGGCTGAGAAGGATTTCTAATGCAAGTCTTACCGGGTTCTAACCTCCGGTGGTGGTCTTACCGGGCTTCTTCTGCTTCTCCACGCGGAAGAACTCAACGTTCTTCAGCCGGCGGAAATCGGCCGTGGGCGTGAAGAGGATCTTGGTCTTCGAGATGCATTACGCAGGCTTAAAATCCGCTTCTTTCTCTACGGCTTTCGACGAGAAAGTAGGGCGGAACGTCCCGAGCGGACCGCCATCGACAATGTAACCCTTCGAGCAATACTCGTTGAGCACTTTGCGGAACTTGTAGAATACGGCAGCCACGTCGGCATTGCCCACCGTACTGTCTTTCGCCATCCGCTCGCAAAGTTTGTCGAACGAAATGCGCTGTTTCTGGCAAACCGGGCTTGCCACGAACATTTCCTTGTCCTTCAACGGGCCGATACTCATTTTTCGTTTGTTCAAAGAATAGTCCATGATACTGTAAACCGAATTGGGGTTAAAAAAATGGAGCTTGTAACATTTGGTACCGACAGCCAGAAGGCTTACGCTTACCTTTGCAACATACAAGAAAGGAAATAAGTGCAAGGCTTACATCAGTGGAGTAGGGGCAACGCACCCCGAGATGCTGTTGCAGCCGCCAAGATCAATTAACGTGAAACTTAAAATTAAGACAATGGAAGATATGCTACGCGGCCTTTCGGCCAAAAGATACGGAGCGCTTAAAAAGCTCTCTTACAAATCGAAGAGGATTATGAGACGGGAAAAAAATGGACTTGAAAGAAGCTCGTCGCCAACTGAGTGAGAAAGTGGGTCGTGTACACCCTTATGATATTGCGAAGGCTGAACAACACCTTGTGCCCGCTGACGATGAAGAGTGTCGCAAAGTTGATATGAAAAAGACTTTGCAACTGTTGGAAGGCTTTTTTTGGATACGTCGCGCCCGGACTTGCCGGCTGACCATCCCATTATGCTTTACTATCGTGAGAATGATGAGATGCGGAAACATTTTGGCTGAGGTCGAGAACTTGTTGCAGTTTCCATTGATTAAGAATCAGTGGCTCGAACTGTATGAGGCTTTGCTGCAATATCCCGTACATTATACGCGCAAGCAGAACCAGCTTTATCCGCTATTGGAGAAAAAAAGGGCTTTGATAGGGCCAACGACGACGATGTGGACTTTCGACGATTTTGTACGCGATGAAATTAAGGCGGCTAAGCGCTTGCTTGATGAAGATCAGGATGATGAATTCTTGGCGCGCCAAAAGGATGTGTTGGCTTACACGCGCGATTTGATGGAAAAAAAGAAGAGACAATTCTCTATCCTACGTCCTTAGCGATGATTTCTCCTGCTGAGTTTGAAGAGATGAAGGAGGGAGATCGGGAAATCGGATTCGCTTTTATTGAGCCGGAGGCATCGCTTCTCAAACAGCCTACACAAACGTCGGCCGCAGAAACGAGCGGATTTGCAGCCGAACTACAAGCTTTGTTAGGAAAAATATGGTTATTCGGTGGGCAATGATAAGGATCAGGTGTTAGAAGTTAAGACCGGAAAGCTTACATTAGAGCAAATCAACTTGATTTTTCCGCCATTTACCCGTAGATATCTCTTTTGTTGATGAAAAACGAACTTGTAAAATTCTATTCGGATACGCCGCATCGCGTCTTCCCGCGTAGCAAGAATGTTATCGGTCGTCAAGTTACCAATTGCCATCCACGGTCCAGTGTGCACATCGTACGAGAAATCGTAGACAAATTCCGTAACGGAGAGCAAGATAAGGCTGAATTTTGGATTAACAAACCAGGCTTATTCATCTACATCATTTTACTATGCGGTAAGAGATGAGGCCGGACGCTTCCGCGGAGTTTTGGAAATGATGCAGGATTGTACGCACATTCGTGAACTAGAAGGCTCGCGCACGCTCTTGACGTGGGAAGCTGAAGAAACAGATGAGGCGGCGGAAGCCTCTCAATCGGCTAATGCGCCACTTTCAGCTGAAACGCGTTTGAAGGACTTGCTAAAAAAACTTATCCTTGGCTCAAAACTGAATTGGCAAAACTCCGGCCGGAGTTTAAGATGCTCAATAGTCCGCTCGGCAAACTGATTGCGGCACGCGCGACACTTAAGGATGTGAGTGAGCGCAGCGGAATGTCGGTAGACGAACTCTTGCAAAGTTTGCAAAAGTTGATAGTTGCGCACGCCTAAATTACTTTTTGCTGCCGGCCGCTGTGATTTTCCTTTGAAACTTACAGAGGCCGGTACGCGAAAGAGTCCGGCTACTTTGCTGTAGATGTTAAGTCGAAGCGTTAATACATTCGTGCCGTCCACCTGCTGCACATGGCCGTAAAAGGGCGCTTCGTTTTTGACCGTGTTATCCCAATAAAGTGTTGAGTTAAACAGCTTCATCATCTTTATGCTCCCCGCATTTGGCGCGGAGGTCTTCATCGTGCCGTCAGAACTTATGCTTATGCCTTTTATGGAAAAGAGTATCGTTCCGGGCATCTTGCCAATTTTAGGTACACCTCCCGTTATCACGCCGTTGTGTAAACGAAAGACCATCTTTTGTGAAGGCTTTAGTTCGCCCTTCATCTTAATATTGTAGGCCGTACCGCTATAATCTCCATTGAATTGCGTGTTTACTTGCGCCTTCAATGAGGCGAAAACAGTACAAAGTAGTAAGCAGAGAGAAATCAGTCGTATTTGCTTCATCGTTTAATTTGTTTTTGTTGGTGGTCAACACACTTTTCGTTCGCGCGTTGCTTGTTATTGTTAAGCACATTAGTTTGCTGCAAATTGATAGTGCGCTAAAGTGCCGGCCCCTCAAGGCCGTTTGTCTGCGAGTGTACAGTCTGTTATGATTATAATATCTATATTTGTTGACCGCAGCATCGAATTGTGGAGACAAAAGGTAACCAAGATTCTCCTATCGGTTAAAGATTTTTGTCTATAATTTGATTGAATTTTGCCAATGGTGTTTTCTTTCGGGTATTGTATGTGAACTCAAACTCCGCACAGTATTTGGATAGATGCTCCTTACTTGGTCTGTGGTATGTTCCCATTATTGACCGCTTCAAATGTGACCATGCACCCTCAATAGTATTTGTGTGTATCTTACCACGAACATATTCTTTACGCCCATGATTTACTACATCGTGTACATAGTCCGAGCATAGCTTAGTGTATGCCCACCATTCATCGCTGTTTATACGGGTTCCTTTCTTAACTCGTTTGTGGATAATTGGCTCTAAGGTTTTACGCTTAGCATTTGGTACAGGTGTAATGGATAAACGTCCACCACGCTGTACAGCACCAAATACGGGAGTTTTGTTCTCAGAACCACGTCCTCGTTTACCACGCCGCCGTCCACCAACATACGTTTCATCAAGTTCCACTGTACCACGTAGCTGATTATCGGAGTTACGATGTTCCAGCATATAACGAACCTTGTGTAATAAATACCAAGCGCTCTTTTGCGTGACACCGATAGTCTTGGACAACTCAATAGAGCTGATACCTTTCTTAGACAATGAAATCAGATAGAAAGTAAGAAACCATTTCTGTAACGGAATGTTTGAGTTCTCATAGATAGTACTCGTTGTTACTTTGAATTGCTTTTTACAATGTGCGCACTTGAAAGTTTTCCAGTTTTCATAACGGTATATTTTCTGTGCGTTTCCACAATGCGGACAAGTTGGAGTATTACCCCATCTTCGTTTCTCTAAATATTTTCTACAAGAATCCTCATCAGGAAACTGCTTAAAGAAATAGAATAAATTAGCGTTATTACTCATATTTAATCGAATTTTTACTTGAAGTTACGAAAAAACGGGTAAATATCCAAGTGTTTGGTTAACAATATCTTATGTTATTTTTATAGCGATAATCACTAAAACCAAAGCCGTATAAAGGTCTTATGAATGTCTGCAAATATGACCTTTGGTGTAGAAGCATCCACTCACAGACCTAAATACAGACTAATGTCCTACGCACGGAGAACATCCGAAAGCAACATTTACTTCAAACGGCATCACTGTTTCTTGTTGCTGCGAGAAGTTCCGAAAAGACACATTTGGGTTATAATAGTATATAATTACGCTTTATAAAAACGAATTCTAAACATTACAAAGATAAACCATTGAATACACAAAAATAAATGATATTGTTTTGAGTCTATTCAAAAAAATTTGCATTGAATTGTGTTGAGCGAAGATTTTTCCTTAGCAAATAAATTGAGTTAAAATGCATCAACTCCTTGGTTATAAAAAAATAATTCATTAACTTTGCATTGTAGTTTAATTTATTAGGATTTACCGCTATGAACAAAGACCTGAATAGGATTAAGATCGTCTTGGTAGAGAAGCACCTGACAAGCAAGTGGCTTGCGGAAAAGTTAGGCAAGTCAACATGTACTGTGAGCAAGTGGTGCTCTCAAAAGTCGCAGCCAGATTTGCAAACCATGAATCAGATTGCAATCCTGCTTGATGTGAAATTGAGCGAGCTTATTGTGGATTAACAGATATCTTTTCAAGTTGATTTAACGCATAACGATGAATATTCCATTCGCAATATCGGCAAGAACAGCACATCTTATTGGCATGGAGAACTTTGCCAATGCAGAAGGGGCTATTGTAGAACTGGTGAAGAATGCTTATGATGCGGACGCAGATACTTGCGTGGTAGTGGCAGATGTCCGAGAAAATAAGGCAGAATCCAAGCTGTTCATAATTGATAATGGTTCAGGAATGACTGATGAAATAATCATTAAGCATTGGATGACGATTGGTACAGATGATAAGCTTCTCAATACCCGTTCTTCAAATAAAAAGCGTGTTAAAAGTGGAGCAAAAGGTATTGGACGATTTGCCTTGAACAGATTAGGAGCTTCTGCAGAGATGTTGTCTTTTGCTTGTAGCGAGTTAGACAAAGGTTATGTATGGAATGTTGATTGGAAAAAAATTTGACCAAGCACGTGTACTTTCGGATGTAGAGGCAAATTTAGATGTAATTACTACTGACTTTTTTTGGTAGGTAGGCTTAATGAATATGGAATTGACAAATTGCCAATATATGACAAATTGATCTCTAAAACTTTTCATGGGACAATTCTTTGTATATCCCATCTGAATGACGATTGGAATGACCATGCGCTGAATGAACTATTAAAGAACCTTGAAATGCTCATTCCTGCTGAATTGCAGACATCTTTTTGGGTTGTATCTGTATAAGATGCATGACTTACAGTGGAGTGGGAAGGTCAACCCGATGGAATATGAGGATTATGACTATAAAATTTCTGCTTGGTATGAAGGAGGACGCGAAATACAGATCAAGATTGAGAGAAATGAATTGAATTTGTCTAAACTCGAAACTCTTTACAGCAAAGTATTTCTGCGAGATGCGATGAAAGTGACACCGTATCGTTTAGAGGATTTCCGGAAAAGAGAAGTTTCTCAGACTATTCAAATAAACAACAAGGTTGATGCTGATTTGCTAGAACAAGTCGGCAAATTTGGATTTACGTTCTTTTTTTCTAAAAAAATACATTAAAAAGACGATCGAGACAAGGATGGAAATCAAAAAAATATCCATACAATTTATTTGACGAATCGGTCCGTACTCATTGGCTCGACAGGTTTGGCGGCGTGCGTATCTATCGCGATGAATTCCGTGTCCGTCCGTACGGAGAGAACGGGGATGACTGGTTAGGTTTAGGTCGCAGGCAGGCAAAGAGTCCTGGTGGGGCTGGTCAAAAGATGGGTGGCTATAGAATCCGTCCAAATCAGATTGCTGGTATCGTTAAGATTTCGAGACTGACAAATGCGGCTTTCGAGGATAAGTCAAGTCGAGAAGGTATTCAGGAAAAACGAGGCTTTCGCATTGTTCAAAAAAATCTGTTATTGCAGATAATCTCAGTTTTTGAACTTGATCGTAATACCGTCATGTACAATCTGTCGGAACTATATAAAGAAGAACATCCACAGACAACACGTGCAAAGGAGATCGCGCATAAAAGCTCTTGACTCTAAAGTTGAAAAATCTATCTAAAGAAGCGGAAGATTTAAAGATTCTTGCTGCAGATTATAAATCTCTGGAAACAGAACTCAGAGACAAGGAGGCAGAGCTCTCAATGCTTCGCGGACTGGCGAGCCTGGGAATATCTTCTGCAACATTTACTCATGAGGCTCCGAAGCGTGATGATTCGCCTTTTACCGAGAAACGAATTACTTAAGAATATTCTTCTGCAATATCTGCCAGAAAACCAGTTTGAAGGAATGCGATTTGACAATCCTTATCAGGAGTTAAGAAATATGAAAATAGAAGACGAGAGGCTTTATAATTGGCTTCTTTATTCTTTAAATTCAATACGTCGAAGTAAAAGGGACTGGGTAGATATTGACTTGTCGAACTACCTTACTTTGTTTATCGAATCTTGGAAACCTATTCTATTAAGAAAAATCGATACATATAGACCTCCAAATAACAAACATGGATGGCATATTACTCAAAGGATTCGAAATGGATTTGGATAGTATATTCAACAATTATGTAACAAATTCCATATCCGCATTCCTTAATTCAAATAAAAAGGAAAAAAAGATTTCAGTGAGTGTGAGCAATGACCACGGATATGCTATAATAGACTTTGTTGATAATGGTATTGGGCTTTCTCAAGAATATAGGAATAACCCTGATGTTATTTTTAATGCTTTTGAGACATCTACAGTGGACAATCAGAATAATAAGATTGGTACTGGCATGGGATTGTTTATTGTGAAAGGCATTATCAGCAAATATCCAGATGCTTTGATTGCATTGCTGCCTGTTGAGACAGGGTTTGGAATAAGAACAATATTTAAAAATCAAATGATTATGAGCGATAAAATTAGATTAGTCTATTTAGATGAGGAAGAAGGGTGGCAATCAATAGCCCATTCTCGACTGAAGAATGACTTTCAACTTCACATACCTCAATATATGCCTGATAATATAGAGGACATTTGGCGGGATGTATGCGAATTCGATGCTCAGGCTGTATTAATTGATTATCGCTTGAATGATACCGGCAAAGTATCGTATACTGGCGATGATGTTATACGTGAACTTCATCGACACAATAAACATCTACCAATGTTTATTATAACATCGTATGAGGACAATGCACTGATAGAGTGTAAAGAAGCCCAAATTATCCGTGGTAAAGAATTGTTTGGCGACGCAAATCAATACGAAAAGCTAAAAAAAGCATTATTACGGCAAATGTAAATAACTATAACAGCCGTAAAGCATCGGCTGAATATATAATCAAAAAGTTCCAAGATAAAGTCTCCAAGGGGGAGAACTTGACAAATGAAGAGTCTGCAACTAAATTTGAGACTGAACTTTACTTGTCTGAGTTAGATTTGGACAATAGCGTCCGCTCTGATTTGATTACAAGCACATCAAATGATACATTGGAGGAATTACTGAAAGTCGCACAAAGTATTGTTAATTTGCACAAGAAGTAAGCTATGATAGATTTCAGAAAAAAACAACCCCCATTCGTCGGACATCAGTGCCGGAATATAAGACTCATAACGAATACAAGTCATTGTTGTGCGAAGATTTCCATCAACGCTGCGGTTATTGCGGAGATCATGAATTCTTCAGGGACACTTATTACGAAGTTGACCACTTTGTCCCCCAAAAACTCCTTGTAAACATATCTCCTACAGAGTATTCTAATTTAGTTTATTCATGCCGTTCTTGCAATAATTCTAAACGCGCAAAGTGGCCAACGAAGGATGAGAATATGCCGAATGATGGAAAGCAAGGTTTTATAGACCCTTGCGATGCTTCTTATGCAGAGCAATTTGAAAGACTGACAGATGGATCTATTCACTCTATAACTGATCTTGGTGATTGGATGTGGTCTGCACTTAACTTCGGAAATCCTGCTCATCGTGTGAAGTGGAGGTTGGAAGAAGTCAAAAATTCTGCTCAAAGAGCTAGATGAAGTGATAATTGATTCGCTAGAGGAACTGAAAAAAATAAAGACGAACTAAACAGATTATACCGCGAGTTAGAAGAACAGCTTAGGGGAAAACCAAACTTTTCCTAATTAATGAACTCTCAAATCTTCACATATCTCAAACGAAAAACGACTTACAGATACACGGACAGTAAATCGCCTTTTTCGTGTCTTCTTTTGTATTGCTTAGTGATTTGATAATTAAGAATAATTATGTCATTAAGAGTTTACTCATAGACAAAGAAGATGAAGATTTTGACTTGTTGCAGGAGTTTGTGTCCAAGATTCATCACTTCCATCCTGCACCGATGACAATAGAAGACATGATTAGCCTTTTTCGAATTTGTCATTTCGCCGGCCGATCGCATTGTGACTGGAGCCGTCTATACACCTAAATACGTAAGGGAGAACATCATTGAGACTTGCTTAAAAATACCCAATGAACATTTACAACATATTCGTGTGGCAGATATTGCTTGTGGCTGTGGTGGTTTCTTGATGAATGTTGCATTATTCTTGCACAACAACACAGGGAGGTCATTTTATGATATCTACCAAGAATCTGTATATGGAATTGATATCCAAGAGTATTCTGTGGAAAGAACAAAAATTTTTACTTTCACTTTTAGCTTTGCTTCATGGAGAAGATTTGGACTTTGATTTCAATATTCTTCAAGCAAATACATTAAATTTTAACACTACAGAATGGAACCAGGACTACACACATTTTGATGTTATTGTCGGCAATCCACCGTATGTCTGTTCGCGCAATGTAGATGCTACCACAAAGGAAAAGATGTTGCAATATGAAGTTTGCCTGTCAGGACATTCTGATTTGTATATTCCTTTTTTTCCAAATAGCAACTGAAATGCTGAATGACGGTGGAAGATTGGGATTCATCACAATGAATAGTTTTTATTCGTTCGGTCAATGGCAGAGCTGTGCGGAATTATTTTTTTCTCGTGGCATTCATGATATTTCAATATTGGATTTTCGTGGCTACCAGGTTTTCCAAAAAGAAAAGTACATATACATGTCTTTTTCTTCCTCACAAAGAATCAAGCGTCAGATACACTACATTACGCCGTTAATGTGAATGGAGATTTAAGTGCAACGCCAGAATATAATAATATCTTATATAATCAACTTGATAACAAAAAAGGATGGAGACTAAATGATTTTTGAAGCAGTACGCCAAATAGAGTCCATAGGAATTCCTATTGGCGAATATTGTCATTTCCGCCACGGTATAGCAACACTCAGCAACAAGACTTACATATTCAAGCCTGTCGCGGAGGATGACAACTATTATTATTTGGAATCTAAAGATAAACGCTTCCCTATAGAAAAAGGCAATATGCAGAAATGTCGTCAACTCCAACAAACTCAACTCAGAAGTTTCTTTTGAAAGCATTATCGAGAAACTGATTTTCCCGTACTTCATTAACGAAGATCGAGCCACAATTATTGAGGAGTCAGTCATGAAGACCACTTTCCCTTATACTTATGCTTACCTCTCTTCCCAGCGCAAGCAACTTGCCGAGCGTGACAAAGGCAAGACAGACAAGTATCCCACATAGGTATGCATACGGCAGAACTCAGTCGCTCATTATGCCAAGATATAAATTATTCTTCCCGAAGTTCGCAAACAAACCTCTTCATTGTGTCTTGAGAGGCGATGCAGACCTGTTGCTATACAATGGCATTGCATTTGTTAGCGACGACCTTGAAAAAAACTGCAAGTCCTGAAAAGCATTCTTGATAGTAATGTCTTTTTGGAGCTATCTTGTCAAGAATGCAAAACCATACTCAACAGGATATTATTCACTGAGTGGAGTTGATATTAAAAATTTTTGTATTCCCTCTGTGAAATAGGAGAAGGGGGAATATGCCATAGACTAAAAGCTCTAAGAGATCTCATCCTTTCGATTCTTTGGAGATATCCTATTTTTTTCATACGTCATAACCTTCTCGTTTCATCGGCACAAGACCACACTCCGAGCCGAAGAGCTCGAAGACTTTATTGACCTTATCAAGGCGTAGGGTGGTCTTGCCTTGCTCTAATTCTTGCACGAAACGTAGTCCCACTCCTGCTTTCTCGGAGAGGTCTACTTGTGTCAGTTTATATTTCTTGCGCATCTCCTTTACGTATTGCGCTATGATTGTCCTCGCGACCATTTTATATCAATTGCTTGAAGTACCACATTCTGAATATGAGGGTGTGTCAAAATATGCACCCTCTCTTGTTTTTGCACAAAGCCCTCGACTTTCCCAAGCCAGGGCTTTTTTTATTTCCCAAAGTTTTTGTAACTTTAGGGCATACAATAATAGTTATGCCAAAGTTACACTTTCGCTCCTACATATGCAACCAAACGGTGCTTTTTCCGCAAAGAATCGATGAGAACATTGCGGAAAAACGCCCCCGTTCGTATTGTCAATGCCGTTGTTGACGATCTGAAGCTCGACAATTTCCGTAAGCTTTACAAAGAGAGCGGCCGCAGTCCCTATCATCCGAAGATGATGCTCAAGGTCATCCTTTATGCCTACATGAACAATATTTACTCCTGCCGCAGGATAGAGGAACTACTTCTCAGGGATATTCACTTCATCTAGCTTGCAGGTTACGAGAAGCCCGACTTCATCACCATCAACCGTTTTCGCAACCGTGTCAAGGACGAGCTCAACAACGTGTTTACCCAACTGGTGCTGTTGCTTGCCGAGCGTGGTTTTGTGACCCTTGACGTGGAATACATCGACGGGACGAAGATAGAGTCCAAGGCCAACAAGTACACGTTTGTATGGCGCAAGACGGTGGAGAAGAACCGTGCCAAACTCATGGAGAAGAGACGTATCCTCCTGCAGCAGGTCGATGAGGTCATCGCCCAAGAGAAATCTTTCAAGAAAAAGGAAATCGAGTTCACACCCGTCATGCTGGGAGAACTATCCGCCGAACTCAAGGAGGCCCTCGCCGCCGCGCCTGCCCCCCAAGTCTAAGGAGGAGAAAGCGCAGCGTAGGGAAAAAAAGAATGGCAGATAAAGGAGCTGGACAGGCATCGTGACAAGCTCAAGGAGTACGACAGCCGCCTCAAACAGATCGGCCCCCGAAACTTCATGTCAAAGACCGACCCTGACGCCACCTTTATGCGTATGAAGGAGGATGCAATGAACAACGGGCAGACCAAGCCTGGTTATAATCTCCAAATAGCCACGGAAAACCAATTCATCACCGACTTTGCCCTGTTCCCCAATCCTACCGACACGCTCACCCTCATCCCATTCATGGAATCTTTCTTCCACCGCTATCACCGCCGTTGCCGACTCGGGGTATGGCTCGGAAGAGAACTACCGCTTCATGGAGGAAGCCGGCGTGGAGGCCTATGTCAAGTACAACCGCTTCCATCTGGAACAACGCCCGCGCTACGCACCTGATCCGTTCCATCAGGACAGCCTGTATTACAACAAGGAGGAAGACTATTACGTCTGTCCCATGGGGCAGCATAAGGAACGCACCGGGACGACCCGGGGAAAGACCGCAAGCGGATACCTCACCGCAAGCGCACGCTATTGAGTGCAAAACTGCAATGGATGCCCACTCCGTTGCCGGTGCTACAAGGCAAAGACGGACAGGCGCATCATAGAGGTTAACTACAGGCTCAACGAATACAAGCGAAAGGCAAGGGAAAGGCTCACTTCCCAGGAAGGTGTCAGGCAGAGGACGACGGTGCATTGAGCCCGAAGCCGTCTTCGGACAAATGAAGTACAATATGGCATATCGACGTTTCCGCCACTTCGGGAAAGACAAGGTCACGATGGACTTTGCCTTCTTTGCCATAGCCTTCAACATCAAGAAAAATGTGCAGAAAGCTCATCAAACGGGGGATAGAGGGCATAAAACGTATCCTCACAGACTTTATACACACCATTTTTTTACGCTTTTATGCCTTTCTAGGAACGCTTCAGGAAGAAAAATGTATAAAAAAACGCTATGTAAAGAGAGGTAATAAAAGCATCATAGAGAAAAAAACAAAAAAAGAGGATGTGCCTATTTTGACACACCCTCACAACAATGAACAATAAGATGAAAAATAGAATCAGCTGTCTGAATAGAGAGCCGTCAGAAAAGAAAAAAACGGAGAAAGTTTCGTCTTTCTCCGTAGATAGTATTACCTTTGCAATAGGTTATTCGAATTATGCAAAAGCGTTGTATATCATTGCAGAAGATAGGTCGCTAAATCATTACCTACTGCATTTCATAACTCATTCGGCTGTTGATAGCCAATTACTTAGACCCTAAATAATAGATTTTCGCGTAAAGCATCGCTAAAAATAATAACCCTGTCCGTTTTTTTGCTTCCGTAAAGTGGCATATTGAGGGCATTAAGTCCATAATCGCTTTGTCTTTTTTTCAGACATTCTCGCATTGACTTCCACAGCATCGAAGCGCTGCGGCTCAATGTACGCTCGTGATGGTAGAGCTTTTATTCTCGTGAGCGTACGAACGTGCGCTCACGAGGTAAATAGCCGACTTACGTCGGCGGAATGCTGAGCTTAGATTTTTTTGTAGAAGAAATGAGACTTTCGGTTTTAGAAACGGCTACGTAAGAATATTTAAGTAGAAAGAAAGCATTGTCGGTGGGGAATATTACCTTTGCAAATCAAAACCATAGGTGAGTATTAGCGAATAGAGGCGATAATAAACAGGTGCGTGTGCGCTCAAAGCTTACACAGAAAGTCTTAGATGCACAATCTTAGCATCTGCAAAGGCTGCTTAGCGCTTGTTATGTGCTGATTGTTTGCCCGCTTGGGCGATTGTGGCGCGAAATCGTCGGATATTATTTTTCAAATGAGCATAACAACTCCTTGCCGGCCTGCTGTGCTGCGTCAAAAAAACAAGTTGGAGGAAGCGCTAAGCGCATGGATGAATTGGATTTTCTAAAGGCCGTATTCATCCTGCTGATGGTAGCTTTCCACTTAGTCTATATCGGTAATAAATATCCCTATGCTAAAGCCGTGGTTTACACGTTTCATATGCCGGGATTCCTCTTGATTTCAGGCTATTTGGCTAATACGCAAAAAAACGGTGAGAAAGTTTTTTTGCGCGGAATGGGGCGTTTGCTCCTCCCTTTACCTGATTATGGAGGGCGCTTATATTATCTTAGCCGCTTTTTTTGCCGATTCGCGAGCACATCGATTCGCTGACCGTCGGGACATTCTTGCAGCATTTGTGGCTCAAACCTTTAGGGCCTTATTGGTACTTGCATACGCTTGTGATTTGTAGCGTGATGTATTTTTGCAATCATGCGACTTCCATTGTTGGCAAATTGGATGAAATGGACGTTTGTCTTGTTCGCTTATGGTGCACTTGCCTTTGGCTTACACTTAATCTCGTTCACGCACGCTTGTTATTTTGCGGGAGGCATCGCCATACGCTTACTGCATAAAGATTTTATCAGTTTTTCGCTTCGGATTATGGGGTTTTATCCCTTTTTACCGCATTGCTGTTTTGGCCTGATCAGTTGCATAGCGGAACTTTTGTAGGCGTATTGATTGTCTATTGCGTGATTTGCGGATTATTGGGCCTTTATCCTTATTTCAAAACCAACGGCCGCTTGTTGTTTATAGGGCGAAATACGCTCGTTATCCTCTTGTTTTCTCCGGTTTTCACGCTCTTAGTCAAGCCGCTTGTGCCTTTCCTCGCTTTTTGATCCGACGGGGATGCTTTTCTTGTTGATTGCCGTTTCTCTCGCTGTGGGAGGTAGTTTGGTGATAGCAAGAGTAATGGAGAAAAACGCGAACAGCTGTTTGCCTCTTTGGTCAATCAAAGATTTTTACATTGAAAGAGTTGCTAAGCGTATAATAAGTATGTTGAGGTGCAGATCTTTTGATGTGCCGACCATCTTCATACTTCATCAAGCGTAAACGAAAAGTTCCTTCACCACGCCAAGGGCGATGAAGGGAACTTCGTATGTTTTGTACTGGGTCGCAACTAAGCGCCGAAAATAGCTTATTTACTATGTTTGCGTTGCTTATCGGCTACCTGCCGATGCTGATTTTTCAATCCACTGTTCGCGAGCATAGGCCTGCATATCGGTAACTGTATCTTTCTCGTCGACAATTTCTGTGCCCAGCATGGTCTCGATGACGTCCTCCATCGTTACAATACCGCGCAAACAGCCATATTCGTCGATGATTACGGAAATGTGCTCTTTCTTTTCCAATAATCGCTCCCAAATCGTTGAGACGCTTTCCGTCTCTTGGAAAGACAAAATGGGGCGTACAAGCTCCGAAAGTTGCATCGAAAACTTATCTTCTGAAAGTTTTTTTCCAAGATTGTTTGGCGTAAGACGTATCCTGTAATGTAATCGTCCTTATCGTCTTTGTAAACAGGGATTCTTGAGAAAGTTTGATAGCGCTCATGCTGCCTAAACTCGGTGACCGTCATTGATTCATCTGCGATCTCGACGACGCTGCTTGGCGTCATAATCTCGCGCGCCGTTACTTTCGAAAGTTTAAGCATATTCTGAATCATCCGATCCTCCTTCTGCTTGAACACACCCTCTTCCGTGCCGGCCGTAACCATAGCCGAAACTTCCTCGCGGCTGACCGAAGTCGCATTTTGTCCGGGTGAGATGAAGCGCGTAATGAACTCCGCCATTAGAACAAAAGGAAAAGTGAGGAAAACCAAAGCTCTGTAGACCGGCGTCAGCGGTATAATCAGAATTCGCCAATGGTTTGCGCCCTAAAGTCTTGGGGATAATCTCTGAAAAGACTAAAAATAAGCAAGGTTAAACCCGCAGATACCCAGCCAAACCATTCTTCTCCTAAAAACGAGGGCCGCTTGCTTTCCGACGCCCGCAGCGCCAGCAGTATTGGCAACGGTATTCAGAGTCAGAATAGCTGAAATAGGACGGTCAATGTCCTGCTTAAATTTACGAAGATGTTTAGCTGCTTTTTGAGCCTTCCTCCTCTTTCATCGTAATAAAAGAGAATGGCGTAGAGAGCAAAGTCGCTTCCATAATAGAACAAAGGAAAGAAACGACTAATGCCAATAAAAGGGTAGAATATGAGTAGCCCCATGTATAATTAAAAAAGTATCTCGCTCACTGCCAAAACGCTAGAAGTAAACTGAAACTCGGCCCCAGAAGGGTGAAAATGCGCTTCATTAACCTTCAAATAAAGCGTCGTTTCGCAATGTTAGATCGCTGCAAAGATAGAAATTCTTAATTGATTAACCAAAAAACAAGTATGATTCTTACAAGAACTTGACAGAAACGAAGGGCATACAATATATATAATGAAGATTGTGCACATGCTTTCAAAAAAAGCAGGATAGCCTGCGCAATAATGAAAGCAACGTTTGTCAAGACAAGACTTTGGGTTGTTTTAATGTCGTGTTGCTGGTGAATAAGCCTAATCTCTTTAGCGCAAAGCTCAGCAACAGACGAAGTTTTTCTAACTAAGTAGACGTAAATCTTGGCAAAAAAGGAAAATTACTGTACCTTCGCGAGAAGATTTGCAGGTAAGGCCTGCATAGGCAAATCATGAAAAAAGGATTGACAGATAAGATGTCCGGCCGGATGGATCAACAAAAGCAAGAACCCATCTCTAAAGCCTGGCGAGAGGATATAAGGCAAGCCGTAGAGGTGTTGAACCGCGGCGGAGTCATACTTTATCCTACAGACACGATTTGGGGGATAGGATGTGATGCGACTAATCCGGAGGCAGTACAGAGAGTCTACGATATAAAACATCGTATAGACTCCAAAGCCTTGATTACATTGGTCGATTCTGAAGCAAAGTTGCAGTTTTATGTGCGCGACGTGCCTAATGCTGCGTGGGATATTATAGATTACGCTACTCGGCCGACAACAATCGTTTATGATACCGTGCGCAACCTTGCTCCAAATTTGCTGGCTGAAGACGGTAGTGTTGGTATCCGCATTACGCAGGAACCTTTTAGCCGCGAATTATGCGCTCGCTTCAGACGCGCGATTGTTTCGACTTCGGCTAATGTGAGCGGCGAGCCTTCGGCAGCTTGTTTTGATGCAATCTCTGATGAAATAAAAGAGGCCGTTGATTATATTTGTACGTCTCGCAGGAATGAACGTAAACCGGCTTCGGCCTCTGCTATAATTAAATTGTCTTTCGATGGGACGGTACAAATCATTCGCCAATAAATAGACGCCAACGTGACGACAGCAGCAATAGACCGTGGGTATAACCCGATTCTGAGAGGCTTGCTCTTTTTGCAGAGCCATCTTAATCGTCGGCAATTTATACAACTGCTTAGCTTTTTGGTGGGCGTGGGAGCTGCGCTTTCAGCACAACTTCTTAAATGGCTAATCCATGAGATACAGTTTTTTTGCTTACTTTCCGCTTTGATGTCGGAAGGGCGCAATGGCTTTTCTTGGTTTATCCGGTCGTTGGTATATTGTTGACAGCGCTTTTTTTATTAAGTATGTTGTTCGTGATGACATCGGACACGGTATTACGCGCATCCTTTATGCTATTTCGCGCCGCCAAGGGCATATTCGCCGCCATAATACGTGGTCAAGTATTTTAGCTTCTTCCCTAACGATCGGCTTTGGCGGATCAGTGGGAGCGGAGTCGCCGATCGTATTAACAGGTTCGGCCTTCGGATCCAACCTTGGCGAAGTGTTTCATTTGGAGCACAAAGAATTAATGTTGCTTATCGGGTGTGGCGCTTCAGCTGCAATTGCCGGTATCTTTAAAGGCGCCCATTGCGGGAATCGTCTTTACGCTTGAAGTCTTGATGATAGACTTGACGATGGCTTCTTTGCTTCCTCTACTGATTGCTTCGCTGACGGCTACCTGCGTTACTTATTTCCTGACCGGCCCTGCTGCGATATTTAGCTTTCACTTAAACGATCCCTTTGTCGTTGAGCGTGTGCCTAGTTCTATCTGTTTAGGTGCTTTCTGCGGTATTCTTTCGCTTTATTTCACACGAGCGATGAATTGGTTTGAGCAAGTTTTCGGGCGCATCAATGGTACTTTTAAACGAGTCGCTTTGGGAGGAACAATCTTGGCGATTTTGATTTTCTTTTTCCCACCGCTTTATGGCGAAGGCTACAATATCATAGCGATTTTGTTGAATGATGCCGGCACAATAAAGGCCGAAAGCGTGATGAACAATTCGCTTTTCTTTAATCATTCTGAATATTTTCTGATCTACCTTGGCTTAATCTTGTTCTTTAAAGTCTTTGCGACGACGGCGACTAATGGCGGCGGTGGTTGCGGTGGTACTTTTGCGCCGAGTTTGTTTATGGGGTGTTTGGGCGGATATTTCTTTTCAAAGGTTTGGAATAGTCTTTCTTTGTTAGGCATCCACGTTCCGGAGCGCAACTATGCACTCTTGGGTATGGCGGGCTTGATGAGCGGCGTCTTTCATGCGCCTTTGACCGGTGTCTTCCTTATTGCGGAGTTGACGGGTGGTTATGATCTCTTCCTACCTCTGATGATTGTTTCAGCTGTTTCGTTTCTGACGATCAATTTGTTTGAACACCATAGTATTTATGCGATGCGTTTGGCGCGTAATGGCGAATTACTCACGCACCATAAAGATAAATCGATCCTAACGCTAATGACCTTGGATGCTGTCATTGATAAAAGCGTCCCGGTGTTGCGTCCGGAGATGAAATTGGGCCAAATTGTGCGTATCGTCTCCAATGCGCAAGGAGAAGACTTTGCGGTGGTTAATGACGCCGGCACACTTTTGGGTATCGTCAATTTAAAGGCATTGCGCAAAGTCATATTCAGAAGCGAGTTGTATGGCCTATATACGGCTGAACAATTGATGCAGAAGCCCGGTATTACGTTAGAAACGCTCGATGCTATGTCTTCGGTTATGGATCGCTTTCAAGAAACCGAAGCCGAAATGCTTCCCGTGCTTGATGGTGAAGGTATTTTTTTGTCGGTTTTGCATCTAAGACCCGCTTATATAGCCTATATAGAAAGCTAATGAAAGACTTTTTCAGAAGAATAACGATGACAAAAGAAACATTACGTATAGTCTACTTTGGTACGCCTGAATTTGCAGTTGAGAGTTTAAAGAGATTGGTTGATGGCGGCTATAATATTGTCGGCGTAGTTACGATGCCCGATAAACCGATCGGACGCCATCAAAGCATCCTTTCAAAAATCAGCCGTCAAAAATCTTTGCAGAGGCCCACGGATTACCACTCTTGCAGCCTGCGAGTTTAAAAAGATCCTGAGTTTTTGGCTCAATTAAAAAGCTTGGCAGGCGGATGTGCAAGTCGTCGTAGCCTTTCGTATGTTGCCCGAAGTCGTTTGGGCAATGCCGCGTTTCGGAACGTTTAATCTTCACGCCGCATTATTGCCGCAGTATAGAGGCGCTGCGCCCATCAATTGGGCCATAATAAATGGCGAACGTGAGACCGGTATCACAACATTCTTTTTGCAGCACGAAATAGACACAGGCAATGTGATCCAACAAGTTCGCGTCCCCATCTCCGATACGGATACGGCCGGAGATATACACGATCGCTTGATGCTGCTGGGCGGAGATTTAGTGATTGAAACAATAAACAAACTGATTGAAGGCGATATTAAGGCCATCCCGCAAGCAGAAATGCAGACCGATGAACCGCTTAAGCCTGCTCCGAAACTATTTAAGGATAACTGCAAGATAGACTGGAGTGCGGGTGTCAAGCGTTGTTACGATCATATCCGTGGTTTGTCTCCTTATCCCGCAGCTTGGACCACCTTCGTGAGTGGTGAGAAGCAGCAAGCGCTTAAAAATAATTTCATCAGAAAAGGAATTTTTGCACGCCCGCAGCGTCTGTTGGCACAATCATCATTGCAGGTAAAGCCGATTTGAAAGTGGCTTTAAGCGATGGTTATTTGCATTTAAAGGAAATACAACCGGCCGGAAAAAAACGCATGTCCGTTGCCGATTTCCTTCGTGGCTTCCGTCCTTTCGGAAATGAAAAGGGTGGAGTAGGGAAAGGCTTCATTATCGACAACGAACACGCGTAGTTCGTTAAGCTTAAAAGCTCTACTTTTTGAAGATTTATGGTGCTTTCTGCATCTTTCTCAAACACAATTTTTGCATCTTCAAAAGCCGGAGGGCCCATAACGCACTTTGCATCGTTGCTGAACCCAAACTTTTCAATGGGGATTCCCATTTTTCCAACATCCATAGTGCCGTTGCCGTTTTCGTCGTGGAAAATGGCGATGGCATATTCATCCTGGGGAGATCCGTGAAAGTTACCGTGCAAGTAGCACCCGTTACGTCCTGCTCAAGACTCTTAAACGATTGCTTCAGCCACGTTTCCTGACTATTAAACAGGGCTACGAAAACCTTACCTTTGTCTTGTTCAATCCCTTGGATGTGAACGGTTAAATTCTGGGCCTTCATTTGATTGAGGCCAAACCATGCTGAGCAGATCAGCACAAACAAAAACTTTTTCATAATCTGATATTTTTTTATTTGAGTTAGGGGTTTAATGTCGAGATGTATGACTGAAGCGCCTGCACGTAAGCTTCGAATGCCTGCTTTCCTTTTTGAGGTCAGACGGCATACGGTGCGCGGTTTCTTTCCGGCAAAGGTCTTTTCTACGTGGATGTAGCCCGCAGCGCCTAACTTTTCTATTTGCACACTCAAGTTGCCTGCCGTGGCCTGCGTCTTCTCCTTGAGATAGACGAAGTCTGCCTCTACGACATTGCTGAGCAGAGAAATGACGGCCAAGCGCAATTGGGAGTGCAACAAGGGGTCGAGTTCCGGCAACATAGTTACTTTGCGTATTTATGATTGAGGTAATGGCCGGGAATAATCATCAGTACAACGAAACCCAGCGCAAACCATAGATTCGAGTTATAGTAAATGCCTCCACGAGAGAGTTGGACTAACAGATGCAAGCCCAGGCAAAAAGGCAGGAAGGGTAGGTAAGTCAGTAAGCGCTCCTGACTAATAAGTCCGCTTACGCTGACTCCGACCGAGCAAAATAGCAAGACGAGCGGTTGTATGTAGGCCGAATTGCTGCCCAAGATGGGGAAGACAATTATCATGAGCATAAAAGCCGTCCCGATGACCATCCACAGCTGATTGATCATTGAGCGCACATACGTCTTCATCGGTTTTTCTCGCTGCCTGCTAAATAAATATGACGACAAAAAACCAATAAAGGGTAAGCTCAACCAGAGCAGATTCCATTGCGGTGTGTTTGTGGCCAGCGTAAGTCCGTAAATGACAAGTCCAAGCAGCGTCGTAAGGTAACCCCATATTAACATGGTGTCGCCGCTGTGGCGTCCATCGTCTGTTTTTCGTCTGATCGATCATTGTCATGAGTCAGTTTCAGGCTCTCTTTCTCGAAATTTTTCTCTTCCATTTTGAGTATTATTTTGTGTGTTTGTATTTCGTTGTCTTTTTATAGCAATGTAAGTGTGATCGCATCGGAGTGGGCTTCATAAAGAAGTTTATATTATAAACCAAATGCCGTTTAAAAATAAGCGGCTTCCTGATTTTTCCGCTCTTAAATCTGGTGCAAAGATAAAAGTAGTTTATTTTATAAACCAAGAAATTTTGCGTAATTTTTGGAAAATCGATTTTTTTCTTTACCGTGCGGGTAAAAAAATGACTGCCAAGCACATAAGATAGGCTGACGATCTTGTAGCTAAAGTTGCGCATACCTCATCAGCGTATTGTTTGGCGGGAGCAAACCATCGTTTGGCGGGGAGCAAACCATCGTTTGGCGGGAGCAAACTATCGTTTGGTGGCAACAAACCATTGTTTGGTGGGAGCAAACGAAAATCGTTCGTCATAAAACGATTCATTTATAGGCGTTTGTATCCAACTTTCTGCCGGCGGCGTTTTTGCGAAGAATGTAGTCAGTCTTTACGGAATTGTTAGAGTAGCCGAATGTTTGAACATCCTTGCTCACAGCAGGAGATACCTTTTTCAAAGGCAGTATAGCTGCGTTGGTATTTGCGCCTTCTTATGACTATTTGTCCTCATTCTACCCATTCTGATCCAAACTACAAAAAAATTATATGCTTACTACGGAGCAAAATTTGAGACTTTAACCGTCAAATAGGGTGTTTATAGCCCTGCGAGGTCCTTACATTCCAATTTTATTGCTTAATTTTTGCACAGTTAAAACACACTTGTGCTAAAAATTTAGTAGAAAATGAATCCGTCAGCATACGACTATAAAGATTTTTATCAAAAGAATAGAGGATAGTTTGAAAGAGCATTGGGATCAAGATGCTTTTCACCGATTATCAGGGAGTGACTCTGCAATATCACGACGTTGCACGAAAGATCGAAAAAAACTCCACATTCTCTTTGAATATGCCGATATTCACCCGGCGATAAGATAGCTTTGTGCGGCCGAAACAGTTCCGGATGGGCTTCAGCTCTGTTAGCGATTTTGACTTATGGCGCAGTCGCAGTCCCTATTTTGCACGAATTTAAAGCAAAGCAAGTACACGACATCGTGAATCACTCCGGCGCCCGCCTGCTTTTTGCCGGCGATCAAGCGTGGCCGGAGTTGGATGCCGAGCAAATGCCGGATTTGATGGGCATAGTCAGCTTGGTCGATTATAGTTTGCTACTCAGCCGTTCAGAGCAATTGGTGCAGGCGCGCGAATCGCTTAATAAAAATCTTCGGCGAACGCTTCCCCAAATATTTCCGTCAAGAGCACGTTAATTATCGTCCGGCATCAGATCCCGACGCTTTAGCCATTTTGAACTATACTTCCGGGACGACGAGCAACTCTAAAGGCGTTTTGATCCCTTATCGTGCGTTGTGGTCGAATATGGACTTTGCCGACAGCGTTTTAGGTCATAGGTTGGAGCGCGGAAGTAAAGTGATTAGTATGTTGCCGATGGCACATATGTATGGCATGAGCTTTGAATTCTTCTACGAATTCTTGATTGGCATCCATATTTATTTCCTCACGCGCGTTCCAAGTCCGCGCATCATCTTCCAAGCCTTTGCCGAAGTGAAGCCCGACTTGATCGTTGCAGTCCCTTTGATTATCGAAAAAAATCATACGCAAGTCGGTTCTCCCTAAGTTGCAAACACCCAGTATGAAAGTATTGCTGAAGTTGCCCTTGATCAATCAGAGAATCCGCGATAAGATTCGCGAGCAACTTGTGGCGGCTTTCGGTGGAAAGTTCTATGAAATCATAATTGGCGGCGCGGCATTTAATAGCGAGATTGAAAACTTCTTGTATAAGATGAACTTCAATTACACTGTGGGGTATGGAGCAACGGAGTGCGCACCCATTATTACGTATGCCGATTGGCACGAACGCCGCTTAGGCTCCTGCGGTCGCGTCGTTCCGCATATGGAAATCAAGATTGATAGCAAGGATCCGCAACGCATCGTGGGCGAAATCTTGGTGCGCGGTGCCAATGTGATGCTCGGCTATTATAAAAAAACCCGGAAGCTACGGAGGCGGCCATAGATAAAAGATGGTTGGTTTCACACGGGCGATTTAGGCGTTATTGATGCTGATGGCTTCTTGTATATCCGTGGGCGCAGCAAGAATATGCTGCTTGGCTCAAGTGGGCAAAATATATATCCGGAAGAGATCGAAGAGAAATTGAATATCCTGCCTTATGTAGCAGAATGTATCGTCATTCAAGAAGGAGATCGACTCTTTGGACTTGTCTATCCGGATGAAGAAGAGGTGAAGCGCGACAATCTGAGCGATGAACAATTGCAAGAAAAATGGAGCAAAACCGTAAAGAGTTGAATACGATGGTCAATAGCTATGAGCAACTCTCCGGTATACGCATCCATAACGAAGAGTTTGAAAAAACGCCTAAGCGCTCAATCAAACGCTATCTCTACACGAGTAACTTTGAAAAAGCTTAGCACGAACCCCTAGCGCGGCTTGATGCTCCCGCACTTTCGCAATAAATTGTTAAAGATAAGCATACCTATATATGGATGACTTAGAGAAAGACTTGACTGACTTTGACAGCAAAGGACGCAATGGTCCTTCGCACAGAGGGTTTAGTAAAAATATGGGCGCCGAACGGTTGTGAACGACGTCTCATTTAATGTGCATCAAGGGGAAATCGTCGGACTGCTCGGGCCTAACGGAGCGGGGAAGACGACTTCCTTTTATATGACTACGGGCTTGGTGGTGCCGAATGGGGGACACATCTATTTAAATGACCACGACATTACAAAGTTTCCTGTGTATAAGCGTGCGCGCTATGGCATAGGTTATTTGGCGCAAGAGGCTTCCGTTTTTCGCTCGATGAGCGTTGAGGACAATATTATGAGTGTACTCGAAATGACGGGGAAGTCTAAGGAGTATAGAAAAGACAAGCTCGAAAGTCTTATTGCGGAGTTTCGCTTAGGAAAGGTTCGGAAGAACAAAGGCAATCAACTGTCGGGTGGAGAACGGCGGCGTACGGAAATAGCTCGATGCTTAGCCATTGATCCTAAGTTTATCATGCTTGATGAACCCTTTGCCGGCGTCGATCCGATTGCAGTAGAGGATATCCAATACATTGTTTGGAAACTGAAAGATCGACATATAGGCATTTTAATTACCGACCACAACGTAGAGGAAACGTTAAGTATTACGGATAGGGCCTACCTGCTTTTTGAAGGTCGCATCTTGTTTCAAGGTACGCCAGAAGAGCTTGCTGCCAATCAAGTCGTAAGGGATAAATACTTGACAAACTCTTTTTAAACTGAGAAAGAAAGATTTTCAAAGTATAGAAAAAAACAAAAAGAAAATAGTCTCTCATGATGAAAGTATTTTTAAGCTGTTTGCTGCTATTGCCGCTCTCAGCCTTTGCAGACACGATCCACGTGGACAAGGCTTACCTTCAAGGTGCCTTGGTTTTGCAAACTCCGTATCAAACGGATAAGACGAATATGAAAGGAACTGCCTTTGATATGGAGGAAGTTCTTAGTAAGAACAGCACTTTGATAGATCTCCCGACCGGCGATAAAACGATTCGGAGGGCAACGGCACTACCGGCAATTGACAATAAGCCAACTTTGCGCGCTTTACGCTTTACGCTTCGCACGCAAGACTTCCTTCGCCCTACAATTATTGCGAAGAATCTGAGTAAATATAAAATGTATCTCAACGGCAAGGAGATTTCAGCCGGTCAGCCTTTCTCCTTGCAGCCGGGCGAAAGCAATGTGGACATTCTTTGCCTTACCAAGCCTGAAGAAAAGGATTCCTTTAATATAAGTGTAGCGGGAAAGGACTTGAATCTTTTACAAATCAATGCGACAGGTAAGCGCTTGTATGTAAGAGACGATATGATTTTAGGGCCGCACCCCAACTACCTGAGCATTTCGCCAAACGGACGATATCTTGCCTACAGTATTGTTACGGTTAAGAAAGATGGAGCGTCTGTATATGAAACATTTATCAAAGACGTTAAATCACAAAAGGTACTCAATCGCTACAATGCTTATACAGATGTTAGATGGCTGCCTAAAGCAGACATTATGTATGGTACGAGAGAAGAAACGAGAGGCCGCGTTTTATATACCTTTGATCCTGCAACACAACAAGAGTCTGTACTTGCTTCGGGCATTCCCACCGGTAGTTTTGAAATCTCTCCGCAAAGAGATTACTTGATTTATCGTGTGGAAGAAGACGGACAGAGTTATGAAAACGGCATTAAGCGTATCTTTCAGCCCGATGATCGTATGCCAGGCTGGAGAAAGCGCCAATCTCTTTTCCGTTATGATCTAAAAAACCGGGACGATGGCGCGCCTAACCTTCGGAAAAGAAAGTGTAGAACTTGAGGATATTTCTTCTGATGGGCGCCGCTTGCTATTGCTTTACGACCGCTTTGATGCCACGCAACGCCCCTTTAATCGCAAGGTTATTTTGACCTTAGATTTGTCGACCAACAAAGTAGATACGATCTACAACAACGCGACGTTTGTAGAGTCCTGCTCATTCTCGCCTGACGACAAGCAAATCTTGTTCAAGGCCTCTCCGGCGGCATTTGATGGCATAGGATCAGAAGTTAAACCTGATCAATTTCCTAACTCTTTCGACTATCGTCTCTATTTGCTTGATCTCGCCACGAAGCAGGTACGCCCCATCTTGAAAAACTTTAAGCCTAGCGTTAATCGAGTTAATTGGGCTACGGGTGATAAGAACATCTACTTCTCGGCCGACGATGGGTTTGATATTTCCTATTTCAAATTAGATCCTCGGACTGAGAAGGTAATAAAATCTCTCTTCCTGTTACTTGTCTTGGAAGCAATGGCCTATCTTACAATGAGGCACAACCGCGCCTCTTCTTTACCGGACAGACTGACCATAGCGCAAGAGAGATGTTCTTGGCGTCATTAAAAGATGCTAAGCCGGCCGCAACTCGAATCGGCAATATTGATTTTGCTAAAAATGATGAAGGATGTTGCCCTTCCTGCTTGTAAAGACTGGTCGTTTAAGGCAGAGCGAGGCGATATAATCAAAGGCTTCTATTATGTGCCGGCTAATTTTGATCCCAACAAGAAGTATCCGATGATTGTCTATTATTATGGTGGTTGCACGCCGACTACAAAGCAGTTAGAGTATGTCTATCCTGTAGCTGACTTTTGCTAATCAGGGCTATGTGGTTTACGTAGTAGAGCCTAGCGGCGCCATTGGTTTTGGGCAAGAGTTTGCGGCACGTCACGTCAATACTTGGGGTAACGAGAGTTCTGACGATATTATTCAAGGTGTTAAAGCCTTCTTAAAGGAGCACCCATTCGTTGACAAGTCTCGCATTGGTTGCATCGGTGCCTCTTATGGAGGCTTTATGACGCAATATCTGCAAACAAAAAAACAGATATCTTTGCTTGTGGAATAAGCCACGCCGGCATCAGTGATATTGGTGCTTATTGGGGTGGTGGCTACTGGGGCTATTCTTATGGTGAGACTGCTGAGTATGGAAGCTTTCCTTGGAATAATCCTGATTTATTTGTAAAGCATTCTCCTTTGTATAATGCAGAAAAAATCCATACACCACTTTTTATTACTGCATGGTACGGTGGATACGAATGTGCCAACTGATCAAAGTCAGGCTTTATTTACTGCTTTAAAGATTCTGGGGCGCCCTACAGCATATGTTGCAGTAGAAGATCAGAATCACTATATTGGCGACTTTACGAAGCGCAAAGCTTGGCAAGAAATCATCAATGCTTGGTTTGCGATGTGGTTAAAAGCAAAAAGCCTCTTTGGTGGAATACACTCTATCCGGGCGATGAATTTGATAAAACAAATACCACGAAATAATCCAAACGAGGGATTATAATTAAGATAGAAAGGGCACTTACCATATAGTTAAGTGCTCTTTTTGCTATGCTGAAATTTCTTTTACTTGATATGTTGTTTATCCTATATTTGTTCCTTGATAATAAGGAGGTTTGCTTATAGTGTAGCAATTGAATGTTTTAAGATAATCGTTTGTAATAGGTTTTCATCATAATAAAGGAAAAATATACTGATATTAAATAAGAATACATGAGTTTGTTTAAAAAGAAATATATAACTTTGCAAAGATAAGAGTCTCGCTTTCGAATTCTCTTTTTGATTAACGCTATATAGAACGTTGAGTTAGTTTGAGGAGGAAAAACACTGACAGGTTTTTTTGACGCATTCAGGACTCAATAGAAGTTTGTTTAAGTAGGTATTAGTTTTTTTGTTTATCCTATTTGTTAAGACAAATAATCTATAAAGTCTGTTAGAGATAAGGGATGTCTGTCTCTTTTTTTATCTATGAAGACTATTTTTAGGGAATCAATACGAATCGTAAAGATGTAATAGAAACTATGGAGGAGTTTAATGGACATAACTAAATTAAGTACACCTTGTTTCATTCTTGATGAGCAGGAAATCGTAGAAAATATAACAGAATTTCAAGAGGCATTAAGTGTTTTTTTTTCTAAGAACATTGTTGGTTATTCTGTAAAGACGAATTCTCTTCCTTATGTGTTAGAGATAGCTCGAAAACAAGGATGTTATGCAGAGGTTGTATCATTTCATGAGTATAAACTTGCTGTAAAAGTCGGTTTTCCAAAAGAGCATATTATTTACAATGGTCCAATGAAATCGAAAGAAACTTTTCTTGATGCTATACAACATCAGGGCTATTGTTAATATTGAAACTTGGCGAGAAATTGAATGGTTGGAAGAGCTTCCATTCATAGGACAGACTTATGAAGTCGGGATAAGATTGAATATAGATATCTCTACTATATCTCCTGAAGACGAAGATCACCCGAATGATGATAGCCGTTTTGGATTTTCGTATGAGTCAGGTGAATTTAAAGTGGCGTTGCATAGACTCTCAATATTACAGTATGTTGAGGTTGTTGGTGTTCATTCTCACCGAGAACCCTAAAAACAAGAAGTGTAAGATTTTATCGTCGGGTCGTTGAATATGTACAAGAGATCATTTTAAGCTGTAATTTAAAGCTTAAGTATTGGGATTTAGGGGGTGGTTTTTTTGGACGAATGCCTAACAAGCCTACCTACGCAGAATATGTGAAAAATATCTTTAGTGTACTTAGTCCTAAATTACGCGATACTATGTTTATAGTTGAGCCAGGTAATGCTATAGTGGCCTCAGGTTTTTCATTATTTGATGAAGGTCATAGACGTTAAACAGCATAACGAGAACATTTATGTTAGTACGGATGGCTCTCGTAATGATGTTGATCCATTCTTTCACAAGTCAGATTACTTCAAGGAGTTTATTTATGAAAAATCAGAATGGAAATCCTTCTCGTTATCCCTCAAATTGTAGGTGGATTTACCTGTTTAGAATATGATCGACTATTTTCTTTACCAGTAGGGGAGAGAGAACTAAACGTGGCTGATTATATCATGTTCCATCGTGTAGGTGCATATACGATGAGTCTAACCCCTTTATTTATCCATTACTTTCCTATTGTTTATTTAAATACGTCCCAAGGAAACTTGTGTGTAATTCGTGAGGAGTGGACAGAAGAGGACTTTATACGCAAGTCAAAAATTTTTAATGGGGAATCCTCAAGTTAGAGTTGATTATACGTAGATAATAATTTGTTTGATAAGATGTTTTGCTCTTTTTCTTGAGTTAGCGTACTTTTGCAGACAGTAAAAAAAGTAGAGAAAATGAAACGTAACTATCGGTATATAATATTGTCCGTACTCGTCGGTTTAATTGTCGTTGCGTATTGGATGTTGTTCGCAGATTTTTTTCTTTGAAGAAGGATGCCTATATCTATGTAGATGCAGATGATACGGCCGATTCTGTTTATGTGAAGTTAGATCGTGTAGCAGCACCTGGGCATTTTCTTAGTTTTAAGGCCTTGTCGGCAGTGATGGGTTATCGTAAGCATATTCGCCATGGGCGGTATACGCTTACTGGTGTGGGGACTTTGCAATTGTTCCGTAATATGCGCAATGGAAAGCAAGGACCTGTAGCTTTTGTCGTACCAATTGTGCGTACCTCGAATGATTTGGCAGGTAAACTGGGACAGTCGTTTGAGACGGATTCCGCAACCTTTGCACGAGCTTTCCACAATCCTTCGTTTTTGCGCCAAATATGGTGTAGATACGGCTACCATTATTGCTCTTTTTATTCCGAATACTTATGAGTTGTATTGGAGTACTACGCCGGAGCAATTGATGACAAGGATGAAGAAAGAGTATGATAATTATTGGACTACGAAGCGTAAGGCCTTAGCAAAGAAGATCGGGCTTACTCCGCTGCAAGTGATGACTTTGGCATCAATAGTAGAGCAAGAGACGAACGACAATAAGGAGAAACCAATGGTTGCCGGTATGTATTTGAATCGCTATAAAAAAGGTATGCGTTTGCAGGCTGATCCTACGGTGAAGTATGCGACGGGTAAATTTTACCTGCATCGTATCGCGGGCGACATTCTCTTTACCGATAGTCCTTACAATACCTATAAATATGCAGGGTTTCCTCCAGGGCCGATTTGTATCCCGAGCATCGCGAGCATTAAAGTCGGTGCTCAATTATGCACATCACAACTATTTTTATATGTGTGCGAAAGAGGATTTCTCCGGATCGCATAACTTTGCCGAAACTTATGAAGAGCATCAAATCAATGCCAAGAAATATGCGGCGGCACTGAATGCGAGAGGAATTAAATAGAGACTTTGTTAAAGAAAAAATCAAGCGCTCCTTGCGAATAGCTATTCGCAAGGAGCGCTTAGGCTTTTATTCCGGAATGCTTACTGCGTGCTGATTTCGCAGCTAAGGAAAAGTTTCGATTATCTACTTCTTAGCTTCAGATAAACTGAAGCCGGACTGTCGGTATAGCTGAACGAGGATGCGGTAGCGCTGGTTATACAGATTGTCCACACAATCAAAAGCCAAAACATCGAAGGATCTTTGCGTGATATAGATGGATATGCTGTTGTTGCGGTTGCTCGGATCAAAACTCAGCGTAAGTCTATCGCCCCTTAGGTTCCAAAAGCCATATTGCCTACCACTGAATGTCTCTATATAAAATTCCGAGGACGTGCTGCCGAAGACCAGCAAATCTCCTATTCTAAACGGACAATTGCCCGCGTGTTGCTCTTCTATGTTGATTACTCGCCAAGCTGTCTCTCTCAAAGGGTTGCGTTGGACCAAACATCTTCTTCACAGCTGCTGAAAAAAAGAAGATCGGGCAGAGGAGTAATAAACTACAGAGGAGTCTCGATGTGGAAGCGATTCTTTTCATATGCTTATATTTGCAAGTTTATATTGTTTCACGACCTCAAACATGGGATTGGTCACATTTCAGATTCAAAGTTATGATAAGCAGATCAAATAGAAAAGTATTCAGCATAAAAAATCCCCATATCAACCATAAGGAGATATAGGGATGAATGGAGTGACTCGCATAGGATTCAAACCTATAACCTTCTGATCCGTAGTCAGATGCTCTATTCAGTTGAGCTAGCGAGCCAAACGTCAGAGTGACTCGCATAGGATTCAAACCTATAACCTTCTGATCCGTAGTCAGATGCTCTATTCAGTTGAGCTAGCGAGCCAATTCTTTCCGAATTGCGACTGCAAAAGTAGGGATTCTTTAAAGAATGAACAAGCGTTTAGCAGAAAAAAATAGCGCTTAGTTTGATATTGTTCTGAAAGTACAGATTAACGGCAAATGTATCACGCGCTTATGGCTAAAATTCGTTCTCTTCTTCTATTGCTTTAATTCATTGTAAGATTGTTATAAGCCACGCTCGGTGAGGAGCTGATCCATTTCTATTTGTAGCTCGCGTGCTTTCTCGCCGGCTACGGCAGCAAAGCGTGAGGATGAGTCTGCGTAAATAATGCCGCGGGAAGAATTGATAAGCAGACCGCATTCTTCATTCGTCATTCCATAACGACAAACTTCAGCAAGTGATCCTCCCTGAGCGCCAACTCCGGGTACGAGCAAGAAATGATGCGGGACAATCTCGCGAATATGTTTGAAAAAAATTCGCCTTTCGTTGCGCCTACAACATACATCATCTGCTCGCTATCTGCCCATTGCTGGCTCGTTTTCAGAACTTTCTCATACAAAGCCTCGCCATCAGCCAGCGTTTGTTGTTGGAAGTCTGCCGATCCTTTGTTGCTCGTCAGCGCCAACAAGACTACCCACTTATTTTTTTATAGGGTAGGAAAGGGGCAACGCTGTCTTCGCCCATATAAGGTGCGACGGTTAGTGCGTCTACGTTGAGGTCTTCAAAGAAAGCACGCGCATACATCGCCGAAGTGTTGCCTATATCGCCTCGCTTCGCGTCGGCAATGATTAGATGTTCAGGATAATTGGTGCGCAAGTACTCCACTGTGGCTTCAAAGGCCGTCCAACCGGCCACGCCAAAGCATTCATAAAAGGCTAAATTGGGCTTGTAAGCCACGCAATAGGGAGCTGTGGCGTCGATGATCGCTTTGTTGAATGCAAATATGGGGTCCGGCATATCTAAAATATGTGCCGGCACTTTTTTTAGGTCGGTGTCCAAACCCACACAGAGGAAGGTGCGCCGTTTGCGTATGATATCGACTAATTGTTGTTTGTTCATTGAGATATACTTTTCGGTTTGTTGTTTAATTGCTGAGGAATTTACTAGTAGAGACTTGCTGCTTATAGTTCGGCTTCCTTCATTCGCTCCGCATTCTCTGCCACCATCAATTGATCAATGCAGTCTTGGATATCGCCATCTACAAAGGCGGGGAGATTATATATGGTATAATTGATGCGGTGGTCTGTAATGCGGCCCTGCGGATAGTTGTAAGTGCGAATCTTTGCACTTCTATCCCCTGTCGAAACTAAAGTTTTGCGACGATTGGCTATATCGTCTACGTATTTTTGATGCTCTTTGTCATAGATAAATGTGCGCAAGCGGGCCAAAAGCTCGCTCCTTGTTCTTCGGTTGGTCGCGGGTCTCAGTACATTCGATCAATATTTCTTCCGTCTCACCGGTGTTTGGATTCTTCCAATCATAGCGTAGGCGTACGCCGGATTCTACTTTGTTGACGTTCTGCCCCCCTGCGCCGCTCGAACGGAAGGTTTCCCATCGAATTTCTCCTTCGTGAATTTCAACATCGAAAGCTTCCGCCTCAGGAAGTACGGCTACCGTTGCCGCTGAAGTGTGTACGCGTCCTTGCGTTTCCGTAGCCGGTACACGTTGCACGCGATGTACACCGCTCTCATACTTTAATGTGCCGTAAACATCCGCTCCCTGTGACGGAGGCAACGACTTCTTTGAAACCGCCGACGGCACCTTCGTTAGCTGAAGAAACTTCAAATTTCCAACCTTTGCTCTCGCAAAATTTCGCATACATACGAAAGAGATCACCGGCAAAGAGTGCTGCTTCATCGCCTCCGGTTCCGGCGCGTATTTCTAAGATCGCATTTTTCCCATCTTCGGGATCTTTCGGCACAAGCATCAATTTTATCTGCTCTTCACAAGTAGGGATTTCCGCTTCGCACGCAGCTACTTCTTCGCGGGCCAATTCTTTGAGTTCCGCATCCGTTTCCGTTAGCAGCAGATTCTTGCTTTCTTGCAAATTAGACAAGAGTTCTGCATAGCGTTTTGCGAGCTTGCATCAAGTCTTCCAGCTCTTTGTACTCTTTTTGTCAGGCGCACGTAGCGCGTTTGATCAGCTATGACTGAAGGATCTGTGATTAACGTGGAAACTTCTTCAAAACGACTGCGCAGGCCGTCAAGTTTTTTTCTAAGAGCGTATTTGTGGTTACTGCCATTTTCTAAGTGTTGCACAAGATACAGTGCGTGAGTCTTAATAATTAAATTCGCCAAATTCGCTTCGAATCGTCAATGAGCGCTTTCCCTCTTCAATTCTGCCGACGATTTGTGCATCGATATTAAAGTCTTTTGCCGTGCTGATGACTTCTTCGGCCTTTTTCCGGTGCAACGTAAATCTCCATTCTATGCCCCATATTAAAGACTTTATACATCTCTTGCCAATCTGTGCCGCTTTGTGCTTGGATTATACGGAACAAAGGAGGCAAGGGGAACATATTGTCTTTGATTACACGGCAATTTTCACCAACAAAATGGAGCACTTTTGTCTGTGCACCGCCGGTGCAATGTACCATTCCGTGAATCTCTGCCCGCATTTTCTCCAACAGACGTTTGATTACCGGCGCATAAGTACGGGTTGGCGATAAAACCAATTGTCCCGCCGTGAGCGGCGTGTCGGGAATCGGATCCAAAAGTTGGTAGATGCCGCTATAAACAAGTTCTTGCGGAACGTCGTGGTTGTAAGTTTCAGGGTATTTCTTCGCGAGATCTTTTGCGAAAACGTCGTGACGTGCCGAGGTGAGCCCATTGCTGCCCATCCCGCCATTATATTTCGTCTCGTAGGTCGCTTGTCCGAACGAGGCTAAGCCAACAATCACATCGCCGGGGCGGATGTTCGCATTATCAATAACCTCTGAGCGCTTCATACGGCAGGGTTACCGTGCTATCCACTATGATTGTGCGCACCAAATCACCCACATCGGCCGTTTCACCTCCCGTGGCGTAAATACCAATGCCCATTTCGCGCAGTTGTTGTAAGAGTTCGTCCGTGCCATTTATGATGGCTGAGATAACGTCTCCCGGAATCAGCATCTTATTGCGCCCGATGGTTGAACTTACTAAGATATTGTCGACTGCTCCGACGCAAAGCAAATCGTCGGTATTCATAATCAGCGCGTCTTGGGCTATACCTTTCCAGACGGAGAGGTCGCCCGTCTCTTTCCAGTATGCATAAGCTAAGCTCGACTTCGTGCCGGCGCCATCGGCGTGCATAATATTGCAATACTCCGGGTCGCCGCCCAAAATATCGGGAATGATTTTGCAAAAAGCTTGTGGGAAAATCCCTTTATCAATGTTTTTAATGGCGTTGTGCACGTCTTCTTTCATTGCGCTAACGCCACGCAACATATAGCGTTGTTTTGGATCCATAATAAGGAGATATGTATTTTACCGCTACTTATTCAAAGTTGACAGTCGGTGCGTTTTGTGCGTTTTCTGCAGCTTCAAATTTTGCTTTAGGAGCAAAGCCAAACATTTTAGCAACGATGTTTCCCGGGAATTTTCGTACTGATATATTGTAGCCCTGCACAGCTTTGTTGTAACGCGTGCGGCTTTCTGAGATACGATTTTCCGTACCTTCCAACTGTGCTTGCAGTTCGGAGAAGTTCTCATTGGCTTTCAAGTTAGGATAGCTCTCAGATACAGCCAAGAGCTTCCCAAGTGCTGCCGAGAGTTGTCCTTGTGCCTGTTGATATTGTTGCAATTTTTTTCCGGTGTTAGTCCGTCTGCGCTGACCGTAATCTGCGTAGCGCGGGCTCTTGCAGACACAACGGCTTCGAGCGTTTCTTTTTCGTGTTTTGCATAGCCTTTGACCACGTTCACCAGATTAGGGATGAGGTCACTTCTGCGTTGATATTGAGTTTGCACGTTGCCCCAAGCCGTGGTGACAACTTCATCTTGTCCTACTAAACCATTGTATGTGGAAAAGGACCAAAAGACACAGATGAGCAACAAGCCTCCTACGGCGAGGAGAATCAGATTTTTCTTAGATAATGATTTCATAATGCGTTATTAGTTTGTTCTAAAAATAAAGATACCAAGAGAATTGTGCAGTTCGACTTTCCATTTAAGGCGTTTAAAAGCTACCGCCGCTACCACCGCCGCCAAAACTACCACCGCCGAAGCTACCGCCGCCTCCAAAGCCACCCCTCCGCTGAATCCTCTGCCCCAGCCACTACCGAACGAGTAGGGGCCAACGTTTCTCAAGTGGGCTTGATTACGAGCAAGAGAATATTGTTTCTCATCCTCGTACCCACATTTTTTACAGCGATAGGAGTATACTTTATAGAGGTGTTTATCTTTGCCTCGTTCTATCCTTGTTTTAACGACCTTTAGTTTACTGTTACAACATTGCGGACAAGTTCGTCTTGTTCTAAGGGCATTTACTACGGCATAAATTGCGCCTAGAAAGGTACAAAAACCAAAGATGATTAAGCCGAGTAATTGCGATAACTCATCCTCGTCCAAATCTCCGTTGGATTTTACTAAACTTTTATCGCCCATGCAATAGGTTGACAAGGCTTTGACGGAAGTAAACATAGCTTCGTCCCAATCACCTCTTTTTAAGGCCGGGACCATCAGTCGATTCTCTACACGCCGGCAAATGGCATCCGGCAGTGTACCTTCTAAGCCCGTTCCCGTCAAAATTTGATATTTTCTATCTTTCGTTGCAAGCACGATGAGGAGGCCGGAGTTTTGCTCTTTGCTACCTATGCCGTAATGTTCCGCCAGATCCATTCCAAAAACGGTAAGCATCGGCATTTTCTACGCGCCCTACAACCACGACTATAGCCTGTACACCACGCTTTTCTTCAAGCACAGTAAGCATATTGTTGATCGAATCAGTCGCCGCTTGAGATAAGATCTGCTCCGGATTGCACACGTGCTGAGTCTTATCTTTCAAATATGGCATCGGCAAGTTCTTAGGTGTCCATTCTGTCGTTTCAGAAAAAGCAGCTTAAGGCACTTAAAGTCAATAAAAAAAGATGAGAAGTTTTCGCAGCATAATTCTGTAAGCGTGTATTTCTTTTCAGCAAATTTACATGAAGCTTGCCAAATACGCAAGAATCTCTGCTTTACTTTTGTGTTTCGCTCGTTTTAAGTCGAAAAAGTGACGCTCACCGTGCTGTTTTTGATGCTTATCTCTATTGTTGTTTTATGCTATTTTCATAGTGGAGGCAGTATGTCGCTCGCGTTTATAAGGCCGGTCAAAACAATAAGGACAAAGAAGCATAAAAATCGAGCTAAAAGTCTCGGTGTGCATTGCCGACGAGTTGAACCGTCTATTGTTTGCCGGCAGCAAACGATAGTATGCTCGCGCCAAACCATAGTATGCTCCCAGCAAACGATAGTTTGGTGCCGGCAAACAATATCTCATAGCATTGAAATAAGATGCATATAAGGATATAATCAGTTGGAAATAAGCCCATAATAAAGAATCTTAGACGAGAAAGAAACGAGTGGGGGAGTAGGTGTGCGTCATACGGCTCTGCCGCATAAAAATCATAGCCGAGAGTTGATCGTTTTGCGGCGAATATCGTATCTTTGCCAAGCATTCGGCCCTTCTATTTGCGAAAGTCTTATGCCCGATTGAATGAACGGAAGTATCATTTAAGATGAAGAAGCCAAATGGAAAAGTTTGAAATCTCAATTCTTGGGTGCGGCTGTGCTGTACCTACGATGCGCCATAATCCGGCAGCACAGATCGTAAACTTTCGCCATAAGTTGTTTATGATCGATTGCGGCGAAGGAACGCAACTTCAATATCGTCGCCGGCGCTTGCCCTTTGCTCGTCTGCAAGCCGTCTTTATTAGTCATTTTGCATGGTGACCATTGTCTCAGGCTTGGTCGGCATGATTTCAACGTTCGCCTTATTAGGTAGAACAGCTCCCTTGCACGTTTATGCTCCGGCGGAGTTTGAGCCGATATTGCAGGCTCAAATTGATTTCTTTGTCGGAAAGTCGGCCTTTGAAGTGCCTTTTCATCCAATAGATACCAAGCAAACGCAAGTGATATACGAAGATCGCGGCTTGACGGTGACCTCCTTGCCTCTTCTGCATCGTGTTCCCTGCTGCGGTTTTCTCTTTCGCGAGAAACCATCTTTGCCTCACATTAAGCGAGAGATGATAGACTTCTATAAAAATACCTCACTACGCCATCAACAGCATTAAGCAAGGGGCTGACTGGACGACACCTGAGGGCGACATAATCCCAAATAATCGTTTGGTTTTTGCGGGTGATGCGCCGCGAAGTTATGCTTATTGCAGTGATACGGCTTACAACCCATCACTTTGCGAAACCCTCAAAGGTGTAAATCTGCTTTATCACGAAGCCACCTTTGCTGAAGATATGGCAGAACGCGCGCGCCTCGTCGGCCATTCTACTGCACGCCAAGCGGCGCAGATTGCGCGGGCGGCTGAAGTGGGAAAAGCTGCTGCTGGGACATTTCTCTGCGCGCTATGAAGATGAAACCGTACTCTTGCAAGAGGCGCAGATGGTGTTTCCGAATGCGATTTTGGCGCACGAAGGCTTGTGCATCTCGCTTTGAAGAAAGAGCGCAGGTCGCACCATCGATTGAAGATAAAAGTAAAGATGTCTTTGTCTTTTTACATGCAAATCGTACATTTGCAGTAAGTATATGCATTGAAAAGAAACATAGAATATGAAAAAAAGAATTTTAGTCAGCGGCGGTACAGGATTTATTGGCTCGCACACAACTGTAGAGCTTCTTTCGGCAGGTTACGAAGTTGTGATTGTTGATAACCTCTCTAATTCCTCAGCTGACGTTGTAGATGGCATAGAACAAATCACAGGACAACGTCCCTTTTTGAAAAAGTAGATTGCTGCGACTATGCAGCGCTTGATGCCGTCTTCCATAAATATGCACCAATCGACGGCATTATCCATTTTGCAGCCAGCAAGGCTGTTGGCGAGAGTGTGGAGAAGCCTTTGAAGTATTATCGCAACAATACCCTTTCAACGATAAACCTGCTTGAGATGTCAGCAGAGCATAAGGTGAAAGGCTTTATTTTTTCCTCGTCTTGCACGGTCTACGGACAACCCGATCCTGAAAATTTGCCCGTTACGGAGGCTGCTCCGCGCAAAGAAGCAGAGAGTCCTTATGGGAATACGAAAAAAATAGACGAAGATATTATCACTGATTTTTTTGTAAGAGTGGCGCGCCACTGAATGCTATCTTGTTGCGTTACTTTAACCCGATCGGTGCACATCCAACGGGAATCATCGGAGAAATGCCGAATGGTGTTCCCGCAAACCTTATTCCGTATCTTACACAAACGGCCATAGGCATTCGCGAGTGCTTAGCGTCTTCGGCGATGATTATGATACGCCTGATGGCTCTTGCATTCGTGACTATATATAGTAGTTGATTTAGCTAAGGCGCACGTTGCGGCGATGGAACGTGTCCTGTCAGGAAAAAATACCGAGCAGGTGGAGATTTATAACATAGGCACGGGTGAAGGCGTTAGCGTCTTGGAGTTGATTCATACGTTTGAAAAATGTACGGGCGTTAAACTTAATTATGCTATTGCCGGCCGTCGCCAAGGCGATATCGTTAAAGTGTGGGGTAATGTTGATAAGGCCAATAATATATTAGGATGGAAGGCTGTGCACTCTTTGGAGGATGCACTTTCATCTGCGTGGAATTGGCAGTTGAAACTCCGCGAAAGAGGCGTAATGTAAAGAACCCATATCACTACCGAAGAGATTGCCTGCGGCGTTTAGGGTGGTCTCTTCGGCAGTTTGGAAACTGAAATATGCGGGAAACACCTTATTATAGAATAGAAGAAAGATTGTTGCGCAATAATTTGGCGCTGATTCGCCGCACGGCAGAAGAAGCCGGCGTCGAATTTATCTTGGCTTTCAAAGCTTTTTGCCCTTTGGAAGACATTCTTCATTTTTAGAGACTATATTGCGCATACTACGGCTTCGTCTCCTAATGAAGCGCGTTTGGCTTTTCGAGGAATTTGGTTCTAAAGCGCATACTTATTCTCCGGCTTATGAGGATAAGGACTTTGATACGATTATGCGTTGTAGTAGTCATATTACTTTTAATTCACTACAACAATTTGAACATTTCTATCCTCGCATTGTCGAAAATGGGAAACCGCTCTCCTGCGGGTTGCGCATCAATCCGCAATATAGCGAAATAGAGACTACGCTTTATAACCCTTTGTGCGCCGGGTTCTCGATTCGGCATTTTGGCAGAGCAACTACCGGACAAATTACCTGAAGGCGTAGAAGGCTTTCATTGCCATAACCATTGCGAGAGTAGTGCTGCGGCTTTGGTGCATACACTTGAACATATCGAAGCGCGTTTTGCTAAGTGGCTTCCGGCAATTAAATGGTTGAATCTTGGTGGTGGACATTTGCTTACGCGTAAAGATTATGACGTAAGACTGCTGATTGATACACTCAAAAAGTTTTAAGGCGCGGCATCCTCAGCTTCATTTGATTCTAGAACCAGGTTCTGCTTTTTGCATGGCAGACGGGCGATCTCTTTGCGAGCGTCGTTGACATTGTGGAAAAATGATGGGATAAAGACTGCTATTTTTAAAATGTAAGTTTTACTTGCCATATGCCCGATTGTTTAGAAATGCCTTATTGGCCTGCGATTAGAGGTGCCGAGACGTTGGAACCGTCGCAAGTTGCCGGAAGCGAGCGCGATCCACTCGTATATCGTTTAGGCGGGAATAGTTGCTTTGAGCGGAGACTTTATGGGTTATTGGCGCTTTGAGCAACCTTTGCAAATTGGCGATACCATCTCGTTTTTTTAGATATGATTCACTACACAACGGTAAAGACAAATATGTTTAACGGTATTCCCCATCCCTCCCTTGTCTTGTTGAGAGAAAATGGAGAAGAAGAGTTGTTGCGCCGTTTTTGGATATGAAGATTATCGAGACCGAATGGATTAAGAGAGACAATACTTATTAACCAAGACTAATTGTATATATTATGAAAGAAGAAACTAGATTGCCGGATAATGCACTTCGAGAATTGAAGCCCGGCGAAGAGTATGAACCAATTATGAAGCCCGACAAGCAGTACAGAGAAGTTTCTGCTTGGTCGATCACTTGGGGTATTCTTATGGCTGTGATCTTTTCTGCGGCTTGTGCTTATTTGGGCTTGAAAGTCGGGCAAGTATTTGAGGCCGCCATACCTATAACCATTATCGCGGTGGGCCTTTCCGGCGCTACGCATCGTAAGGATCCTTTAGGGTGAAAATGTCATTATTCAGAGCATTGGTGCTTGCTCCGGAATGATTGTAGCCGGCGCTATTTTTTTACTTTGCCTGCTTTATACATTCTGCAAGCAAAAATATCCAGAGATGAGTGTCAACTTTATGGAGATCTTCTTCTCATCTTTGTTGGGTGGTGTGCTTGGTATCCTTTTTCTTGATACCTTTCCGCAAGTTTTTGTGAAAGATATGCACGGAAAATATCCTTTCCCGGAAGCAACGGCATCTACGCAGGTCCTGATTTCCGGTGAACGAGGCGGCAGTTAGGCCAAGCCTTTGCTGGTTGCGGGTTTGATTGGTGGCCTTTACGACTTCCTTGTAGCCTCTTTTGGCGCGTGGAATGAGTGCTTTACAAGCCGTGTTTGCGAATGGGGTAGTACAATAGCCGACAAAACGAAGCTTATTTTTAAGGTCAACACAAGTGCCGCCGTTTTAGGTATGGGCTATATTATCGGATTGAAGTATGCTGCCATTATCTGCTTTGGTTCTATGATGATTTGGTGGGTCTTTGTCCCCGGCATAGCTCTGTTTTGGCCCGATCAAGTTGTGAAAGACGGCATTGTAGCTTCGCAAGCTTCTCCTGAAGACATCTTCTTTTATGCGCGCAGCATAGGTATTGGTGGCATAGCTATGGCCGGCATCATCGGTATCATAAAAAGTTGGAGCGTGATCAAGGGTGCTTTCTCTTTAGCCGGACGTATTTTCAAGGGTGGCGCAAAAGATGAAGAAAACGTGCCTCGTACGCAGCGCGATCTACCGATGAAGATTATAGCAATGGGCTCTTTGCTTACCATTGTCTTAGTGACGCTGTTGTTTTTACTTCGATGTTATGGGCGGCAACTTGCTGTTTACCATTGTCGGTATCTTACTCGTAGCCTCCATAGCCTTTCTTTTTCACGACAGTAGCTGCAAATGCTATCGCGATTGTCGGGTCTAACCCCGTGAGTGGTATGACATTGATGACCCTTATCCTTGCTTCTGTGATTATGGTGGCTGTTGGTTTAGAAAGGTACGGGCGGAATGGTGGCCGCTTTGATTATGGGTGGCGTCGTTTGCACGGCACTTTCTTCTGCCGGTTCTTTTATTACCGACCTGAAAATTGGCTATTGGCTTGGATCAACGCCCTACAAGCAAGAGACCTTCAAGTTTATTGGCATCTTGGTGAGTGCTGCCACGGTCGGTGGTGTCATAATGATTCTAAATAAGGCCTATGGTTTTGAAGGGGACGCCTTAGCTGCTCCCCAAGCACGCGCTATGGCGGCCGTAATAGAGCCTTTGATGAGTGGAGCAGGCGCACCTTGGTTGCTTTACGGCATAGGCGCACTTATCTCTATCATCTTAACGCTTTGCGGAGTTTCAGCTTTGGCTTTCGCCTTAGGTATGTTTATTCCTTTGCAATTGAACCTGCCCCTGCTTGTTGGCGGATTTGTCAGCTGGTATATTAGTTCGCGCACAAAAGATGAGGCCCTTAACAAGGCACGCAATGAAAAAAAGGCACACTGTTGGCCAGCGGTTTTATTGCCGGAGGCGCTTTAATGGGTGTTGTCAGTGCAGCTATGCAGTTTGGTGGCATTAAATTCATCAACAAAGATTGGATTAACAGCCCTAACAGCCAGTTGCTATCACTCGTAGTCTACATCTGCTTAGTGCTTTACTTCATAAATTCCTCAAAACGTGCGAAATTATAGGTAACTATAGTGTGCTAATTCTAAAAGAATATTGTACTTTTGCACCGCCGTTACGAGATAGCGGCATAGTTCAAACCTAAATAATTACATTTAATTAATGGCAACAAGAATCAGATTGCAACGTCGCGGCCGCAAAGGTTATGCTTTTTACAGCATCGTTATCGCTGACGTTCGCGCACCACGTGATGGTAAATTTACTGAAAAGATTGGTACGTACAACCCCAACACTAATCCTGCCACGGTAGATTTAGATTTCGACAGAGCCCTTTATTGGGTAGAGACAGGTGCACAACCTTCGGACACCGTCCGCAATATTTTGTCTAAAGAAGGCGTAATGTTGATGAAGCACTTGAGATCAGGTGTTCGCAAAGGCGCTTTTTGACGAGGCAGCAGCACAAGCTAAATTTGAAGCTTGGAAAAGCTGATCGCACGAAGAAGCTTGAGGCTACGGTAGGTAAGTTGGTTGCAGAGAAGAAAGCTGCAGCAGATGCCCGTCTCGAAGAAGAGAAGAAGCAAAACGAGCAAATCGCAGAGAAAGTAGCTAATAAGAAAGTTGCTGAGGCTGCCGCAAAGGCAGAAGCTGAAGCTGCTAGCAGCTCCCGCTGAGGAAGTTGAGGCTGCTCCTGCTGAAGAAGCTGCTCCCGAAGTAGCTGCTGAAGAGGCTCCGGCTAACGAATAATTAGCAATGTCTTCTTCTTAATCAATTAAGACAAGTCTCATTTGATATACCTCCGAAAGTCTGTATATGACTTTCGGAGGTTTCTTTGTATATAAGTGACGTTTACCGTAGAAGGTCTTATCACTTCTCGATTTTCTTGCAAGCTCTTATCCACCTATTGCAGTCAGCAGGCTTCAAATCATTGTAGAAGTTTGTGCAAACGTCATTATTTTTAGTCTTATTCTCCATTTTCATTTTCAAAGTTCGGAAAGATCTTGCGCAGCGTCTGATTTAGAGAAAACTAAGTTCCGTTTTTCGCGACTTGTCTCTCTCTCTTGAATCCCCGGCGCTTGGTTGAACAAAGTTTCACCGTGGTGAAAACAACTGTACTGTCGTGAAGGTACATTCATACCATCGTGAGCGTACACGTTTACTGTCGTGAGCGTACGCATCATTGATCATAACGATGCGGTGGAAAGTCGGTCATTGATCATTTTATTTTCGGCTGAATCGGGAGCGAAAAGGGCATTGCTTGTGCGAAGGTGAGAACTTGCGCGCAAATCATCTGTTGCTTTTCAATTTAATTACTATCTTCGCATTCTTATGAAGATTTTTGTGGTAGAGGGAAACTATCCTCAATACAATATAATAGACGATGCATCGTTAGATGATAAGATGGAGCGTCCGAAAACTGCAATCAACTTGTTGCCGGATACGGCGCTCTTGATGCGCGGACGCCCTTTCTTCGTCCCCGATTTTGCTTGGCCTTGCACGGTTCAGCTACATGGGGTCGTACGGATAGCGCGTCTGGGAAAAAATATTGCGCCTCGTTTTGCTTATCGTTATTATGATGCGGTGAGCGTAGGAGCTACTTTTTACGGCCGCCCGGCTTTGGGCTCGCTTGCGGTCCTCGGGCTTGCCCTGGGATAAGGCAAAATCTTTTGATGGGGCTTGCAGTCTTGGCACGTTTCAAACGCTCTCGGAAGAAGAACGGAGGGACTTGAGTGGGTGCATTGACTTGTCGATTAACGAACAGGTTGTGCAGACGGCTGATCTGAAAGATATGCTGTGTAGTATTGATGATATTATTGCAGCAATCAGTAGGTATCACAAACTTTGTCAAGGTGATTTGATTTATTGTGGAACGCCTGCGGAAGGTAGTTTGTGCAACTGGACGATCATATCGTAGGGCGTTGGAAAAAAATAAGCCTCTGTTGGCTTTTAATGTCAAATAAGAATAAGAATAGTCATACAATACGCGCTCTTAGTAGCACATACTTCGAGCCGTTTTAGCATTTCAGACAAATATGCGTAAGTTCTTGACCATTATTTTCGCTTAAACGCACTCCTAAGTGCGGCACAGCATTTCATAGACTTGCCGGCAGCGAAATATCCATTGTCGGCAGCACTTGCCCCCCATTATTCGACGCAAATATCTGTGGCGGATTCGGTGGGTATAGCAATTAGTTTTCCTGAATATCAGCCCGTAACGCCTAAAGAGCAACAAGTGTTGAAAAATACTTCAAGCAGTTGGGCGATACGCCGGAAGTAAAGACCCTCGTTTGGCAAAAAGTAGGAAAGAGGGATTGCTGGATATTTCTATTTTTTTCCCTTTATTAAGCGCGACAAACGCTATTACCGGTTGGTAAGTTTCAAGTTGGAGTTAGATAGTATAGCTTTGCGCACAAGTCAAGATAAGCGCCTCTTCAACAAACAGCTGAATGCCGCATCTGATGCTGCGAATCGCTATGCGCCCCATTCGGTTTTGGCAACAGGAAAATGGGTAAAAATACACGTTGGTAGCGAAGGAATTTACGAACTTTCAGCCACAAAGTTGAAAGAAATGGGATTTGCCGACATCAATCGTGTGAAGGTGTTTGGTTATGGTGGGCGAGTCTTGCCGGCCGTCTTTGACTTCTCTTCTGCCGATCGCCTCATGGACGATTTGGAAGAAGTGCCGCTCTACCGGCGCAATGGTAGTGTGCTCTTTTATGCTGAAGGGACGGTGCGTAAAATATGGAGCCCCACGAGACTGAAATGGACGCACAAGAATAATACTTACGCCCGTTATGCTTACTATTTTGTGACTGAAGGCGAGCAACCCCTTTGCTCTGAATCGTATTGCAGCGACGCAGACTCCGGACACAACGCTGGATGCGACGATTAGTCAGGTCGTTTTGGACGATGATGCGTTTTGCTGGTACGAGGGCGGCACGGAAATGTATGATAGTTATGACTTTGCCAACGGAGCAACGCACGCTTATAAGCTCAACACGCCTTTTTATAATGGAAAACGCAACGCTGAGGTCGAAATAGCCTTTGGTGCAGCGGCGCAAAAAGAAAGCTCTACAAGTTAATGTGCAACTTAATAATAGCGACTTGGGAACGTTTTCGATAAGCCGTTACTATGGAGAGACAGAAAGTGCACGCGAGACGCGCTCAAAATATAGCGTGGCAAACCTGAAAGAAGAAAATACGTTCAACTTTTCGGTAGGTGGTAATAGTAGTGCGCGATTGAATTATATCTCAATCAGCTATGCGCGCCGCTTAGACGCGACGGATCAAGCCTATGCCTTTCTGCCTGCAACCATAACGCAAGAGCCCGTTAGGTTACACATAGCTAACGCTACACAGACTACGCAGGTGTGGCAAATAGGACGGGCAAAAAGAACCGCTTGCGCAAGTGGCGGGAACGCTAAAAGGCAATACGTTGGAAGTGGATATTGATGATCCGAATCGTCGCTACATTATAGTCGACGTAGTTAAAACTTATCCGGCTCCGAGCGTTGATGGACAGATTGAAAATCAAGATCTGCACGCAGATGGGTCTGTTGATATGGTCATTATTATTCCTCAAAGCGGCAAACTGCTTGCGCAAGCTGAGCGCTTGGCTGAGGCGCATAAGAAGCAGGGGCTTCGCGTGAAGGTGGTGCGGGCAGATCAGTTGTACAATGAGTATTCTTCGGGTACGCCGGATGTGGCTGCGTATCGCCGTTATATGAAGATGTTGTACGATCGTGCACAATCGAATGCGGATATGCCGCGCTATTTGCTACTCTTTGGTGACTGCTTCTGGGACAACCGGATGCTGACAACAACAAAACTGAATGCGGCAGACTTCTTGTTGGCTTATGAGGCCGGTCCGGGAGAAGGACAAACAGATGTTTCTATCGGTACGCTTTATAGTTACGTTACTGATGATTACTTTGGAATGCTGGATGATGGAGAAGGCAACTCGATGGCGCAAACTGACAAACTCGATTTGGGCATTGGGCGATTTATGTGCTACGATGCGGAAACGGCAAAGACGCTAGTGGATAAGACGATCGACTATCTCGAGAATAAAAAGGTTGGCAATTGGAAGAATAAGATCGTGATGATTGCTGATAACGGCAAAAAAAGGAGAGAATAATCTTCATATGAATGACTGCGAAAAATGTAATTCGAACGATTAATGCTGTAAGTGGCGAACGATTTAATCTGAAAAAGGTTTATCCGGATGCATATACTTATATGACTTCTGCTACAGGTAATTCTTTTTCCGCAGGTAACCAAGATGCTGCGTGAAGAAATGAATCGTGGTGCACTCATATTCAATTATACGGGCCATGGTAGTCCGATTGAGTTGTCGCACGCTCATCTCTTGGCCACTAAAGATTATGAGTTGCCAACGCAAGGTAACCTTCCACTGTGGATCTTTGCGTCTTGTGAAGTAACGCCGTTTGACCAGCAGCCGAATGATATTGGCCGGGCTGCTTTGTATAACAAGAATGGTGGTGCAATGGCCGTCATCTGTGCTTCGCGTTCTGTCTTTGCCAACTACAATCGCTCATTAAATGTTGTGCTTAACAAGAACTTGCTGTCGATGGATCAAGATGGTGCCTATAATACGATGGGTGAAGCGATGCGATTAACTAAAGTTGGTCTGCTTGATGGCTCATATAATAAAGAAACAGACCGCTCAATGAACAAATTAAAGTATACACTTTTGGGCGATCCTGCATTATCATTAATGGCTCCTCGGCAAGAGATCAAGTTAGATAGTATCAACGGCACGCCGATCAACTCCTCGTCTAAAATACAGCTGAAGGCGGGAGAAAAAGTGCGCTTTTCTGGCCACGTAATCAAGAACAACGCTGTGGATACAGGCTTCTCAGGTGTCGTAACCGGATCGCTGCACGATAGAAAAGAGACTATCACGTGCAAAAATAACGGTGGTAATGCGTCAGACGCAATGGTTTATACGGATTGGCCAAACAGCCTGTACGAAGGTAGCGATTCTGTTAAGCAGGGTTGCTTCACGCTAAACATAACCATACCCCACGAAATTAGCTATTCAAATCAAAATGGTCGCTTATCGCTTTACGCTGTTGACAATACGCGTCAGGAAGAAGCGCATGGCTTTAATGAAAACTTCTTTATGAACGGTTCTGCTACAACAATAGAGGCAGATTCTATTGGGCCGAAGATTTTTTTATACCCTAAATACGCCGGATTTCCCTAATGGTGGTTACGTAAAGTCAGACGCACTACTCATCGCAACTTTAAGTGACAGCTCGGGCATCAATACAGTAAAGAATAGTGTAGGACATGCGCTAGAGTTAGTCTTAGATAACCAGCAAGGAACACCAATCTTGCTTAACGACTATTTTAGCTATGATTTTGGAAGTTCTACATCCGGCACTGTTACTTATCCGCTTAAAGGTCTTACTAACGGAAAGCATCGTTTGAGTCTGAGGGCTTGGGATATTAATGACAATTCTACGACGGCCTATCTCGATTTTATCGTATCGGAACAGGCGGGTAAAGAAATGGACGTAAATGCCACGCAAAAATCCGGCAAAGAGTAATACCTTATTTATTACAACGATTGCCTCCGATCAAGCGGAGCAGCCCGTTACGACGGAGGTATATGACGTCTCCGGCCGACTAATTTGGTCTGCTTCTGCAAAGGTTAGCGGCACTTACGCTACAATCAATTGGGATTTGACCAATAGTAGAGGTGCGAAAGTCAATGCCGGAATTTATATCTACCGTTCTTTGATCAACGGGAAGCATACGAAAGCGAAAAAAATGATTGTTCTAAAGCAATAAAATCGCAAAAGCCAAGTTTAAATGACTGTACATAGCAGCGCGATCAGCGCAAACGAAAGAAAAATATGAAACGCATCATTCTCTTCACAATAGCCTTTATTGCCTTTACCGGCATTTCACGTGCCGATGATAAAGATGAATTTGAAGAAGTTTAATCCGATTATGACGGCTGTTACTTCTCAAAAGCATTTCTCCGGATGCACGTGCCGGAGGTATGGGAGACGTTGGCGCGGCTACAGATCCTGACGTCTTTTTCTCAAGCTTGGAACCCCGCAAAGTATCCATTTACCATTAGTCGGGCAGGTATATCTCTGAATTACACGCCTTGGTTACGTAAGATTACTTCGGGCATTGCGCTCTTAGATGCAGCCGGTTATGTGCGTATCGGAGATTATCAGGCAGTCAGTGGCTCTGTGCGCTATTTTACGCTGGGCGATGTGATGACAGACGATAAAAAAACATGACGGTTCGGCCTTTATGAATTTGGCGTCGACGTCGCCTATTCTCGCATGTTGAGTGAAAAAAACTTTCGGCCGCTATAGCCTTGCGATACATTTACTCAGACATAAGCGGCCATTATGATGACCAAATGAAAGCCGGCTCAGCCTTTGCTGCCGACTTAGCTCTCTATTGGAACAACTATGTGATGTTAGGTAGCCGCGAAAGTCAGTTGGCTTTTGGTCTAAATATTAGCAATGTGGGTAGTAAGATCAACTATGGAGGAGATTACTCCTACTTTATCCCGACTAACTTGCGTTTGGGTGCGAGCCTGATGATTCCTGTAAACGAATTCAATCGCGTTTCTTTCAGCGCAGATGTCAACAAGCTCCTCGTACCCTCTCTTCCGTTGAAGAATGATGGGGAAACAAATGAAGATTATAACGAACGCGTGCGTCGCGAATATTACGATATGAGTTCCATCAAGGGTATGTTCAAAAGTTTCGGAGATTCTCCCAACGGCTTTTAAGGGTGAATTAGAAGAACTACAATGGGGGTTGGGTATGGAATATACTTACAACGACCAATTCTCATTGCGTGCAGGTTATCACCACGAAAGCGACAGTCAGGGAGGTCGTAAATTTTTCACCCTGGGTGCCGGATTTAGAATGAACGTCCTCTCAATTGATGCAGGATATGTCGTTGCTACCAATGCTACAAACCCTTTAGACCAAACGCTTCGCGTGTCTTTATCATTTGATATGGACGGCATAAAATCTCTTTTTAGTAAATAATAAATGAAGATAAGGGTAGGTTTTGGTTTCGATGTCCATCGCTTAGTACATGGGCGTGACCTTTGGCTTGGCGGCATTAAGATACCTTATGATGCCGGCTTATTAGGCCACAGCGATGCTGACGTTTTGCTCCACGCTATTTGCGATGCCCTCTTGGGAGCTGCTAATATGCGCGATATTGGTTACCACTTTCCGGATACGGGAGCTGCTTATAAGGACATTGATAGCAAGATTTTATTGCAGAAAAACTATGCAATTGCTTGCCGATAATGCGTGGAGCGTAGGCAATGTCGATGCTACCATCTGCGCAGAGCAACCTAAACTCAATCCTCATATAGAAAAAATGAAGGCGGCCATTGCTCCGCTTTTAGGCATATCGGAAGAAGATATCTCCATCAAGGCTACTACAACTGAGAAGTTGGGCTTTACGGGGCGGCATGAAGGTATCTCTGCTTATGCTGTCGTACTGATTGAAAAAGAAGGGCGCATAGTTGAATCTTATTTTCGTAATGTTGGTTTCATACAAACGTAGCTTGTTTTTGATGGCAATTAAAACAGGTCTTACTAACGCGATATAGAATGGGCTGAAAAATCGGATATGGTTTTTTTCAGCCCTTTGCTTTTTCTTGCAATTAGTCGTCCCTTAAAAACTATATTTCAGCATAAAGTTTGTACTGACAAGCTCTATACTGATTCTTTTTATAAGGTACAAAAAGAACTCTCATAGCTCTTTTTGAAGTTATATGCTGCGGCAGCTAATAATAACGTGAGTTCGACGAATTCAGAACAAAAGCAAGCTGTGTATCAATGGTCCTTAGTACATTGATACACGGCTTCTCTGGAAACAGACAATAGGCAGCAATAGCCCCTAATAAGTTGACGATGAAATTGTCAAAGCATCTATGTCCGGAGTGTTCCACCTGCGCAATGTTCTTAAGTTCATCATTCACCGTTTCTATAATGGCTCTTTTTCTGAGTAAAAGTCTGTCTGAGACACTCATTAAAAGCTCCTTTTCATGTTAGTTTTCAATTTGGTAATAAGTTGTATTCCGTCAACGAAAAGCCTTTGAAAGAGATTCTTGCTGATGTACCCCTTGTCATCGACCGGCTTACCATATATAAAATCTATGAATGCTTTGTACTCCAAAGGCTTACGGTCATCAACATCTCCCGGCGTTATCATAAAGTTGAGAAGTTCTCCTTTCTCATTGCAAATCAAATGCAATTTGAAACCGAAGAACCAACCCATAGAGCATTTTTCCTCTTTGGGCTATGCCTTTGAATGGCGTATTTGATAAAGTTAAGATTCTAAGAACTTCTTTTCCTTCTCATAACCGACGCCCGCCTTCCTCCGGCAAGCTATTCGTAGGGCTTGTTTTTTTGGAAAAGGCGGGCGTTTTTGGCTATGCTCTAATCCAACGAAGTCCCCGGAACAAGACTTCAAGACCTGCAAGGCAAACGTTATGGTTAAAGACGTGAGCATAGGCGACAAGGCTTACCCGACAAGCATAAGGTTTGCCTACGAAGCATCATCTCTAAGATTTGCTGATGCACTAACAAAAAAAGGTCCGCTGCTCTTTTCCGAAAAGGTACGTTGCTTTTTACCTAAAAGGTCCGCTGCTCTTTCTGAAAAGGTCCGCTGCTTTTAGACAAAAAGGGTACGTACGGCTGTCACGATAGCATTATCCCCAATCTGTCATAAGACCACGATATGTATAATTCTTAATGATGGTATTGTTTCCACCATCTTTTATTTTCTTGTCGTTATCTTGTCTGCCTTTGTAACTTGACGTAGCCTGCTGCGCCTCTGTTGCAAATAGAGACAATTTGCTCGATAATAAAAACAAAGTGTGTTTAGGCTCTAATGACCCATTTGAGATGATTGAAAATATATAGCCCACAAATATGTTCTTAGATACATATTTTGTATTTTTGCACGTTAAGAACAGAGGCTTATGAGATACCGCGTCGGATTGCAGTTCCGAAGGGAAGGGTCGCATAAGCCTTGTTCAGCATATACTTTTTATATTCTGAGACCTTTTGAAAAATGGTTCGGACAATAATCTCTTCCTTTTTCAGGATCATTTTTTTGCTTGAAGAAGGGTAACTATTGAGGATGATATGTTCCTTTTCCCCGGTTGGGCCTCAAAACTCGGGCCCGACTGGGGAAATTTTTTTGCTTATTTGACACATTTGGATATAATAAGCCCGGGTGTTCGATATAGATTAAAGGCTATGCTTTCTAGTATGTTCTGTGTATGCGTCTTGGCAAGGCCTCGATATCGACAACGTCCACCATCAAACCACCGACGGATGCTGCCAAAGGTGCGTTCTATGACACTGCGAATAGGACTTATGGAGCGGTTAAAAAGGTGTTGTGCTTGGCTCAAGGGGCCGGTTGCGATATGCCTTGTGCATGATACAATCCCGCAAGTGATGTAGGGTTAAAAAGGCTCGGTTCTCCTCCGTTGCATAGCCCTTTATCCGCATAGACAGGTGTATCGGCAGGGAGATCCTCTTCTCTCAACAATGGGATCAACCTTCAGATCGTTACGATTGGCCGGGGTGGTGATGACTTGCCGAATGATCCCTTCCCTGTTTGTCAACACATGTTTCTTGTAACCATATCGATAGACTTTCTCTTCTTTACCCACCGGGCTTCACCGTCTGTTCCCTTGCGTTCCTGTAAAAGAAACTTATGGTAAGCCTCCTCTTCATCCTTTTCGTCATCACTGCGTGTATCTTCACGATCATCAGCCACAGTGATGCGCAATATCCCATCAGGGCAGTGAGGGCTATCGACAATGCTCGCATCGATCAGAACTCCTTCCTTGATAGCGATATGATGGGCGCTCAATTGTTTATTGAAAGCTTTCAGTAACTTATCCATGAGTCCGGACTCTGTCAGGGCAGTCCTGAAACGGCTGATCGTACTGTGATCCGGAGAGACGGTTTCCATACTCAGCCCTAAAAAAATCGAGAAAAACGTTACCGAGTCGTTGATACGCTCTTCCAAGGCACAGTCACTCAATCCATACCAGGTCTGCAAAAGAAGCATTTTTGAAAAGCAGGATAACATCATAGGCCGGAGCTCCTGCCGCATTTTTGCCGCTTGGTGTACTTCTTGTTGATCAACGTGCGAATAGGACGCCAATCGATAAGCCTGTCGACTTGATTCAAAAAAATACATTCTGTGCTTTCCTGCATCTCTTCTCTAACATGACGTCTGCAAATGAGACTTCGTCGTTGGTGGATTTTCCTTGTCTTGCTATAATTTTTGTATCATCTTATAGTGCTAATATACGAAATAATACGCTAATAAGCAATTGGATAAGTGGTAAAATAGACTGCTTTATTGTGCAAAGGTCTCTTTAATTTTTTTATTCTCTACAAAGATAAGAACTTTGGAGCTTACACACTTTTTATAGGACAGTATCCCATTTTTTTCAAAGGTCTCAATAGGATAAGTGGTAAAAATAGATTGCTGTATTGTGTAAAGGTCTCATAACTAATACTCCTTGCAAATCGTTCTCGATTTGCAAGGAGTATATTCTGTAAAAAGGATCATTTATACATATGGGAGAATGCCGACTTAGAAGTCTGCATTCTTTGGTGTTCTGGGGAAAGGGATGACGTCTCGGATATTTTTGCATACCGGTGACGAATAAGATCAAGCGTTCAAAGCCCTAAGCCGAAGCCACTATGAGGGCAAGAGCCATATCTTCTCGTATCAAGATACCACCACATATCTTTCATCGGAAGACCCATCTCTTGGATGCGCATTTGGAGCTTGTCGTAGTCGGCCTCACGTTCGCTACCGCCAATGATTTCTCCAATCTGCGGGAACAAGACGTCCATTGCGCGAACCGTCTTTCCATCTTCGTTGAGCTTCATATAGAAAGCCTTGATCTCTTTGGGGTAGTCGGTTAGTATGACTGGGCGCTTGAAGTGCTCTTCCACAAGATAACGCTCGTGTTCGCTGGCTAGGGTCGACGCCCCAATAGATGGGAAACTCAAACTTCTTACCTGCTTTGACGGCTTGCTCAAGTATCTCAATTCCTTCAGAATAAGAGAGGCGCACAAACTGATTCTTTAAGACAAAGTGCAGACGATCTATCAGCGTGTTGTCAATCATCTTATTGAGGAAGTCTAAATCGTCTTGGCAGTTATCGAAAGTCCATTGGATGCAATACTTCAGGAAGTCTTCAGCAAGATCCATGTTGTCGGTAATATCATTGAAAGCCACCTCTGGCTCGATCATCCAAAAAACTCAGCCAAGTGGCGAGGTGTATTGGAGTTTTCAGCTCGGAACGTAGGACCGAATGTGTAGATCGCTCCTAAAGAGGTCGCTCCCAACTCTCCTTCAAGCTGGCCGCTTACGGTTAAACTCGTTGGTTTGCCAAAGAAGTCATCCGAATAATCGATCTTTCCATTCTCATCCTTCTTCAGATCGTACAAGTTTTTTTGGTTGTCACTTGAAACATCTGACCTGCACCTTCGCAATCGCTAGCTGTGATGATCGGCGTGTGGAAATAGAAGAAACCATGCTCATGGAAATACTGATGGATGGCTATAGCCATATTGTGACGAATGCGGAAGACTGCACCAAAGGTATTGGTACGCAAACGCAAATGAGCGTGTTGGCGCATATATTCAAAGGATTGTCCCTTCTTTTGCATCGGGAAATCGCTGGCGCAAGTACCTAATATTTCAATTTTTCTTCGCTTGAATCTCGACAGTCTGTCCAGAGCCTTGACTTTGAACTAAAGTGCCATGGACACTTAAACAGGCGCCTGTTGTGATATCCTTGACTAACTCAGCATTAAATGTTTCAGTGTCGGCTACAATTTGGACATTGTTAATAGTAGAACCATCATTTAAGGCGATGAAGATTACATTTTTACTTCCTCGCTTAGTTCTTACCCAACCTCTAACGTTTACGATTGTGTCAAAGTCTGTACACTTTAAGACATCGATTATTTTTTTGTCCTTTTTATTGTTTCCATTTTACTTGTCCTTCTTTTCTTCTTACTTATTCAAATGCACCCATACGGAGATAGTTGACTTCATCTTGAGTCAAGTAACGCCAGTCTCCGCGGCGTAAATGTTTCTTAGTTAAGCCTGCAAAAGTAAACGCGATCAAGCTTTACGACGTGGTAACCCTAAACTTTCAAAAGATACGGCGTACGATGCGATTCTTTCCACTGTGGATTTCAATGCCGACTTGCTTCTTATCTGTTTCGCTGGCATATTGAATATCGTCTGCCTTAATCTCACCATCCTCCAAAAGTTATACCGTCTACAATCTTTTGCATATCGGTGCCGGATACGTTCTTATCCAAATAGACGTGGTAGATTTTTTTCTTCATAAATTGAGGGTGCGTAAGCTTTGCTGCCAACTCTCCATCGTTGGTCAACAGTAAAACTCCCGTCGTGTTTCGGTCTAAGCGGCCGACAGGATAGATGCGTTCTTGGCAAGCTCCCTTTACAAGGTTCATTACCGTCTTACGCTCTTGTGGATCTTCGCTCGTAGTAATGCAACCTTTCGGCTTGTTGAGCAGTACATAGACTTTCTTTTCTAATCTTACAGGACTTTCGTGGAAGAGAATGTCATCCGACCGCAAAACTTTTGTTCCTAATTCTGTAACGACTTTGCCATTTACGGTAATCACGCCGGCTTGAATATATTTATCCGCATCACGGCGTGAACAAATGCCCGCATTGGCTAAATATCTGTTTAAACGAATCGGCTCGTTCGGATCGACGTGTTCCTCCTTATAGGCTATTTGCTTTTTCAGGCTATACTTCGCATTTGGGTTGTAGGGCCTGCGTTGTTGCGGACGCTTTTGGAAATTGCCTTGTTGGCGATCGCCATAGTTTGGACGTGGGCGATATCCATTTTGACGATAGCCGCCTTGTTGGAAATCCCCTTGTCGATAATCGTTTTGTTGGTAATCATTTTGTCTGTAATTGGGATTCCAATTAGACGGAGCATTTTCCCGATTCTCACGATTATAGCGTTGTCCGTTGTTGTAGTTGTTATTATTATAACGCGGACCATTAAAGCGTGGCCGATAGCCATTGTTGTTATTTTGGCCATAATTGTTGCGTGGGCGGTAATTACCCTCACGCCGCTCAAAAACCATTCTCCGAGCGTTCGTTGTTATTATGATATTTTGAATAGGGATGGTCTCCAAAAATCATTGCGCTGTTCATTATAGCGCGGCCGATACCCATTATTATTAGGGGCATTGAATCGTTGGCGAGGCCCATTGGACTCTTGATTCCCATTGTAGTTAGTAGAGTAACCCCCTATTCGTGCATTACGATTAAAACGCGGGCGCGGAGTATGCCCAAAGTCTTGTCTCTGTTCAGAAGAAGGAGCCTCTTCGCTTCTTTTCTCCTGAAATCCTTTGTTTTTCTAATTCTTCGCTCATAATCTGTTGTTGTTAGCCTCACGGCTATTTGTTTTAGTAAATACCTATATAATTGTATGGCGTAATTGTCGTCAATTCTTTCTTGACAGAGTCTGGCACATCAAGGCTATCAATAAAAACGTGCGATTCTATCTTGATTGACAGCCCTCGTTTGTGCGTGTAAGTTCCTTTAAAGCCTCATATGGATGTGGATAGCCCTCGCGGCGCAGGACTGTCTGGATGGCTTCAGCTACGACAGCCCAGCAATTATCTAAATCGCCACGAATGGTTTCTTCGTGTAGAACCAATTTAGAGAGTCCTTTGAGTGTACTCTTAAAGGCTATAAGACTATGTCCGAGTGGCACGCCAATATTGCGGATCACCGTGGAGTCGGTAAGGTCGCGTTGTAGTCTGCTAATCGGTAGCTTTCGACTCAAAAATTCTAAAAATAGCATTAGCGATGCCCAAGTTTCCTTCTGAATTTTCAAAGTCAATCGGATTAACTTTATGTGGCATAGCACTAGAACCCACTTCTCCGGCCTTAATTTTTTTGCTTAAAGTAGCCTAAAGAAATATATTGCCAAACATCTCTGTCCAAGTCAATGATAATTGTTTGAATCCTTTTCAATGCATCAAAAATGCCGGCAAGGTTGTCATAATTGGAGATCTGTGTGGTGTATTGTTCTCTGCGTATGCCTAGATGCTGCTCCAAAAAGTTGTTGGCAAAGCTGGGCCAATCTATTGTTGGGTAAGCTATATGATGCGCATTAAAGTTGCCCGTTGCACCTCCGAATTTTCCGGAAATATCTTCGATGGCGTAGTTGCAAACTGACTCACGTAGTTGTTCGAGTCGATAGCTGAAGACCTTAAATTCTTTACCTAAGGTCGTCGGACTTGCCGGCTGCCCGTGTGTTCGTGCAAGCATCGGGATGTCTTTCCACTCTTCTGCAAACTCATTCAGTTTATCAATCAATTCATCCAGCAATGGTACATATACATCCTTCAAAGCCTCTTTCAGCATCATCGGGAATGATGTGTTGTTAATGTCTTGGCTCGTAAGGCCGAAATGGATAAACTCTTTGTAAGCTTCCATATTGCCTATACGATCCAATTGCTCTTTGATGAAATACTCAATGGCTTTTACATCATGGTTAGTGATGCTTTCGATCTCTTTGATACGCTTGGCATCTTCCTCAGCAAAGTCTTCATACAATCCGCGAAGTGTAGGGAAGAGTTCGCGATTGAAATCCTCGAGTTGAGGAAGCGGTAATTCGCATAGCGAAATAAAAGTATTCGATCTCTACACGCACCCGATATTTCATCAGAGCAAACTCTGAAAAATAAGCAGAAAGATTTGCTGTCTTTTGGTGGTATCGCCCATCTATGGGGGACACGGCTGTTAAGGTTGTTAACTCCATTTATTATGCTGTTCAGCAGTGATGCTTTATATGAATTCTGATTAAATGAGCGACAAAGATAGTTATTCTTTTGGTAAAAAGAGTCGTATCTAAGGAATGGATATTGATTTTTGTCTAATATCTATGCGCAATATGTAGTAGTAGCGCTGTCTTTGGTCCTTGTTTTCTCTGTTCTGTGGTCTTTTTAATAATGGTAAACAAGATTATTGCTAATCTTGTTTACCATCTAAATGCGAGTAGGCTTTCTATCCTTTAGAGAATAGAGATCTTGCGTACAGTTTTTCCTACCTTTATAATGTAGCAGCCTCGGTTTAATTCAAGGCGTATGGTCTTATCGTTGGAATCTATGCGATAATCGGCCACTTTCACTCCCGTGATGTTGTAGATTTCAACACTCATACCTGAGCCATTTTGAATTCGAAGGTTGGCGCCGTTGAGTGTTAATCGTACTTCTTCAAAGTCATTTACCTCTTGTGGGCTATCAAAGGCCGTACTAGCCGCAGCATTAACCGCGGGCATCATTATGAGGAATAAAGTTAATAGTAATAAGCGTGTATATTTTCTCATTGCATTTCTGTTTTTTGCAAAAAAATAGGAACTAATCGTGAATGCTGCAAGTTTATTGTGTGGAATTTCTATTTTTTATCGAAGCTTTGTTTTTTTGCAAATATAAATCAAAAATTGAGTTGAATATGAAGGAACTTATAAAGTGGCTAACATCGTGAAAATAAAGCATTATGAAGTTTGATAAGCATTTGTTATCGCTCAAGAATGGGGTTGTAATAGTCAGAGAAAAAGACGAGTAGGGTATACATAAAACGTTATAAGATGGGATTCCATATATGTTAGGTGTGAAGTATAAGTTATCTATTTAGCGTTACAAGTCATTTGATTTGACTTTTACGTTGTCCCTTCGTGAAGGTATAATTCTCCTTTCACGAGGGTACAGTCGTCCCGTCACGATGGTACAAACTTATTCTTACGAATATAATTAAGCGAAGAGCGTAGGGCGAGTGATATATTCGAGCTTTTATCTCCATTTTTGTCTTCTTAGCCGCTTGATGCTTGTTGTCGTGCGACCTTTTTATGGTTCTTTTGTACAATGTGTGGGAAACCTTGTCAATTGAAAGCTTTTCGGTATATTTGAATTCCCTCGTCGCGTAATAGAGTTAAAGAGTAGAGCGAATAGGATGAGTAAAGGGTGAAAACCGTCTTGATATTGCGCAAGGATTACAAAGGTGTAATGGCTGTGTAGAGATGGGTGGTAGTAGATAGGTGAAAAGCGTGTAACTATATTTGCAACCGAGTTGCACAAACTTTCCCGTATTTTTTTGCAACAAAAATCAAGAGTTATGTGCGATACTTGTAGTTGTCATCATCATCAAGCTTGTGGAGAGCTTGGGGGACATGGGCATAATGGCCTACTTTTTTTCCGTTATTGTCAGGTGCTTTATTGATCATCGGTCTGCTCTTGGACCATTTTGTGCTTATACCTTCTATCCTTCGGCTTATATATTATGGTGTGGCTTTTTGCCTGTAGGATTTCCGATCCTGAAAGAAGCTTGGCATGAAATTTTGAAAAAAAGAAATATTCAACGAATTCCTGCTCATGATTATTGCCACTACGGGTGCATTTTTATATTGGTGAATATCCGGAAGCGGTCGGTGTGATGCTGTTTTATGCTATTGGCGAATGGTTTCAAGATCGTGCGGCTGATAAAGCCAGAAACAGTATCAAGTCCTTGGTTGACTTGCGCCCGGATATGGTGACACTTGTTCGTGCTGATGAAACTTTTAGAGTCACGCCACAGGAAGTAGAAGTTGGGACTATTATAGAGGCTGTTTCAGGTGAGCGCCTTTCATTAGACGGCACTCTAATTAATGATGTCGCCACTTTTGACACTGCTGCACTGACCGGCGAGAGTGAACCACGCACTATATACAAAGGAGAAGAGGTGTTGGCTGGGATGATTCCTCATGGAACGACGGTCAGGTTAAATGTGCTTCGGCCTGTACAGGAGAGTGCTTTGGAGCGAATTTTGAAATTAGTGAACGAAGCCCATAGCAGAAAAGCACCGGCTGAACGCTTTATCCGTCGTTTTGCCAAAGTTTATACGCCTATTGTAATTTTTTTAGCCTTTTTCGTGGCTGTATTACCTCCCTTGCTATTGAATAATGCAGCGTTTGAGGATTACTTATATCGTGCTTGCATTTTCTTGGTGATATCTTGCCCTTGCGCACTTGTGGTAAGTATTCCGCTAAGCTATTATGCCGGCATTGGCGCTTCATCAAAACGAGGTATACTCTTTAAGGGAGGAAACTACTTGGATGCTATTACAAAAGTAAAAGCCGTCATTTTCGACAAGACAGGTACACTTACCGTCGGAAAATTTGAAGTAGAAAAGATTACCATAGAAGACAAGGCTATCTTAGCCGTTGTTGGCGGAATGGAAGCGAAATCTACGCATCCGATAGCGCGTGCCATAACGAACTATTTACAAGAGCACTTGACGCTTACTTCGTTAGCGAGCGTCGAAGAATCAGCCGGGTATGGCTTGCGTGCCGATGTTGGCGGACATATATATAAGGTAGGCAACGCCCGCTTTATCGACGTGCCGGTAGAGGAGGTGAGTGAGGATCTTACGCAAGTCTTTGTTTCTGTAGATGGTGTCTATCTAGGTTATATCGCATTAGCGGATAAACCAAAAGTAGATGCAAAAAGGGGCATTCAAGCCTTGCGTAGATTGGGTATCAAAACGATTGGAATCTTATCTGGAGATAAAGAGAGTATTGTTGCCCGTTTAGGAAAAACGTTGCAGGCTGATGTATGTGCCGGCGCTTTGCTGCCGGAGGGAAAGGCCGATTATGTGATCCGATTTAAGAAGACAACCGACAGTCAGACAGCCTTTGTTGGCGATGGTATTAATGATGCTCCGGTCTTGGCTTTAAGTGATCTCGGTATAGCAATGGGTGGAAGTGGTAGCGATGCGGCAATTGAGACGGCAGATGTCGTTATTCGTTCTGATAAACCCTCAAAAGTTGCCGAAGCAATTCAATTGGGGCGCCAAACGAGGCGTTTGGCCATATTGAATATAATGTTGGCATTAGGGGCAAAGTTGATCGTTCTGTTACTAGGGACTTTCGGGTGCGTTACACTTTGGTTAGCTGTATTTGCGGATACGGGCGTTGCACTGCTTTGCATTGCAAATGTTGTCTGTGCGCAATATCGTATGTGCAGGCCTATTCGTCAGGATAAAAAAAGTAGGGTTTGTCGTTGTTTATTTTTGAGTAATAGTTACGTCTGTTTATGCTCACATTGAAAGGTATGTGTTGCAAAACGTCTCGAAATACATAAAATGTAAGCAGATTTCAGTCGTTTTTGACGGATAGTATCTTTTCCTTTTGTATCTTTGTGCACAGTTGAAATTACTATAAAACTTACACTTACAATTATGTACATCGAGAAAAATTCATGCAAGAGAAATCCTCGACTCGAGAGGAAATCCTACCGTAGAAGTTGAAGTAACTACCGAATGCGGCGTTATTGGTCGCGCTTCTGTTCCGTCAGGAGCTTCTACCGGTGAGAACGAAGCGCTCGAATTGCGCGATGGTGACAAGCAACGCTATGGTGGCAAGGGCGTACAGAAGGCTGTAGCCAATGTCAATGAAAAAGATCGCGCCGGCTTTGGTTGGTATGTCTGTTCTCGAACAGCGCGCCATTGACAATAAGATGATTGCGCTCGACGGTACGAAGACTAAGTCCAACCTGGGGGCTAATGCTATCCTTGGCGTTTCTCTCGCAGTGGCGCATACAGCAGCTAATTATCTCAATATTCCTCTTTATCGCTACATCGGCGGTACGAATACTTATGTACTTCCCGTTCCGATGATGAACATTATCAATGGTGGTGCTCATAGTGATGCCCCCTATTGCTTTCCAAGAGTTTATGATTCGCCCTGTTGGCGCGCCTTCTGAGAAAGAGGTTATCCGTATGGGTGCAGAAGTATTCCACGCTCTTCAAAAAAATTATTGAAGAAACGTGGACTTAGCACCGCTGTTGGTGATGAAGGCGGCTTTGCTCCAAAGCTTAATGGTATTGAGGATGCTTTAGATAGCATTATTCAGGCTATCAAAGATGCAGGCTACGAACCTGGTAAGGATATTAAGATCGCAATGGACTGCGCTGCTAGTGAGTTTGCATTTGTAGAAAAACGGCAAGTATTTCTATGACTATAAGCAATTGAAGACTGGTATGCCGAAGGATCCCAACGGCAAGAAGCTTTCTGTTGATGAGCAAATTTCTTATTTGAAAGAACTCGTTGAGAAATATCCGATTGATTCCATTGAAGATGGCCTTGATGAAAACGACTGGGAAGGCTGGGTTAAATTGACTAAAGCTATTGGCGATAAAGTGCAGCTTGTGGGCGATGACTTGTTTGTTACCAACGTTCGTTTCTTGGAGAAAGGTATCGCAATGGGAGCCGGCAACGCTATTTTAATTAAAGTAAATCAAATTGGTTCGCTTTCTGAGACGCTTGATGCGATCGAAATGGCACATCGTCATGGTTATAACACTGTCACTTCACATCGTTCAGGTGAAACTGAAGATACAACAATTTCTGATATTGCCGTTGCAACTAACTCTGGTCAGATTAAGACTGGTAGCTTGAGTCGTACAGATCGTATGGCGAAGTATAATCAGCTTATCCGTATCGAAGAGGAACTCGGTGAGCAGGCTGTGTATGGCTATAAGAAAATCAGATAATCATATTTGATTCAAAGATCATCATAAAGAGCAGGGGCGGAAAGGTCTTTTTATAGATACTTCTGCCTTGCTCTTTATCGTTTCTTCTAGTCTTAAATCTCATAGCTCTTTTTTTAAGTTCCTATAGTAAGATAGCCTCAAGTGAGGCAAGTTTTTAATGAGTTGGTTCGCGTGCTTTTGGATAGTTTTTTTCCAAGCAGGAGCGCTCCTCTTTCTCGCGGAACATACTGGTGAACAAGCCTATGGTTTCCGTCCCTGTCGTTGGCGGGGCCATGGTTGGAGTTTCCAACTTCGCATCCCTCGTATGCACTCCAATGCTTTTCAACCAATCTTTATGAGGCCTTTGCACAATAAAGTAGTCTATTTTTACCATTTGTCTTATTGTTTATTAGCGTATTATTTCGTATATTAACGTGAGTTCGACGAATTATAAGTGTCTATAGATTTGGTGATTAGCGAAATTTGTTGTAATTTTAAGGTGTTAACATTCAAATAATTACGAACAAAAAAATCGCTATGATCACTCAAAGACAAAGTTTTTCACTTCGTTCAAGGAAACTCCTGAAATATTTTTGTATGGCAGACAACTTCTGCAAGTTTTTTTGATGCTATGACGGCAAAAATATGCGCTAAAAACCTACCGGAAAAAGAAAATATCATCGAAGTTCCACGATGTCAAAGGCAGAAATCATGCTGATAATGATTCCCTCCATTGCATAGCCCTTTATCCGCATAGACAGGTGTATCGGCAGGGAGATCCTCTTCTCTCAACAATGGGATCAACTCCTTCAGATCGTTACGATTGGCCGGGGGTGGTGATGACTTGCCGAATGATCCCTTCCCTGTTTGTCAACGCATGTTTCTTATAACCATATCGATAGACTTTCTTCTTTACCCACCGGGCTTCACCGTCCGTCCCCTTGCGTTCCTGTAAAAAGAAACTTATGATAAGCCTCCTCTTCATCCTTTTTGTCATCACTGCGTGTATCTTCACGATCATCAGCCACAGTGATGCGCAATATCCCATCAGGGCGGTGAGGGCTGTCGACAATGCTCGCATCGATCAGAACTCCTTCCTTGATAGCGATATGATGGGCGCTCAATTGTTTATTGAAAGCTTTCAGTAACTTATCCATGAGTCCGGACTCTGTCAGGGCAGTCCTGAAACGGCTGATCGTACTGTGATCCGGAGAGACGGCTTCCATACTCAGCCCTAGAAATCGAGAAAACGTCACCGAGTCGTTGACTCGCTCTTCCAAGGCACAGTCACTCAATCCATACCAGGTCTGCAAAAGAAGCATTTTGAAAAGCAGGATAACATCATAGGCCGGAGCTCCTGCCGCATTTTGCCGCTTGGTGTACTTCTTGTTGATCAACGTGCGAATAGGACGCCAATCGATAAGCCTGTCGACTTGATTCAAAAATACATTCTGAGCTTTCCTGCATCTCTTCTCTAACATGACTTCTGCAAATGAGACTTCGTCGTTGGTGGATTTTCCTTGCCTTGCCATAATTTTGTATCATTTTGTAGTGCTAATATACAAAATAATACGTTAATAAACAATTGGATAAGTGGTAAAATAGACTGTTTTATTGTGCAAAGGTCTCATATTGTGAATAAGCGTGTTATCTCATTGAATCTGAAGTGAAACTCATGAAAATAAAAAAAGCAAAGCTGATTATCAAGCCTTACTCTTTTTCTTCTTCCTGTTCTTGAAGCTCAACATCTTTTACTTTACGAAATAGGTCTGAAGCAAATATAAAACTATTCAGCTTCTCATTCTTGGCGTTGATAACTTCATCTTTCGTTCCTTCCCATTCTGGATAACCATGATAGATATATAGAATGTGTTCTCCGATACCCATTACAGAATTCATATCATGTGTATTGATGATTGTTGTGATTTTAAACTCCTCTGTAATCCCATGGATTAAGGCGTCAATTACGAGTGATGTCTTCGGATCGAGCCCGGAGTTTGGTTCATCGCAAAACAGATATTTAGGATTCAAAGAAAAAGCTCTCGCAATGGCTACACGTTTTTTTGCATACCACCGGAAATTTCTCCTGGGAATTTTGCTGTAGCTTCAAGTAGTTTTACTCGGTCCAAACATTCCTCAGCCCGCTTCTTTCTTCTTAAATAAGTATCATCAGAAAACATATCTAATGGGAACATGACATTTTCTAAGACACTCATAGAGTCGAAAAGCGCTGCATTTTGGAAAATCATGCCCATTTCTCGTCGTAATAACTTGCGTTCTTTCGTTTTCATCCTAACAAAATCTCGCTGATCATAGAGAATCTCTCCACTTGTCGGGTCCAATAAACCGACAAGGCATTTCATAAATACGGTCTTTCCCGAGCCACTCTGACCAATGATAAGATTCGTTTTACCCTCTTCAAAAAGTAGTTGTTATATTTTTAAGTACTTCTTTGTCTCCAAAAGCCTTAAAGAGTTGCTTTACTTCTATCATGATAAGATGTTTGTCAAGAATAGGTCTGAAAAAAGAATAAGCATAGAGCAAGAAACAACAGCATTAGTCGATGCTTTCCCTACTTCAATTGATCCGCCTTCAACGGTATAGCCATAAAAAGATGAAACACTTGCTATAATAAAGGCGAAAAAGAGCGATTTGATTGTGCCCATCCAAAAGAACCAAGGCGCAAAATCGTGTTGCATACCGGCTGTCAGATCAGTTGCTGTAATGATATGTCCGATATAAGCCGTTGCATATGCACCTACAATACCGCTGGCTGTGCTAAAAATGACAAGCAGAGGAATCATTGTCACTAATCCGAGAATTTTTAGGTAGAATGAGAAAACTTGCAGAGTTTACACCCATTATTTCTAATGCATCTATTTGCTGCGTAGTACGCATTGTGCCTAACTCAGAGGCTATGTTAGAGCCAACCTTACCTGATAGAATCAAACACATAATAGAGGAGGAGAACTCCAATAACATAATTTCTCGGGTAACGTAGCTGGAAACCCAAGTAGGCATCCAGGCACTCTGTATGTTGAGCTTTATTTGAATACAAATGACTGCACCAATAAAAAACGATATCAGCAGGACAATACCTATGGAGTTGACACCCTAATTGCGCCATTTTCCTTCAAGTATTGCTTGCCAAACATCCTCCAACGTTCGGGGCGCTGAAAGGTGCGCCCAAAGCAATTCGATGTAGCGTCCAAAATGAATTCAAAAAAATTGAGTATAAACATAGTCAACAATGCGTTATTGTTTAGAATAATCCCAAATGCAGACAGTGTCTTCTTGTCGCTAATTGAGCTTTTTGCATACAAATGTACGCAAAAAAACACAATGATGCAAGGATATATAATGAGTTTTTTTCTCAAGAGAACCATTGAAAGTATTTCCATCGTAGTGAGCTTTTTGCGCTGTATAAGCTTTATAGTGAATCATCCATTTTGAAGTTAGATAGACTAATTTAACGTGAGTTCGACGAATTATAAGTGTCTATAAATTTGGTGATTAGCGAAATTTGTTGTAATTTTTAAGGTGTTGATATACATAGAATTACAAATAAAAAAATCGCTATGATCGCCGAAGCTAAAGTTTTTCACTTCGTTCAAGGAAACTCCTGAAATATTTTTGTATGGCAGACGACTTCTGCAAGTTATTTGATGCAATGACGGCAAAATATGCGCTAAAACCTACCGGGAAAAAGAAAAATATCATCGAAGTTCCACGATGTCAAAGGCCGAAGTCATGCTGATAATGATTCTTTTCCACGACTCCGGTTATCGATGCTTTAAAACATTTCTATCTTGAAAAAAAGTATGCAAGCATCTTCGCCATCTGTTTCAAAAAGTTGTTTCTTATAACCGTTTAGTAGAATTGGAAAGGGAGGTAGCCGTACCCTTAACCTTGTTTATCAAGAAGGTCCTCTTGGGAAAATACACGGGTATAAGCTTTGTTGACAGTACACCATTGCGTGTCTGCAAAAAAACCAAAGAATACATATGCACAAAGTTTTTCAAAGGCATAACCCAAAGAGGGAAATGTTCTATGGGTTGGTTCTTCGGTTTCAAATTGCATTTGATTTGTAATGAGAAGGGAGAGCTTCTCAACTTTATGATAACGCCGGGAGATGTTGATGGCCGTAAGCCTTTGGGATACAAAGCTTTTATAGAGTTCATTCAAGGTAAGCTGTTCGGTGACAAGGGGTACATCGGCAAGAACCTCTTTCAAAAGGCTTTTTCGTTGACGGAATACAACTTATTACCAAATTGAAAAAGTAACCTGAAAGGAGCTTTAATGAGTGTTTCAGACAGACTTTTACTCAGAAAAAGAGCCATTATAGAAACGGTGAATGATGAACTTAAGAATATTGCACAAGTGGAACACTCCGGACATAGATACTTTGACAATTTCATCGTCAACTTATTAGGGGCTATTGCTGCCTATTGCCTGTTTCCAAAGAAGCCGTGCATCAATGTACAAAGAACCTTTGATACACAGCTTGCTTTTGTTCTGAATTCGTCGAACTCACGTTAATTTAGTTCGGAATTCATAGATTTGTATGAAATGGTTTACAATAAAAGTCTCTTTTACACGTTTTGAAAAGTATGAAAAAGATTCTCCCGTGCTTAATAATCTTGTTGGCGCTAACTGCTTGTATGAAAGATGATGCTTATATCGTTTCTCCTACAGCTGAATTAACCTTTTCTACAGATACTGTTTCCTTGGATACTGTAATAGCTGGACAAGGTTCAAATACGTATACTTTCGAGGTTTATAATAAACAGAATAAAGCTATTCGCATAGCGCGCGTCTGGTTAGAAAATGGGGTTACCTCGGATTTTAAAGTGAATGTTGATGGAGAAGCTCTAACTGCAGGGGAGGCAAATGATTTGGAAATAGCGGCAAAAGACAGTATTCGTGTCTTTCTTTTCGTTAGAACCAAAGACTTGGATAATGATAAACCACAAGCAACTTCAGATAAACTATATTTTTCAGACTGAGGGGGCTTTGTGGGGGCTGTTATCTTGAATGCTTTTGGTCAGAGTGTAACAACATTAAAAAGGGAAAGTAATAACAAGAGACACGATTCTTTCTTCGAGACGCCCATATCAAATATATGATAGTTTGGTGATAGCAAAAGATGCGACGTTGAGTGTAAGTCCTGGTGTACGCTTTTATTTCCATCGTGGTGCTCAATTGATTGTGCACGGAAAACTCTTAGCACAAGGAGCATTGAATAACCCTATCATTATGCGAGGTGATCGTTTGGGAAATATGTTTTTCGCAACAAGCGTACGATAATATACCAGGACAATGGGGGAGTAGTTTTTACATATGAAAGCTTTAATAATGAGATGGACTTTGTGGATATCCATAGTGGGAATTTTTGGTATTCGCTGTGATAGTTCGGCAGTTGGGCAACTTAAACTAAAAACTCACTAATAGCATTGTTCATAATACGAAAGGAGATGGACTATTTGCAAAGGTCTGTAATTTGAAAATCAATAATAGTCAGTTGACAAATTCTGGCGGAAATTGTCTAACGCTTTTAGGTGGTTCTTATGATTTCATTCATTGTACAATCGGAAATTTCTATATGTTTGCTGGTGGACGAGGTGTAGCTCTTTCTTTTGCAAATGCTGAAGGAGATGTGCGTTTACCATTAGAGCGTTTGGACTTTATCAATTGTATTTTTGACGGGCTATGGTTCGGATGAGATTGTGGGGAGTAAGAGTAAGCGTTATGAGAATGATCCATTTAACTTCTCATTCCGAAGCTGCCTTATAGATATGCCGAAACCTATCCAGCCAGAAGATTTAGGTCACTTCATCAATTGCTTTTGGGATAATAACGAGGGTGGTAAGGTTTCTAGAGAAGATAACTTTTCACCTAAATTTGATTTGAAAAAAAGTTGATCTTTTCTTTTTCAATTAGATAGTCTCTCACAAGCCGTGGGTAATGCAGATATAGAGCAGGCACGCTTGTTTGCACCTGTTGATAGATTAGGACGTTCACGGCTGCACGGACGAGGAGCTGATATTGGGTGTTATCAGCGACAATAGAGAGAAAAAGTTTAAAATTCCGTGATGGTTTTAGGATGTAGAAAGACTCTATCTGGATACTTTATATCTACTAAAAAAATAGTGCTTCACCTGGAACTGACTCAGCTGCAGCGCATCTGTCCTTTTGTTGAATAACTTGGCTGAATTCTTCTAAACTCATACGGCCTTTTCCAACTTCTATAAGAGTACCAACAATTGCACGGACCATATTTCGCAAGAATCTATCTGCTGTAATTTCAAAACGCCATAGGTCTTCTTTTTCGTGTACCCATTTGGCATTTGTTACGTGACAGATATTTGTTCGAGTATCAGTATGTAGTTTGCTAAAAACTAGTAAAATCGTCTACTTGTAAAAGATGTTTGGCCGCTTTTGTCCATCGCGGAAAAAAATCTAAATCTGCAAGGCAACGGGTTGCATAATGACGCTTGAAGGGGTCTTTTATCTTGTAGATATAATAATGGTATGTCCTAGATAATGCGTCAAAGCGAGCATGTGCGTTAGGATTTACCGGCATTACATCTCGTACTGCAATATCAGGCGGCAAAAGTCGATTTAGACGAAAGGTAAACTTATCTGGTAAGGGATTATTTGCATCAAAGTGTGCAACCATTCTTGTAGCATTTACACCCGTATCAGTTCTTCCAGCTCCAACTAGACTGATTGTTGATTGAAAAAAAGGGTAGAAACAGCTTTGTTCAGAACTTCCTGCACGCTTAAGGCGTTGGGTTGAGCTGCCAGCCGTGGTAATTACCTCCATCATAAGAGATATAAAGAAAATAGCGCATATAACTCAAAAGCTTCTCTTTTGTCCGAAATATAAAAATGCCCTGCCAAAAGGCAGGGCTGACCGTATCGTATTGGGAAATATTCGTATTGTTATGCTTCTACGTCAGCTGATTCTACGGTATTGTCAGCTTCCTTTTCAGCTACTGGTTCTACTTCAGTCAAAGTCTCTCTTCTTTTTCTGCAGCTACACCGCCTTCTGCAATAACAGAAAAATGGAATTTCAGCAGAAACTTCTTTATGAAGTCTTACGATTGCCGTATACTCACCAACTTGCTTTTACATCTTTAAGGACAATAGCTTTACGTTCAATTTCAAAGCCTTGTTCTTTAAGTGCATCTGCAATATGAATGTTGTTAACTGAACCATAGATTACACCGTTACCACTTACTTTTTACTTCAATAGTGATGGGCTTAATCTTACTCAATTTATCTGCCAACTCTTGCGCTTCAGCTTTAATCTTTTCAAGCTTGTGTGCACGTTGCTTTTAAATCCTCTTCAAGAGAGCGAAGAGCAGATTTGCTTGCGATGACAGCCTTACCAGTAGGAATAAAGAAAATTGCGACCGTATCCGTCACGAACGTTTACAACGTCATCCTTAAAAACCAAGGCCATGGACGTTTTCTTTGAGAATAATCTTCATAATCTAAATTCCTCCTATTATTTCATCAAATCTGTTACAAAAGGCAGAAGAGCCAATTGGCGTGCACGCTTCACTGCTTGTGCAACGCGGCGTTGATATTTCAAAAGAAGTACCAGTTAAGCGGCGCGGTAAAAATCTTGCCTTGTTCGTTCAAGAACTTCTTCAAGAACTCGGGATCTTTATAATCAATGTATTTGATGCCGCTTTTCTTGAAACGGCAGTACTTTTACGCTTAACATCAATAGTTGGAGCGGTCAAGTAGCGAATTTCTGATTGCTGTGCCATAATTAAGCCTCCTTTTGATTTTTTTCCGGTTACGACGCTTTTTCTGCATATTGGATAGCGTATTTATCCAATTTTTGTCGTAAGATCACGAATAACACGCTCATCACGGCGATAAGCAATTTCCAGTTTTTTGATAACCGTTGGCTCTGCTTTAAATTCAATTAAAAACATAGAAACCGGTTGATTTCTTCTGAATAGGATAAGCTAAATGCTTCAAGCCCCATTCTTCTTCATTGATGATCTCTGCGCCTTCAGCGGTAAGAACACCTTTGAACTTTTCGACCGTCTCCTTCATCTGCTGGTCAGATAAAACGGGAGTTAGGATGAAGACGGTCTCGTACTGATTCATCATACGTTTGTCTGTTAATGATTAAATAATTTTTGCTCATAAAGCGGTGCAAAATTACGATAAACTCCTTGATTGTCCAAGTAATACGCCAACTTTTCAGCCTTGTTTGCTGATGAAATCACTGTATCCCGATCATTTTGTGTGTTTGAAGCGAAAGTCGCCAGCGAGGATTATCCTTTACATAGGAGATACAAGATGCTAAAATACGATTATTTTTTTGATAGAATCGCTCCAGATCACATGGTTGAATAAAAGTAATGAGATGCTTTAATTTCGTCGTGAGGATTAAAAGTCTCTTCTGTATAAACTACTTTTAGCTCATTACAAGTCTTAAGCATTGTTTGTGCCGTTTTGGGCGACAAAGTCACCCAATCAATTCCTTCAGGTAGTGCGTGTAAGCCATTTGTTTCTATACATACATATTTCCCCGCTGCGTGAAGGCCATCTATCAGTTCTTTTTGTGACGAATAATGATGGTTCCCCACCAGTTAATACTACATGTTTAGCTGGAAAAACGAGTCACCTGATCCAAAAATTTGTTCTTGTGTCATAAGCTCTCCTGTTTCATGTCGAGTATCACAAAAACTACAAGATAAGTTACAACCGGAGAAGCGTATAAAAAATAGAAGCTATACCACTATAAAAAAACCCTCTCCTTGTAGTGAGTAGAAGATCTCATTTATCTTAAAGCGCGGCATCGTCTTCTTTCATATATACAGCAATGTTACCTTCTGACTCTTGAAAGGATACTTTGTAGCAATGAGGCACTTGATCACAGATCCATTTTGCTAAGTTTTCAGCAGTTGTATTGAAATTCACGACATCATTAGCAAAGCGGTGATCTAATTTTCCTTGCACGATATCTTTTTACCTTTTTTAAAATCGACGACCATTCCGTTATGGTCTAATTCTTTCGCCTTGCAATAAACGGTGACAACCGCATTATGTCCGTGCAGATGCGTGCATTTACTTTCGTAGTCTAATTTCAGTTGATGTGCGTAAGCGATTTCTATCCTTTTGGAAACGTAAAACATTTCTGATATACTTCTTTGTGAATGGTTCTAACAATAGTATGATAATTCTCTTCTAAAAAAACAGAGTCTGTAGCCATTAATTGCAGAGGTATGCTTTTACCATGTTCTTGATAAGGCGGCTGTAGGTAAGGGCGATTAGAGAGTTTGAGCCCATGGCGTATATAAAAGTCAATCCTTCTATTAGCCATAGGATTACTTCCTTTTGGCTCTACTTCAATAATAAGCGGTTTGTTTATAACCCCAATAATCCCTTCTAGGACTTGCCCACCAATGTTTTTTCCTCTCAATAGAGGATCTACAGCAAAGTGTTCGCCATAAATGAAATTATGAAAAATTCCAGAAAGTAAAGAACCCGGCAAACGACTCCCTATATAATATTGTGTAGGTTGTCATGTGTGGATGCATACACACCATCTTTTGCCATAACGCTGTCTCGCGCCTTTCGTCTTCTGGGAAAGATGTTAAGTAGAGCATCGTAGCCTGGTCTAAATCTTCTTGAGGTGCAAATTTTCTTATCATTTTAAGAATTTGATCGTGTAAATCGCACTTTAGCTTTTTCTTTAACTCTGCTATTTTCCCTGATCGTATGTTTACTTTTAATTTTACGCTTTGATCTGCGTATGTCTGTGATACGATCTTACCCCCCAAGTCACGTGCTATACGCATCGCCCGATCTATTTCTGTATAAGGCGATTCGAATACAAGCGAGTCCATAATGACTATTTCTTTGATTTGTGCCTTTGTTAGAGCATCTGCAGCTGCTGTTTTATATGCACGTCCTAAATTGGCTGCCCCTAATTCAGTGCCACCAAAATACCTGACGACAATTAAAAGGATGTTAGTCAAATTTTGGCTACGCAATTGTCCTAATATTGGACGACCTGCTGTGCCGGATGGTTCGCGATCATCACTTGAGCGACTCGTTTCACCATCATTACCCAAAAATATAAGCATAACAGACGTGACGTGCATCAAAAATACTTTTTTTCTGATAAGTCTTAAGTTCGCACTGTACATCTTCTATCGTATTTACAGGAATAGCGAAGCTAATAAATTTGCTCCGCTTTTTCCGTATAAAGTCCTTCAGCAACTTTTTTTCTATAGTCAAAAAGGAATCTTCCAATGTTGATGTGGCTGCTTACTTTTTAGTTGAAATAATAAAGGAAAGTTGCAACACCGCTCAATGCAGGTTTGCGTTCATTCTCTATTTTCTATTTTGAAATCTACTTGCGCTTTGCATATACCTCGGATATCCTCAATATCTTGAAGCTTTGCACGCAAGCGAATCCGTCGGCCTGAAAGGACTGCTTGCCCGAATCTCATTTTTTCCAGCCCGTAGTTCACCATCATCTTCAAGTTGTTCACTTCTATGATTTGTTGCCATAGATGAGGTAAAAGCGAAAAGTGTTAGATAGCCGTGTGCAATTGTTTGTCCGAAAGAACTTTCTTTGGCAGCCCGCTCTTTATCAACGTGTATCCACTGATGATCTAACGTCGCATCAGCAAATAGGTCTATACGCTCTTGTGTAACTTCCAACCAATCGCTTACGCCAATTTCTTGTCCTTTGAGCGCTGCAAAAGGATTGAAAAGAATCAATAATAGTTTTATTCTATGATCATTACTGTTTTTTTCTCTGAGATTTGCTTCATTGTGAGCGCACTCAAGACAAAAATTTGAATTGATCTCTGACATGTGCTTTGTAGGAGCCAAAAAGTTTTACCTGGATTATCTCTTTCAATATATTGATCTACAGAGAAGTCAACGGAGTATATCGTACCATTATTTGAGGCTTTCTTGGTTATGTTTATTCCGCTACCGACATTGAACCGACAATCTTCTATATGTTCATTAAACATGTCTGCAATAGTGGACATAACGACAGCTTTAGTAGCATTTTTCTTACCTAAGAATACTGTCATAACAGGGGTTATGTTCGCAGCAATCTCACTTTGGTTGTTCTCACTAAAAGCGCTAAAGAACTGGTTGAGTACTTCTGAAACTTGACTCCGTTCATCAGGCGTAACGGTCAATGCTTCTGCGGAACTTTGTGCAGCTTGCGCTTCAGCTGTGTAACGACCCTCCGGGTGCATCTGTAAATAATTGGCAAAAGCTGCTGGTGTACCTGCGGTTTGTGCCTTTGCGAAATCTAAGGAATCGATTTTATTATCTGCCAATTTCGCATAGAAATCGTCATTATATTTTGACTTGAAATTTGCAAAATCATCTGGGTTGCTTGAATTAACAATAGTATTCCACGCACCTTCTAATTCCAATAACTTAGTCATACGTTCACGTACGTCTGTAGCAAATTTACTATTGGGATATTGATCTAAAAAAGCTTGATAATCTTTGCTATTATGGCTATCGTTAAGCGCCGTGTAGGCTTCGACTTCATCTACAGAGTTATTTCCTGAATTTGCGATAATATAACCTCCCACAGCAATAGCTAAAATCAGGAATGCTGCTGCAATACCTATCCAAAGCGCAGTGTTCTTCTTTTTAGGCTCTATCGGTGGTTGCCCGTTATTATATGAGGACTGAACATTGTTATACTGGGGCTGACCATTACTATATTGTGGCTGCCCGTTGTTGTATTGAGGTTGACTATTGTTATATTGCGGTTGCCCGTTGTTATACTGGGGCTGTCCATTGTTGTATTGTGGTTGCCCGTTGTTATACTGGGGCTGCCCATTGTTGTATTGTGGTTGCCCGTTGTTATATTGAGTCTGTCCGTTGCTGTACTGGGGCTGCCCATTGTTGTATTGTGGTTGCCCGTTGTTATACTGTAGCTGACCATTATTGTATTGCTGTTGAGGTTGAGACTGCGGAGTCTCATTTTGGCATTTGTGAAGGTTGGTTATTCGTTTCCATTTGTAATGCATTTGTAATTTGTATGCAAAAAGTAAACTAAACTCTATGATAAGCAAAATAGAAGCAATCTTTTTTCTTTGAAATCTTATCGCCTGTACTGTATGTTAAAGTATTACCGACTGTCAATCTCTTCTTATTTCCGTTTATAACAAGACGTAATTAGCTGTGGTAAGGACTATCATAGGAACGATTAAGACTAAAAAGGAGGAAATACCATCGTGGACGTACAACTGTCCTATCACGGTGGTAGGTTTGTTCTACCACGATGGTAAAAAGTTTTTTTCAAGAAAGGATAGTCGCGATGTGAGACTTGAAGTAAAAAAAACAATATCAGATAGTTGCATACTAAGTTTTTGTTGTTGATGAATCGGCTCTTACAGTCTGGTATACAGATAGAAATGCCTCCTCATATCAGAGGAAAGCAAACAAGAAATAGAGTCGTAAGTGAGAAATTGCGGATATGGGCGGAAAAAAATGATAAAACTTTCGTACTTTTGTAGCTCAAAAATCAAAAAGTTTAAACTTACGATGGAGACAATTCAAGTAAGAGATAAGAAATTTGTGGTATCTATTCCCAAAGAAAAAGATCAAGGCGCGTGTAGAAGAGGTTGCTGCTGCAATTAGCGATGAGTTGAAAGGTGAAAAGCCCTTGTTCCTTTCCGTCTTGAACGGCGCATTTATCTTTGCCGCCGACTTACTACGTGGTATCACGATTCCTTGCGAAATTACTTTTTGTGCGTCTGGCTTCTTATAGTGGTGTAGAATCTACGGGTAAAGTCACCCAAATCTTAGGATTAGATACTTCTATTGAAGGACGAACAGTCGTCATCGTAGAAGATATCATTGATAGTGGTCTTACTATGCAAAAGTTGCTGGCTTCGCTTGAAACTTACAAGCCTGCAAAGGTGATCATTGCTGCATTGTTGGTAAAACCCTGAAAAAAATTGAAAGTGGCGCTGAATATTCACCATTGTTGTTTTAAAAATCCCCAATGATTTTATTCTTGGCTATGGATTGGATTATGATGGTGAAGGACGCAATCTACCGAACATTTATACTGTAACAGAATAAAACCTATCCTTATGAAAAAAATATTGTAATCTTTGGCGCTCCGGCTCAGGCAAAGGGACGCAAAGCGACTTGCTCGTAAAAAGTATGGCTTCAAACACATCTCCACAGGCGATGTCTTACGTGCAGAAATCAAAAAAACGGGACGCGACTAGGGCAGACTGCGAAAAACTATATTGATAAGGGCCAACTCATTCCGGATGAGTTGATGATTGATATTTTGGCTAATGTCTATGATTCCCTCTGCCCTTGTGATGGTGTGATCTTTGATGGTTTTCCTCGTACGATACCTCAAGCCGAAGCTCTTAAACGCATGTTGAAGGAGCGTAAGGGTGAGGTAGATGTTATGATAGAGTTGAATGTGCCTGATGAAATGCTTATGGAGCGTTTAATCAATCGTGGCAAGACGTCAGGACGTGCAGACGATAACGAAGAAACGATTCGGAAGCGTTTAGATGTATACAAGAGCCAGACAGCTCCGCTTATTGAGTGGTATAAAGTTGATGGTAAGCACCAGTGCTGTTAAGGGTCACGGCGCTTTAGAAGGAATCACGGACGCGTTGAGTGAAGTGATTGACAATTTATAATAGCTGATCTTAAACCAAATTATATTTTAATTAAAGGTAAACAGCGATAACACGACAACTTTACAGCTTATGGCGGAAACAAACTTTGTCGACTATGTGAAGATTTATTGTCGTTCCGGTAAGGGAGGACGAGGATCTATTCACCCTGCATCGTGCTAAGTATATGCCTAACGGAGGGCCTGATGGTGGAGATGGTGGCAGAGGCGGCAATATCTATTTGCGTGGAAAACCATAACTATTGGACGCTCCTGCATTTGCGCTATGATCGCCACGTTTTTGCAGAACACGGAGGCAATGGTGGAAAATCGCTCTCACATGGTTCTGATGGCGCAGATAAATATATGATGTGCCTTGCGGCACTGTGGCTTATGATGCTGAGACGGGTAAATATATCTGTGATGTCACCGAAGATGGGCAGGTTGTAATGCTACTAAAAAGGTGGCCGAGGTGGAAAAGGAAACTGGCATTTCCGTTCTGCCACAAATCAAACGCCACGCTATGCACAACCTGGAGAGCCTATGCAGGAGATGATGGTTATTTTGGAGCTGAAATTGCTTGCAGACGTAGGTTTAGTGGGCTTCCCAAATGCCGGCAAATCAACGCTACTTTCTACCTTGTCGTCTGCGCGACCTAAAATTGCAAACTATCCCTTTACCACGCTTGAGCCAAGCCTGGGGATCGTAGCATATCGCGATGCTAAATCGTTTGTGATGGCAGATATTCCTGGCATTATCGAGGGGGCTAGTGGTGGTAAAGGTTTAGGCTTAAGATTTTTGACGTCATATTGAGCGAAATTCTCTTGCTCTTTATGGTTCCTGGTGACACGGACAATATAAAGCGAGAATATGAAAATCCTTTTTGGGAGAATTGCAGAAGTTTAATCCCGCAATGCTTGATAAACATCGCGTCTTAGCAGTCACAAAAAGTGATCTTCTGGATGATGAGCTAATTGAAATGCTGAAAGAGGAATTGCCAACCGACTTACCGGTTATCTTTTATTTCATCAGTAGCTCAAATTGGTTTGCAGGAGTTGAAAGACACTTTATGGAAAGAACTTAATAGCGAATCCAACAAGCTGGAAGCTGTGGCAGAAGGCGGTGCTTTAGTTCATAGGGATCGCGAAGTTAGTGTGATCAATGCAGATTTTATTGATTGGGAGCCTGATTATGAAGATGAAGACAGCGTTGAAGACGATGTCTTTGATTTGGAAGATTTAGAAGATGTATGTTGAATATTAGGTGAGAGCAGCAAGAGGCGCTGCTTCTTACTTTTTATTTTTACCATGAAAACCTTTGTTGTATTATTGTTTACTTGGGTTTGTGTTTTGCCAATTTTCGCTCAGACATCCATTACTTGGGAAGATTTTCTACAGGATTATTTTACAACAGAAAATTTAGAAGCGGACCTGTTACAAGAATTAGAAGACTTGCACAACCATCCAATGAATTTAAACTTGGTTTCATCGGAAGAGTTACAACAATTGCCCTTTCTTTTCTGCATCAAAGGCAGACTCTATCATTGCGTATCGCACGCAAAAAAAGCATTTTAGATTTTTTTGGCGAATTGATGTTTATCAAGAACCTAACCTATGATGATCGACTATATATGCAGCTATTTACCTATGTTGGGGAGGCAGACGACACGCCTGTTGCACTTATTAAACGCTTATTTTCAGGAAAGCATGAATTAATAATCCATTTAGGGTGTTCCGCTTTATCGTAGGGTTGGCTTTCGAACTTATTCAGATGAAGAACTGGAAAAACATCCGAATAAGATCTACTTAGGTAATAAGCTCAAATCTGTGATTAGTTATCGTTATAAATGGCGAGACAATATAAAATATGGTATAACTCTACGCAAAGATTCGGGTGAGCCTTTTGGGTATTATGGTAATTACCCCTTCGATGACACATCTCTTTATTTTTGATTATCGAATGAAAGAGGATCGCTTTTAGGTTTGTTGTTGGGGATTATAAGTTGAAGATGGGGCAGGGACTTCTCTTGGGAAATTTGTTCTTTAAAGATAAGTCACTACTCTTAAATAATCGAGATCGTTCAGCCTTTCGCTTTTGCCGCACACACTTCTAGTGCTATGTTTAACCATTTTCGTGGGGCAATTGCTTCTTATCGCTACGGATCGTGGGTAGGGTGCTGCTTTTCTTTCTTATAGAAAGCTAGATGCACATATCTTGAAAGATACAATCGTATCTATGCCTGTAGGAGGTTATCACAGGACGATTTCTGAACTAAATAATAAGTCTGCCGCTACTAACTATCTTTTCGGAGGACATATCAGCTATTATAAGTCTGATTTTTAACTTGGGCATTAATACCTACTATAGTATATTTGACTCATGTTGTTTACCCGCCGATGAGGACAAGCAATCAATATTATTTTTCGCGGAAGAACTGCGGCTGGAGTATCTTTAGATTATTATCGGACAACGAAGCGATTAACACTTCAGGGTGAATGTGCCTGGGACGGAAAAATGGCGGATAGCAACAAGTAATCGGCTACAATATTCGCTTAATGATGATCTCTCGCTTTATTTTCAATATCGCTACTTATCAAAAATATTTTTGCGGCTCCTTTTGCAAAAACAATTCAGACAGGTGGGCGCGTAGCAAATGAGCAGGGCGCTCTATTCGGTACTACACTAAGGAGCTTTTTACAATTGTTCTTTACATTTGTACGTCGATTATTCTCACTTTTTCTTTTACCCATATTGAGCGTCTCAAAAATCTTCAAATACTTGGGAAGGTTATTTGAAATTGCACTCATATTTTGACCAATAATAGTTCGCTGTATCTAATTTATAGATTAAAAGCCAAAGAGGCTTCAATTAAGGGCTTTGAGGATTTATTAGAATGTAAAACAACGCAACGACTGCGCTTGCAAGCCTCCTATTCGTCGGAAAAAAATAACACTTTCGAGTGCTTTGAGCGGCGTGGGATATAGTCAACAAACAAAAGGCAATTCATTTGGTTGGATGCTATCTTCTCGGCTTTCCTATAAAACTGAGAACAAGTGGTCTTTTTTTCTTCGTTTGTCAGCTTATTCTTTTCTGAAGATGCAGCAACGGCACTTTTATGATTATGTGCCTCACTTGCACTATGCCTCAGAATTTCCTGCTTTTTCGCCACCAAGGCTTTTTGTCTTGTAGGTACCTCATTGTATAAATGTGGCACTCGCTTGATGCTTTCGAGCCGTTTGGGATGGATGCACTATTTTAACCAGAATACCATAGGTACGGCAAGCCAACAAATCCGAGGGCATAACAAGATAGATTGGGCTTTTTGAACTTACCTCACAAAATGGTAAAGTACGCTATCAAATCAAAGTAAGAAAGGGGCGTCCAAGAGTGGGAAACTTGCTTTTGACGGAATAGTTTATTAAGAGACCTTTGAAAAATGATCCTGAAAAGGAAAAGAATTATTATCCATTTGATTTTTCAAAGGTCTCTATTTGTGATTTTTATGGACTCTAGATACTTTTTCAACCTAAGCCTGATGCCTACTTATCTGTTACAACTTTCTTGCTTGTATCGTTTAGATATAAGAATACCTTTGCTTTTGAGATTATTTTTTTTGTTATCTTCGCGCATAATTAGTGTTCTAAAACATAGGCCATAAAGATATGCAAAAGAAAGTACTTGGAATTCTTTGGACGACATATGGTTGTATCGTATTACTTATCATTGGTGCAACTTTTGGTATAGAGAGAGGATGGATAGGATATATGCCTCCTCTAGATGAATTGCAGAATCCAATTGATAAATATGCCTCACAAGTTTTTTTCTGCTGATGGAAAAAAATCTTAGGTACTTGGTCGCAGAATGAAAAATAGAATTTTTACAGACTATGATAGTATCTCTTCTCACATGTTTGACGCCTTAATAGCTACTGAAGATATTCGCTTTTATCAACATAGTGGAATTGATGCAAAAGCTTTTGGGCGTGCTGTCATCAAGCGCGGCTTTCTTGGGCAACGAGCAGCCGGCGGCGGATCTACAATTACACAACAATTGGCTAAACAGTTATATTCAAAGCGTGCCCATAGTACCCTGGGCCGTCTTCTTCAAAAGCCAATAGAATGGGTTATAGCTGTAGAATTAGAACGTCATTTTACTAAGAAGGAAATTCTTACTCTTTATCTTAATTACTTTGATTTCCTACATAATGCGGTTGGAATAAAAAAACAGCAGCAAAGGTATATTTTCAAAAAACACCACGACAGTTGACAATATCAGAAGCCGCTATGCTGGTTGGCATGTGTAAAAATCCGTCTTATTATAATCCTATCACTGCTCCCGAACGTTGCAAACAACGCCGTAATGTTGTGCTTGATCAGATGGTAAAAGGAGGATTTTTGAGTAATTCTGAAGCAATGATTTTAAAAGAAAAACCTCTTGGACTTCATTTTAAACGAATTGATCACAAAAATGGTCCGGCAGCTTATCTACGTGAGTATCTACGACGTATTCTGATGGCAGATAAACCCAAGAAGGATAATTATGCAGAGTGGCAACAAGTGCAATACTATGGAGATTCTTTGTCTTGGGCAAATGACCCCCTTTATGGTTGGTGTAAAAAGAATGTCAAGAGAGATGGAACCAACTATGATATTTATACTGATGGACTGAAAATATATACGACTATTGACTCACGTATGCAGCGTTATGTTGAAGAAGCTGCTTATGGACACGTTGCTAAATATTTGCAACCGTTATTCTATAAAGAAAAGAAAGGTTCACCTTCTTTCCCTTTTAGCAGTAAATTGTCGCGAAAACAGATTCTGTCAATTTTAGCCCGATCAGAACTGCAAAGTGATCGTTATCATATGTTGAAGGATGCTGGTGCCTCTGAAGAAGAAATCTGTAAATCTTTTTCATACGAAGATCCGTATGAGTGTTTTTTTCCTATCATGGAGTGATTGATACGATGATGACTCCACTTGATTCTATCAGATATTACAAAAGTTTTTCTCCGTACAGGACTAGTATCAATAGATCCTGCGAGTGGACAGATAAAAGCCTATGTTGGTGGATTAAATTATAATTATTTTCAATATGATATGGCTTTTGTCGGACGTCGACAAATTGGTTCGACAATGAAGCCTTTTGTTTACTCTCTTGCGATGGAGGATGGACTAACACCTAATTATACAATACCTAATGTCATGCGCACCTATATGGTTGCGGGACGCTCTTGGACGCCAAGAAATGGAAGTAAAGCAAGGTATGGTTCAAGCGTACCTTTGAGTTGGGGATTAGCACAGTCAAACAACTGGGTGACAGCTGGCTTGATGAGTCAAATTGATCCCACGGGGCATCGACTGGCTAAGATTTTGAAAGATTATGGGGTCAAGAATCCTAACATTTATCCATCTATTGCCCTCTGTCTTGGCCCTTGCGATGTTACTGTTGGTGAACTGGCCGGAGCATACATAGCTTTTTGCGAATGGAGGAATTCGAGTCGCCCCATTACTGGTAACGAAAATAGAAGATGCTCAAGGTAATGTTATTGCAGAGTTCTCTCCAAGAGTTAACGAAGTTATCAGTGAAGAAAGTGCTGATGAAATGATAACTATGCTAAGAGGAGTTGTACAATATGGTACAGCAGGTCGATTAAGATACAAGTATAATTTAAATGGGCCAATTGCTGGAAAGACTGGAACTACAAACAATAATTCGGATGGTTGGTTCGTTGGGTTAGTACCACGCTTAGTCACTGCCTGTTGGGTTGGCGGAGAAGATAGAGATATCCATTTTGATCGAACAAATAGTGGACAAGGAGCTACCGTAGCCCTTCCTATTTGGGCTTATTATATGAAGAAAATTTATCGAGATCAGTCTTTGGGTTATAAAGAAAATGAAGAGTTTAAGAAATCTAGCACCCGAAAGTCTCTCCAACGCCAAGTGTCCAAAGCAATAGTATGGTAGAGGACGAAGAGGCTCCAGATGCAGAATCTCAGCCACAACGGAGCACGGAGGCACCTCCTCCCAAGCGGCCTACTAATCAACCTAGAAGTGAAAGCCTATTTGAATAGATTTTGTATGACTCAATGAGGTTACTCCACATAGGCATTTGCCCTAAAGATATAAAAAGAAAGAAGATGACAACAAAGAAAGTAATAGCAATAATACCTGCACGATATGCGTCAACACGCTTTCCTGGAAAGCCCTTGGCCTTATTGGGGGAGCCTATTATTGAGCGAGTATACAAGCGTGTTTCTCAAGTAATTGAAGACGTTTATGTTGCCACGGATGATCAACGTATATTTGATGCCGTCGATGCTTTTGGAGGCAAGGTTGTAATGACCTCTACTGCGCATAAAAGTGGGACAGACAGATGCTGCGAAGCACTCAATAAGATTGCAAACACCACAGATGTTGTCATCAATATCCAAGGCGATGAACCTTTTATTTCTGCATCTCAATTACAAGCGATTCAGCAATGTTTTGATGATCCATCAACAGATATTGCTACATTGGTGCAGCCTTTTAAAGAAAAAGATTCATTCGCAGCATTATCGGATATAAATTCACCTAAAGTCGTCTTAGACAATAATAATTTTGCTTTATACTTTAGTCGCTCAACGATTCCATTTCAAAGGAATATACCCCAAACGGAATGGCTAATGCATCACACGTATTACAAACATATTGGCATTTACGCTTTTCGCGCATCGGTTCTTAAAGCTTTAGCACAATTACCCGTCAGTGACTTAGAGCGTTGTGAATCTCTAGAACAATTACGCTGGTTACAAGCTGGCTACCGCATAAAGGTAGCGGAAACGCAGATTTCAACTATCGGAATCGATACTCCTGAAGATTTAAAGCAAGCAGAAACATTTCTTACTCAACACGTCAACAAATGAAACGATATAATTTTTCCTTTTGGCACTATTCGCCGCCTTTTCTGTCTTTTCTTATGCTCAGAAAAATTGTTGTAGGTACATATACATTCAAAGATGGCGCTGTTTATACTGGAGATCTTTTCAATGGCAAGCCTAATGGGAGAGGACGCACTGTATTTAAAAATGGTGATATCTATGAAGGCGACTACTTTAAGACAAAAAACGCGAAGGAGAGGGGACAATGACTTATGCTAGCGGAGAAAGGTATGAGGGACAATGGTTTCAAAAATCAACAGCACGGCCGTGGAACTTATTATGCTCTAAACAATAATCGCTATGAAGGCTTGTGGTATAGAAATGCCAAAGAGGGAGAAGGCAACTATGTACTATTATAATGGTGACATCTATAAAGGTGCTTGGAAGAATGATATGCGTAATGGTAAGGGTACTTATACTTACAAGAGTGGCGCATTTTACAAAGGTGAATGGCTTGATGATAAGAAATCGGGACAGGGAGTTTTTGATTGGAAAGATGGTTCCAAGTATGATGGCGCTTGGAGCAACAATTATAGAAATGGCAAAGGCACATTCTTTTATCTTAATGGAGATTGCTATATTGGCGATTGGAAGGATGATGTTCAAGACGGAAAGGGTATCTACAAGTTTAAGAATGGTGATCTTTATGAAGGGCAATATTTGCAGGGTGAACGCACTGGTGAAGGCATATTTACCTATGCCAACGGAGACCGGTATGTTGGTCACTTCTGAATGGTGAACAAAGCGGACAAGGTACTTATACATGGAAAGGAACAGCGACATACACCGGACAATGGAAAAAAATAATAAAAGAAACGGCCAAGGTACTTACAAACGAAAAAGATGATTATGAGTATCAAGGTGGTTGGAAAAGACAACCAAATGGATGGTGAGGGCGTTCTAAGAATGGCCAATGGTGAGAAGTATCGTGGTTTGTTTAGAGCAAACAAGAAGAATGGAAAAAGCGACAGTTGTTCATGCAGATGGCTCTCGCTTTGATGGAACATTCAAAGATGATGTAAAAGATGGGGCTTTTTATAGAATATGATCGCAATGGCAATGTTGTCAGAAAAAGGAAAGTACGTAAACGGGCAGCTACAATAGGGAAGTTCAATCGTATTTCTCTTTTACGAGACACCACTATAAACTAAACTGACAGTATAATTAGAACGAGATAAATCATGGTAAGCACGAAAAATAGGGAAGAACAGCCTTTGATGCTGGATATTGTAAAGCATGATCCTTGGTTATTACCTTTTACCGATGCAATCCAAGGGCGTCACGCACGTGTCATTTCTAAATGCAATGAATTGACGGCTAACCAGGAAATATCTTTGAGTGATTTTGCTGATGGGCATCTTTATTTCGGGCTACATAAGAGTAAAAACAAATTGGGTCTTTAGAGAATGGGCCCCAAATGCCACATCTATTTTTCTGATCGGTGATTTTAATGATTGGAAAGAAACAGATGATTACAAGTTGATTCCGCTTGGAGATTCTGGTAATTGGGAAGTAACCCTACCACTTGAAGCGTTGAAGCATGGTGACCTATATAAGATGAAAGTATATTGGGAGGGGGTGTCGGAGAACGCATTCCTGCCTGGTGTCAACGCGTAGTTCAAGATCCTACCACTATGATCTTAGCGCACAAGTCTGGGATCCCAAAAGATATCTATACGTTTTCCATTGAACATTTCAAACCATCTAAGCAACCACTCTTTATTTATGAATGCCATATCGGAATGGCTGAAGATGAAGAGGGGGTAGGGACTTATGAAGAGTTTAGAATCAAAGTTTTACCTCGCATTGCGGCTGATGGATACAATTGCATTCAGATCATGGCGATCCAAGAACATCCATATTATGGAAGTTTTGGATATCACGTCTCTTCTTTTTTCGCACCCTCAAGTCGCTTTGGCACACCCGAAGATTTAAAACGCCTAATTGACGATGCGCACAGCAGAGGTCTAAGAGTCATTATGGATCTTGTGCAGAGTCATGCCGTAAAAAATGAAGTTGAAGGATTGGGTAATTTGTGCGGAGATCCAAACCAGTTCTTTTATCCTGGCTCTAGACATACGCATCCGGCATGGGATAGTCTTTGTTTTGACTATGGTAAGAATGAAGTTATTCATTTTCTCTTATCCAATTGTAAATACTGGCTGACAGAATATAAGTTTGATGGTTTCAGATTTGATGGTGTCACCTCAATGCTCTATTATGATCATGGTTTAGGTGCAGCATTTACCAACTATAGTGACTATTATAATGGCCATCAAGACGACAATGCTATTGCTTATTTGACTTTTAGCCAACCTTTTAATTCACGAAGTAAATCCCTGTTGCCATTACTATAGCTGAAGAAGTTTCTGGTATGCCGGGGCTTGCCGCTCCGTTTACATCCGGCGGTTATGATTTTGATTACCGCTTGGCTATGAATATCCCTGATTTCTGGATCAAGTTGATCAAAGAAGAGCGCGATGAAAATTGGAGGCCAAGTAGCATATTGTGGGAATTGACAAACAGAAGAACTGATGAGCGTAGCATTTCTTATTGCGAAAGTCACGACCAAGCCTTAGTTGGCGATAAGACAATTATTTTCCGTTTGATTGATGCTGATATGTATTGGCATTTCAAGAAGGGAGATGAAAACGGAACAGTGGAGCGTGGTATTGCCCTACATAAAAATGATCCGCTTAGTGACAGCTTCTACTATCAATGGTGGCTATCTTAACTTTATGGGTAACGAGTTTGGCCATCCGGAATGGATCGACTTCCCACGTGAAGGTAACGGCTGGAGTTATAAGTACGCTCGCCGACAATGGAATTTGGTAGATAATAAGGAGCTACTTTATCATTATTTGGGCGAATTTGATGCCGCTATGTTGGCAACGCTTAAATCTGTTGACGACTTCACGGCTTTTGCCTATTAATGAAATATGGCATGACGATGAAGATCAAGTTTTGGCGTACCAGCGTGGAGACTTAATTTTTATTTTCAATTGGAGTCCTACGAAAAGTTATATGGACTATGGCTTCCGCGTAAAACAAGGCGCTTATGATGTTATCCTTAATACAGATGCTAAATCTTTTGGTGGTTTTGGCTTTGCTGATGATAGCGTAGCTCATCTTACAAATTTTGATCCTCTGTTGCATCGCGAAGGGAAAGGCTGGTTGAAACTATACATTCCAGCTCGTAGTGCTGTTGTGCTTAAAAGGCGAGAAGAATAATTTATCCACTGTCTACTCAGCTTCGTCATTCAGAAGTAGATAACACAAATAAGAGCCTTTGATATCAGATAAGACGACTTCAGGGACTCTTTTTTTTGTACCATCGTGAAAGTACAAGTTTACCTTCGTGAGAACAACTTTGTACGATTACGGAGGGAGAATCGTACACTAACGATGGTACAGATTTTAATTTGACTTTACAGAATTATTGCATTGTAGGTGGTTTATCAAAAGCGGTCATTAATCACCTGAAGAGACCTTTACACAATAAATCAGTCTATTTTACCACTTGTCCTATTGCATATTAGCATATTATTTCGTATATTAACGTGAGTTCGACGAATTATAAGTATCTATAAATTTGGTGATTAGCGAAACTTGCTGTAACTTTAAGGTGTTAATTAACATATAAATAGTCCTCCCTTATAAACCTAATATTCTGCTGATTCATAGCACATTATCCTGTAAATTGTTTGTTTATATCTGCAAGTTTTTGTACCTTTTACATTATAATTCTTGCAGATATTTATGCTTAAACGTACATCCAAACAGCTCTCTTTGTTCTCTTCTTTAGAGGACATAGCTTAGCTATGAACATCCCCTTTTTCCAACTTAGTAATAAGATTAATTGGGAATGTTTTGAAAATGCTTTTTTTCTCCTTTGTATTGCAGCACTAATGGTCGCCCTGCTCATCCAATTCGCTTGATGTGTGTCTTTTTAATTTTAAAACATTTGCGTAATGTGTCAGATGAAATGGTGGTTTCTCAATGGAGCGAGAATGCTTATACCAATATTTCTGTGGTGGACTTGAATTTATGCCAAAACAACCCTGTGACGCTTCCGAGTTAGTTCACTTCAGAAATCGTATCGGTGAAAAATGGCATGGAGTTAATATTAGCAGAGAGCATCCGCGTTAATACCGACCATGATGACGAAGATCATTTTGATACGGCTTTCATTGATTCTACCGTGCAGGAGAAGAATATAACCTATCCTACAGATGCGAAGTAGCATAAAAAGATAATCAAAAACGTTCTGAAGATAGTTCATGACAATTGTCTTCCTCTACGACAGAGTTATACGCGTACCTTGAAAGGGATTTACCGTTCCCAACGTTTTCGTAATCATCCCAAGAATCGTAAGAAAGCTCTTAAGGCAGATAGGCAACTGAAGACCATAGCAGGTAGATTAGTAAGAGAGCTAGAGCGTAATCTTGGGAGAAGGAAAGGATATGAGAAGATGTTTGAGCTATATTACAGAGTTCTTTCTCAGAATAGGAAGTCAAAGAACAAAGTATATTCTCTGCACGAACCAGATGTAGTTTGCGTCAGCAAGGGTAAGGAACATAAGCAATATGAGTTTGGCAATAAAGTATCTATTCTTCGCTCAGGGTCTGGACTTATTCTTGGTGCCTGTTCTTTTTAGGAATGAATATGATGGGCATACTATCGAAAAGACGTTAGAACAAACCCAAAGGATGACAGGAAGGAAGGTTGATAAGTTAGCAGGAGCTAGAGGGTATAGAGGTATAAAGCAGATTGGGAAGACAAAGATACTCATCCCAGACACTCCTAAAGCTAAAGACAGCTACTACCAAAAGAAAAAGAAACACAAACTATTTTGTAAACGAGCTGGTATAGAGCCAACGATAGGACAGCTTAAAGCAGACCACCGATTATCTCGCAACTTTTATAAAGGTGTGAAAGGAGATGCTATCAATGTATTATTAGCTGCAGCAGCATATAACTTCAAAAGAGCTATGAGAGTTCTTTTGTACCTTATAAAAAGAATCAGTATAGAGCTTGTCAGTACAAACTTTATGCTGAAATATAGTTTTTAAGGGACGACTAATTATTTAGAACAAAATTTATTTTCAGGCAGTTCTTCTGATAACTCCCAATCTGGAGCATTACCCATTACCTATACCTAGTCTTTTTATGTGAAATATTAAGAATAATTACTTTATGTGTTTTATCAAAGAAGAGAATCCTATCAGGAATAGAATCTATAGGATGTATATATACATTATCTGCTCTTTGTTGTATTTTATATTTTTACATTGTCTACAAATTCTCCAGTGAGAGCTATTGTGTCGAATTCTATCGAAATTAAATATAAATTCTCGATCTCTGACTTATATCCATTTTTTTCTTTTTTTATTTCTGTAGTATGCAATATTCCATTTTTATTATACAACATAAGATTTATAACTACACAGGTTGTGTCGGAAAGTTTATACTCTCCGACATAACTCTTTGAAATCTTATATATTGTATTTGACGAAATCATACACCCAGAAAAGAGTAAAGTTAAAGTAATAATAAGAAAAAAATATTTTATTCATCTGTTTTAGAATTTACGCTGTCTATATTTTGCCTCCAGTTAACTGCGTCTCGCCTGATGTATTGAATTTGCAGTGATTTATCTTTGTTTACACTTTGTCGTCCTTGTATGTCATTGATAAAATCTGTTACAGCTTCATTGCCACCAATAAATTGACCGTCTTTTTGTTTGTAAACTCCAGAGCAGCCAAAAGAACCTGTAATATAAGTTTTTCCATCTTTGCGTTGATATTCTCCACCAACATGCAGCATAACAGACGAAGCGAATCCTATAACTCTACCAAGGGGAGGGGTTCTGTCAAGACTTGCTTCTAATTTATTTGTGCCTTTTGCATTTAACAATAAAACTGCTTTTAAACCACTATTTTCGGGGTAATCAACAATCATTCCACCATAATTACCTACTTCTGTGCAAGGCTCAAATGCAGAATTTTGTACGAATATATGTTCCTTATTACTCTTTATTGCCCATAGGGCATCACGCGTTACAACATATTCGCTTTGTTCTTTTGTTGTCGCATCGCTTACAATCGCTTGATATAAAGGAACCCGCATAGTTTGAGGGGCGTTTTTTTATACTTTTTGGAACAATAAGTCTTACGTCTGCATGTCCCACAACTTTGTCTGTTATAGTTACATCAACCTGTTTCCCATTAGGGTCAATTAACCGTATTGGATTTTTGATAACAATATCCATAAGGATACAAATTATAAGAATTGAAAACTCCTCCATTCTGTTCTTTATCGCTATTGTGGATTGCCGTTTTCGTGCCACGTTTGTTATTTCTTTCGATTGTTCTTTACTGTTTTATATATACATACAATGAAACCGATAACATTCACTGCGATTCCTATGTAAATAATAATGTATTGCTCTTTTTGATAGACACGGTTCCCAATCGTTATCTAAACAAGGTTCACACAATGGCTGATAATATCTGAACAACAGAAATAAGACAAGGTCTATTACCGTCAGTCTAAAAGAAACAACTTTTAAAAAAATCTATTTATCAGGGATGTCTTTATCGATTTCATACCTAAATTCCTTTCCTTTGTTTTTTTAGGATTTTTAATCCAATTATTATATGCCTTCATAGAGTCTTTTAGAATACCATCTATATTTCCCTGCTCTACTTTTTCCTGTGCGCGAATTACCCCTTTTTAAAAGGTCTCTTAATGCTATACATTCTTTCATTTATTGCTGCGATGGCTTGGCGTTTGTTGTTCTTTTTTTATTTTGACAACTCCCGATTTGGAACATTACCAAAAAATCATGTGTTATTTGTTTTCATATATAATTTCTTTTTGTTTCATAGTGTCGTCTATATTTTTTTCTAATTTTACTATTCGATTATTTTTATCATAAGTAAATACATATGTATATGAAATAATGATGTCAGACATATTGTGCTTGTAAGTATAACTATATTGGGTAATAAGACTATCCTTGACTATAATGTTAATACTAAATACATAGTCAACACTGGCATCAAGATACGTGTAATACTTATTGATATCTTGTATAGAAATCTTTTTCGCTCCCCTATAGGCTTTGTAAACGATAAGATTTCGCTTGGGTCATAACTTGACAAAATATCAGCAATAATACACGCATCTTTATATATGACCTCGGGATATTTTTAGAATTATTCCATAATCAATCAGGCTATAAGATTGATCTAAAAATATCTTTTGATATTTGATTTCATCTGCGGACAATTTAACCAATCTACCTCGTTTATTATACACCCCTGATTTTTCGTTTAGAAATAAACTTCTCTCTACCTTACAACCATTGCTTAAAAATTTTTTTACAACAGTTTGTGATTTCAATTCTAAACTATTTAGAATTGAAATCACAGAAAAGTATCAATACAGCACAAAAATCTCATTACTAATCTTTTTATTTAGCCCCAATTCAGGGATAAGCAAGGCTTGTTTTTTTGCCTTAAAATAGTTTCAAAAAGCCCCAAAAAGAGGATTGTTTTTTTCGTATATTTGTTGTTGAAAACCAAACAGATAATAACAAAACAATCCTCTATGAAGCTTATCAGCAAAGTTACGGAAATTTATTGTATTGCAGACGATTTCTGCAAAGAATATGAGTTGGAATTGAACAAAAAAAGCACTTTCGCTTTCAAATCCCTCTCCAAACACAACTTTGCACTCACCAAAGCCAATGTGGACGATCGTAACCCGGAGGTATTCAACAACTTGACTAAGGATTTATTCAGGGAAGCTATATGCCGATAAAGGTTATATTTCCCAATCACTTTTTGCCTCTCTCTTCGATAGGGGAGTTCACATCGTCACGGGAATACGCACTAATATGAAGAACCGCTTAATGGATGTGCACGACAAAATCATAATCATGCTCCGTAAAAGAAGCATTATCGAAACCATCAACGATATGCTCAAGAACGTGGCACAGATTGTTCATACCCGCCACAGAAGTATCTCAAACTTTATTGTCAACCTTTTTGGCTGGAATGGCAGCCTATGCTTTCTACGAGACCAAACCTTCTATCAATATGGAGTTTGAGATGGAGGGAGAAGCAGAGGTGAAGCAGCTCACACTTTTCTAAAACATACTTGCGTGAAACAATGAATCTTCGGCCTACAGTCAGGTCGAAAGAATCGTTGTGGGCTATAACCTGAGTAAAAAGGAGGTGACCTTAAACCGAATTGGGGGCAATTGGCCTCTCCACCTCTTTTTGTCTAGATCGCTCAAAGTACTTCCACGATGGTAGAAATGTCCTTTCGTGTAAGGAGACTTGTGCCACCACGAAAGGACATTAGTACCATCAGCTTCGTAGCTTAGCAGCTTCTATTCTTTTTGAGTATTATTCAAAACTAGTGGAACAAAATCTCATACAAGAATAGTGGGGATAGCAAGACGATACTTTAAGATCCACTTGTAGAATATTCGCTTAGAAGTTTTTTTGAAAACCTATTAGGATGGTTGGAATAACAGATAAAAATTAAAAATTCAAATTTAGCACCTAAGAAAAAGGTTCTTGGTAATCCTGGCCCATAAATATAAGCAGAATCCCTATTCCATCCTTGATCAAAATCTTTTTGATAAGCATTGCTTAAGTTTTGAACTCCGGCATTCAACTGCAAAGTCAAGGAGCCTGGGAGCGAAATATCATAGCTGGCCTTGGCATTGATCACCATAAATCGAGGCGTCTCTACCGCTATCGGTTTTGTGATTTTATCGCCACCGGAATGCCCAACTAACATACTGCCTGTATAGTTGCCCGATAATAAGAAAGCAAGCCGCTTGATTGGAGTAATCTTAGCCGTGAAATAGCCATAGGCATTCGGCGTACGCAGCATCTTTCTGACAGGTGCAGCATCCTCATTCCATTCTACTGGTTCGCAGTAGCGACTTTGCTGCAAAGTGATACCGGCCTCCACCGTTAGCCACTTAGTGAGTAAAGCTCGCCCCTCAATATTTACTCCCAGGACGTTTGCACCAAGTGCATTATAACGTTCTTGGATAGCGTTGCCTTGATCATCTGTTCTATTTAGCAGGCGCAGTCCAAATACATTATTAAGACGTGTATAAAACCCTTCGATGATTAGATCTGTCTGGATTTTTCCTAAATTATAGGCTAGATCGGCCGATAAACTAAAGCTATGTGAGCGCTCAACTTTTAATCCAGGTGCATTTATGGTAACAACGCGTTCGCCACCAACGTAGCCTACGTGTAGATCTTCGTCAAATGTCTGTGGAGCTCTGAAACCTTGTCCGTAACTGAAGCGCAGATTTACCTTTTCATTCGGATTGTAGCGTAAATTTACACGTGGACTGAAAATCGGATTGGAGATAAGATTATGCTTATCCATTCTAGCTCCCAATACAAAGCTCCAGCGCTCGTCTTTCCATTCGTTTTGTGCGAAGAAACTACCTATATGAATCTGCTGATGTAGGAAATGATTATAGTCGATTATTTCATCATTCAAGTTGTCGTTGTTATACTCCCCACCCAATGTTAAGGTCGCCGGCAAGAACCATAGCTTGTCGAAATAGTAGGAGTATTGTGCGCCTACGATATAAGTAAAATCATTTGTGCGACCATAGGCCTTTTCTGCAGTTTCAATGTCTTCTGTTGAGCCAGATGCGATTCCGCCGTAATAACTTTTTCGATTAGTCGTCGTAAAAGAGAAATAAGCCTTCAGGTGATGCAATAGATTGGGTGTATCGAGATCATAAGTTAAATCTCCCCCATTAATCGAATGTTCTATCTGCTCTGTAATATTGGCTTTGTGAGGTGGAAGATGCAGATTATTTCCTCCGCGTCGAAACTCGCTGATATTATTGTAACGCATAGAAAGTTTTCGAGTAAGGCGTTAACTTGATAAAAGAGCTGAATCCGAACATTGAGTTGCGCAAATTGGGTAGCTCAGTATATTTATCTCCATCATAATCAAATCCCGGTCGATAATGGTATTGACCAAAAATGAGACAAACCGGCACGGCCATCAGGCGTGACGAGTGAAGCGTTGGCTGTCGTTGTATTATCATAACTTGAACGGCCATATAAGGAGGTTATCGTATGGCTGAAAGATCCGGTATTGTAAGTTGGATACTTTGTAATGATGTTGATAGTTCCGCCAACGGCAGAAGCACCATAGAGCGAGGATCCACCACCGCGAACTATTTCAACGCGATCTATCATATTCGTGGGCAACTGTTCAAGTCCATACACACCATTCAGGGCCGAGAATACGGGTCTAGAATCAATTAGAATTTGCGAATAGTGACCATCTAAACCATTCATTCTTACCTGCGAGAAACCACAATTTTGGCAATTTGTTTCTGTACGTACCCCGGGTTGGAAATTAAGCCCTTGAGCCAAACAAGCAATGTTTGTAACTTCAAAAGTCTTCTTATCTAACACGTTGACCAAAGCTGGTGCTTCTCTACGTAAGGTCTGCACGCGATTAGCCGTAAGCACAACCTCGTCAAGATCAAAGGCGTCTTCGCTCAGTTCGAAATCCAATTCTTGTACTTCGTGCGGGCGGGTTTTTATTTTCTGTCGTTGGATATGGTACCCCAACAATTTCACTTCCAACGTAAAATTGCCTATAGGCAGGTTCTTCAAATGATAACATCCCGCAGCATCTGTTGTGGTTTCGATGGTTGTTCCCTTTATGGAAATATGCACGAAGGGCAAATTCTCCTTGCTTTTTCCATTGATTACGCGACCTTGCACAACAGCTTCTGTTACGTTTACATTATCTGCTATCCCGACTTGTAACAGTGAAAAGAATATCAGAAAAAAAGTACTATTTTCTTCTTCATAGGATCTTTGATTTGTAAATAAATTCAAGTATTAAACAAGATAGGTCTATCCTGTGTATTTTTTGACTGCAAAGATATGGTGTTCTTTATTGCTGAAAAATACTCAAGAATAATGATTTTATGCTCCATCCTCGCAGGAGTGTAGCCAGCACATAAAGGCAGCCAGATTTATCTGAAAAGCCTCAGAAAGAGTTTGTTTGTTGATGGTAATAAATATTCCGTGACGGCAAGAAACTTTGACGAGATGGCAGAGCGGTATAATTGGAATTGGGGTTAATAGTTGGGGAAGTGTTCATAAATTAGCTTATCTACTACCATTTGAAACAAAAAACACTTATGTCGCGAACTTGTCTGCGGCATAAGTGAGAGTAGGATTGTTATAGTAAGCGCTTACCTTGAAACGCTATTGTAGCTTTCTGTTATCTATGCTCCATTTTAGAATTTTTCTAAAAGATAGTTTTGCATAATCTGATTGCAATAACATCGTTTTGCTGTCCAAATGTAGTACTGCAAAGTTGGCTTTTTATGCCATTGATCCCTGTTTTTTTGGAAGTAAGTCGTCAAAGGGTCGTCTATCTTTTTGATCAGCTTCGCGATAGTGGCGATAGAAATCGAATAGTTTTTAAAGAATCTCCCGTAAAATTGAATCGACATAACGACTCTTCTGTCAATGATTCGTGGAGTTTGCCGGTCATACTATGTATGCTGATCAACTTATATTGTATATCCCAGAAGATTAGTTGCTCTTTTCGTTTCTACTTTTCTGTTGCTGCCATCTAAATAGCTTAGCTCCATTAATTGCCAGCGGCCATCTAACTTTTCCATTGTCGGATGTCTCAATAGAACATCCGGTCAAGAGCAGAAGAAATATAGCGATCAGAGAAAAGTTTCTCATCTTTCTTATCGTATCATTAAGTTTTTAAAAAACGTTTGCTTAGAATAGTCCCCGCTTGCTAAGACCTATTTGCAGACCAACATTATTATCTAACAAATTACCTCGATCTATGCCGAACGAAGATGTGATCTGCCAATCTTTAGGTAAGCTATAGCTAACTTCGCATAGGATTGACGTGTTGTATTTTTATCCTTGAAGGGAACAAAGTATGAACCCCAGTTTTCGGAATAAGTCAGTAGGAAACGATAGTGCAAACGGTCAGTTGGGTTTCCACGAAAAACCTATATGGTGCGCAAACAAACGATTGTTGCGAATTTGAAGTACGCGATCCTTATTGTAAATAGGAGAGGTGATTAAGGGGTTGCCAATTACTTGCCCCCAATGCGCCCACGCTAAATAAAGATTGTGACTGTAGTATCCGTCTTTTTCCGCCAACCTCATCAGGGATTTGAGCCGTGTGGTCGTGATATAGAGGGCCGCTTTTGGTATTTCGTGTATAGATATTCATAGACTATGTCGGAGACAAATCTGTTTTTCGGCAAAGTAACTTCAACTCCCCATAGCCCATCTTTGAGTTTGTAGCCGGTAAAATGCCTACTTTGCTTCGTGTTGTCTGCATTCCATCCTCCGCTTCCTAACATAAATAGGCCTGAATGGTCTTCAAAAAAATGATCATAATAGGCTCTGACTTTCCACGTGGGAAATTTATAGGAAATATCTGCGATCCAACTACCCAGCATATTGCCGGAGTTGTTGGCATATACGCCGTCTGTTGGGTCATTTCCGCCAGAGAAGAATGCATTCCAAAAAAAGCTTTTTAGGCCGTGATCCAACTCAACTTTTGGATGAGTTGCGTCTAAGTTGTAGATAGTTCCGCCAAACTGCGTTGCCATCTCTAAGCCAAGGGTTCCGCTTAAAGGAAATCTTTTTTCGTTTCCAAAGTGTAGGTAGCCGGATTTGCTATGATAGAGTGCTTTACGTACATATCTCGCTTCCTGTAGGGTTGATAGTTCTTCTGCCATTTTTCCATCCGTGAACCAGCCATAAGCAACGTGGCCTTTTCAAACCAAGCCACGGCGTTACTTGCCAATAGTCCGGAAGTTCGATGCGGGCTTGAGGAATGGGACGACTATTGATGCCTAAGGTCATTGAGCCGCTACTCAGTTCGTCGTTCTTCAACTCCAAGGGCGCTCTTTTGCTACCTATCGCGAAGCGAAACCTTTTTGTATTGAGCCTCACCATAGAGTTGCTGAATAATAAGCCCGCTTGTGTGGTCTATTGCGCCTGCAATATCTGCCCCGTAATCTAAATGCCAATTTCCAATTTCATCTTGGCGAGTGATTTTAGCTCTGATATAGGCACTCTGTGCGCGTACAGACGAAAGGCCATGCTTGTTGGCGTTTAGCCAAAAATGGATTACGGTTGCTTGCAAACGAAACTTGCGTGGAGGCCTCATAGACCCAAGGATTCTGTTCCGATTGGGCGGTAACCGCAACACAATAGAAAACGGATACGAATAGAGTTCCTAAACTTTGCTTACTTAGCATAATTGATTGAGCGTGTTTCTCGAATGACCGTAATTTTAACTTGACCCGGATAAGTCATTTCATCTTGGATCTTTTTCGCGATTTCGAAAGATAATTGCTCTGTCTGCTTATCGTCAATCTTATCTGCGCCAACTATGACACGTAGTTCGCGACCGGCTTGTATAGCATAGGTCTTCGTAACACCGGGATAGCTCATCGCAATGTTTTTCCAAATCATTCAAACGCTTAATGTAAGCTTCAATAATCTCGCGGCGAGCGCCCGGACGAGCGCCACTAATCGCGTCACACACTTGTACAATCGGCGCAATCAAAGAAGACATTTCAACTTCGTCGTGGTGGGCGGCGATAGCATTAACAATTTCTGGTTTTTCCTTAAACTTTTCCGCCAATTTAGCACCATATAATGCGTGTGGAAGTTCGCTTTCTTCATCAGGCACTTTACCTATATCGTGTAGTAAACCTGCTCGCTTCGCCTTCTTCGGATTTAAGCCTAATTCAGAAGCCATAACGGCGCACAAGTTTGCCGTTTCGCGAGCATGTTGTAGTAAGTTTTGTCCGTAAGAAGAGCGATATTTCATTTTACCAACAATGCGAATGAGTTCCGGATGCAGGCCGTGGATTCCTAAGTCAATTGCTGTGCGCTTTCCCGTCTCAATAACTTCTTCCTCAACTTGCTTCTGCACTTTTTGCAACAACTTCTTCGATGCGTGCGGGGTGAATACGTCCGTCTGCGATCAATTGGTGCAAAGCTAGGCGCGCAACTTCTCGGCGCACGGGGTCAAAGGCTGAGATGACAATTGCTTCCGGCGTATCATCAACAACAACTTCTACGCCTGTAGCGGCCTCCAGAGCGCGAATATTGCGTCCTTCGCGGCCGATAATACGGCCTTTTACCTCATCGTTGTCGATGTGGAAGACCGTTGTACTATTTTCTATAGCCGTTTCTGTGGCTACGCGCTGAATAGTTTGGATAACGATTCGCTTTGCCTCTTTATTTGCCGTCAGTTTGGCGTCATCCATAATGTCGTTAATATAGGATTGCGCATTAGTACGCGCCTCATCTTTCAACGATTCTACCAATCTCATTTTTGCATCTTCAGCAGAGAGGCCGCTGAGTTCTTCTAATTTTTTTGCTGCTCTTGGCGTTGGATTTTCTCTAAGTCAGCTTCGCGATTAGCTAATGCTTTCTGTTGATTCTGCAAGCGTTGGATTTCTTCTTCTAAGTCGCCCTTGCGCTTATTGACTTCCTCTTGGCGCTGCGTGAGCGTTTGCTCCCGTTGTTTTAGCTTGCTTTCTACTTGTTGTAGCTTTTTGATTGCGCTGTTGTGTTTCTCTTTCAAGTTCATTCTTCTTATTTAAGAATTTCTCGCGTACTTCAAGTAGCTTTTTCTCTTTCAGTACTTCTGATTGCTTTTCTGCCGCTTTGATTGTACGACGATACTTCCTGTAAGCATATAGCGGAAGCAGGCATAACCAAGTCCGCTGCCAATCAATAAAGCTAAAACTGTGGATATAATAAGAATAGATTCCATATAGATTTTGTCCTTTTGATATTTTTGTTATTTTTGATTTGTTATTGTTGTTATGTTGAAGAAGGGTGCTGAATGAAAGAGAAAAATGTGCTTTTAGTCGTCCTCTTTTTTTAGCGCATCTTCTATTTCAGATGTCAATGTTTCCATAGCTGGCTACGAAGGGTGCTGTGTTTTGTACTTGTTCAAGTTGTAACGCTTGCACCGCAAAAATCTAGAATGGAGATAGACATATATTTTTCGATTGTTTGATTAGGGTAGGTTTGTGCATATCTGCCCAACTTATCATTAATCAGCTTTGCCGCTTTTTCGGTAGATTTCTTCTTGACTCCTTTGGACTGAGATGGTGTGCATTTGACTCCCAATTCTGAGCTGGATAACTAATTTGTTGCTGTCTGCCATGTGTGTTTGCGAATTATCCATTTAGCAGTGCGATGCATTTGTCTATTCTTCTAATGAGCGAAGCCATTTTTGTCTTTGCTCCTTGAAGATCCGAGTTGCTTATTTCAATCATTTTAGCCAGTTTTAGGTTATTATAGTCATCCTGAAGCTGCCTAATTTCCTCTTTTGCAGCTGCTATTTCTTTTTCACCTTCAGTTAGGGCCAACTGTAGTTCAGCATTTTTCTCCGTGAGCGCGTTATATTGCAAGATGAGCTGTCTTACTCTCGTCTCAAACACTCTAAGTTTTTCTTCCTCTTCTTTTGTCATTACTCACTAACTTGTATAGCGCGAAGATACGTAAATATTTTATTGTATGCAACTTACCTATCTTCAGCTCATGCAAAGTTTATATAGGAGAAGTAGGCTTATTTCTCTTCGACGTCTTTCGGTTTTTTCTCCTTCTTTACCAATACGAGGAGATGAAAGACATAGTCAGTTACCCACTGTTGCGAATAGCCCAGCGTGTGTTGGTAGCGGCGAACCGTAAGGGCTGCTTTGTATGCACTCGGATCTTTCCAATCGTCTTTTTCAAGAATATCTCGCACGGTTTTTTGCGTCATGGCGTAAAGGGCCTTTCGCATAAAGCCGGGAACGCGAACTTTCCATTTCATCATGTTGCCTGCAAGCATCATCAGCTCTTGAGTAAAGCCCTGAAAATTGAAGAGGAATCCCTGCATTTGATTGATGTTCTTACAATTGCGCTTGACTGACTGGTCAATTTCTTTAAAGAAATACTCCGGCATATCGTAAATTTCCATCAGCATCTTTTTGCAACGATTCTTTTCGGCCAAGCCCAGTTTGTTGTTTGCTGTAGGAACGTGCAAGGTTTGCTTAAAAACGCGTAAGTCGGGCAAAGCTGCTAAGTTGCTAATGCCCAAATTGCCAGCCAATACGGCTTGATAATATACGCGAATCAGCGTCATGAAATCTTCCAGACCGCCGAGACGCCACCCTTCATCTTGAGCGGTGGCTTTTCGCTTAAAGATTTTAGCTAAAAAACTCATAATATCATTTTCTTGTGCAAAGTTAATGTAAAGTAAAGGAAGGGCAAAATAAAACGAACGCTTTGCAGCGAAAGATAATGTCTTTTAGGTATCAAAGACGTATAGGAAATGGGGTGGAGTTGGGGCTGATTTCTCGCTTTTAGTGCGCTTTATAATTGTACTTCTGTATATGATAGCTAAATATTTTTGCGAATATACCGTCGAATAGTTCATATATTCGTTTGATAGAGATATGCATACGGTTGCGTAATGAAAAGTTGCGCCCAATTACATCAATATTATTTGTGTGTTCTGAAATGTTTTTCAGTTGTCTTGACTTTCTTAAAATGAAATGTTCTTTGATTGATCATTGTTTGCTCCCAGCAAACCATTGTTTGGCGGCAGCAAACTATCGTTTGGTCTCAGCAAACTATCGTTTGGCGACAGCAAACGATACAATCCTAAAGATCTCCGTGAGTACAACCCATCCTTATTTTCTTAATAGCAAATTGAAAAGAAAGAAGCAATAGCGCTCAGACGATTGATAAAGCTATCATTTTGCTTTAGAGTTTGTAGTACGTGATGAATGAAAGCACTTACGTTAGAGGTTTCCTTATGCTCAAGCGTAACTTTTTAAACAAATGGCTCATAAATCCGGAAACTTCAGTGGAATGGAGCGAACGTAGAAAAATAAAAAAATCAGGGAAAAACGACCTTGCATTTTCCCGATTTTTTTATAGATGATAGTAAGTTTATTGCACATTGAGAACAATCTCGCTGAGCGAGGGGTGGGCATGAATCGTGTCCTTTAATTGTTCGATAGTGCCATTATAGCGCATTAGCATTGTCACTTCGTGGATGAGGTCAGCGGCATGTGCGCCCAAAATGTGTGCGCCCAAAATGTGACCTTCCATATCTGCGAGCAATTTTACCGTGCCGTCTTCCGCGTCCATCGTCATTGCTTTTCCGTTGGCGCGATAGAAGGCTTTGTAAGCTTTATATTCGACCTGCTCTGCCTTAAGTTGCTCCTCGGTCTTTCCAACCATAGCCAATTCCGGTACCGTAAACACTGCTGCCGGAACTAAATCAAGGCGAATGTCGTCCTTCTTGCCCAACATGTGGTTCAAAGCGTGGAAACTCTGGAACGTAGCTGCGTGGGCCAATTGCATCAGACCATTGATGTCGCCAACAGCATAGATGTTGGGGATGTTGGTCTGGAAGTGCTCGTTGACAGTCACGCCTCTCTTGGTATATTCAATGCCAATATCTCTGAAATTCAGAGAGTCCACGTTTGCACCACGACCTACGGCCATCAAAACCAAGTCGCAATCAATGGCAGCCGGCTTTTCCTTTTTCTTCAAACGCGACAGTGTAGCCTTCTTGCGTAGGTTTTATGCCCGTTGCAGCTGCTCCTACTTTGAAATTGATACCTTTTTTTCTTCAAGCTGGTGCGTAGGCGTTTGGCAATGTCTTGATCAAAGAAGGGGAGAACCTCTTTGCAGAACTCGACAACCGTAACTTCACTACCGAAAGCATTGAAGATGGAGGCAAACTCTAAGCCGATAACGCCACCACCTATGACGCAAAGGCGCTTCGGAACTTGAGTCAGGTCGAGCATTTCTGTAGATGTGACAACGCCTTCGCAGTGTGCACCTTCAATAGGTAGGAACTTGGTGACCGAACCTGTAGCTATAATGATGTTGTCAGCTTGAATTTCTTCTTCGCCAACAAGTATCGTGTGGGCATCTTTGAATTGTGCACGACCATTGATAAAGCGTGATGCCCGGCGTTTTCATTAATGCCTCTACAGAACTTACTAATTTGCCGACGATTTCATTCTTGCGGGCTACGGCCTTTTGGATGTCGAAGTGGAGCGCATCAAAGCTGATGCCGCTCTTTTCAGCTTCGCGAGCTTCTTCCAAAACTTCTGCGCTATGGCAGAGGGCTTTGGTCGGAATACAGCCAACGTTAAGACACGAACCTCCGCAGGCGTGCTCTTCAATGACGGCTACCGTAAGTCCGGAATGAGCCGCTTTGACTGCTGCTTCATAACCGCCGGGGCCGGCTCCGATGATGGTTAAATCGACTTTCATTGTTGGGCCTTTAAGTCTTTGTAGGTAAATAGTGAAGCCTTGACAGCCTTAACGTCATCTAAGCGACGAATCGGCGTATTATGCGGTGCACTCTTGACCAATTCCTTGTTTTCCCTAGCCTCTTCGGCGATCTTTTTAAGCGTAGCAATGAAGCCATCGAGTGTTTCTTTGCTTTCGTCTTCTGTAGGTTCAATCATCATTGCCTCGTGGAAAAGGAGAGGGAAGTAAATCGTAGGAGCATGATAGCCGTAATCAAGCAAACGCTTAGCTACATCTAAGGTCTTAACATAATCAGCTGAGTCGCGCGGACCTGCATATTCCTCTTTCATTCCGTCGAAAAACAAACTCATGCTTGCAAATTCCCTCAATCGGCAAATTATAATGCGACTTGAGGCTCTCTTTAATGTAGTTTGCATTTAAAAACAGAGAGCTTACCGGCCATAGCAATGTGATCTCGTCCGATCGTAAGCAGATAAGCGCAAGCGCGAATCAAAAATGCCATAATTGCCTAATGTGGAAGAAATGCTTCCGAGAGCAGATTCTTTTATGGTTTGCTTGTACGTTCCGCCTTTTTCTTCGCATACAACGGGGTTGGGGAGGAATTCTTCTAATCCTTTTCCAACACCTACAGGGCCTGCACCCGGACCACCACCGCCGTGAGGTGTGGAGAATGTCTTATGTAAATTGAGGTGTAGTACGTCAAAACCCATATCTCCTGGGCGGCAAACGCCTAAGATGGGGTTGAAGTTTGCACCATCATAATACATTAAACCGCCACACTCGTGCACTAATTGAGCAATCTGCGGAATTTGCGTCTCAAAGATACCTAAAGTGTTGGGGTTGGTCATCATCATACCGGCAATGTCGTCTCCCAAAAGAGGCTTCAGATCCTCTACGTCGACAGTGCCTTGTGCCGTACTTTTCACAGTGATCACCTCCAAGCCACAAACAGCAGCGCTGGCGGGATTTGTTCCGTGCGCAGAGTCAGGTACGATGATCTTTGTGCGCTTTGTGTCTCCACGCTTTTCGTGATAAGCACGAATAACCATTAAGCCCGTTAATTCTCCATGAGCTCCGGCGTATGGGTTAAGCGTGAAGCGCTCCATACCCGTTACTTCGGAGAGGATCTTTTGCGTTTTGTCGTAGAGTTCTAAAGCTCCTTGAACTGTGTAATCAGGCTGAAGTGGATGCAAATTGGTAAATCCCGGGAGTGCAGCCACTTCGTCATTAATTTTAGGGTTGTACTTCATCGTGCAACTTCCTAATGGATAAAGCCCGTGTCAACACCGAAATTGTTGTTGCTCGCATTTGTGTAATGGCGCGTCACTGTTAGTTCGTCAACTTCAGGAAGAGCCGGTTGGCTTCCACGTAATATTTGTTGCGGAAGTTGGTCCAAGGAATAGCCTTGTATGTTGTTTTTCGGAGTGAATAGCCTCGCCTGCCTGGATTAGACAGTTCGAATATCAGTTTTCCGTAATATGTGTTGTTCATAACGAAAGGTTTAGAGAGCTAATTGAATGAATGTATCCAGTTCTTCCTTGCTGCGCTTTTCTGTTACAGCTATGAGCAATTTATCTTCGTCCACGGGAACGCCGGGAAGGATGCCTGCTTCGATCATCTTTGCCTGAAGAGCTTGCAGATCACCTTTGTAGCGTACGATAAACTCATTTAAGAAAGGCTGATCGTATACTTTTTCAAACTTACCCGTTTCAAGTAGTTTGTCATATAGATAATGTGCGCCAGCAAAGCCTGTTTCGTTTACTTCTTTTAGGCCCTTTGCACTCATCATGTTAAGATACATTGCTACGTAAAGACACATAACGCCTTGAGCTGTGCATATATTTGATGTGGCGTGCTCGCGGCGGATGTGTTGTTCGCGGGCTTGAAGCGTTAAAACGAAGCAGCGTTCTCCGTTAGCGTCGGTTGTTGCACCGACAAGGCGTCCCGGCATTTTTCTTACGTGTGCTTTTGTTGTGCAGAGGTATCCTATATAGGGGCCACCAAAGTTTAAAGGTAAGCCTAAGCTTTGTGCTTCGCCACAAGCGATGTCTGCTCCCCATTCGCCCGGAGTCTTTAAGACTGAAAGCGTGGATGCGATGGCGTTGATTACGAACAAGGCCTTGTTTGAATGGCACAAGTCTGCGAGTCCGCTGAAGTCTTCTACGATACCATAGTAGTTAGGTTGCGCAACAATAACTCCGGCTACATCTTTCTCTTTCTCAAAGCGTGCTGCGATGGCTTCTTTGTCAGTAACTCCATCCTTGGCTGGAATTATTTCTAAGTTAATTTCGTGATACTTTGCGTAGGTTCTAACGACAGCAATCGTCCTTGGATCAAATGTTTCACTGATGAGAACAGTATTTTTCTTCTTTGCAGAGTTTACACACATCAGCATTGCTTCAGCTGTTGCTGTGGCGCCGTCATACATAGAAGCGTTTGACACATCCATTCCCGTAAGTTCAGCCATCATTGTCTGATACTCGAAAAATGTATTGTAGAGTTCCTTGTGAGATTTCCGCTTGATACGGCGTGTAAGATGTCGCAAATTCGGAGCGAGATGCAATATAAGGAATCAAGCTCGGTTGGTAGTGATCATAAGCTCCGGCGCCGGCGAAGCAAATCAATTGCTGATTTTTTTGTTTGCCAGTCTTTGGAACTCTTTTGCGAACTTCTAACTCCGATTGTGCTTCTGGAATGTCAAGCTCGCGTTTTAGTTTTAATTCTTCAGGTACTTCCGCGTAAAGTTCATCGAGCGAATTGACGCCGATCACTTTAAGCATTTCCTGAATGTCATTGTCTGTATGAGGAAAAAACTTAAACATAGTTGTGATAAAGAATTAGGCCAATTAACAGGATGGTGATAATTGGCCTAATGTGTTGTGGGTTATTTGCAAATTTCTTTGTAATCGCTCACGCTCATCAGGTCGTTAAGCTCTTGCGGATTTGTGAGTTTTACTTTTACAATCCAATTTTTCGAAAGCATCCTCATTTAACAATTCCGGATTATCTTCGAGTTGTTCATTGATAGCGACTACTTCACCTGAAACGGGAGAGGTTAAATCGCTCGCAGCTTTTTACGCTTTCTACAGCTCCGAAGTTTTCTCCGGCGCTGATTTCGTCTCCTTCACTCGGCATATCTACATATACAACGCTACCCAATTGGCTTTGCGCGTAGTCTGTTATACCTAAGTATGCGAATTCTCCGTCTACTTTGACGTATTCGTGTGATTCACTGTAATACAGTCCGTCAATAAATTTTGCCATAATGATTAATTGCTTATTGATTATTTTTTTATAACTCTTTTGATAGAAGCGTTTCTTCACGACCGTTCCGTTATGGAGGCGGTTGTGTATTTTTACTGCAATTCTGTTCCAAGTTTAGCTGCGCTGATGTCAACTAAAAGCCATACAGATGCTTTTTGCCTGTCGAAATAGAGCGGTAGCCAGTTGTGATTTCTCCGACAACCTTTCCGTCTTTCTCCACTTCGTAACCGTGGCGAGGTATTGCGCGAGAAGCTAACTCAATACCTACGACTTTTTTCTCTACGCCTTCTGCTTTTTGCTTTGCGCAAGCCTCCTTGCCGATAAATTCTTCTTTATCCAACTTCACAAACATGCTCAAGCCGGACATAACCGGAGAAATTTCGGGTGACAATTCATCACCATAAAGTGGTAAGCCAACTTCAAAACGAAGCGTGTCGCGACAGCCTAAGCCGCAAGGTTGAACACCGGCAGCAATCAGTTTGTCCCAGCATTCAATGATAAAAATCATGGCTGCCGTAAAAGCTCGAAGCCGTCCTCGCCCGTGTAGCCGGTGCGAGAAAGGATTGCGGGCACCTCATTGTTGTCTAAAGTTTTGAAAGTATAGAAAGCAAGGTCTTTACACTCTAAACCGAGTACGCTTTCTACGGTTTTCTCTGCCTCAGGTCCTTGTATTGCCAATTGACCATAGCTTTCGCTCAAGTTCTTTGTCGTTACATTGAATCCTTCTGCTTGTTCTTCGATCCAAGCATAGTCCTTGTCAATGTTTGCGGCGTTGATGACCAACAAGAAATCTTGCTCGCCTTTCTTGTAGACCAGCAAGTCATCGACCGTTCCCCCGTTCGGGTAGAGCATCATCGCCATAAAAATACGCTGCCGATCGTAGCGCCTTTGATGTCATTCGTAAATATGTGCTGAACGTAGCGTTCTGCTTCTTCGCCGGTCACGCTTACTTCGCCCATGTGCGAAACATCAAACACGCCCACCTTTTGGCGGACAGCGTTGTGTTCAGTAGTGATATCCGAATAGTAAAGCGGCATGTCAAAAACCTCCAAAAAGGCACCATATTAGCACCCTAATGCGACGTGGCGATCGTGTAAACAAGTGATTTTATCCATAGTATAATTAGTTTATTGATTACGTATTTTTCTCGTTTATATTGTGAAATAAGATGTGCAAGACATCTTTTGCTTCAAAGTCTGCGTATGTTGGCTTGCGGTTTTAGCTCATTTAGCTTCTCCGTAATCTCTTCTCGTGAAAAGGGGAGCCCGATAAGTGCTTCTCGAAGCTTGCTTCTGCCGGTTTTTCTCCCACCTCGAAGAAATCGCCGCCCAAGCGGAGGTCATCAATGATTGAACCGCGCAGCGTAATGCTAAATTCTACGCGTCCACAACCCTCAATGCGATCGGAGCAAACAGTCGTAGCCTTCGACGTTTGCCCGAAAAATCATTTCTTGTGTATAATAAGTAGCCTCAATCTTTCTGATTTCCGCTAAGTCGTCGACAGTTAATTTAACGCTGCGGTCCGTAAGAATCAAGCGCATCTTTTTGTCTCAAGACATCAACGCCAAACGGCAGGTAATCTTTGAGCAAGGCTATTCTGCTACGAACGCTCTTGACGCCTTGCGACTCCAACTTGTCAGGATCAGGATTTAGTGCGCCAATCATAAGGTCCATTTGCGTATCGTGTAGCATCGTGCCGTGTACAATGTTGTGCCGGGCTAAATGGTAAAAAGCATTGCCGCATATTTTTCCACCCCTTTTAAGGTGATATCATTACGCCCCGAAACTTCCGTAGGCGCGCCTATACGGTTCAGACCATCAGATATTTGGTGGACATAAGCCGTAAAAATAGGTTCTACACTTCCTGCCGGCGTTATAAGGCTGGTCATCAGGTTGCCCCAGTCGGCATAAACCGTTCCGCCTCCGCTTTTTTTCTGCGCAGTACGTCAATGCCGTGTTGTTTGCAGAAGTCAAAAATTGATCTCTTTGTGCAAGGTCTGATTGCGCCCTAATAGGGCTGTCGGGCCTATTTGCCAAGAAAAGACGTAGTAATCTTCCGGAAAATTTTGAGCAATGTATTCTTCGGCGGCAAGATAGAACGCACAACGTTGCCTTTCCGCCTCAGGCGGAAACTCGACGAAGCAAGCCGGAAATATTTTTTGTGCGTTATCCATAGACATCCTTTTTGATTCACGAGCAAAAAAATAGGATAAAACATTGAATCTTCCAAGCGAAGTTCTCCTTTATTAAACAAATGTTTTTTTCAAGTAGGGTGAGACGCCTGTTTTTGGCGTTAGATTGTTTCATTTTGCACGCTTAATTTTGGTCTCGTTGGATTTAAAAACTCTTTATCAGTGGGCTGCGGTGAAAGCGTACGTGTAGCCTAAAAAAATTCGGATCTTAAATGCCTAACTTTACACGTAGAGGATTTTTTTCTCCTATCGTGCAGTAGATTAAAAGTATATGTTGTTAATTCTCAATTATGCTTCTATATAAAACGAAAAGAGTTTTTCGCGTAAAAACGAACAGTTAAGAATCCGATTTTTTTATGCCAAAAGAGGTGTTGAAAAACCTTAAGATAATTGTAGGAGCGCAACGGTTTTGCTTGTACTGTCGTGAAAGAACGTTCGTACGCTCACGATGGTACAACTCTACGCTCGTGAGAGGACGTTCGTACGCTCACGATAACACACTGCAATGTCTTATCGTAGCAACTTAAAACTTGAAGCAGTTGCTCCTTTTTCCCGGACCTTCTAACGTGAAGTCGAGCGGTAGGCATAAAAAGCATGCTGCCTACAATAGGGCAGCTTGTTTAATGGCTTCGTTGAGTATGTCTTGATGATCAAAAGCTAAGAGGGGCAGGTCTTTTAATGGGAACCAAGCGGCTTCAGCTGCATCATCTGCAGCTTGCGGCCGGTGCTGCTGAGGATCTGCTACGCCCCAAAAGGCAATAGATATTGTGCGGCCGCGCGGATCTCTATCTACCTTGGTAAAAGCACCGATCTGATGGAGTGTAATACCGGAAATTGTCGTCTCTTCGCTCAATTCTCGTAAAGCGCCCGTTGGGGCGTCTTCATCCATATTGAGAAATCCACCAGGAAAAGCCCAATGCCCTTGAAAGGGTGGGTTCTTGCGCCGGATTAACAACACGCTCGCTTCGATCGATAGCTGACTGAAGATGACGCAATCTGTCGTTACGGCCGGCCGAGGATATTTGTAAGTATAAGCATTCACGATGAAATTATTCTTTTTAGAATACAAGTTGCCGGTGTGCGCAAATCTTTCGCCGAGATAAGCAGTTGGCATCCTTTATGAATAGTGTGACGTCATATTTCTTGCGCATTTGGGGAGCGCTCAACTTGCTATGCTTATCAATGCTTGCAACTATCGGATTATTTCTTGTGCCTGTTGGCGCGGCGTTGTCGGATATCAGCCTTCTTCTTTTGCAGACCCGCTGCCGTGAGCGCCGGTGATATATCCTTTTCGCTTAGCCTTAGTCTTTACTTTACCTTTGTCTTGCCGGCCGCTTCGCTTCCTCGGAAGACGAAACCATTCAAGAGGGCTTGCTCTATTTCGGTCTTGTCGGCTTCTCTCATAATATCAAAAATCTAATTTAGTGATGGAATAAGCGCACGCCGGTAAAGGCCATGGCAATATTGTATTTGTCGCAGGTTTCGATAACATTATCATCGCGCACACTGCCTCCTGCTTGCGCTACATAAGCAACGCCGCTGCGGTGAGCGCGTTCTATATTATCACCAAATGGGAAGAAGGCATCTGAACCCAGGCTGACGCCGGTATTTTGACTGATCCAAGTCTGCTTTTTCTTCTCTACTCAGAGGCTCAGGACGCGTGGTAAAGAAGCGTTGCCATTCTCCTTCTTTTAATACATCTTCGTAGTCGTCGGAGATATATAAGTCGATGGTGTTGTCTCTATCAGCTCTTCTGATGCCATTAACCCAAGGTAGGTTGAGCACTTTCGGATGTTGGCGTAGCCACCATATGTCTGCTTTATTGCCGGCCAGACGTGTGCAGTGGATGCGGCTTTGTTGTCCGGCACCAATTCCGATGGCCTGCCCGTCTTTTTACGTAGCATACGGAGTTGCTCTGTGTATATTTCAGCGTGATGAGCGCTATTTTCAAATCTCTGATAGCTTCTGCAGGGAAGGTTTGGTTCTTTGTCGGGATATTAGCAAATAGGTTGTCGTCGTTAAGATTGACTTCGTTGCGCAATTGTTCGAACGTGATGCCGTAAACTTGCTTGCGCTCCATCGGAGCCGGTGTATACGTGGTATCAATTTGCAAGACATTATAAGTGCCTTTACGTTTTTCGCGAAGTATTTCCAAAGCTTCTTCCGTGTAGCTTGGCGCAATGACGCCGTCAGATACTTCGCGCTTGATCAGTAATGCGGTCGCGAGGTCGCAAGTATCGGAGAGCGCAATAAAATCACCATAAGAAGACATTCGATCTGCGCCACGTGCTCGAGCATAAGCGCAAGCAATAGGCGATAATTCTACTTTTAAATCATCAACAAAGTAGATTTTCTTGAGTATATCTGAAAGCGGAAGACCGATGGCTGCGCCTGCCGGCGAAACATGCTTGAAAGAAGTAGCTGCCGGAAGCCCCGTTGCCTCCTTTAATTCCTTTACAAGTTGCCAACCATTCAGCGCGTCTAAAAAATTAATGTATCCCGGTCGCCCGTTCAACACAGTTATGGGGAGCTCTTCGCCTTCTATTAGTAATTTTGCCGGTTTCTGGTTAGGATTACAACCGTATTTCAGTTCAAATTCTTTCATTGGGTATGCGTTATCTTTGATATTATGTGTGCGAAGGTACGATAAAAACAAAAGAAAGGCAAAAGAATGAATTCTTCTTTTGCCTCTCTTTTTGCGCGAAATAGCTTTAGCGCCGTCTTTCCGTGCGCTTTGCTTTGTTGCTATCTAATTCTATGGTGAAACTCTTATTGATTCCGCTCTGTGTTTTTGCACGTATCCAAAGCACACGATCGTTACTCATATTTGTAGTTTTGACTGCCTCGTTGAAATCTTCAGGCGTGTTGAGCACTTTATCGTTTATCTGCAAAAAGAATAAGGCCTTTGGTGACGCCGGCTTCCTTCATTTTGCCGTCACGCACAGCCGTTACGACTAAACCGCTGCTTAGTGCTAGCTCCTCTTTCTCATTTGTGGTGAGCGGTCTAAGAGCTACGCCCAACTGATCCACGTCTACGCTTTCCAAAAGGCTTGTTGTGCCTTGCGCATTACGCAATGTAAGCGTTGCGGTGTGCGTGCGCTTGTCACGAATATAAGTGATTGTAACTTTATCTCCGGGTTTGTGGCTCGCCATAATCTCTTGCAGTTCGCCAAATTTCGTTACGCTTCTTCCATCCATCGCAGTAATGACGTCACCGGCCTTTAATCCGCCTTCTTGAGCTGCACCATCAGAACTTACCTCTGCGAGATAGACGCCTTTGGTTGTACCTAAATCTGCATCTTTCCCTTTTTTTCTTTCTGCAAATCTATATAGGCCGAAACGTCTTGTCCGGTAAAGCCGAGCAGCGCGCGTTGCACAGTTCCGTATTTCTTCAAGTCTGCGACGACTTTATTCATAATGCTCGTCGGAATAGCAAATCCATAGCCCGTATAAGAGCCTGTTTGAGAATAAATTTGGGCATTTATACCGACCAATTCCCCACGCGTATTGACTAAGGCACCACCGGAGTTCCCGGGGTTAATAGCTGCGTCAGTTTGGATAAATGATTCGATGCCTTCACCGCCTACTGTGCGCGCTTTAGCACTAACAATGCCGGCTGTAACCGTAGATGTCAAACTGAAAGGATTACCAATGGCCAATACCCATTCACCTAACTTCAAGTTGTCCGAGTTGCCGACTGTTATGGGTTGAAGATCCTTTGCTTCAATCTTGATGAGCGCCAAGTCTGTCTTTTTATCCGCACCAATAATGCGAGCTTTATATTCGCGATTATCGTTTAGTTTTACCATCAACTCATCAGCTCCGTCTATCACGTGGTTATTTGTGACGATATAACCGTCTTTGCTAAGGATAACGCCTGATCCTGCGCCTTGTCGTTTCGGAGTTTGGTATTGTCTGCGTTGGCCTCTGCTGCTTGGGTCTCCAAAACTGAACGGTCCGAAGTTGAAAAAAAGTCTTCAAAAGGATCAGAACCCTCTATCGTTTGTGTCTTACTGTCAATAGTGACTTTGATGAATACGACCGAATTGACGGACTTTTCTGCCGCATAGGTCAAATCTACAGGTGTTTGTGCCGAGGCTACTGTCATTTGCATAGGTGCAAAGTTCAATGCAAACGCAGTAGCTGCAATCATAAATGCTTTTTTCATACTGTGATCTTTTACTTTCGTCTGTCTTATCTTTTCTACTAAACGAGAAATTGCAGAAAATAGTATCTACAATCTCTCATTTGTTGTTCAATTACAAAATTAACGTAGCTATCAGCCGATCGTATTTTGAACAAAGCCGGAAATGCGCATATTCTACCTAATTTAAACCTTCTTAGGGTATTAGTTGATAAAAAGAGAACTTAAATGACATCTGATATACTCCTCTTTTAGATTACGCCTCCGCTCTTTTGCAATTCCATAGTCGTTCGTTGTGGCTTCTCTTTTATGGTTAAAGTAAGCTTTTCACTACTTAACGTAATTGTTTGTTCTTTATAAGGGCGCTCATAGCCGAAGAATTCTTCAAAAGGGTCAGCTTCTCTTTTCATACTTTCGCACACTGATGGTATATTTCATTGGAGGAATGAGCACCTTGTTTGGTTTTTCTGGAAGAAAGGCGTATTGATCCAAAAAGGAAAACATTATATAATTTCCCGTTCTCTTGTGTACGGTTGATGTAATATACCTTTCCGCCGGTAAGTCTCTCAATATTGTATCCTTTCAGAGTTAATTCCGGCCCCTGCTTGTCTGACGCGCTCTACATCTTGGGTTGTATAGAGATAGATTGATATTAAATTTTTTTGTCCGGCGACAAGTTCTTTTTGGTTCTGACTGTGTACGAATGAATGTTTCCGGCGCTTTTTTTCTGCGGCCATTGTCGTAAACAGAAACCAGCAGAACAAAGGAAGTATGTACCTTATATTTATATGTGTCATCGCGTTGCTGTGTTTGGAGTAAGTGAGTCGCACTCTTTCAGCCAGTCTGTCGCTGTTGCATCAGAGGGCATTCGCCAAAGTCCGCGCGGACTCAAAGAACAACTGCCGACCATCGGGCCATCGGGCAAACAACTACGCTTAAATTGCTGTGTAAAGAAGCGGCGCAGGAATGTGCGGAGCCATTTTAGAATAACCGCGGGTTGAAATTGTGCTACGCGTGGGTTATTGCCATCAAAAGGCAGCGCAGGCTAAGTTGAAAAACCTTTGACGGGCGAGAGCCATTGTGTAAGAAATGATATAAGAAGAAGTCGTGTAATTCATATGGCCCTACGAGATCTTCAGTCTTTTGCACGATCTGCCCGTTTTTTTATCTGCAGGAATTAGTTCCGGACTTATCGGTGTGTCGAGCACGTCCATCAATGTGGCGCTTATTTCATCGTCTGCTGTATGTTGAGCCACGTGAGCTACGAGATGGCGCACTAAAGTTTTTGGGAATAGAAGCATTAACACCATACATCGACATATGATCACCGTTATAGGTGGCCCAGCCTAAAGCTAATTCGCTCAAGTCGCCAGTTCCGATAACTAAGCCTCCCATTTGGTTGGCCGCATCCATCAGAATCTGCGTTCGCTCGCGTGCCTGCCCATTTTCATATACGACATCGTGCGAAGCCATATCTGCGTCCAAATCTTTGAAATGCTGTTCGCAAGCAGCGCGAATGCTGATCTCGCGTATGGTAATGCCCAAGCCATTCATCAGTTTAAACGCATTATTATACGTGCGATCAGTTGTTCCAAAGCCCGGCATGGTAATCCCGACTATGTCCGCACGATCCCGCCCCAACAAATCAAAGGTGCGTGTGCAGACCAGCAGCGCCAATGTAGAGTCTAATCCGCCACTGATGCCCACTACGGCAGTTTTTTTGCATTGGTATGCTGCAAGCGTTGTGCCAAGCTGAGGCTTTGAATGTGTAAAATTTCTTCACACCTGTCGGCCAATTCGTAGCCTTCAGGCACAAACGGAAGCGGATTTACGGAGCGCAGTAGCGCTACTTTTTGTCTCCGAATTTCTTTGTGGCAGAGCGATGATGGTTGGAGCTAAGGTGTGTGGTTGAGGGGCTTGTGTGGAATGATGTGTTGACCATTCTTTCATGCCTTAGTTGCACGACATCAATTTCGCTGCAGATGAACTGCGCATCTAACGTGTAGCGTTGACTTTCAGCAATAATCTTTCCGTTTTCGGCAATCAAGTCAGCACCGCTAAAGACAAGGTCTTGCGTACTTTCGCCAAATCCTGCGCCGGCATAGATGTAACCACAATGGCAGCGGGCACTTTGTCCGGCCACTAAAGCGCGGCGGTAGGCGTGTTTGCCTGTTAATTCGTTGCTGGCACTTAAGTTAAAGATAATCTCTGCACCCTGTTGTGCCAAGTAAGTCGAAGGTGGTTGAGGCGCCCACAGATCTTCGCAGATCTCCACGCCGAATGAGAAGCGCGGCGTTTGGAAAATGAGGCCGGCACTGACCGGAATCGTCTCTCCTTCAAGCGTTATTGTGGCGTCCTTCTCCAAACTAAAAGCAGAGGAGAACCAGCGTGCTTCATAAAACTCCCGATAGTTGGGGATATAAGATTTGGGTACGATACCATAAATATGGCCATCGCAGATAACGGCGGCGCAATTAAACAATCGGCCGCGTAGTTGCAGAGGAAGTCCGACTAAAACAATGACGCGTAGGCCTTTGGTTGCAGTCCGCAAGTTAGCTAATGCTTGCAATGATTGTTTGAGTAGCAAATCTTGCTGAAAAAGATCTTGGCAAGTATAAGCCGTTAAGCAAAGTTCAGGGGCAGCACACAGCATCGCAGCCTTCTGCCTCGGCGCGGCGAACTACGGCTATCAGTTGCTCTTGATTATAGGTGCAGTCGGCTACTTTTTACTTTCGGGGTAGCAGCGGCCACTTTTTATGAAATCTTCCATCGAATTTTTTTACATATAGATAGCGCAAAGTTAATAGAATAGATGCTAAGCACAAAGTTCTGCAAAGCCTTTTTGCCGCTGCGCCGTCTTTACTGTGTCTGCTTTAGTAGGTATCAGATAAGCGGAAAAATCTGTAGGAGGGTAGTAGGTATGTAAATCTTGCGGACAATAAAAAGCCCTGATATCGCTTTCTGCAAATCCGGTTTAGCTGCCAATGCTTACGGCCTCTTCAACGACAAAGATTGAGGGCCATAAAATGTAGGGTAGAAATCCTGACTTCCTATTTCCATCTTAATGCGATTGTTCTTTGTCTTATAATATCAATACAATCAATGATATAACGACCATTGTTCACTTGGTATATAGCAATATTTTATGTTGTCATTTTCTTTCTTCCATTGTTTGCCGGCACCAAACGATGGTTTGCTCGGGCCAAACGATGGTTTGCTGGCATCAAACGATAGTTTGCTCGGGCCAAACGACTCTTCTTGCTTCACAGAAATAGCATAGATTCAACAAAAGAATTAGGCAAATCCGCCTTCTTCGATGCTTATTTTTGTTGTAGCGAAGAATAATAAAGCTATGGCCTGTGATTCCTATTATTCTCTGTGTGTATCCATTAGCCTATGTGGCGAAGCCGGAAGCTTTAGGCGAGCTTATCAAGTTGGTCGTCAATCAAAGAAAGATTAAAAATAAAACAAACGCTCCCGAAAGTCGTATGCAAAAGAACTTTCGGGAGCGCCATATTGGTTTGTCGTCAATCAAATAGCCTACGCGGTAAGGCTGTACTCAAAACTTCGAGATAACTGCTTGACATCGTGATCGCATTTTTAGGAAATCAGCCTCACCCTTCAGCATCCAGCGCATCATTTGCTTGAGTGAAGGCTTCTTACCATACATCAAGATACCCACACGATAGATGCGTCCGCTACCCCATATACCCAATAGGGCCGTAAGATAGAGTAGAGCGACGGATAAAATTTCCTGCCAAAGCGGAACGCCGAAGGGGATGCGCACCATCATAACGATGGGGGAGCTTAGGGGAAATATAGAAGCCCAAAAAGCTAAAGGGCCGTCAGTGTTTTCCACACTATAGATCGCGGCGTAAAGCGAAAAAGGCCATCAAAAAGCATAATAGGCATCATAAATTGGCTGGAATCCTGCTGCTCATTTATACTTGCGCCGATGGCAGCAAAGACGGAGGCATAGAGTAGATAGCCGCCGATGAAAAGGAGTAGGAACATGATGCCCATTTCCAAATAGGGCAGATTTATAACGCTCAGCCACATGATCATAGCATCGCTTAAGCCGGCGTCGGGTACGGCTGCTGTACTCCCGTTTGCGCTCATCATTGCTATGTTTACACCGCAAAGCTTGTCGGCAATAGGCACAATTACAGCCAAGAGAAGAGCCCAAATGAGAAGTTGAAATAGTCCGACCAATAAAATACCGGCGATTTTTCCCAACATCAACTGGAAGGGTTTGACGCTTGAGACAATAAGTTCGACAATTCGATTGGCTTTTTCCTCCATGACGGCTTGCATGACCATACCTCCGTAGGTCAGGACGAAAAAGTAACTGATCATCGTCATAATAAAGCCTGCAACCATTGCAACGCCGCGATGTGAGTCTTTTTCTTCCCCACCTTCGCTCCACTTTATCGTGCGGATAGACGTCTCTGCTTGGATATTGTCGATCATTTTTCCAAGTTCGGGAATGCCTGTAGCCATTAGCTTATCCTTACGCACTTGGTCATTCAAACAAGACGAAACATATTGATATAGATTTTCAGCTACCTCTTTATGCGAATACATCTGAACCGCACTCGGATTTTTAGCTAAATCATCGGTAATGAGCACAACGGCTGAAATATCAGATGTATCGCTCTTATAAGCGGGTAGAATTTGGGGTGAAGTTTGGAAATGAAAGCTGAGGGTGTCCTTGAAGCAGTCGGCATAATGGCCGGTTTTGTCTACGATGACAACCTTACTTTCCTCGTCGCTGTTTATTTGAGCCAAAAGTAAAGGTACGATGACCACAGCGCACATAATAAAAGGCATCAGTATAGTCAGTATGATAAAAGACTTTTTCTTGATGCGTGTCAGAAACTCTCTGCGGATAATAATGGCAATCTTATTCATGGCGTCCTACGATTTTTAAGAAGATATCATTCATACTGGGCATCTGTTCTTGGAAAGAGCGAATTTCTACTTCGTCAGAGAATAGACGGATCAACTCGGAGTTGCTCACAGCCGTTTGCTTTTTTAAGCTATAACGAATTAAACCGTGCGATTCCTCCTTATCGATAATCGTAAAAAGATCCGGTCGCTCGGTAAGTGAGCCGGAAGTGGTGCAAAAGCTTTAACAAGCCGGTGCGGTTGTCTTCCTTAATTTTATGAACATTGCCTGATAACACTACATTGGCATTGTTGATTAATGCAATATTGTCGCATACTTCTTCGACTGAGGACATATTGTGAGTGGAAAAGATGATGGTGTGCCCCTCACGCTTTAGTGAAAGAATTTCTTGCTTTAGCAACTCCGCATTAACCGGATCAAAGCCGCTGAAAGGTTCGTCGAAAATCAAAAGAGGAGGACGGTGCAGAATGGTAATAATGAATTGTACCTTCTGCTGCATACCTTTTGAAAGCTCTTCAAGTTTCTTGTTCCACCAAGGCATAATGTCGAATTTTTCGAACCAGTATTGAAGACGTTCTTTTGCGTCAGCCTTGGACAGACCTTTGAGTTGGGCAAAATAAATGGCTTGCTCGCCTACCCTCATCTTGCGGTAGAGCCCACGCTCTTCCGGCAAGTAACCAATTCGACTGACATCTTCCTGCGTTAGTGGATGGCCGTCGAAAGTGACCTCACCACTATCGGGCATTGTAATGTGATTGATAATGCGAATGAGCGTAGTCTTGCCCGCTCCGTTAGGACCGAGCAAACCGAAAACCGTGCCCCGCTCAATATTAATGGAAACACCGTCTAAAAGCAGTATGTTGTGCATAACGCTTGACAATGTTTTGGGCTGATAAGAATGCATCCATAGCGTTTATTCTATTGTTTTTTTCCGCGATAATAATCAATGATTTTAGTGCGGAATAAGTAATCGTATTGAGCAGAAAGTCGATTGCTGACAGCGTTAAGATACTTCGTCTTCGTCTCATCAAACTCTGTTGCGTTCGCTTTCCCGTACTCATATTTCTTTGTCATAAGATCGAAAGCTTCGTGAGCCGTCTTTTTCGGCACTAATACTTGCTTCAAACTTCTTGGCAGAAGCTACTGCATTATACCAAGCAGTTTGAATTTCTTTATATAGCGCCTTTCGCGTGTTCTGCAATTGCTCTTGTTGGGTCTCATAATTGAGCTTTGCTCTGCGAATGTTAGTGCGGGTGGTGAAGTGATCAAAGATGGGGATGTTTAAGGATAAGCCGATAGACTTGCTAAAGTTATCTCTCATCTGCTTGCTAAACGAAGTGCCTGACAAACCATTGACTTTATAGTATGAGCTACCAAGATTGCCAGACAAATTCAGTGTCGGCCAATAGCCTGCACGGGCAATTTCGATTCCTTTCTCTGCACTTTGTATGCGAAACTGTTGAGCTGCGATTTCCGGTTTGGCAGCTACGGCTTCATCAAAAGATCTGCTGTGGGCCATCAGATGGACGCTGTGGTATCTGGAAGTGGTGGAACAGCAACATTTAAACTATCCGGAGAAGGCATTTCTATCAGTTGGCTGAGATCTAACAAGGCCAAACGATAGGCATTTTGGTTTTTCCACTAATTGTAGTTCGTCTTGAGCAACAGCGTTTTTGAGCTTGTGTGACTTCTAATCCGCTGGCCTTCTTGTTTTTCGTAGAATGCTTTGACGCGCTCTAATTGAACATTGCTTAAAAGCCAATTGATCTTGAGCCGTTTTAACCAACTCTTTTTGATAGAGTACTTGTAAATAGGCTTGCGTAACTTGTATGCTTAAAGATTCACGCAAACGTTCTAGATCAGCAATGGCCGCGGATAAATTTAATTCGGCTTGTTTGCGCTGATTGACTAATCTGAATCCCGTAAAAAAATAGGAACCGATGCTGAAACCCCCAAAGCTCGTGCTTCGCGTGTTTTGACTTACGTACGTATTACTAGATGTTAGGCCACGCCCGAAATTGAAACTCTGATTGGCTGTTGCACCAACCTCAGGGAGTCGCTCATTCTTGGCTGCTGAAACATTTAATGCTTCAGTACGATTGTTGAGTTCTTGTAGTTTTATCTGTACATTGCGTGACAAAGCATAGTCAATGCATTGGCGTAAGCTCAAGGTTTGCTGTGCAAATGCAGATATTCCTGACAGTAATGTTATGCCAACAAAAAAACTTCTCATCATTGTTGCGAATTATTCAGTTTTTTTGACTTTGATTGCCTCTTACTTTATCTCCGACTTTGAGCCCTGAGAGAACTTGAATGTTTATACCATCACTCATTCCTGTCTTTATTTCGCGACGATTAAATGTTTGGGGGCTTTTCTTTCGTCAACACATAGACGTAAGGCTTCCCATTTTCGTATTCTATGGCACCTTCTGGAATAGTTAAGACCTGTTGGAGCTTGTCTAATACGATTTGAGCATTTGCACTATAGCCGGAACGAATCGTCGCTTTGTTGTTGATCTTCACCGCTGCTTTAATCTCAAATTGATTCGCTGCGCTCGCTGTACTATTTACTTTCGGAGCAATATATTCTAAAATAGCATCAAATTTCTTTCCTTGTAGAGCGCCAATCGTTATTTGCATAGGCATCCCTTTATGAACTCTGTCTACTTCAGTCTCGTCAATAGAGCCTTTAAAAATAAGATCATTCATATTGGCTACGGTGGCAATCGTAGTTCCATCGTTGAAGGAGTTACTCATAATAACAGACTCACCGACTTTTATAGGAATATCTAAGATTAAGCCATTAACCGTAGATTTAATCAATGTGGTACTCATCGCCATTTGATATTTTGAAACTCCGGTTTTAGCTATTTCTAAAGCATCTGCAGCTGCAGCAACTTCTTCTTTAGTTTGTCTAAGTGTTTGCAGGCTTTTTTTCATATTCTTCTGCGCTAATGAGTCGTGACTCATACAGCTTTTTCTCTCTTCCGAAATCCGTTTTGGGCTTGACTATAGTTAATCCTAGCCAGTCGCAATCTGTTTTTCTGCAGCACTTAAAGTGCTCATATCCGGAATGACTTTGATCTTTGCAATAATTTCACCCTCCTTTACTTCGTCACCTGCTTTTTTTATACAGCTCGCTGATGATTCCTGAGATTTGAGGTTTGATGTGCACTTCATTGCGTGGCTCTACAGATCCGGTGACGACGCTTGTTTGTTCCAGGTTGTTTATCGCTGCGGTATAAGTTTCGTAACTTATCTCTTCCTGTTTTGAGCGTTGATAAAGGAAAACAAAAGTGCCAATAAAGAGAATTGCTACAAAGACGAGCAAACTCCATTTAAAAAAACTTCTTCATAGTTATTGTTGATTGTTTTGTTTCGATTGTTTGTTATTCATTCCTGATTGCATCTATGGGCTTTATGGATAAAGCTCGCAATGAAGGGGCCATTCCGGCTAATCCTCCTAAGATGGCGAGTGCTAAAAGAAGCAACGAGAGCAAGCGTGAAAGATATTTGAAAAATTAATGTCTAAACCGGTTGTGCTGACAATCATTTCTACTCCATTTAATAATAGGACGGCGAAGAAAATACCGCTGACTCCTGCTAAAATTGTTAGGATTATACTTTCCGCCATAATTTGTTTTACGATGTCAGAGGGCTTTGCGCCAATTGCTCTTCTTATTCCTATTTCTATAGTCCTTTCTCTTATGGTTACCATCATTATATTGCTGACACCAATGGCGCCGGATATTAAAGTGCCAATACCAATCATCCACACCAAGAAGCTCATTCCATCAAATAAGCTTTCGACCATTTGAAACATCAATTCTATATTGAATAAGAATACGGCCTGTTTATCGTTGGGAGCAATCAAATGGGCTTCCTTAATAATATCGCCTACCTCATCTTGAGTTTCAGCAACAGTATAACCTTTCTTAACCGTGAATGTCAAGAAGCTAATATTATCCCCCAAGTGATAGATTTCTTGCATTGTTGTAAAAAGGAATGAACGCTGTCTCTGACGTATTTCCTCCTCCGCCAACATTGGTATTTGACTTAGAGACCCCAACAATACGATAGTAGATGCTATCTAATTTTTATATAACGTCCGCAGGGGTTTTTCAATATCGGGGAATAATTCTTCCTTAATTCTTTTTCCGATAACGCAAACTTTCCGCTTTTTGGATGATATCTGTCTCATTGATAAATCGTCCGTAGCCTATTTTTGGGGTTCTCAATGTTGATGTAGTCCGATCTAACGCCTCGCATTGTGCCATTAGCTTTCTTACTATCGTATTGAAAAAGTCTTTGACCACTGCTGTATAATTGGGGTTACAGTCTCTAAACGTGATACTTTTTTCTTAAGCCGTTCGACGTCGTTGATATCCAATTGCCAAGTGCGTTGACTTTTGCATGCCTTTATAGGCTATAGTTGTTTCGCCTGGAAAAAAACGTAGCAAGAATTTTTGCGCAGCGCCTTCAAAGGTTCTACTCATTAAGCGCTGAAATCCTTGGCCGCCTCCCATCAAAAAGATCAACATGAAGATACCCCAGAAGATGCCGAATGCTGTTAGGAAGCTTCGTGCTTTATTTCTTGAAAGACTTTCATAAGTCTCTGACCATCTATCTAAATCAAAGAGTCGCATAAGGGTAGGTTATTCATTTGCACGAAGTGCTTCAATGGGTTTTACTTTAACGGCTTTAGATGCAGGCACAAAGCCGGCGATCAGTCCGGAAACAATTAGAACAGAGAGAGCTTGAAATGCAATTCGTAAATCAATGGTTGGATTCATAAAAGTATAAATCGGTTGATCTCCAACCATCATCGTCACCTTTCCCAAAGAGTAATTGAGATATTCAGTCCCGATTACGCCAAGCACCAAGCCGCAATAGCCGAAAAATCCGGTAATAATCACACTCTCGATGAGTACACTGCGCAAGATGGGCCAAGGTTTAGCGCCAAGAGCCTTTCGTATACCAAATTCGTGCGTGCGTTCCTTGATAGTAATGAGCATAATATTGCTAATGCCAACTATGCCGGAGAGCAACGTAAGACTACCAATCACCCACATAGCTACACGCAAATAATGGGCAGCTTGGTCTCTTTCTCGTGCTCCGTTTGCCGGGTTATCTATCCATACAGCACTCTCGTCTTGGGGACTAAAATTATGAGGTACGGAGAACACACTATAAAGATCTTTACGAAAGACTGAGTCAGCCTCTTCCGTATCTGTGCCATTCGTGCGTAAGATTAATTCCTCAATATTCTGGCCTTTACGATACAAAAAGTTGCATGCTCGTATAGGGAATATCGCCTTCAAAACCACCCATAATGCCTTTGTTGGAGACAATACCTACAACATGATACACGATGCTATCAATACGCAGCGGTTTATTGAGCGCATTGATTGCCGTAGTAAAAAACTCTTCAGCTGATCGTTCACTAATGACGATCACCTTGCGCTGGTTGTCCAAGTCTGATTGGCTCAAATAGCGTCCATACAATACCTTGATTTTTGTCAATTTCAATATTGTCGGGATAGCAACCATTTAGTGTGCCGCTAAGCATCTTGTTGCCGTAAGAGGCTTTTCACGCCCGACTGTTGATTCTTAGCCGTTACGCTATGAACACGCTCGGGGAAAGCTCTGTTTATCAGTTGTGGATCGCGACTATCAAATTTGATCTCGCGACCTTTTTCTAACCCATTATACGGCTCAGAAGTTACACCCGGCCATACTTTGATGGCATCTAAAGCAACTGAACCCATATTGGCATCGAAGGCATTTATCAAACCGTTGCCCGCACCCAATAATATAATGAGTAGGAAAATACCCACCGAAACGCTTAATCCCGTTAGGGAAGTGCGCATTTTGTTTATACTGAGATGTACAAAAATCTCTCGTAAATCGTCAATCATAAGGCAAACCTATTGCTTTATTTCATATAAGGTTGATCTTGTAGAGCCTTGTTCTCTTCTATTTCACCAATCAGTCCGTCTTTGATGTGGATGATCTTATGTGTGCGATAGGCCACGCCGCTTTCGTGCGTCACGACAATGATCGTCATTCCGTCCTGTTCATTTAAGTCACGCAGTAGCGTCATTACTTCCTCGCTGGTTTTGCTATCCAACGCCCCGGTTGGTTCATCGGCTAGAATAATTTGCGGTTGCGTGATTAAGGCGCGTGCTATGGCAACTCGCTGCTTTTGTCCTCCACTCAGTTCGTTGGGAAAATGATGCGCCCAGTCTTTTAAACCCAATTTTTCCAAATAAGTTAGCGCCAGCATATTTCTTTTTTTGCGACTTACGCCTTGATAATAGAGTGGTAGGGGCTACATTTTCGAGCGCATTCTTGTAGGAAATCAAGTTGAAAGACTGGAAGATAAAGCCGATCTTCTTGTTTCTAAATTCGGCCGCGCGAGCTTCTTTTCAAATTCTTTACCAATGTTCCATCCAGCCAATACTCTCCCTCGTCATAGGTGTCGAGAATGCCGAGGATATTGAGCAGCGTACTCTTGCCGGAGCCGCTTGCGCCCATGATGGAGACAAACTCCCTTTTTTTGATGTCCAAGGTGATACCTTTCAAGACGTGGAGCGGCGCCCCGGCATTGTATGTCTTATGTATATTTTCTAAGTGAATCATAACTTAATCTAAAGAAAGAGATGAGAAAGCTTCTTTTAAGTCGTCGAAAGTAAGGTTTAGCGCTTTCATCTGTCGGGCTAAGTCCGGCAAATATTCTTCTCTAAACTCCTTCCGCCTCAATTCCAAAATGAGTGCAGGCGCATTTTGGGCAACAAAAGTAGCCTAATCCGCGCTTATTATAAATGTATCCGTTTTGTGCCAACCAATCATAGGCTTTTACAGTCGTATTTACGTTGACCTCTACTATCGCACTGTATTCCCTGACGCTCGGCACGCGCCCATCCACGCCATATTTGCCGGCCAGAATTTCGTCTGTCAGGCGTCGGGCTATTTGCTGGTAAATGGGCAATCCTGATTTAAAAAATCATAGTCTACAGGTTTTTACTTTTTTTAATCTAAGATGGCAAAAGTTGCGGTAGCTAAATGCATAGAGTAGGGCTATGATGATGAGCTGTAATACGTTTAAGAAAGCAAGGCCGCCTATAGTTCGATCATCATAACCTATAAATGGAACAGCAGAATTTGCGTCCATCATCTGTCTAATTACTAAGCCGACTATTACGAACAGTGAAAAAAATGACATGACAATGCAATGGGAGTGGCCCATTTCTTAACACTGTTTGCTACAAACAAACTGATAGCATCGTAAAACCCAAAGTTGGAGAAGATAAGATACGAACGACATATCTTCTATAGCGTCACCATTTAGAATGTAGTTGAAGAAGTCGTCCACAGAATGTGAAAAAAGAACGCGGAATGGAGGAATATTCCAACCAAAGAGCGCAAGTAGACCTGCGCGCAACTCATCTGCCAATATGATCAATATAAAGCTGACGATAGGAAGTAAGAATGCGTAGATGAGATATTTGGAAATAAACTTTTCTAAGTTGGATGCCGGTACGAGCAATTCCCTAATTCTGACTTGCTTTCGTCTTAGATCTTCGTTCATTTTAGAAGGAGCCAAGCAAACAAGGCCTAAAAAAGCGAAGAGGAAGTAGATCCACATCATAGCTTTGGCTTCGTATAGCGAAGGAGAATTGTTGGATGCTTTAATCGTAAAATAAGATGCTAGCAGTGTAAATACTAGTGTTATAACGAAAACGATTAGCATGTGCCGGACCAACTTCGACCGGTGCTGATAGAGGTGGCGTTTGGTATAGCGTAGCCAGCGCTTTGTGTTGAAGTTGTTCATAATTTTTTTCCGCTATAAGTTGTGGGTTTGACGTAACGGCATTGAAGAATAATTCTACGTTGACTTGGGTTTCTTCTGCCGTATCATTAGATAGCATCACTGCATTTCCGCCTATTGTAGGTTGTACAAAAAGCGCATCGTCGACGGGCTCGTCTGATGGCCGATGGGTAAAGCAAAAATGATTTTGGATAGTTGAAATGTCCGTGTTAACAACGATTTTATGACGGTCTACGACGATAATTGCGTCCAGCAAAATATCAATATCTCTGATCTGATGTGTAGAAATGATGACCGTCTGGCTCTCGTCCAAGTGTTGCGTAATGACTTTTCGAAACTGACTTTTTGAAGGGATATCGAGACCATTGGTCGGCTCATCCATTAGGATGTGTTTGGTGCGCGTGGCCAATGCAAAACTCAAGTAAAACTTCTTCTGTTGCCCCATCGAGAGTTGATCCAGCCGCCTGTCTGTATCCATTTCAAAGGCCGTAAGGCAAGATTCAAGTATGTCCTGACTGAAATTGGGATAGAACGGAGCGTTTAATGCGATGTAACTGTCCGCCTTTATATCAGGCAACGCTATTTCTTCGGGTACGAGAAACAGATTCTGAAGAAACGTCGTTGTACGTTTAGTCGGCAACTCCTCATCTATGCTCAGGCTGCCTTTATTGGGCTTCAACAGGCCTGCAATCAGATAGAGCAATGTGCTTTTTTTCCGCAGCCGTTCTTACCCAATAGTCCGTAAATCTTACCGGAAACTGCCTGCAGAGAGAGATCTTCCAGTAAGCATTCTCTTTGTTTCCTATACTTGAAATCAAGATGTGTGATGTCTATCATAGAGAAGTTTGTATGTAATAGTGTAGTAGAACACCGCAAAAAGTAAGAATTCGCTTGTTTTCCTCAAAATAAAAAGAGCAAAAAAACTTTATCTTCTTCCCTTCATTTTTTTAGATTTTGCCTTAAGACAACTTGATGATAGTTTTCTCTCTCTACTTTCAGGTCTCCTAATCCGGCCGATACTGTGGGTGAGTTCGCTTCTTTTTAAGCAAGGTTTAATGGCGCATCAGCATGATGAGATTGTCGTAAATAAAGTCTGAAAAATCGCAGCAAAGCGCGTGGAGCTTAACACCAAAGTCTTTCCCGTGGCTTTTTTTCATCGTGATGAAAAAGATGTACGCTCGTGAAGGTACGTTTGTATTATCACGAGCGTAAGATCGTACGCTCGTGAGGGTACTTTCATAAAGCTTAAGTCGCGTATAGCTTTCTTTGATGCTGTGGTAATAATACTGTAGGGAAAGGATGAAAAAATATAATTTGGAAAGGTTGTAAAAGGCAATTAGCGCGTACTATCTCTGTGATTGCCGAATCTATTTTATAATTTTGCCGCTATTAAAAAAACTCGTTATGGATACAAATGAAGAGTTGCGACACATAAAAAAAGGCGCTTCGCACGATGATGAATGGACCTGTGAGTGCTTTGATGCGTCGCAATGGCTTACAATATAAGGTCAATTTTTGGCGTAGAGCTTCCCGCTTGGAAGACTTTGCCAAGGAGTTGCCACATACCTACAATTTGGCGGCAACTTTATGGAAAGAGGATATTCGCGAATGTAGACTTCTGGCGTGCATGTTAATGCCTTTTGAGGTGTTTTCACGCGACTTGGCCGATATCTGGTTGGAGCAAGTGCGTTTTTGCAGAAGAGGCAGATGCGCTGGCTATGTACCTTTTTAAGTCATCTTTCCTATGCTTTCAGAATTGGCTTTCGAATGCATCGCAGGCGAAAATCGGATGAGGCGATATATAGGTTACCAACTTTTTGGGTCGTTTGTTTTTACAAAGATGTAAACCTTCGTTTCGTGATAGTCAGGAATTCTTAGATCAGGTTGCGTCAGATTTGACTTCAACAGATCAGCGCGTGAGCTTGGCGGCTTATAAAGCCTTAATGCGCTATATGGATTTGGGGTTGGTGGAAGAGCGAATGGGTAATCGCATCTTGAATAAGGCTATGCCGGTAGAAAACGAATAGCAAGTTATAGCCGGATTTAATCTGAAATGAACAATGGTGGGTACCTCCGCTTGGAGAGCCCACCATTATTATAGCATTATAAAGTGCTTATCTGTCTGCCCTGGTTGTTAAAATTGGGCAGTCACTTGAAAAATCGATCGTATTGTAGTAGCGATCTTTCGCCATTCGGTTGTTGGTGAAATTGTAGTTGAGTTGGAAAATAAAATTCTTTGTGAAGCAATAATTGGCAGAAAGCCCATAGTTGGCCACCAAGGAGTTCCAATGTTTGTTGTGGCGATAACAATCCCATCGTCCAAACAGTTTGAAGTTCTTAAAAAGAGGTGCACCGACAGCAGCGTACCATGCATCAGCGCGATCGGGAGCTGTAGCATCCGTAACAACACCGCCGACAGACGACATATACTCAGAGCGCACAACCCACTCATCTTCATAATCAACACCTACGCCCCAACGATTGCGCAGCGCATACTTTAGGTCACCGGCTCCTTTGTAAGATTCATTCGTATACTTACCATTCCACCCAAAACCGCCGATTCTCAAGTTTTTGATCGGACTCACCCAGATGCCCCCAATGAGATCTTTGTGGTGATCGCGTTCTGTGCGGTTGATACCTTGCCCATTGAAGATGCCCACTTGATAATGGAGCCATCTATGTCCGTCGGCCGCAGGGAAAAAATCGCCCTGCAACTGAATACCTAAGTCGCGACCGGAGGTTCCTTCGTCACCGATGCGGTCACTAATGGAGGCTAACTTGTTTGTAGCTTGAGAAAAAGCGCCAAAACCTATCGCTAAAGGGGCTCATAGGGTTCTCAAAAACCGAAACTACGCTTGAATTCGCCAATCTTAATACGGGGCTTCAGCGAAGCGCTGCCACTCTATAAAAGCATCTAAAACCCGAGGTCCTTTATAGGTGCCGGGCTTTCCTTGCAATTCGATTTGAAGTTTGTAAGCAAAATCTTTGAAGATGCTACCACTGGCATAGAGGCGGACGAAGCGGAGGCTGAAAGCGCTGTTGGAGTTTAAGTAGCGCTGATCCGTAAGGTCGTATTTGGCCATAATATATCCGCCAAACTTCACCTTAAAATCAACTTTGTCCGCCAAATCTTTGATCTCGGCGAGGGTGTTGCGAGACGTTTTGGAAGCAATTTCTTCCTTGCCGGTAGAATCTGTGGGTAGCTGATCTGAAAGGTTTGTAGCTAAAGCGGCATTAGCCGAAAAAAAGCAGCCCTACTATTAAAACGTAAAATTTCTTCATAGATGATTTGGTTTATTATTAAGAGATGTTTCGACAAAAGTACGGAAAAATTATGCGAAACACTTCTCATCTATGTATCTTTTCTTACATATCCATCCATCAATCTAAAGCATTTTTTTCGTGTATAAAAAAACGTATTTAGGTTTTTGAGTTTTGGGCTGTTTTCGGCTAATTTTGCAGAGATATATTTAAAATTTTAAGAGATGCAATTGATCAGACTTTTATTCTTGCTCGTATTTAGTTGTGGCTGGTTGGTAACAGATGCGCTTCCGTTGCGTCCGGATTTAATGTCACCAATTTCTGATGACTTGCAGCAGTCTGGTAATCGGGTAGAATATATCAATTTTGGAAAGTTGGATCAGTGGGTCACACGCAATATAAAAAGAAAGCGGTATTATTGGTGGTAAAACTAAAGTTATCTACGCCATAGGTCCGACGCAGACGATCAATGGAAATGTCGCATACCTCGGATTAGGAGGTTCGCCGTGGGCTACTTCAAATGTATACGCTCACGTAGCAGGTATTCATAAAAGCAAATCTTTCGGTTTGGAAACAACAACGCCCCGGACAAGGCTATTGCGCCAAACTTTGTACACACATAGAGGAATGTAAGGTGTTGGGGATCGTAAATATTAAAGTCTTGGCCGCAGGTTCTATCTTCTTAGGCCAAATGATGGAGCCTATTTCCGGAGTATCCAGCCCGATGTCTAAGCTTAATTGTGGCGTACGCTTTACTAAAAAAAGCCCTCAGCTATTCGTTTCGATTACGCTGTTAAACTTTCAGGACAGCCCAATCGTATTAAGCAAACCGGATTTGGGGGTGCAAAAACTATAGCTGGTAAAGACGTAGCCGATTGTATCGTTTATTTGCAAAAAGATGGGAAGATGCACAGGGAAATGTCTATGCAAAGAGAATTGGAACAATGGTAATGCGCTTTTTACACAATACCGGATGGGTTAATAATGCAGATTTTACGATCCATTATGGCGACATCACGCATCAACCTTTTTACCAAAGTTATATGGGTTTGACTTCGGGCGATGGCCGTCGGTATGCAAAGAACAGCAAAGGAAAGATGGTTCCCATACAAGAAGTTGGATGGGGCAGCGCAACGGATGTGCCGACACATTTGATTGTACAATTTGACTCCAGTAGCGGCGGTGCATTTATCGGATCAGTTGGCAATACGCTTTGGGTTGACAATATTCGCTTAGTTTACTAATTAGGGCGATAAAAGATGGAGCCAGTTGCGAAGAAGCCAACAATAGCTTTAGTGCTTTCCTCCGGTGGTGCAAGAGGATACGCCCACATTGGCGCAATAGAAGAACTACAGTCTCGTGGATACCATATTTCTTCTATTGCAGGCTGTTCTATGGGCGCATTAGTTGGAGGAATCTATGCTTTAGGTAAGTTAGACGTCTTTCATCGCTGGTTGTTGGGGCTCAATATGAAGAAAAATCTTTGGCCTAACCGACTTCTCCGTCTCTTTAAGTCACTGGATTAAGGGAGAAAAAGATTATCAATGCTTTAGCAGAGTTTGCTCCGGATTGTAAAAATCGAAGATTTGGCGCTCCCATATTGCGCAATCGCGACAGACTTAAAGGCTCAGCGCGAAGTAGTATTTGATAAGGGGAGCTTATATGCCGCTATTCGCGCTTCTATTGCAATGCCTACCTATTTTAGTCCGCTCCGGACGAAATCAATGCTCTTGGTTGATGGCGGTATTTCAAACCCGCTTCCTTTAAATCGCGTAAAAAGAACGCCCGGAGACTTATTGGTCGCGATCAATGCCAGTGCGCCTTTCGACGAGTCTTATGAACGACAGAGAATGCAGGCACTCAATCAAAAGAGTGCGCAGAACGGATTTATGAACCTTCGAGAGTCGTTAGGGTTTTGGTGCATCTAATGATGCAGAACATTCAGATCGCTCCAATTACGTCTCTTTGATTGCTGATTCAATTCATACTTTGATACAGCAACATTCGAGTTTACAGATGAAATTAACCCCTCCCGACGTCCTTGTTTCCATTCCGATAAATCGATTTGTCGGGTTTTCTTATGATAAGCCACAAAAGATTATTCATTACGGTCGGAGATTGATGAAGCATGCTTTGGACGATTATGAGGCTAAAGCGAAATAAAAATATACGCGGTTCGAATTAGTTCGAGCCGCTTATATTTTGTGTATGAACGTCAAGAATCGCGTCACCAATTAAAAAGGTTGAATGACGATACCTCCAACGGCGTTTCCCAACGATTTTAGAATCTCTGCGTATATCTTGTGTTGCTCCATCAAACTTCTGCAATTCTCATAATCTTTTGCTTGCATAAGTTTTGTCATTTCCTCTTCTATTTTCTTCAATTCGTTTTTGAAGAATCTGTATTTGTATTCCAATAAGATGTGCACTACAGTTTCCTGCAAGCCTTTCTCATGCTCGATTTCTGCTTTCGTAAGTTTTTTTCCGAGGCAGTGGTGAGTTGCATAGCCAAAAGCATTGATGTCAGCATCCGGATGATTGATAAAATAGTCGCGTGCTACAAAGTCTTTCTGATCAACCTCCTTTTTGTGCCTCGTCAATAATCTTTTTGGTGCAAAGGATTTTGGAATTTGATATTATCAGCTGCCAGATCTTCGGCAATAAACGTTATAATGCTTTTTTTCTTCAGTCTCTCCGTGCTTGTTAGTGAAGCGCAATTTTTTTGTTCGCCAACGCAAATAATTTCGCGAATCAAGGCACGTTCCTGTTCTTCGCCCGCTTTTAGCGTCAGCGTATTAATACTTTCCGCAATGCTTGTTGTCTTTTGAGGGCTTCCTGCATTGTTTTGCTGTCGATCAGTCCCTTTTATGCGCTCCTCTTTTCTAATTTTAGCGGCCTCACTCAAGATCAACTGCTCATCAATGTCCATCAATTTAGCACACTCTCGCGCATAAGTTTGCCGAGTTATCCCATTGGGTACGATTGCTATCGAACGAATAATGTCGCTGACCGATTCTGATCTCTTTATCGGGTCATCGGCCGTTTCTTTGATAAGCATAGCGGCCTTAAAGCGTATAAAATCAACCGCCTCAGCTTGCAGATAAGCTCTAAAACTTTCGGCAGAATGCCTCCGCGCAAAGCTATCGGGGTCTTCGCCATTTGGAAGAGTGAGCACTTTGATATTTAATCCCTCTTTTAGCAATAGATCAATGCCTCGCAAACTTGCATGAATGCCTGCTGCATCGCCATCATATAATACGACAATGTTAGATGTGAAGCGATGAAGCAAACGAATCTGCCCCTCAGTGAGCGATGTGCCGCTCGAAGCTACGACATTTTCTATACCACTTTGGTGCATAGCGATCACGTCCATATAGCCTTCGACCAAGTAGCACGCATCTTCCTTGACGATGGCCTTCTTTGCAAAATACAAGCCATAGAGTTCGCGGCTCTTGTCGTAGATAACAGACTCAGGGCGAATTGATATATTTTTCCGACATTCTTGTTCTGCTGCATGATGCGCCCACCAAAGCCGATAACCCTTCCTGATACGGAATGGATAGGGAAGATGATTCTATCGTGGTATCTGTCGCGTAGTAGATGATTGTCGGTCTCAAAGCACAAACCGGTTTGTACAAGCAGATCTTTGTTGTAACCTTTATTGAGGGCCGTTTGCGCTAAAGCATCTCTGCTCGGAGAACTATAGCCTAAATGAAACTTTTGGATGATATCATCTCGCAATCCACGTTGGCGAAGATAGGATAGACCAATGGTTTGTCCGTCTTTATTCTCATGTAAGAGGTTAGAAAAATAGCTGCAAGCCCACTCGTTGAGGACCAGCATGCTTTCTCGCATCGAAATGCTCTTTTGCTCCTCTGCGCTAAGCTCTTTTTCTTTAACCTCTATGCCATATTTTTTTAGCTAAAGTCTTGATTGCTTCAGGATAAGTTAGCTGTTCGATCTCCATAAGGAAGTGAACCGCGTTTCCTCCTTTTCCGCAACCGAAACATTTGCATAGCTGTTTGGTCGGGGAAACTACAAAACTCGGCGTCTTCTCATTATGAAAAGGACATAAACCTTTTAAATTGACGCCGGCTTTACGCAGCGTAACGTAATCTTTGACTACATCTACGATGTCGGCAGCGTCCATCACGCGCTGAATGGTTTGTCTATCAATCATAGCCTTGCAAAAGATACGTAATTTATTGCGGTTTAACCCAGAACTTGCCGGTGAATAGGAGAGGGCGGTTGTCGCTTTTGAGTTGCTATGTCCTCATTGCGAACAATTTTATCTGGAAAAAGTTTGTGATGAAAAACAGATTTTTGATCGGTGGAAAAATCTCGCTTTTTGCTTTAGCAATGCCGGATGTGTTTTTCGTTTGCTGGTGCCAAACTATCGTTTGCTGGCGGCAAACTATGGTTTTGCTGGGACCAAACTATGGTTTGGCGGGAGCAAACCAAAATTAGTGCAGGTTACCTGTTTCAAATCAGATACTGCCGTGTTTATGAAGCGACTTCTCAGCTTATAATTTCCCCTTTTTCCGCTTTGTATGATAAGAATAACGAGTATAATTATCAAAGGAAATTGCTGAAATCGTGGGGATTGTTTATCTTTGCCACGAAAGCAGTTGTCATATTTTTTTATATAATGTGATGCTTTTGCCTACTTTATTTGGAAAAGAATCAGTAGAAGAAAAAGAAAAGAATGAAACGCTTGGTGTTAAGTTTGATTGTCGCGACTTTGTTTGGTATTACGTCTGCACAACGTACGATTTACGAACAGTATATTGATAAATACAAGCACGCAGCCGTAGAGCAGATGCATAAATATGGGATACCTGCCAGTATCACATTGGCGCAAGGACTGCTTGAAAGCGGCGCCGGAACAAAGCATGTTGGCCGTTAGCGGCAATAATCATTTTGGTATTAAGGCTGGAAATACGTGGACTGGACCTTATTTATTGAAGGACGATGATCTGCCTCAAGAGCGCTTCCGTAAATATAACTCCGCAAGTGAGTCGTATGAGGACCATTCGCTCTTCTTAACCACACGCCCGAGATATGCTTCTTTGTTTAAGTTGCCGCCTACTGATTACCGTTCATGGGCTTATGGACTTAAAAAAGCCGGCTACGCGACAAATCCAAGATATGCAGAGAGTTTGATGAGGCTTGATCGAAACCTACAACTTGCAGCAGTATGACAATAAAGCATGAGAAAAAAAGGCCTGTTGCAAGATTTTAAAGACTTCCTGCATAAGATTGTACCCGTAGACGTGACCCAAACGGGTCTGCCGATAAAAGCGATGCAATGAAAACTATTATTTAGTGGCGCGCTCGGGCGACTCATACGCGTCGATTGCACAGGCAATCGGGATTAAAGAAAAAAAGTTGCGGAAGTATAATGAAGTTGATTCAGATATGCCGCTGTCAGTTGGCGATATTGTTTTCTTGGAAAAGAAGAAAGCTCACGTTTATTCTCAATTAAGAGGCAAATATCATACAATTGCTGCCGGCGAATCGATGCACAGCATAGCGCAATCGTATGGCGTAAAATTAAGTGCGCTATATAAGGCGAATAATCTGCCTTCCGGCTATCTCCCACGCGTAGGTGAGCGCTTGCTGCTGGATTAATGTAGGTCGAAAATATGTGTGGCGTAGCGTTCTTTTGAGAAAAAATGCCTTAGGAAACATAATTTTTTTGATAAGATTTCCGTTATATGGCTAACGAAGTTCGTAACTTCTGCACGTTGGAATCGTCAGTTAATAAAGCGATGAGCAATTAAAAGCAATCAAGACTCATCCTGTGGAAGAAATAATAAAAATAGATTGGTAAATATATAAGATAAAGCATTATGAAAAAGTCTCTTTTCCTGATAAAGCATGTTTGCTATTGGCCTTTTAAGTGGCTATGCGCAAGATGATGTTTACTTTGTTCCTAAAAAAGGGAGCAAGGTCGTAGAAGATCAAGAGGAGCTTAGCTCTTCTTATCGCCAACTTCCTGCACAATCTTCTGAACAAGATGGATGGTATTCGAACCGTCGCGTAAATCGCGATGTGGATGCTTATAACCGTCGCAAAGCAAATGCAAATGACTCTTCGACTTTGAAACAGCAACGTTGTTACGAGGACGAAGAAGATAATGGGTATTATACCGAACGCTTGATTCGCTTCCACGCTCCCGGCGGCGTAATCGTTACGAGTCCTTATTATTGGGATTATTGCGACTATTATGTAGATCCGTTCTATTATTATGATCCATGGTATTGGAGAACGAATTGGTATATTGGGGGACGTCCTTGGGGATGGAGTAGCTGGTATACTTGGAGTCCTTGGCCTAGTTGGTACGGATATTATGGTCCTTGGTATGGATATTACAATTCTTGGTATGGTTACTATAATCCTTGGTATGATTGGGGATGGAATCGAGGCTGGAACAACTGGGGCTACCGCGAGAGTTATCGAGGCTCTTGGGGAGGAAGAGGCTCTAATGTGAATAACTCAGCTGCGAATACGAATGGTAGATCTTATGCCGGCAACTTTGGACGCTCTGACTCGAATGGACGCCAAACCGGTTGGTCTAATCGCACATTCCAAGGTGCAGATACATATAATAATGGTGGCCGAAGCTTCTCTGGTTCTGTACGTTGGAACAATACGAACAATAGGACTTTACCAAATCGCTCTTTCAATGGCGATAGTGGCTCGAGATCCAATCAAGGACAATCTGTAGATGGACGCCGTTTCGGTAATGGCTCTTCTACACGCGTTACGCCAACAAGTCCGGCGCGCACATTTGAAAGTCAGCCTTCCAACACAAGAACTTTCCAAGGCGGAGGCAATCGTAGTTTTGGCGGAGGCGGAACAGTTTCAAGCGGAAGTAATCGCAGCTTTGGTGGAGGTGGTACCGGCGGAGGCCGTAGCTTTGGCGGCCGTCGTTAAATATAATGAGTTCAAACATTTGATTGCGTTCGGCTCAGTGTGAAAAAGACGGAGCCGAGTGCTAATTTTCGAAATTTACATATTCAGTATGAAACGCAAGTATTTTTCTATACGCATTTGCTCTCACAGTCTTGCCTCTTCAAGCGCAGGATATCTATAAGGTGGAGCAGTTTTCCGGAGAAGATCTCAACGGAACAGCGCGCTTTGTCGGTATGGGTGGAGCTATGAATGCACTTGGTGCAGACTTATCAGCTATAGGCACAAACCCGGCGTCTATCGGTTTGTTTCGACGTAACGATGTCTCTTTGTCAGGTAGCGTGACTACACAACCTAATGCGCTTAGCCTATACAATATTGATAAATCTCGCGCGAGTTTTGACCAACTGGGCTTTGTTTATTCTACACGCATTGGTGGTTCTTCTATAAAGTATCTTAACTTTGGATTCAATTATCAAAAGCGCCGTAACTTCAAGAGCTTTATTGGTCTTGATGGCGTAGATTTAGGTGGCCTCTCTCAATCTATGGAGATGGCTAATTTAGGTTCAATTTATGGTAAAGCAAAAGGCGATTTAGCTAAACGGCAAACTTATGTCTCCCCAATAGCAGAAGTTGGCTATTTAGGCTATCTTATAGATCCGGATGCTAGTGGCAATCTTAAGCCGGTAAATGCTACGAAGGCCTATTATCAAAGAGCGCAGCACGGAGGCATTCAACAGTACGATTTTAATGTATCAATGAATTATAAGGATCGAATTTTCGCAGGCTTGACCTTTGGCTTCTACAATGTAAATATGAACTCATATACCTTGTATTCCGAAGATATTTTTAGATCCTGGAGGTTCTGGTCAGACGCAGCCTTATAAAATGTCTAATGAGCAAGCTTTAACTGGAAATGGATTTGATGTAAAGGCCGGCGTAATCTTCCGTCCGGTGGAGAATGACCCATTTAGAATAGGATTTTTCTGTTTCTACGCCTATATGGTTCAGTCTTACCGGCAACAATCTCTTGCTGACTCATTCTCCATTTACTAAGCCAACGGAAAAAAAGATCCAGGTTATGCGACGGATGATTTTGATTATAACATTCGCACCCCTTGGAAATTCAATATCAGTTTAGGTACAACTGTTGGCAATTTCTTGGCTTTGGATGCAGAATACGAGTATAAAGACTATAGTGGCTCAAGCATTAGTTATCCAGATTACAATTCTCTCGATCCTTGGACTGGTATTTCAAACAATTATCAAGATAAGGCGTTAAAAGGAGAGATTAATCGTTACCTTAAAGGCGTGAGTACGTTCCGTCTTGGTGCGGAGGCGCGTTTTGCACCTGGCTGGTTTGCACGCTTAGGATATAACTATGTGTCTTCACCATTTAGCAAAGATGCCTTTTTGAATCTTTTTCCAAATGCAGGGAACCTCATATGGCGATAGCGAGTCTATTTTGTATCAGACAGGAACCGATTATGTCAATTTGGGCGCGATTAATCGATTTACCTGTGGCTTAGGATGGCACGGCAAGTCTTTTTATGCAGACCTTGCTTATCAATATCAGGCACAGACGGGTGATCTGTATTTCTTCCAAGTCCCTGTAAATAGTACAGATTATCGGACTAACGAGTTGAAATCTCAAAAGATTGATCTGAATCGTCACAATGTTTTGCTAACGTTAGGCTTCAAATTTTTGATCGTATATAGCATTTTAAGCAAAAGCGAGCTACTTTTTATAAGTAGCTCGCTTTTATTTGTTGATGGATATTAAGATCTTATCATACAATATGCCGGAATACAGCACAACACCAATGCCTTTCATCCGTGGCCGTTATAAGTTTAAGACCAAGACTTTCGGCTTTTTCTTTTATTCGTGGCAAATCATCTAAGTAAAAGCCGCTTGTCAGGAAATATCCGCTAGGATTTAGTCGCTCAATATAGTCCGGCATATCGTTTAGAATCACATTCAAGTGAATATTTGCCAAGATAACATCAAATGGACCTTTATCTTTCAATCCCGTAGCATCACCGAGTAAAACCTCGATGTTGTTAATATGATTCAGTGCCAGGTTTTCTGTAGCATTATTTACACACCATTCATCAATGTCTATGGCCATGCAATCTTTAGCTCCTTTCATGGCTGCAAGAATAGCCAACAGGCCGGTGCCGCATCCCATATCTAAAACCTTTTTACCCTTTAGATCCAACGACAAGATTGCTTTAAGCATCTGCGAAGTCGTCTCATGATGTCCCGTTCAAAGGACATTTTCGGGTTAATGATGATGTTGAACTTCGCTTGTGGGATATTCTGATGAAAAGGAGCCGCCACGACACACTGATCACCAATGACCAATGGTTCAAAGTAATTCTTTTCCCACACCTCGTTCCAATCTTTATCTTCGGCTTCTTGATATGTATAGCTTATATCAACGTCAGGTAGCGGAAAGTCAGCAATACAACTCTTCAAGTCTGTTTCCTTGAAGTCTTTAACGGGAATATATCCCTTCATTTGTTCATCCGGTGCAGTCGACTTTACGAAAGAATCAAAGCCAATCTCACCCAGTAAATCGATCAATACATCCTCAAAGTCCGAACTCTGAGGTGTCAGCTTAAAAGTAAACTCTAAATATCTCATAATGTTGTTGTTTAGAAGGGTAGTGTACGGAAAACCAGTGACGAAACCTTATTAGCTTTGCTTACGTATGCGCCATTCCGATGGATAGAGGTTGTTTGCTCTGCTTCCGAGATTATTGAGGAATCCTAAGTTCTTATTTTCATAGGTGGCAAGCAAATATCCTCGCTCTGTTGTGTCCAAATTCAATGCTTCGTGTCGTAGATAGGCAATGGCTTGCTCATAGTTTAATGCCACTTTCGGGAAGATTTCGGACGATACTATTGTAGACAGCGCCAAGTCTGGTTGCGGTATGAGCTTTTTGCCCTTTATTTCTGCGATGTTGATACCGGCTCTGATCGTTTTTTTATCTGCTTTTTGATTTGCCAAGCTATAGAAAGAAAATCCTCTTTCACACCTTGCACCATATTGTTGTCTGAAAGCAAGAAGGATAAAAGATTCTTTAGCGTCCACCCAAGCAGCCAATTGGCGCGCAAGCTGCTGACTGACAAGTTCCGGACGCCCTTTTGGCTTCTTTTCCGGCGCAGTTGCCGATGTCTTTCTCAATAATGCGAAGAAGATTCCTTCTCCTCGTGTGTAATGAGGGAAGAAATGATAGACGTGAAGGCTGTCTTTCGTGAGCGAACCTCTGATTTTCCACTCCTCTTTTATGGGAATTGGCAAGGTTTCAGCCCCTAATTCGCGGCATATGCGCTCAATATTGTCTTCGTTTTCCGCACGATTAAACGTGCAAGTACTATATACGAGAAACCACCTTCGCGCAAAGGCAGGCCAAACGTCAGAAATAATTTCAAATTGTCTTTGTGCGCAGAAATCTACATTCTCTTTGCTCCACTCCTCAATGGCTCCCGGATCTTTTCTGAACATACCTTCGCCGGAGCAGGGCACATCTGCCGCAATGACGTCGAAGCATCCGGGCAAGAGTGAAAAAGGATTTGGGATAATCCTCTGTGACAATTACGTTCGGATGTCCCCATTTAGCCAGGTTTTCTGCCAAGATCATTGCACGACGATGTATCGGCTCGTTCGCCACTAAGAGCGTCTGTTCCGGAAGTTCGGCTCTCCATAGCGTACTTTTTCCTCCGGGGGCAGCGCATAAGTCTAAGACGCGACGGGGCTTCTCCGGAAGCGCCTTAATAACTGAGACAGAAACATTGATGACGCTTCCTGCACATAATAAGCGCCGGCGTGGAAGAGTGGGTCTAAGGTAAAGACGGCCGCTCACTCAAATAATAGCCGGTCTCGCACCAAGGCACGCTTTCTCCGCTAATAGCCGTGGCTTTGTTCGGATTTACACGAATACTTGTGGGCGCTTCCTCACTTAAAGCTTTGATTAATGCCTCAGTTTCTTCAAGCCCTAACAAGGACTTTGTTTGAGATATAAAGGCTTCCGGTAAATGAATCATATTCGAGAGAGAGAAGGTCGGAATGAACGTGTGTTTACGAGTTATGATTGACAGTAATCAGCGAGCCGTGATATGGAAACACGATTGATGGGATTCATATTTGACATAGCAAGTGCCCATTTTTCGCTGGTCATCTAAGACTTCTGCCAAAAATTGACTTCAACGTGACGCCCCATTCTGTCGGGATAGGCCGACCTTGTGGGTCGTAGACGCGCTCATATTTGTTGTAGCCAATATCAAATGTGGTGCCGTATTGATGACAACTGTTGTCACTGGCGTTATGGTTAAAGCGGCGCAACCTTTCGACGTCTTCACGAGTGCGCAACACTGATGTTACAACCAGCCGGTGAAAGCCTACGCCCTTAGCAGCGCAAGAATCTACAAAAGCACGTGCTATTTCGTTAAGCAAAACTGCCGCCCTCGGCACGAGATAAGGAATACTTTGTTGCAGTCTGTTCACATGATAAAACGGGTTGTCCCCAATATAAACCAATTCCTTCTTACGTTTCATCGCCTCCTCTCGATTTAGCGCAATCGAAGAAAGCCCATTGCGCTGCGCTGTGGCCAGTTGCACATCATTTAAGTCGGGAAAAGAAGTTTGAAAGTTGGGTACACTAACCACCTTGTGCTTAATCGCTTGGCCTGATGCATCCACTAAGTTGAGAGGCGGGCGCGCTTTGAGCAGCAGAGAGTCTACATGCTTACTTTGCAGGGCTATAGAATCATTGGCGCTGATCTTATTGTCTGTACCGCCCAGCTGATTAAGGATACTCTTGAGCGTAATATCCGGAAATACACATTTGATTACAAACAAGATTCCGACGATTGTAGCAAAGGTCAATAGGAAATGTTTGCGTCTATATTTGTGTTTCATTCGACTTTGTTGAAGAAAACTTGTTGTTTATGAGCCAACAAAGATACTGAAAAAGCGGTAATGCGGCTTTCTTGTATCGGATAGATTTTTGCCCATTTTTGTTTTGTTTGCGTTGAAGTAGAAAGGCACGAATGAAGTATAATCTTCAAAGCGCTCTGTCAGTATAGGCTGACGGTAGTTTGCAGTATTTATTGGCTCTGTCTATATAAGGCTTTATTATCGTTGATTTTTAGTTGCTTAAATCATTTATTCGCGTATTGATATTCCCGCTTTTTGCTTTCCAAAACGCAATATGATGAGTTCTTCTCGTGAAAGGAAACTTGTACGCTCACGATGGTACAAATGTACGCTCGTGAAGGGACGTTCGTACGCTCACGATGGTACGAGGAAAAAGTTTGTGCTTGATCAATCAAAAATGTAGATCTTATAGCGTAGATGTTAGCTTTAAAATGTTTTTGCTGAATGTCAGTCAAATAGTCTTGCCTGTGTCTTATAATAAGTTCGTCTAAAAAAATAGCTCAAATCGAGAGCTGCCGGATTCTCTTTATAATGTTTTGAGGTAACTTGCGATGGGAGTTCAACGAATACTAAGCCGCCTGATAGTAAACGTCCATTCGCATCAAGATAGATCAGCTGCGAATGGACGTTTGTGATGTAGTTATGTTTGCAACAATACGACGCCGTATTTTTTTGATATTGGCTTTCAGGGTCAATTTTTTTACGGCCTCTACCGTATAGCCCTTGTCTTGTAATAGCTTTAGTAAGCCATTATCGCCCACTAAGTGGCCGGCACCGACAGTAAACAGCGTGGATTTTGCTTGCATGATCGTCGGTATTTTTTTCTATCCAAGCTCTATTCCTATTGTCAATCAAATCTGCTCTTTCCTCAGGTGTCATATCGCAAGCGTTATGTAGCTTTTTGTCGATGACAGCCTTTAGCCCGTTCAAGTCTTGTGCGAAATAGGCTTTTGCCATCTCGTCAGTCATCTCTTCATAAAAGTCGGTATTGTCCACGAGGCACATCAATTGCGTGATTTGTCGTGGTAGTGGTGTTTTTCTTAAAGAGTAAGTCCATCTGAAACTCTACTGTTTCTAATCCGTCAACTGACTTTCCCTGCTCTTTGGCTACTTTTTTTGAAATACTCATCAAAGCTTTCTTGAGGATTAAATCCAGGATGCTTTGTAGTATATAAGACAACGGTAAACTGTGTGGTAAGCATAGCGGGTGTAAGTCTGCCCAACTGTTGCTTTACCATAGGATTGCTTAAATCAACGCCAATGTAAGTCGTTAAAAAAGCATTGAGGCGTTTGGTCTGATCAGCTGTTAGGACTTGATCAATTGTTTTCCCATCGGGCAAGAAAGCTGCAGCTTGCATCTTGCTCATACCTTCCGGGTTTCTCATCAAACTTACATCTACTTCCCCATAGACCTGATCGACTGCATTTATTGCCTGATGGATACCTGCTATGCTGTCAACGAACGTAACCGGTGCTAAGTGGAACGTTCCAACGACATAAGAAGACTGCTTCAAACCGTTGCCCGAAATTTTGTATAAGAGTTGCGCATAAGAGCAGATGGAAAAGCTAATAAAGATAGCTATTGAAATAAATTTTTTCATAATCGGTCGATGAAAATGTTTATGTAAAAAGTTAATATAATATTCCGGCAGGTTCAGAATCAGATGTTTGCTCTTCTTCTCGCTTCTCTTGTGGCTTTAACAGCGAAGGGTTGAAATTGCCTTTCTCATCAAACAAGCCGTAAGTGGTTCTTAATACGCGAAATTCTGTGCGGCGGTTGAGTGCATTGCATATTTCCTGCTCCTTAGGTGGGAGCTTCATAATATATGCCGTAGTTAGCGTGTCGCCTTCTTTGAGGAAAGTATACGTTTCGGCCAACTTCTTAGAAACGATTTTAGGATTTTTCTTCCCATAACCTTTAGGTGTCAGGCGCGCAGCAGGAATGCCTTGTGAAATTAAATAATGTACGACATTTTCAGCTCGTTGTTGGGAGAGTCGATCATTGTAGGCGTCGGTACCGCGATAGTCGCAGTTGGAGGAAAGTTCGATCGTGATGTGCGGATTATCTTTCAACAAGGCCGCCAATCGGTCAAGCGCAACCTTACTGCTGTCTGTAATTGCTGCTTTATCAAACTGATAGAAGACGTTTCTAACAAGTACGGGGATATTCATATTGGGCAAAGGAAACTGAAGCACGTATTGATGCTCCGTAGTAGAGGAGTCGGGCACTAAAGTGTTGGCTATGTTCAGATAACCATTGCACGTAGCTAAGAAAAGATACTTTGTATTTGCCTTTACCGGCGCTTCAAAGGATCCATTGGATAGGACACTGAGTTTTTTGTTTGTACCATCGTCGCCGATCATGTAGACTACAGCAGCGGGAAGTTCGTAGCCATCTTGCTCATATACCCATCCCTTGACGCTCAATAGATAGTCGGGATAAGAAAAACTCGTAAATCTTATCCCAACCGCGACCTCCGGTGGCACGTGAAGAAGAGAAAAAAATCCTCGATTGCGTGCTCCCTCAAATGTGATACCAAAATCATTGCCAGGAGAATTCACAGGTGCGGGTAAGTGAATGACATTCCAGGAATGCTGAATGCTGTCTTCCGTGGCACGGTAAAGATCTAAACCTCCAAAATTGGGTGATTGCCCATCAGAAGCAAAATATAATTCGCCATTAGGGTCGGAAGGCAGGAAAGCATTCGTTGCCGGCGGTGTTGATAGATGGGCCCAAATTTTCGACCGGACCGGTTCCGTGCGAATTAAAGCTTGCTCTCCAAATATCCAAACCGCCATATCCTCCGGGCATATCTGATGCAAAATAAATGAAATCTTCGTTGGGAGAAATTGCAGGATGGGCATAGGGAGGATAGTGTGTCAGACGTAAGTTTTAGTTGTGTGGGCTTTGACCACGCAGCATCAGAACGTGTTGACTCCCAAATTTCAGCTAAACGCGGATATTGCGGGTCTTCGCGACAGACGGTAAGATACATCTTCGTGCCGGATGGATTAAATGCACAAGCGCCTTCATCAAAATTCGTATTAACGCCACCTTCGAGCGGTTCGGGCAGCTTCCATTTTCCTTTTTTTCATCTTTTTTTGGAAAAAGTAAATGTCGCCGGGCTTCAACGCCGTTACGCCTGAGAGGTCTGCACCTTTAACTTGGCGTCGCGTCGTCGTGAAATAAAGTATTGAAGCATCCTTGCCAAAGAGTGCCGGACAATAGTCTGTGCGGCCAGAATTGAAGATGTTGGAAATTTTTTTACCGTGTAAGCAGAAGCTGTATTGTAGTTGTTTGCTGCATCCTCCGTAGTTGTGAGTTTTTTTGCAGCAATGGAGTCGTTAGGGAAAAAGTTGCTGATAGGTATTATAATAGGATTGGGCCGCTTTATAATCGCCATTGGTCTTGGCAATATCTCCCAAAAAGCAGCCAAAGTGTGGAGTCGGTCGTTCCATATCTTTCTGCGTTTTTCAATGCGCCTAATGCTCTTGCCGTATTACCATAGCGTAAATAACACTTACCCATTTGTAGGGATAGTTGTGCCCGCCGTTCTTTGTCTTTAGGCAACAATCGTTGATAGGCATTTTTGTAAAGTCCGGCCGCTTCTGCGTATTCGCCGATGGCGAGTGCGTTGTCGCCCCGCTTAATGATATGTTCGACAGGCGTACAACCTACTAACAGAAGGCTTGAAAGCAATAGGTAAAAGATAAAATCGCATATCTATAGACACGTATTCTTGGCCTTTTTATTGTATAGACAATAAGAAAATAAGTAACTTTGCATATCGAAAGAATAAAACGGCTCGAAGATAGAGCCGTATTTAGAATAAACGATGCTCAAGCCAATGACAGTACAAAAATAATATAGAAGAAAAACGAACCCCGGCTCACTCAATCTGTGTTGGAATTGCTAACTGTTGCAACGGAATTTTTGCCGTCAGGTGGAGCGTGAGGATCAAACAACTGCGCAAGATTTAATTAACGTAATGCTGATCTTGCTGCCTATGGTTTATTTGAAGACCTCCTTGGTGAATGATGCAGAACCAGTTGATGGTTTTAATGAGAATAAAGTTACAGAAGGAGATTATAACCTCGTAATAAATAGAATAGCAGCAATTTTGGGAGATCAAGACTCGTATTTAGACGTCTTTGTGCAGGAGTTTAAATATTCTGATCGCCCCATACTTTGTACTATTAGCGAAGATTTGGCAGATATGTATCAAGCGCTGCGTGAATTTGTAGAATGTTACAGATGGGGTAACGAAGAAGTTAGGCAGGTAGCTCTCGCAGATTTGAAAGAGAATTTCAAACTCTATTGGGGGCAGAAGCTTCTTAATGCTTTGCGAGCCATACATGATATAAAAGTATGGCGATAAAGCGTTTGATGAGGAAAGTGAATGAGAAGATTATTTGTACAGACAGAGAAAGACTTCGTTACGAATCTACCACGTTTCGTCTTTTAATGGAGAAATTAAAGTAATACAAAGGATAGAGGAGGTAGCGCAGGCAGTAGAGCGACTTTCTTCTTCAGAAATCTTAGGGATAGATACGGAAACTCGCCCTTCTTTTCGCAAAGGAACGATACATAAGGTCGCATTATTACAAGTGGCTAATGAGGACCTGTGCTGTTTATTTCAGTTGAGCTGTTTTGGATTTGCGCCGGATTTAATTCATTTATTGTCAAACAAAGCAATAAAAAAGGTCGGGCTATCTCTCAAAGACGACTTCTTTATGCTTAGTAAAAAGGCATAAATTTGATCCACAAAATTGTGTTGACTTGCAAGACTACGTAAAAGAGATGGGCATAAAAAGATATGAGTCTGCAAAAGCTCTTTTGCGAATGTATTCCATCAAAGAATCTCAAAAGTCTGCGCAGCTTTCAAATTGGGAGGCTCCTATCTACACACAATCACAAAAAGCTTTACGCAGCTACTGATGCTTACGCCTGTCTGAAACTATATAAAGAATTGAAACGCCTGAAAGAGACAAACGACTATTTATTACAATAAACCCGAGATAAGAAATGCCTTACAAAACAATAGTTTTAAAAAGAGGAAAAAGCTGACAGCTTAAGAAGATTCCATCCGTGGGTTTTTCTGGAGCTATTCAGTCTCTTCCCAATAATTTAAAAAGAAGGAGAGATTGTTAGGGTAGAAGATGCCTCCTCTCAATTTTTTTAGCTGTAGGACATTACCAAATAGGTAGCATTGCCATTCGCATATTGAGCTTTGAGGATGTTGTTGTTGATGATGCGTTTTGGGATGAGCGTCTTTCCGAAGCTTTAATGCTTCGACGTGCTTTGAACTTGTTAAGAGCAGACAATAATATCTTTCGTTTAATTCACGGAGAAGGAGATCGTTTGCCCGGATTAATTGTCGACATATATGGAGAAACGGCTGTTATGCAGGCACATTCTGTTGGCATGCATTATGCTCGTCATCAAATTGCCCAATCCCTGCAACGTATATTAGGCAAAAGCGTGACGCAAGTTTATTATAAAAGTGAGACAACGCTGCCTTACAAGGCAAATTTAGAAGAACTTGATGGTCCTTTGTTGGGAAATGCGTCAAATAATAATGTCGCTGTTGAAAACGATTTGCGTTTTCATATTGACTGGCTGCGCGGGCAGAAGACGGGATTCTTTATAGATCAAAGAGAGAACCGACTTTTGCTACAACACTACTCAAATAAGCGCTACGTATTAAATATGTTTTGTTATACGGGCGGTTTTTCCGTTTACGCCCTTCGAGGTGGGGCTCAGGAAGTCGTAAGTGTAGACAGCAGTGCTAAGGCTATTGATTTGACCAATGCAAATGTCGCGCTCAATTATCCAAATTGCGATCACCACAAGGCCTATGCAGAAGACGCATTCAAGTTTTTAGATAAAGCTGATGATGCTTATGACCTCATCGTGTTGGATCCACCTGCCTTTGCGAAGCATAAAGAAGCCGTAAGAAATGCTTTGAAGGGTTATACTCGCTTGAACCTGCAAGCTATGCGCAAGATTAAGCGCGGTGGAATTCTTTTCACGTTCAGTTGTTCCCAAGCTATCAGTAAGGATCAGTTCCGTTTAGCTGTTTTTACAGCAGCTGCGCAGAGCGGACGTTATGTTCGTATTCTGCACCAACTGCATCAGCCTGCCGATCACCCAGTTAATATTTACCATCCTGAAGGAGAATACCTAAAAGGGTTGGTTTTAGAGATCATTTAAACACACATTATTAAGCCCATTTCTCCTTTATTGAAGATTATCGTAGAATAAGAATTGCTGCACTTGCATTTTTTCAGAGTGGAAATGGCTTGAAATACGTCAATTGGTATAACTTTGTCGCATAGAATTCAAATAACGATGAAACAAACACTTGTCTCTTTGATCTTCATCTTGCTTTTTAGCAGCTTGCAAGGGTAATAAAGTGGAAAAATACAACGGCTGCGGTCTCGCAACAGGCGCAGGCAGCTGATTCCGATTCCTCACAGACGGAAAAACGAACCGCCGGTTGCTGCAGATGGCTTCTTTGATGATTTCTTTTTCAACTTTCAAACTAATCAGGCTTTCCAGTCAAAGCGCACGACCTTCCCATTGCCTGTGCAAGAAGGAGCAACGACTCAACAACTTGAAAAGAAAGATTGGAAATTCAATTCTTTCTATTCTAAGCGAGAGATATATACTATCTTGTTTGATAAAAAGTCCGAGATCAAGACGGCTAAAGATACAGCATTGAAGGCCGTTGTAGTTGAGATGATCAATTTGAAAACGGAAAAAGTAGCTCAATATTTCTTTGAAAAGATACGCAAACAATGGATGCTGACGTCTTTAAGGCACCAAAGTTTGCAAGAGAATATGAACAAAGACTTCTATCTGTTCTATCGAGATTTTGCGCAAAAGCCAAACTTCCGTCTGACCCACGTGGCCAACCATTTTAGTTTGGTTGTTATAGATCCGGATACTTACAAACCTCTGCGCGGTGTTGCTGACGCCGGGCAATGGCCTGATTATTGTCCCGACTTACCTAAATACGAGATGACCAACATTATTTATGGTCAACGTTATAAAGATCCTCGCCATCGAGTTTTAGTCGTGAGCAGTATAAATGGTGCAATGAACAGCGTGATTTCATTTGAGAAGACAAAAGACTTCTTGGCAGGCTGTGAAGTTAGAGAATAATTGATCATTTCGCCAATGAAAGTTTTTCAAGACTATGATTTGAGGGCAAACAATACCTTTGGTGTGTCTGCACGGTGCGCTTGCTTTCGAGAATATGCTTCCGAAGCAGAACTATGTGAAATAATAACCTCACTTTCACAGGCTAAGCCTCGTCCGTTGTTGCATATAGGAGGAGGAAGTAATTTGCTTTTTACCGGCGATTTCTCCGGTGACATATTGCATTCAGCCATCAAAGGACGAACGTTAGTTGCTGAAGATGAAATGTCTGTTTTCATACGTGTCGGAGCAGCAGAATGCTGGGACGACATCGTAGCTGGAGTTTGCAGGCAGGCTATTATGGCTTGGAGAATCTATCATTGATTCCAGGAGAAGTCGGTGCGTCTTCCGTACAAAACATTGGCGCTTACGGAAGTGAGGTCTACGATTTTATAAGTGAAGTCCGGGCCGTAGACTTACAGACCGGCCAGTCGCGAACGTTTAAAGCGCAAGAGTGTAAACCTTCTTATCGGTCTACAATGTTTAAGTCCGAGTGGAAGGATAAGTATGCTATAACTTATGTCACTTATCATTTGCACAAGACGTTCAAACCTAATCTTTCTTATGCCGCAGTTAAAAACGAGTTAGCTGCGCGCAATGTTGATACGGACCAATTGACCGCAGCTTTACTGCGGGAAATCATTATCGAAATTCGTAGTGCAAAGTTGCCTGATCCGCAAAAAAATTGGCAATGCCGGTTCGTTTTTTTATGAATCCTGCCGTAACGCAGGCCCACTTTGAGCGTTTGCGAGCTGTCTATCCCTCTATACCACATTATTTATTGCCTAATGGCGTAAAAAAATCCCTGCAGCTTGGTTGATCGAAACTGCGGGATGGAAGGGGAAAAGCTTTTAGGGCAGGCGGGCGTTTATGCCCAACAAGCTCTGATTTTTGGTCAACTTAGGCCATGCCAAGGGCAAGACATTAAACATTTAGCTGAAGCTATACAGCAATCGGTCAAGGAAAAGTTTGATATTTCACTTAAGCCTGAAGTTCTTTTTTTATCTAAACAGAGCAGGTGTATTTCGTTTATAGTGGGTGTAATAAAGAAGCCGTAAGAAATGAAGTTGACTTTTTTTAGGAACCGGAACAAGTTGCGGTGTGCCGGCTTTAGGTTGCACCTGCAAGGTTTGCCAATCAACAGATCCGAGAGATAAGCGCTTACGCACTTCCGCACTATTAGAGAGCGAGGGTGGGACGCGGATTTTAATTGACTGCGGCCCCTGATTTTTCGCGCTCAAATGTTGAATCGCCCATTTAAGCCTTTGGATGCCGTACTGCTGACGCACCTGCACTATGATCACGTTGGTGGCCTTGATGATCTGCGCCCATTCAGCTTTCGGTCTTCATTACCGATTTATGCGAACCAAGTTACGGCGCGATCGATTTATGATCATATGCCTTACTGCTTTCAATCGCATGCGCAGTCAATAGTTCCACGTTTTAAGCTTAAGGAAGTGTCCGCTTACCAACCGTTTGCTATCAGAGAATTAGTGATTTTACCTCTCCTCGTAATGCACGGAAAAAAATGCCAATATTAGGCTTCCGCATTGGCAGCTTTGCTTATATCACGGACATGAGCCATCTTCCGGATGAGAGTCTCCAACTTTTGCAAGGTGTAGAAACATTTGTTGTCAATGCCCTACAAATAAAGAATACGCATCCTACGCATCAGAATATTCCGCAAGCACTTCAGCTAATTGCAAAGCTAAATCCGCGCCAAACTTACTTAATCCATATGAGTCATAATGCTGGATTTCATGCAGACAGCAGCAACTTCTTGCCACCTAATGTCGCGTTTGCATATGATGGCTTAGAAATAAAATGTTAGCGAGTTCAATATTTGTTTGCATGATCAATCTTTTTGCATACGACCTCTTGCCTCCTTAACTCTCTTATCTTATTTACTGCTAATTATACCCTTATTAATAGGGCTACTGCTTGATATTTTTAAGCCGAAATACTTGACTGCCGGTTATACGCTCACGATGGTAGAATCGTCTCTTCACGAGCGTACAATCGTCCTCTCACGATGGTACAAGTCTTTTATCCCGATGAAAAAAACTGAAGTGCAAGACTTCAAATTTATAGATGGCATTCGGTTACACACAAATAAAAGTCTTAGTGTTATGAAACAGGGAAAAAAAGAAGAGAAGAGTGGAGCGGAGTAGTCTTGTTAAAGTCGATAATTTGGGCTTTCTAAAAATATAAATGTCACTCTAATGAATCATTTTACCTCTTTCTTTCTCATATAGTTGCCACGAATTATAGATGTTGTGCCAAATAGCATAGGTGGCGCCGGCCAAAGATGTGACCGGGTTGAGAAACGTAAAGCTGATCCACATTTCAAAAGCCGTGTTTTTTTGTCCCAAAGATTGACCTGCGCCTATCCTACATTTATATTTGCGCCCGATTTTATGACCTAATGAAAATTGAATCAGGCAGCAGAACGCAGAAATTGTAGCTATACAGAAAAAAAGTCAAAAGAGCGTGATGTTGCTATGTACGATATATTTGGTGGCAAGTGTGATAGAAATAGCTAAAGAAACGGCCCAAATATAAAAAAAGCCAAATCTTTCGTGCGTGTAACCTTTTGATGTAGTCTATGGAAGAACTTCTGCGTGATGACAGCACTGAAGAAAGGTAGAATCAACATCGGAAATACTTGAGCCAGAATGCGGCAGGAGGCGGAGAAAAAGGTTATACCTTCTTGGGGATAGATAAGGGGCAGACCAAGGGGTAGACATAGTGCAACAGATAGGTTGATGAGTATACAGTAAGTCGTAAGTCCTGCCACGTCGCCGCCTAATTTTTGTGTGATAACAGGTGCCGCTGTCGCCGTAGGCGTAATAAAACAGAGCAAGACCGACTCCCATAATAACTTTTCCGGAATCTGCGGGAAGAGATAGAGTAGCAGGATAATAGAACCATAAATAAGCATTTGAATAAGAAAGAGCCACAAATGCCAGACCTTGAATTTGATCTCTCGCAGATTGATTTTGCAGAATGCAATGAAGAGCATCGCAAAGATTAGACAGGGCTGGATGATCGGGAGCGCGATGTTGGCAAATTTATGCGTGCTGTCTAAGAAGGGTATGTTGATATAAATTAAATAACTGAGGACGCCTGCAATCATTGCAATTAAGAGCGTCCATGATTTCAGCGTTTGTTTAATGTCCATTTTTATGCTCCTTTTCAATTGCTAATAATTCGTCGCGCAATTGTGCTGCCAAGACAAAATCTAAATGCTCTGCAGCAGTTTTCATTTGCTTTTCCAGACGCGCATGGCGCTCCTCGTATGTTTCTTTTTTTCCATACACGGCTTGATCTTCTGCAGCTTTGAGCGTGGATGTTTGTCGTAGATCGTAAGTTGTCGTGCTCTTCTCGCTTTGCCGTGCTTCGGATAGCTCTGTCAGTTGGTTGGTCTTGATTTTCTTTTTGATTTGCCGGGGTTTCAAGTGGTGTTGCTCGTTGTAAGCTATCTGCTTCGCACGTCGTCGATTGGTCTCATCGATCGTCTGTTGCATAGACGTGGTAATACGATTGGCATACATAATCACCCGCCCATTGACGTTTCGTGCAGCTCGACCGGCCGTCTGCGTCATGCTTCGCGTACTTCTCAAAAAACCTTCTTTGTCGGCATCTAAAATAGCAACTAAGGCGACCTCAGGTAAGTCCAAACCTTCGCGTAAGAGGTTCACGCCGACTAAAACATCATATGTTCCTTTACGGAGATCCTCCATAATGCGCACGCGCTCTAAGGTATCTATATCGCTATGGATATAAGCTGTCTTAATCCCATTCTTTAGTAGATAGTCGGTGAGTTCTTCTGACATCTTTTTCGTTAGCGTGGTCACCAAAACGCGCTCTTCTCGTTCAATGCATTGCCGGATTTCTTCCATTAAATCATCGATGGGGTAGTCGTTTGGGCGTACCTCGATCGGAGGGTCGAGTAAGCCGGTGGGACGAATAATTTGCTCGACGATGACTCCTTCGCTCTCTTGTAATTCATAGTCGTCAGGCGTAGCACTTATGTAGATAACCTGTTTGGCCATTTGATGAAATTCGTCGAAAGTAAGCGGTCGGTTATCTAATGCAGCCGGTAGGCGGAAACCATAATTGACTAAGTTGACCTTACGATGACGATCACCGCCCCACATGGCGCGAATCTGAGGCACAGTAACGTGACTCTCGTCGATTACTATTAAGAAATCTTCCGGGAAAAAGTCTAAAAAGGCAGTAAGGCCTTGTGCCGGGCGATCGCCCATCAAAGTAGCGGCTGTAATTTTTCGATGCCGCTGCAATGCCCCAGCTCTCTAATCATTTCTATATCGTATGAAACGCGCTCACTCAGTCGCTTGGCTTCAAGCATCTTGCCCTCTTCTTCAAATTTTTGCACTTGTTCTACTAAATCATCTTGAATAGAGCGGATGGCAAGCTCTTGTGTTTCTTTAGAAGTTAAGAATAAATTAGCCGGATAGACCTTATATTCCTCAAACGTTGCGTTCCGATAACCTGAAAGTGCATCAATCTCTTCTATTGTATCGACATCGTCACCCCAAAACGTAACACGGATGATCTCTTCCGTATAGGCCAGGTATATATCTACGGTATCGCCGTTCACACGAAAGTTACCGGATTTCGGTGCTACGTCATTGCGGGTATAAAGACTGGCTATAAGCTTTTTGCAAAAAGTTGAGTTACGCCTATAGAAGAGCCAACTTTGAGGGTCTATAACATTCTCATAGAACGCCGCCGGATTGCCCATACCGTAAATACAACTGACCGAACTGACCACAATCACGTCCTTTCTGCCTGATAGGAGCGCCGAAGTTGCCGCTAATCGCAGGCGGTCGATTTCTTCGTTGATGGCCATGTCCTTTTCTATATAAAAGGTCCGACGAGGGAATGTAAGCTTCCGGTTGATAATAGTCGTAGTAAGAAACGTAATACTCTACGGCGTTTTCCGGAAAGAAATCTTTGAACTCCGTATACAATTGAGCGGCCAAAGTTTTATTGTGGCTCAAGACAAGTGTTGGCTTGTTCAAGTTCTTAATCACATTGGCTATTGTGAAAGTCTTGCCGGAACCGGTTACTCCTAAAAGCACCTGCGCCGGAGTTCCGGCTTGTGCTCCTGCGGTTAAGGCTTCGATAGCCTCAGGTTGATCGCCGGTGGGCTGATATTCTGAGTGTAATTTAAAAGCAGACATTCTTTTTAATAGAAATGCAAAGATAGAGAATTTTATCCCTACCTTTGCCTAACGCTTAAACAAATGCTTATGAATAATTTTGAGTTTTACAGTCCTACGGACTTCGTTTTTGGGAAAAATACAGAAGAGCAAACGGGCCTGCTTGTGAAACGCTTTGGCGGAAAGCGCTTGCTCGTCGTCTATGGGCAAGGTCACGCAGTTAAGAGTGGCTTGATGGATCGCGTAGAAAAAAAGCTTTGAAAGAGGCCGAACTTTACTACGTCTTATTGGGAGGCATTCAGCCTAATCCTACTGATGAGGAAGTTTATAAAGGTATTGATTTAGGGCCGACAGCATAATGTGGATATGATCTTAGCCGTTGGCGGTGGTTCTGCCATAGATGCAGCAAAGGCAATGGCGGCCGGGATTCCGGACGATGGAGATTTCTGGGATTTCTATGAAGGTACGCGCACTGTGGAGTCAGCTTTGCCGGTCGGTGTCGTTCTTACGATTCCTGCGGCAGGAAGTGAGGGTTCGGGAAACTCTGTTATTACGCAAGTTGCTTCCAATAAAAAGATCAGTCTACGCACTCCGCGAGCATTGCGTCCGAAGTTTTCAATCTTAAATCCGGAGTTGACCTATTCTTTACCGCCTTACCAAACGTCAGCGGGCGCTGTAGATATGATGGCACACATTATGGAGCGTTATTTTACCAATACGGAGCACACGGAGTTGACAGATAGATTGTCGGAGTCTATATTGAAGACGATTATAGAAGTTACGCCGCAAGTTTTGGACAAACCTGAAGATTACGATGCCCGAGCCACACTCATGTGGTGCGGAACTTTAGCCCACACGGGCCTATGTGGGACGGGCAATGTGGAAGATTGGTCATCGCACGCTTTAGAACACGAGTTGTCTGCATTTTATGGTGTCACTCACGGTGCCGGTTTGGCTGTGATTTTCCCTGCTTGGCTTACGTTTATGGTGGAGCACAATCCAAAGAAGGTTATAAAATGGGCGCATTGTGTGTGGGATGTAAATCCTTCAGGCAATGACAAGGAAGATGCACTCGAAGGTATAAGCCGCTTCAAGAAGTTCTTGCATCGGATCGGTATGCCTACGACCATTAAGGAACTGGGTATGAGACAATTATGATATAGATATGCTTAACGAACATCTACATGTGATTAAAGGTGAAAAGGTTGGCAACTACGTTCCTTTAGATCATAAGATGTCTAAAGAAATTTATGAAATAGCTCAGCACGAATAGAGGATAGAATAGGCCGATAACAAACGGATGAAAGTTAGCTTTTACTCTCCTCGTATTTGTCTTTGTAAGGCTATTGTAAGTAACTACTCAAAAGGTCTGCGTTTCTCTTGGAATGCGGGCCTACTATTCTAAAAAGAACAATATCAAAATTATGAAACGAATTCTATTTTTGTTTGGTGTTTCTTTTGAGCGGATTGACGCTTTGCGCACAGGAACTATACGAATTTACAGTGACCAATGCCGATGGTAAGTCAGTGGCGCTGTCTAACTATCGCGGCAAAGTTTTGCTCATAGTTAATACGGCTACGCGTTGTGGTTTCACTCCACAATACAAAGAGTTGGAAGCGCTCTATGAGCAATATGCGGAACAAGGACTGGAAATTCTGGATTTTTCCTTGCAATCAATTCGGGCAACAGGCGCCTGGTACAGCCGCAGAGATTCGACAATTTTGTACGACCAACTTTGATGTGCGTTTCCCTCAGTTTGATAAAAATCGATGTAAATGGGCCTACAGCTGCTCCGCTCTTTTACTTACTTGAAGGAGCAAAAGGGTTTTGCCGGATTCGACTTGAAAGAAAAAAAGCCGGCCAAGTGCTTGATAGGGTGTTGCGCAAACAAGACGCCGACTATGACAAGAAATCGGACATCAAATGGAACTTTACAAAGTTTCTTATATCGCGCGACGGACACGTATTACGTCGCTATGAGCCAACAGAGCCCATTAGCAACATAGAAAAGGACGTAAAGCAACAACTGGCATCCTCTTCAATGGAGCAAAAGCCAGTTGGCAGACCGAGTAACAAAGAGAAAAAAACCTCGTGCTACTTCTCGCGCTAAGAAATGATACGGCATTTGATTTCGCAAACTAAAAAGTTTGAGACCAAGAAAGCCAATTATTTATTAAATAGTAATAGCTTTTTAAGGCTGCTTCTCTTAGTAAAACGCCACTGCATTAAGAATGTTGTGGCGTTCTTTCTTTGGAGGAAGATGCGGGTCTTGATGTGTTGTATATGAAGATGTTAAATAACAGCTATTTGTCTTCTTATATGATCCGAATCGTAGGATATGGTATTGCTGTTTCCCTATGTAGAGGAGGTGTTTTTGCAAGTTTGAGGTTTGCTAAGTCTTGGAATGGAAAGCGACAGTTTGGAGGAGATTTGAAAGGGTGCTTATGGAGGCGGATTATTTCTATAAATGAAATATTTCTTGCGCATAAAGCAGAGAAGCCCTTCCTAAGATTATGATTGTAGCATCAACTATTATCCCTTCCTTTCGTGAAGAAAAGCACGTACCATCGTGATGGTACGACAATTTTTTCGTGAGCGTAAACTCGTACTATCACGATGGTACATTTTCTTTACTGGTTCAACGTGCTTTTAAGGCTGACGTTGAGTGCCATTTATATGACTTTAGTTGCCCACAAATGCGTTATGTGAACGAGCAAGTACGTTGTGATGAAATATAATCTTCCTGAAAGCAGTATAATTAGCGATACGTAAATAGTCTATTCGGAGTATAACTGAAAAGCTATCGTGTATAGGAGTGAACAACTAAGACTAATTGGAATCGCATATGATACTGTACCCCAAAAAAACGGGCGCTGTATGATCGTTTGTATACAAAAATCATTCTCTACCGGAATAATATCCTTGTAGAGAATGATTTGAATACGTGTTTGTGAGTCTTCTTGCCTTTTTATTTTTTTGATGTGCTGCCACCCAATTGCGTGCATTGACAAAAAGCTTGCAACCAAGGCGTGGCATCGTCATTGAGTTTGTCGGCCGGATAATAAGCATTTTGCCACGTGAAGATAGAGCGCTCCAAGTGGGGCATCATAGCTAAGTGGCGGCCGTCGGCACTGCATAGTCCGGCAACAGCATAGTCTGAGCCGTTAGGCGTACCCGGGTAGGCGTCGTAAGTATATTTCAATACAATATTATATTCTTCTTCAGCCAGCGGCAGGGAGAATTTTCCCTCTCCGTGAGCTACCCAAATGCCCAATTGAGTTCCGCTCATATTACCCAATAAAACACTGTTGTTTTCTGGAATAGAAACGCCTAAAAATGCACTTTCAAACTTATGAGAATCGTTGTACAGCATCTTTCCATTTGCCGTGTGTTCGGGATTGATAAGATTGAGCTCCATCATTAATTGACAACCATTACATACACCCAAACTTAAGGTATCTTTTCTCGCATAAAAGCGATCCAAAGCCGCTTTGGCCTGCGGGTTATATAAGAATGCGCCGGCCCAACCCTTAGCACTGCCCAACACGTCCGAGTTGGAGAAGCCACCGCAGAAGACGATAAAGTTAATGTCGTCAAGCGTTTCGCGACCGCTAATCAGATCGGTCATCATCACGTCCTTGACATCAAAGCCCGCTAAGTAGAGTGCATATGCCATTTCTCGCTCTCCGTTAGTGCCTTTTTTTCGCGAATGATGGCTGCCCGCAAGCCGCTGGGCTCTCGGCGATCAGGATTTATATCTAAAGATTTAAACGTTCCGTCAAACTTAAGTGTAGACAGATCAAACTGCAAGGGCTGTTGGCGATAGTTTTCAAAACGTAATTTTGCGCAACCGTTCTTACTTTGTTTGCAATCTAAGAGGTAAGACGTCTCATACCAAACATCCCGCAAATAATCTATGCCCAATTGATAAGTGGCATTGCCTTGTTTGAGCAGGATATGGCGCTCCTCAGTCGGTACGCCGATAAGCGCATAGCCGATTCCTTCTTCATTAAGCAGCTCTTGGAAGGCTTCCTCATTTTCATTGGCCACTTGAACGACGATGCCGGGATTTTCTGCAAAGAGAATTTTGATTAAATCTCCTCCGACAAAGGCATCAAGGTTGATTTCCAAACCTCCGTTGACGTTAGCAAAGCACATTTCGAGTAAAGTCGTGATCAGACCACCTGCAGATATATCGTGGCCGGCAAGTAATAAGTTTTTGCTTCACAAGACGCTGTACGGCATTGAAAGCATCGCGGAAATAGTCAGGATTTTTTTACCACCGGTACATCAGAACCTACCTTCTTCTGCGTCTGAGCGAAGGCGGAGCCGCCTAAACGTAAGTCGTCAAAGGAGAAATCTATATGATAAAGTTTTGAAGCACTGACATCTTTTGAGATTGGGCGTCACTACCTGTCTTATGTTATCAACCTCTCCACCGGCAGAAACAATGACTGTTCCCGAGAGATGATCTTTTCGCCATCAGGATATTGCTGAGAGAGTGAAAGACTATCTTTTCCTGTCGGGACATTGATATTTAAGTCGCAACAGAAGTCGCTTAGTGCTTCAACAGCTTGATAAAGGCGCGCGTCTTCGCCCTTTTTGTGAGCGACAAGGCCACATCCAGTTGGCTGATAATGAAACGCTATCCAGTCCTTCGCTTAAGGGAGCCCACACGATATTGGTCAAAGCTTCTGCAACAGAAAGAACACTACCGGCTTGAGGCGAAGCTAAACCAGCCTGAGGTGCGTGCCCGATGGCCGTGGCTATACCATATTTGCCGCGATAATCTAAGGCTACGACGCCGCAGTCAGCTAAAGGCAGTTGTAATTCTCCCACACATTGCTGCCGTGCAATCTTTCCGGTTACAGAGCGGTCTACTTTATTGGTCAACCAATCCTTACAAGCCACAGCTTCTAATCGTAAAACTTGCGTTAAGTACTCTTCTAATTGGCTATTTTGATAAACGACATTCTCGTATTTGCGCTGAACCGTTTCATCTTGCATAATTGTCTTGGGCGAATGGCCAAACATTTGAGCAACATCCAAATCAAACGGCCGAACACCGTCTGCTTGTTGGAAAGCAAAGTGAGCATCTCCGGTTGTTTCGCCTACGACATACATCGGAGCGCGTTCGCGATCGGCAATCTTTTGAACGTGTGCGAGATGCTCCTCTTGGATAAGCAGTCCCATGCGTTCTTGGCTCTCATTTGCTATGATTTCCTTTAGCGCTGAGCGTGGGGTCGCCGATGGGGAGCTTGTCCATCTCGATCAATCCTCCACATTCCTCGACAAGTTCTGATAAACAGTTGACGTGCCCTGCAGATCCATGATCGTGAATTGAGACTACGGGGTTAACTTCCTCTTCACACAAAGCACGAACCAAGTTATTGGCGCGCTTTTGCATTTCCGGATTGGCCCGCTGAACAGCATTCAACTCGATACCACTGCTATATCTGCCCGTGTCAACGGAAGATACAGATCCGCCGCCCAAACCTATACGATAGTTATCACCGCCTACGACGACAATTTTATTTCCTTTTTGCAGGCTCACCCTTTAAGCAGTCGCGCTTTGTGCCGTATCCGACACCGCCGGCAAGCATAATAACTTTATCATAGCCGTATTTCTCTCCGTTTTCTTGATGCTCAAAAAGTGAGAACTGAGCCGCAGATCAGTGGTTGACCGAACTTGTTGCCAAAGTCGCTTGCCCCATTGGAGGCTTTAATCAGAATTTGCTCAGGTGTTTGATAGAGCCACTTGCGCACAGGCAAAAATATCTTCCCAAGGATGTCCACCATCTAAACGCGGATAAGCTGTCATGTAGACCGCAGTTCCAGCAATGGGCCACGAGCCTGTACCTCCGGCCATACGATCTCTGATCTCGCCGCCCGTTCCTGTTGCTGCACCATTAAAAAGGCTCTACAGTTGTCGGGAAATTATGTGTTTCAGCTTTAAGAGAAATTACACTCTTTATATTCTTAATGATAAAGTAGTCGCTGGTTGAATGGTCTTGCGGAGCGAATTGCTCTATCGTGGGCCCTTCAGAGAAGGCTACATTGTCTTTATAGGCAGAAACAATTTTGTGGGGATGGTCATTGGTCGTCTTTTTTATCATAGCGAATAAGCTGGAGGGCATTTCTTTTCCATCAATGATAAAGGTGCCTCCAAAGATCTTGTGACGACAATGCTCTGAATTGATTTGCGCAAAAACCGAATATTTCGGAATCTGTCAGGCGTCTGCCTTGTTGCTCTTCTACATTATGAAGGTAGGTAATTTCTGCAGCAGATAAAGCCAGTCCTTCTTCTTCATTGTAGCGTTCAATATCTTCTATAAATTGGATAGGAGTTGGTTCTCTTTTTGTTATAAATACGTTTTGGTCAAGGTTATGATAGAGGTGCTGGAGCATTGGGTCATATTCAGCCGTCTCATCCTCAACAAGGAAGAACTCTTCTATACGAGTAATTCCCTGTATATTCATATTTTGAGTGATTTCAACGGCATTGGTACTCCAGGGGGTAATCATTTCCGGACGTGGCCCAATAAACCAACCTTCTATGGTTTGCTCTTGTTTAAGTTTAGCATCACCAAAGAGCCAACAAAGCGCTTCAAGGTTCTCAGGACTCAATGTTTCGGTAGTTTCTACAACGATATAGTTATAGGCTGTATTGGAAAAGAAGAGGATCATATAGTAGAGATTGATTTATGAGGCAAAATTAGCGTATGACAAAAAGAAAGACCAAATTTATCGGAATACTTTTCATTTGAAATTCTTCCTGAGCTTATACAAATGGTTAGGAATGAAGAAAAGCCTATTCATCTTTTGGGCTTCTATTACTTCTGTCGTACCTTTGCAGCGAGAAAGCAGTCGGATGGTCCGTCGCGTACATCTTATAATGTAGGAGGAAAGTCCGGGCAGCATAGGGCAAATCGCTTCTTAATGGGAAGTTGTCTGTGAAGGCAAATTCGTGTAGAAGAAAACAACCGCCTTGTATTTAATTAGTATAAGGTAAGGGTGAGAAGGTGAGGTAAGAGCTTACCGGTTGTGGGGCGACTCACAAGCCGTACACATCGATTGCTGAAAGTTCATGTAAACTGGCGTTAGAGAGCTGCCCGTTCGAGCTTAGCGCGCCAGAGGGTAGAACGATACAATTTATTGGCAACAATAAATGCGGATAAATGACGGACACACTTACTTGTGTACAGAACCCGGCTTATAGTTCGGCTGCTTTCTCTTTTTATTCAAAAACTTCCGTTCTTAGATGTTTTCTATCTAGTTATCTCTTAAAAACGATGTTTCAGCATAAAGCTAGTACAGAGAAGCTCTATGCTGATTCTTTTTTTATTGCTGTCCGATAAACGTCAAAAAGAGTAGGCAAGACCGCCTCAATCGCTGAAACAATACGGTTGATGTTCTCTTTTTGGCATTACAAGCCCCCTAATCAACAAGCGAAGGCATTTGAGGGCTTTCGGCCGCTTCTTTCAGGCCTGCTTCCCAATCTTTTTCGGGATGATTAAAGAGGCTGTAGAAATCACATAGTACATCAGTATTATCCTGACCATTGTGGCCAACCCCGAAAAGCTCCAAGAGCGTATGAGCCTCCTCCGCATTATCATGAGCAGCAGGTTAGCAATCAACGTTACCCAAATCTGTATCTTGATGGCATTGGCACTCTCTCCATAGAAGTATTTGAGTGGAAAGTTCTGCTTTATCTGCTTGAACAACAATTCTATGGCCCATCTCTTGTGGTAGATATCCATGATTTCGAGCGGGTCCGAGGTCATGTCGTTGGTCAGGAGGGAGATGAGTTTGCGCTTCTGGACATCGACATAAGTGACGATGCGTGCGTGATGGACAATTCCGGAACCGCCCTTGAGTTCCTTTCGGAAGGTAACCCGTTGTACACGAACCTGCATCACCCCTTCCGGCGTTTGACACATGACGTCCTCCTCTATCGTGTATTGCAGGTTCTTCTTCATCTTCGTGACATAGACGACGCCGCGCTCCGTCATCTGCTGAAACTTCGCATAGTCGATGTAGGCACGATCCAAGGCAATGATATCCCCCTGTTCAACGTGGCCGGCAAGAGCATAAAAAGAGTCGTTGGTGGCTGCGGAAGTGAAGCGGATGTCCGATGGAACTCCCTCGTTGGCTTGGATTATACTGTGCACTTTGATACCCCTTTCTTTTTTTACCTGTTTTGGGATGTCTGCCCACGCCTTTGAAGAGCAAGGTTGGAGAAGAGGGTAATCGTTGTGGAGTCGATTATCTTTAGCCGTTTCATCCATTTCGATTCATTTTTTTCTTGTGCACAGCCGGCTGTCCGAAGAAAGAAGATGACGATGCTTGGCGTATAAATCCCTATAAACGGCCTCAAAGACCGCCTCCGAACGCCTTTTTGTTTCCATCCGCCAAAGTGCTCCTTGAAGCCATCATGAAGATGCCGAGATGGCGCAGCTTACAGGCCCTCGGCCTGAAGGGACGCGAGTGATTTCATGTAGAGAGTCGAAACGCATGATGACGGCATAAAGCATCACAAGCAGATGAGTCCAAGCGTCAAAAGCTCTTGACATAGCGTTCTGCGCCCTGTTCGCTGCTTATGCGGAGAATTTCGGACTTGTCCAACAATTTTATGATCTGAGAATAAAGCGGCTGTCCGCTAAAATGTGTACTTTTACCCATGGTTAAATGTTTTTTTGTCGAATACAAATTAACCATTAAGGGCTGACTTCACAAAACGAAATCAGCCCTTTACTTTTTGCCCTCTCCAAAAAAGAACGGCGTATCGATCAAAAAAACTTTTTTTATCGGACAGCAATAATAATCAATAATGGAAAATCTCCGTTATTGGAGGACGGTCGGAATGGAAAATGCCTATCGTTTGCCCGTCTAAAATCTTTTGCTTATCTTTGCAGTGAGCATTGGGAAGGCTGTCACGTGAGTGCACGTACGGAGGCTGTTCCCTTGCGATTAATAAACCTTCTAAAACCATGTATTTATGGATTATTCTTTAAACAAACGCAAAATGTCTCTTGGCCCCATGAAGGGTAGAGAGGTCTATGTCGCTAGTCCTGTTTGTCAAAAACAGCGGATTTCGTTCGATAAACTTTGTGCGCGTATGGCTGAAGACACGACGGTCGGTGATGCTGATGTGGCCGCAGTGTTCTACAAGTTTCGTACAGTTTTGAACCAACTCTGTTCGCAGGGCTTCATTGTGGATGCCGGCCCGCTCGGAACGTTTCGTCCGACTTTTACATCGAAAGTGGTAGCTAAAGAGAAAGACTTTAAGCCGATGGATTGTATTTCTAAGGCCTACATTCGCTTTACGCCGACAGCCGATTTCCGCCGCTTGAAGCATGTGCAATATTATCGGGTAACTAAACTTCAGAAGCCACCCAAGCCCTCGGGCGGCGGCCTTCCCGGTAGCGGAACATAAATACATACTAACTTAGATTTGAGTAGGAGGAAAACGTCAGTTTTCCCCCTACTTTTTGTATCCCTATACCATCTCAACGCGAAAAAGATACGTACCTTTTGGGTAAAAACCTCTGCTCCTTTTTTTGCTAAAAAGATCCGCTCCTTTTGGGTAAAATGTCCGTACCTTTTTGCGCAATAGGTACGGACATTGCAAAAAGTGGAGCATTCCAGATATAGATGCTTTGAAAATTTCATCGTTAACTTATTAGGGGGCATAGCTTCCTATTGTCCAAATGGGTGCGCACCGGAAGGCAGAACGTTCTGAACCTATATACAAATAAAACCTACTACGCTGAAGTCTTCATTGAATAAACATCATTTTTTTTTGGGGGCTTTTCATACTTCCCCATTGGTTTGGGTGTGGGATTTCATGATTATGCAAGAACCCCAGAAAAATCCCCATATCAATGGATAAATCCCCAAAAAATGTCACTTCAATATATAAAAGTACCTCATAAGGAATAATGCTGCGGAATTGAGGAATAACTATATTTCATCAAGGAATCACTAAATTTTCAATGGTACTGTTTCCATGAAACTCTTAAATATATCAGTATACCTTATTCTTTTTTCCCATTGAAATGTCCTTTGTAGTCTATAAAAATAGCTAATTTTAGATATTGGAATAACCTCCAAGGAATCTTCATTAAGTAGGGATGTATACGAGATAATTTCTTCTTGAACAGAAATTATATTCTTATTAAATAAATATGTTATAATGATTTTTTTCCTGTTTCACCATAAATATTAATTGTTGCTTTGGTCGCAATTCTATTTTTTTGTATGTAACAATAGCCTCCGTTCCTTCCGAACTAATATTTTTCTAAATCATACGAAATTATAGTATCTTTCATTAAAGCCGCATCACTAGTGTTACTTTATACTTTGCTCCTTGTTGCTGCATGACAGACAAGAGAGAATAATTAATGTGCTAAAAAAATAGCGTTTTTGTAGAACATTTTCATCCTTTTAGTTTTATTTATTCAATTCTGATAGTTGCTTTATTTTTTTATGAAGAAATCTATGTGGCGCGGAATATGACAGTTTCATTAGTCATAGAACTGTGTTATGTATGTTACACGCCAATTGATAGTTATATGCCCTTAATTCCGCAGCATAAATTCTTGCGAGAACTCCAAGTATCTGAGAAACAAAGTTCTCAAAACACTTGGATATGTCAGAAATTTCACCTATCTTGGTGCTGCAAACATAACAAGTAAGCAAAAAAATCTGACATGGCAAAGGTGGTAATTAAAAAAACGAGAATATCACTTTTTTTGGAGGAATTTATCATATTATGGACGTTTTCTCAAAGTTGGGCTTTGAAAAACTTACCGAATCTGTATTGGGCAAACGTGGAAGTAGCGGCAAAGCATTCTGTTATGGAAGTATTTTTGGCTCTCTCTTCTTCAGTTACCTTTGTGGTGGAGAATGCCTTGAGGACATCAATGCGCTTATAGGGCAGTTCAAGCAGAGACCTGATACGCTATTACCCGGTGCCGACACTGTGGGACGTGGACTAAAGGAGCTTACCGAGAAAAATATTGTCTATAAGAGCGAGACCTCCGACAAGTCGTTTACAGAGTATCTGATAGAGGGACTTCGCCATACTTACGCAATAGGCACACACAACGCAGGGCAAAGTGGTTCATCAATCGTCTCCAATCGTCTCCAATCCATCTGTGGGCGAATCATCATGCGATAGAGACAGTTCTTACCATGATTTGAAAGCTCATATATCTTATGCTTGCATATATTGTGAATACTCTTTCCTAAAATGCGGAAGAGGCAAAGAGTTTACCATACATGAATTCCACAAACGTTTTGTATTCCAGTGGTTTGCGGTCGTCAACGTCTCCCGTGTTATCATAAAGTTGAGGATCTCTCCTTTCTCATTGCAGATTAGATGCAGCTTGAAGCCGAAGAACCATCCCATGGAACATTTGCCTCTTTGGGCTATACCCTTGAAAACTTTGTGAATATGTATTCTTTGGTTCCTGCAGACGCGCAAGGGTGTACTATCGACAAAGCTTATGCCCGTGCATTTTCCCAACAGAACTTTCTTGATAAACAAGGTTAAGGGTATTGTTACCTCCCGTTCCAACTCTACTAAACGGTTGTAAGAAACAACTTTGGGAAAGAGGTGGCGAAGATGCTTGCATACTTTTTCAAGATAGAAATGTTTAAAGCAGCGATAGCCGGAATCATGAAAAAGAATCATTATCAGCATGACTTCTGCTTTTGACATGGTGGAACTTCGCTGATATTTTCTTTTTCCAATAGGTTTTAGCGTATATTTTTGCCTTCATTGCATCAAAAAAACTTGCAGAAGTCATCTGCAATACAAAAATACTTCAGTAACTTTGTCCTCGGTGATCATAGCGATTTTTTTGTTTGTGATTATTTGAATGTTAATACCTTTAAAGTTACAACAAATTTCGCTAATCACCAAATTTATAAACACTTATAATTCGTCGAACTCACGTTAATTATGTCTAGGTCTGATGAGTTTGTTTAATGCAGGCGATTTAAGAATATCTGAATTACTTACTTTTAAGCATACAACAAAGCCGAACTCCTATATTAGGACCTCGGCTTTGTTGTATGCTTAAAAAGAATCAGTTATAATTACTTCTTACGAGAATTACCGTAACGATTCATAAATTTATCAACGCGACCTGCAGTATCAACAAGCTTCGTTTTGCCAGTGTAGAACGGATGAGAAGAGCTGGAAATTTCCAACTTAATCAAAGGATAAGTTTCGCCTTCAAATTCGATCGTTTCGTTGGTTTTGCAAGTAGAGCGAGAAAGAAAAAACATCTCCGTTGCTCATATCTTTAAATACAACGGGACGATAGTTATCAGGATGAATACCTTTTTCATTGCTGCGATTCTTTTATTATTTCTTTTACTAATTGTCTAAACTTAAGCGGTTGCAAAAGTACTAAGTATTTCCCGCACAAACAAATATTTAAGCAGGAAATCTTACTGTAATTCATCTCAATCCTTTACTTAAGTGAGATCTGTTATGCAGTTTATGAGCATTTAGAAGCGTTTACTTGAATTCATTGATGTTTATTGGTGAGCTAAAACAATACCTCTAAATGTGATTGTCTTTCGTGAATTTATTGTTGAAACTCATCGACTCATAAGCATATGATTCTTTTTTTAAGTGGCTTTGTTCAAAGGCATTAGAATTGTGAATGAATTTTCTTTTAATCTAAACAAATGCAAAAACGAGAGCCAGGTGCTATAGATCCTAGAATATAATGGCATTCTTAAATCGAGCTGAGGCATATAAACTCTTGCTGAGATTTTAGATGATAAAGAATTGTTATTCTATGGTGTCTTTATCAGTATCAAAATCGTTTAATTCTATGGATAATTGATGATGACTACCTTCATTCTCGTGGATCTTTAGTGGGGATGAGGCGATGAATTGGGTTGACAATTCAAGATTTATACTTTCGATGCAAAGGGGTTGGTATTGCTTTTTTTGGGTGACATATGCGTTGTGTATTTCTAGATTATCGGAGAATGTGTTTTTTTCCATTGATGATTTGAAGTCCGGGCTGTACATTATTCCTCTTCCTCCCTTGCAGGTCGTAAATCGAATTATTCTTCTCACGTTTGAGTTGTTGTAGGCATCCGGTTGTAATCTGAGAGAGTGGAAAACCTTTAATTCTTTTTGCGAGTTCTTCATGAAGTGATAAATATGCTTTTATAGGCTTGAGATTCGAAAGGCTTTCCGTTGGGACTGCCATAGTAGAAACCAACTGAACCTGGTGTTTGATGTTCATCTAATGAAAGCATATAATACCTGTGCTCGCTTTCTTCTTTAATCATAGCAGTTGTGGTATCTCCCTTTAAAAGATTCTCAGGGTAGATTTCGCAGGCCTGCATAGGTTCCTCTAGGACGTAACTACCTTTATTTCCTTCCAAAAACAAGTCCGGTCTCAGGGGAAGTATATCACCTTCATTATATGTCTGATTGTAATACAAATGGTCCTCTTTTTTTCTTGGATTGTATGTGCGATTAGTCCTGTTGGTAGCACTAAAGGCTTATTAAAAATATAAAGTAGAGTAGCCTACGTCGCTGATAGTTTGTGTAAACGATGTGGGTGTGCCAGCAATGATTTTTTTATATCGTCTAACAAAAAAATATTCTTACCAGATCCTTTATTTGTGAATGCAAAGCGAGTATCTTCTGTCATATCTGGTATGTACAGTTGGTAATAATAGAAATGTCCGGCTTGTTTGAATTCTATTTCTATCAAGCTATCCTTACTGGTTCTCATTATTTCAATCTGTAGTTTTTTCAATGTCTTGTTGCTCCATCTGCCAGCTCTGAGAGATAAGATGCAGGGGCCTTTATAATTTAAGCCTTTTGTGATTATGCTTGCTGAAGGATATGTTATGCTCCCAAGCCTTAGGCATTTGTTACCTTGATATAGATTTTTCATGAGACTCCCATTTTGCGGAATCTAATTCCGCTGTTTTCTTTGTTCCTCCTTCTCCCCAAGATTCGCCATTACCTCCAGAGCCATTACACGTGTTGAAGTCTTCATAGAAGATAACTTGTTGTGCAGATAGATGTAGATAACAGAGTATCGAAAGGAATAATAGGAGAAAAATCTTTTTTGTAAACTGCAGGCCCATCGGGTGTTTATTTGTTTTATGGACTTATGAATTAAGTAGTATTCTTGATTTCATTGGCAAAAATACAAAAATTTATATAATGAATGACGATAATCTTAATGATAAATTCATCGCTTCATCCTTTCATCAGAGAGGATATTATGTAATCAGAGATAAAAATGCCGTGTTTAGAAAGGTATAAGTTTTCTCTTAAAAGGTGTAAGTATCCTTGTTTGATGAAAGGGGAGGCTACAGAAAGTAAATAGTTTCTATCTTGTGGCTTTAATTCGTTCAAGGAAAGTCCTTCTTTAGTTCTGAGACGTAAAAGCAACATCTCGTTGAAGTGCTCATCTTCATTTAACTGTTCAAAATCGAAAAGAGGTTGTCCTGGGTGTTGTAGGTAGTGGTTTAGGTCACTTTTATTCCACCTACGCGTGTGTCCTTTATAAGAGTGGGCACCTGGTCCAACCCCTAAATAAGGGAGTCCTAACCAATAGTTGTGATTATGTTGAGAGTGGTATGTGGGATATGCAAAATTAGAGATCTCGTAGTGTTGCATTCCAGCTTGTTCCGTTTGAAGCATGAGCATTTCGTACATAGCCCTAATTATATCTTCTTTGACCTCTTTGATTATTTGCTTTTGTCGAAGTTGAAACAGTGGGGTTCCTTCTTCAATTGTTAACCCATAAGAAGAAAGATGCTTAATTGGAAGTTGGAGAGCTTGACGAATATCTGTTTCCCAATCAGATAGTGTTTGGTTGGGTAATCCATAGATAAGATCCAAACTAACATTCTCGATAATTGTAGAGGTTGTCTCTACAGCTTTGACTGCTTCTTTTGCGGTATGTCGCCGACGTAGAAAGTGAAGGCGGGCATCATCGAAAGTTTGTACGCCCAAACTAATGCGATTTATCCCAAGCGACTTGAGTTGCTTGACATAGTTCGCATTAATATCGTCTGGATTTGCCTCAAAAGTAATCTCTGCTGATGGTGAGATATGCAGTAAGGTCTGTATTGCTGTAATTATGTGTGAGACTTCCGCTATAGACAATTGTGATGGTGTACCCCCTCCAAAATAAATTGTTTGAAAAGTGTCATCCCATCGTCCAGCACGTGCCTTTATTTCGTCAATGAGTGCCTTAGTATATCGCTCCCTTTGCTCTGTTGTTTGGGTCGTAGAATAGAAGTCACAATAAATGCAACGTGAAGCACAAAACGGAACGTGCACATATAGACCTGCCATTATATAAATGAGTAGAGCAACTTGTTAAGTTGCATCTCATGTGTGTAAGGAGCTATTAAACGAAATAGAGAAATATCTTTTTCTGTTGTTTGTCGAAGTCTTCGCCCGCAACGCCATACTAATCCATCGTTTTGAAAGCATACAAAGGGCGAAAAGAAGTATGCTTTTGCCAATTGAGCATTGGCTCCATATTGCAATGAATATGACGGGGAAATAGCAGCTGTCGTATTATTCGTTTGCGATGTCGATACTTTTGGGAAAGCATTACCAGACTCAATTATTGCAATTGCAGTTTTAACTCCAGTATCAAAGCTATTTGTGTATTCTATTGAGGCTTGAACACCCAGTTGGTTGTCCAAAATTCTTGCGATGATATAGCGTTTAATCAATGAAGCAGACTCCTTAATCAGATTATTGCGTCGGCGAAGTCCATTTTGAGCTGAGAAAGTCGCAAAGTTGTTGACTAAATCTTGTTTGTGTAAATAGTTCACGAGCTCACCTTCAGTCTTATACTTGCTTAGCGCCTCGTGATGAGTCGTTGTAAACACATAGGCATATTGGAACATCAATCCATTCAAATAAGCTTCCTTAAAATAAGATGTCATTCCGATTGTGTCAAGCGGAATGAATTTGTCTGGTATGATGCCGCCACCTCCATATACAATACGGCCTAAGCGCGTTTTGTACTTTTCTCCATTTGCTCTGATGCTGTCTGCGTTGTAATATTCCCCATGTTTTGCACGCAAAAGCAAGTCTTCTTGATAATCTAGTTCATCCCCAGGCTTATATGGTTTTTGTACGCAGCGACCGGAGGGCGTATAATAACGTGCAATAGTTAGACGAAGCATACTATTATCTCTGAATTCAATGGCTTCTTGTACCAATCCTTTGCCGAAGGTGCGCCTTCCTACAACCATTCCCCGGTCGTTATCTTGTATCGCCCCACTTAATATTTCGCTGGCTGAAGCTGTATTTTCATCAACCAAGAGGACAAGTGGGATGTTTTGATATGTTCCTCGACCATCACTTACATAGTCGTGTCGAGGAGATTTTCGTCCTTCGGTGTAGACAATCAGCCTTCCTTTGGGTAAGAACTCATTGGCAATTTTTACAGCTGCATCCAAATAACCTCCGAGGTTTCCACGAAGATCGATAACCAAGCCTTTAAAGTCTGATTGATTTAATCTAGCAAGAGCAGCTAAGAATTCCGGATAAGTTGTGCTGCTGAAAGAGGTAATACGAATGTATCCAATTGAAGGCGTAGCCATATAAACAGCATCTATACTTTTAACCGGAACATCTCCACGCGTGATTGTTGTATTGAAAATCCGTTTTTCTCCCACGCGCTTGATACTTAAAGTTACTTTGGAGCCTTTTGGTCCTTTCAAGCGTTTTAATACTTCATCGTTTGTAACGACTTCGCCGACGAAAGGTTTGCCATCTACCGCCGTAATGCAGTCTCCGGCTTGAAGGCCTTTGCTTTCTGAAGGTCCGCCTTTTACAATTTGAATAATTCTAACTGTATCCTTGTAGATTGTAAATTGAACACCAATGCCGGAGAAACTACCATTAAGCCCCTGCATACTAGCTTCTACATCTTTTGCACTGACATAAGTAGAGTGAGGGTCAAGCTGTGCTAAGATTCCGGGCATAGATTTTTCTACTAAGTCCGGAATATTAACAGAATCAACGTATTGGTCGTCTACGAGATGAAGCAAATCGTTGATCTTATTGCTGGAAGTATTGATAATGTTCAAGCGGTTGCCAGCAAAATGGGAAGCAAAAAAACTTCCAAGCAAAAATACCTACTACTACACCTATGGATACGAGTAGCGGGATGAAGCGACGTTTATTCTTGCTCATTTAATGGTAAATATTGAACGTCAATATGCGCTCTTTTTAAGAGTTCTACTCCGTCAGTCAATCTATATTTCTTGCCGTATATAACGCGTTTTATGCCGGCTTGTATTATAAGTTTGCTACATTCTATGCAAGGTGCGTCCGTCACGTAAAGCGTTGCGCCGTCAGAGTTATTACCCGAGCGAGCTATCTTTGTAATAGCATTCGCTTCAGCGTGAAGCACGTAAGGCTTTGTTATGTTTAGCTCATCTTCACACTGATTTTCAAAGCCGGAAGGTGTGCCATTGTAGCCATCACTGATAATCATTTTTATCCTTAACGATCAATGCGCCGACTTGTCGACGTTTACAATAGGAGTTTTCCGACCATATACGCGCCATCCGGAGGTAGCGATTGTCGAGTAATTGTTGTTTCTCTGCTGTCGTCATTGTGTTTTAAGCGTTAGGCGTAGGCAAACCGTTGCGAATCAACAAAGCATTGATGCTTGGAGCCTTTCCTCGGAAAGCTGTATAAAGTTTTTAATGGATGTACAGTTCCTCCTTTTTTTCCAAAAATATTAGTGCGGAAGCGTCGGGCCGTTTCTCTATTAAAAATTCCGGTCTCTTGGAAAAGCGAGAAAGCATCAGCATCTAACACTTCTGCCCACTTATAGCTATAATAACCTGCCGCATAACCGCCTGACATGATATGGCCAAACTGTACACTCATACAAGTTTCCGGTTCTTGTGGCATCAACTGTGCGGGCGCCCAAGCTTTCTGTTCAAAAGCGCGAACGTCTTCTGTGAAAGGTTCGGTTTGTGTATAATAGGCCATGTCCAAAAGTCCGAAACTAACCTGTCGCATACAAGCATAAGCCACGTTAAAATTTCGGCTTTTTGCGAATCTTTTGCTAATAGCTCGTCGGGGATGGGTTCGCCCGTCTTGTAATGTTTGGCAAACGTAGACAAGAAATCTTTCTCGACGGCATAATTTTCCATAAACTGCGATGGGAGCTCTACGAAATCCCAATAGACACTCGTTCCGCTAAGTGCCGCATAGCGCGTCTTTGCAAAGATACCGTGCAACGCATGTCCGAATTCGTGCAGGAAAGTCTCCACTTCTCCCAAGGTCAATAAGGCCGGTTTTTCTGCCGTCGGCTTAGTCAGATTCATTACGATCGCCACAAATGGTCGCCCTTCGCGCTCTGATTCTTCCTTATAGTTGGTCATCCACGCTCCGCTTTGCTTCCCTTTTTCTCGGATGGAAGTCGCAATACAGCACAGCTAAGAAGTCGCCGTTCTCATCTATCACTTCGAAGGCCTCTACGTCCGGATGATAAACCGGAATGTCCGGGTTTTGTTTGAAAGTGATGCCATAAAGCCGCTCAGCCAACCCAAAGATACCTTTCTTTACTTGCGAAAGTTCAAAAATAAGGGCGGAGCATTTCTGCGTCCAAGTCAAATTCTTTTTTTCTTTAGTTTCTGGCTATAATAAGCAAAATCCCAAGGTTTTAACTCCTCATCTGATAAGGCGCTGATGGCTTTCATCTCTTTTTCTGCCGGTGCTTTATAGTGCTTGATCAAGTCGTTTAATAATTGATACACATGCTCCGGTTTTTCTGCCATTCTGTTCTTTAGCGCGAAGTCAGCATAACTTGCGTAGCCTAATAATTGGGCTACTTCTCGACGCAGATTGACAATGCGTTTTACGATCTCGAAGTTGTTATGTGCATTGTCGTGTGTACACTGCGTATTGTAGGCCATATACAGTTGTTTTCTCAATTCGCGGTCATCCGCGTAAGTCATAAACGGTATGTAACTCGGAGCTTTCAGGGTGATGATCCAACCATCGGTCTGCTGCTCTTTAGCCGTTTGAGCCGCTTGTTCAATTTGCGATTCAGGCAAGCCCTTCAATTGCTCCTCTTTAGTTAAATGCAAGGTAAAAGCATTTGTCTCTTTCAGATGATTTTTGGGAGAATTGCACCGTCAACTGCGATAGCTCGGTCGAAAGCTTACGCAGTTGCTCCTTTCCGGCTTTATCCAGTGTTGCACCCGAGCGTTCAAAGCCCTCAAAAGTCTTCTCCAGTAGCATCTGCTCCTCTTCATTTAAAGTGGGCTTTGCATCATATACTGCTTTAATACGCTTAAATAACCCCTCATTCAGCGTAATGGCCGTTTCATGTTGGGTTAAGATGGGTGCGTATTTTTTTGCACTAAAGCATCAAGCTCGTCATTCGTTTCTGCTGATGACAAGTTGAAAAAGTACGCTTGTTGCTTTTCCCAACAGCGTGCCTGTAGTATCGAGAGCGGCAATCGTATTTGCAAAAAATCAGGTTGCTCTTTGTTGCTTACTATTGCTGCTATTTCTTCATCTTCTTCCTTAATTCCTTTGTCGATCGCCTCTTCAATGTCTTGCAAAAGTGATGCGGTCAAAAGGTATAGTTTCGTGTGGTGTCTGATAAGCACCAAAGAATGGATTTTCTCTTTGTATCATATTATCTGCAAAGTTACTTTTACCGCAGAGAAATATACAAAAAGTAAGGCACATATTTTTTTCTGTCATCTTTCATTGTTTGCGAATACCATATTTTTTTGTATGTAGAAAAAGGATATCTACTTCTTTATCTTAAGAATCTAAATACTATTTGTGATTCAATAAGATAAACGCTTTTAATAAATCGTTTTGTAGGTGCTGGCTGAAAAATCAGTATTTTTTTATGTTATACGCTTATCTTGCTCGGTTTAACTTTGAAGTTGCATCTATGAAAAGGTATAGATTGGAAACGTTTCTCTTGATCGCTTCTTCTATTATCACGAGAGGATGAACGTACCATCGTGAGGGTACGAATGTGCGCACGTGATAAAAACACTCGTTCGCTCGTGATGGTACAACTCAAAAATTAAGTTGCGGTTGGGCATTTATGAGGTTTTATCGTGAAAAAAATAAGCGATGCGATGAAGAAAAATAAGTCGTAAGCCGAAGACGTTTTGCGGGTAGCTTTCATTGTGCAGTCGTTGTGTTTACGATTTGAAAATTAAATGTAAAATACGGCCGGGGGTGAGATGTCAAGTATGGCTATATTAAGAAGGATAAGGGGAGATAAGAATATGGCTTCTCGAGATCAGCAAGCCTCAGATGGATAAGCGCCGATGATTGCTAAGAAAGACTTAGCGCAGAACTATTTGCCGAAATAAAAACCCGCGTAGGTATTGATGAAATTGACAGAGTTGATGGCCGTAAAACCTTTACGCCGATAGTCGTACAGCTGGCTAATATAGGAGATTCCGACGAATCCTCGTCCTGTATTCCAAACAAGGCCTACGCGACCTACGAATCCGAGATTCAGATTTGCGGCCTGCGCGTCTGGTTTTGTACCTGCGACCTTTCTTCCTCTTTCAAGACTCAGGCCGATAGTGGGCGTAAAGGAACCGGCCAACAGACAATTGCGTGCAAAAGCCCAATTGTAGGCGTAGCCGGCACTTATACTGTAATTGCTATATGTGCGGTTGGCTATTTTTAACTGTTCGAAGAGGGGCGTTTGCTGCGTAAGCGTTGGGGGAGCTTAGTATAATCGAATTCCAACTTTTGATGATCATAGCGAAAAACCAAAGAGTAGTGTACCTGCACTTTTGCGCTGGATTGTACTTTGATTATAGGCGGCTGGGTAAGAGAACTTCTTGTGATTGAAAAATGCAATATAGGTTGACGCTGATCAAATACATTTGCAATCCATCGAAGTTTTTTTGTTGTGAAAAGTTCCGGGAGAGACGCCTTGAAAGCCTACCGTGCGTTGCAATTGAAGTCGCCCTTATTTTTTTAAATAAACGAAATCTCCTCCAACTAAATTACTATATAAACTAAGGCTGAACTCTGTATTTTTTTCCTGCTTTTTGTATGCGGCCAATATCAATAGTGTAGCCTAAAAAGCCAACGCCAACCCAGAAAAAGGACCAATCTTGAAAGACGGACGAGGGAAGAAAGTGAGTGATTGTCGCTCTTTGTTCTTCTCCGTCGCACTGAATGATACAAAAATGTAAGAAGTTGGTGTTCTGTATCATTGCCGTCCAAGTGTAGTTGTTAGGTTGTATATAAGTAGTGTCAATCGTATTCAGTTGGGTGATGATTTGCTTGAGCCGTTGCCCAAAGTTTTTCTCTACGTGTATGGTCGTATCTGCGACAACAGTCGTTTGCTGCTCTTGAGTCGTTTGAGCCGCGCATAAAAAGGGGAAGGCTCAAACCGAAAAGCAGATAGATTGTTTTTGCAGGGGTGGGGGATACTGAAGCGTAGCCGTCCAAGCATAGAGAAAAGAGAGGCAATTGACATATACTGTTAAATTTTACCTAAAATCCGATCCATTACCCAATTGACTGGAGTGGCCGAGATACTATCGCAATTGCATACATTTTCTCCGCGTAGGTGGTCTACGATTGATTGAATCAGCGGTAACTGAACGTGGCGTGGATTTGCTTCATTAAATTCTTGTCGACCTTGGCTGTTTTGTAAGATGATGGGTTCGTATGTAAAGACAGAAAACTTAAGTTTTCCTTTGTCGCCGGTAATTTTCAATGCTGTCTTCTCTTGCGGATTCGTGGGCGACAAAACACCAACTGCCGGAACCCGGAAGCCCTCCATTAAATTGGAAACAAGCACTAAGCGTATCTTCGGGCTGGTAATAGCCACCACGATTGGACGTGTAACCTGTGGCCTCAATAATGGGGCCAAACATTTCTTGAATTAAATCAATCTGGTGTGGCGCTAAATCATAAAAATAGCCGCCTCCTGCAATATTGGCTTGTACTCGCCAAGGCTGATCTTTTCGTGAATGATCTAAATCGCTGGGGGGAACAGCAAATCTGATTTGTACGTTCATCACGCGGCCTATTGAGCCGGAGTTGATCAGTTGTTTGACGCGCTGAAAATAGGGTAAGTAGCGCCGATAATAGGCTACAAAGCAGGGAATACCGGTTTTCTCAACTATCCTGTTGACACGACAACAATCTTCATAATTGGAGGCTAAAGGTTTCTCGACATAGACGGGTTTTCCAGCCTTTAAAGCCATAATAGCGTAGGTGGCGTGGGTGGAAGGTGGGGTAGCAATGTAGACAGCATTGACATCCGGATCGTCTATCAGGATTTGCGGATCATTATACCATTTCTTTATGCCATGATTTTGGGCATAAGCGCTTGCTTTAGCAAGATTGCGGCTCATAATGGCCACAACTTCTGAATGGGAAGCTTCTGTAAATGCCGGGCCACTCTTCTTTTCTGTGGCTTCTCCACAACCAATAAAGCCCCATTTTACCTCATCTATCATGTGTCGCCTTATTTAGATGAGCAAAGTTAGTATTGTTAGTTTTTGTATCCAAAATAAAGGTGAAGAAATCAATACTTGCCGGCGCTTTTATCGTATTAAAAATCTGCTGATAATCTCTTGTGTTGATGCGAAATAAAGGCCTGGATTTAGAAAAATGAAAATGTTTCAGGAGTTATAATAGGTCTAAGTCTTCAAACATGACCTTGTATTTTTCTGCTTTCTTTTCCAATTTTAGAGGATATGCACGGCTACTACTGGGCATACGGTATAGGCGAAGCTCTTTGCCTGCGTATTGAAACGTTTCATAAGTGCCGACTACAGGTTCTTTGATGTTAAATGCTTGTAGTAGCGTATCTGTAGCTTTTTGTCCGGTAGTAACGATGGCCTTTAGTTGTGTAAGTTGATCAAATAATGCTGGCAGATTTGTCGGAGTAATGACTTCTAAAAATTTGTCTGAAGCATTATCTTTTAATCTTCTGACTTCAATAGCTGTGTCAAATATAGCAATGCCTTTTGCTTTTAAGAAGGGGATCAACAAATCTAACTTAAATGTCTTATGTTCTTTATCAACAAAGGCGTCTTTGTCGCCTTTAAAAAGTAACCCATATATACGCCACATATCATTGATGTAATTGGGGTAGAAGAAGTGCATAGACCATCTCTTAGTTTGAGGTGGGAAACTACCTAACATCAATAGTTTGGCATTTGCAGGAAGAAAAGGGGAAAGAGGGTGTTGTTCTATCATTTTATTATGCCTCCGGCAATCCAATGTTTTCGCCAATAATCCCTGTTGAGATCATCTATTACTACGCCTTTGCTGCTGCTTGCGTGAATGAACTTTGATCCTTTCAAAAAAATTCCGACGTGATCAATGCGAGACGGATCATAGGAAGAGGAGAAAAAAACGAGATCTCCTTGTTTGAGTGCTTCTGGACTACGGGGATGTCCTAAATCTTTTTCGAATTGTTCTTTGCTGATTCTATGTAGTTGCACACCATATACATTATTATATATAGCACACGTAAGGCCGGAGCAATCTACACCAAGTTTGGAGGAACCGCCAAAAGTGTAGGGCGTACCAAGCCAAGAGGCGGCTTCTATAAATAATCGGTGATCGTCTGTGCGCTCAATTTCAAAACCTATACGATCTGCAGTACGTACTAAGGTTTTTAAAAATCGTAATTTAATGATTTATGAGAAGAGCAAGAGAAAAGTAGGAATAGGATAGAAAAATCCTAAACCAAAGTGTACTTTTCTCTTGCTATAGAGACTCATTACAAGTTGTTCTCTGCTAAATATCGATTAGCTTCAAGGGCTGCTTTGCAACCACTACCTGCTGCAGTGATGGCTTGTCGGTAATGAGGGTCTGCAATATCTCCGGCTGCATAGACGCCTGGTACGCCTGTTCTAGGTGTTTGACCCTCTGTGATAATATAGCCGCTTTCGTCTGTTTTTACCCAAAGGCTTGAAGAGGTCGCTATTCGGTTTGTGTCCGATAGCTAAGAAAAATCCATCAATTGGAAGGTCGTATTGCTTTTCATCAGCTTCTCCACGGCGATATACTAAATGTGCCCCGGAAACTCCGTCTTCTCCAAATAGGCCAATCGCGTTTGTCTCAAAAAGTATCTCAATCTTGGGATTTTCCATTACACGATCTTGCATAGCTTTGCTGGCACGTAAGAATGGTTTGCGGACAATTAAATATACTTTCTCTGCAAGGCTGGATAGGGTAGGTTGCCTCTTCACAAGCAGTGTCGCCTCCGCCAACAACAGCAACAATTTTTCTTACGATAGAAGAAACCATCGCAGGTAGCACAAGCACTAACTCCTGTTCCCTTGTATTTTTCCTCATCGGCAAGACCTAAATATTTAGCTGTAGCACCAGTAGCGATGATCAATGTATGACAAAGAACTTGGCTTCCATCGTCAAACGTTACTTCATATGGTCTTTTTTCTAAATTGACTTTAGTTGCCGTATATGCGCGAATTTCCGTGCCAAAACGCTCTGCTTGGCGACGCAAATCATCTAAGAGTTGATTGGCATCTACTCCTTCCGGATAGCCGGGGAAGTTTTCAATTTCTGTTGTGGTGGTTAATTGCCCTCCAGGTTGCATTCCTTCATAAAGAATTGGGGAGAGGCCGGCTCTTCCTGCATAGAGGCCGGCAGTGTAACCTGCTGGGCCTGAGCCTAAGATTAAACAACGTACTGTTTCCATAATTTCTATCTTAAATCAATAATTTCGATGTTAGGGAAGTCTTTTGGGTTAAAACGAAATGCAGAATTGCTCACTTGCTGATTAGGCTTGAACTCAGTTATTGCAAATCGAATCCAATTTCCTTGTTTATTTTTTTAATGCGAATGTTGAGCGGGGTATAGTTGGCATCAACTATCACTAGTAACCTCTGAATCTGATTACCTTTGTTTTGCGCTTGTAAAGTAACTTCTTTGCAAAGTTTTCCTGCATACTTTGTATCCTTAATACTTGTATTGTAGCCCTTCTTGTATAAACTAGTGAATGTATATGGATTCATCATTGCTGCTTCTGAGGCAGACGGAGTAGATACATTGACTTCATTATTTCCGGCAACTAAACTCCATTCTGTTTTACCGTCATACCATACGGAAACTTCCCTGAGAGGTCAGTTTGAACTTATTTCCTTTAAGCAGTATTGTACCATTTGTGTTGCCATTGGGCTTTAATCCGTTGTAGAATGTCGTAGTAAAGCTAACTTTGAGGCTTCCACTATTTGCAATCTTAGCCGCCGTTTTATCTAATACCTCTTTTGCACTTTGTGAAAAAAAGTGAGGAAAAACATATAACGGCAATAAAGAGAGTGATTATTCTTTTCATATTATACTTGTTTTTATCTGTTATCAGAGCTTTTTTTAATGTCGGATATCATTTAATAGGGCTTCTAAATTCGTGTCGTCTGTCACTAGCACCTCGCGAGGCTTTGCCCCTCTTGAAGGGGCCAACGATACCAAAGTGTTCAAGTTGATCCATCAAACGTCCTGCTCGATTAAAGCCAATGGAGAACTTGCGTTGGATCAAGGACGTTGAGCCTTGCTGGTGAATCACTATAAGGCGAGCCGCATCTTCAAACATCGGATCAAGACTGTTTTTATCTATTTGTCCGATGGCATTACCGACTTCTTCCTCAGATTCAACTTCTGGCAGTTCAAAAAGCCGTAAGATATGCTTGCTGTTTGCAAAATAAAAATCGTTGATGCGTTCAACCTCGGGCGTATCAACAAATGCACATTGAACGCGGACTGGTTCATTTCCATGTAAGAAAAGCATATCTCCTCGCCCGATTAGTTGATTGGCGCCAGTTCGGTCAAGAATTGTTCTACTATCAATGACAGACATAACTTTAAAGGCCATACGTGCAGGGAAGTTGGCTTTGATTGTACCTGTAATGATGTTTGTTGTTGGACGTTGGGTCGCTATAACCATATGTATTCCTACGGCACGGGCTAATTGGGCAATACGGGCAATAGGCAATTCTACTTCTTTTCCTGCAGTCATTATCAAGTCGCCAAACTCATCTATTATCACAACGATGTAAGGCATAAATTCATGCCCTCTTTTGGATTCAGTTTCCTTGCTTTGAATTTAGCGTTATACTCCTTTATGTTCCTTACGTGGGCTAATCTCAGAAGATCATAACGATGGTCCATGACTTGGCAAAGACTTTTTGAGCGTTTGGACAACTTTTTGTTACATCTGTTATAATTGGCTCCACTGCTGTTGGTATCTTTGCTAAGAAATGACGTTCAATAGGGGTATAAACGCTAAACTCCACTTTTTTGGGATCAATCATCACTAACTTCAACTCTGCTGGGTGCTTTTTATAGAGTAAAGATGTGATGATAGCATTTAAACTCTACTGACTTTCCTTGTCCAGTCGCACCTGCAACTAACAAGTGAGGCATTTTGGCTAAATCTACCATAAATACTTCGTTTGTGATCGTCTTTCCTAAGGCTATAGGTAAATCAGCTTTTTGTTTCTTGGAAACGCTTTTGAGTTAAGTATACTCTCCATCGAAACAATTTTAGCTGTTTTGTTTGGTACTTCTATACCAATCGTTCCTTTTCCTGGTATGGGTGCAATGATACGTATGCCGAGGGCTGATAAGCTCAAGGCAATATCGTCTTCCAGATTTCGAATCTTATTGATTCGCACTCCGGGAGCTGGCGTTACTTCATACAAGGTGATTGTTGGCCCTATGGTTGCGGTTATCGCAGAAATGTCTACGCCAAAACTCTTTAGGACATTGATAATTCTATTTTTGTTCCCCTGTTGTTCATCCATATCTATCTTGGGCCCATTATCTGAGTAGACTTTTTAGTAGATCCAATGTGGGGAATTTATAATTTTCAAGATCTTTTCGTGGGTCAAATGGCTCTTGTTGTAAAACTTCTTCTACCGTTTTTTTGTGTAGCTTTTTTTCTTCTTCTTGTTTATCTACAATGACGAGGTCTGTCTCTCTGGATGAGGCTTTTGATAGATTTACGTCATCTTTAGTTGGATTTGCAGTTATGGTAGGTATTTCTTCTGTAAGATTAATGACGGTGCCTGTTTCTGAGTCTTGGGGTGCTACCTCCTCTTCTTCATCTTCAAATTCGTCTATTTCTGTTTTATTTGCAGTGTACGGTTTAGCTCTGTCATTTAATTCATTTTTTTACATTGTCTGAGTCTGTATTTTCCGGAACAGCTTCTGATGCTACTTTATTTAATAGGTGTTTAGGGGTGCATTAGGTTACGAAATACAACAATAGTTTCATCAGTTAGATAAACTAAATAAAGAAGTCCTAATGCAATCATCAGGATAATGGCTCCAGTGAGTCCAATAACATCACAAAGGTAATTGTTTATGTAAATCCCATGTCCTCCTCCCCAATCAAAAGGAAACATCTGTATCCATTTTTGAGGAAAGAAATTTGCTTGTGATATGCTTAAGACGATAGACCCCCAAACCAAGAGTATAACACAATTGAGGAACCATTTCCAAAGTCTTATTTTTGTATGTGCGCATGAGTTTTCATGCTCAGCCCCAATAAGAATATTGGTATGAAGAAAGAGCACAAGCCGAAACAATTCTGAAGGAAATAATAAGCCGTGTATCCACCGAGACGCCCACCATAATTGGCCGCCTTAAAGGTCTCTTGTGCTTCTATGTGGGCTTGATCTCTATAGCCGTTTACTAAATAAGACGAGAAAGAGAGCAATAGAAACAAAGCGACAATGAGAATAACAACGCCAAAGATGAAGCGAAGCGTATCTCCACGCAACATATCGCTCCATCCGCCTTCTGGCCTTATAACTTGCCGAAATGATTTCTTTTTAGCTCGCTTAGTTTTTACCATTACGTTGTTCTTGTGTATAATAATCAATGAGTCTGCGAAGTGCACGTTGACAGACTGGACAGAAGGCTTTACATTCGTTCGTCTTCATTCTGCAATCTTGAAAAGCGCGATAAACGCCTTTAGATTGATAGCCGCCACCTTCGTATACGCCGATTTGATCCAACTTTTTAAGGTTGGGTGGGGTAGGGATCTTCGTCTTTGCAGGAAGCATATCTTCCCACTTAGCCGCAAAGTTGTTTAACGTCGTGAGGTTTTTGCTCCCAAGGTTCAGCATCCGGATAATAATAGTTTGTATATTGATCATCATAATAGTATTCGTCAGATAAACCGCCAAAACTATGTCCAAACTCGTGAACGATGACCGGTTTAAACAACTTATGTTTGGCTGTTGTTAAGGTATAAGAATTATATATACCACCTCCTCCATAATTGTCAGTGTTGGCTAAGATAATAAAAATGCTCATATGGTATGCCAATAAGACTATTGTGGAGGTTCTTAAGGTCGAGCGTAGTTAAATATCTATCTGAATAGAAGGTGTCAAAATGGCTCTTGAGCGCTGTATTCTTCCATTCTCCTTTTCCCGGAATACTTACACCTGACTCGAGCGAAGGAAGTGCTACGGCAACAACGTTAAATCTATCCTTCATAGATTTAAATGGCTCGTGCAAGAACAATTGCTCTGTAGCAATCTCTGCGTGATGGTAAAAGCTGTCAGCCTCTTCTGCTTGATAGCCTTCTGCCAAAATTGCTATGTCAATGCATTTTTCTGGAGCGCCGCTCCTCAAAATATATTTGTGAGGTGGAATCTGAGCCGGATTAATCTTGCGAATCAGAATATCTTTTGGATTAATTTTGTGAGTGTACTGTGCTAGAAGTTTGTTGTGGTTGCCATAAAGCTCAATCGACACAAGTGCAGAATCCGTAGGCATTGGGAGAAGGAATACGTTTTCAAAAAGCTTTACGTGTGCGCGTAGCCTCTTCCGTATTCAACCATTCTTGAAAGAGCGTCGAGAACGAGTTACAATAGAGAATGCGTTTTGTGCGTGCATCTCTCAAATAAATTTTTTTCCATTTCCTTGCAAAAGCAAGCGTGTCAAGGTTTACATGTCGGCCATACCAGCCATCGAACGTACTTAATTCGCTTACGGCTATTTCTCGCTGATGTACGTCGCCCGAGAATATATAATCGATACGTAAAGTCTTGTTCAAGTTCACTTGTTGTGCGTGACTACTTGCCACTATCATCAAGAGCATTCCGGCTAACGAGAAGATTCTTTTCATATGTACATCTTATTTTTATCGTACAAAAATAGGAAAAAGTCTGTGAAGAGCCAAGATAGAGCCTAAAAGCAAATAAAAAATTGTACCTTCGCCGCGCAATGACACAAATCATATCTGATGAATCGTAACGTCTTTTTTGCGTGGTGGCGTCGCTTTATTCGATATCGCGTTGTCCGATTATATTTAACTGCAGGCATCACTTTTTTTATCGTGAAGGTCAGTTAGCCGCTGCACGTGCATTGACTTTTTCGTTGCTTTTTGCTGTTGTTCCTATCCTAGCTATAGCTTTTGCCATTGCTAAAGGCTTTGGCCTAGATAATCTGTTGGAGCAACAGATTCGAGCAGCTTTCTCTACACAGCCCGAAGTGACTACCTTTTTGCTGGATTTCGTTCATAATTATCTGATGCGAACGCAAGGTGGCATCTTCTTGGGCTTAGGTATCTTCCTTTTACTTTGGACGCTGTTTTCCTTGGCCGGAGAAATTGAGGGAACTTTCAATAAAATATGGAAGGTAAAGCAAGATCGAACGATTTATAGGAAGGTTACAGAATATACATCGCTATTCTTCCTCTTACCTGTTTTGCTGATTTCGAGTTCAGGCTTCTCTATTTTTTTCTTACATCTTTCGTGGAAAAAAACTGCCCGACGTCTTTTTCTTACACAATTCTCTCTTGAAATGCCTGCAACTTGTTCCATATCTTATTATGGTGTGCTTTTGTACCGGACTTTATTTCTTTATTCCCAATACGAAAGTTAAGTGGAAAAGCGCATTTTTTTGCTGGTTTGCCGGTCGGGTTGGCGCTTCAGGCTTTGCAGTATGTCTACATTCATTCGCAGTTGTACTTATCTGGTTATAACGCTATTTATGGCTCGTTTGCCGCCCTTCCGATGTTGATGATCTGGTTTCAATTTAGCTGGTACATTGTCTTGTTTGGAGCTACGCTAAGCTATTTACATCAAAACCGTGAGGCGCTAGATGTTCCACTGATGCAAAGTGCTTGTCGGAAAGATCGAGATGAACTTTGTTTGCAGCTGTTATGTGTTGTATATAAAGCTTTTGAGCGCGGTGAAGCACCAACCAGTGTTGATCGGATAGCTGAAGATTTAAAGTTGAATCCTTCACTGATCAAAGAAGCTTTGGAGCTGATGCAGTCGTTGCCTTTTTTGCTGTATTTAGATCAAGAAAGGTATGCACCGGCACGTGATCCACGCCAGCTCACAATAGGTGAGGTGATTAAAAGCGCTTGACCGAGAGGGGCGGGCATTGCATTTTAAGCAATTCAACCAAGACTTCAGTGCTTATCGTATAAAGATTTTTGAGCAAGAAGCGGCTAAATGTTTGGTAGTAGACTATTTATCTTTATAGCCTCTGATTATGAATTTACTGATAGCTGATAGTGGGAGCACGAAAACTGATTGGAGTTTGCTGCAAGACGGTGATGTGACTAAGCGTGTTGTTAGTCAGGGGATCAACCCTTTTATGGTTCCGGCTGATGAAATATCTCGCATCGTAATGCAGGAGTTAACACCTCACTTAAGTCAACCTATTGATGCGATTCGTTTTTATGGTGCCGGTTGTCGTGGGAAACAACGGCGTGTTGTAAAAAGCTTGCTTCAGCAAGTGCTTAATACGGAAGATGTGAATGTGGAATCTGATTTGCAAGGGGCTGCTATTGCACTCTGTCGTGAAGAAAAAAAGGTATAGCCTGCATCTTAGGTACCGGTTCTAATAGTTGCCTTTTTGATGGACAAACTATTGTAGAAAACGTAGCACCTCTAGGGTTTATTTTGGGAGATGAAGGAAGTGGGGCTGTATTGGGGCGTCGTTTTCTGAGCGACTTACTTAAAAAAATCAATTATCAACGCAGGTACGCTCTTGCTTTGAGGCGCAATATAGTTTGTCTGTTGAAGATATTGTGCAGCGCGTCTACAAAACAACCTTTTCCCAATCGGTTTATGGCAGGCTTCGCCGTATTCTTAGGGAAATATAAACATCTCGAGGAGATACAAGCTTTGGTAAAATCTGAATTTGAACGCTTTTTCGTCGAAACGTTGCACAATACAATCATCCGGATTTGGCTGTACACTTTGTAGGTAGTATTGCTTTCTATTTTAGAGTAGAACTACAGACTGTAGCTGTTGACTTAGGTTATAGAATTGGCCGAATTTTGAAAAGCCCTATTGCCGGATTAGAAAAGTTTTATGCGGAAAGCAAAGATACCAATTTGACTTAATAGCGAATTATGCTTCTTCTGGGGCAACCTATGACAAGATGAAATATAAGCGAGGTTGAATTTCATCTTATAAGTTTCTAATATACTTATGTGTGTACATCCTTTTCTAAAGACGTAATTCTTCTTTCTTGATTGTTTGGTGCCGGCAAACCATCGTTTGCTCCCAGCATACTATCGTTTGGACTCAGCATATTATTGTTTGCTCCCGGCAAACAATAGGTCTTTTGAAAAAAGATCTAATTATGTTGTTGTTATATCTTGAAAAAGAGATTGTTGTGCTTTTTTTTGTTAGATAATCTCAGACCAAATATAAATAAGGTGTTTTGTCAAGTGGAATTTGTATCAACCCTTGTTTGTTGTCTGTGTCATGTTGGGGGATGCTAATTTCGGAAGTCTATACGTCATTTACCTATATTGGAGAAAGGTGGGCTTGGGCTTTGCTGTTCATATTTCTGAAAAGCATACATGTTATTGTATATTCACCTTCAAAAACAGAGACATAGGAAGATAAGGGCCTAAAATATTGTCGTTGTGTTTTGTGGTGAGATGTTAGACCATTCTTTGTTGTGAGATTTGCAGTAGTATCGGAGATCTTGTCTATTTTTACGCCTATAGTCGATAGCTTCAATATCTTCTTTTGTTGACCATAAAAAGCAAAAGGAGCTTGGGTTATTGTAATAATATATTGTATCTTCGCTCGTAGATTCAGATGACAAGAAATTAGACGCTGGATATGAAGAGGCGAACAGCAATTAATTGTTTAAAGAAAAGTGGAGTAAAACCCAGTTTGCAGCGCATTGCGATATTGGATTATCTTTTATCGCATGCTACTCACCCTGCGGTGGATGAAATCTACGAAACGTTAGTAAAAGATATTCCAACACTTTCTCGAACGACTGTGTATAACACGCTTCATCTCTTTGCTGAGAATGGGTTGGCTACGCAAATGGCTTTAGATGAGCAACGTGTGAGATTTGATGGCAATGTCTCTCCACATGCGCATTTCCATTGTCGTTGTTGTCATAAAATTTTTGATTTACCGCTTCCTTCCAAAATGCCACTGGAAGGAGAAGCTTTGTCTGAAGATCTTAAAGTAGAGCAAGTCGAAGTCAATTATAGAGGCATTTGTGCCGAATGTCAGAAGAAACAAGAATTTAACTGACGCTAATCTATAAATAGAAGAATCTAAGCAGCTTATATCGCTGAAAAGCAATACTTCCAATCTGTTACTAGATATAATTTAAGGTCTCTGATGGGCAGTATGCCAACCAGAGACCTTTTTATTTTACAATTGCTCGAACTAATGCTTAACGTAAGTGTTCAGTCGCGCGTGATTGTTAGATAAGATATTGAGAACTGATGCTCTCATTGTCCATTACGCGGCGAATGGTCTCGGCAAACATTTTAGAAACAGATATCTGCTTTACCTTTTGGCAGTTGCCGCGATAAGGAATACTATCAGTAAAGAGCATTTCTTCAATAGGTGATGCTTCAATTCGCTCATCAGCCGGGTTAGACATAATGCAGTGAGAAGCAATAGCGCGGACACTGCGTGCGCCATTCTCCATCATCAAAGATGCAGCCTTGGTAATCGTTCCGGCAGTATCAACCATGTCATCGATTAAGATGATGTCCATATCTTTAACCTCGCCTATAATCTGCATATCACCTACGACGTTGGCGCGTTTGCGAGTCTTGTTGCAAAGCACCATCGGGCAATCAAGATATTTTGCATAAGCACTAGCACGCTTAGAACCACCAACATCAGGAGAAGCAATGCATAGATTCTTCAAATTGAGTGATTGGATGTAGGGAAGTACGACCGTCGATGCATATAAGTGGTCTACCGGCACATCAAAGAATCCCTGCTCTTGGTCGGCGTGAAGATCCATTGTGATCAGTCGGTCAATACCGGCTGCGCTGAGCATATCGGCAATGAGTTTTGCGCCGATAGATACGCGTGGCTTATCCTTTCTGTCCTGTCTCGCCCAGCCGAAATAGGGAATTACAGCATTGATACTCTTTGCTGAAGCACGCTTTGCAGCATCAATCATCAGTAGTAACTCCATCAAGTTGTCTGAATTTGGGAAAGTAGACTGAACGAGAAATACATCGCGCCCACGTATTGATTCTTCAAAGCTAACGACAAATTCACCATCGGCAAAATAGGTAATATCAAGGTTACCTAATGGGCAGTCCAAGTCCTTGCAGATTTTTTTCTGCTAAGTAGCGTGTCTTGGTGCCGGAAAAAGACCAAAAAGATTCTTTATTCATTGTGGTTAAGTAAGGGGTGTTAATCAATTATTTTTTTCAACTTTCGAAAATGGTTTATCAGATCTTTTGTAGTCTTGGTTGGAATAGATATTAAATCGATTCCAAACTTCGCCATAAAGGACCGCACCGCCAAAAACCTCTTTCTTTTTAACTGTAAGAGATTGTCAATTGTGACACCGCCTGCGGCATATACTTTTTTATCAATCAACTTACCCATCGTAGCAAGGTCTTCTTCTAATGCCATGCTGCTCGCTTCTTGCTTATCGTCTGGTGATGGGGAGAGAAAGACGTAATCCATCTGCTTTTTTCGCTGTTGTAATTCTTCCTTGTTATGACAAGTGCAACTGATTTGACCGCGATAGTTGTCGGGGGCAGCAGTGTTGCGCTGGTTCAGGTGGATTCCTTTTAAGCCAAACTCTTGTTTGAGATAAAAAAATGATCGTGAGTAATTATACGCTTTCGATATCGGTCAGGCAATAGTGATAATAAGCGTTCTGAATAGACCGGTTCGCTATTCGGCTTTCTCATATGAAGCAACTCTAAACCTTCATCAAAGAGCGTCGATAGTATCGCGTGTTCTTCAACAAAGAAATATGGCGTAGTTAAAAGGACAAGTTTAAATGCTCCCATACTTATTATATATGAATAGCGTGGCGAGTCGCCTTGTACATTCACCCTGCAAAGATACAAAGTATAAGTAGAAAAAAAGCCGATTTGTAGGCCGCTCTTTTCGTGAAATTCTTATAGTATGTACGTTATTATTGAACGTGTACTTCTAAAAGTACTTCTACTTAATGTTTTGAGACATCAACAATCGCTGTTGGAGGGAGCGATTCGTTGCGTTTCTTTGTGGCCTTTACTACTTGGTGCTAAATGGAGAAAGGCTTCACTTATGATTTCGCCTTTCTTTAGTGAAACAGGTTCTCCTTCGTCGCCGCTTTCGCTGATGCTTTGTACGATTGGGATTTGGCCTAATAAGGGTACATGTCATCTCTGTAGCTAAATTAGCTACGCCTTCTTTACCAAACAAGTAGTAACGATTCTCTGGGAGTTCTTTAGGCGTAAACCAAGCCATGTTCTCAACAAGTCCTAAGATTGGGACATTAACTTTCTCGTTTTTATACATATCAATGCCTTTTCTAGCATCGGCTAGTGCTACTTGTTGTGGCGTTGAAACGATTACTGCGCCCGTAACGGAAAGTGTTTGCAGTAAAGTCAGATGAATATCTCCCGTTCCCGGCGGAGTGTCAAGAATAAAATAGTCAAGATCGCCCCAATCTGTATCAGCTATTAATTGTTTGAGTGAATTAGAGGCCATACCTCCTCGCCATAATGTGGCTGTGTTGGGGTTAACAAAGAATCCTATTGAAAGTACTTTGACGCCATATTTTTTTCTGCCGGAATAATCAGTTGCCGCCCGTCTTTGTTTTCTGCGAAGATTTGGACTTGCTCTAAGTGGAGCATTTTAGGAATTGAAGGGCCGAAGATATCAGCATCAAGCAATCCAACTTTGTAGCCTAATGCAGCAAGACTTACAGCAAGATTAACGGACACCGTACTTTTTCCTACGCCTCCTTTTCCGCTACTGACAGCGATGATATTTTTTACGTCAGGTAGCAGCTTTCCTACTTCCGGACGTGCTTTTTGTAGTGTTTTGACGCTAATAGCAACATTGATATCCTTATCTACAAAAGTATGAATGGTTGATTCAGCTGCCTTCACCACTGATTTAATAAAAAGGGTCGGTAGGCTTTTTCAAAGAGTAGCGAAAAACTTACGTTCATACCATCAATGCGCATATCATCTTCAAGCATTTCTGCTTCGATCAAGTTCTTTCCCTGTTCCGGGATAACGCACTTGCTTGAGTGCATCTATAATGAGTTGAGGATAGATAGTCATAGTAGATTTGAATTTTATGTTTGTTATTTTGATGTTTCTAAAGAAGAGCGCTTTGTACGCTTGAAACTTCGATAATCGTCTAAAGGTATTTCGACCTCGGTTTCTATTAATGTACCAGCTTTAGGTAGTTTGAACCTTAAATATTTTATATTGATTCCTCTCGCTATCCACTGTTGTTCGTAATAGGTTTTTATGGATAATATCTTGTCGTCCTTTTTCAAGCAATCGCTATGATAAAGGTCGTAAGTATCTGCTTCGATCGGTAAATGGTTCTCTTCAAGCAGTGTTTTTTTGTATACGTATAGAGAAAATTGCTATCCGTTTTTACGTGAATTAGTCCGTTGTCGAGGAGCATCCTACGATAACGGTTCAAAAAGAACGTGGATGTCAAGCGCTTAGTCTTGCTTTTTCATCTGCGGATCACTGAATGTAAGCCAAACTTCTGCAACCTCGTCAGAAGCGAAGAATCTATCTATTACTTCTATGTTTGTACGCAGAAAGGCAACATTTGTAAGCTGGCTTTCTAATGCTTCTTTAGCCCCTGTCCACATTCGTGATCCTTTGATGTCAACGCCAATGAAATTTTTTTGTTTGGAAAAGCTTTTGCAAGGCCAATCGTATATTCCCCACGCCCACAGCCCAATTCAAGTACAATAGGATTGTTATTTTTGAAATAATGTTGATGCCATTCTCCGGCTTTAAGCTGTTGAGTGGCGTTTTTTTAGTAGCGGGTATGTGTCAGCTGTTTGTTCCTGCGCCCTAACCTGATTGGCTGTCATTTGGAAAAACGTTGGCAAACGTTTCCATCTCTGCAAACTTTGAGAGTTTATTCTTCCCCATCTTGTAGTATGATTTGAACGTCCTTTTCTGTTTGTTGCAAACGTTTCTTGCAGTATTTAAGTAAATCTTGCGCTTCCTTGAGGTGTGCGCTAAGCTGATCAAGTTCTAACTCGCCATTATCAAGAGCGTCCACAATTGTTTGCAGACGGTTGACGGCTTGCTCGTAGCTTAGTGTGATCTTCTTCATTTCTTTTTTTACTTTTACAATGCTCGTGAAGCTTCCGCTGTTCAGTTGCGTTTCTACGATGTCACCCTCTTGTAGCTTTGAGGCGTGTTTTACAATGACACCATTTTTTTCCTTGTGATACTGGAAGCCCAATTTTAAGATCCTATCAGGGGCGCGCATACTCAATTTGCTTCTCATATAAAAAGCATCCGGTCTTTTTTTCTCTTTTTTTAAAAAGTCTTGTGTCGCGCTTACTAAGCGTTCTTTTTATTGTGGACAAGTGTGCGTTGTGGGCTTCCTGCTGCTTATTAATAAGAATATGCAAACGGCTTTGTAGACTGTATAAACGATGGTGCTCGCGTGTGGAAAAAGCCAGCTGTGAAGGCCAATACCTTTTTGACTTAAACGAGTCAACTCTTCCTTTTTTTCCAACTCAAAGCTTGTGTTGCATAGCGTTTGAGTGCTGTGGAGAAATCCGCTAAAAGCGCCAATTCTTGTTGCCGCAAATCAATCAAGTAAGCAGCTACGGCTGTCGGCGTTTTGAAATGCTTAAAAAGCAATCAGGTCAAGAATTGTCTCGTCTCTTTCATGCCCAATACCGACTAAGATCGGTAAGGGAAATTGAGCCACATTTGCAGCCAGATCGTAAGTTTCGAAGCCGCCGAGGTCGCTTGTTGCTCCACCTCCTCGTATGATGATTACAGCATCCCATTGATCTTGTTCTGCAGCAATCCTTTCTAAGGCTGCAATGATGCTACTTTCGACCTTCTCGCCTTGCATAAAGGCCGGAAACAGCTGCGTCTTGAATGGGTAACCGCTTTGTTCCAACTGGTGAATGAAATCTCCATATCCTGCTGCTGTTTGTGCAGAGATTATTGCAAAGCGCATCGAGGGGCGTGGCAAAGATAATTCGCGGTTTAAATCTGCAACTCCGTCAGCTTGTAAACGAGTCAGGATTTCATTTCTTCGTCGCACGACATCACCAATCGTATAAGATGGCTCAATGTCTGTAATGTTGAGTGAGTAGCCATAGAGTTCGTGAAATTCTATCTCTACAGCAATCAACACAGACAAGCCTGCTTGTAATGCTCTTCCGGTTACTTTGTAGAAGTGGGCTTGTAAGAGTTGATTTCGATTACTCCAAATGTGCGCATTAGCCTTTGCCGTTAACCTAGCTCCATTTGGGTCGCGTTCAATGAGTTCTAAATAACAATGTCCATTGGCTGCCGTCCGACATTCGTTGATTTCGGCCACAATCCAGTAAGACGACTCCAGTGTTAGTGCAATGGTCTCTTTGATTAAACCGTTTAACTCGGACAGCAGCAGATGCTCCATCATTTTTGCAATGCAATAAGCAAGTGGGTCTCTTGACTTTTTATTGCCCTAAGATTTGATGCGCTTTCCATAAGTCCGGTATGCCATAACCAAACACCTCATTAGGCGTTGCATAGTTGTTTCCGGCACGTTGCACGGCCTTTATAATCTCTACAGGCGTCTTGTCGCGATGCGCCTGCCACAAACAAGTCACGGCACCGCACAAGATCGGCGTAGAGAAAGACGTACCATTTGCTTTGCCGATCAGTCCGTTCGGCTGATAAACCGTTGATGCCTGTCCCATAGCCATTACATCCGGCTTAATACGTCTGTCTGCCGTATAACCAAGAGAAGAGAATAACGTGTTAACGCTATCAGCCCTTACGGCACCTACGGTCAATATATCTTTAGCATCACCTGGGAAGCCAATTTTTCTTCCAAGTATTGTCACCTTCATTGCCTGCACTATTGAGGAATAACATTCCTCGGCTCGCCGCAATTGATGCTGCTATACTATTGATTGAAGTCTTGCCATCCAAGTCTGCATAAGTCGGATTCATTTCCGGATAATCGAATCGATAATACCCTAAAGATGCGGTAACAACGTCGCATCCCAAACTGTCTGCATATTCTAAAGCAGAGCAAAAGTTGTCTTCTTCAACCAACTGCTCCGTATCGGAATCCTCACTTTGTAGTAAATAGAAAGAAGCCTCGGGGCAAGTGCCAACAAAAGAATAAGGCGTATGAGCCGCGATGCAGGAAAAGCACCATCATGCCGTGTGATTCTTCTTCAAAAAAACGCTGCGTTTGGAGTTTACGAAATTCTTAGTTCCTAGCACCTTAACTCCTTTTTAATCCTTTTTATGGTATCGGCATTCAAGAAGCCACCATCAATGACGGCAATCGTCATTCCTTGACCGCGATAGCCGGCCTCGTGAAGTCGTTGTGCATTGAGCATTTCTACTTGAGCTTTTCCTCGTCCATAGAAAGACGATAAGGTATCTTGCTGATATGTTAGTCCCTTAAATCGCTCTTTAGGGTTGTTTTTTTAGGCTCATTGGTGCCGATCCAAACTTTTTCTAATGCTTTTTGACGAAAGGTAAAGCCTTTAAGGCAACCACTTTCATCGTGTCTCCAGTCTCTACGACCAGAGAATTAGTCCATTTACTCTGGTTGTATATTTTCAAACCCTTTTTGTTTGATCTTTTTCAGATAAGAAGGGGGAAGAGGCAAGTCGATTTCATCAACAGCAATTCCATAGCGGTTGCGCCTTTCTAAGGCCTTGGCAGAAAGAAAGGCTTGAGGCTTTTTAATTGAAAAGCTATTGTTGTCCTTATCGGTCAGACAAACGCGATAGCGATATAAAGCCGTTGGTACAGAGTGCTTGTTGTCGTTCTTTTTAGATTGTGCGCCGCTATTCGTAGTAGCAGAAAAAAATGCGGCCAATAGAAGAGTAGGGATAAATAGCTTCATATTTGAAAATTTGATAGCAAAGTTAGTCAAAAATCGTGGTATATACACATTTCTTATACACTATTTTTTTCATAGAAGAGTACCTTCAACTTGCTTGGCGTGATCTGTTATCGGCTTTTTCGGAGTCGAAATATTGATGTTTAAAAACTTAAAAATCAACTTGTAGTTGTTTGTGGTAAACTATTGATGTACATATAAAAAAATGTAGCGTGATTTAAATTTCGTAAAGAGAGATTTGCTGAGAGTTGGGCAAGTTTGTACAATAATTCAGCAGTCTTTAGTTTTTGAATATTTACAACAAATTTCATTACAAGTTTAACGTACTTTTTTTCTGTACTAGAGCTTGTTATATTCTCCTACTATCGTGACGGGAGGTTTGTACCATCGTGAGAGGACGCTCGTTTTATCGTGAGAGGAAATTTCTACTTTCGTGATAGTACAAATGCAACTTTTAATTTTAATGTCTGACTCTAAGATTTAGTTCATAAAAAATGCGTCAGTGAGCTTTCCTTTTCATTAGCCACTTAGAGCGGATACAATCTAATGCTTTACTATAAAAGCATTTCATTAGGTTGTGTAAAGAACACAATGAGGGTATGAAAGACTACAGAAATCCCGTGTGGCGAAGTTCGCATTCGAAATGAAAGGCAACCAAAACAATAATACGTTGGTTTCAAATATAAACAGAAGGTGTAAAAACAGGCAGAGAACAGAAGACAAAAAAAGAGCTGTACCGATGATGTGATGAAACTCCGAGCTAAAAATAAGATTTGAGCGCCCTTTAATCTTTTGTAATCCGACCCCGTCGAAACGTATCGGCACGCCATCGAGAAAAAGTGGCATTCTCGGTTTTCAGTTAATTATTGATGAGTATCCCAATCTAACCGGTACAGCCTTTATGTATTGCAAATATAAGTAGTTTCTGTGATGAAGCCAAATTTTTTTACTTGTTTTTTTAGAGAATAGGCGCGTTATACGACTGTTTAACCTAATTTTGTGCATTCAACAAGAAATGACGATGTCAAAACTGCGGTTTCAGATAGAATATCATACAAAATGGGGGGAGTGTTTACAAGTAGAACTGCAAACTTCTAACGGGGAAAGTGGGCACATTGCGCTATCAACAAAAGACGGACAGCAATGGTGTGGTGACTTTATACCGGCTCCTAATACGACTTTCATTCGCTATATATATTGTGTGTATGCTGGTGGAAAAATTATAAGAAAAGAGCTACGCACACCTAGATTACTTCAATTTCAAGCTGAAGATAGGACTAACAAAAGTGCGGATAGAGCTTGCTTAAACATACAAAGAAACATCTTGCTTTCTGATTGTTGGACGGACGAATCTATAGCCGCAGTATATAATTCGAAGGCTTTTCGACAATGTATATATCGAGAACCTGCCATAATTGAATCTGATCACAATTTTACCTCTCTTTATAAATTGCGCTTAGAGGCTTTGCCGGCACCGGAAGGCTTTCGCTGGGGCGTTTTGGGGAGTTCGGCAGCCTTGGGTCAATGGCAGACGGAGCAAACTCGAATATTCCGTCGCATAGGTTCCTATACGTGGGAGGTTGACTTGGAAAAAATGGATCTAGACGGGAAGACTGCTTATAAAATAGTGCTTGTAAATGAGAGCAATACAAGCCAGATTCACTGGGAAAAAGGAGAAGATCGGTATATTCCCAATACGCAAGGAACTGATAATGCAACTATAGTATGGGTTAATGCGAGTGTTCCTCGATTCGATCTACCTCGGTGGCGTGGTGCGGGTATAGTATTGCCTGTTTTTTTCCCTACGTAGCCGAACAAGTTTTGGAGTTGGGGACTTTGGAGATTTGAGAAAGTTGATTGATTGGGCGCATCTCTGCGGTCTGAAAGCGGTACAAATTCTTCCAATAAACGATACTACGCGTACCGGAACTTGGGCTGACTCTTATCCTTACAGCGCGATCTCTGTCTTTGCCTTGCATCCGATCTATATAAACTTGAATGAGTGGGGGCGATTTGCCACTCTTTTCAAAAAAATATAGAGAACAAGGAGAAGAATTAAACGCATTACCGCAGTTGGATTATGAGCGGACTTATGCCCTTAAAACGACTTTTTCTTCATGAGTTGTTTACCTTGAAAGGAAAGGAAATCTGTTCTTCTGAAGCCTATTCAGACTTTGTATGTAAAAAAATAAAAAGTTGGTTGGAACCTTATGTCTCATTTTTGTCATAAACGAGATAAATATGGTACGGCTGACTTTTAGGATGTGGCCACAGGTAAAAGCAACGACGGAAATAGAATACGACTACTATACCTTCGTACAGTTTTTACTTTTCCGCCAATTGTCAGCCGTACATGAATATGCAACAGAAAAAGGTGTTCTCCTAAAGGGAGATATTCCTATCGGCGTAAGTAGAGATAGTGCGACAGCTTGGCACGCGCCGCACTTGTTCCATTTTGAGGGCTCGGCCGGCGCACCTCCGGACGCCTTTGCTGCCGATGGGCAAAACTGGGGCTTTCCTACGTATAACTGGGATGTGATGGCGCAGGATAATTATACGTGGTGGCGTGAAAGATTGAAGTATATGGGGCAATTTTTTGATGCTTATCGCATCGATCATGTGTTGGGCTTCTTTAGAATTTGGGAAATTCCTGTCAGTCAAACCTATGGTACATTAGGTTATTTTCGTCCGGCTTTGCCTCTTTCAATGGCAGAAATTGCAGCTTATGGGTTTAACTTACCTGTTTGTCAATATGTCTCACCGAGAATAACGGAATTGGATATGTCTGAGCTATGCAAAACCGTGAGGTGGGAGGAGCTTTCTCCTTTTATAGACAAAGCGGGGGGGTATTATGTTTTGAAATCGCAAGTGGCTACTCAGAAGGAAGTCTTGAAACTTGAATTGCCGGAAGTACTAAAGAATATTTTGTTGGACATTGTCGCTGATGTATTGTTTATAGAAGACCCGGAAAAAGAAGGGTTTCTACCATCCCCGCATAGCAGCACAAAAGACGAGGGCCTTTGCACAATTGCCTGCGGATCAGCAGCAAGCCTATAATCGTTTGCATGATGACTTCTTTTTATAACCGGCACAATCATTTTTTTGGGCGAAAAAAAGCTGCGAAGAAACTTGCGGTAGTAACGCAATATGACGAAAAATGAAACTATGTTGCCTTGTGCTGAGGACTTGGGAATGGTACCCGCAGGTGTGAAAGAGGTTTTGAATGATTTGCATATTCTTTCTTTGGAGATAGAAAGTATGCCTAAAACTTTTGGACAACAATTTGCCGACTTGAAGTGTAATCCTTATTGTTCGGTTGCAACAATTGCTACACACGACATGCCTCCCTTTAGGCTTTGGTGGCAGCAAGATGCTGAACGCAGACAGGATTATTGGACCAAGATACTGAAACGTGAGGGTAAAGCGCCTGAAAGCGCCGACTATGAAACCTGCGAGGCTGTTGTTCGTAATTTTTTAGCAGCTTCTTCTATGCTGTGTTTAATAGCTTTTCAGGACTTTTTAGCTATGTCGAATTTGCGAAATCCTATTCCGGAAGCTGAACAAATTAATGATCCGGCTAATTCGCACCATTATTGGCGCTATAGAATGCATCTTAATATCGAGGATCTCGTCTTGGCATCAGATTTTACTGAGAAATTGCGGGCACTCATCAAATGTGCCGGCCGTTAGTCTTCAAGAATAAATAGAGAAGATCAAGCATAATTGGGCTTATGCTTGATCTTCTCCTTTTAAAATAGGAAGGCGTAGACGTAAACGAATAGATAGTACACGAATCAACACTACTGTAACGCCACATAATGGGTAAGAGATTTCTTCAGAAAGACCCATGAATGTGCCCAACCAATAAATAATGCCTCCTCCTATGCAGGCCATAGCATAAACTTCTTTCCGAAAAATTAACGGTTCCTCGTTAATAAAGACATCTCTAAATACACCGCCACCAGCACCAGTTATCGTACCTAAAACAATAGCTGTCCAAATTGGAAATCCGGCTTGTAGGGTCTTTTGAATGCCGGTAACAGTAAAAAGAGCCAAACCTATGGTGTCAAATAAAAAAACCAAGTGTTGTTTTGTCTTACGAGCAATTTGCGAAAAAGTATGACCCAAACTAAAAGCTATCGCAGAGCAAATTAGATAGGAATAGCTTTCCATCCAAAATGGTGTGCGACTTAGCATTAAGTCACGCAATGTCCCGCCACCAATAGCAGTTGTCAGTCCGACAACATAAGCCCCAAACAAATCAAAACGTTTGGCGGAAGCTAATCGGATACCTGAAATAGCAAATGCTATCGTGCCAATAAAGTCACAAATTTGAACGATAGTAATATCAAACATATCAATTCACAAGGCACTTTGGCTTTCCTTTAAGGAACGATTTGATGTTGTCTATTAATAGGTCTATGATGCGTTGTCGAGCTTCAGTTGTAGCCCAAGCTATGTGCGGCGTAACGTGAGCATTTGGAGCGGAGAGCAGCGGATTGTCTGCCGTCGGTGGTTCTTGCGAGAGCACATCACAACAATAAGCTCCTAGCTGTCCGTCTTTAAGTGCGTCGGCAATATCTTGTTCGTTGACTAAGCGGCCTCTTGCCGTGTTGAGAAGGATTAAACCTCTTTTTCGATTGAGATAGCAATTCTTTGTTTATGAATTGGTTGTTTTTTTGATGTTAATGGGCAATTCAAACTCACGATGTCGCAAGTTTTGAAGGCCTCTTGCAAAGAAATAGCTGTGACGTCTTGTAATTCATTTTGCGGCTTTGAGGTAACTGCAAACAGTTTTACGCCAAATGGACGTAACAAATCAGCAAGTCTTTTTCCCAATATTGCCGTAGCCAACAATGCAAACTTTCTTATCCGTCAACTCTATTTGCGATGTTCCCGATTACAAAAAAATCTTTGCTCTTAGTCCAAAAAGCCTTCACGATTGATTTTTTTGCGTAATGAGCTACCTGATTAGTAACATTAAGTAAATGTGCCACGGCCATCTGAGCCACTGCCGCATTACCATATCCGGCTGCGTTGGACACAGGTATGTTGCGATCGCGAGCGGCTTCTACATCTATCGTATCATAACCTGCGGAGGCTACACAGATAAACTTCAATTTAGGAAGCTGATCTAAATGATGAGCAGTCAGTTCCGGCTTGTTGAGAATTAATATTTCCGCATCTTTGGCACGTTCAATGACGTCTGCAGGTGCCGTCCGGTCATAAACGGTGAAGTTGCCGAATTGTCGAAAAAGGTTCCCAGCTAAGATCGCCCGGGTTAGTTGTATAACCATCTAAGAAAACGATATTCATTATTTACAATGTTGTTAAGTGAAAATGGATACCAATAGTGGCTTATCGAATAGTCTTGAATCTATATTGATTCGTACCAACGAGTTGCCAATAGCGGTCTCCTGTCCTTTTATAATATACCAATGTCGTGTAAGCGTTGTCCGTTTGGAAAAAAATTACCTTCAATAGGTCCCGTTTGTCCTTTTGTCATATTATTGGGGACTACTAAATACTGATAACTATAGTATCCTGTCTTCAACAGGACAGCGCATTCATATAGTTGTGTTGAAGCATTATATGTCAATTCATAATCGGGTAAGAATTGATCATAAGTCCAGTCGCCTTGTAAATATATTTGGGCATCTTTTATTGCAGGAATAGCTAAGGAGAAATGAGTAAGAATATATTCCGACTCTGTTTCTGCAGCAGTGTTATCATCATTCCTGATGACAGACTTACCATTCGTATCCTGAACATATAAATAGTTTTTGTTAGGATAGTCCGTAAAGAGCGTCGCGTGGTAAAACGGAGCAAAATATTGCATCTTTTCAATGCCCATTCCCGGATAGCGTGAGGAGAGCATCTCAAAAGCTCTATACTCATTACCGGCAGGAAAGATTAAGTCGCGAGCGTGATCCCAAATCAGCTGTTGTCCGTTAATATAAGAAGGCTTTGGACAAAGAACAGCATTGTCCCACCGCCCATTTTGTAGCACAAAAGTTTTGATTTCTTCTGTAGCATCACGGACGATCAAACTATTTAGGTTCACTTTCAGCCCAACTTGCTGATGAGAAGCATTCCAATCAATATCGGTATTGGTTGAAACGGAAGTGCCTATATTTACTTGTGGAGCAACGATGGCAAAATATATGCGAGCTACTTCCTGATGCTCCCCAGCTCCATCGTTCGCATAAATAGATAGGGCATAATTGCCGGCAATTAAAGGCTGGATATGCTTATTCGGAAATGAGAAAGAATAGTGGGTATAGTTGACTACGGTATTTCTACTTTCCCGATAATCTTCTATAAGGATATAATCTGCATCACTATTTACGAAATCATTTTCCAAAAGATCAGGTTCCGACTTAAAGGCATAGTCTAAATGCTGAATACGATACTCATATCGCTTATAATTGTGCGACATTTCATCGAAAGAGATCGTAAGCTGCTCGTTACTGCCCAGTGAAAGGATGGGGAGACCCGGTCCTGTCTCGCCGCCGACTATACGTAGCGTTTTAATCTGCGAATCAAAGATCATATTGCGCTGTGCACGTACCGGGATGATGCTATAAACGATCATAAACACCCAGCAACAAGCAAGAACTATTCGATAGTGAGTATTCATTATTGTATAAGTCGAGCTGAGAGATGGCTTATTCGATGACGATGATGTAATCTGTAGGATCTAACGTTTGTGGTAGAGTGATGACAACCCCTTTTTCCGCTTTGTTTGAATCTCAATTTTTCTTTTCGTTGCGAAACTTGTGACGCGTTTGATCTTATGTTGATAAGAGAACTGCTAAATTGTTTTAGCTCATTACTTAAGACATGCAGATAGCATTTGTTGCCCTTGCGCGTTGATACGACTTGATCTCCCACAGCAACTTCGCCTCCGGTCGTGCCATAAATCGTTTCTCCGTTTTTCGACAACCACTTTCCAATCTCTTCTAATCTATTAAGGGCTGCAGCCGGCAAGGATCCGTCGGGTTGAGGGCCTATATTTAGGAGCAGGTTCGCCCCTTTTCCACTGGTGCGCACAAGGAGTTGGATCAAGTCGCGTGCAGTTTTATAGTTTTGATCTTTCACTTTATACCCCCACATCCCATTCATCGTCTGGCAAGTTTCGAGTGGGAGTCGACTAATGTCTTGTCCTGAAAGTCCGGCCTTGTTCTCACCGGGCACGTCGCGTTCAAAAATCTGAATATCCTCTCCTTCAAATGGATGCTGATGATGATTATTACCAATCAGACAAGCCGGCTGAAGGCGATGGATCAAGGCATATTGCTCCGGAAGTTCCCAATTAAAAGGAATGGAATCTTGATCATGATCCCACCAACCATCAAACCAAATGGCGTTAATCTTTCCATAGTTCGAGAGCAACTCAGTTAATTGCTTGTTCATAAAGTCATAATAGGTCGGCCAATTTGCTTTTGCCAGCTGCGCGTCCCGTGCCTCGTCCCGTTCGTCCGATAGGGTAATCATCACGCGTCCAATCCAAGTGAGAATAATAGAGATGAATGCCAATCTGTTGCCGATGACATTCGTCTGCGAGTTGTTTGACAATATCTTTGCCATAAGGCGTGTGCATGATGTTATAGTCGCTTTGTTTCGTATCCCACATCGAAAAAGCCTTCATGGTGTCTTGTCGTAAACGTGATGTAACGTGCGCCGCTTTTCTTAATAGCTGCAATCCATTGGTGTGCATTAAAAATTGTGCGGATAAAAGGCTTGAGCCACTTTAGCGTATTCGTGACAGTTGATGTTCTCATTTGTCATATACCATTCTCCTTGTCCGAACATACTATAAAGTCCCCAGTGGAGAAAAATGCCGAATTTAGCGTCAGCAAAATCCTTTCTGGCTTTCATATTTTCCGGGGAAGGAACATACGATTGCGCAAAAGCGAAGCAACAACAAAGCCAAACAAATGCGGTAAATGCTTTTTTTCATTTCATCATACGTGAAGATTCTGAGGGCGAAGTTAGTTGAAATCTCAAGAAGTACAAAATGAATTTAACCAAGAAGCGATTTTTGAAGCTTTATATCGGTGATAGTGTAGAACTAAGGCAATCATAACAATTTTAAGGACTGCATTCTACATAAACATTGGCCCATCTTTATTGATAAAGTCTCATAGCAATACTACGCTCACTTATATTTTTTTCCTTTTTTACGCAGATCCATAATTTGTTGTCAAAAAAATAAAGCTACAGATGTAAGCATCGATTGTTTTTGTGACTCGTTTTCGGGTAAGTGTGATAGAAAAAAATTATGCGGAATATCTTATTAAACAGGAGCATATCTCCTGTCAATAAGCCTGTCTGTTTGTGTTTTTACGTCGTTCTGCTTTAGGACTTTATTGTTTGCTGGCACCAAACTATGGTTTGCTGAGGCCAAACTATCGTTTGCTGGTAACAAACAATGGTTTGTTGTAACCAAACAATCAACACCTTGGTTTGAATGTGATCTGACCGGGGAAGAATAAAGAAAAACGAGAGCCTTTGCGATTTATACATAAGGGCGGGGCACACAGTAAGACTACTTTTATGATGTTTATAATAACCATTGTGCTTATATTCCTAACTTTTAGCTCATTGTAGAATGATTTTGCTCTTTTATTTTGATTTAGAAAACTTCGTTTGCTTGTCAATAGAATTATCCATAAAGAAAAGGATGAGTCTTTTTTTAGGATAAACTGTTCATTATGCTGAAAGGAATTTAGCGTGATGGGGAGCTTAAAAACAAAAAAATATTTGTATTTTTTTGCGATGACAAAGAACTATGACTATATGGAAGTAAACGGACGATTTGACCATTTTAACTTTAATGTAACAGACTTAGAGCGCTCTTTACGATTCTATAAAGATGCATTAGGCTTTAAGCCCGTTGGAGAGATAAACGGTCCGGATGGTGCATTTAAAATAGTATATTTAGGTGACGGTTTATCAACTTTTAGGTTAGAGTTGACTTGGTTACGTGATCATCCCGAAGCATATAATCTTGGTGAATGCGAATTTCATTTGTGCTGTCGTGTGCCCGGAGATTATGAGGCTACGCGTGCATTCCACAAAGAACGCGGGTATGTCTGTTTTGAAAACGAAGAGATGGGCTTGTATTTTATCAAAGATCCGGATGGTTACTGGATAGAAATACTACCCTCGGAACAATAAAATCATTTAATTAAACATAGTTGTTATGGAGAACCAAAGCGTACTAATTCGTGAGTGTGAAGAGAAAGCAAAAGTATGGACGACTTCACCGCTTTACGATGAGAAGACACAGGCATCTGTACGTAAAATGCTCGAGAATCCGGATAAATCCGAATTGATAGATGCTTTTTATAGAACATTAGAGTTTGGTACTTCCGGCCTACGCGGCATTATGGGGCCGGGTACGAACCGTATGAACATTTACACGGTTGGAGCTGCAACGCAAGGTATGGCTAATTATCTATTGCAGCACTTTAAAGACAGAAATGAAATATCCGTGGCTATCGGTCACGACTGCCGTAATAACAGTCGCTTGTTTGCCGAGACTGCTGCCCAAATTTTTTCTGCCAATGGCATAAAGGCATATCTCTTTGATGCAATGCGTCCGACGCCGGAAATCTCTTTTGCTATTCGCCATTTAGGATGTCAGGCCGGCGTTATTTTGACGGCCAGTCATAACCCCAAAGAGTATAATGGTTATAAAGCTTATTGGGATGATGGTGCGCAAGTGTTGCCTCCGCACGATATAGGCATCATTGAAGAAGTAGGAAAAGTAGGTGTCAAAGATATCAAGTTTAAAGGAAACAATGATTTGATTCAGATTATTGGAGAAGAAATAGACCGAGAATTTTTGAAGAAGATTCACACATTGTCTATTGACCCTGAGGTTATCAAACGCCAGAAAGATCTTTCAATTGTTTACACGCCTATTCATGGAACCGGAAAGATTCTTATTCCGGAGTCCTTGAAGCTATGGGGATTTGAGAACGTGCATACTGTGCCGGAACAAATGATCGAGTCGGGCGACTTTCCAACAGTTGTAAGCCCGAATCCGGAAAATGGTGAGGCGCTTGAAATGGCGATTAATTTAGCTAAGAAAATCGACGGAGATATTGTGATGGCCTCTGATCCGGATGCAGACCGTGTCGGTATGGCTTGCAAAGACGATAAAGGCGAGTGGGTATTAATTAATGGTAACCAAACCTGTATGCTTTTCTTATACTATATTATCAAGAATCGCATTGCACAAGGTTTGATGAAAGGCAATGAGTTTATTGTCAAGACGATTGTTACGACAGAGTTAATTGCAGAAATAGCCAAGAAGAATAATATCAAACTTTTTGACGTCTATACTGGCTTTAAAATGGATCGCTCGTATGGTTCATTTGGAGGAAGATCAAGGAAGCTTGAAGTATATTGGTGGTGGTGAAGAAAGCTATGGCTTTATGGCTGAAGACTTTGTTCGCGATAAAGATGCTGTTTCTGCTTGCTCTTTGTTAGCTGAGATCTGTGCTTGGGCGAAAGATCAAGGTAAGACGTTGTACGATGTTTTAATGGACATCTATTTAGAGTATGGCTTCTCATACAATAAAGCAGTTAATATTGTTAAGCCTGGTAAGTCTGGAGCAGAAGAAATTAAGGCAATGATGGAAAACTTCCGCACTAACAGACCAAAAGAGTTGGGTGGTAGCAAAGTTGTTTTGACAAAAGACTTCCAGTTGCTAAAGGCTTACGATGGAGAAGGCAACGAATCAGCGATCACTATGCCACAGTCAAGTAATGTTCTTCAGTGGTATACAGAAGACGGAACAAAAGTTAGCGTTCGTCCTTCAGGCACTGAACCCAAGATCAAGTTCTATGTAGAAGTACGGGGAGAGATCGGGTGTGCTAATTGCTATAAAGGAGCTTGCGCCGATGCTGGTGAAAAAGGTCGAGATGATTATGCGTGAACTAGAAAAATAACTAAGTCTGCTCGGTCTATAATTATATATGCCGCCTGCCTTACTTTTTTTATGGTAGGCGGCATGTCTTTAATGTTTCACGCTTAACCTGATTATGATCAATGGGGAAAGAGGCTTATTGGTTTATATTTTGTAGCGACACTATTTTGTTGACAGAGGAGAAGCGCTTACCTATAGCTAAGACTTGTCCGCTTCATTTAGAAGTTTGGCAAACTATTATAACTCTACCAGAATTAAATGGACGGCCTTGCTTCTCCGTTCAAATGTCTGCGCCTATTACCCAAGCCTCCTTCACAATGATGCCTTTGCGGCAAAGCTATTTTCATCTTCCTTTTGAAGAGTATCTAATGGCAGGCAAAGCGCGAGAACTACAATATTGGGATACTACTACAAAGTTTTGTGGTGTATGTGGATCCCCAATGAAATTTCACACCTCAATCTCAAAACGCTGCATTAGTTGTGGAAAAGAGATTTGGCCCTCTTTAGCTACGGCCATTATCGTTGCGATTACGCGAGGCGAAGAGATTCTTTTGATTCAGAGTCGAAATTTTACAGCCAATTATATGGGGTTAGTGGCTGGTTTTGTTGAGACTGGCGAATCTTTAGAAGAGTGCGTACACCGCGAAGTGTTGGAAGAGACAGGATTAAAAAAATTAAAAAAACCTCTCTTATTTTGCCAGTCAACCTTGGCCTTATCCCTCAGGTCTGATGGTCGGTTTCAAAGCAGAATATGATAGTGGAAAACTTTGTTTGCAGCGATCCGAACTTAGAAAGGGCGGATGGTATAGATACGACGCTTTACCTGCAATTCCAGGGCCAATGAGTTTGGCGCGCATACTAATAGATGATTGGTTACGTTCTTTTTTTCTATACACCTTTAACATTTGAAACCTTATGGAGCAACAAGGAAGATTTACTGCGGAAGAAAGAAGAGCCTTTCTTATATTGTATCGTAAGGCTCTTCGTGCTGCTCACTACGATTTGTCATTTACTCTTCGCCGAAGAATGCAAACGTTCATTGAGCGAGAATTGGCTGAAGGATTTTTCTCTGCACGATGATTTAGGGGCTAAATCGTCTCAATATCGCTTTTAGCTACGATTCTTGAGACGGTCAACGAAATCGGACTACACGGCGATAGTTTACTCTCTTGCTTGCTCCACGCCGTAGTGATTACTCCTGAACAATTACAGCGCGCCCAACGACTGTTTGGAGAAAGTCTCTGCCGCCCACTTTCCTCTTACATGAGTGCTGAACGCTTACTTTCTACAAAAAGTTGCGGCGATGGAAAGTGATGATTTTTCGTAATCTTTTCGTTTCTCAATGCGGAGATATGCGCGTTATCTTGTTGCTTATTGTTGATTGCGTTATCAGGATGCGACAGATCAAAAAAATACGCCATTTAAGGAAGCACAGCAGAAGCTTTCTGTCGAAGCAGCCTACATCTATGCCCCTTTGGCGCACAAATTGGGTCTGTATACGATTAAAAGTGAGTTGGAAGACTTATCATTGAAGTATCTGGAACACGATGCCTACTATCATATTAAAGACAAACTCAATGCTACCAAAACTGTGCGCGATGCTTACGTCGAACGCTTTATTGCTCCGCTTCGAGAAAAAAACTCGATGCAGAAGGATTACAATATAAAAATAAAGGGCCGCACTAAGAGTATTCATTCCATTTGGAAGAAGATGCAGAAGCAGCATTGCGACTTTGAAGGCGTATATGATCTCTTTGCAATCAGAGTAATCATTGATGCGCCCATTGAAGAGGAAAAAGCACTTTGTTGGAAAGTCTTTTCGCTGATAACCTATGAGTATGAGTCCAATTTGAAGCGCTTACGCGATTGGCTCACTGTACCTAAAAGCAACGGATACGAGAGTTTGCACATCACGGTACTGGGGCCCAAAAGAAAAAAATGGGTTGAAGTGCAAATTCGCTCTCAGCGTATGGATGAAACGGCAGAGCACGGACTAGCCGCCCATTGGCGTTATAAGGGCATTAAGGGTGGGGATGGGAATATCGATTCTTGGCTAGCAAATATCCGGAGTGCTTTAGAGCGTGGCGATGAGCAGTCGCTTTCGGAGAATCTCGGAAGCAAGTTGGAGAAGAGTGCAGTTTACGTCTTTAGTCCTAAGGGAGATTTATATAAACTTCCTGTTGGCGCAAGCGTATTAGACTTTGCCTATCATATTCACACTGGTTTAGGCAATCGTTGTGTAGGAGGAAAAATCAATGGTAAGAATGTTTCGTTCCGCCAACGCTTGGAAAGTGGGCAGAAAGTAGAGATAATTACCTCATCATCTCAGACGCCAAAATTAGAGTGGCTTGATTACGTCGTCTCTCCGCGCTCTAAAGCCAAGATTAGAGCTGCACTCAACGACCGTGTTTCCGCAGATGGCAATATTGCCAAAGAAACTTTTGAGCGAAAATTTCGTAATAGAAAGATAGAATGGGTAGAAAGTATTTGGAATCATTTGATTATCAAGTTAGGGCTACAAAGAAACCAACGAATTTTTATAAGGCTGTGGCCGATGAAACGCTGGATACAAACGAGATCATTGACCAATATATAGCCATCTACAATAGAGAAAATACCCATAACGAACTCCCTGCGGTTCGAAGTGCAGAGGAGTTTAATCAAGTTGAATCCCCTCTTCAAGATTTTAATTCGACCGACGACATCCTAATGATAGGGCAGGATCTGAAAGGGCTTGATTTTGAAATGGCTAAATGCTGTAGTCCCGTTTATGGAGACCCTAGTTTTTGGTTTCGTGACCGTTAATGGCGGTATCAAAATCCATAGAACGTCCTGCCCTAACGCAGCAGAAATGAAGACGCGCTATCCCTATCGTATCGTGCAGGCACGATGGGCCGGAAAGGGCACAAGTAGGTATCCGATTACTTTAAGAGTGATAGGCAATGATGATTTAGGCGTAGTCAATAATCTGACTTCCATCATTAGTAAAGAAGAAACTGTAGGTCTACGATCTATTAAGATAGAGGCTAAGGACGGGCTTTTTGTCGGCATCCTGACGCTATTGGTCAACGATAATAGAGTGCTGAATACCCTAATCAAAAAAATTGAAGATTGTAAAGGGCGTTAAGGCTATATCTCGTACTTGAATAGCATTCCTTACCTGCTTGTTTCTGTGCGTCAGAGACTGGTTAGCACATTGAAGGGGCAAGGATGGCAGGAAGCCCATTAAATATTGAATGGAAAAAGGCCGATATGCGGTCTTTTGGTATACAAAGAAAATTATGGCAGACGGAAATTATAATAGAAATATCTTACCTTATCACAACTATCAAAGCGGCTATCGTGCCGGCCGAGCAGCTATGCGCCGTTTAGCATTAGAAGCTTTTGATAAATGGCTTCAAGAAAATGAAGAGGCCTTTACGGCTGATAAAGCAGATGAAGCACGTGCTGCTTTCCAACTGTTGATAAGGGATTAACCGATAGGCTGGGGTAGCCTTTGATTCAGCTCTGAAGGAACAGTGTAAAACGAAGAGCAAGAAAGTATCAATAATCCTTCGGATGACTTCTTTTTAACGGCAATAAAAACCTTCTTATCGGGATTTTTATTGTACTTTTGTGGTAGCCAATAGGTTTATTCTACACAAAAATATAAATATCTAAACAAATGATGGAACGTACACTTGTCCTACTCAAACCTTGCACTTTGCAGCGAGGATTGGTCGGAGAAATAATCAGTATTTTTGAAAAGAAAGGTTTGCACCTTTGTGGTATGAAAATGATGCAGTTAGATGATGCCATCTTGAACGAGCATTATGCACACTTGGCGCAGCGTCCATTTTTCAGCGCGTCAAAAGCTCTATGGAGGCCGCACCTATTATCGCAATGTGCTTAGAGGGCGTTGAGGCGGTCACAGTTGTGCACGCTTTGTCAGGACCTACGAATGGACGCAATGCACCGGCAGGCACTATTCGTGGTAATTATTGCATGAGCTGTCAAGAAAACATCGTACATACCAGTGACTCTCACGAAACGGCAGCAATAGAAATCAAGCGTTTTTTTCCGGCCTGAGGAGTTGTATGATTGGCAACCGGCTACGTTCGACTATCTATATGCCAACGATGAATATTAAACCAGGCGATAGGGAGGGGGATTATATTCTCAATCTTTAATTTTCTCGCCGATTAGTGCTTAAGATTGGGAGTATCACTCTCAATCTTTTTGTTTGCTGAACTTATTTTTTTATCGCTCGGATTTTTGATTTTCGGCTGATCAATTTTAAAAGGGCGAATATACCACCGTGATGGTACAAATGCCCCCTTGTGGAAGTACAAACGTCTCATCGTGAAGGTACATTTTTTTCCTTCCACGATGAAGGAAGATAAAAATCAAGTAGTAGTTTTTTTATAGACGAGGCTTAATCTACGGCGTTTGGGACGCAACTTATTCTTCTTCTTGCCCTACAATATTGCAAGTCTCTTCTTTGAGGTAAAAGAAAAAGAGTCTCACGCCCTTATGCTGAGTGAGACTCTTTTTCGTCAGAAGTTTGTTAAAAACTTATCCAATAAAAACTTTAAGGGATCAAGACTTTCTGAGAAGAAACTCGGCCGTCAGATGTCGTTGTACGTATGATGTAGACACCTTTTGTTAACTTGTCTTCAGCAGTCTTTACACCATTGATTGTATAGTAATCGCGAGCTACAACTCTGCTTGTCGTGGTTTGCTCAATGTTGGTAACTAAAGCATTGAAAGAAATACTTTCAGCGTTTTCAATCACGCAGTTTGTTGGATTTGTGCTATCATAGTCACCAATGAACGCGACGATGTACATATTACTCTTCTTCCAGCTGTCGTCAACTTGGAATGAGTAGGTATTCATAAAGCGGTTGTCATTCCATTCTACAACATCGCCCCACGTGCTATTGAAAGCACGAATCACGTGTTGGTGCGTGAAGTTAGGTGCTCCCGCCTGCTTCACTGCTTTTATATTATCTTCCACGAGATATACTGTCAGGCGAGCCGGAGTTTTAGAAAAATCTTCACTACGTTTACCTCTAGCTTCAATGTTAAGCTTGTGTGTGCTTTCATCATAGTAACCGCGCAAATTCAAAGAAGCGCGTGCTTTCTCCTCCAAGCGCTTTTCAATGTACATGATGAGTTCTTGCTTATTAGGGGAAAACAACTGTTGTTGGAGTTCCTTCTCTTGAGAAGAAAGGATAACGATCGAACATTACGCCAGGTGCGAAAGTAGAACCACCCAAATTGTACAAAAATAGCAAACCTTTATCGCATTCTTGCGTCAACCAGTCAGTGTGATAACCAGAATGGTGGCAAACAGCAATAACGTCGTCTTTATATTTGGGTTCACTCAATACTTCATGCAAATAATTGGATACACGCGGACAGTTGGGGCACTGCTCTGTCGTAAATTCCTCAACAAGAACTTTTATGCTTGAAAGAATAAGAGGGTACCTGCATATTGTTGGCATCGTTTTCATCCGTTCCATTTTTTTAATGCAGAGATCTTGATATTAATAGGCTGTTTAATGCCGGCATCACTCACGTCCGGAATGCTGTAAGTTACTTCAGTAGATCCATTGGAAGCAAGAGCATTATCAAACTGATTGCTTACTTGCAGACTACCATCAGGAAGACTTGTGGACAAAGTGAAACCTTGGATTGTCTTTACTGCATAATTACGTACTTTGGCAGTGATCTTAATAGTGTTGGAGGCCAACTCTGGTACTGCAACAGCTGAAACAAGACCTAAATCATATTGAGGAAGCTTCTCGCCCTCAAATACGGCTTCGAGGCTTAAAGCACCTTCAGCAGATTTATCCTGCCAGGAAGATGTGGATCCGAGTCGTATCCAAAAAGCATCTTTTTGTGGCTCTTCGATAACGGCTGTCGCTTTAGTTTTGTCGCGTTGTTTAAAGGAATAACCGATATAAATCCCTTCCTCGCTCTTTATTTCATATGGCTGGTCGAGCTGGATTTTGTTCCATCCGCGTATGATTTTAGGATTATCCTCTTTAGATAAGCTCTTTTCTACAAGATTTGGTCCGGTTAAAGAGGTCCGAATCCAAACACGAATGCTGTCAATGTTCACTTTGCTGGCAAGGCCTGCATCAATTTCCACAATTCGACTCCCTTTATACATTTTTATTTTTTTTGTGGGAGGTAAATAAATGGCTGCATCGACCCAAGTTCTTCCGGACGCTTCATAGTTGCTTTGCGTCGCAACTTGCCCATAACTATAGCCTACATTTAACCTGTCTTGTGAACTCACGCTTTGCATGGCCAATAGAGCCAGCATTGAAAGTACGAATCTTCTCATTATCGCATATTTAAAGTTAGATATGTTTGGTTATTGATCATTGCTCGTTTATCTACATCTATTGTTTGAATATCGAATGCTCAGGGACATCACTAATAAGCAGGTCTCCTGCGGATCAGCCCAAAAGTGGGCGAAAAAAAATTATCGCTTGCAAATATATAGATATTCCCAGATAACTTACAACATTTCTATTGTTTTTTTATTTTTTTATCGCTAAAAAAATTTTGCGTTTTAGAAAACAATCATCTACATTTGCGACTGCCTAATCTTTTTTTATTAAACTCTTGACACATAAGATCTATGCGTAAGAAAAACCTTAGCACTAATGGTCGGTCTTATGGCCACATTGACCATTGAAGGAGGATTGCACGCGCAGTCCCGGTTTAAAAACACAGGGGGGCGAAAAGCTTCCCAAAATGATGAAAGAAAGTGAGAAGCTTTCTATTCCACCTGACGACATAAGGAAGGATTATCCTTTGCTACTAACAGCAAAGCCTTCCGGTCGGAATCTGTTTAAAACTCCTGGTAATATATCAGCAACAACGAAGACTCGTTCGCTAAAGGATGAAGCGTCTGACTTTACAATGTGGGGAAATCTAGTTTCTGCTGCATCTTGGAAGCAATATACTTCGTCTTCTAAGTATCCGTACGGGGTTTATTCGTTCTCTGTACCAAGTATGACCAAGCAGGTCTTGAAGCAGTCTTTAAATATAAATGCAAATGGTGGAGGCGCTATTTATAATGATCGCTTCCACTTCGTACATTTTACGCAGGTATATGGGTAATTTTTGCATCTTATTATGAATATGATGTGAATACGTGGAAGGTTGTAAAATATGATGACCTTAGTGATAACGCTATGATTGCAACATCAGTTGCCTTCGATCCTACATCAGGAAAAAGTTTATGGTTGTTTCTATACAAGCGACTTGAAAGGGCTAACAATAGGAACGGTAGATTATGAAAAGGCTGAAAGAGAAGTGCTTTGTCCAACTTCCTTATCGTTCTTAGCCATTGCTGTCGATAAATATGGCCGCTTGTTTGGTATTGATAGAAATGCAGATTTATATCGTATTGATAAGAAGACCGGCGCTCAAACAAAAATAGGCAATACGGGCGTTGCAATTGGTGCTTACTATCAGAGTGCTGCTTTCGATTTCAAAACGAACAAAATGTATTGGGCTTCAGCGGCAGAGTCAGAAGAGAATAATGTTCTTTATGAGGTTAATGTTAATACAGGACAAAGCAACTGAAATAAAAAGAATTTCCTGACAATGAGCAGCTAGTTTGCCTTTATATTCCCCAAGCGGTAAATAGAAAAAGCTCCGCAAGAAGTAACAGATGTTGACCTTAATTTTACAGGTGCTTCTACGACGGGAATAGTCAAGTTTAAGCTCCCAACCAAAGCGATTGATAGTACAGCTCTTTCTGGGTATGTAGAATATTTTGTTTTAGCAGAAGGCGATACTCTGAAAACCGGAAAATCATTTCCTGGTCTTACGATTAACGCCGATGTTACTGTTGCTGGTGGAAAGACTCCGTTTGTGGTTTTTGTAAAAAATACGGCAGGCGAGAGTAAGCGGACAATTGTAAAGAAATGGATAGGGAAGGATGTTCCTCTACAACCAGAAGGTATTAAATTGACCTTAGATACTAAAAGCAAGGTGACTTTAACTTGGACTGCTCCAACCAAAGGTAAAAATGGAGGCTATGTTAATCCTGCTGATTTGCGGTATAAGATTGTACGTTATCCAGATGAGGTTATTGTAGCTGAGTCGCACGTTGGAACTACTTTCTCTGAAGAAATTACTCCAGAGTCATTAACTGCATACTATTATAAAGTAAGTGCAATTAATGAAGGTTATAAAGGAGAAGAGATTGTTTCTAATAAAGTGCTTGTAGGTGATCCGCTTGAGGTCCCTTATACAGAAGAGTTTGAAGGACTACCTGCATTTGATTTATATACGGTGATTGATGCGAATAAAGATGGCCGCACTTGGGTGATGAATAAGGTAGACAATATGGTCTTTAATCAATTTAACCCCATTAGGGATGCTGATGACTGGCTGATTTCTCCACCTATTCATTTGAGTAATGATAGACAATACTCATTCTCATTTGTCGTTAAGTCGACTAATAAGCTTAATTCAGAACGTATTTCTGCTTCATTAGGTAGTGGAAATGTAATTAACGATAGCTACAAAGTAATTGTTCCTGATACTACATTCCACGGTCCAAATGAGGTGACTATCTCCACGTTGGTTTCTGTTAATAAGGATAGCATTTACAACTTTGCTTTCCACGCTACTAGCCAAAGTAATCAAGGTTATCTTTTTCCTTAATAAGATAATTATTACTGAAGGACCCAAATATGCTGCTCCGGACTCCGTTACGGACTATACATTAACTGCAGGTGCTGAGGGTGATTTATCTGCAGAGTTAAAGTTCCGCACACCTACGAAGGATCTTGAGGGTAAAAATCTTGGGACTCTTACAAAAGTAGAGATTCTTCGCAATGGCAAGCTCATTCATACAGTAGAAAATCCTGTAAAGGGCGTAATGCTTACCTACAAGGATAAGTCTGATGATATTGCTAATGGGTTTAACAAGTATTCTGTAGTTGTAAGTAACGCAAGCGGCGCAGGCCGAATTGTTGAGAGAGACGTTTATCTTGGCTATGATGTACCGCGTGCACCACAAAATATTAAACTCGTTGACAACTTTGATGGAACCGCTCTCTTATCTTGGGATTCTCCAGGTATTAAGGGTGTGAATGATGGCTACGTAGATGAAAGTGAACTCACTTATAATGTATTCTCTGTACAGGGAGAGTCTGTGTCTCCTTATAGATCAGGTATAACAGCACGTTCTCTTGATGTTACCGATGTTCCGCAGACAGGCGAACAATCCTTATTTTACTTCTTACTTAAAGCAAGTTCTAGTGTTGGCGAAAGTACGATTGGACGCTCTCCTTGGATTATTGTAGGTTCTCCCTATTCCTTGCCATTTCACGAAGGATTCTCTGGCGGGACTATAGAGAATAGTTTCTGGACCAGAGGTAAGGAAGGGAAAAACAACTTTGATATTGTAAATGAGGCATCTTCTGATAACGATGGCGGATGCTTGAAGTTCTTGGCTGATAAGAGTGGTGAGTCTGCAACCATTAGTTCTGGAAAAAAATTGACTTAGCTCAGGCTAACAATCCAAACTTGCTTTTCTCTTATTATGCTGTTCCTGGAAAAGATGATGTTATACAGGTTGAAATCAGCAAGGATGGAAATACTCCTCAAGTTGTCTCTACTATCAACTACAAAGATTTAGATGGCGATGAAGGATGGAGAATAAAGAAAGTTGATCTGAACAACTTCAAAGGTGCGAGGTTTATAATCCTCACTCTACGCGGAACTGATAATAATCCCAAGGCGACTGCAATCATGATCGATGATATCAATGTGCGCAATAACTTTGATTATAATCTTGATGCTCGTTTGACTGCTCCTAAACAAGTTATAGCAGGGCAATCAGCACAATGTCTGGTAACTATTCGTAACATTGGTGATAAGGTTGCAGAAGACTATACTATTGATCTCTATGCTAACAATAAAATTGTGGCTACACTTAGAGGCGAGACGCTTGCTCCAGAAGCAAGTAAGACTGTTACGATGCTTTATAAGTCTAAAGTTACAGATCCAGAAGTATCTAAATTAAAAGCTGTAGTTGTTTTTGACAAGGATATGGATAAGGCAGATAATATATCAAAGACTCTTGATATTAATCTAAAAGGCTTCTGATCTTCCTGCGATCAACGATTTAGTTGGGCGTGTAGATGAATCTGAAGATATCGTAACTTTAACTTGGACAGCCCCTGATACTAAGATCAGCGTTACAACAGAAGACTTTGAAGGGTTCAAGGCCTTCGAAATAAAAGATCTCTCGCCTTGGACTATTGAAGGTGATCGTGAGCGCAAGACCGTAGTATGGGAAGGCTTTACATTCCCACATGCTGGTGAGCCATTCCCTTTCATCGTTTTCAATCCATCTGAGATTACTGAATACGATCTCTCTCGTTGGTGTGCCCCGCATTCCGGCAAGCAGCTCTTAGCTTCAATATCTAATTATTCAGCGAAAGGAAATGATAGCTGGCTGATTTCACCCTCACTCTCAGGAAAGAAGCAAACTATTCGCTTCTGGGCAAAAATCTTTTGATGGTTATGAAAGCATAGAGGTTCGTTGCTCTAAGACAACTGCCGATACAGCTTCTCTCAATAATGTTCTGATGACAGAAAATAAGATTCGGAATAAGTGGAAAGAGTATCAAGTTGAACTGCCTGAAGGAACTAAATACTTCGCAATTCGCGTAACTTCTAAGTTCCAGCAAATGCTTATGCTTGATGATATCACATACGAGTCTGGCGTTGGCACTATTATTGGTTTCAATATCTATCGTGATGGCCAAAATATCGCTACTGTAGATGCTCAGACGACTATATTCAAGGATAATACGGCTGATAAGGGCAATCACAACTATACTGTGACAGTTATTTATGATGAAGGCGAATCTAGAATGTCCAATAGTGTTTCTGCTGTTACTTCATTAAAAGATAATGTAAAGGCAGAAACGATTGTGCGCACGATCCCTGGCTACATAGTCATAAGCAATTCTATTGGTCAAGAAGTTGCAGTCTTTGCTGCAAATGGTAAGCAGGTCTTCTCCGGAAGCGGCCAGCAAAACTTGTTGATTCCGATGATGCGAAATACCTATGTTGTGAAAGTTGGAAATAAGGCGTATAACGTTTTAGTACCATAAATCACAGGTGACGAAAAAATGATAGGAGATGCAACCAAACCCTGGTTGCATCTCTTTTATTTCTACTAAAACGTAGTGTATTGAGGTGGTATTGTACTGAGACATAATTTTGGTGATTATATACGACATTACCCTAAATATACGAAACACCGCTTAACTCAACAGATTAGGCGGTGTTTTATATTGTAATAACATCTATAGTCTTATACTTGATATAATAAATCAAATATATAATCGTTATTATAAAAGGGTTAATAAAGAAAAGCTACCGTTACGGTGTCAAAAATAACAGTAGCTTTGATAAGACTCTTAACCTTATTGCGGTAGGGTAAGGTGTTTTATATTTCATTTCATGGATGTCTAACAAAGACATCCATTTTTAATCCCCTTTCTTATGAATATGAGGTTTCAAAGAAGGTGTATTTCCAGGTGTCTGCTTATTGTCTCTTTGACGTCTGTCAGGCTTTCCTGTTGTAACAGCAATTCTTTTTGGTCCTGGTTTAATTCCCATAGATTAAATTCCTAAAATTTGACATGTGAACTTCCCTTTTTATAATGGAGTTGAAGCTCCACTATCTTATATCGAAAGATTAGTAGAAACGCTGCATCCCATTAGGTTTTCAGCAAGCAAGTGCCTATGACACCTTGTAGATAAACGCAACAATTATACCAAGTGATGACGCTGTCAATTATGTCGGACTTGCAACGACAATCTGTCATCCATGCTGTTAAGAGTTATCCAATTATAATCTAAGTATGGATTTAATCAAAAGCATACATATTTCTTCGGTAGAAGAAGCAGAGGATATTCTAAAATCAGAAATAAGCGTCAGTTCTCTATTTGGAGAGTTGAAGCATACACCAATATTAAATAGCTATGAATTGACTAAGCAGAATGTTCAAAGCAAGATAAATAAAGTTTTCAGAGCAGCGAATACCAATCACTTGACAATCAAGTTAAAGGCTGATAATACAGAAGATGTTTCCAAAAGCATTTAAGGCGTTATTTCCTAAGCGTAAGGTAACTTTAAGGCTTTTTAGAAGATAAGGCTACCTATAATCAGCAAACCACCTCTTATGATATAATAGTACAGAAAGTTGGCACATTCCATATATCGGTTAAAGTCGAAAGACTTGTATATGAAACGTGCCGTATGACTTATGACTTATTGAATGGTACAAGCGGAACGCTGATAGACAACACAGATAGTACTGATTTGGAAATAACCTCAAAGAACAATGCTGTATTGTTTGTAAATAACCTTACCTATAAACCTAAGAAAGATTTAGAGATAGATAAACTATAAGAGAAAGAATATGGATGTTAAGTTGAAATTAGGGGATGTGAGAACTCTTTTAACACGTCTTCACCTGATAGCAAGAGAGTTAAATAAGCCGTTTGACGCTGGAGAGGTTATTGTTGAATACAATAAGAGGTATGGCGGAATAGATGAGCCGTTATGTGCAGCAGTAACTCGTCCTATATATTTTCCACGTGAAGAATGTATATTTTTGAATAGATTATATCTAAAGGAATAGACTATCATTATACCATTCTTTAATATCTTGCGAAACGTTTTGCTCATCAATAAAAGCAAATTTGTTCTATTGTTGTTGAATGACGTTTCTCTAGTATCATACGGCAAATAATACTCAATGGTATTATTTGAATTTATAATATGTATCCTAAATATGGTATTTGGATTTTCTTTGAGATATGCCCACTCCATTGTTATTTCCATAAAAACTCGCTATTATTTTGCATAAGATACAGATAATTTAGTATTTTTGCAAAGTCTTTCGGGACAAAACTTTAGTGGAAAAAGAGAGTGCCTTATTTCTTGTGAAATCGCCAAATCTCAACAACGAATATACGAGGCACGGAGCAGCTCATATACGTGGGCTACCTATCCGTGTTGTATATTCAGGTGTTTAGCGATACCTACAAGAGAATACGGAGGGCAGCCCACTTTCTTTAACAATAAACATTGTAAATCCTCCAAGCTGGCTGTCTGAGGAGAACTCTTGTAAAATTCGCCATTATGAAAATTCTCTATTCTTTTTTCATCGGAATGATGATGATTGGGGTGTGGGTTATTACTATGCAGCTTGTCTCGCCAGGAACTATTTACAATGCAGACCCACAAATAAGTTTGTGGGGTGTGGTTGCACTCTTTTTTACTGGTTGTGTTATCGGTTGGTTTGATGCTTGTCGCAAACAACGTAAAAAGGAAGAGGAGGAAGAACGCCAAGCCGAACAAGACAGAACAAATGAACTCATGCGTGAGTATCTTAAAAAGAAACTCCAAGAAGAAAACGATAAACAATGATAAGGTCATGAAAAAGATTTTTTTGTTGTCGCTAACCATCACCTTGTGTAGCTTATTCTCTTTGGCGCAGTCGTCTGTAGTCCAAATGGGCGAAGCCGTTGTGCGTTGCAATGACTTTGCCTTCGCAAAAACTATGCTGCTCAACGAAGGACTTTCTGTTGTCAAGTCCTCAAAACTGAATAATGCCAATACCATTGCTTTGAGCAATGGTAGCAAAGCTTACATACAGTATCTTGTATGTGATACTAACCAAATATCCCAAGTCAAAGAAAAATTAAGAAATGTGTATTCAAGTTTAGCCCGAATGGACGCTTTTTCGGCTCATTAGGCAAAGACCAAATACGCTTTGGATATTCCTATTGTAGAGATAATGACACCATCTTTAGAGAACTTTATCGAAATGGTAATCATTGTATGGGAATGGATATAAATGCTAAGAATTGGATGGTTGTTACTTTTTTTAGAACTGATTGAACAAACTTTATAGATTTTTTTATCAAATCCTACTTAACCCAGTATTTTTACTTGGGTATATAGCAAATGCGAGCGTCCTCACGGATTGCTCGCATTTTTTTGTTGTCGCTTAATCTTTGTACCTTTGCACCACTGAGGTTCCAACTCAGTAGTAAAAATTATGTTTCACCTTTAATTCAAAAAATATGAGTACAAAAGCAGACAACCGAAATTATGATGAACGCCCGATGGGCGAGTTCTTTTTAGGGTAGGTAATAGACTTATCCATCTTGTAGAACGGATATACTATAGAATACTAATAGTTGGAAAGGCTGGATTTAGTCCTTGCCTTGCTTTTTGCCTTTTTCTTCTTGTCTTTATGGAGCATCTTATCCATAGTCTTGTCGAAATTTCCGCTATTGTCATCAATATCCATTAGTTCTTTCAGCCGTTCTTCAGGCATATCACGGAAAAAGTCAGGCAAATTCGTTCTATCAATCATTATGCTGTGAGTTTGTTGTACGTTAATCTACTCTTGCAATGCCGTATGACTTCAGCAAAGCGTTCGTTTATAGAAACGTTGCGAGTATTATAGCGGAAACAGAACTCATCAAAATACCGTTGCATGTGCTTACGGCTAACCCAGTTGTATATGCCGTTGATAGCACGTTTGCAATAATTCCCCCAAAAGGCTTCAATCGTGTTCGTATATGCACCACCACTAACATAGATACCATGTCCGTGGTCAACAACGTGGTGCTTATAGACTTTCGGAATTAGTCTATATCCTTGCCACTCATCAGAGTATATCGTTGCGGAGTGCTTAACTTTACACAGAATAGGCGGTGTTAGCTGCTTGTAACTCGTATTTTCTACCACTTTACAGAATACCTTACCGCCACGCTGCAATATGCCCATTACGGGAACTTTATCAACGAATGCTCTTCCTTGGCATTTCTTCGCTTTCTTATTCCAATGGCGGTTTTTGTTCTTGCCACCAACGAATGTTTCATCAAGTTCAACCTCACCGTCAAACTTTTCCTTGTAGTCTTGTTTGAATGTTTCACGTATGCGGTGCGTCATAAACCAAGCCGTTTTCTGTGTAACGTGAATGTCCTTAGATAATTGAACAGAAGATATACCCTTTGTGTGACAAGTTACCATATAGACGGCATAAAAACCACTTACGCAAAGAGATTTTTAGAGCCTTCAAACAGCGTGCCTATCCGTATGTTGAAGTTCTTACCTGTGTTCTTACAACGATACATACCATCACCCCTTCGGTAAACTTTTTGAAGTTGGATCGTATGGAGATACTGGCTCGCTATTCTTCCAAAGTTTACTTTCAAGGTGACGGATACATTTCTTCTCTGTATTGAACACTTGCATAAGTGTAAATGCGGAGTTGAAATTGCCAAAGTTAATCGTTTTCATAATCCAAACATTTTTGGTGCTTGGTTACATTAACTTTGGCAAGATTTTTCTTTTGGGCAGAAAAATAGGCTAAAAATCATACGGTTTTAGCCTATTGAAGTCGAAAACTATCTGTCTTTCAGATATTATGGTAGTATAGTTAAACTTTGTAAACGGAAAAATTCGGCTACCCTATGTTTGGGGGTATTGTCATATATAGTCACCATAATTTTTTTACTCCTTTTTAGATTTTTAAAGGTGACATCTTATTCAGTACACTATAATGTGAAATTGATGCGAATGTCGCTCAATAATGACTTATCAACCCCAATTCGGTTTAAGGTCACCTCCTTTTTACTCAGGTTATAGCCCACAACGATTCTTTCGACCTAGCTGTAGGCCGAAGATTCATTGTTTTTCACGCAAGTATGTTTTAGAAAAAGTGCGAGCTGCTTCACCTCTGCTTCTCCCTCCATCTCAAACTCCATATTGATAGAGGGTTTTTGTCTCGTAGAAAGCATAGGCTGCCATTCCAGCCAAAAAGATTGACAATAAAGTTTGATACACTTCTGTGGTGGGTATGAACAATCTGTGCCACGTTCTTGAGCATATCGTTGATGGTCTCGATAATGCTTCTTTTACGGAGCATAATTTTTGTCGTACACATCCATTAAGCGGTTCTTCATATTAGTGCGTATTCCCGTGACGATGTGAACTCCTCTATCGAAGAGAGAGGCAAAAAGTGATTGGGAAATATAACCTTTATCGGCATATAGCTTCCCGAATAAATCCTTAGTCAAGTTGTTGAATACCTCCGGGTTACGATCGTCCACATTGGCTTTGGTGAGTGCAAAGTTGAGTAATTCTCCTCGTTCATTACACAATAGATGCAGCTTAAATCCATAGTACCAGCCCATTGTACTTTTCCCTTTATGAGCATAGCCCTTGAAGACACGATTAGAATACTCACGTTTGTTTTCACACACAGGAATACGCGTCGAATCGATAAAAGTAATCCCCGTACATTCTCCCATTAAAGCCAATTTAAGGAAGAGCAAAAGGGGGATCGCCACTCGTGGCATACGTTCCACAAAGCGGGTATACGAAAGTAGGTTGGGGAACTCTTCTTTTAGTTCTCGACAGAGGTAGAAGAGATAAAAATGTTTGAAATTGCGAAACGTATTGCTGTGGAACAAGACAAGAATGGTAATCATTTCTGCATCGCTCATTCTTCCCTTTCTATTGCGAGTTTTAGGGGTGTTTGGAGAGGGATTTGAAAGCGAAAGTGCTTTTTTGTTCAATTCCAACTCATATTCTTTGCAGAAATCGTCTGCAATACAATAAATTTCCGTAACTTTACTGATAAGATTCATAGAGGTTTTTATCGTTATCTATTTGGTTTTCAACAACAAATATACGAAAAATAATCCTCTTTTGGAGCTTTTGTTGAAACTATTTTAAGGCAAAAAACAAGCCTTGCTTATCCCGAATTGGGGTTATAAAGGTGACCGTATATGCGACGCCCCACCGCGGCGATGTCTTCACAGGGAAAGTCCACGGGAATACAACTCGTAAAAAAAGCTGCGTGCACTCACGCTCCTGAGAGGACAAAATATCAAGAATGATTGGTTGAAAAGCATTGGAGCACGTACGAGGGATGCGAAGTTGGAAACTCCAACCATGGCCTCGCCAACGACGGGGACGGATACCATTGGCTTGTTCATCCGTGTGTTCCGCGAGAAAGAGGGAGTGCTCCTGCTTGGAAAAAAACTATCCAAAAAGCACGCGAATCAACTCATTAAAACCTGCCTCACTTGAGGCCATTTCGGAAATTAATTCCGATCTTTGTTCTCTTGTAAGCTTCATTGTTCTTTCTTCTTTCTTTGATTTTTTTAATTCACTACAAATATAAGAACTTTGGAGCTTACACACTTTTATAGGACAGTATCTTCACGCGTGTACGTTTATCCCTCCACGATTGTACAAATATCCTTCCACGATGGTACAAATATCCTTCCACGATGGTATTTTCTGATGAAAGTCTATTAAAGCGGGAAATTTAATATTGGAGCTACGTTTATACTTCTTTCAATGCGCTTATACTTGTCCTCTTTATTTTGGCTGTAGCGCAAAAGGGGTTGATTTGTATGTTTATAATGTAGGGATGCGTAGTATTGAAAAGTTGTCCTGAGAGAGACTATGCTTAGTCAAAGTCTGATGTTTTTCGTAGTGGACGAAAGGACATGGGGCAACGTGTAGTGTCGTTAGAAAATAAAGTAGGTCTATTTAAACTTGGTTCTTGATTTCAAGAAAATGCGACATAGGGATATAGTCGTTCGAGTTCCTTCTTGGTAAAGATACCTAAGAAGCGCAATTCTTCCCAGTTCCTTAACGGCCCGTTTAAGCGAATATGATTGATAATGGCTTTCGTCTGCTCATAATTAAAGTAAGGATGCCGTATGAGTTGCTTAAAAGAAACTTTGTTGATATACACTTGGTTCGGTATCTGCTTTGTGATAAAGAACCATTGCTCTATATTATCCGGAAGGCCATCTATTTCTTTTTAGTTGCTGCTTGCTTACAAAGCCTCCAAGTCTTTCTCGGTAGCGCACAATCTTTCCGGCGTAATAAGAGCCTATACCGGGGATTTTTTTCAGGGCATTGGTGTCAGCTTCGTTGATGTCGATCTTTGTACCCAGGGCATATTTTTTTCTACACGTTGCCTCCGGATGCTATCACTCCTGTATTGCGTGCGTTCATTGCTTTCTTGATGGATAACAATATAAGGACGCAGGCGTGCAAAGTCTTTTTCGCTAAGTCCATATAAATGGCTAAAATGCTCGGCCGACTTCCATCGTCCGCCTTTTGCTCGATATTTGAGCGCATTTTTAGCTTGCCAAGGAGCGAAGCCTAAGGCCATGAAGGTCTCATAGTTGGCCGTGTTGGGATCAAAAGGGAATAGCTTGCCTACTACCTTTTCGTTGTTCCAATGCGGATGCTGTTTGACCCATGCTAATGAGTCTTTCTTAATTTGAGCTTCAAAGTCAGATAGTTCTTGCTGCGCAGTGGAGGCTTGGTTGTTGGACGGCCCGGTTGTCTCTCTTTTATATAGCCGAAGTAGGACTACAATTAGTATGATGACAAAGAGAACGGCAGCTAAACCATATAGCTCTTCTCGCGTGAAGCGGCGTTTTTTTCCATAGCCCTCTTTGTTTAATTGATAAAATTCCAAGAGATTCCCAATCTGAAAATAAGGCGGTTGAGTGGGTAGTGTGGGACAAGGAAAGGTTTTCCATTGCCCGAGCTGTAATTAAGATGCGAAACCATCACATAAAAGCGAGTGCGCTTCAGATCAAAATTGGCGTAAGCATTAATAAGTGGATAATTGCCCAACGTCACCTTATGTTGAGGGTCTTGTATGGCAAATTCCCCGACGATGGGAGAGTAAGTTAAGGCGTCATACTTCGTAAAGAAGCGCATATCTGCCCCCAGTTCTGTCTTCAGTACCTTAGCTATCCTGAACTTTAAGTATAAATTTGTCCAAAGATTGATGGCCGGAAGTGGATAAACTGAGGCGTCAGAGGTAGCCTGCCAAGTGATTTCATTCTCCCAATGCAAGATGCCCCAATGGAAATTTTGAGTTAGTGTAGCTGCGATTAGCTGCAAATTGCCGGTCTTTTGGCTTGAATTAACTGAATGGGTATATTTTTGAGTGCTTGATGCAGTATAGGGATATAAGGTTTGCGCAAAGAAGGGATAGTTTTGGATATTTTTCGATGTGCAGACTGAGTTTTGTTTGCTTATAATGTAGACTTCCGCCAATGCGCGTCGAAAAATTGTTTGTTTAATTGTTTGTCCCACCAAGCGTTGCGTGCGTGGTAATGGTCAAAATAGAAAGTAGGCGCCCAACGTCGTACTATGGCCGTCTAAATTAACAAAGAGTGAATCTTTACGGAAAGGAATCGTAAAATCTACATTCCCTTCTACGTTAAATTCTCCCCACTTGGCGCCGGTCGTTCTCAGTTCGCCTAATACGTGATAGCGGAAATACTTGCCTTTTTCCTTGAGCAGTTGCGCGCCAAGCGTAAGGTAATTGTATTTATATTGCTTCGTCGTTAAGTTGCTCGCCGTTATGAGCGTGTCAGGCAAAGAAAAAAATTGTAGAAATCGTGCTGCGCGAATAGACGAAGTCCGGTCTTCACCCACTTATTGAAATCTTCATGCAACTCTATTGCAAGGGTGTTTCTCAAGTGTAGGAATTTCGTCAGATCATTTGCAGAGTCTGCCGGCAGATAGAAGTCATGAAAGAACCCTTTTTGCTTCAGTTAAAGGCAGATTAGACAAGAAACGCCTGTTGTTGTGTGAGAGTTGGAATGTATGAATAAAAGCTTGTGACCGGCACAAATTCCTCTCTTAGCAAACTATCGTTGATGTTTGTTTGCGTAGAGTCTGTTGCCTTTAATAATTTACCAGATATCTTGTTGTGCTGCGTCTTGACTATTTTCCCCTCTTTATCATAGAAACGGGAGAAACCTACACTATAGTTGTGTGTTAAGAAGAATGTGTTCAGGTGCATCCTATTATATGTCTTTGAAAGATTGGTGGGCATATCTTCCGTTCCATATTTTTGTGGGGAAAGATTCAGGATTAGTGATATAAGCATCATTTTTCTATTCCTCCGTTCTCGGAAGTTTTTAGAAAAATTGGTGGAGTAGAGCGTGTGCATTTTATAATTTTTTTGCCTAAGTAAGACGCGAACAGCGTACCTCCCAATTGAGACGTGTTTTGACTGCTATAATATCCTCTGCCGTAAAGATAGTCAATCACAAAGCCCATTCCTAAACGCTTGTTTATATTAGTGGAAAAAAAGCTCCCTTAAGTCTTGATTCTCCGCTCTGCTTGTCTCCACATTCGTGAAGCGTTATATTGGTAAATGGAGATTTTGTATTGGTAAACAGTATTTGATCAGGTGTTCGCAAGAAAAAATTATAAGGGTTGGTGAAAATAAATTCTCCTTCTGTAGGTGCATCATTGCGATCCGTAAATATCCGACTGATACGCGGCGATCCTAGATTTCCTAAAAAGTTGTAGCGCCCCGTAAGTCCATCCGTGAAAGCCTGATTCTGGAAGAGGTGGGGAATGGTATCTATTTGTGCAGGACGAATAGCGCCAAAACGAGCATCTACTCTCCAAGCATAAATACCTTCCGGAACATTTTCTTTCTCTATCGAATCTGTTGCAGAGAGCTGCTGGTTATTTTTCTTGTATAATATTCTGTGCTTGAACTGCCGAGAAGGGACAAGAAATAAGCAGTAAGATCTTCAATAGTCGTTTCATAAAAAGCAAACCAATGTGCATTGATGATGGCAAAGTTAAAGAGATTTTGGGATTTGTCAGTCGTTTATAGCGCCACAATTCGGACAAGTTCCCAATTTTTCTAAGACTTGTCCACAATTGCCGCAAATGAATTGCTTCGTGCGGCGTCTGAAGTAGCTTTTCAGTCTGATTCCAAAAAAATCAAAAATAAGGATGATGTGCCCTATATAAAAGGGAAGAATCTCTGTTAATCCAAAGTAAATAAGTATAGCACTGAAGATTAAGCTCGCAAGATGTTTTATAATGTATTGTCCATCATCTATTTTTGAGAGATCTATTATTACTGCAATCCCAGAAATGAGAAGTAGCCATACTGATCCTAAGAATAGCTGCATAATAGGGGGTAGGTCTGAACTTAAAGGATTGATGGTCGGGTGAAAAATAAAACTCAATCCAAGTATCCGGAATAAAGCGTTGTATGCCCCATATAAAGCTGAAGACACGGCAACAATAAAGCAGAAAAGTAAAGCATATAGGCTGTAGGCTGGAATAAACGAGATGCCTACAAGCGCTTCTTTATGTCGCCTTATAGCATATTTCCATCCATTCTCCTCTGCCTTTCGTTCCTGTTTGTTTTGCTTAAGACATAATAAGACCACTAATACTAAAAGACTTAGCCCTAACAGTGGAAATAAGATTAAAGAGCGTGTATAGCTGAAGAAGTGAATGAATCTTGAAATCGGATCATTTGGTACAATCTTATTGAGAAAAGTCTGTTCACTTATCCAGCCTTGTGTAAATTGGTCGCGCGCCACTTTGATTAGAATACTATCTGTATCTGCTTGAGTAGATTTTGAAATATCTAAAACAATCAGTTGATCTCCTTTATGTAAATTTATCGTGTCAGTCTCTTCATTTGTATTGACAGAATAACCAAAAATCGCCGACAGCCTCTCGCATTTTTAGGCGGAAGCGTCCTCATTAGGGTGGAAGGAGTCTGTAGCATTGGCAATAAACCCTTTCCAGTAATGATGTGAAATGCGAAATGTGACCGAATCAATGCTTTTTTGATCAGCCGGGACCCAATGTCCCACTTGATTTGGATGCGAATAGTAGCAAGAATAAAGCAGCAAGAGAGGAATAAATAATGTGATGAGCTTCTTCATTGTCTAATTTTTTTAGGAGATAATACCTGCATTTCGCAATGTTTACAATCAAAGACGAGGGGAACATCCTTCCATCGCTTGATCGCAATAACCAATTGTCTCTATTGATGTTTCTGTCTTTAAGGCATTGATGCAAAGTATAACGAATGCAATGTTTGCAAGTCATCAATACGGCTTGTTGCGGCTGCTTCACTTCAAAGGCATCATCCATCGTCGTTACGCCGTGTGAAGTATAGAAAGCTTTTGCCAGGTGATTGGCAATGTTTGCTGTATAATCAAGATGCTGTTTGGGGTAGCATAATTGCTGATTTTCTAAGCCCCTGGGTGGTAGTTGGTAGTCGTCCAGATGGGCTTTCATCAATTTTTCTATAAGTTGACGACGCCATTCGGACAATTGTGAAGAAGGAATGAACCAATTTCCGTCTATGGAAGCTTTTTCAACATAAAATGGTGTCCCACCAAGTTTTGATAATTGTCGGAGAATATTGTTTTCCTGCGACTGCTTGGCAGCCTCTTTCGCGTAAATCAGAGTCATTTTTCACGCTTGTGATAGCATCTTCAGCCGATAGGATGAAGCCCTCTTCTGATGGTTGAAACGTAAGGTTAAGTGCAATTTTTCTTTCTGCTGTAGGCTTTTCAAGTGTGCGCACAAAAGTATAGTCTAAATTCCTATAAATTTTAGTTTTACTTGCAATTTTCGGCATAGAGGTTGGAAAAATCTGGTGTTCATTAACGCGATTAACACGAAATCCCTCTAACTCTTCTTGCGCGTTGACGAAGCAAAGTCCGTCTCCCGGCTGTATTTCTATGTCTGTCTTAAGGCTTATGTAGCGATTATTTACTTGTTCTACTGTGCCAATATATGCTCCCATAGATTTAGGAGAGATAATGTTGGCCACGTTTTCTCGTTTATATAAGAAGTAGTTCGTGAAGCTGCGATTAAAGCTCCTTTCTACGGCTGGTTCAAATGAAAGTGTCGTATCGCCAAACGAAGAACGGCAATACCGATCCTTATTTTTACGGATGACACCATCAATTTGGTGCCGGTAATAAGCTGTTACATTTTTGACATAATCCATATCTTTCAATCGCCCTTCTATTTTGAAAGAAGAGATGCCCGCTTCGATCATATCTTCGATAGATTGACTGCGGTTGAGGTCCTTCATGCTGAGTAGATGTTTTTGCTTTTCCAGCACTTGCCCTTTATCGGTCAAGAGATCGAAGGCAAAGCGACAAAGTTGAGCACACTGCCCTCTATTGGCAGATCTATTAAAAGCAGGCTTGCGATGCATAACAGCGTCCCGAATAACTGACGCAAAGCGCACCATGTACGAATGCTTCGAGCGGAGTATCTACTTGCGCGTGGATTTCGCGAATAGTTTCGAGTGATAACTCACGCGCCAGAACTAATTGTGACAAACCGACGCCGGCTAAGAAGCGAGATTTCTCCACGCTTGTTATGTCCATTTTGTGTCGAAGCGTGCAATGCAATGGGTGGAATCTGCATACGCAAGATGCCTAAATCTTGAATGATGAGTGCATCAACGCGTGCTGCATAGAGGGCGTGAATCAATTTTTCTACTTCAACCAATTCATCATCATAGATGATTGTATTTAGGGTGACGTAAACTTTGGCATTGAATAAATGCGCATAGTCGCAAAGGCGAGCGATGTCGGCTATCGAATTACCTGCAGCAGCACGAGCCCCAAAAAGAAGGAGGACCGATGTAGACGGCATCTGCCCCATGCTTGATAGCCTCTATGCCTATGGCTGCATTTTTCGCAGGACTGAGTAATTCGATTGCTCTCATTATTGTTCTTGTCTTGAATCGTTTGATGGTTGACAAAGTGGGCTAAAATAACAATAGTCCCGTAAACGAAAGGTTTGCGGGACTATCGCAATGCGTACGAAACTCGAACTTGTTTCTGTAACACTCTGTATCACAACTATTTTTATCACTCTCTTTCTTCTATGTAGCCAATTTGTAGCCTCAATAGAGTATTTTTGAGAGTACTTAAATAATTTGCTCTCCTGACATCAGCTATGTCATTTCGGGTACAAAGGTACATAAAAAAATGAACTACTGCCAAATATTTGAGTGAAAAATCTTTTAGAAAAAAATTCTGGCTACAATTTCAGTGCACGGTGCAAGCCCTTATATAAAAAGGGACTTGCACCGTGCACTGACGATCTATCCGTGTGTGAAACAATAAAAAAATGCAAATAGTATCATATTGCCAACATTGGCAATCCAATATTCTTAAAAAAGGTTTATTTCTTTGGAACTTTGCACCTATAAATCAAATTAACAAACAAATATGGATAAGAAAAATGATACCTCAAAAGGGAGAGGGACGCTTGTTTATCGTGCTTCCCACTCTTGAAATCATGCTGTCTTCTTGCGATAACAGCAAGATGAGAGCCCAAGTTGCCGGCATGGAGAATTCCAATTTCAGGAAGCATTGCAAGATGCAGACAGATTTGAGAATTGACACCTATACCAAAATGCGCCTCCGCATTCGACATGGATGTACTTCTTTTGCATCTTCCCAAAGGAATGATAGAATCTTTGGTACATACCATCGAAGACAAAGACCATCGTTTCTTCACAATTGAGAAGGAAGACCTCATCTTTTTGTTGAACAGGCTCTGTCAGGTAGATCACAAAAGAATGATTCAACATATCATACTTCTTGCCAACCGTATAGTAAAAAAAGCAAGACAACCTATCTACATTTCGTGATTTAATGGCAGCTATTGAGGAACTTATCCAAAAACTGATGCGTGATGACAGAGAATAACATGCTTCCTTCCGCCCTTTTGGAAGAAATACATTCCTTGAAAGAAAAATATGGAACGGATTACAGGCTTCATCCTTGAACTGAAACAGGACTATGCCGTGTTGGAAGAAAAAGATTGAGCTGAATTCTTCTGATGTCCTGCGACTTCTCGGCATATCCAGAGCTTCACTTGCGCGATGGAGAGACAGCAAGGTTGTCCCTTACCGTTATGTTTCCTGCAATCACGTGGTCTATCCCTTCAAAGGACTGTACATTGCAATCAAGACGGGACGCGCTTCCTTCAAAGGCTTTCGCAGGGTGGAAGCCCTTCAAAAGGCTCAATGCCTACAAAGACGGTATATTGAAAGGCTATATGGGAGACTCACAAATTTTGTTTGAGGAACTATGAACATTAAGGAAGAAATCTTGGAACATACAAACAGGGGATTGGAGATCTTCAGTTTCTATATGCCGATTGACTTTGTTCCGAAACGGAATTTTTCGAAATCCACTATATGAGGACAGACGGGCTTCCTGCAATATCTATTTTGACACGAGATCGAAGTGCTATCGGATGAAAGACTTCGGTAACGAGATGTATTCCGGCGATTGCTTTTTGGTTCGCAGCCGCAATACAAGGCTTGGATATGCAGATAGACTTTATGAGGGTATTGAAGATGATTATCAATGACCTGCAACTGAACATTCCATTACCGTACCATGATTGGAGCGAGAAAAAGCAAGTCGAATGCCAATATTCCTCCCAAACCTCCCATATCCGTGAATGCCAGTAAGCAGGCAGGCTCCAAGAAATGGTTTAGGATCGCAGAACAATCTTACAAGGATAACGAACTTGGATTTTGGGCACGGTATGGTATCGGAACGAAAACCCTGCAGCGCTTTCAGGTCAAGTCCATAGCCCGTTTTGAGTCGGTTTCAAACCAAGGAAAGGCATATACCATTCATTCTTCTTCGGAAGAACCTATGTTCTGCTATTCCATGAGGAATTTTGTTAAAGTGTACCGTCCATTCAGTAAAATGCGGTTCTTGTATGGAGGAGAAAAGGCAGAAGATTATGTATTCGGATTCGAGCAGCTGCCCAACAAGGGCGACATACTCTTCATCACGGGTGGAGAAAAAGATGTGCTTTCCCTCTCCGCTCATCATTTCAATGCCATCTGTTTCAACAGCGAGACTGCACAAATCCCAGAAAGCATAATCGAGAGCCTGCTGCTTCGTTTTCGCCACATCATTCTCTTATACGATACGGACGAGACCGGACTCAGGGAGGCTGAACGGCAAACGGAAGTCCTGTCCGCTTATAAGGTACTTACCCTGACGCTCCCCTTCAGGGCATCAAAAGCGAGAAAGACATATCCGATTACTTTTGCCTTAGGGCATACTGAAAAAAGAATTGAGAGGGTTGCTGTCAGCCATGCTCTCCCAAATTTATACACAGACCATCATGATGTTACGTTCATGTGAAATAGACTATGACAATCCTCCTGACGCTTCAATGTCCGTTGTAGCAGTGAATGGAGTGCCACTTGGTACACAGGGCAACTTGTTTTGTATCACAGGTGGTGAAGGAACGGGCAAAAGCAATTATGTTGCTGCCATTCTTACCGGAGCATTAGGAACAGAACGGTTACCTGCCGAGAGGACATTGGGATTGAAATTACGCCCAACCCTAATGGCTTGGCGGTATTACACTATGATACGGAACAGTCCGAAGCTCAACTGCACAAGAATCTGGGTAAAACCTTACAACGTGCGTCATTGAAAACCGTACCGGAGTTTTACCACTCCCTATATCTGGCTTCGCTCTCCCGTAAAGACCGACTGAAACTTATCCGTGAGAGCATGGACTTGTTTCATCATAAGCATGGAGGCATCCATCTTGTGGTGATTGATGGTATAGCCGACTTGATACGCTCCGCTAATGATGAAACGGAAAGCATTGCCATCGTTGATGAGCTTTATCGTCTGGCAGGTATTTATAACACTTGCATTATTTGCGTGCTGCACTTTGTACCGAACGGCATCAAGCTTCGTGGACATATCGGCTCTGAGCTACAACGCAAAGCTGCCGGCATTCTCTCCATAGAGAAAGATGACAATCCCGAATACTCGGTCGTAAAAAGCATTGAAAGTCCGTGACGGAAGTCCGTTGGACGTACCGATGATGCTTTTTCGGCTGGGACAAAGGCAGAGGATATGCACGTCTATCGTGGCGAGAAATCCAAGGAAGACAAGGAAAAGCGCAAAACCGACGAACTTATTGGTGTTGTTAAAGAGGCTTTTCGAAGTTCTCTCAAACTCTCATACCAAGAACTGTGTGAGATTCTGATGCGTGAAATGGAAATCAAAGAAAGAACTGCGAAGAAGTATATTGCCTATATGAAAGAACAACGTATCTTGGCACAAGATACCAATGGTAACTATCAAAAAGGGGAACTATGCCGTACTTAGACCATCAGCCTGAAGACACATGGCAGAAACGCCTGTTTGATAAACTGAAGAATGTGGAAGACAAGCTCGACCGTCTGCTTGTCCTGCGGGAACAGGAAATAGATACAACAATCCGTCCTCCATTGAAACCGGAATACTTGGACATCATAGATGTCTCCAAAATCTTGAGGGTAGAGCAAAAAACCATTTACAACTGGGTTTGGGCAGGGAAAATCCCTTATCTTAAAGCCAATGGCCGATTACTTTTTCCTTCGAGAAGAGATAGATGAAATGTTGTAGAAGCGAGACTTATGGTAAAAAGCCTGTTTCATACAAGTATGTTGGGAATGTCTTCATATTCCATTTCATCCTCCTTTTTCTTACAATGGTTGTAATTTTATCCTGTATGTCAACTATTAGTTTACTTTCGGGAAAATAATTCAACCAATCGACTGTAATCACCAAAGTCTTTTGTACCTTTGCAGTTGGTTTTAATGACAGCAAGTAAACTATGAGTGTACTAAAAGGATAAACCAAATGCTTCAATCTGGGCAAAAGAACGGATTGCTGTTTTGCGACTATGGCTCGTAGAGCATGGCTATTCAGGCAGTTGTTGAGCAGATATCGTTCTTCCGGTTGGTTATCCTCTCTATGTAAAGGGAGTCATCGTACCGCACAGGCGACACGCTGTCCGCTTTTTGGTGCTTTGCAGTCCTTTAACGAACAAGTAGGAAAGAGTTTTTCGTGTTGCAGCGCATTCTGCTTTGGAGCTTTGGGGCTTCAACCATTATGTTCCTATGGGCAAACCCCTGTTAATGGTATCAACGGCAAGTGATAAAAATGCCACAATGGATGAAGCATGACATTTTCGACCGTGAATTTAAGTTTTTTTCAAGACAGAGGTGTTTATCAATGCACAGATAACAACTTTAACATACTTGGACTGGAGGCTGCTTATATCCTCTCCTGAGCAGGCCTTTTATGGAATGTCTGCTGTTAACACCACGCCAATATAACTATATGGATTTATTTTTATATAATGGAACAGTTGACCACTCTGCGTCCGAATGTTATCCAATCGTTATTGGAAACCACAAAACATTATAAAATGAAGAGGCTGTTTCTATATATGGCTGAGAAAGCGGGGCATTATTGGTATGAAGATTTAGACCTTACAAAAAAATAGATTTGGGGACACATAAACTCCAACTCGTCAAATCTGGTATATATATCAGCAAATATAAGATGATTATACCAAAAAGAATTAAACGATTATGAATGATCAACAATATAAAAAAACAGGTGGCATTGTTACTACGCATTCTGCCTTTGGTTTTACAAGATAACGGACTTTGCTGTTCATGGAGGTACGGCTATTAACCTGTTCCACCAGAATATGCCGCGTTACTCGGTTGATATTGACCTTACCTATATTCCGATAGAGCCACGCACAGCGAGTTTGGAAAAGATAAATCAACATCTTGGAGAACTGAAAAACAAGTATAGAACGTGCCATTCCCGGAATACATGTGGTACATAAATCCGAAGTGTGGAAATTGCAGTGCACGCATGATGGTGCTACGGTGAAAATAGAGGTAAATGGTACAAAACGGGGTATATTTGGAGAGGTTGAAATTATGGAACTCTGTCCGAAAGCGAAGGAAGAGTTCCAAGCCATCTGTAAAGGCACGTATAGTTCCTTATTCTCAACTTTATGGGGGAAGATTGCAGCCGCCCTCAGCCGCCAGCATCCACGTGACATGTTTGACTGCAAATACATGAAAGACCAAACGCTTGAAAGTGTAAAAGACGGACTCATCTTATGCTTATTGGGAAGCGACAAGCCTATCGTGGAATCCTTGTCTCCTAATAACATAAACCAAGAGGAGGTACTTGAAAACCAATTCAAGGGAATGTCAGATATTCCATTTACATATACAGACTATGAGCAGGCTCGTAAATCTATTATTAAAAAGGTAAATGACTGCCTTACAAATACAGACAAAGGAATTCCTCGTTTCCTTTGAGGAGGGAACACCACAGTGGGAGAAATGTTGCGCAGGTGATTTAAGCCAATATCCATCTGTACAATGGAAATTACTGAATATAGGTAAACTTAAGAAACAGACTCCCGATAAGCACAAAGAAGGAATAGATAAGCTAAAAGGTTATTTGCAGGTATAATGATAAAAGTCAGACATTCAATACGGATGTCTGACTTTTTATTAACCCTCGACATGTGTTTAGTGCCTCCATTTGGGTCTAAAACTCTGTAAACGGCTATTCTCTTCTTTATCTTGGATAGGATTATTCTCATTTTTCATCTCGACAGAATAATTATTGTTGGGTAAATTCTCTTCTTGCTCCTTTTCTTCCGTCTCATCTTTTTCCTCCTCCGGCGGAGCAAGCGTAAGCGCAATCTTTCTGTCTAATTCAGCAGCTTCACTTTTGAGTGAGCGAAGCTCGTCCTCTTTTTTCCAAGAACTGTTGGCAATGTTGGTGTAAACGTCTTTGTTAGCCACAACTTTTGCCATTTCGTTCTCATGCGATTCTATTACCTTTGGAATACGCTCCAAGGCATTAACGAAGTTTTGACACGCAAGTTTCGGGTCTGTTGCCAACTTGCCATTATTGTAAGTGTAGTAGATAGACTCCTGCCCTTTCACAAAAAAAGCGGTTCACCGAACAGTCGAACAAGTCCTTGGAAGTACTCTCTGTCTTGACCATTATGGAAAAACCATAAACTTCACCGATTTTATTATACTCTCCTTTGGTGCGAGCTTTTTCGTCTATTTCTTGTAAACGTGCAGCAATAGCCTTGATGTCGGTACTGTCTTCCACACCTTTGATTGTCAGTTTATTTATAGGTGTACCTTCCTCATCACGTTCTACACGCTTCTCAAAGAGAGCTAAGTCAGACTGTGCCTCTTTGATTTTATCCATATGGAAGGACACGGAACTCTCAATCTCAGCCAACTTGCCCGTTGCGGCATCACGCTCACGAAGGAAATTCTTACGTTCTGATTCCAAGGTGGTAATCTTCTTATCCAATCTTGCTTTCTCTAAAAGGTCGGTATTGCCTGAAAGTACTGCTACGTATTCTGAGAAGTTCATGCCGCTGTCCTCATCCATCGAACCCTCATCGATGGTACGACAACCAAGCTGGTTACTTTTCAGTTGATTGATGAACAGCTGCTTGTTATGCAGCAGGTTGAACTTATAACTGTCCAAAGAACGTTCCACGGCATAGATAATCACATCGACTTTGTTGTTGGCAAATTCCTTGGCGATAAGGTTTCCCTTGCGCACAGCTCGTCCGTTGCGCTGCTCTAAGTCCGAAGGTCGCCAAGGCGTGTCCAAATGATGGACCGCCACGGCACGTTGTTGCGCATTCACTCCTGTGCCAAGCATAGAAGTTGAACCAAAGATGATACGTATGTCTCCACGGTTCATCGCATCTACCATCGCTTTCTTTGCCTTCTCGTTCTTGCACTCCTGAATGAAGCGTATCTCATAGGACGGGATATGATAGTCTTCTACCAGCTTGCGCTTGATTTCCGAATAGACATTGAAGTCTCCACCGGGCTTATAAGTACCTAAATCAGAGAAAACGAACTGCGTACCTTTCTGTGCGTCGAACTTTCGGTAATAGTCATTGAGCATCTTGGCACAGTGACTTGCCTTGTTGTCTATATGATCTGAGTAAGCATTTTCATCTATCATGCGTAAATCAAGGCTCATCTTGCGCGCGTAATCGGTTGCAATAAGCATCTTTGCCTTTTCCTCGCTCTCACTCAGAGGTGCTCGTCCCAAAAAGCGTGGCATCGCCACTCTTGGCAAACTCCATCAGCTTGCCGATAAAAAAACTTCCTGCTCGGGTGTAGGCGGTATGTTATGCAGTATCTCGTTCTTCTCCGGTCTGTCGATACCGATGTCCTTGGCAGTGCGAAAAATCGCAAATCTCCGCATAAAAGTAATAGGAGCGAATGTAATCGGCTGATTACAAAAGGAAAAACATAATATAGAATAATAAAAGGTGAACGATTTGGAAACGAGCGAGTTTCTTTCCCTCTCTTTATTCTGCAATGCCTCAAAGACCACTTACCTAACATTGCAAAGGTAGTCTTTATTTTCGATGAAAACAAGAGAAAGCCACACTTTTTTTATCAGTCCGTTTCATTTTTTTCCGCACTTGAATTGCCGTTTTATGCCCAAAGCCCATCTCATCGTGAATTTGCTGTCTAATACTTCCTTTTTATTGTCTTCATCATCCTTTTGCGTGTTAAAAATAAAAATTTTTCTGTGCAATTCCTTGCAAATTAAAGAAGAATAACCTATATTTGCGCTTAGGAAAAAAACAACTTAAACGTTCATGCTTATGAAGACAACGTTGATTTTACCAATTTCAGCCCCTTGACATAAAGAACGCCACTTTCGGCAGTCAAGGGAGATATGCAGGACTCTACGAAAAGGCTTTGCATTAATCAATTTTTCGCACACACGATACAATCCATCTCACTTTTTATTTTACGGATTTTCTCTCTTTACCGTTTTTATTGCGGGTATCTTATCAGACTGAAAAAAAGAACATAGACAGTATTAACTTATGGGACGACATTTACACGAAACAGCATTTCTAATAGTTACAGCCTTATTCATTCCCGTGCAGTCCCGTGCGCAGTCACCCGGTCAGGTCAGCGGTGCGGAGGCATGGCTGAAGACCGTCCCCTGACAACAGACTTGCAGGGGTACTATCATTGGCGCGACTTCTCGGGCGACTCCGTTAGAACCAACCTCTACGATGCCAAGGGCGCAGCCTACGGTGGTGAGTTCACGCAGCGGCACACATGGATACGGACTTTCAACTTCAACCCCGCCCTGAACTTCTCCGAGGGGAATCAGCCGAAGGAGAGTCTACTGAAATACTCCAACCTCGCGCAGATGACCGTCATCAGGGGTGTTTGCCCCGACGACCACCGCCTATAACAAGGACGAGGTGCTATATGCCGTCAGCGGACGCAAGGGTGCGGGAAGCCTCGTGAGCAGGGACAAGGCGGTCGGGCAGCAGGGCATAGAACCGCTCAACTACGGAAGCACGGCCGGCGAAGACCTTCTTTATTCGGGGAGTGAGAGGCAGGCCGCAGAGGAATTCAAGTCCACGAGTCCCCGCATCGTCTCATACATCAGGGCATACGCCCCCGTGCATTCCGTGTGGGGAGAAGGCGGACGTGCGACCATCACCACGGGAACATACAGGGACGGAGACGTCAATTTCTCGACAGCCTTTGACAAGTCCCTGTTCGGGGGCGGTGCGCTCAATGGCTACACGCCCGAGCTCATCGCATACGGCAGGACGCTCACGCCGCTGGAGCGCAGGCAGGTGGAGACCTATCTCGCCATCAGATACGGCATCACGCTCAACGGCTCATACTATACGGGGACTGGCAACCTTTCATGGGACAGGGGACGAAAGCGCCGCCTACCACCACAGGGTGACGGGCATCGGGCGTGACGACGCGGGCGACCTCTTCCAGCCTCTCTCCACGACGAGCTACGAGGAAGCACCAAGATACTCTACTGAAAAAGACATACGACAGCTTCAGAGACGCAGACCCATACGGCCTGCCGACGAGCCAACGCCTTCTCGTCATGGGACGCGAGGATGGCTCTCCCATGCCCGACGGCGGCTTTATGATATGGGGCGACGACAATGCCGCCACGACCACCGTCGAGACGGAAGGAAAAAAACACCGTGGCACGTCATGAACCGCAGGTGGCTCGTCAGGACGAACATCGACTCCACCGAGTACAGGAAGGACATCTGGACGCAGAACGGCATCACCGTCACCTCCGACGGTTTTATGGATGCAGTGTCGCAGAATGAGCCCAAGGAGGGCGCATACATCGTCAGTTCCCCGCTCGACACGGGAAACGGTACGATGGAGTACACCAACCCGAGACTCCATCCCGCCTACAACGTGGGCTTCACCGAGGCATCGGGCACGAAGTGCGCATACGGCTTCAACGTCAGCGCACGGGGTGAGATCCGAATCGTAGAGAACGGAACTGTGCAGAGCAGAATAGTAGAAAGAAACACGGGCGGAAAGAGTTTCATGGTACGCAGAAAAGGAAACAGCGTAACTCTGCTCATAGACGGCCGGGGCAGCAAGGAGCTGCAGATAACCATACCCGTTGAAAGCACGGCAAAGGCAGCCTGCATGATTTTCGAGACGACAGGCGGCGAGACTGCATTAAATATCCCAAGACTGCGCAGAAATGGATTCGGAGACAGCGGCAACATGGTCGAACTCGGATATGGAGTCCTCGCCAAAGGCAACAAGTTCGCAGGCACGGACTACCGCAACGTCTTCATGCTCATAGACAGAGGTGCGGGCGACAAGACCGACATACATGAAAACATCATCATCAGATGCTCGCGCAGGACGCGAGCCGTGAAAAACTCGTCTTCGACAACATCTTCATGGACACCGACGGCAGTGGATCTGACACGTTCACCTTCGCCTGCTTCGACGGCATTTTGGCACGGCTGACACCGCACAACGCGAGCTGCACGGGCGGAAAGCCGAGAAAGGACGGCAGCCTTGACATCAGCATGGTGGTCGGCCTGCCGAGTTTTTCATACAGCCTGCTGGCGGACTCCGTGGAGAATATGGAGAAAGGTGCCGTAGCTTCACGGGAAACTTCACCACGAAGACATACACGGTGAAGAACCTGCTCCCGGGAAACTACAGTCTGCTCATTAAGCAGAACGCGGGCATCGACATCACGGCGGAGAGCACGGGAGGCGTCGAGTATGCCCATGCGGTCGGTCGCCGAAAGCAGGGAGAGGTCACATGGACTATTCCCTCGCTCACCTCCGACTACAGGGGCGGGACTCTGCACCACGCTCGGACTGGGAAAGAACATCCTCCACGGCTTCGAAGTGAAGAATGCCACGGCACAAGTCGTGGTCGAGGGTAAGCCCATGGGTGCTGCCGTCACCCTGAATGGAGGTGACGCACTCGGCATCATCTTCACCCCCGACACGGTAAGCTATACGGTAAACGGCATCGTCGTCCACCGTGCGGCCAGAAAGCCGGTCTCGGCTGGCTCTTCGGCATGGGCTTCAACAAGGGACTCTCGACCATCGACGGGCTGAGCATCGACGGTGGAGACTTCGCCCTGACGAGCGTTTCGAGGGGCGTGGCCTACGAGACGAAGAAGGCTGTCGAGGACAGCATGGCGGTAATTATCGGCAGCGAGTGCAGCCCGAACGTGCCCAAGGCACAGGCAAGGTCGGCAGAAAACACCTCCTCCATCGAGAGACAAGCCCATTCTGCCCTCACCGTGACAAGGAAGGACGGGACTGGTATGGCGTTCAGTGCCGAGCTGAGACTTGCCAAGGAGACCGATGCCGAACTGCTCGTCTATGATACATCGGGAAGGCTGCTGAGCCGGACGGACATGGCGGGAGGCACCATAAAGCGTGCCGACTTCACCGTACCGCAGACGGGCGTGTACGTCGTCAAAGCACTCACCTTAGAAGAAGAATTCACAAGGAAGATAATGGCAAACTACTAAACCCCAACGGCTATGAAGACAAAGCATTACCTCATATCGGCGGCATTACTGACAGCCATCACCGCAGCCATCGCTGCGACGCATATATACAAGGGACAGGACGGTGCACGTGAAAACAACGGCACGAGTATATCACAAGAGACAGCACAGACCGAGACGTTCACGTCGAACACACATAACACGGCGAAGGCTGCGCAGGGAAACTCACAGGCTATTAGAAGGGGTAATACTAAAACAGTGACAGCATCCCGCGCAGCCACCTATGCAGCAGACCATCCATCGGGCATCATAGGACAGCCCGACGGACGGGTTTCGGACAACCCCGAGGACAACATCTTCGAGATAACAGTCGAGAAAGTTTCTCCAAATATGCGCGCATGGCTGGTCTATGACCTCAAGGGCGTAAGTTCTGGTCAGGGTATCAGCAGGAGCATCAACGACCGCATGGCGGTCGGCGGCTACCTTACGATTCTCTCCAAGGACTGGAAGACCGTTAGGGAGGAAATAAGCCCCGAGTGGCTGAAGGACGGCAGGAACACCGTCCTCTTCACCATTCCGACGGATGCTTCCTACGCCTATTCGGTCAGGAACGTACATATCGAAACCGTAGCGGATGCTAAGACAAAGACTAATACCAATAAGCAGGAAGAAATAATCCTTTCCTCCGCCCCCATAGCCCATGACGGTCAGACCTACCTCCACGGCTTCGTACGAGGGAAGGCAAGCCGTATCTCAGTGAACGGCACAACCCTCACCGTCCATGACGGAGAATTCGAGGGCATCGTGCCATCGACGGGCAGACAGCTCAAGCTCACGGCAGTTATTGATGACAGGAACATCAGCAGGGACAATAACACCCATACAGGAAGGTAGGGCGGACTATGCCCGTGCCTTCGTGTCCGTCGGTGGAAAGGCAGAGAAGCGGTTCCTCGCGCACAGGGCGGACAGCATCGCCATCGGCGGCAACGTCCTTTCCGTGAAGGCTGCGGACATCGCAAGGAACGGCAGATACTCCGTCACGGCACTCCGCGAGACGGACATTCCTGCCCTTGACTACGGCATGACCAACGTCACCGCCAAGGGAGACGGTTACCGCTTTCTGCCCCACGGCAACCACTTCGAGGGCAAGGGTGCGACGGTGAAGATAAAATACGACCGCACGCGAATCCCGAGCGGTTTTACAGAAGACGACATCAATACCTATTACTTCGACAAGAATACCAAGCACTGGGTGGCACTGGAAAGAGTCAGGGTGGATAAGAAGGAGACCTGCGTCGTGTCACGCACCACGCACTTCACCGATATGATCAACGGTGTAATCAAGGCACCCGAATCTCCACAGACCGATGGATTTACCCCGACGATGATGAATGACATCAAGGCGGCAGACCCGACGGCAAAAATCAATCTTATTACTCCTCCTACGGCTAACAACCGCGGCTCAGCTAATCTACAGTATGGCTTCGAGATGCCACCTGCCCGCAATGGTATGGCTCCTTCTTTGGGCATACAGTACAGTAGTGAAGGCGGTAGTGGATGGCTTGGAGAGGGTTGGAATCTCTCTGTTCCTTCTATTACGTTGGATACTCGCTGGGGTGTTCCAAGATACGATATAAGTAAAGAAACCGAGACTTATTTGATGTCGGGTTCTATGCTTTCCACGATGGGTGACGACGGCAAGATGGGTGTGGCTCACCGTGGTGAGAAGATGAACCGAAAAAGCGGACAGGCAGTTCTACACTCGGCAGGGAGGAGACTTCAGCCGTATTATCCGAAAGGGTAATTCTCCTGCCGACTATACTTGGGAAGTAACCGACAAACTGGGGAATCAAATATATTTATGGTGGAGAAGGTGCCGTTCTCAAAGGTACCATCACCGATGCAAGCGGTCAAAGCCGTGAAGTGATTACCGAATGGAAGCTCAAACGTGTGGAAGAAACACACGGTGATTATATCGAATACGTCTATGAGACAGCCGACGAACCTGTTCGTGGTGGACTTGTGGCAAAAAGCCATTTATCTTAAGGAAGTACGTGCCGGTAATAGCGGACAATCACCCCACACAGTGGTTGTCTTAGAAGGCAGTAAACAGAAACGACTCAAAAACAACAATGCAAGATATGGCTTCCTAACCTCATCGAATCGTTTGTTAGAGAAGCTAACGGTGCACTTCAAGGAAGTACGCTCCGCAGTTATGCCTTTACCTATAGCGAGGGTGCGTTCAATAAAGATGTGCTTACAGGGTGTAAAAGCAACTCGACGACAAAGGTGCAGAAGTGTCTTATCAGAATTTTTGACTATTATGATGATGTACAGGCTGCTAAGGGGTATGTGCCTTTTAAGGAAAAAACAGGAAACATGGAATACGCACAATGACGGACTTGACGCAGGATTTATAAGTCCTCTCAAAGAAGTTGGTGGCATATTCAGCGACAAACCTACTGCCTTAGGAGGAACAACAAGTCTTTTCTTATGGTGGCTCTTTCTATGCTGGAGCAGGAGTTGATGATCAAAAGTTCTTCAACAAGTGGCACTATTGGTGGTTCTTTTAATTACTCTCATGATAATTCTAAGGGATTATTGACTTTTGCAGACCTTAACGGAGATGGATTACCCGACAAGATATATCAGGATGGAGGTTCTGTGTACTATCGTCCGCAAATATGCACAGACGAAAAAGAAAATAACCTATGGAGAACCTATCAAAGTTGTTGGTATCTCTAAATTTTTCTGCTTCATCCAGTAATACTTTCTCTGGAGGACCTGCCATCAAGGCTGGGTGGCAGTATATCATGGCTACTGTTGCTACAAGTACTTCTCGCACGACTACCAAAACCTCTGTATATTTCAGCGATGTTAATGGTGATGGGCTTGTAGATATAGTTTCCAGTGGTAAGGTTTATTTTAATCATATAGAAATTGACGAACAAGGTCATGCTATTCCTCATTTTACGCTTAGCAGTGCCGATACACCAAGCCCTATCATCTATGATGCCAAGAAAATAGATAAAAACTATTGGGGAGGTTGATCCTGCCGAGCAAGCAGAATTGATTAAATCCTCTCCGATGGAAGATATGGTACGTGTATGGCAGGCACCTAAAGATGGAATCATCAGCATCTCGGGTACAGTTAGTTTGATTACTCCAACAGGCGAATACGATACCGATGAGTATGCTCATGCTGATGGTGTGCGCGTAGCCATTCAGAAAGGTCGTACGGAACTCTGGAACAAGAAAATTACCAAAGGAGATGCAACGGCTTATAATGCTACGGCACAGAATATCACTGTCAAGAAAGGCGACCGCATTTATTTCCGTGTTCAGTCTGGTACGGAGGAAACAAGCAACGGTGCCTTTGACAATGTGAAATGGGCACCTGTCATTACCTATACAGGTGCGGCAGAAACACTCCCCGGCGGATTATCTACCACTGTTTATCAACCTCAGGAGGGTGCCGTTTATGATGCCAATACACTGACTAATGTGGCAGAGAGCACTTCTTTGAACCTGTCAGGTAAGTTTACCAAACCCGTCACAACAGATGATGTTACGCTCAGAATTGTCGCATCTAATGAGTTAAAAAGACAGCTTGGGTAATAATAATCCGAATTATAAAAAAAGAGAAATCTATACCCGTACCTTAGCATGGAATGAAGCGTTTGACGGAGAAATTAAACAGACGATTCCTAATCCGGATGGCTTGACAAATCTAAACTTTGAAATCAGTTCTTCTTCTAATGTGGACTGGTCGAAAATAAAGTGGACACCACAAATAGAGACCATAGGCAAGAATGGTAGCAGGCAGCGTACGGCAGGGGCAACCCATTATATTCTCTTTGCCGACATGGTTAGTGAAGGTAAACCTGTAGTACTTGCTTCCAATGTTTCAACCCTGACAGTTACTCCGAGTATCACGATGCTACCACCAACGGTAAACGGAATGGTAACGATGACTGTCAAGACTGTAGACAAACTGTTGGGTAAAAAGACTTACACTTTCAGTGGTGGCAGTCTTTCAGGAGATCCACTGATAATCACCGGTATCAGTGCAGGCAAGATATGGATAGATTACTTCTATTCAGGTAACATCTCAGGTCAGACAGTAACTTCTGCAGCTACTGTCAGTGGCATAGGAACAGCACAGGCAGGCTTCTATGCCCAGACAGAGAACAAAAGGCTTCGGCACAATGTATCGTGGTTGGGGTGGCTTTGTTTATAATGCTTCCGAAGGTAGGTATGGCAAAACCTATTGATGAATCACTGTTGAAGCTCCCCGATAGCAAGGATGCCAAGATGGAACCTTTGACAATGGCATTTTGTACCAATAGGAACAGACCAAAGTTCATTTGATAGATGGATAGGACAACGAGCAGAATTGTACCTTACAGCTAAAGAGGCTGGGGCTTCAAGACTAACTGAACAAAATGTAATATTAACTAACCCTTTCGAACATATTGATGATATAACAGGAGTTTCCGGTACGTGTCTACAAGGAACTGGTGCTGTAGCTATAACACAGGAAATGGTTGCAACAAGTGATGTCAATCAGACAGGCATTGCTTTTACATACAATGATGCAAGTGGTAAGAGTGTAACTCGCTCCACTATGATGGATTTCAATGGGGATGGTTTCCCGGATATTTTTCAAAAATGGAATCATACAATATACAAATTCGCAAGGAGGTATCAGTGGCGAAAAGTATAGTGGAATCGGAACCATTGGCAGTGAAAATAAGTCTGAAGGATGGGCATTGGGAAGTGATCCTATTATTTCGATAAGTTCTACGATTGCTCATATTGCAAAAAGGAAAGGATCATTCCAGCAACCAAGGCTCCAGCAACAAGGCAAAAGCTAGTATGTCTGGATCTGTTAGTATACCTCCCTCTAACAAGGATTGGAGCACAGAAACATTCATGGATGTGAATGGAGACGGTCTACCTGATAAAATTATTAAGGGAAATAAAGTTCGACTTAATTTAGGGTACAACTTCACAGAACCGATTGATTGGGGAATTGATCGAATACAAGGAGGTAAGGGAATTACTTATAACGCCAATATAGGTGGTAGCTTCAATAAGGGGTCATCAAGCTTTGCCGGGGGATACAATGTTGTAACCTCTAAGAATGGAGAAGAGTATAATCTCTCTGATGTAAATTCTGACGGATTACCAGATAAGGTATGGCGCAATGGCAAGGCTATTATGGTGGCACTTAATATCGGTAATGGCTTTTATGGATGCCATTCAGTGGAAAGAGCTTTTCTTCTCTTAGCGAATCAGCCTCAACTTCAGAGGGAGCTGAAGTTGCATTTACTGTCAATTTTACCCCAAAAGTTAATTCCTGTCAAGATTTCCATAAATCCAGTTGTTTCTGTCAGTCATAGTATAAATCGTAACAACTATGCTTTGCAAGACGTAGACGGAGACGGCTACCTCGACATTGTGGAATCCGATAAGGAAAGTGAACTGAAAGTAACCCGCTCTGCCATCGGCAGAACGAACATGCTCAAGAGCGTGACCAACTCCCTTGGCGGAACCTTTACACTGGACTACGAACACAGCACGCCTACCTACGGCCTGCCCGGTGGTAAATGGGTAATGTCGTCCGTAACCATTGACGATGGTATCCGTGATGATGGACCGATGATGAAGACGATGTTTGCCTATTCAGATGGACAGAAGGATCGCCACGAGCGTGAGTTCCTCGGCTTTGGAAAGGTCGTAACCAAGAATATCGACACCGAACAGGGAGAGTCCGCAGTCTATCGTCAGGCTGTGCAACTCTACGATGTGTCCACCTACTATGCACAGGGCAATCAGCTTGGAGTATCTGTAGAGGATGCCAAAGGCAACAAGTACACCGAGACACGTAATGAGTACGACGGCTACTACCTCACTGCCAATGGCGACAAGTACACTTTTACCAAGCAGAAGAAGCTCTGTAGCGACCGCGCCTCTGCCTTCGTGCCGCTACGCTATACCGCTAACAGGCAGTATGAGGGACAGGCAAGCGGAATCACGACCTCAGAGGCTTGGAACGAATATTACCTCACTGGCTATCACGGAGAGCTGAAGTCCTACAAGTTCAGTGATAAGGGCAAGTTGGGTGCTGACGGTTCGGGTAAGTTCGACTACCAAACCGCAATACAATATGCTCACAATGATAACAAACATATCTTCGGGCTACCTACCAACGTAACCGTAACGGGCGGTGATGGTAAGACTTATCATCAAGTTTCTGCGACTTACGATTTGAACTATGCCGACCATATTACGCAGATTAAACAACAACTCGGAAGCGGTGAAGCTGTCTCTGACTATACTTATGATGCTTACGGCAACATTATCAAGACCACGCTTCCTGCTAACAGCAAGGGACAGCGCATGTGGTATACCTACCGCTATGAGCCGGTGATGAATATGTATGTGGAGCGCATAGACGATGCATTTGGCTACCGTAGCGAGGCAGCCAACTTCGACTACCGCTATGGTATGGCACTCCGCCGTATGGATCTCAACCACTTCTATTATGAAACGGATATAGATAACCTCGGACGTGTGAAAGCTGTGCGTGGTCCTAATGAGTTGGCAACAGGTGTGCCTTACATCATTGCCTTTGACTATCAGCCTAAGGCTACTTTCGGCACCAACGGTATTACAGCGCCTGCTTATGCAGTGACCAAACATTACGACATACAGCACCCAAGCGATAATATGGAGACCGTAACCTTCGTGGATGGCTTCGGACGTCCCGTTCAGGTGAAGAAAGACGGTGTGGTAACGACAGCTGCCAAGGGTAGTGCTCCGAAAGACGAGACCGTGATGATTGTCAGCGGACGCAATGTCTATGACGCTTTCGGTCGTGTGGCTAAGGCTTATTACCCTGTAACCGAAGCAGTGGGCAGCAAGACAACTTTCAACAAGGCATTTGACAACGTGTCGCCAACCGTAACGGTTTATGACGTGCTTGACCGTGCCATGAAAGTAACGCTTCCGGACAATGCTGAGACCAAGACAGAGTACTCTACGGACGCAGGTAGCAATGCACTCGTAACGACTGTAACTGATGCGTTGGGTAATCGTCAAGCAACTTATACTGATGGTAGTGGCAAGACCGTGAAGACCGAGCAACTCAGCGGACCCGATGGTATCATTACCACTTCTTTCGAGTATGATGGTATCGACCGATTGGTCAAGGTAACAGATACAGAAGGTAACGTAACGACATCTGTCTATGATATGGGCGACCGCCGCACAGAGGTAAATCACCCTGCCAGCGGTATCACCACCTTTACCTACGATGCCTTGGGTAATGTGCTCACCAAGCAGACAGCCAACCTCAAAAAAGAGGGCAAGACCATCAACTATGAGTATGATTACGGCAGGTTGGTAGCCATCAACTATCCCGACCATCCGGAGAACAATGTGAAGTACCACTATGGTGGTATCAACTCTTCTCACAACCGTATCGGTAGATTGATGCTTCGTGAGGACGGTAGTGGTGCCATCGAGTATTACTACGGTAAAATGGGTGAGGTATTGAAGACGGTACGCACGCTGATTGTGCCTAACCAGGCAGTGGCAACCTACGTAACACAGTGGAAGTATGACAGCCACAATCGCCTATTGGAAATGATTTACCCCGATGAGGAGAAAGTAACCTACGGCTACAACCTCGGTGGACAGGTAGACCACGTCCGTGGTTACAAGTCCTATGGCTACGACTATGTGAACAAGATAGGTTATGACAAGTTTGAGCAGCGCACCTACCTCAAATACTGCAACGGAGCGGAAACCTTCTACAGCTACGACCCTGCACGCAGACGTTTGCAGAACCTCGTGGTGAATGCTAAGGCAGGTATTATTATGGACAATGCCTACAGCTACGACGCAGTGAGCAACGTGCTCGGTATTAAGAACAATGCTCCACTCCCACAAAGTGGCAAGGCAGGCGGGCAGATGAGCCATAGTTATACTTATGACCCACTATATCGTTTGGCAAGCGCAACGGGTACTTATAAGGGAACGGATAATAAAGCCGCTTCTTATACGTTATCTATGGGCTACGACAATATGCACCGCATCACGAGTAAGAAGCAACATCTCTCGCAGACAGGCGTACAGTTCGACGGCACGCTCAACGCAGGCTATGACCTCACCTATACCTATGGTAGCGCAGAGGGTAAGAAGTTCCAACTTGACAATGTTCGTGATATCAACTACCGAACGGAAGAAACTCCGACGGACAGCACGAATATCAACAACGGACACAAGTACATCTACGATGCTAACGGAAACCTCGTCTATATCAATACCTCTCGTGTAAAGCGTGACGGTAAGGAGGATGAAAAGGCAAGTGAGCAGAAGTATCGTTGGGACGAGGAGAACCGCTTATTGGCAGCCGATGAGAACGGTTTTGTGAGCAACTATTGGTATGATGCCGATGGTGAACGCACGGTGAAGACCAGTGGCGAGAATGAAGCCATCTATGTGAACTCCGAGTTCTCGGGTGGTAACACCGGTACGGCACGCTTCAGCCTCTATGTCAGCCCATACTTGGTTGCAGGACAAGGTGGTAAGTACACCAAGCACATCTATGTAGGCAGTCAGAGAATTGTCAGCAAGCTTGGCGACCTCGCCAGCTATGGCGCAGACCCAAGACGAATACCTTATGCAGGCAATGAAGCTGATGGCTTGACTATCAATTACAAGGACAAGTATGCAAAGCAACTGCAATCCATTAAGGATAACTACAAGGCGTTTGACCAACCTTATAATGGTAAGGACAATGACGACTATGTGAATGGTCAGGGCTTCTGCTGCAACGACGCTACGCCGGAGGCGGCACAGGCAAGGGCTATGAATGCCAGCACACGTTCTGCTGTAGATAATAATTTCCATGACAAGGACAATTATGAAAAGATGCAGTTCTACTATCACCCTGATCACTTAGGCAGCAGTAGCTACATTACCAACCTTGATGGCGAAGTATCGCAGCACATTGAGTATGTGCCGTTTGGCGAAGTATTCATAGAAGAGCGCAACAACACTTGGAACACGCCTTATCTCTTTAATGCCAAGGAGTTTGACGAGGAAACGGGTATGTACTACTATGGTGCGAGATACTATGAGCCGAGGTTGAGTTTGTGGATGAGTGCGGATCCGCTTGCTGAGGAATATATTGACATAAGTGCATACACTTATTGTCATAATAATCCAATAAATCTATTTGATCCTGATGGTCAAGGAGATTATTATACAGATGCTGGTAAATGGCTTGGTAGTGATGGGAAACAGGATAATATGGCATATACAGCAACTGGTGTACGTAAAGAAAAAAACAAGAATGGCTCTCTAGTGAATGTATTCGAACACCCTGTTAAATTGTCTATTGGTCAGAAAGAGCTTAATACTTTGGCATCAACTGTATATGCAGAAAGTTCTATAGGGTATGGTATATTTAGCAAAGAAGAAATGTTTGCAATAGCTTCTGTTCATGTGAACAAGAATAAAGTAGCGTATGGTAAAGACTCTCCGAGTGCAAAAGCATTTAGAAGAACAACGTTAAGCAAACAAACAAATGCAATGCAAACAGCCAATGCCGCTGTTATAAATGCATTTACACCAGGTTCTATAGATTATAGCAATGGAGCAGATCAATGGGATGGTGCAGAACAAGCAATGATTCCTAAGGAGTTTCAGAATAAGCCATCAAATGGTACTTTTATGTATAAAATGAACGTCATGGGGTGGAGTATGCGTGATAAGGAGTATGCATCGTGGAAAAATGCTGTAAATAAAAAATTTGGTAATGGATCATTTAATGTTCCGCAGAAAAAAACTGCAGGATACAATTATGGAGGTATGAAGAATAAGGGAAGAATTAGGCTTACTTCCACTGCACAATATGGATTAACTATTTTTTTGGAGGACTATAAAATGATTTTTATTTTTCAAATTTATGGCTTCGAAGAGCGTTTTTTTGCATTTTACTTTGTTCTTGTCTGCTAGATAATAAAGCTCAAAATGTCTGGAAACTTTATTACAATACAAAAGAAGTCCAGATTAGGAGTTATACATCTAAAGGACAGTTGAGACATCTTGTGCAAAAGCGATGACGATGGGAATAAGGTCGATTCTGTAATTTATAAAAAGAATATTTATGTTTATTCTTTTGCAAAAACAAAAAGTGTACAAGAACTCTAATTTTCGTGTCATAAATTTCTATTCTAAATTTAAACTGCATAAGGAGACTTTTTTTGTCTCCTTATGTTAAAACTATGCATTCCTATTAGAGGAGTATATTTCTGATTTGCAAAACATTTATGAATCCATTCTTCCGAATGGTGATGAAGTTTCAAATCATATATCGATTTCTATAAACAAAAAATAGCACCCATGTAACATTTCGTAATCTGAATTGTCGTTTTCAATGTTTTATTTAGTCCTGTAATATTACAATCTTATTTGTCCTACAATACAATAAAAGACATAAAGCTATATATTAAATTCGGAAGGCTCTCAAAAATAAGTTATATTTTGGAAGGAATATTCTCAATATCTTTTTTTAATTATAAACATAATTCAATTAAGATAGTAATAGAATCATTATCATCCTATGATGATAGAAAAGATGAATATATTTATGAATGGAAAAGAGATACGTAGGGTCTTGCTAATTAAATATAACTCGTTAATCATTAATTATTTATACTTCTTAATGTCTGGTTAATTTGTAAAAAAATGATTACCTTTTGGATGTTAAAAACAACAAGAAGCAAGATGAAGTACTACTCTCAATATCGTAATCATGATTTGTTTGATCTTCAGGAGCTACTCTCACGATTTTGCAAGTCCAATCGCTGGGTTAAACTTGGCGACAACCTGCCCTGGGATAATATCGTGCGGGAATACAACAAGCGTTTGCAGTATCGCCACGCAGGAGCGGACAACAAGACGGCATCTTATAGCCTTGCAATGGGCTACGACAATATGCACCGCATCACGAGCAAGAAGCAACACCTCTCACAGACAGGTGTGCAGTTCGAGGGCACGCTCAATGCAGGCTATGAACTCGCTTATACTTATCAAAAGGCAGATGGTAAGAAGTTCCAACTCGACAATGTTCGTGATATTAACTACCGCACGGAAGAAACTCCTACGGAGAGTACGAATATCAACAACGGACACAAGTACACTTATGATGCCAACGGAAACCTTGTCTATATCAATACCTCCCGTGTAAAGAAAGACGGCAAGGAAGATGAGAAGACAACTGAGCAGAAGTATCGTTGGGACGAGGAGAACCGCTTGTTGGCAGTGGATGAAAACGGATTTGTGAGCAACTATTGGTACGATGCTGATGGTGAGCGCACGGTGAAGACCAGTGGCGAGAATGAAGCTATCTATGTCAACTCCGAGTTCTCTGGTGGTAACACCAGTACGGCACGCTTCAGCCTTTATGTCAGCCCATACCTCGTGGCAGGGCAAGGTGGTAAGTACACCAAGCACATCTATGTGGGCAGTCAGAGAATAGTCAGCAAGCTTGGCGACTTGGCAAGTTACGGTGCAGACCCAAGACGAATACCGTATGCAGGCTATGAGACTGATGGCTTGACTATCAATTACAAGGACAAGTATGCAAAGCAACTGCAATCCATTAAGGATAACTACAAGGCGTTTGACCAACCTTATAACGGTAAGGACAATGACGACTATGTGAATGGTCAGGGCTTCTGCTGTAACGATGGCACGCCAGAAGCTGCGCAGACAAGGGCTATGAATGTCAGCACACGTTCTGCTGTAGATAATAATTTCCATGACAAGGACAATTACGAAAAGATGCAGTTCTACTACCATCCCGACCACTTGGGCAGCAGTAGCTACATCACCAACTTGGACGGCGAAGTATCACAGCATATCGAATATGTACCATTTGGAGAGGTGTTCATAGAAGAACGCAACAACACGTGGAACACCCCTTACCTCTTTAATGCGAAGGAATTGGATGAGGAGACAGGTATGTACTACTATGGGGCGAGGTACTATGAACCGAGGTTGAGCCTGTGGATGAGTGCGGATCCTTGGAAGAAGATTATCCTAACCTATCAGCTTATGGATATTGCCATAATAACCCTATAATTTTATACGATCCAGATGGCAAAGGAGATTATTTCACTAATTCTGGGATTTATTTGGGATATGATAAAAATAAACGATGGTAAAAGCTTATTCTGTTACAGGTAATTTTTAATATGAATGATTATCTCAATGGGAAAATTGATAAAAAAACTTCAATATCTGAAATTAATTTAAATAGCAACATTGGGCAATTAGCTAGAATTGGTTATGCCGAATTTAGAGGGGAAATTCTACGGAGCAACTAGTAGGAATGGATATAGTAATGAACAGAGTTGAGTCTGATAAATTTCCAAATACTATAGAGGGTGTTATAAAACAACCATGGCAGTTCTCTTCATTAAATAAGAATGACAATAATCGGATTTTTCTATACCAATCCTAGCGAGACACTTAAGATTCAAAGTGGGAAGCATAAAAGGCGAGATTAGACAAACTGAATCATAATGCGTGGGTTAGAAGTTTATCTAATGCTATCAAGGTATATAAAAGGAAGTGAACGGGGAATCAGTAAATCGGCTTTGTTATATTATAGTCCAAGATCGATGTCAAGGGATAAGAATGGTAATCCTACCATCCCTAAATGGGACTTTAACAAGTTAAAGGAAATATACGTAGCTGGAGTTAGACCATCATATATTAAGATGTATACTTACAAAGAATCGAAAAAAAGAAAGGTCAAAAGAAAATGAATATTTTTAAAGTGTATGTGGTTATTAATTATGTCATTTAATATAACCGTTACCCATGCTCAAAGGGAATCAATTAGTTCTTTAAAGGACAACTCACTTCAATGTGTACAAAAATTCCCTTTGGGAGAAAATAAAAGCCTCCTTTTTAAATGTCTATCAGGATACTATTAATAATTATGTGATGTTCAAAACGATTAGATATTATGGTAAAAACTTTTTCGGAAATCGGAACTATATCAGGTGCGGGGAATATTGATTTTAAAGATGGAAAAAAATCTCCTTAAAAATCATATTATTTCGAACCTAATAATAAAAGTATATGCTATAGAAATGTATGTAAAAGGGTTCCACATATGGGGCTTCTATGCTCTTTATAATCTATGAGACCGATGGCCTTGGAAACTGGGAGATAATAAGATGCCCTTTCGAGTCTTTTAGAATCGTAACTAACAAAGCTAATATTTCAAAAATAATACGTTATGAGGGCGGTAGATTGTTTAGTTATTATACCTTTAAAGATAGAGTAATACAACGAATAGGGAATAGATAGTAATGCTCCAAAACAGGAGTTGTCAAAATAGTCATTTGAGTATCAATGTGATTTTAAAAGATTAGGCGTAAAGGCAGGGAAAGATTCTCTGCCTTTTGCTATATTTGTACCCCCCCAAAAAAATTGAATATACGAGAATTCTTCGGAACTTTATGCTCCAGATTGGGAGTTGAGTTTCAATGCCGCATCGCCACTCAAACAATATTCTCAAAAGAGGTAAAGTAACAGGTAAACAACGCTAATGATGTAAGAATTGCCGGAAGCGTTTTATTACCGACTACACATACAAAGCCTATCTTCCTAACATTGATAACTGACCAAAGAGGGATTGGGCAATCGCAGCACGGTACTAACGTTGGGTATTATGATTTATCAGTATTTATTCATGTCTACTCTCAAGATTTTTTGTCAGCTGTACTGCTTGTTGTTGCAGTCTAATAAGAAGTTGTGAATAGGTTTCGAGTTTGCTGAGCAGTTGTTGAGCAGTGGCGACAGAATGATAAGTATTGAGGATTTTCACGGCTTCGTTGTATAGCATGCCTATCTTATGAGTCATGACGACGATTTCTGAGAGTTTCTCCAAGTAAGGCTTCTTTGAAGGGTCTTCCGTGATGACCTTAAAGGCTTCACCCAAAAGCCTTGCTCGGACAAAATCGCTTTTTGTCTTTGCTCCCGACTTGCGATAGAGTCTGATAAGTTTCGTTGGTCTTCCAGAATTAGGTATTCTGATATGCCATCTGTCCCATTTTGGGCAGGTGGCACATCTACTGTCTGGCTTCTTTGTTTCTTCTTTTCATTATTTTTTAATTACGACTTTGGAGGATTTAATCCCCTTTCGGGGCAAGGTCTTTAGGTACAAATGGCAATTTGTGGTACAAAGACACACCTTGCCAGTATAAAAGAAAGAGATAGTTTGTTATGTTCCATAAAGCAACCTTTCTGGGTGCTTTTGATAGACGAGAGTTCAGTCTGAAGTAAACAAGAGACAAGTCAGACTAATTTCTGACTTACTGACCTTATGAGCTGACATATTTTTGATCAGTTAATTTTTAACTTAATGAAACCAATTTCGACCAAAGTCAATAACTGACCATTTGACTTAAGTCGCGACTGATTTCTTACTTAACTCATAACCTACCTGTTTGCGGTGGCTGATTATAATGCCTTTCAAGCATTGTCTGTATGTCGCTCTGCTTGTATAGTATCTTCCCTCCGATTTTGTAGAAAGGAAGCGTTCCTGCATTTCTGTACTCTTGGAGCGTGCGTGTGCTGAGCCGTAATTGGCTGCAAACCTCCTCACCCGAAAGGTAAACCTCTCCACCCAACATCGGACGGGCAGTAGCGCAATACCGCTCCAATTTCTTCAATATTCCTTCCATCAGTTGTGAAAACAACTGCATCTGAGGGTCTTGCTGTGTAATGATTTCGTTCTCTGTCATAGTTCATTCACTTTTTGCGTTCAGTAATTCCGTGATGTCGCTTTCTTTGTAATAGCACTTATGTCCAATCATTGAGAAAGGGATTTTCCCCGTATCTCTGTATGATTGCAGGGTACGTTTGCTGATGCCCAAACGCTTGCACACGGCTTCGTTGTCAAGCCATTCGTCCTTTTCGGGCGGATTGCCGATGAGTTGTTCGATACTGTGGATAAAGTCTGCAAATTCGGAGCAGTGCCGCTCCCACGCTTTGCGGTCGATGATAATGAGTTTCATTGCTTTCTTTTTGTTTTGATTACTTTATTGTTACTCGGCAAACAAACTGTTATGCAGTCCATTGCCGTACTTATCGAGTGCAAAAGTAAACCCTCGGAAGCACCGCTGCAAGAAATGAGGAAAAGCAGGGAAATAGAGAGAAAACAAGAGAAAAGACCAAAGGAGATCCATCTGTGTTATTGCGGTAATGAGATGAGGTGCCGGCTCGTTCCTTTTATCACATAGCAATTATTCTTTCAACAGTTCGATAGTTCGACAAATCGATATGTAGAACTATCGATAGATAGTTTTATCGATAGATTATTTTGACGATATATAGTTTTGACAACAGATAGTCATGACAACAGATAGTCATGACAACAGATAGTCTGACAAAAAATTGTACAAACAACAGATTGTCCGTATTATCGTCAGTCCTATCTGTTGTTGGTTGTTACGCCTTGCGTCCAAAGAGCCTGAGTATGCCGTATTCTTGTCGTGCCTATACTCTCTACGGCAGCCCAGCCCTGCAAGGTTGGGAGAGATGAATACGACCGCACGAATACAGAAAATGGCAATACCGCCTTGAAACAGAAAAATCCTGCGGTGGAGATTCTTCTCTCCATCCGCAGGACTTGACCTTGTCAGGGACAGATTAGCTGCCGTTGTACCTTTGCACGATAAGAAACGGCATCAGGGACTTTGCGTGTGCCTTTGCTTACAACGCCTTTGGACTTACCCCTACGTCTGACCGACTATTGGCAAATGATTGCTCTTGGTAAGCAGCACTATCGTGCCGGTGAGTTCGGTGTAAAGACGGTCGTATTGCTCGTCAGAAGCAAATGTGTCCGTCAAACCGAACTTGTCGAATGTGGCTTGAATAGCCTTGTTCGACAACAATATGGGTGCAAGCTTCTCAGGGAGTGGTGCAGGCAGTTCCCTCTCAAACTCGTTCTCCAAGACAGAAACAAGCGTGTCGTACTTGGAAAAGTGCAAACCTTGATACAATACCTCACTTGCTATGCTCTCTGCTTCGAGGTGCGTAAAACCCTGCACTACAGCATCGCAGTAGGCGGTAAGAGCCATATCAGCCCGAGCGGTGATAAACTCCGTGTCGTGCAATCTTTCGGGGTGATGCTCACTCATATAACTTCTTAATTTCAACCGAAAATAGGAAAGTTCCTGTTTGTTGTGCTGTTTCATCTTTATCTTCATCTTCATTTAGCATTGATATTCAATGATGGTTGCTTTGCTGTCAAAGGAAAAGTTGCTTGTCCTCCGCTTGGCTTTCTTGGCGGACAGACACGCAGGGCCTTTCGCAGTTCCCTTGTGGTATTGCTGCCCATGAGAGGCTGCATCTCACGGGCAATCTTACTCTTGCTAACCTTTGCATAGAGTTCGGTGGTTGAAATGAAGCGGTGCCCGAGCATCTTACTGACGGTTTCTATCGGCAAGCCGTTCTCCAAACAGATGGTCGTGGCAAAGGTATGTCGTGCCGTGTGCGAGGTGGCTTCGGTATGAGATGGGAGTCCAGCCTTGATGATGATGTCCCTTATCTTGCGGTTGAAATGGCTATTCGTGGGGAACTCACGAAAGAGCAAACCCTCCTTTTGTCCGTCGCTGACAATGGTGAGTATCTCTTCGGCAATGGGCAATAAAGGAACAATGCTTCTGTTCTGAGTTTTTGTGCGACAGAGCGATATGTACCTGCGCCCATCGTCAAGTGTGTAAACATCGTCCAACCGTAGTTTCTTTAAATCAGAAAAAGCTAGCCCCGTAAAACAGCCCAAGAGGAAGATGAGCCTGCAATGGTTGTCCACCGAGCGGTGAGGACGATATGAGAGAAGTTTGTGTAAATCGTCAGAAGTGAGGGCATTGCGCTCGTAGGTGGGCGTTTCTATATCTATCAGTTCAAAAGGGTCTTCACGGATATATCGCTCCTGCTGTGCCTTTCTAATAACCCGATGCAGGTGGCGCAGACGGTTGGAGACGGTGCTTTCCTTGTTTCCTAAGTCCCTAAGCATGAACAGACGGTAGTTTTCTATTAGGTCCTTGTCGGCTTCTTTGGGAAGACAATCCTCATTCCCCCTTGTTTTCAGAAATTGTACAAAGCTCTTCTTGCTGTCCCTAAAAGCCCTGACGGTAGCCTTTCCTATAGTCTTGCCCTGCAATTCCTCCTTACTTTCGCAGACAGCTTGGTAAATCTCTATGAGTGATGGGGTAGGTTTTCCTTGATGCAGGAACTGCTCCTTAAGATATTCTGCCGTTATGTAGTTCTCTTCTCTTAACGTGAGTTCATAGAGTGCGTGAAGTCGTTTATCTATTGAGTCCAGTTGATGATTGACATCATTCGCTCTGTTAGCTGCCACTTTTATGCGTCCTATCTTTGATTGCCAATCATCGGGAGAGGTGTGCAATCCTGTTGAGAATGAAGCAGACGCACCATTGCAGGTGATACGGCAGCGTATAATGCACTCGTTATTCTCATTTGTCTTGCTTCTGTCTATATAGAATAGAATTGAAAATGTACTTTTCATTTTTCCATGTATGTTTTTATCGTTTGTATTCCTTATAATTTCTAGTTAGTCAGACGATATTGTGCAATGAGAGGAGTAATCTTCTCCACATCCCGAAAGACACGCTCTGGAGAAGTCTCTGCATACACTTGTGTGGTCTTTATTTGGCTGTGTCCGAGCATTTTCGATACGCTTTCGATAGACACGCCTTCAGAGAGTGTCATCTGCGAAGCAAAGGTGTGGCGAGCCATGTGAAAGGTCAGTGTCTTTGTGATACCACAAAGCCGTGCTATCTTCTTGAGATGGATATTTACAGTGTCGCAGCCTGGTATGGGCAGCAGATACCCTTTGGGCGGTTCGTGACGGAACGCCCTTGTGTGAAATCCTCGGTAGCGCTCGATGATGGCGGATGCTTCGGGCAGTAGCGGAATGTGGCATATATTGCCTGTCTTTATTCTCGGCTTTCGTATCCAATTCATACCAGACTCATGGATGATATGCTCTGCCGTGAGGTGGTACACATCCGTATAGGAAAGACCGGTATAGCACGAAAAGAGAAACATATCCCTCGACACCTGCTCATAGCCTTGCAGTTCGTTATCGCTTAATGCTGCTATTCTGTTTACTTCCTCCCTTGTGATGTATCGGGGTGTACCCACGTCCCAGCGGATAGAGTGAGCGATGAAAGGATAGATGTCTATGATGTGCCGTTTGTGCAGGTCTTTGAGCAGGGATGCCAGCATAGTAAGATAACCAGCCGAAGTGTTGAGTTTAAAACCCTTTTCTTTGGCAAAATACTCCTCCAAGTCTTTGATAAGGGCAGTATCGGCTTTTTGCACGGGAATATCGTCCACATGGTAGCGATGTCTGAGAAATTTTGCCAGATGCTTACGGAAGAGCAGCAGACATTTCAGTCTTCTTTCACTGCGGTCTATACCCACCCGCTCACGGAAGCGGTTGATATACTCGTCCGTATGATGAAGCAGCCCCTGCGACTCGCTGTTTAACCCGAATACAAGTTCCCTTATCTGCTCTGCCGTAACAGTGTTGTTCAACTTGCCCAAAAGCGATTCGTAAACTTGATGGACGCTTACTTGCAGTCGGTCAAGTTCGTTGTTTACTGATACGGCTTCGGCACTCTTGCCCTACAAGTCGTTTGTTTGCGACTGTCCCAAAGATTTTGGGTGTACAGGCGCATTTGCAACTGAACTGAACCATTGAGCGACCGATACTGATGCGTCCCATGATGGGACTTTTCCCGTTTTTGTCCTGCGTACCTCTCTTGAGGTAGAAAAGCAGCTTCATTTTTTCTTTTTCCATTGTCTTTTTGCTTGCAAAATTACACTTCTTAGAGGAACTTTGAGTGATGCAAAACATTGATAATGAAAGAGAAAACACCGTTTTTAGTTACCACTTTTAGCCGTTCTTTTCCTTTCATCGTTTCTCGAACGATTTGGTAACTGAACTCTTGCTTTTTCACTCCTTTCTTAGCCTATTTCCTTTGATGCAACTCAATGAGTAAAAAGGCAATATATCCTCTATTTCAATCAGATACGCATTCTTCGCCTTTTCTTGCTTCCAAATCCTATACTTCCGCATAGAAAGCAGCCAGCTCAGGCACCTTAATGAATGTTCTGAACCGTTCCTTCTGTATGATATCATTCGTGATGGAGAACTCGTAGTCTGTCGACTTCTTGGCAAAGACTGCTGCCCATGCGTCGAAGCTATTGATACCTTGCTTTTCCAAAGCCTGCGGGCGCAGATACTTGAACAGAAGATACAGTTCCGTCAGGCTATTGGAAATGGTCGTTCCCGAAAGGAAAGTGGATCCCAAATCCTTGCCGGATCTCTCCTGTATGGTACGAATAGCAAAGAGCATGTTTAAGGCACGCTGTGAGCCATCGGGATTGCCCAAGCCCGACACACGGTCGTGGCGGGTATTGAACATCAGGTTCTTGAACTGGTGGCTTTCATCGACAAAAAGGTGGTCAATACCCATCATCTTGAAGTCCACGGCATCGTCTTTTTCTTTCGGCGATGCTGTCCTGTATGTTCTGTAACGGCTTAAGCGTCTGCTTGCGCTTCTCAATCCTTTGAGCATCCCACGGGAGATGTCTCTTCCTTGTTGTCGCAACACTTCGAGATTCTCTTCCACGGAGTCCAGTTCCTTTTGCATAATCGCTTCCTGTATCTCCAAGGCCTGCGGTATCATGCCGAACTGTTCGTGCGTGAGGATGATACAGTCCCAGTCGTTGTTCTTGATGTCGTTGAAAATACGCTGTCGGTTCTGTTTATTAAAATCGTTCTTGCCCGGATAGAGCACCTTGGCATTGGGATACGCCTTATGGAACGTGTCGGCAATATCGAAGACGTTTGCCTTCAGACCGATAATCATCGGTTTGTTTGCCAGTCCCAAGCGTTTCATCTCGTAGGCTGCCGTACACTAATCAAGGTCTTTACCCGCACCCACCTCGTGGTCACATATACCGCCACCGTTGGTTTTGAGCATCCACACGGCATCCTTCTGACTCTTGTAGAGGTCTGCAATACCCAATCGTTTGAGGTCAAGGTCGGGAAACGTCTGGTGCGTGCCGTCAAAGTTGGGTCGCACAAAACAGTTGAAAAGACGATTATAACGGTCAGAGAGTTGTTGCTTGAACGTGTCAGGTGTACGTCCGAGCCAATCAACAAAGCCCTGCCTGATTTCCTCAATCTTGGCATTTGCCATCTGTATGGCATGTCCGTCCCTTACTTTGATGATCTTGGTCTCTCCCGTAACCTTGTCCGTCACCTCCTTGCTCTTGTTGATGTCGGGAATGGTATTGTGCAAGGCGTGCTTGAGGAGATTGATGCCATCATAACGACGGAACTCACCTTGTACGGCATACTTATGCCAGATATTGGCATTCTTATGGTCACATACAATGCTGTACTCGTCCATGTTGGAATGGTAGGATACACCTATGTCCGTCCCGAAGAACTCCGAAGCGAACCTGCCATAGACTTTGGCAGGTATCCAGCGTTCACCAAGGTTGAAGTCCAAATCGGCAAAGGGAATGGGTGTTGGCGTGGCTGCACGCAAGGCAGCAAGGCTCTGTTTTGCCTCTTCATGGTCGGGATGGTCCAAGAGCCATGACTCGATACGCTCCGCCTTCTCTATTACATTGCCCGAAATGAACTTGTCCGCCACTTCGTAGGCATTCTCTTCGGGATTGTAATAGATGCGACCTTCCAAGGAAGAAATAATGTCGTTTTTCTCCATATCAGGTAAAAGCGAACTCATGTAGTCAAGTTCCACCGTGCCGTACTTGTTGAGCGATGCACCCAGTGCCTCCATCGGGTCTGCGGCAACGGACAGTTCGGTGGTGGAAAATGCCGTAGGATGGTCAAAGATATCCGCCTTGACGTACCTGCCGTTCTCAGAGCGTTCCAAGAACAGCATTTCCACGCCTGTAGCATCCATCTTGGTGATGTCGGTGTTCGCTTTCTGGTTAAAGTAGCCCCCAACGTGCAACATAGTCATCATATAGGTGGTTGAGCCTGCTACGGTCTTCCCTGTCTTCTGCATGGTTCTCTCGCTTCGTAGTCATAGAGACGATGATAGCACTCCCGTATCTCGATATAGGCTTTGAGACGGGAAAGCTGCGCATACGGCAAGTCCATCGGGTTGAAGGTCGGATGTCGCTTTCAGATCAGAAAGAAAGCCTACCTGCCCTTTCTGCACGACAATGGAGCCGTCTCTTAGGTGAGAGTCCGGCGAAGAGAGAAAAGGGCGTGGGGAAGCGTCAAACTCCTTTCTGACTTCCGCTATCGGTTTTGGCTTGCGTTCTTCGGCTTCGTTCATGAAGTCGAAAAGGGATGGCTCACGTGGGGAGGAAGAAGCTGCTTTCCTGCTGCCACGGGTACGACGTTGAGGAATGGTTGCAGCCTTTTTGTACCTTGCCGTCCGATGGTTTTGGGGTATCTGCTTGTGATACTACACGATGTGTATGTGAAGTTCCTGAATTATCCTTGATTTCATTGTTTACACGGGTAACTTCTCTTGTCCAAAGGCTGTATTCCTCTGGGGCAAACAGTGACAGTTGCTCCGGTTGTCCGATATCTTCCATGTTATTGTCCACCACCGGATGATGATCGTCGTCAAAGAATATTGTCTGTCCGTTCATCTCTCTTGGGGCTTCAATATCCGTACGGATTTCTTGTGGTTCCTGCTCGTATTGATGGTGAAGTGTCAAGGCGGGTACGCCTTCAGGAGCAGGTTCAACAGTTATGGAAGGCTGTTCTGATACGAATTGTTGTGGGGCAGACTCTGATGATGACGGCTGTAATGGGATTGTCTTGCCGCCAGAAATGGTATCTTCCATTATCTGCGTATCGTTCTCAGAAGCAACAGCTACAGTTTCCTTAACCTTATTCTCTGTTTCTGCCTTTGTTATCACTTCTTCCTTGATTTCCTCTGCTACCACTTCTTCTTTGGTATATTGTCCCCTGACGATTTCTTCCAGTTCGGCTATCTCGTGCAATTTCTTAGGAGAGAAGTACAAGTCACGTTCAATGCCCAGTCCTCTTACTTTTACGCCTTCCATCTCATCAAGGGACATATTACCAAGTTCCCAGCCATAGCCCATCGTGACGGCACCGAAGCCAATGCGACTCTTAGGATCATATTCCAGAAGGTAGGCTGTGTATGCTCCCATAGGGAAGAAATAGCGTGCATAGGCAACCTTATCGCCTATGAGTCCCTTTTCCGTGCTGTAAAGTTTAGGCAGTTGCTTTCTGATACTGTCGGGCATGAGGTTATAGGCATCGTTTATGCCCTTGTCTTCAGTCTTTGTCTTCTCTGTTTCTTCTTTCCGACTTATGGTGATACCCAACTTGCGAAGCTGATTCTCCGCTTCTGCCTCTCGCTCTACCTCTGTCATCGGTATACCTGTTTCATATAGTTTACGGTCGATACGTTGTCCCATTTCAAGGGAGAGCCGTGTTCGGAGACTTTCTGCCATTTCCTCAATTCCTCCTGTGAACCGATACTCCCATGCAGGTCTTCCATAAGGGTCTGTACCCATTATGCGCTCTGTGGCAATGGTGCGATGAGAAATGTCCTTCCAATCTCCTACAAAAAGAGAGTTATGCTTGAAGACGACTGAAGACCCTTCTTCTTTGGGAACAGAAACGGTTTCTACGAACTGCTGTTCGATGCCCTTGCCGATTTCTTTACCTGTCTGCTTCTGCAGGACGATGAGGTCACTGCCTACGTCCGTTCCTGCATTGTCTGAAAAACATACCTGATGGTAGTCGGAGAGCGGAGATAAGGCGGCTGTTCTGCATAAGGTAACGGCGTATGGCTTCATTGCGGGGACTGTCCAAAACGCCCTGTGAAGTGATGAATGCCAAAATTCCACCTTCCTTGATGCAGTCCAGACCTTTCACGAAGAAGTAATTGTGGATGGCACGTGTGGACTCGCGCTTTAGTGTATCCTTACCTCTACTGTACTCTCGGTCATAGACCATGAAATCACCGAAAGGAATGTTACTTGTAACAAGGTCGTATTTGTCCTTGTCTTCCAGCTCTCCAATGGCTTCAAAAGGCTCATTTCGGACGAAGATATTGCCTTTGCCATAGGGGTGCAGGGCTTGTGAGATGCGGGCAGTGAGCAGGTCCTTTTCCATTGCATCTACAACTCCTGCTTGCTTTGCAAAGGTCTCGGCAAAGGCACCCATACCCATAGAAGGGTCTAAACATCGTCTTATCTGCAGGTTTGTGGAGACAAGTGCATCAGAGATGGCAGAAACGATATGGGTATCGGTATAGAAGGAAGTCAGTACGCTTGCCTTGATGCCCTCCCAATACCGCTTGGCGGTGTTAGCATCTACGGCTTCACGATAAATCATCTGTTTGAGCTGCTGGGTAGGTTCAAAGAGATTCTGCTCTGACTTGCTCCAATAGCGTATGTCATCGGGGGTATCTGTGCGATTAAGTATACATTTCAAGCCACCGAAGCCCTGATAGTTTCGTAAGATACTTTTCTCAGCTTCGGTGGCTTCGCGGCGTTCTTTTTCCAGGCGCAAGACCACACGGATAGCCTCCGCGTTGGCTTGCAGGACTTCTTTCTTATTGTATGCCATAGTGTTTTCTTTTAATAAAGTGGAGGTAAAAAGGTCGGGAGGCAATACTTGTATCTCCCAACCTATATCTGTTCCTCGTTGTTTCTGTCGGGATTATCTCCCTCTTTGTTTTCCTTTCTTGTTCTCAAATTCAAAGGAAGTAGTGTAGTCTTCACCCAGAACCAGTCGGGCATTGAATTTCTTGCCTGCCTTGCTGGTCAGCCCTTTAAGGATAGGCGTACGACCGGAACCTATCAAGTCACGGATGTTATCTTCAGAGAGATGTATGCCGCAGACTTCACGAAACACGTGGAAGCCACAGGTTTTCATGTCTGCACTTGGCTACCTTGGCATAGATGCCGACACTCTGCTGTCCGCATTTTGGGCAGCGGTAGACAGGATAGGACTTCTGCTCTGAAGAAAGTGAGAGGAGTTCCTCGCAAATAGTCCCCACGTATGAGTTTATGCCTTGTGAGAACTTATCAGATGGCATCTTTCCTACTTCAATAGCGGCAAGGGCAAGCTCCCAACTACCTGTCATCTCCGCATTGGCAATTTTCTTGTCCTTGACAATCTCATAGACTGCCAGCCCTTTCTCGGTAGGTATAATGGATTTCTTGTCTCTTCGGATATAATCACGGAGAATAAGTGTCTCAATGATGTTGGCACGGGTGGCAGGTGTTCCGATACCACACGCTGCCATCGCCTTCTTGCTTTCTGCATCTTCGACCTCTTTCCCTGCGTTCTCCATAGCAGAAAGCAGTGTCGCTTCTGTGTAGAGCGGTTTAGGCTTGGTCTTATGCTCGGTGATGTCCGCATTGACAAGTGATAGGACTTCACCTTCTGTCAAGTTCGGCAATGAAGACAAAATCTGTTCATCGCTATCCTCTTTCTTTTCAGCTTCTACTTCTTTACCTTTCTGTACAGCTTTCCAGCCTAAAGAGATTTGTTGGTATGCTTTCCAAGTAAAGGTGTTGGTGCCATCCGTGAACCGTACCTGCATACGCTCTTCCTCGGAATCAGGAGAAAAGGCTTCTATGAAGCGATTAACTACCATTTGATAGATAGTTGTTTCATCTGCCGACAATCCTAATGGTGTTTCACCTGTCGGTATGATGGCGTGGTGGTCAGTTATCTTTGTGTTATCCACCGAATGGCGGTTAAGCGGAGTCGGAAGTGTTTCTCCTATCTTGCGGAGCAGGGCGGATACTTCCTCGAAGACATCCTCGCTGATGTATCGGCTGCCAGTACGGGGATAGTTCATAGAATAATGACAATGAAAGAAGAAAGGGCAAACACGAACGGAAACACCTGAACAATAACAACTTATGCACTTTTCTGCATTTTGTGATATGGCAAGATTGAGCGAAAAACGGCAATAGTTCCGTTACCAACTCGTAACCCATAGGGCACAAAGTAAAAAGGGGTTACGAATTGAATATAAACAACTGTGGCATAGGTTTTTATTCCTCATCTTTCATTTTTTTCTGCATAGCTCAAGAACTCTTGTTCGTATGTACCTTTGCAAGCAAAGGAAATTAGAAAAAACGACAGAAAAAAATGAAAAGAAAACAAACTGAAAGTCTCGTTTTTCACACAGGCTAAAACGAGCGGACAAAAAAAGGCATGGTGCCGCTTATCGGACGGATAGAACTGGGCAGGAAGCATTCCGCCTTTTTCCGCCAAAAAAAGAAAGTCCCATTATCTCTTTGGGATAGCAGAAAGCAACGTCTTCTCGGCAAGAGTGCCATCGCAAATTCTATCAACCGGTATTTGAATGAATGCACTGCACTCATTCATGCACGCTATCGGGAACTTTTGCGAAAGTGGAGAGTCATTCACGGCTACGGATGTGCGCAATGCCTATCAGGGACAGCTTTGTCAAAGCGCAATGCTTTTTAGAGTGCTATGCTGAGTACCTCACACAGATTCATGAAAGAGTGGGCATAGACCGGGCAATGAAAAACACTGGAGCTGCGTACCTATCAGCAAACTCTTCTTCGGGAGTATGTGCGTAGGAAATACAAGTTAAGTGATATTCCGCTCATGGAGCTGGATATTTCCTTTATAGAAGGCTATGAATACTTTCTGACAATAGACCGAAAACTGAAACGTGGCAGTATATGCAGTGCCTTGGCTGCATTGAAGGCAGTTGTGAACAAGGCTGTCAAAAAAATGGCATGATAGACATGTATCCGTTCATTGGTTACAGTTACGAAAAAGACGAAAGGAACGCCGAGAAACATCACGCAGGACGACCTGCAAAAGATTATCGACCTGCCCATCAAATGGGAGAAATATCGTGTCGTCCGTGATTTGTTCGTGTTCTCCTGCTTCAGCGGTCTTGCCATTTCAGATATACGCAATCTCAAAGAGGAAAAACATCATCATTGAAGAAGGAAAAGCTATGTATTAAAAAGCAAGCGTGTCAAGACGAAGACTCCTTTTTCGTGTAGTAGTTCTCTCCCCAGCCAAGACCATTATGGAAAGATATAGGGGCAGACGTGCGGGATATGTGTTTGACGTTCCCCAAGAGACGTGGTTTACAATGCGATGCACCACATACAGAGAAGTATCGGTATGGAAACCCCTCTGACCTTTCACATGGCTCGCCATACTTTTGCTTCGGTCATTACCCTGTCGGCAGGTGTTCCGATAGAAACCGTAAGCGGTATGTTGGGACATACCAATTTGAGAACGACACAAGTGTATGCTGCGGTCAATTCAGAAAGAATAAGGCAGGATATGCAGAAGATTCAACAGCGGATAGAACACACTTTCACCTTTAAAAATTATAGCTTATGGCACACAGTACATTCAAGACATTGTTCTACATTAACCGTTCCAAACAGAAGAAGAACGGCAGATGCCCGATAATGGGGCGAATCACCATAAACGGGCAACAAGTACAATACAGTATGGGATTGGATGTCAATCCAAACAATTGGGACGCAAAGCATGGCAGATGCAAAGGTGACACTGATGAGATGAAGAACATCAACCGCATACTGACAGAAAAGGAAGGACAGATACAAACCAAATACAATGAGCTGGTTTGGCAAAAGGGGTATGTAAGTGCAGAACTGCTCAAAAATTGTCTGACGGAGGATTCACAAAGCAATGGAATGCTCATGGAAGAGGCAGACCGTTTCATAGAGGAAAAACGCCCTTGTGTGGGAATTTCCATCGCCCAATCCACTTTCCGCAACTACATCTATGACAAGCAGCTCATAGTATCCTTCCTGCTGGAAAAATACGGAATGTCCGATATTGGTTATTCACGGTTGGACTATGGCTTTGTCGAAGAATTGGATTTCTATCTTAAAAGCAAGCGCAGATTATCACCTGCCACCATTCAAATGACGGTTATTTTCTTGAGAAAGCTCATCAGCATCGGACAACAGAAAAAATACATCCGCCGAGACCCGTTTGTGGATTTTAAGGCGGAAAAACCACGTGGCACGAGAAGGTATCTCACAACGGAAGAACTCAAGCGCATTTTGCAAACGCCCATCTTAAACAAGCAGTTCGAGCGAGCAAGGCAACTCTTCATTTTCTGTGCCTTTACGGGACTGGCTCGTGTGGATATGTTGCGACTGACACCTAAACATATCCACCATTATGATGACGGAACTTGTGAGATACGTATCAAGCGACAGAAAACGGACGTAGAAGCCATCATTCCACTTCTGCCCATCGCAAAGGAGATACTTGACATTCATATAAAAGGGAAACAACACGATGATTTGATATTTCCAATATTGAACGTCAGCAAGGCATCTTTCGCCTGTATAAACATTGGTCAGATATGCCAAATTGAGAAAGGCTTGACCTTTCACATGGCTCGCCATACTTTCGCCACGACCATCTGCCTTTCCAATGGTATAGCAATGGAGACGCTCTGCAAGATGCTCGGACACAGCGACATTGGAACGACACAGATTTATGGAAAAATTACCGACCTGAAAATCAGAGAGGACATGAACCGTTTGCAGGAACATAAAAGTAAGACTTTTTCTGACTATACGGAAGCTATCGAAAAGCAAAACGCAACAATATTCTAGAAATCAGCAAAAATTTATGTATGAAAACAGATAATAGCAAAAAGGAACTTTCCTATTTTCGATTGAAGTTGGAAAGCTATATGAGTGAACATCATCCCGAAAGAATGAGTGATATGGAGTTTATCACGGCAAGAGCCGACATGGCACTGACCGCCTACTGCGATGCCGTGGCGCAAGGCTTTTAATCATTTAGAAGCAGAAAGAATAGCAAGTGAAGTGCTTTTCAGTGGACTGCATTTCTCAAAGTACGATACCCTTGTTTCTGTCTTGGAGGACGAGTTTGAGAGGGAACTTCCTGCACCGCTCCCCGAGAGGCTTTCACTTTTATTGTTGGCGAACAAGGCTGTTCAAGCCACATTCGCTGGTACGAACTGACGGACGCATTTGCCGCAAGCGGACAATACGACCGTCTTTACACCGAACTCACAGGCACGATAGTGCTGCTTACCAAGAGCAATCATTTGCCAATAGTCGGTCAGACGTAGGGGTAAGTCCAAAGGCGTTGTAAGCAAAGGCACACGCAAAGTCCCTGATGCCGTTTCTTATCGTGCAAAGGTACAACGGCAGCTAATCTGCCCTGACAAGGTCAAGTCCTGCGGATGGAGAGAAGAATCTCCACCGCAGGATTTTTCTGTTTCAAGGCGGTATTGCCATTTACTGTATTCGTGCGGTCGTATTCATCTCTCCCAACCTTGCAGGGCTGGGCTACCGTAGAGAGTATAGGCACGACAAGAATACGGCATACTCAGGCTCTTTGGACGCAAGGCGTAACAACCAACAACAGATAGGACTGACGATAATACGGACAATCTGTTGTTTGTACAATTTGTTGTCATGACTATCTGTTGTCAAAACTATCTGTTGTCAAAACTATCTGTTGTCAAAACTATATATCGTCAAAATAATCTATCGATAAAACTATCTATCGATAGTTCTACATATCGATTTGTCGAACTATCGAACTGTTGAAAGAATAATTGCTATGTGATAAAAGGAACGAGTCGGCACCTCATCTCATTACCGCAATAACACAGATGGTTCTCCTTTGGTCTTTTCTCTTGTTTTCTCTCTATTTCCCTGCTTTTCCTCATTTCTTGCAGCGGTGCTTCCGAGGGTTTACTTTTGCACTCGATAAGTACGGCAATGGACTGCATAACAGTTTGTTTGCCGAGTAACAATAAAGTAATCAAAACAAAAAGAAAGCAATGAAACTCATTATCATCGACCGCAAAGCGTGGGAGCGGCACTGCTCCGAATTTGCAGACTTTATCCACAGTATTGAACAGCTTATCGGCAATCCGCCCGAAACGGACGAATGGCTCGACAATGAAGCCGTATGCCGCAGGCTCGGCATCAGCAAACGCACCCTGCAATCCTATCGCGACACGGGTAAAAATACCCTTCTCCATCATTGGACATAAATGCTATTATAAGGAGAGCGACATCGCAGAGTTACTGAATGCAAACAATGAATGAAATCAAACACAGAATGAACTATGACAGAGAACGAAATCATTACACAGCAAGACCCTCAAATGCAGATGTTTTGCACAGTTGATGGAGGGTACTTTGAAGAAACTGGAGCGTTATTGCTCCACAGCCCGTCCGATGTTGGGTGGAGAGGTTTACCTGACAGGCGAGGAAGTGTGCAAACTTTTACGGTTGAGTCCTCGCACACTTCAGGACTATCGGGACAATGGCACGATTGCCTATTTCAAAAATCGGTGGCAAGATACTCTACAGGCAGAGCGACATACAAGCCATGCTTGAAAGACATTATAATCCAATACCGCAAACAGGTAAGTTATGAGTTAAGTTAAGAACTCAGTCGCGACTTAAGTCAAATGGTCAGTTATGACTTTGGTCAAGAAATTAGTTTCGACCTAAGTCAAAAATTAACTTTAGTCAAAAATATGTCAGCTCATAAAGTCAGTAAGTCAAGAAATTAGTCTAAACTTATCTCTTGACTTACTTCTTGAACTTTGAACTCTCGTCTATCAAAAGCACCCCAGAAAGGTTACTTTATGGAACATAACAAACTATCTCTTTTCTTTTATACTGAGCAAGGTGTGTCTTTGTACCACAAATTGCCATTTGTACCACTAAAGACCCTTGCCCTGAAGGGGGGATTAAATCACTCCAAAGTCGTGATTAGAAAGCAATGAAAAAGCAGAAACAAAAGAAGCCAGACGGCAGATGTGCCACCTGCCCACGATGGGACAGATGGCACATCAGGATACCTAATTCCGAAGACCAGCAGAAGCTTATCAGACTCTACCGCAAATCGGGAGCAAAGACAAAGAGCGACTTTGTCCGAGCAAGGCTTTTGGGTGAAACCTTTAAGGTCATCACGGAAGATCCATTAAAGAATCCTTACTTGGAGAAACTCTCCGAAATTGTAGCCTTGACACATAAGATAGGCGTGCTATACAATGAAGCCGTGAAAATCCTCAATGCGAATCATTCTGTCGCCACTGCTCAACGAATGCTGGAAAAACTTGAAACCTATTCCCAAGTTCTCGTCAGACTGCAACAGCAAGCAGTGCAACTGACAAAATCCCTTGAGAGTAAATAAGAATGAAGGTTGATAAATCATCATGCCCAACGTTAGTATCGTGCTGTGATTGCCCAATCCCTCTTTGATCAGTTATCAATATTAGGAAGATAGGCTTTGTATGTGTAGTCGCTGATAAAATGCTTCTGGCAATGTTTGCATCGGTAGCGTTGTTTACCTGTACTACTTTTACCACTTTTGATAATATTGTTTGAGTGGCAATGCGGACATTGAAACTCAACTCCTAATCTGGAGCATAAAGTGCCGAAACGTTCTCGTATGTTCGTTTTCTCTTGGTTTTGTGGTGCAAATATAGCAAGAGGCAGGGAAGCTATCCCTGCCACACTACTTTATCTTTTGGAAAGTACATTGATAATCAGATGATTATTACAATAACTCCCAATCTGATGCATTACCGCCTGATTCTTTTATTTCTTTATTTATTTTAGATGTAAGATCTATAACTTGCAAAACCTTAATCCTTGATTTATTATAAAAATAAAACGACCCTCCACTACATTTCATTATAAACAAATTCAGACAAATACCAATGACCATTGATTTTAGAGAAAGACAGTATGTAGAAACAACTACTTTGAGGTATATAAATTTTTTCCGTTGCACTATCTTCTGAATCTAATTTATATGATACTGTATACATCGAATCATTTATTGCTTTGTTGGCACTATTTAAATAATATATTAAATCACCTTTTCCCCAAGAAAAAAATTTGTTATAGAATCAGTTTCATCTTCTATTGAAGATTCTTCGTAGTCTGAATTAAATCCTGTAACCTCTTGAGCGACTCTTTGTATCTGAAACACAGAATCTCTATGAAATTGAGTGATAAAGTCCGAAAAATGATTCATTTGTCAGTTTTTGTAGTCTTAAAAATCCTTATCGTGATATTCTTTTTCTCATCATTTTTTTAAAATAAGTACAACATGACAAAAGACACGTAATAATGAATATATATATATAGTTCTTCATTTTTGTAGTATTATAATCTTATAGGGTGGAAAATCCCCTATTAGATACATAAGTTATTCTTTATCTTGAGTATTAATTTTAATTTCTCTATCTTAGGTAAAGATATAGGCTGTAATAGCATAGGGTAGGTGCATGTCCGTATACCGTAACAGGAGAAAGTTCACCTCCATAATATACTTTATTATCTGGATGCAATAACAATTGAAGATCAGGAATAGAGGATGGATCTATTTTTATTACTCTTTTGCAAAAATATTCCCTTTACTTATTTCTATATGAAGATGAGGGCCGGTAGAGCCACCTGTATTTCCAGATTTTGCAATCACATCATTTTCAGATACTTTATCACCAACCGAAACTGCAACACCATTCTTATCTAAATGGGCATAAAGTGTTTCATATCCGTCAGAATGTTGAACAATAACATATCTACCATATCCCGTTTTATTTCCCTTTGAATCTACTTTCACATTCCACCCAACCTTTTTTTACAACACCATCTGCTAAGACATGCACATCATGTCCTGTACCAGCCGTAGCTAAATCTATACCACCATGTCCCTTCAATTCTCCTGTAATTGGGTGCTTCCTGATACCGAATCCGCTGGAAATACGTGTATGAGCCACGGACTTATCAAACGGAATCTTTCCCTCCATATCAATAAATCTTATAGGATTGTTCGCTGCATAACTATACGTTGAACTGCTTGGTAGATTTTCTTCCATGGGATCCACAGTCATCCACAGACTTCAACCTTGGCTCGTAGTACCTCGCACCATAATAGTACATACCAGTCTCCTCGTCCAGTTCCTTGGCATTAAAGAGGTAAGGGTGTTCCACGTATTGTTGCGTTCTTCAATGAACACCTCACCAAATGGCACGTATTCGATATGCTGCGATACTTCGCCATCAAGGTTAGTGATGTAGCTTGAGCTGCCCAAATGGTCTGGGTGATAGTAGAACTGCATCTTCTCGTAGTCGTCATTTTGGCTTGAAGTTGCCGTTTGCAGCCCTTGTACGTGCCCTTGCCTGTGCCGCCTCCGGCGTACCGTCGTTGCAGCAGAAACCCTGACCGTTCACGTAGTCGTCGTTGTCCTTACCGTTATAAGGTTGGTCAAACGCCTTGTAGTTATCCTTGATGGATTGCAGTTGCTGACTATATTTTGCCTTATAGTCTACGGTTACGCCATCAGCCTCATTGCCTGCATAAGGTATTCGTCTTGGGTCTGCACCATAAGATGCCAAGTCACCCAATTTAGAAACAATTCTTTGACTACCGATGTAGATGTGCTTGGTGTATTTACCACCTTGCCCTGCCACGAGGTATGGACTGACATAAAGGCTGAAGCGTGCCGTACCGGTGTTACCACCCGAGAACTCGGAGTTGACATAAATGGCTTCATTCTCGCCACTCGTCTTCACCGTGCGCTCACCATCGGCATCATACCAATAGTTGCTCACAAAACCGTTCTCATCGGCTGCCAACAAGCGGTTTTCCTCGTCCCAACGATACTTCTGCTCAGTTGTCTTCTCATCTTCCTTACCGTCTTTCTTTACACGAGAGGTATTGATGTAGACAAGGTTTCCGTTGGCATCGTAAGTGTACTTGTGTCCGTTGTTGATATTGGTGCTGTCCGTAGGAGTTTCTTCCGTTCGGTAGTTAATATCACGAACATTGTCGAGTTGGAACTTCCTACCCGTATCCTTGCCGTAAGTATAAGCGAGTTCGTAGCCTGCGTTGAGCGTGCCCTCGAACTGTACACCTGTCTGCGAGAGATGTTGCTTCTTGCTTGTGATACGGTGCATATTGTCATAGCCCATCGCAAGGGTATAGAAGCCGTCTTATTGTCCGCTCCTGCGTAGGTTCCCGTTGTGCTTGCCAAACGATACAATGGGTCATAAGAGTAACTGTGGCTCATCTGCCCGCCTGCCTTGCCACTCTGTGGGAGTGGAGCATTGTTCTTAATACCGAGCACGTTGCTCACAGCGTCATAACTATAGGCATTGTCCATAATAGTACCTGCCTTAGCATTGACCACGAGGTTCTGCAAACGTCTGCGTGCAGGGTCGTAGCTGTAGAACGTTTCCGCTCCGTTACAATACTTCAGATAGGTGCGCTGCTCGAACTTATCATAGCCAATCTTGTTCACATAATCGTAGCCGTAGGACTTGTAGCCACGGACGTGGTCTACCTGCCCACCGAGGTTGTAGCCGTAGGTTACTTTCTCCTCATCGGGGTAAATCATTTCCAATAGGCGATTGTGGCTGTCATACTTCCACTGTGTTACGTAGGTTGCCACAGCCTGATTAGGTACAATCAGCGTACGTACCGTCTTCAAAATCTCACCCATTTTACCATAGTAATACTCGATAGCGCCACTGCCGTCCTCACGGAGCATCAATCTGCCGATACGGTTGTGAGAAGAGTTGATACCACCGTAATGGTACTTCACGTTATTTTCTGGATGGTCGGGATAGTTGATAGCCGTCAGACGACCGTAATCGTACTCGTAATTGATGGTCTTGCCCTCCTTTTTGAGATTGGCTGTCTGCTTGGTGAGTACATTGCCGAGATTGTCATAAGTAAATGTGGTGATACCGCTGGCAGGGTGGTTCACCTCTGTACGACGGTCGCCCATATCATAGACGGATGTCGTTACGTTGCCCTCGGTGTCTGTTACCTTGACCAATCGGTCGATACCATCATACTCGAAAGAAGTGGTAATGATACCATCGGGTCCGCTGAGTTGCTCGGTCTTCACGGTCTTGCCACTACCATCGGTATAGGTAGCCTGACGATTACCCAACGCATCAGTTACAGTCGTTACGAGTGCATTGCTACCTGCATCCGTAGAGTATTCCGTCTTGGTCTCAGCATTGTCCGGAAGCGTTACTTTCATAGCACGGTCAAGCACGTCATAAACCGTTACGGTTGGCGACACGTTGTCAAATGCCTTGTTGAAAGCAGTCTTGTTTCCCACTGCTTCGGTTACAGGGTAGTAAGCCTTAGCCACACGACCGAAAGCGTCATAGACATTGCGTCCGCTGACAATCATCACGGTCTCGTCTTTCGGAGCACTACCCTTAGCAGCTGTCGTTACCACACCGTCTTTCTTCACCTGAACGGGACGCCCGAAGCCGTCCACGAAGGTTACGGTCTCCAAATCGTTACTTGGGTGCTGTATGTCGTAATGTTTAGTCACGGCATAGGCAGGTGCTGTGATACCATTAGTGCCGAAAGTAGCCTTAGGCTGATAGTCAAAGGCAATGATGTAAGGCACGCCTGTTGCCAACTCATTAGGACCACGCACAGCTTTTACACGTCCAAGGTTGTCTATATCTGTTTCATAATAGAAGTGGTTGAGATCCATACGGCGGAGTGCCATGCCATAGCGGTAGTCGAAGTTGGCTGCCTCGCTACGGTAGCCAAAGGCATCGTCTACACGCTCCACATACATATTCATCACCGGCTCATAGCGGTAGGTGTACCACATGCGCTGTCCCTTGCTGTTAGCAGGAAGCGTGGTCTTGATAATGTTGCCGTAAGCATCATAAGTATAGTCAGAGACGGCTTCGCTGCTTCCGAGTTGTTGCTTAATCTGCGTAATATGGTCGGCATAGTTCAAATCGTAAGTCGCAGAAACTTGATGATAAGTCTTACCATCACCGCCCGTTACGGTTACGTTGGTAGGTAGCCCGAAGATATGTTTGTTATCATTGTGAGCATATTGTATTGCGGTTTGGTAGTCGAACTTACCCGAACCGTCAGCACCCAACTTGCCCTTATCACTGAACTTGTAGGACTTCAGCTCTCCGTGATAGCCTGTGAGGTAATACTCGTTCCAAGCCTCAGAGGTGGTGATGCCGGTTGCCTGTCCCTCATACTGCTTATTGGCGGTATAGCGTAGCGGTACGAAAGCGGAAGCGCGGTCGCTACAGAGCTTCTTCTGTTTGTTGAAAGTATAGCTGTCACCGTTGGCTGTGATATAATAGCCGTCATATTCATTGTGTGTCTCGGTGTACTTGTTGCCTTTGGCATCCTCTACAGATACTCCAAGCTCATTGCCCTGTGCGTAGTAGGTAGACACGTCATAGAGTTGCACAGCCTGACGATAGACTGCGGACTCTCCTGTTCGGTGTCGATATTCTTGGTTACGACCTTTTCCAAAGCCGAGGAACTCACGCTCGTGGCGATCCTTCTGTCCATCTGAATAGGCAAACATCGTCTTCATCATCGGTCCATCATCACAGATACCATCGTCAATGGTTACGGACGACATTACCCATTTGCCACCGGGCAGGCCGTAGGTAGGCGTGCTGTGTTCGTAGTCCAGTGTAAAGGTTCCGCCAAGGGAGTTGGTCACGCTCTTGAGCATGTTCGTTCTGCCGATGGCAGAGCGGGTTACTTTCAGTTCACTTTCCTTATCGGATTCCACAATGTCGAGGTAGCCGTCGCCATCTACGTCTTGCAAAGCGTAGTTGTTACGATTTATACTATGACTGACAGAAACAACTGGATTTATGGAAATTTTGACAGGGAATTAACTTTGGAGTGAAATTGATAGTAAATGCAACCTCAGCACCCTCTGAGGTTGAGGCAGATTCGCTAAGAGAAGAAAGCCCTCTCCACTGAATGGCATCCATAAAAACCATTACCGATATTAAAATGCCACCATAATAGTCTTGCCATTGCGCCATACCTTATCTGGTAATCCGTCAGAATTTACATCAGAGAGATTATACTCTTCTCCATTCTTAGAGGTTACAACATTGTATCCCCCGGCGAAGCTTGATGACCCCTTATTGAAGCCACCACCTATATTGGCGTTATAAGTAATTCCCTTACCACCTTGTATTCGATCAATTCCCCAATCAATCGGTTCTGTGAAGTTGTACCCTAAATTAAGTCGAACTTTATTTCCCTTAATAATTTTATCAGGTAGACCGTCTCCATTCACATCCATGAATGTTTCTGTGCTCCAATCCTTGTTAGAGGGAGGAATACTGACAGATCCAGACATACTAGCTTTTGCCTTGTTGCTGGAGCCTTGGTTGCTGGAATGATCCTTTCCTTTTGCTATATGAGCAATCGTAGAACTTATCGAAATAATGGGATCACTTCCCAATGCCCAGCCTTTAGACTTATTTTCACTGCCAATGGTTCCGATTCCACTATACTTTTCGCCACTGATACCTCCTTGCGAATTTGTATATTGTATGATTCCATTTTGAAAAATATCCGGGAAACCATCCCCATTGAAATCCATCATAGTGGAGCGAGTTACACTCTTACCACTTGCATCATTGTATGTAAAAGCAATGCCTGTCTGATTGACATCACTTGTTGCAACCATTTCCTGTGTTATAGCTACAGCACCGGTTCCTTGTAGACACGTACCGGAAACTCCTGTTATATCATCAATATGTTCGAAAGGGTTAGTTAATATTACATTTTGTTCAGTTAGTCTTGAAGCCCCAGCCTCTTTAGCTGTAAGGTACAATTCTGCTCGTTGTCCTATCCATCTATCAAATGAACTTTGGTCTGTTCCTATTGGTACAAATGCCATTGTCAAAGGATCCATCTTGGCATCCTTGCTATCGGGGGAGCTTTCAGCAGTGATTCATCAATAGGTTTGCTATACCTACCTTCGGAAGCATTATAAACAAAAACCACCCCAACCACGATACATTGTGCCGAAGCCTTTTGTTCTCTGTCTGGGCATAGAAGCCTGCCTGTGCTGTTCCTATGCCACTGACAGTAGTTGCAGAAGTTACTGTCTGACCTGAGATGTTACCTGAATAGAAGTAATCTATCCATATCTTTGCCTGCACTGACACCGGTGATTATCAGAGGATCCCCTGAAAGACTGCCACCACTGAAAGTGTAAGTCTTTTTACCCAGCAGTTTGTCTACAGTCTTGACAGTCATCGTTACCATTCCGTTTACCGTTGGTGGTAGCATCGTGATACTCGGAGTAACTGTCAGGGTTGAAACATTGGAAGCAAGTACTACAGGTTTACCTTCACTAACCATGTCAGCAAAGAGAACATACTGGGTTGCCCCTGCTGTACGCTGCCTGCTACCTTCCTTGCCTATGGTCTCTATTTGTGGGGTCCACTTTATTTTCGACCAGTCCACATTAGAAGAAGAACAGATTTCAAAGTTTAGATTTGTCAAAGCCATCCGGATTAGGAATCGTCTGTTTAATTTCTCCGTCAAACGCTTCATTCCATGCTAAGGTACGGGTATAGATTTCTCTTTTTATAATTCGGATTATTATTACCCAAGCTGTCTTTTTAACTCATTAGATGCGACAATTCTGAGCGTAACATCATCTGTTGTGACGGGTTTGGTGAACTTACCTGACAGGTTCAAAGAAGTGCTCTCTGCCACATTGGTCAGTGTATTGGCATCATAAACGGCACCCTCCTGAGGTTGATAAACAGTGGTAGATAATCCGCCGGGGAGTGTTTCTGCCGCACCAGCATAGGTAATGACAGGCGCCCATTTCACGTTATCAAAGGCACCATTGCTTGTTTCCTCCGTACCAGACTGGACACGGAAATAAATGCGGTCGCCTTTCTTGACAGTGATATTCTGTGCCGTAGCATTGTAAGCTGTTGCATCTCCCTTGGCAATTTTCTTACTCCAGAGTTCTGTACTGCCTTTCTGAATGGCAAGGCGCACACCGTCAGCATAGAGCATACTCATCGGTATCGTATTCGCCTGTTGGAGTAATCAAACTAACTGTACCCGAGATGCTGATGATTCCATCTTTAGGTGCCTGCCATACACGTACCATATCTTCCATCGGAGAGGATTTAATCAGTTCTGCTTGCTCGGCAGGATCAACCTCCCCAATAGTTTTATCTATTTTTCTTGGCATCATAGATGATAGGGCTTGGTGTATCGGCACTGCTAAGCGTAAAATGAGGAATAGTATGACCTTGCGCATCAAATTCTATATGATTAAAAATAAACCTTACCATTAGAAACTATATCTACAAGCCCATCACCATTAACATCACTGAAATATACAGAGGTTTTTGGGTAGTTGTGCAGGAGGTACTTGTAGCAACAGTAGCTATAATATACTGCCACCCAGCCTTGATGGCAGGTCCTCCAGAGAAAGTATTACTGGATGAAGCAGAAAAATTTAGAGATACCAATAACTTTGATAGGTTCTCCATAGGTTATTTTTCTTTTCGTCTGTGCATATTTGCGGACGATAGTACACAGAACCTCCATCCTGATATATCTTGTCGGGTAATCCATCTCCGTTAAGGTCTGCAAAAGTCAATAATCCCTTAGAATTATCATGAGAGTAATTAAAAGAACCACCAATAGTGCCACTTGTTGAAGAACTTTGATCATCAACTCCTGCACCAGCATAGAAAGAACCACCATAAGAAAGACTTGTTGTTCCTCCTAAGGCAGTAGGTTTGTCGCTGAATATGCCACCAACTTCTTTGAGAGGACTTATAAATCCTGCGTCAAGTCCGTCATTGTGTGTATTCCATGTTTCCTGTTTTTCCTTAAAAGGCACATACCCCTTTACGGCCTGCACATCATCATAATACTCAAATTTTTGATAAGACACTTCTGCACCTTTGTCGTCGAGTTGCTTTACACCCGTAAGCACATCTTTATTGAACGCACCCTCGCTATAGGTAAAGGCATAACTGCGGAGCGTACTTCCTTGGAAGTGCACCGTTAGCTTCTCTAACAAACGATTCGATGAGGTTAGGAAGCCATATCTTGCATTGTTGTTTTTGAGTCGTTTCTGTTTACTGCCTTCTAAGACAACCACTGTGTGGGTGATTGTCCGCTATTACCAGCACGTACTTCCTTAAGATAAATGGCTTTTTGCCACAAGTCCACCACGAACAGGTTCGTCGGCTGTCTCATAGACGTATTCGATATAATCACCGTGTGTTTCTTCCACACGTTTGAGCTTCCATTCGGTAATCACCTCACGGCTTTGACCGCTTGCATCGGTGATGGTACCTTTGAGAACGGCACCTTCTCCACCATAAATATATTTGATTCCTTGTTTGTCGGTCACTTCCCAAGTATAGTCGGCAGGAGAATTACCCTTTCGGATAATACGGTTGAAGTCTCCTCCTGCCGAGTGTAGAACTGTCTGTCCGCTTTTTCGGTTCATCTTCTCACCACGGTGAGCCACACCCATCTTGCCATCGTCACCCATCGTGGAAAGCATAGAACCCGACATCAAATAAGTCTCGGTTTCTTTACTTGTATCGTATCTTGGAACACCCCAGCGAGTATCCAACGTAATAGAAGGAACAGAGAGATTCCAACCCTCTCCAAGCCATCCACTACCGCCTTCACTACTGTACTGTATGCCCAAAGATGGAGCCATACCATTGCGTGCGGGAGGCATTTCAAAGCCATACTGGAGATTAGCAGAACCTCGGTTGTTGGCTGTAGGAGGTGTAATGAGATTGATTTTTGATGTCGGATCCGCTGCCTTGATGTCGTTCATCATCGTCGGCGTAAATCCGTCGGTCTGTGGAGATTCCGGTGCCTTGATTACACCATTGATCATATCGGTGAAGTGCGTCGTTTTCGATACCACGCAGGCTGTAGCCTTATCCACCTTCACACGTTCCAAAGCCACCCAGTGCCTGGTGTCTTGGTCGAAGTAATAGGTATTGATGTCGTCTTCTGTAAAACCGCTCGGGATTCGCATGCGGTCGTATTTTTTATCTTCACCGTTGCACCCTTGCCCTCGAAGTGGTTGCCGTGGGGCGAAAGCGGTAGCCGTCTCCCTTAGCGGTGACGTTGGTCATGCCGTAGTCAAGGGCAGGGAATGTCCGTCTCGCGGAGTGCCGTGATGGAGTATCTGCCATCCCTTGCGATGTCCGCAGCCTTCACGGAAAGGACGTTGCCGCCGATGGCGATGCTGTCCGCCCTGTGTGCGAGGAACTGCTTCTCCGCCTTTCCACCGACGGACACGAGGGCACGGGCATAGTCCGCCCTGCCTCCTTGTATGGGTGTTATTTTCCTACTGATGTTCCTGCCATCAATGACTGCCGTGAGCTTGAGCTGTCTGCCCGTCGATGGCACGATGCCCTCGAATTCTCCGTCATGGACGGTGATGGTTGTGCCGTTCACAGAGATACGGCTTGCCTTCCCTCGTACGAAGCCGTAGAGGTAGGTCTGACCGTCATAGGCTATGGGGGCGGAGGAAAGGATTATTTCTTCCTGCTTATTGGTATTAGTCTTTGTCTTAGCATCCGCTACGGTTTCGATATGTACGTTCCTGACCGAATAGGCGTAGGAAGCATCCGTCGGAATGGTGAAGAGGACGGTGTTCCTGCCGTCCTTCAGCTCACTCGGGGCTTATTTCCTCCTGACGGTCTTCCAGTCCTTGGAAAGAACCGTGAGGTAGCCGCCGACAGCCGTGCGATCGTTGATGCTCCTGCTGATGCTCTGACCAGAACTTACGCCCTTGAGGTCATAGACCAGCTCATGCGCGCATATTTGGAGAGACTTTCTCGACTGTTATCTCGAAGATGTTGTCCTCGGGGTTGTCCGAAACCCGTCCGTCGGGCTGTCCTATGATGCCCGAGGCATGGTCTGCCGTGTGGTGGTCGCCATAACGGAAGAAGTTGCTGCTGCTGTCGTCTTTGACTTATCCTCCTTCCTTGCCGTCCGTGATATTCCCTGCGTAGCTTTTTCTGCGTTATGGACGTTCTTCGTGAACGTCTCGGTCTGTGCTGTCTCTTGTGATATACTCGTGCCGTTGTTTTTCACGTGCACCGTCCTGTCCCTTGTATATATGCGTCGCAGCGATGGCTGCGGTGATGGCTGTCAGTAATGCCGCCGATATGAGGTAATGCTTTGTCTTCATAGCCGTTGGGGTTTAGTAGTTTGCCATTATCTTCCTTGTGAATTCTTCTTCTAAGGTGAGTGCTTTTGACGACGTACACGCCCGTCTGCGGTACGGTGAAGTCGGCACGCTTTATGGTGCCTCCCGCCATGTCCGTCCGGCTCAGCAGCCTTCCCGATGTATCATAGACGAGCAGTTCGGCATCGGTCTCCTTGGCAAGTCTCAGCTCGGCACTGAACGCCATACCAGTCCCGTCCTTCCTTGTCACGGTGAGGGCAGAATGGGCTTGTCTCTCGATGGAGGAGGTGTTTTCTGCCGACCTTGCCTGTGCCTTGGGCACGTTCGGGCTGCACTCGCTGCCGATAATTACCGCCATCTGTCCTCGACAGCCTTCCCTCGTCTCGTAGGCCACGCCCTCAGAAACGCTCATCAGGGGCGAAGTCTCCACCGTCGATGCTCAGCCCGTCGATGGTCGAGAGTCCCCTGTTGAAGCCCATGCCGAAGAGCCAGCCGAGACCGGCTTTTCTTGGCCCGCACGGTGGACGACGATGCCGTTTACCGTATAGCTTACCGTGTCGGGGTGAAGATGATGCCGAGTGCGTCACCTCCATTCAGGGTGACGGCAGCACCCATGGGCTTACCCTCGACCACGACTTGTGCCGTGGCATTCTTCACGTCGAAGCCGTGGAGGATGTTCTTTCCCAGTCCGAGCGTGGTGCAGAGTCCCGCCCTGAGTCGGAGGTGAGCGAGGGAATAGTCCATCGTGACCTCTCCCTGCTTTCGGCGACCGACCGCATGGGCATACTCGACGCCTCCCGTGCTCTCCGCCGTGATGTCGATGCCCGCGTTCTGCTTAATGAGCAGACTGTAGTTTCCGGGAGCAGGTTCTTCACCGTGTATGTCTTCGTGGTGAAGTTTCCCCGTGAAGCTACGGCACCTTTCTCCATATTCTCCACGGAATCCGCCAGCAAGCTGTATGAAAAACTCGGCAGGCCGACCACCATGCTGATGTCAAGGCTGCCGTCCTTTCGCGGCTTTCCGCCCGTGCAGCTCGCATCGTGCGGTGTCAGCCGTGCCAGTATGCCGTCGAAGCTGGCGAAGGTGAACGTGTCGAATCCACTGCCGTCGGTGTCCATAAGAAGATGTTGTCGAAGATGAGTTTTTCACGGCTCGCGTCCTTGCGCGAGCATCTGATGATGATGTTTTCATGTATGTCGGTCTTGTCGCCTGCGTTTCTGTCTATGAGCATGAAGACGTTGCGGTAGTCCGCACCTGCGAACTTGTTGCCTTTGGCGAGGACTCCGTATCCGAGCTCAACCATGTTGCCGCTGTCTCCAAAGCCGTTCCTGCGCAGCTTGGGGATATTTAATGCTGTCTCGCCGCTTGCGATCTCGAAAATCATGCAGGCAGCCTTTGCCGTGCTTTCAACGGGTATGGTTATCTGCAGCTCCTTGCTGCCCCGGCCGTCTATGAGCAGAGTTACGCTGTTTCCTTTCCTGCGTACGATGAAACTCTTTCCGCCCGTGTTTCTTTCTACTATTCTGCTCTGCACAGTTCCGTTCTCTACGATTCGGATCTCACCCCGTGCGCTGACGTTGAAGCCGTATGCGCACTTCGTGCCCGATGCCTCGGTGAAGCCCACGTTGTAGGCGGGATGGAGTCTCGGGTTGGTGTACTCCATCGTACCGTTTCCCGTGTCGAGCGGGGAACTGACGATGTATGCGCCCTCCTTGGGCTCATTCTGCGACACTGCATCCATAAAACCGTCGGAGGTGACGGTGATGCCGTTCTGCGTCCAGATGTCCTTCCTGTACTCGGTGGAGTCGATGTTCGTCCTGACGAGCCACCTGCGGTTCATGACGTGCCACGGTGTTTTTCCTTCCGTCTCGACGGTGGTCGTGGCGGCATTGTCGTCGCCCCATATCATAAAGCCGCCGTCGGGCATGGGAGAGCCATCCTCGCGTCCCATGACGAGAAGGCGTTGGCTCGTCGGCAGGCCGTATGGGTCTGCGTCTCTGAAGCTGTCGTATGTCTTTTCAGTAGAGTATCTTGGTGCTTCCTCGTAGCTCGTCGTGGAGAGAGGCTGGAAGAGGTCGCCCGCGTCGTCACGCCCGATGCCCGTCACCCTGTGGTGGTAGGCGGCGCTTTCGTCCCTGTCCCATGAAAGGTTGCCAGTCCCCGTATAGTATGAGCCGTTGAGCGTGATGCCGTATCTGATGGCGAGATAGGGTCTCCACCTGCCTGCGCTCCAGCGGCGTGAGCGTCCTGCCGTATGCGATGAGCTCGGGCGTGTAGCCATTGAGCGCACCGCCCCCGAACAGGGACTTGTCAAAGGCTGTCGTAAAATTGACGTCTCCGTCCCTGTATGTTCCCGTGGTGATGGTCGCACGTCTGCCTTCTCCCCACACGGAATGCACGGGGGCGTATGCCCTGATGTATGAGACGATGCGGGGACTCGTGGACTTGAATTCCTCTGCGGTCTGCCTCTCGCTCCCCGAATAAAGAAGGTCCTCGCCGGCCGTGCTTCCGTAGTCGAGCGGTTCTATGCCCTGCTGCCCGACCGCCTTGTCCCTGCTCACGAGGCTTCCCGCACCCTTGCGTCCGCTGACGGCATATAGCACCTCGTCCTTGTTATAGGCGGTGGTCGTCGGGGCAAACACCCCGATGACGGTCATCTGCGCGAGGTTGGAGTATTTCAGTAGACTCTCCTTCGGCTGATTCCCCTCGGAGAAGTTCAGGGCGGGGTTGAAGTTGAAAGTCCGTATCCATGTGTGCCGCTGCGTGAACTCACCACCGTAGGCTGCGCCCTTGGCATCGTAGAGGTTGGTTCTAACGGAGTCGCCCGAGAAGTCGCGCCAATGATAGTACCCCTGCAGGTCCGTCGTCAGGGGGACGGTCTTCAGCCATGCCTCCGCACCGCTGACCTGACCGGGTGACTGCGCACGGGACTGCACGGGAATGAATAAGGCTGTAACTATTAGAAATGCTGTTTCGTGTAAATGTCGTCCCATAAGTTAATACTGTCTATGTTCTTTTTCAGTCTGATAAGATACCCGCAATAAAAACGGTAAAGAGAGAAAATCCGTAAAATAAAAGTGGGATGGATTGTATCGTGTGTGCGAAAATTGATTAATGCAAAGCCTTTTCGTAGAGTCCTGCATATCTCCCTTGACTGCCGAAAGTGGCGTTCTTTTATGTCAAGGGGGCTGAAATTGGTAAAATCAACGTTGTCTTCATAAGATGAACGTTTAAGTTGTTTTTCTAAACGCAAATATAGGTTATTCTTCTTTAATTTGCAAGGAATTGCATGGATGTTTTTGATATACAAAAGGGCGACAAGAACAATAAAAAGGAAGTTTTTTTAACAGCAAATTCACGATGAGATGGGCTTTGGGCATAAAACGCCAATTCAAGTGCGGAAAATGAAACGGACTGATAAAAAGTGTGGCTTTCTCTTGTTTTCATCGAAAATAAAGACTACCTTTGCAACGTTAGGTAAGTGGTCTTTGAGACATTGCAGAATAAAGAAGGGGAAAAGAAACTCGCTCGTTTCCAAATCGTAACCCTTTTTCTTCTTTATTCGGTGTTATTCTATTGATTATCTGAAAGATATAAAATTCTGAAATCTTTTTACGGGGATAGGTCGATTTTCTTCTCATAGAGGCTTTGGGCTATCGAGAGGGTTTTTGTCCGCTGAAAAAGCCGTGGCGTCTGTTAGCATCTTTCTGCAAGGCAGTGAGGTCGTACAAGAGTTGTGGCGGTGTACCAGCCACCTTTCTTACGACCGTTTCTACCGTAAGCTGGCTCTGACTGCGGAGTGCAGCGAGAGCAGTCTGTGCTGATGCTTCACTCTCATAGTCTTTACAGCCAACGGTTTTTCAGCGATAAGTCCTCTTTTTCTGTAAGAACGGATAATTTTCCAATAGGGTACGGAAGAAAAATCACGGTTCTCTATGTACCGACGGCAGACCATAGCAAGTGTTGGGGTCTGTACCCTGTCCCAAAGAATAGCCTCCCTTACGAGCAATGGACAGGGCACGGCTAGCATTGATACCCACGAGCCAGTCGGCTTCGCTCCTTGCCTTGGCAGAATGATAGAGATTGTCGTAACAGTTTCCAGGTTTGAGATTGGAAAGTCCTTCACGGATAGCCTTGTCTGTGAGTGAACTTATCCAAAGTCTTTCGAAAGTCTTTTTACAATCAAGATATTGACAGATGTAGCGGAAGATAAGCTCACCCTCTCGCCCTGCATCGGTGGCGACAATGATACGGTCCGCCTTGTCAAAACATGAGCGTATCACCTTGAGTTGTTTGAGTGCAGCTGGATCGGATATACTCCTTGTCCCTGCGCGCTTGTCGTACCACTAACTGAAAAAGGATTGGGACGGATGGGTAAGTCTTCGGCTTTATAGGTAGAAAAGCCATAGGCTTCGGGCATGGCAAGGGCGATGAGGTGTCCCATTGCCCAAGTAACGAGATAACCGTAGCCTTCCATATATCCGTCCTGCTTGCTATTTGCCCCTACGACGCGGGCAATATCTCTGGCTACCGAGGGTTTCTCGGCGATAATACAAGTTGTCATAGTCGATAATAGAATTAAGGGTTACATCTTACGTCCACGGGACTTCTTCTGTTTCTTCTCGTCCTGCTTTTGCTTCTGCTCGGCAGTAGGCTGTGTCTGTCCCGTTTTCAGCGGTTCTTTCACGTCTTTGGTGGCTTCATTCGTCTTGCCGTGGTTATTGACCGCAACCTGTGTCTTGTGTTCCTCTGCTACGGCAACCACCTTTTCTTTGCCGGTTTCCTGCTTCTTGTCAGGATTCCATTTATAAAAAAACGTGGGCGGTTCTGTTCCTTGTCCATGCGAACGTATGCGTTGAAAGGTTGTCCCTGTTTGTCCACCATATTCTTTAGATATAGTGTACGACCGCTATCCAATGCTTCACGCTGTTTTTTTCTGATAGTTCCAGCCCGCAGAGCTTATGGGGTACGCCTTGCTGCTGAGCCTGTTTGTGTTCCTGTCGTTCTCTTAAACTCTTGTTGTCTCCAAAGATAAACTCAATGCCCTTTTCGTTCTGCATTGACTTGCAATACAGCATCGAATGACTTACCACTCTTGGCAGTCATACCTTCTACCTTTACTGCTTTACCTTCCACAAGGTCTTTATACTGAGTGTCAGAAAGTGTCACACCTTTGATTTCCTTGGGGATGTTCACACGGTCAGCACGCTGGGCGATAATCTCATTGGTCTGCGGGTCGATGGAGACGTAGGCAGAGAAAGGCTCTCCGTTCTTAGGTGTTACCTCAATGGACTTGCTAAGATTGCCCGTAGTGAGAAGTGCCTCCTTTTCTTCGGGAGAGAACTTGTAGCCCATATAGGGAAAGTCAAGCTGTGGTTCTTTTCTCAAAGGCTGAATTGCCAAACCGATATTGCCGCTATCATCTGTGCGGAAAGCAAGGCGAGCTTCAGTGTAGATTGTCGTGTCGCCAATAGGTACGGCAATCGTTAAGAGATTGCTCTTCTGCCAATTGAGCATCTTTTCTAATTCTCCACTCTGCTCCAATCTCTCACGGGTAAGTCCTAGATTATCGAGTTGCTTCCAATCAACCTTCGACTCATCGATGGCAGTAGCATTCTTCTTGGTCTTTGATTTTTTCGTCCATATTACAATGTTTTTAATGACACTAACAGCGGTGCACGGACAAAGGAAAATCAAAGAAATAGTATATGTTAGCAATTGTAGATAACTGCGTACTTGTGGCGTTGATATGGATGAAAGTGGCAAAAAGAGGTATGGATCAAACTCCA